>Ga0326727_10000703_pt1 | contig 134579 bp, 120 predicted proteins | sample MB2enrmetagenome_FD_207643 | JGI IMG/M metagenome (GOLD analysis project Ga0326727, IMG submission 207643) | Lab enriched peat soil microbial communities from McLean, Ithaca, NY, United States - MB29MY | ecosystem: Environmental > Terrestrial > Soil > Wetlands > Peat | place: USA: New York... | reverse complement strand
CACGAAGCGGGCCTTGGTCGAAATGAGGAAAGAGTCCCTTCCAGGTAACAAGAAAAAGAGCCGCTCGCGGCTCGCGCACTGGAAGTGTCCCTTGACAACGCCGACACCGTCATAGAGGGTGGCCCGGATACTCAATTCTTTTTCTTGTAGCACTCGTTGTAGAGCGAACCCCCATGTTCCCGTCTTCTCAATCCGACCAACCACGGAGGGTGCCCCAGGTTCGGTGTGGGAACCTGGGTCTTGGGGTCGCCTTTCCTTCCTTACTCTTCGACGTCAATGCGCACAAGTCCCGCTTCGCCCTTCGCGTAAAACGTCCAACTGCTCCACGGCCACTCACCGGGATGTTTCACCAGCTTCCGAATCACCGGGTTCGCATGCATATAATTCAGCTTCTCTTTCACTTTCCCTCTGCTGTACACATTGAAATCATAAAAGCGCGCTTGCCAAAACGCCCGCGGCTGTTCTCTCTCCTCTTCGAAAGGTAGCCGCAACTGCTCCGCTGAACCATGTCTTCTCCGCTTGCGTATCTTCCGTGACACCTGCAGTTTCAATTTGTGCAGCACTCGGGACGGCGTTCCCTGTTTCGGCTCGCTGATCAGCAGGTGCACATGTTCCGGCATCACCACGTACCCGACCAGACGAAATCCCATCTCGTCGCGGACCTTTGCCAACTCCTGTACGAAGAGGTCGCGCGCACGCATCGTCTTTAGCAGTGGTAACCGCCGGTAACAACTGAAGGTGATGAAATGCAGATCGGCCTTGCCGTAATACCGCTGCAACCCAGAAGGCATCGCCAACCCCAAAGCGGGAAATGCCAACCCAAGACCCAGGTTCCCAATCCGAACCTGGGGCACCCTCCGCGTCTCCGTACTTTTGCGGAACTTGCTGAACTGATATACTCTCCACGATTCGCATGTCAACACCAAACTACACGCATCACCCGGACCACCCGCCGAGCTTTTCAAGTGGGGAGGTGCTAACTTGAAGCGAATTTTCTGGTCGTTGGGAGTGGGCCTCGGTGGTTTCTTTATTGGTGGCATGGGCGGCGGGCTAGGGGGAGCCGCTCTTGGTTTCATATGGGGCGCATGCATCGGGTACGGCTTCGGTTCAATCGTCAGCAATAAAGAAGCCACAAAATGGATCGTAATCTACTGGGGACTTACTTTGGCTCTCCTCGGGACTTTTTTTGGTCTTGTGATGGGCGCACCACCCGAGCCGTCGGTTGGTAAGGAAGCCGTCGTTGGAGCTATGGGTGCTGCGGTGGGCGCGCTGTGCGGTTCCCTTATTGGCATTATTCAGCTGTGGTGGAGACTTCGCCGAAAATCGCAGACGCCACATTCAGACCCGGTCACTTGAGCAATCACGGCCAGCGCCGCAGAGCGCCAGAGGAGCCATGCCTGCGGCATGGGGAGGGGGTATGACACGTCACCCCAAGTTGGGCGCTGTAGAGCGCCGGATGGCGCTCTGGGTTAACTTCCTCACGTCGCGCGGAGCCCGGGGACAGATGGGACGTTTCCTGATATCTCCTCCCCCTATGGGCGAGCGGTCCACTCCGGCCCATAAGGGTTGTAGATTACGCCGTTGACTGGATTTTGCCCGGTTACACTTGGCTAGATCGTCGGTTTCGGATGTTCCGACAGGGCTCTGCGGAAGGCCGCCAGATTCGTGATGTCAATCACGGCTGTGCCGGTATCCACGAAGGTAGGCAAGGGAGCTGCGGGCGCGGTGGCCCAGTCTTTGAATTCGTGAACCACGTTGTGGTGCAGATCATCAAGGAAGCGCACGCCGTAGAACGCCATGATGTAGGGCTTCTGCGCGACTGTCGCCGTAATCCACTTACGCTCGACGCCTTCCAGGGTTTGCGGATCCTTGTCGAAGGCCATGATTTTGACTTTCTCCGTCAGGTCCAGGCGGTGGAGTGCATCCGCGGCGCCTCCGCCACCGGAAGCTTCCAGACAGAGGATGCCGTCGATTTTTTCGTGCTTGAGTAGCAGCGCGGACACACCGTCGTAAGCTATGCGCGGGTCACCCTTGTCATCAATGGTCTGGATGATCTTGATGCCGGGATAGTCTTTCAGCGATTGATTCACGCCCTCCATGCGTTTTGCGCTATTCAGTTGCCCGCTCAGTGTGATCACCACGATGCGGCCAGTCCCGCCGAGGAGGTTCGCCATGCGCTTGCCAATCTCCTGGCCAGCGCGAAGGTTGTCCGTGCCAATAAACATGATGCGACTGGAATCCGGGGCGTCGGAATCGATGGTGATGACGGGAATGCCCTGCATAATGGCTTTATCAATGGGCTCCTTGAAGAGCTTGGGATCGGTCACGGAGACCAGAATGCCGGAAGGATGCTGCCCCACCACTTGCTGAAACGCCGTAAGTTCATCCGCCGGTGAAAACGACGCGGGCCCGACGACTTCCACTTTCACCCCGGCAGCTTTTCCGATATCGGTCATGCCCGCGGCAGCCTCCTGCCAGTAGGGCAGATCGACATTGGCGGTCACAAGCACATAGCGTTCATCCGGCTGGTGGAACGACTGCTGACAGGCCCCGGCAAACATCGCCAGCGCCGCGATGCAAAATCCTGAAACGACTCGGTTGGCTTTCATGTTCGGTCTCCTTTTCCATGGCACCCCGCTGAGGATCGTTCGGTGGGATGAGACCAGATGGGTTTCGACAGAAGCCTAGCACAAGCGCGGCGTAACGGCGATGTGATGGCCGTCGCATACCCGGGGTTCCCCTTGCCAGTCCCCTGGCGCTTCCGGCCTATGGAGTCTCGCCGAAAATAGTTCCGTTTCACAGATACCGCCGGCACCTTGCTGGCAAACGAAGTCGCCGCCAAGATGGCGGCGCTACACAGCGACAGTTTCACTGCAATTTGCAAGTCTCAGTCGAAGAATTGAAGAGGCAGGACAGAGGCAGGGAGCTCGGGAAACCATGGGTTGCATCCGGGAGTCACGCGGAGTATATAGTGCCATCAACCTTCCGCGATAAAGAGGCGCTTGTGGCTCCGAAACTACTGTTGGAAATTACCGTTGAATCTCTGGATTCCGCGCTGGCTGCGGAGCGTGGCGGAGCGGACCGGATCGAATTGTGCGCCGATCTGAATCACGGCGGATTGACTCCGTCCGTCACGACCATGCGAAAACTGCATGAGGAACTGGATATTCCGGTCTTCGCGATCATCCGCCCCCGCAGCGGAAACTTTGTTTACAGTGAGAGCGAGATTGTGGCCATGAAGCGCGCGATATCCACTGCACGCGATTTGGGCATGGAGGGAGTGGTTCTCGGCATACTTCGCTCGGATCATTCCGCGGATGTCGAACGCACCGCGGAATTGGTGCAATGGGCGCGACCGCTCGAGGTCACTTTCCACCGCGCGTTTGACAGCACGCCCGATCTGCTTGCGGCCCTCGAAGACGTCATCGCCACAGGCGCCACGCGCATCCTCACGGCGGGCAACTCCGCCAATGCGCCGCTAGGAGCGGAGACATTGCGAAAACTGGTGAAGGCGGCAGGCTCGCGGATTGTGATCATGCCGGGCGGGGGCCTGGATGCTACAAACCTCGCCAAAGTGGTTACCGACACGCAGGCAAGAGAGTTTCATTCCGGGTTGGGCAGCGTGCTGCCTTATGGGAGTAGCAATCTGGCGCGATTTGAAGCGGAGATCCACGCGATGAAGGGACTACTCAAACGGGCTAGTTAACAAGAGCTTTGTTGGCGGGGTTGCAATCGCAAAAGCGGCGGCTAGCCGCCGCACTCCAAAATGGGACGAAATCCTAGATGAAGAGGTTAGTGGATTAGGCTTTTTGCGCCTGGCGCCGCAAGAATGTGGGCACGTCCAGGTCGTCCTTGGGGACTTCCTGCGCCGCCTCACGGACATTCTGCGCGACCTGATGAACGACGTTCGGTGGCGCGACGGGCAACTCGCCCTGCGTAGGCAGATCGCGGCCTGCCTTCCATGTTTTTGGCAGGAACGACTGCTTCTGCTGCAAGCCCTTCTTTGCCGTTTCCTTGAAGCCGGCCGCAATCACGGTGATCTTGACGGCGTCCTTCATGGCATCGTCCATCACCGCACCGAAAATAATGTTGGCATTCTCATGGGCAGCTTTCTGGATGACGCTGGAAGCTTCGTGAACTTCGTGCAGAGAGAGCGAAGAGCTTCCGCAAATGTTGATGAGAATTCCCTGTGCGCCTTGGATGGAATTGTCTTCCAGCAAGGGGCTGGAGATAGCGCGATTGGCGGCGTCAATGGCGCGGTTGGTGCCCGTGGCGACAGCGGTGCCCATCACCGCGTAACCCTGGCCGTGCATGATGGCCTTCACGTCCGCAAAATCGCGATTGATAATGCCGGGGACAGTGATGATGTCAGAGATGCCTTGCACGGCCTGGCGCAAAATGTCGTCGGCGATGCGGAACGCGTCAAAGAAACTGGTGCCGGGCTCGACCGTTTCCATCAGGCGTTCGTTGGGAATAACGATGACCGTGTCCACGACGCCCACAAGTTCCTGCAGGGCCTGCTCGGCTTGGAGCATGCGGCGTTTCCCTTCGAACGCAAAGGGTTTGGTAACCACGGCAACGCTGAGTGCGCCGATTTCACTGGCCAGCGAAGCCACCACGGGAGCAGCACCACTTCCGGTGCCGCCGCCAAGGCCGGAGGTGATGAAGATCATGTCCGCGCCTTCGAGGGCTTCGATGATTTTTTCCGTGTCTTCGAGGGCGGCTTTGCGGCCAATTTCGGGGTTTGCGCCCGCACCAAGACCTTTGGTGAGTTTCGCGCCGAGTTGCAGCTTTATGGGGGCTTGGGAAAGTTTTAGAGCCTGCAGGTCTGTGTTCGCAGTGATGAACTCCACGCCTTCTACTTTGGCGCGGATCATCCGGTTCACGGCATTGCAGCCGCCACCGCCCACACCAATGACTTTCAGCTTGGCGGGTTGCAACTCCTCGCTGAAGCTCATCCGGATACCTGCGTCTTTCGGTGTCATGCCTTTCCCCCTGTCCGGCTGGTCCAAATCCTTTATAAATCGCGTATTTAGGCGATTCCACAGGGAGTTTTTCCGGGCTGTGGAAATCCCCCCTGTTCAGCTTCCCTTCGGGCCGTGTTACCCGTTCTCCCTTTGACTAATACAAGAGTTCCCTAATTTCGCCGCAAACCGATAAGAGCACCCAACTGGCCGACGACCATGGCGTGGCGAGTGTTCCGGCTTGAATCACGCGCCCACGAACATCGCCTTCAACTTGGAAACCAAGCCTCCCGAGCGGCGCTGCGCGTTCCGCCGCGCCTTTGCGGCATACAGCACAAGTCCAATGGCCGTGGCGTACTCCGGCTGGGCCACAGTTTCCGGAAGATCCTGGATGCCTCGGGGCTCCGCGATGCGCACTGGGAGATGGAAGCCGTGCTCGGCGAATTCCGCAAATCCATTGAGGCGCGCCCCACCACCAGCTAAAACCAGTCCAGCGGGAATCTGGGAATCGAGGCCGGCACGCCTCAAATCATCCGCGATGAGTGCCATAAGTTCCTGGGCGCGGGGTTCGATAATGTCCGTGAGCATGCGCGAAAAAACGGTGCGCGGAGGGCGATCACCAACGCTGGCGATTTCAATGGAGTTGTCCTGGTGCAGGAGATTCGCGGAGGCGCAGCCGTGATGCCGCTTGATCTTTTCGGCTTCGGGAATGGGCGTGCGCAGGCCGACAGCCAGGTCGTTGGTGAAATGATCGCCGCCAATCGCAACCGCACTGGTGTGGCGAACCACGCCGCCACCGTAGACGATGAGTTCCGTTGTGCCTCCGCCGATGTCGAGAAGACAGCAGCCAAGATCGCGTTCGTCCTGCGTGAGGCAGGCTTCCGCAGCGGCCAAAGGTTCGAGAACCGTATCGCTGATAAGGATGCCTGCCTTGTTTGCCGCGGTCACCAGATTTTGCGTTGCGGCGATGGACGAAGTGACGATGTGAACGTTGGCTTCCAGACGCTGGCCAACCATGCCGATGGGATCGCGGATGCCGTCCTGGGCATCCACGATGAACTCGTGCGGAAGAACGTGCAGGACTTCCCGGTCATCGGGAAGCGAGATGTTGCGCGCAGTATCAATGGCGCGGCGCACGTCGTCGCGCTCAATGTCGCGGGAACGCGGGCCAAGGGGAATGCCGCCGCGGCTGTTCACACCGCGAACGTGGCTGCCGGCCACGCCAATGGTGGCGGCCTCCACGGGAACGTTGGCCACGCTTTCAGCTTCTTCCACGGCGCGGCGAATGGAGCTGACCGTGGAATCCAGATTAACGATGAGGCCCTTGCGCAACCCCTTGGATTCCGCGGCGCCGAGCGCCAGAAAGCGCACTTGCTCGTTTTCGATTTCCGCAAGCAAAGCACAGGTCTTGGTGCTGCCGATATCCAGCCCGACGAGGTACTTATCTTTCTTTGCCAAAACGTTCTCCTCAGTGTTGCCTATTTTTGTTTCACGGCTGGGGTGGAGGTGTCGGGGTTCACCACCACCTGCCGGGAATATTGAAGATCGATGGACTGCACGCGGCCCGCATTGGCCTGCCATTGCGCGAAGTTCTCCACCAATATGCGGTACTTGCCGGTGAAGTCGCTCTGGCCGAAGTGCACTGTGACCGCTTGCGCCGCATCGCCGGAACCCAGCCCGGTGAGCACGGCATGCAGGTCGCGGGGATTGCCTAGATCGAGCTCGCTGACGCGGTCGGACGAACCGGGACGCACGAGTTCAATGTCCCTCAGAAATTCCTGATAGGTTTGCATGCGCTTTTCGCGTTCTTCGCGCGGCATGTTTTCCGAAAGCCCGGTGACGATGGGGAAATGGAAGTCTTCGCCCTCGGGGCGGTCCAGCAGGACACCATGCGCATCCGCAAGGACGAGTTCGCTGCCGTTGCGGAGGAACGCGATGGGCGTGCGTTCGGTAATCTCGATGCGGAGATGATTGGGCAGGATGCGCTGCACGCTGGCTTCCTCGACCCAGGCCAGTTCCTGAATCTGCGTGCGGCGAGCATCGAGCGGAATGCGCAGGACGCTGCGGTTGCGGTCGGACACGAAGAGCTTCTGAATTTCTTCGCGAGGCACGATGTGGTTGCCGGAAACATCAATCTGGTCGGGCTTGAGCAGGAGCATTTGCGGCGAGTACAGGGCATAGCGCACGGCGTAAACCGCAACGGTTGTGACCAGCGCGCCGAGCACCGTCCAGATAAACAGGCGGCGATAGAACGGCCAGGTTTTGCCGCTGAATTTCTTGCGGCGAATCTCCACGGGTTTCTGGCGGCGCAGATAACGGGGCTCTTCGTCCGCCACGAGCTCGGGCCGGTAAGCTTCCTGGTCAGCCGCGGCGGCGGCAGAGTTGCGCTGCATGGGCTTCATGCGTTCCAAACGACCACCTCGTTTTCGAGAGTCACACCGTAGGCCGCGTGTACCTTTTCGCGGACGCCGACGATCAGCGCCAGCATGTCCGCGGCGGAGGCGCGGCCCGCGTTGATAAAGAAATTGGCGTGCCGATCACTCACGCGGGCGTCACCCACCGCAAAACCTTTCAGGCCCAGTTCGTCAATCATGCGGCCCGCGGATGCTCCGGGAGGATTCTTGAAGATGCAGCCGGCGCTTTTTTGGCCGAGGGGCTGGCTGGCGCGGCGCTTTTCGTTGCAGATACGAATGCCTTGCAGAATTTCGGAGTACGGTTTGGAGGGAAGTTCCAGCTTCACCGAGAGCATCATATCATCCGGCGCGAATGAAGTGTGCCGGTATTCAAAGGAGATTTGCCCTCCGCGCACCGTTTCGACCCTGCGGTCGGCCGCGCGATAGAGAGTGACTTCGCGGACGTACGAGCCGATTTGCGTGCCATAGGCGCCGGCATTCATGCGCAGCGCGCCGCCCACCGTGCCGGGAACGCCGATGAGGCCTTCCATGCCACCAAGGTTGTGCTTCGCGCAGAAGGTTACGGTGCGGCCCAGGTCAGCCGCGGCATCCACATGCGCAATGTTGCCCTCAATGACCACGTCGGGATCGAGACTGGCGAGTTGCAGGACGACGAAGGGCAACTCACCATCCATCACCAAGAGGTTTGAGCCGCCACCGAGAAACTTGTGCGGGATGGCATGTTCGTCAAGCAAGTTCAGCAGCTCGGGGATGGTTTCGTGGCGACGGATGCTGAGGAGGTCCGTGGTGCCGCCAATGGCGAGGTAGGTGAGTTCGGCAAGCGACACGGCGGGCTTGTGCTCGACATCGAGCGCCCGAAGCGCCATCAACAATTTGGGATCTTCAAAGTGCATCCTTGACCCCGTCCATCATCCGGTACTCCGTGCCGAGCAAAACCATGAATTCGCCGCTGGCGCGGCTGACGTTGCCTGCGCCGATGGTCAATATGGCGTCGCCAGGTTTGGCTTCGCGCAAAATGAATTCGATGGCGGCCTGCATAGAGCGGTAGTAGTGCACATTTTTGTGGCCCGCTTCGCGAATATTGTTGGCCAGGGCTTCGCTGGTGATTCCGGCGATAGGCGTTTCGCTAGCCGCGTAAATATCAATCAGGACGAGCAGGTCCGCTTGATTGAACGAGCGCAAGAATTCGTCCCAAAGATGCTGTGTGCGCGAAAAGCGGTGTGGCTGAAAGAGGACGAGCAGGCGATTGAACTTGCACCCGCGCGCGGCTTCCAAGGTGGCGCGAATTTCGGCGGGATGATGGCCGTAGTCGTCCACAACGGTGATGTTGTTGACGCTGCCCTTGATGTCGAAGCGGCGGCCCACACCGGCGAATTTGGCCAGGCCTTCGCGAATCAGGTCGGAAGCCACATTCAGATAGAGCGCGACAGCCGCGGCGGCGGCTGCGTTGCGCACGTTGTGAATTCCCGGGGGATGCGGCAGATGGAACATCCCGAGGTCGTCACCTTTGTAGGTCAGGCGGAAATCGCTGGTCAGGCCATTTAATTGGATGTCGCTGATGACCAGATCAGCCTGGCTTGATGTGCCGTAAGTGATGATGGGGCGCTTCACATTCGGGATGATGGCCTGGACATTCGGCTCATCAAGGCAAAGAATCGCCGCACCGTAAAAGGGCACGCGATTCACAAATTGCAGAAAGGCGCTCTGGATGTCTTCGAGCGAGGAATATTGATCGAGATGCTCGCGGTCAATGGTAGTGACCACGGCGACGACTGGTGCAAACATCAGGAAGCTGCGGTCGCTCTCGTCGGCTTCGACGACAAAATATTCTCCACGACCTACGCGCGCAGTGGTGCCAGCCTGATTGACCCGGCCACCGACAACGAATGTGGGATCGAGATGCGCGGCGGCAAGGATGGAAGCGACCATGGAAGTCGTTGTGGTTTTGCCATGCGCACCCGCCACGGCGATGCCGTATTTCAGGCGCATGAGTTCGGCCAGCATTTCCGCGCGCGGGATGACGGGAATTTTGCGCTTGTGGGCTTCCGTAACTTCCGGATTGTCGGGCTTCACTGCCGAAGAGATAACCACAACGTGCGCGCCTTCGACGTTTTCTGCCCGGTGGCCCTCGAAAATGGTTGCGCCAAGATCCTGTAGCCGCTCGGTGATCGTGGAGGGCCGGGTGTCCGAACCGGCGACGGAATAGCCCAAGGTGAGAAGGACTTCGGCGATGCCGCTCATGCCGATGCCGCCAATGCCCACCATGTGAATGCGCTGAAAATTGCGAAACGATACCATCATGAGTGTAAAGGTTCCTTCCGGCTCGCCTGCCCCGGTCCTCGAGGGGCTCGCCGCGCGGCCTGTTCAATCAAATCCACAATTTCGCGCGCCGCGTCAGGGTGGGCTACACGGCGTGCCGCCATCGCTAAACTTTCGATCTCCCGGGGCTGGTCGAGGAGGGAGAAGATCTCGCGGGTCAAACGCTCGGCGGTGAGTTCCGGTTCGGGGATCAGGCGACCCGCGCCCGCGCTGGCCATTTCCTGCGCGTTGCGCAATTGATGACTGTCCGTGGCGCGCCCAAAGGGAATGAAAATGGCGGCCCTGCCCGCCGCGGCAATCTCCGCGGCAGTAATCGCGCCCGCCCGGCAGACAATCACATCGGCCCAGGAAAAGCGCTCCGCCATATTCGAGAGAAAGGGCACAACCTCCGCAAGAAACTCACGGCGCGCATAAGCCGTACGTACAGCATTATAATCGCGTTCACCCGTCTGGTGCACAACCTGCAGCTCACTTTTTCTTGCCGCGAGAAGATCCATGGCATCCACAAAGGCGCGATTGATGGGTAGTGCGCCCTGGCTGCCGCCGGTGATCAGGAGGCGGAACGGCTTCTCTGGCGTGCGTGGCGGAATTGAAAAAAACTCCGCGCGCACCGGGCAGCCGGTCACGACTGCCTTTTCGCCCCACTCGTGAGCAGAAATTTCATAGCCGGTAGCGATGCGCTTGGCCAGCCGCGAGAGAATCTTGTTTGTGAATCCCGGGGCGGCGTTGGGCTCGAAAATCACGTTGGGAATGCCGCGCAGCCAGGTGGCCAACAACATCGGACCGGCGGCGTAGCCTCCCACGCCGAAAGCAACGGCGGGCTTGTGGCGCTTCAACACGCCAAAGGAGTCGGCAAGCCCGATGCCCAGCACGGCGAGATTCTTCAGCAGCGTCGTGCCGCCTTTGCCCTTCAGGCCGGCGACGCGAATCGTCTCTAGCGGCAGCCCGGCTTCCGGCACCAGCTTCATCTCGATCCCGCGTTGTGTTCCTACCAGCACGACTTCCCTTTCCACTCCTCGCGATAACCACTCCCGCGCAATTGCGATTGCGGGGAAAACATGACCGCCGGTGCCGCCGCCTGCAATCAAGAGCTTCATTCGCGGCCTCGTTTACGCATCCACAATCGTGCGGCAGCCCGCCTGCTGCGAAATATTAAGGAGCACGCCGGTTGCCAACAGCATCACCAGCAAGCTCGAACCGCCATAGCTGACAAACGGCAGAGGGATGCCTTTGGTTGGCACCATTCCCAAAACCACGGCGAAATTGATGAGCGACTGGAAGAGCACCATGGCGGTGACGCCGAGCGCCAGCATGCGCCCGAATCCGTCGGGCGCGTTGAACGCCGCGCGCAGGCCGCGCCAGGCGTACACCGCGAATAGCGTAATCACGATGACCGCGCCGATAAAACCAAGCTCCTCGCAAATCACCGCGTAAATGAAATCCGTGTGCGCCTCGGGCAGATAGAACAGCTTCTGCTTGCTCTCCATGAGGCCGACGCCTGTGAACCCTCCGGAGCCCACCGCGATCAGCGATTGCAAAAGTTGAAAGCCTGCGCCTTGCGGATCGGAATCCGGGTGCAGAAACGACGTCAGGCGCACATGGCGGTAGGAAACGAAATAGATCAGGGCGAAGATCGCCGGCAGCGCCGCGCCCGCACCGACGGCCAACCACTTCCAGGATAGCCCGGCAACGAACAGGATCGCCGTCATGATGAGCAGAATGTCCACAGAAGTGCCCAGGTCCGGCTGCGCGATAATCAGGCCAACGCAAACCAGGATGGGCGTGACCGCGGGAAGAATCGTCTGCAGCAGATCCTGCTTGTGGAATTCCAGGCTGGTCGGAGTGCGCCGCCGCAAATCCAGGAACCAAGCCAGGTAGAGGATCACGGCGAGTTTGGCGAGTTCCGATGGCTGGATGCCGACAGGGCCGAAGCGAATCCAGCGATGCGTGGCGTGAGACTTATCCAGAAAGAATGTGCCAAGCAGCATCACGACCACGAGGAAGAGCACCGTGTAGACAACCGCGGGTTCTCGCAGGCGGTGGTAATCGAGTTTCATCAGCGCGAACATGCCGAGAAGACCGATCGCCAGCCAAACCACCTGACGGGCGACGAAGTAGTACGAATGGCCATACTGCTGTTCCGCGGTGACGGCGGAGGCGCTGAAAATCATCACCGCGCCCACCAGGCACAGCGCCAGCGTCACAACAAACAGCCAGCGGTCGGTATCCGAACGTCTCGCCAAGTCATTCACTCCTTAATGGAAAAATCGCGCGAGGAATCCCCGCGCAACCGCAGGACGAGTTCCTTGAAAACGCGTCCACGATGCTCGTAATTCTGGAACTGGTCGAAGCTGGCGCAGGCGGGAGCGAGAACCACGATGTCGCCGGGCTGGGCGGCGTGCGAGGCGATTTCCACGGCGCGGTCCAGCGTAACGGCGCGCTCAATGGCTACGTTGCCGGTGATCTGCTTCTCGATTTTGTCCGCGGCGGCTCCAATCAGCAGGGCGAGAATCGCTTTTTCGCGCAGCGGCTTTTGCAGGACGGTGTAGTCGCTGCCTTTATCTTTTCCGCCAAGAATAATCAGAATGCGGCCGGGGAAGGCGTCGAGGGCTTTCAGCGTAGCGTCCACGTTGGTGGCCTTCGAATCGTTGTAGTAGCGCACACCGGCGATTTCCGCGACGAATTCCAGGCGATGTTCGACGCCAGCAAAGTTGCGCACCGCTTGTGCGATGGTGGCTGTGTCCACGCCTGCCAGGCGGGCCGCGGTCACGGCTGCCAGCACGTTCTCCAGGTTGTGTGCGCCCGCCAGAGGGATTTCCTCCCGCTTCATCACGAATTCTTCGTTGCCCTGATGCACGATGATGATGTCGTCACCTTGCAAGCAAGCACCCTGCTGCACAGGTTGCTTGCGGCTGAACCAGAAGAGTTGCGGTTTTTTCGGGGCGTAATGAACCGTAGGAGGATCGTCGGCATTCAGCACGGCAGCATCGAGCTCCGTCTGATTTTCGAATATACGCGCTTTGGCTCCCGCGTACGCTTCCATGGTTTTGTGGCGGTCCAGATGATCGGGTGTAAGGTTCAGGAAAAGTCCGATGTCCGGGCGAAACGTCTCGATGAGTTCGAGTTGAAAGCTGCTGAGTTCCACGACCGTGACGGTGCCGCCGCTCATCTCCTCCACACAAGAGATCAAGGCGGTGCCGACATTGCCCGCAAGGATGGCGGGAACTCCGGCGCTCTTTAAAATGTGGTGAATCAGCGTCGTGGTTGTCGTTTTGCCATTGGAGCCGGTGATGCCGATGAGTTTGCCTTCGAGGAAACGGTATGCCAGCTCAATCTCGCTCCAGATGGTGATGCCCTTCGAGCGTGAGGTCTGCAGGAAGTGATCGTCGGCGGGTACACCAGGACTGGGAATGATGAGGTCCTGCGCCAGAAAGGTTTCCTCCGAATGTCCGCCGAGTTCAAGGGTGACGCCCGCTTCGCGCAAGTTGGCCGGCACATCGCCGAGATCGGATTCCGCGCGCGACTCCGTGGCCGTGACAATGGCGTTATGGCGGGCGCAGAACAGCGCCGTGGCCACACCAGTGCGCGCCAGTCCCATCACCAGCACGCGCATCTTTCGCAACTCAATCGAACCAGGCATATTGTCAACCGCCGGACCTTTCAGGGCAAACTTTTCATCGCAATTTCAACGTCGTCAGGGCAAACAACGCAAACACGAGCGCGGCAATCCAGAAACGCACAATCACCTTGCTCTCGCTCCAGCCCATCAATTCAAAATGATGATGGAGCGGCGCCATGCGGAAAATCCGTTTGCCCCGCAACTTGAACGAGCCCACCTGCAGAATCACGGAAAGCGCTTCGATCACAAAAATGCCGCCAACGAAGACCAGCAGTACTTCCTGCTTGATGATCACCGCGATGGTACCCAGCGTGCCACCCAGAGCCAGCGAACCCACATCGCCCATGAACACTTCGGCGGGATGCGCGTTGTACCACAGAAAACCAAGTGAGGCGCCGACCAGCGCGCCGCAAAATACGGTGAGCTCGCCGATGCGGGGGATGTACTGAATATCCAGATAGTTGGCCCACCGCGAATTGCTGCTCACATAAGTGAGCACGGTCAGCGCACCTGCGGCAATTACCGTACAACCGATCGCCAAGCCATCGAGTCCATCGGTGAGGTTCACGGCATTGGAGCTGCCAGTGATCACCAGCGCCACAAAGGCGAGGAACGGCACAAATGCCAGCGGCCAGAAATGGCGCGAATGCAAGAGCGAATGGATGACCAAATCCGGGTGCGAACGCTTCAAGAAAGGCAGCACGAGTTGCGTGGAGTACGCATAATGCGTGGCCAAAACGAGCAGGGTGATGCCTACGATGGTGCTGACCAGGATTTGCAGCATAAGCTTGCGCTTGCCCGTCAATCCGAGATTGCGCCGCTTGGCCACTTTTGCGTAATCGTCGACGAACCCGATGGCGGCAAAAGCAAGCAAGGCAAACAGCGCCAGCAGCACGAATTGATTCTCGAGATCGGCCCACAACAGCACGGGTACGGCCGTGGAAATAACGATTAAGACGCCACCCATGGTAGGCGTCCCGGCCTTTTTCTTGTGCTCCTCCGGCCCCTCTTCGCGAATGTATTGCCCAATCTGAAGTTCGCGCAGCTTGCGGATGAGCCACGGACCGAAGACAAGTGCCAGGAACATAGCGGTCAAGCTGGCGTAGACGGTGCGAACGGTGATGTAGCGAAACACATTGAGCGGGCTGAAATATTTCTGCAGCACGTGGTAGAGGAGGTAGTAGAGCATCTCAGTCGCTCACATCCACCTTCGAGCGGGCATCTTCCGGAGCAAAACGTCCCAGCAGCGCTTCAACGATGCGCTCCATTTTCACGCTGCGTGAGCCTTTGACCAGAAGCACATCGCCCGGCTTCACGAAATCCACCAGGAAATTGCCAGCATCCACAGGCGAGTCGAAGAATTTGGTCCGTTCGCGAGGGAGCCCGGCGGCAACGGCGCCCTCAACGATCTGCGCAGCGTCACCTTGCACGCCAATCACAAAATCCACTTTGCCGGTTTTGCCCGCAAAAGTGCCGCCCTCCCGGTGAAGCTGCGCGGAACCCGGGCCCAGTTCGCGCATCTCTCCGGCCGCGAGGATGCGCCGCTGAAATCCCGGCGTCGCTGCCAGCAGACTGGTCATTGCCTGCAGGGCCGCGGGGCTCGAATTGTACGAGTCGTTGATCAAGGCAAAACCGTTCGTAAAGTGGATCAGTTCGCCGCGCATGGAAGGCGTGCGCAGACCGGGAAGAATCTGTTGCGCTTCCGCGGGGCCAATGCCCCACACGCTGGCCGCGGCAATTCCCGCGAGAGCGTTCAAGACAACGTGGCGCCCGGGAAGTGACATTTCAATACGCGTGCGCTTTCCCATGTGCACTAGCGTGAATGCCGAGCCGAGCGCGCCGCGATCCTCGATCTCCTCCGCTTGGTATTCCGCGGGCTTTTCAATCCCGTAGAAGAGTACTTTCCCCGGAGCGGCAGCAGCCATCGTCGCCACGCGCGGGTCATCAGCGTTGAGCACCGCCAGCGAGCGCGGCCCGTTCAGCCCTTCGACGAGCTCGCGCTTCGCCAGGGCGATCTCGTCCACGGAAGAAAAATTCATCAGATGCGCTGGAGTGACACGCAGCTCGATCGCCACATCCGGCAGCGCAATGGCTGCGAGCCGCCGCAGTTCGCCGGGAAAAGACATGCCCATTTCGAGCACCGCTACATCGTGCGTCTCTTCCAGGCGAAACAGCGTCAGCGGCAGACCATACTCGTTATTGAAATTGCCCTCCGATTTCAGGACGCGTAACTTCGCGCCCAGCAGTGCCGCCAGGATTTCCTTCGTGGTAGTTTTCCCGACGGAGCCCGTGATCCCGCAAACTTTGCGGCCCCATTCCTTGCGCACTGCGCGCGCCAACTGGTGCAGCGCGGCGAGGGTATCGGGAACGGCGATGCAGCGGTCCTGCAGCCAGCCTGGATACTTCGAGAGGAGCGGCTCCGCCACCACTGCCGCCACAGCCCCGGCTTCCAGGGCTGCGGCCACATAGTCGTGTCCATCGTGAGAAGGACCATGAATGGCGATGAAGAGTTCTCCGGGACGTAGCGTGCGAGAATCAATCGAGACACCGGCCAGCCGGGCCAGGGGGTCCAACCCGTGCCCCGGCTTTGCCGCCACCGCATCAGCCACTTGTGTAAGCGTCCACCGCATAGTTGCCTCAATAAGCTAGTTTTCCCCAGGGTTCGGACGAAGCGTTCACCCCGTCCGTAAAGCACATCACTGTGCGTTCTCACCGGTTGAGGGCCCCTCCTTCTGACTAGTCTGCGAGCAACTGCCTTGGCTCGCAGGCCCTCGTTCCGCAACAGGAGACGAGCGCGCTACGTGCCAAATCCTGAGCCACCCTGGGGCTCCGTATAGCCGCGATCGCGCAAGGCCCTTCGCGCCTCTTCGCGATCATCAAAATGAATCGAATGGTCGGCGAAGACCTGGTAGTCCTCGTGACCTTTGCCCGCGAGCAGCACCATGTCTCCGGCGCGTGCTTCATCAATGGCCAGCGTGATGGCTTTGCCGCGGTCCGGCTCGATCATGTATTTGCCGCCCGACTTCTGCATGCCCACGACAATGTCACTGATAATCTTCAGGGGATCTTCCTGACGCGGATTGTCGCTGGTAAGAATGGAGAGATCGCTCAGGCGGCCGGAAAGTTCTCCCATGATGGGACGCTTGGTGCGGTCCCGCGAACCGCCGCAACCAAAGAGCGTGATGATGCGGCCCTTGGGATTCAGTTCGCGCGCGGTGCGGATCAAGTTTTCCAGCGCGTCGTCCGTGTGCGCGTAGTCCACCACGACCAGGAAGGGTTGGCCCTGATTCACACGTTGGAAGCGGCCCGCGACAGCTTCCAGATTGCGAATGCCTGCTTCGATAATTTCGTTGGAAAAGCCCAGTGCGATGCCCGCGCCCACGGCGGCGAGGATGTTGTACACGTTGATCCGGCCCACCAGCGCCGATTGCGCCTGAATCTTCCCGTTCGGTGTCTGGGCCGTGAAATTCAGTCCGCTGAAGGTGAGCTGGAATTTCTTGGCGGCCAGGTCTGAGCCGTTCTGCAGGCCGTAGGTGAGCGTTTTCTGGCCCAGTCCAAGGAGTTTCTTGCCCCACTCGTCGTCCGTGTTAATGATTGCCACATCGGGTGCGCCGGCGCCAGTGCCTTCAAATAGCCGGCGCTTGGCAGCAAAGTAGTTTTCGAAAGTTTTGTGGAAGTCGATGTGATCGCGCGTCAGATTGGTGAAAACGGCGGCAGCGAAATGGCAACCCCACAAGCGGTCGAGAGCCAGCGCGTGGGAACTTGCTTCCATCACCGCGTAAGCGCCTTGCGCGTCGCGAATTTCCGCGAAGAAGCTTTGCAAGTCCACGGATTCCGGCGTGGTATTAGGCGCCGGAAATTCGCCGCGTGGCGTGCGATAGGCGATGGTACCGAACAATCCAGTCTGCGCTCCCGAAGCGCGCACGATGGAATCGATCAGCGAAGTAGTGGTGGTTTTGCCGTTCGTGCCCGTGACGCCGACGAGTTTCAGGGCGGTTGCGGGCTTGGCATAGAAATTTGCGGCGGTGAGGGCCAGGGCTTTGCGCGCTTGGTTCACCTGCACCCAAGCCACTTCCTGCGTCCAATCTGCGGGCGCGGGATCTTCGCTGAGGACCACAACCGCGCCGCGCGAAGCCGCATCTTTGGCGTAAATGTTGCCGTCAGTAGCCACGCCATGAATGGCCACAAACAAAGCGCCAGGCTGGACCTTGCGGGAGTCGCAGGCAATCTGCCGAATCTGCAAATCTGGCGAAGATACCGCGGAATGCACCTCAACGCCCTCCAGCAGAGAGCCGAGCGCTTGCCCGACAGGGTGTCGCTGTTCAGCCACAGTCTGTTTCCGTTTGTCCTCGCCGCACTTGGCGGCGCTTCTCTGTACTTCGTCTGCAACCGTAATCCCGTTGCTCATAACTCCGATAAATCCTTTTCCTAGCGCACATTGCCGGCATGCGCAGGAGTGCCGCCGAACTGCACGGTCACCTTGCTCCCGCGGCGAACCTTGGAGCCCGCCGCCGGTGATTGTAGAGAGGCAAGCCGGCTGCCAACCAGGACGGGATTCAGTCCCAGGCTGAGGCACGCCTCTGTAACTTCACGCATCGTTTTCCCGGTAAAGTCCGGCACGGAAATGTCGCCACCTTCGTCCACGGCCACGGTCACTTCGGGCAGAACTGGCTCAGGCTTTTTGCTCGGCGATTCCTTCAACTCTGTGTCTGAAGAATCCGATTGAGCGTTGAAATCCACGGGCGCCAGATCGTCGAGTGAATCGTTTTCCGCGCTTGCATCCTGGTGATACGCCGTTTGCACGAGGCGCGGGCTGAACGGCACATCGCGCGGCACGCCCAGATATGTCAGGACCTGTTCCGCGATGCGCTTGAAAACCGGGGCGGCCACATCACCGCCTTCGTGCGGCCATCCTTCGGGAGAATCGATAGAGACAAGAATGGTGACGGCGGGATTGTTGATCGGAGCAAAACCGGTGAACGAAGCAATTACGTTGCTGCGTGAGTAGCGCCCCGTAGTTGGATCAATCTTCTGCGCAGTGCCTGTTTTTCCGCCGGCAGTCCAGCCGTCAAGCCGCGCTTGTTTCCCCGTGCCGTGCAGGATGACGCCTTCCATCAAGTGGCGCAGCGTCGCTGCAGTTTCTGGCCGAATCACGCGGCGCGGTTCCGCGGGAGACGATGGCTCATTCAGCGGCAATGCCTGCTCGCCATGCATGATTTGCCGGACGGTGTGCGGCTTGTAGAGCATGCCGCCGTTCGCCACCGCAGACACCGCTGTAGCCATCTGTAGCGGAGTTACACCCACTTCCTGGCCCATGGAAATCGCGCCGATGGAAGAAGGCGTCCAGTGCTGCAAACGCTCCAGCAATCCCCGGCTTTCCCCGGGCAGGTCCACGCCGGTTGGCGAGCCAAAGCCGAAGCCGTGGATATAGTCGTAAAATTTCGGCGCGCCCAATCGCAGGGCAATCTTGATCGCGCCAACGTCGCTGGAGTTGGCCAGAATATCGGAGACAGTCAGCAGGCCATAGGCTTTGTGATCGTGGATGCGGCGCCCACCCACCTCCAGTGATCCGTTTTCGCAGTTGAATATCTCCTCGGGCCGTGTCAGGTTCTGGTCAAACGCAGCGGCGAGCGTAATCAGTTTGAAGGTTGAGCCTGGCTCGTAGATGGCGCTGATGGCGCGATTCATACGCGCTTCCGCAGGCGTGTCGGTGGCCGCGTTGGGATTGAACTTGGGCCAGTTGGCCAACGCCAGAATCGTTCCGGTATTGGGATCCTGCACGATGACGGTGCCCGCGGGAGCGTGAGTCTTTTCGATGGCCGTGGTGAGTTCGCGTTCAGCGATGTACTGGACCTTTTCATCGATGGTCAGCACGACGCTGGCGCCTCGGTCGCGCTGCGCCTCTCCACCGTCAAACCAGCGCTGCCTGGCGTCGGCCATCACCACAATTTTTTCGGCCTTGCCACGAATGTCATCGTCGTACTCGTGCTCGATACCGCCGAGTCCCTTTTCGTCAACATCCACAAATCCCAAAACATGCGCGGCCAAATCGCGTTTTGGGTAGTAGCGCTGATTCTCTTCCTGAAAATAGACGCCTTTAAGGTTCAGAGACTTCACCGCTTCCGCCTTTTCCGGGGGAAGTTTTCGCTGAATCCAGACAAACGTGCCGCCGCCATCCAGTTTCTGCCTAAGCAAATCTTGCGGAATGGCCAGCACGCTGGAGAGGAGCCGCGCGGCCATGGCGGCATCCTTCACTTCCGAGGGCACGGCAAAGGCCGACTGCACGGGCACACTCATCGCCAGGGGGTGCATGTTACGGTCATAAATTGCGCCCCGCTTTGGTGTGATTTCGATGATGTGGCGCTGCTGGCGCGACGCGCGGGCCAGGTAATCGCTGTGACGGAAAAGCTGCAGGTAGGCAACGCGGCCGAAGACCGCGGTCATCCAGAAGAGGGCCACGGCGGCAAGTATCAATAAACGAACATGAACTCTATCCTGCTGCATGGCTCCTGAACCAGGCTCGCGGTCTGGGCAGAATGCAAGAATGTATCGCGACCCGAAAATGTGCAGCGTTTGCCATGCGGGTGGCGCACGAGGTTAAGGCGCGCGATTCGGGCGCACGTAGCGCACAGCCGCCACTTCCGAGCCATCGAAAGTCGAGTACTCACGCACCTGCTCCGCGGTGGGTTCCGTCAAACCAAGTTGATGCCGCGCCAGCAAGTCAATCCGCTGAGGGTCGCGCAAGGTGGCGATTTCCAGCTTAAGCGCTCCGTTTAAGGCCAGGGACTGTTGCTGCCGGGCGCGCATTTCTTCCAGCTGAAAGCTGAGGTCAATGCAGCGAAAGTGCTGGTAGACATAGAGCATGCAGCAGATGGCCACCAGAGCGCCGAGACCGGCGGTCTTATACAGATTACGCATCTTCAGGGGCTCGACGTGGCGCACCAGGCGCGAATTGTCGATGCGCTTCACCGTGTGAAATTCCACCATCGCTGGTTTTTTCGTTCCCACCATGGCTACACCTTCTCCGCGCACCGGAGCTTCGCGCTTCGCGATCTCGGGTTCGCTGCCTGCTCTTCCGGGCCGGGCACAATCACGTGCTTGGTGAGCACCTTCAGCGTTCCGGCCTTCTCTGCTTCCTGAAACGCGCGCTTCACCGGGCGGTCTTCGCGGGAGTGGTAGGTCAACACCACCCAGCGGCCGCCAGAAATTAAAGTGGCAGGGGTCCGGGAAAGAAACTGCCCGAGTTCCTCCAACTCTCGATTCACCGCTATCCGCAGCGCCAGAAACGTTTTTGTCGCGGGATGCAGTTTCTGCCTTCCCCATTGCTTCCGAACGCCTGCCACAACCGTTGCCAGGTGCGCGGTGTCCCGAATAGGCCGCGCGCGAACAATGTACCTGGCGATCCTTCTGGAATCGCGCTCTTCCGCTTCGCGGTAGAGCAGGTCGGCCAGTTCCTTCTCCGGCCAGCGATTCACAATCTCTTCAGCGGTCAACGCATCCTCCGCGAGTTCGCCGCTGCTCATGCGCATGTCCAAAGGCCCAGCTTCGCGGAACGAAAAGCCGCGTTCCGGGCGATCAAGCTGCATGCTCGAAACTCCCAAGTCGGCCAAGACCCCGTCCACCTTCGCTATCCCCAACTCTTGTACGGCCTCCGCAATCCTCGAGAAGGCGGTGTGTACGAAGGTCACCCGGCTCGCATATTCCTTCAAACGCTCCCGCGCAATTGCCAGCGCCTGTGCGTCCCGGTCCAGGCTGATCAAGCGGCCGGACGACAAGCGGGCGGCGATGGCCTCCGAATGCCCCCCGGCTCCCAGTGTGGCGTCCACGTAAATTCCGTCTGGCTTGATTCGCAGCCATTCCAGCACCTCTTGCAACATCACCGGCGTGTGCGGTGCGCCCAATTCTTTTTTCGCCCTATTGCCGCCCCAACTACGCCCACTTCCTGCTCGAGACCCGACTCACGAGTGAAAACTGCCGACTCAAAGATCCCTAAATCCCAAACTCGCCCAAAGCCTTATCGTCTTCCGCGGTGTACGGCTCATTCTTCATTTGATCCAGAACCCGCGCGTGGTTCATCACTTCCAGGTAGTCAAGCTTCCCAAAAACATCGACATCGCCCTTGGTCAAGGCCGCTTCTCTTAAGACTGCGGGCAGCAGAACCCGCCCCTGGCCATCCAGCTCCACGACCTGCCCGAAATAACTCGTGCGCAGCAAAAACTTGTTTCTTGCCGGGTTGGTGCTGGGCGCCTTTGCCAATTTGTCCTCAATCTCGTTCCACACCTTCATGGGGTAAATGCGCGCCGATTCGCCCGTGGTGCTAGTGATATAAAACTGCTTGCCGAATTCCGTTATTTCCTCTAGAAAGGACGCGGGGATCTTCAGACGACCCTTCTCGTCGACTTTGGTCGGAGAGTTTCCCCTTAATTTCATGTGCCCTGTCTCTTTGGAGGACTGAAATGCCCACTTCGACCACGGCCCCCCGAATCGCCCTACTCCGTTCTACTTGATACCACTTTGTCCCACTTTTCTCCACAGCATAGGCTGTTTTTGGGCCAAGTCAAGGGAAATTCGCAATTCGTGTGAATAATTTGTGGAATTTAATGAAGTAGAAAACCTGTTTTTCGCCCCCTACATCCTGTGTCTCTGGCCCGGCCACCTTCCCAACAGATAGTGGTGCTGTTTCCCCTCCTGGATAACATGCCTCCCAGCCTTCCCCGGCCGTGTTAGATTGTGTTTGAGTACCCCGGTAGAGCGCCTGTGAGGGCAATGAGACCGGGGGAGGACTGGAAATGACACCTGAATTGTCCGCCAAGCCACGGCTTGCGCCCGGGGTCCGCCTGAACGAGAAGAACCAGCAGCCACGGGCGCTTCTGGGGGCGGCGCGGGAACTGCGGCTGAGTGGGCCGAGCCTGGAGATTGTGGAGTTGTGCGACGGCAAGCACACGGTGCAGCAGATTGCGGAAAAGCTCCACGAGCTTTATGCCAAGGCGGAGCCGCAGCGTATCACCGACGATCTTCTGCGCTACCTGGGACTGCTCCACGAACAGCGCGCAATTGACTTTTGATTCGTTGACCGCGGTTGGCTTGCAAGAAGTCTGGCAAACTTTGGAGGCGACGCCGAGCTACGTTAAAGCCGGGGCCGCAGTCGGCTTATTCACCTTCATCACCACCTGGGTAATGAAGACAAGGCACCCAGCCAACACCAGCAAACCAAAAAGAAGAATCGTATGGGGCGTGCCGATATGCTTGGCCACGCCGCCGGCGATCAGCGAGCCGATGGGTTGCACGCCCACGAACATGGTGGCGTATACGGCCATTAAGCGGCTGCGCATATGGTCTGGCACGCGTTCCTGGACGATGGTGTTCGTCGCAGCCATCTGCGTGGTAGCGGCAAACCCCATGACCAACATCACCGCCGCGCATAGCCAGAACACGCGCGCCTGCGAAAAGATGATCAGTACCACCGCGCACGTTGTGCCCGTCACGCCGATCAACCGGGCCAGCCCTTTGTATTGCGTGCGAGCCGCGAACTGCAGCGCACCCAGTAGCGCGCCAACCCCTGCCGCGGTCATCAATAATCCTTGGGTTTCCACGCCGCCATGCAGGATGTCATGCGCGTAAATCGGCAGGAAGACAGAGTATTGCAAGCCAAACAAGCTGAGGACGCTCAACAGAAGCAGTGCCGAGCGGATCGGCAAATCGTTCATGGCGAAGCGGAATCCCTGGATGAAACTGCGCAACGGCGATTCATCGCTGTGTCTCACTTCACCGCGCTGGATGTGCATCATCAGCAGGGCCACGATTACCGCCACAAAGCTCAGTCCGTTGAGGAAGAAGCACCAGCCCTCGCCTACCAGGAGTATGGTAAAGCCGGCGATGGCCGGGCCAATGACGCGGGCCCCGTTGAAGATGGAGGAGTTCAAGGCGATGGCATTCGGCAAATCCTCCTGCCCCACCATCTGCACAAAGAAGGACTGGCGAATGGGCATGTCGAAGGCATTCACAATGCCCACAAGAAACGCAATCACGATCAGTTCCCAGACGCGGATCACGTGCATGAGAGTCAGCGCCGCCAGCACAAACGCCAGGACCATGGAACACGTTTGCGTCACGATCACGCCGCGGTGGCGATTGTAGCGGTCGCCCACATAGCCGCCCATCCACGCCAGCAGTAGCATGGGCGCCTGGCTGGCGAAACCGAAGATACCTAGAAGCACGACGGAATGCGTAAGGCGATAGAGCAGCCATTGCTGGGCCAGGTTCTGCATCCACGTGCCGATCAGCGAAATCAGTTGTCCGATAATGAAAAGTTGAAAGTTGCGGTGCTTGAGGGCGCGGAACCGTGTGGACAATGCGAGAATGGGACTCTCCCCTTTGTTGGATGCAACGCAGCGCTAGATGTCACGATGCCGCGACTGTTCGGTGGTTGTCAACGCGTTGAGGAGGCTGGGGCGAATCATGTGGTTGCAAACCCCGGTGCGGCTTGGCACGTACCTGCGCAGAACTTCGACTGCTTCTCTTGCGGCAAATGCGACTCTTTCCTTGTCCAATTGCTATAGCTTTAGCGCGTCCATCTTAGGATTTTCGTATACATCATCCTCTCCAGGATAGCGAAGTTCATTTTCAAATTTCCGGGTCTCCTTCGCTAAAGCCCAAATCAGGCTCTCTCCAGCCGGCAAGATGTTCGGCTGGCGATCATAGACAGGATCGGCGAATGCCCAGTCGGCATCAACTGGTTTCCACCTCCGCACCAGGAACATGGCGATGAGGTCGTCCAAGAACATCGCGTTGAGGGCGTTATGATGCAGGACCACCGTGTGCCGAACCGGCCGTCCGAGAACCCGCAGACTGAGGGAATCGTAGAATTGCGCGCGCTCCCAGATGTGTTGAAGATAGAAATCGCGGTATGCCGCCAAATCGGCATTGGGCGCGTTTTCCACACGTGCCTGAAGCCGGCCGTCAATGGCCCAGTCCGAAGCGTCTATGGTCGCGCGGCCAATGCGATAGCCGTGTTGCCGGAGAAAAGCACGCATTCCATCGCGTTTTTCCACGGTGTCGCCTTCTTTGAAGAACGGATAGCGGAAGAGGGGGAGAAAGTGGGAGTAACCACGAATCAATGGCTCATTCTTGAGAGCGTCCGACTCGAACTGGGCAAGGGTGGTTTTCTTGAGACCGCCGGGTTCGCCGTCGCTGCTCAAGTTGAAATTGAGGTGCGAGTAGGAATGATTGGAAATTCCATGCCCCGCACGATCCCAAGCGGTGATTAGATTTCGCCCGGTCTCACTGTCAACGCGCTTGCCACAAACAAATAGGACCGACTTAACATTGCGACTTTTGAGCGTCCTTAGGATGCGGTCATTTACCTCCTGCCAAGCCAGGTTGGCGCCACCTTTGGTGGTCGGGTCATCAAAAGTAAACGCAACCTCAGGGGCAATGTTCCTTCCCCAGACCAGTGGCGCACTCTCCAGTGAAGCCAGGGCAGCGGTGAAACCGAGAAAACGTCTGCGATTCATGTGTTGGTTCAACTCCCACCATATTGGGTGGATCGATTCCAGGCTTCCATTCTACGCAAGGAAGTGAACGGAAGTTCGGCTATCGCGAAAAGAATTGTGTTCTTGAGTTGAAAGTGTATATGGGCTGCCGCGGGATTATTCGCCGGGGGGTTCGGGAGTGCCGCCGACGTGGGTGTGGCTTAGGTCGTGCAGCATGGACTTCTCGTCGTCGCTCATGCCCCTGGTGAACTCCGGATCATTCAGGCGCTGATTGCGGGCCGATTCCGGCATGTTTTGCAACACACCCAACTTCTGGCGCATCACCTGCTGGCGATCCCAAGGCATCTGTTTCCACTTCGGCAGCACATCATTCTTGATGTGGTCGCGCTGCTCCGGCGTCATCTGCCGCCATGTTTGTTCCTTCGTTCTCTGATCGGCGCGCTGTTGCGGCGTCATGCGGTCCCACTGGTTGAATTGCTGGCGGATCTTGTTCTGTTGCTCCGGCGCAAGATTCTGGAAGGCGCGGCTGTTCTGCAGAACGTTTTCGCGTTGCGCTGGTGAAAGGTCGCGCATGCGATCCACCCAAGGACGCGCCGCCCCGACACCCAATTGCTGCCTGGGCGTAAGGCTGGGACGCGCTCCATTATTGAGATTGGCCCGCGGGCCCGCATAATTCTGCGCTGGACGATTGGCGGGCTGATTCCGGTTTGCAGGGCCGCGATTGGGATTCGCCGCTGGACGGTTGGCGTTTGGTTTCTGCGGATGCGGCCGCGACGCCTGCGCCTTCGGCTGTGCCTGGGCCCGCGGCGGACGGTCGGCATGCGGAGCGGCAGTGCCAGCGCCGTGCGGCTTCTGCGCCCAGCCAATCCCCGGCATCGCGGCAATACTTACTGCCACGAGCATCAGCAAACCGAGTTGGATTTTCTTGCGCATCTCTCTGCTGTCCGGCTTCTTTGCTACTCCCTCTTACATCGGCTCCTGTTGCTGTTGTTGCTGCTGCGGTTGCGTATTATCCGAATCGTCGTCCGCTTTTCCCGGCAAGTCCTTCAGCGGCTCGAAATTCGAGAGCACATCGTGATCTTCGAGCACCGGCAGGTCTTGCAACATCTGAGCATCGGCCTGTTGCATGTCCATTGGCAGGGGCGTCTGCCCGGGCCTCCAATGACCCATCCACAACGCCGCCAGCAGCAACATGGAAGCCGCAAAAGCCACGCGGGGCGAAACTCTCAGCCAGGCCCACCAGCTTTCTTTGACGGGCTCGGCGGCCACAAGCGCGTGCACGCGCACATCAAATTCAGGCGAAGGCTCGATCACCGGAAGTTCGTCCAGCAATCCGGACACGGCGCGAAATTCATTCACGCGCACCGAACACGGCGCGCACGAGGCCAGATGCTTTTCAACCTCCAGCCGTTCGCTTTCCTTGAGCCGTCCATCCAGATATTCCAGGATCCGGCTTTCCATTTTTGTGCAACTCATAACTGCCTTCTTTCCCTACCCTAGTGCTTGACCTGGTGCGCCACCAGCGGGGCTAGTTCCACTCGCAGCGCCTCATAGGCCCGGAACAGCAGCGATTTTAACGCGCTTTCCGAGCAACTGAGAATCTTCGCAATCTCCGAATAATCCAACTCCTGGTATTTATGCAGCAGCACTGCGGCGCGCTGCTTTTCCGGGAGCTTGTTGATGGCATGGCGAATCATCTTTACCCGCACATCCTCGACGAGATGCTGCTCGATGTTGGGATGTTTCTCCGCAAGATCCAGCGGCCGCTCGTCGCCATCTTCGGCGTCCAGGGTAACCGGCGCATCGATGGAGACTTCCAGTTTCTGGTAGCGAGTGTCCCGCATCGAATTCAGCGCCAGGTTCGTGGCGATGCGGAAGAGCCAGGTGGTGAACTTCGCGCTGGGCACATACTCCTCGCGCGCGCGGTACACCCGCAGGAATACCTCCTGCGCCAGGTCTTCCGCCTGTTCGCGGTTGCGAACCATCCGGAACAGGAAGTTGACGAGTGGCGTGCGATAGCGCTGCAACAGAAGCTCAAAAGAAGCTTCGTCGCCGGCTTTCACATCCAACATGAGTTGGACGTCGGTTCTGACCATAGCCGCCACACTTTAACAAACCCATTTGTCCTCAGAAAGTTGCAGTTACGCCACGGTGCGCGAGGAAGGCACGGGGCGTCCCGCAAGCAATCTTAGACATGGAATAACCACTTTAAAATCAATAGAGTAGCCACGCCCACAAAGACCAGCAGGGCCATGCGCCAGTGGGGCTCCCGGTTCACTTCCGGGAGCAGGTCGGTGGCCGCAACGTAAAGCGTCACGCCACCCGAAAGCGGCAAGGCGTATTTGAGTTCGCCCTGCAGATGGCTGGTCAGCAGGACACCTGCCAGCGTTGCCGCGCCCAAAAGCCCTGCGGCCTGCACCGCGCGACGCTTGCCCTGGCCACTGGCCAAGACCACGGAAGCCACGGTGAATCCTTCGGGCAGCTTGTGGAGGAAGACCGCAAGAAAAATGACGGCGCCGAGCCAGGTGGACACCAGAAAGCCCGCGGCAATCGCCACGCCATCGAAAAATGTGTGGATCGCCAGGCCGAGCAGCACGGTGCTGCGAGCATGTTCGTGCTGCATCTCTTCGGGGTGCGTTTCTTCGCCAAAATGAAAATGCGGCGCGATGGTGTGCTCGAACAAATGCACCAGGAAGAATCCGATCAGGACGTAGATGAGCGCCTGCTCACCGGCCAGGTGAATCGACTCCGGAATTACCTCGACGAACGCCACGGCGAGCATGTAACCCGCGCCTAGCGCCAGAAAATATTGCAGGTAGCGCCGCGGCCAATTGCGGTACACCACGAAATAGCCGCCGAGCAGATTGCCCCCGGCAGCAATTAGCCCGAGCAGCGCCGCGAGCGCGATACGGAATGGCAATTCGTGAATCATCGGGAATTGAAAGTCGTAAGTTCTAAGTTTTAAGTAATAAGTAAAGCTTTGGCATTGGCACTTAAAACTGATTACTTATTACTTCGAACTTGTTTAGCCGCTGTGGCGGAAGAGGATAACATCCCCTTCCTGCACAATGTACTCTTTCCCTTCGAGACGCACCTGCGCCTTTTCTTTGGCAGCGGCGATACTTCCGGCGGCGAGGAGATCCTTGCATTGCACCACTTCGGCGCGGATGAAGCCCTTTTCGATGTCGCTGTGAATTTCGCCGGCGGCTTTCACTGCAGTGGAGCCCTTGCGAATCGTCCAGGCGCGAACTTCGGGTTCGCCCGCGGTGAAAAAGGGGAATAGCCCCATCAAATCGTAAGTGGCGTGAATCAGGCGGTTGAGGCCCGGCTCCTTCAAACCGTAGGAGGCAAGCAATTCTGCGGCTTCCTTCTCTTCCATTTCCGCGAGTTCCGCTTCCAACCTTCCGCAGACCGCGACCACCGCGGTGTTTGGCCGGCCTTGCAACGCCGCCAGCTTGTGTTTTTCGACGGCTTCGTCCATTTCGGCGGCTTCGTCGTCGCCTAAATTCAGCACATAGAGCATGGGCCGCTGCGAAAGGAACAGGAAACCGCTGATGGGCTTGCGCTCCTCGGGAGTCAATTCCAATTCGCGCAAAGGCTTTTCGGATTCGAGGTGCGCTTTGCACTTCTCAAGCACACTTTTTTCGAATTCCAGTACCGGATCCTTCTTCTTCTTGAGGTCCTTATCCACGCGTTCGAGCCGTTTGGAAACCTGTTCATGATCGGAAAGAATCAGCTCAAGGTCCAGGTTGGTGGCATCGCGCAAAGGATCAATGCTGCCCTCGGAGTGCGGCACACTGGGATCGTCAAATACACGAATCACGTGAGCGATGGCGTCCACGTCACGCAAGGAAGCCAGACTTTCGCGCATGCGTTCCTTTTGCACGCCCGCCATGTCCACATATTGGACCGTCGCATAAGTGATCTTTTTCGGGTTATAGAGCTTCGCGAGTTCCAGCAGGCGCGGTTCCGGCACTTTGGCCACACCAACGTGCGTGGCTTGCCCGCCTTTGGCGTCTACATGCGCTTTCGTCAAGATGCGGAAGAGCGTGGTCTTTCCTACTTGTGGTAGTCCTATAATTCCTGTCTGCATAAACACTGCATCTTAGCACACCACCGTTGCGCCGCTGATTTTCCTGAAGGCGGGGATTGGCCTGCCCTCAATTCGCGCTGACCAATTCAGCGCCTCTGTGCTATGTTTCTGAGCCGCCATGACCATCAATGCGCCGCCAACCAACTTGGCTTTTGATCTTGCCGAAGCCATACGCCACCTCTCGGAACGCGATGAATGCTTGAAGCGTCTCATCGCGGAGATGGCGCCCTTTCAGATTGACGTGGCCGACGCGCAATCTCCTTACGAGGTTCTTCTCGAGGCCATCGCTTACCAGTCCATTTCGGGGAAGGCTGCGGCAACGATTTTCGGGCGCATCAAAGCTCTGAGCGCTACTGGCGGAGTTCCCACACCCAAGGAGGTCCTGAAACTTCGCAAGCCTACGCTGCGCAAGGCGGGACTCTCGGGCGCGAAGGTGGAGGCGATGCGCGATTTGGCGCAGAAGACGCTTGACGGCGTGGTGCCTTCGCATGACGAAGCCGTGAAAATGTCCGACGAAGAACTTGTCAAGCGGCTGGTTTCCGTGCGCGGGATAGGCGCGTGGACGGTGGAGATGTTCCTGATTTTCCGTCTGGGCCGGCCGGATGTGTTGCCCATTCACGATCTGGGAGTGAAAAAAGGCTGGTCGGTTGCCTACGGCAAGAAACACATGCCAAAGCCTCAGGAACTCCTGAAATTTGGGGAACGCTGGCGGCCCTACCGCACCGTCGCCAGCTGGTACATGTGGCGCGCCTTCGAACGCGCGGGGTACAAAGTCACCAATAAAATCCGTCCACGCCCCGCCCGCCGCAAGAAGCAACGCGCGCCCCACAAAATCAAAAGGAAATAATCGGCCTACAGTCATCTTTGTAGGGCCCGCCTTCTGAGGCGGGCCGCCAACTCAGCAATTACCTCCGATCAACCCTTGGACCTCGCGTTCTTTTCCAGGGTGGACACCAATCTAGTGAATTCCAAGCAGACGGCAACTCCAAGCCCGTAAACGAACCCAAATGTGGGTAGTCATGTGGTTTTGCCAACAGGCCTTTCCGAACAGGGTTTAGCCAGATGTACCAGGCAACGGATTGCACGGATTCCGTCGAGCGCAGAATGTGTTCGTGGAAGCCCTTTTGCCAAAGAATGCGCCCGAATTGCGCTGAATATTGCCGGCTGCTCTTGATCTTGAGACTCTTCACGAAATGGCGCAGATCGCTGGATGGCTTGGTTCCCTCAGCGAGAAAATGGAGATGATCGGGCATCAGGCAGTAAGCCGGTATATTGAAGGAATTGGCAGCGGATTCTGAGCGCAGTAGGCCCAACAGCCATTCACAGCGCTCCGCATCCGAGAAAATGCGAGCACGGCGGAAACAGCAGAATGTGACGAAGTAAAGTGTCTGACCGAGATAATTCAGTCGAGAGAGGCGCGGCGTTTTGCGGACTGGAAGTTCCAACATAGGTTTATTATATTGATAGATTAACACACATTATTGTTGGCGGCCCGCCTCAGAAGGCGGGCCCTACATGAACCAGTCTCAAGGTGAGGTGGTACCTAATATTGTGGCCTTGTCGCGACTTCGCGGACCAGGAGGAACATGGCAGCGAAGCTCAGGAGCAGGACCGTGCCTTCGTAGCCCACGGAAATGTGGTGGAGGTGGTTGAAGGCGACGCGGCGCGGATCGTTTTCCGGCGTGTTTTGTACGGACACCATTTCTTTCTTCAAGTTTTCCATGCGATTACTCACGGTGAATTGCGAGGCCGCCGTCAGGAGCACCATTAACACAACACAAAGTGCGGCCGGGGTCGTGAAGCCGGCAAAGCTGTGTGTCCGCAGGAGCCGCGCCACCAGGAAAATCAGTCCCAGAAAAATTCCAGCAAAATGCAGTCGCGCCAGGGAAAAGCCCACCATCATTCCGGCGGCATCGCGACTGCCAAGAATGGCGAACGCTCCGGGCGCCACTACAAAACTGAGAAACGCGTCCGCCCCCAGCCATAGGCCCAGAGCTAAAAACTCAATCGTGCGCAAAAAAGTTTGCATGGCGGTGCTTCCTGACTCCGTCAAGCATTATAGATGCCCCGGTTCTGAACGCTTACGAAGAAGACCATAGGCTGATAACAAGTTATGCTATACTTTGTTATTACTGCGAAGGAGCTCCTATGAACGTCTCGCTCACTCCCGAACTGGAACGCTGGGTCGCTGAGAAGGTTGAGAGCGGAAGGTATACCTCCGCTTCCGAAGTGATCCGCGAGGCGCTTCGTTTGCTTGAAGAGCAGGAGATTCTCAGGCAGCGGCATTTGGCCGAAATCCGCACGAAGATTGATCTTGGCCTCCAACAACTGGACGAGGGTAAAGGAATCCGCCCGGAAGAAGCCAGGACCAGATTGCGCCGCGCCCGCGGCACCTAACCAGCGATGCCCTCCTATGAGCTTTCCCCATTGGCGTTGGAGGATCTTCTCCAAATTCAGGAATACATTGCTCGAGATAATCCTAATGCCGCCGAGCAGACGATCGCACAATTCTTCAGCGCCTTCGAGCACCTGGCCCATTGGCCACGAAGCGGACACAATCGAACCGACCTGACGCCCCGAAACGTTCTGTTCTGGCCAATCGGTTCTTACCTGATCGTCTATCGGCCAAACGAGAAATCCAGGGAAGTTCAGATTGTCGCCGTACTCCATGCGGCGCGCGACCTGTCAGCGATCCTGAAAGAAAGATAACAAAAGCGATTGTGCAGGAGTTCTTTGGATCGGGTTCACAAATGGCGGGACTTGGAGAGTTGAGCTCTGCCCATTGTTTAGGCACATACCACTTCTCCATATTTCGGAGAAAGGAAGAAATGATGCGAAACTATAAGAGTGGTGGGCGATAAAGGATTTGAACCTTTGACCTCTCGCGTGTGAGGCGAGCGCTCTAACCGCTGAGCTAATCGCCCGTCCTGGAACGGGTTATCATCCGATGGGTTACCCTTGTAACGGGCCGCCCGTCAAAGTATAGAGGGTGTTGCGTTCGCGCCAACCGCCCGCGCATCCCACGTTCTATTTGTAGCAGGAAGAGTAAGGGTTTTCAACCAATGCCGACGGTCACCTCTCAAATCGTCACGCAACTGCAGCGCTCCATCGCGCGCGCCATTTACGGCAAGGAAGATGTGATCCAGCTCGCCCTCGTCACCCTGTTGGCGCGCGGCCACCTGCTGATCGAAGATGTGCCCGGAGTCGGCAAAACCACGCTGGCACAGGCGCTGGCCAAATCCTTTCACTGCAGCTTCCAGCGCATCCAGTTCACCTCCGACTTGTTGCCCAGCGATGTCCTTGGTGTCAGCGTCTACAAACCGGAATCGCGCGAGTTCGAATTCCGACAGGGGCCGATTTTTGCCAATATCGTCCTGGCTGATGAGATCAATCGCACGACCCCGCGCACGCAATCCGCTCTGCTGGAAGCAATGAACGAAGCGCAAGTCACCGTGGATGGGCGCACGCTTCCCCTGCCGCAACCTTTTCTGGTGATCGCAACGCAAAATCCCGTGGAGCATCACGGCACGTACCCGCTTCCGGAATCCCAGTTGGACCGCTTCCTGATGCGCGTGAAGATGGGTTATCCATCGCACGAAACCGAGCGAGCGATTTTGCGCAGCCGCGCCGGCGATGACCCGGTCATGGCAATGGAACCGGTGGCCGATGTTGCCGATGTGCTCTCGATGCAGGAGGCAGTGACGCGCGTTCGCGTGGATGCCAGTTTGCATGATTACGCCCTGGAAATTGTGAACCGCACGCGCAAATCGGATCAGCTTGCCCTCGGAGTCAGCCCTCGCGGCACGTTGATGCTGCAACGCGCGGCACAGGCGCGCGCCTTTCTGGACAACCGGGATTTCTGCCTCCCAGACGATTTCAAGCAGTTGGCCATTCCCGTGTTCGCGCATCGCGTGGTGGCCTCTGCGCGCCATGCATCCCTGCAGAAGAAATCGGAGACCACGGAAAACGTCTTGCGCGAAATCGTGGAATCGGTGCCCGTGCCTGTTTAACGCAACGAATTTTGCGAACGCCGATGGCTGAATTCTTAAATTACGCAAATGCCTTCCCTTTCCAAGAGCTTCGCCAATCTTCTAGCAAAATCCGATCGCCCGGCGGTCCGCGCCTTCTTTCTTTCCATGGCCGCGCTCAGCGTGGCGCTGATTCTTGCGCTCTATTCCGGGGCTGCCGCGCAGCTTGGGAATTTATTTTTGGCGAGCGCAACAGCGATCACCGCGCTGCTCGTCGCAGCCTGGGTGTCCATCACGCTGGTTCCCGTCCTGGCTAAACGTACCGCGCTGCGCTGGATTGGCTACCGCATGGAGTACCGCGTCACGCGAGCGGGCTGGGTTTATATCGTCGGGATCATCCTCGTGGCGATGGCGGCCATCAATACCGGCAACAACCTGCTTTTCCTCATCCTGGCTTGCCTGATTGCCAGCATCCTCATGTCGGGAATCCTTTCTTCCATCACGCTGACTGGCGTCGAGTTGCGTTTGAATCTCCCCGAACACATTTTCGCGGGGCAAACAGTGCGTGCCACGGTGGAACTGGTGAACGAAAAGCTCTCGCTTCCCTCGTTTTCGCTTCGCGTGGAAGGGGTGAAGAAAAAGGGCGAACCCGCAGCGGCGCTTCTGCAGACGCCGGTCTATTTTCCCTATCTCCCGCGTAAAGTGTCCGCGCGGCAGAGCGTGCCGATGCTGTTCTCCCGGCGCGGCGTCTATCACCAGGAAGCGTTTCGCATTGTGACGCGATTTCCATTTGGTTTTCTGCAGAAGGCCCGGCGGCTCGATCTCTCCACGAAGGCTCTTGTATATCCTTCCGTGGAAGCTACGCCCGAATTCCTGGAGGTCCTGCCTGGCATTCAGGGAGCGATGGAAAGCCAATTGAAAGGGCGCGGTCAGGATCTTTACGCGTTGCGCGACTACCTGCCGAACGACAGTGCGCGCCACGTTCATTGGAAGGCTTCGGCACGACTGGGCGTGCTGATGGTGCGGGAATTTGCCCGCGAGGACGATTACCGCGTGGTGCTGGTCTTCGATCCATACAGTTCCGCTGCGCAAGCCAACTCTTCGGAAAACGGGAAGGAGCGCTTCGAGCGCGCGGTGAATCTATGTGCGGCCATCGCCTGGAGCTTTCACGAGCAAAGCGCGCAACTGGAGTTCCGCAGCGTCGGGGCTGAGGTTCCACTAGCCCCCGCCACGGAGAATATTTTCACGGTTCTTCGGCACTTGGCGCTCGTGGAGCCCCTCGCTCCCGCCCCGGATCACGATCTGCTTTCGCGGCTCGCCGCGGATCCTGATTCGTGCAAGATTGTAGTGACTTCGCAACCCCGCGGCTCCATCCCCGCGGAAATCTGGAATTCCGCGTATGTCGTTTTCGCGGAAGATTCCCTGCCCTGACCTTTCCCTTTCCCGGATGCGCTGCCCGCGGCGTTTCATGCGAAACTAATCGCGCCGATGCTCACCGGACGCGCACTCACACGTTTTCGCAAGAATCTCCTCGCGTGGTTTTCGCAATTTCAGCGCGACCTGCCCTGGCGCCGCTCCAAGGACGCGTATCGCATCTGGCTTTCCGAAATCATGCTGCAGCAAACGCGCGTGGCCGCGGCGATTCCTTTTTACGAGCGCTTTCTGGAACGTTTTCCCGATGTGCGGGCCCTTGCCGAAGCGCAGGAAGATGAAGTGCTTCGTCTGTGGTCCGGTCTGGGCTACTATTCGCGCGCGCGCAACCTGCAAAGGGCCGCGCAAGAAATCGTGGCTCTGCACAACGGCGTTTTTCCAGCCACGGAACCGGAAGCGCTGGCCCTTCCGGGAATTGGCGCCTACTCCGCCGCGGCTATCTTGAGTATTGCTCACGGCAAGGAACTCGCCGTACTCGACGGCAATGTTGCTCGTGTGCTGGCCCGCTTGCGGGCCATTCGCGGTGATTTGCGCGTAAGCGGCCTTTGGCAGGATCTCCAGAAAACGGCTGACGCACTGCTGGCCCCGAATGCTCCAGGTGACTGGAACCAGGCCATGATGGAGCTGGGCGCCATTCTTTGCACGCCCAAATCGCCGCAGTGCCTGTTGTGCCCGGTCAACGAATTCTGCCAGGCGCACAAGCTGGGGTTAGCGGACACAATTCCAGCGAAACGCAAAAAGCGCGCTACGGTGGAGCTTAAACTTGCTTCCGCTGTCCTTCTGGATCCTCAGGGCCGCACGCTGCTTCTGCCTCCACCGAAGACGAATGCGAGCAAGGCGCGAAAAGCCGACGTGGGCGCGCTGGTTTCACGCATGTGGCATTTCCCTACGACAGGGGTCCGCCGATACGCCTCGATCGATCTGCGGGATTATCTTCAGGATTCCCTACTGGGTGGGCGGAGACTCTCGACAACGTTTGAGCTGCTGCGCAAAGTTCGTCATGCGGTTACTTATCGGGCGATCACATTGCAGCCTTATCGAATCAATCTGAAGAAGCTCCCGCAAGTCCCCGGGGCAAAAATCCTGCCGCTCGACGACCTATCCTCTCTTCCCATCTCAAACCTGACGCGTAAAATTGCCTGCGCTGCTTTGGATTCTTGACAGAGCCAACGCTTACCGTTGTCTCCCGGGCGCCTCCCGATATCTGGTCTCTGATATCTGATATCCAGCATCTGGCATCTGTGCTCCTGCTGCCCCCCAGGATAACCCTTTCGTTTTCCGCCATTCGGCCCGCGCTCTCCCGATGCTATTCTGAAAGCTGCGCCATGGCTTCTTCCGTCACAACTTCTGGAACTTCTCTCCCGGCCGATCGCTTCTATCGCACGGCTCTTTTCTTTCTTGTGCTCTCGAGCGTGCTCGCGCTGGTAGCCACCGGAAAGCTCGACGCCATCAGCAACATCGTTGTGCCACTGTTAATTCTCTTAAAAGGAATCCGCTGGTGGCGCGGCTATCCCGCGGAATTGCGGCAAACCACGGCCACACGTTTCGTACTCGGCTACATGCTGATTATTCCTCTGGATATCCTGTTTTTCTCCCGTTCGCTGGCCCAGGGCAACGCGAATCCTACGGTCTACGCCGCGCTGCTTGCCTCCGTCCACTTTCTCCTGTTCGTTCTGGTGCTGCGGCTCTACAGCGCCGCGACGGATCGCGATGCCATCTTCCTGGCGATGTTGGCGTTTGCCGCGGTTCTGGCCGCCGCCGTGTTCACCGTGGACACTCACTTCCTGTTCTTCTTTCTGGCGTTCTTGCTTTTTGCGGTGGCCACCTTTGTCGGCCTGGAGATTCGTCGCGGCGCCACTGGCGCTGTTTTTCCTGTGTTGCAGGCGCGCTCGGCTGCCGAAAGCCGTTTCCATCGCGCCCTGGCGCTCGCTGTACTCAGCGTGGCAATCGGCGGGGTCGTTTTCGGATCACTGTTGTTCTTTTTCTTTCCTCGATTCAGCGCAGGTTATCTGGCGCGGGGAGGTTTTCAGCCTTCGTTGATGAGCGGCTTCACCGACAATGTGGAACTCGGCCAGATTGGCGAGATCAAGCAAAACACCTCGGTGGTGATGCGCGTGCGCACGGGGTCGCCGGTCAATTATCCGATGTTGCGGTGGCGTGGTGTCGCGTTGAGCAATTTTGACGGCAAGCGCTGGTCCAACATCGAGCCGAACCGGCAAATCCAATCGCCCGCCCAGGATGGCTGGATCAATCTTGCGAGCCGCAGGGATTTTCTAGCATCACGCGCTACGGAGCTCCAATACACTATCCTGCTTCAGCCCATCGCGAGCGATGCGCTCTTCGCGCCCGCTCAGGTGGTCAGGTTGCGCGGCAACTTCCTCTCCGAAGCCACCACGTATTACTCGTCGGTGCTCAACAGCGTGCTGCTCCTGGATTCTACTGGCTCCATCTTCAACAGATCGCACAATTTTTCGCAGATCCGCTACGAAGGCCTTTCTATTCTTCCCCAGTCGCGGCCCGCGCAAGCCCGTTACGCAGGCTCCGTATATCCTCAACAGATCCGTGATACGTATCTGCAGCTTCCGCAGACGCTTGATCCGCGCATTCCGGAATTCGCCAGAAAGATCACCGCCCAAGCCGGCAACCCGTTTGACAAGGCCGTGACCATGGAAAGTTACCTGCGCGACAATTTCGCGTACACCCTGAATCTGACCGGCAAGCTTGGCGCCGACCCGCTGGCTCATTTCCTCTTCGAGACTCGCGCGGGGCACTGCGAGTATTTCGCTTCCGCGATGGCCATCATGCTGCGCACTCTGGGCATTCCTTCGCGCGAAGTGAACGGCTTCCTCCCGGGCGAGTTCAACGACGTCGCGGGCGACTATATTGTGCGCGCCAGCGACGCACACAGTTGGGTGGAAGCATATTTCCCCGGAAGCGGCTGGGTGACATTTGATCCCACTCCTCCGGCTGCGGGCGATACCACGAATCTGCTTTCCAGGATGGCTTTGTACTTCGATTGGTTTCAGCTGAACTGGAACGAGTGGGTCATCAACTACGACTTCTCCCATCAGGTCCAACTTGCAAGAAACGTGCGGCAGGGTTCCACGGACTGGGTTGGCATTACGCGCCAGAAATTTGAGCGAATGAAGCATCGCGGCATGAATCGTTTGACGGGCTGGCAAGCCGCTCACCCCTTGCTCAGCATTGTGTTTCCCATCGTGCTTGTGTTGGCGCTGGTGGTGTTGCGCTTCGATTGGATTCGAAGTGTGCTTCGGTGGGTCACGCTTTCCTGGCAAGTGCGGCATTCGCCCGCTCAACGCAATAATCCGCAACTCGCCTCTCGCTTGTATGCGGAGTTGCTTCGGCTCCTTGAGAAGCGCGGCCTGGCCCGGTCCATCACGCAGACGCCACTTGAATTTGCCACCTCTGGCGGGTTGCAGCCCGAACTTGCCCGCCCGCTCCGCGAATTCACAGAGCTGTACGCGCAGGCCCGCTTCGGCGACAAGCCCTGCGATTCCTTCCGCCTCCGCGCGCTGATGGAACAAATTCGCACTGTCCCGCGACCTCGTTAGTTTTCCTATTTGGGGCTAGCTCGGCTTTTTCATAGCGTCGTTGCGCGAAGGATGTGGCCGCCCCGGTCTGGGGAGGATCCGCCGCGATTCTCAAAGTAGCGTTTGCGAATCAAGCCCGGGCCAAGATCCTCGATTTCGCGAAAACCGAGCGCCCGGAGTTTGATATGCAACATCTCCGTTTCAAAGTGACTCTTAAACGCTTCACCTATCGAGGCCACACGCACGGCAAGCGCTTCATGGGCCACAGTAAAGTGATCCCGCTCGGGCCCTGACGCCGCAGGATTGGCATAGTCGAACACCACGTGAGCGCCGCCACTCAAATGCGCAATGAAGTCGAGCGTCGAATAGACAGCCTGCTCCGTGAGATACGGCACGACACCCAGCCATGTGAAAAAAGTCTGTTGGGCGGGATTAAAGCCGGAAGCAGCGAGGGCGTCGGCCAGAGTTTCCCGCTCGAAATCCAGCGGAGCGAAAGTGAGCGTAGGGGGAATGGGGATCGCCACCTCGGCAAGGCGCTGACGTTTCCAGGCTTGCGTCGCGGGATGATCCACCTCAAAAACGCGCAGTCGTTCGCCGAAAGCATTGCGGTAAGCATAGGTGTCCAGGCCTGCTCCAAGCACCACCAATTGCCGAACGCCGCGCTCGACAGCATTTGCCAAAGCATCTTCGGTAAATCGTGTCCGCACCGCAATGAAGAGGCGCAGGAATCGCCGGGAAGGTTTGTTTTCCGCATCGCGGACTGCCGCTTCGGCGTCCGGGCCCAAAATACGCACGGCCAGTGGATCGCAAAAGATGCGCCCGCGCTCCAGCACCTGGTGAACGGCGCGATGTCCGGCCGCACTCAGAGCGGTGCGGCTTGGTTGTCCCGGTTGCATCGGAAAAGGGTAGTGGCCCTGGCGATTGCCGTCAATTGCCCGCTGGCAAACTTACGGAATTACCACAGTACGGCTCAAGGCCGCCATCTGGGCTCCTTCGGAATCGCGCACCACGATGCGCAGCAGAAAGTTGCCGGCTTGCAGATCATACCTGGACCTGACATTTAGGCCCGCCTTGTTCATCCTTCCCAGCGTCGAATCCCTTAACTGCATTTCGACGACTTTCTCCGAGCCCGTAACCAGATTCCCGTTTCCGTCAAAAATGGCCGTCGCGATGGTCAGCTTGTTAATGTTGCGATCCTCCACCTTGCGAAATTTCAGAGTGCCGGTCTGGATGTGCACCAGGACCGACAGGTGCTTGCCAGCAGCGTTGCTGAAATACTGCGTCTGGCATCCGATGGGCAGGTCTTGGACTTCTCTTTGCGAGTACACCGCCTGGCGAATCTCGTCTTTCGCCGCGGTTTCGGGCTCGGTTTCGCCTTGCGGAGCGAAATAGCCGTGGCGGGCTTGCAGCGTCCATTTTTCCTTGCTCGTCAGGGTTACCTTCAAGTGGTGATACTTCCCATCGAGCTTCAGCTTTTCGGGCGTAAATCCCAAAACATAGGAAACTTCCGGTTCCGCCGCAGCCTGCAACAAACCCTGATCAATGTCATTGCGGTTGTGAAAGAAATTCCCGCCGGTGCCATCGGCAATCTCCCCAAGCACTTGATTCTGCAACATCTCTTCTGTCTGGATCAGCTTCGTCTTCTGAGCGTTCGGCTGAACATTGCTCTCTGCCTGAAACATTGAGGAAACATACAAGCCGCGCGCGTCCAGCGTGTTGATGACGATGTTGGCTTTTGTGGCCAGATCGATACTCTCACCCGACTCTTGCTGAACCGAAGGGGCCAGGAAGAATCCCGGGGACATCAAAACGATGGTTCGCTCTCCGGGCGCCGCGCTCATCCTGCGAATCAACTCGTCGAGGAATTGGAACGCCTGTTGCACCTGGGATTCACCGAGGTTGCGCTCTCGCTGGGCTACCGACCGCGCCATGGACTCGGCTTGTTCCCAGGGAAGCCTTGTGCAACGGACGACGTCCTGGGTGGCCACGGACAACATCGCGGAATCGCTCGCATCCACAATGCGATAGGCCTCGTACTGGGACATTGGCGGACAGTCCGCTGCGGTGTTCGGCGATTGCTGCAGGATGCGCTGGATGGCTTCGTTCAGTTTCGCCCTGTCCGCGGTAAAGTCCTCGGCCACCTGGCCGGAGGTAGTGAACACGGCGAAGCGGTCACCCGGCTGCATGGCCTCCAGGAGCTTCGTAGCGGCCTGCTTGGAAGACATGGCATCCGCCGTCGAAATATGGACATCGTCGAAGACCAATGCGACAAACCTTTGCGGCAACTGCGCCGTTTTCGCGGGGGTTGGTTCTTCGGGAGCTGCATCCGCCGTCCCTATCTTCACCGTAGACACCTGGGAAGCCGGAGTCTCCACGGAAAAACTCGTGATCGTCTGGCGTTTCCCGTTGTCCTCAAGCTGAAAATCTTCCCTTTGCAGATTCGGGATCACTTTCCCGCTGTCATCGCGTACCACCACGCGCACGAGCACCAGGTTGACGTGCACTTTGAACGTAGCGGGAGAATCGCGCGAGATGACTTCGTCCGGTGGCAGATTCGCATCCGGTTTCACGGGCTCTTGGGTGGTTTTCGGCGGCGGCAATGATGCGGAGGGCGTTTGGGCGCGCGCAACCAACAAAAAGGCGACAGGCAGCACGCCTCCGAGGAAAATTAGCCGTAGACTTCTCAGGAGACCACTCGAAGAGCGGCAGAGGAAGAACCTCGCCATGCGCCCTCCAATCCGTTGCGTTGTTCAGACTATTGTGAAGGATACAACCTGTCAACGCTGAGTAGGTGGAATCACTTGCTGTCATTTCGTCGGCGCTTCAACGCGGCTCTGGTGCTTATGCTAGAGTTAAAAGGCTGCGCTTCAGCGCGGATTTCGCTCCATGACCAAGGTCGGATTCATCTCTCTGGGTTGTCCCAAAAACCTCGTTGATAGCGAGGTGATGATGGGCATTTTGGCGCGTGAAGGCTACGAATTGACGCCGCGCGCTGACGAGGCGGAGATCCTCGTCGTCAATACGTGCAGTTTCATCGAACCCGCGCAAAAAGAATCCGTCGAGGCCATTCTGGAAATGGCGGAGCACAAGAAATTCGGAGCGGCCAAGAAATTGATTGTCGCCGGGTGCCTGGTGGAACGCTTCCGCAACGACATTCTCCAGCAAGTGCCGGAAGTGGACGCTGTTGTGGGCACGGGGGAGGTCGAGCGCATTCTGGAGGCGGTCGAGGGCGACCTGAAAGTGCTGCCCGCGCAGCCACCGTCGTTTCTCTATCACGACCTCACGCCGCGCATCGTCACCACGCCAAAGCATCAGGCCTACATCAAGATCGCCGAGGGCTGCGATCATCCCTGCACGTTTTGCATCATTCCGGAGTTGCGCGGTGCGTTCCGCAGCCGCCGCTTTGAATCCGTGATTCGCGAAGCCGAGAATCTTGCCGCGGCGGGCGCGCGCGAAATCACCCTCATCGGGCAGGACACTACCTCCTATGGTGAGGATCTCAGCCTTCGCGACGGCCTGGCGGTTCTTCTTGAACGCCTCGCGCAGGTCGAAGACCTTACGTGGGTGCGTTTTCTATACGCCTACCCGAATCGCGTCACACAAAAACTCCTGGACACGCTCGCGGCCCATCCGCGCCTGGCAAAGTACATTGACATGCCGCTGCAACACGCCAGCCGCAATGTTCTTGCCCGCATGAAGCGCGGCTCCAACGGCGATGCCTTCCTGAAGCTTCTTGAACGCATGCGAAACACGATTCTGGGTGTCACCCTGCGCACGAGTTTTATCGTGGGCTTTCCTGGTGAAACGGAAGCCGATTTCCACGAGCTGTATCAATTCGTCGCCGCAGCTGAGCTCGATTGGATGGGCGTGTTTGAATACTCCGACGTGGATAACGCTGCCAGCTTTGCGCTGGAAGGCAAAGTGGACGCTGCCACGATCAACGATCGCCGCAATCGCCTGATGGCGTTGCAAAAAAAGATTTCGCGCCAGAAGCTGCGCGCATGGAAGGGCCGCGTCGAAACCGCCTTGATTGAAGGTCCGTCTGCCGACAACCCGCTCGTCTGGGAAGCGCGACTGGAAGGCATGGCGCCCGAAATTGACGGGAAGCTCTACCTGACGGACATCGAAGTGCCCGGCCCGACGCCGTCCTCTCCCTTGATTTCCGCGCAACCCGGCGATGTGGCGCGCGTCGAGATCACCAAGACCGACGCCTACGATTTGATTGCCCGCGTGGTCGAGATTCTGCCGCGACCAGCCCCACGCACACTGCCAACAGTCGCCGCGCCACCGCCCCCGCAAGCTCTTACACGCATCACCACGGGCGCGCCCCTGCGCGTGCTTGGCTAGCAGCTTAAGACAGAATTCCGAGTACCACGGACGGCGTGCGTCCGAAGAGACCTGCTTTTGCTGTCGCCATGGAAGCGAAAAAGCAGATTCCTCGCTTCGCTCGGAATGACAATCTCATTTCTTAGGGCAACTCCAAGAATACAGCGCACGCATCGCGTGTCAGGGGAACAGTTCGCGGTAATAGAGGTAGGAATCGGTCTGGCCAACCACCATCCAACCGCCGCCTTCGAATTTGCGGGAAACGCTGAAATAGCGAATCGCGCGGCCATCGGGAGGCGGCGCTCCATCCACTGTGACTTCCACTCGCACCAAAGTCACCGGTCCCCCCATCCTGCCGTGCGCTGCTATCGAGGTGAACTCCACGTCGCGCTGCACCAGCTCTGGTAAAGGTTCGACCGGCGAACCTCCGCGAGCTTCCGCCAGGAGCCGCGCTACGTCGTTCGGGCCGCGCCCAGAATACTCGTTCAGAAGCCGTTCGCGCACGGCATCGCGCATCCCGTCTTCCACCGGGCGCACGCGCATCCACATCTGAATGCCGCCATATCCAATCAGCGCCACGATGGCGAGGACGGCATGCCAGCCTCGTAACTGGAAGTTGTATTCGGGCATTTCTTATTTTCCGCACAAGCGATCTGCGCTTGCATAATTATTCTCCCGCAGTCCGAGGCAGTGTTTGCCACGGCAATGCAGCCACCGCGCCGAAAAGTCAACAGCGTCTGCCCTATAAGCGCAACCGGACGACAGCTCAATGCTGCCACACGGCGACGGCGGCCTTGCTCCCCTGTGCGCATGGGTACCATTTGTGTTAAAACTCTTTCTTCGATATGAAGCACCGCTGCCCCATCTGCAAGAAGCCCACGGACTCCGCCGAGCACGCTGATTTTCCTTTCTGCTCTGAGCGTTGCCGCCTGCTCGATCTAGGCGCCTGGGCGTCGGAGAAATACGTCGTCTCCGATCCCATCTTCGATGAGGAGGAGCTCCAGGAAGACGATCGCCCCGCTCCACGAAAGCCCCAGCGTGACACCGATGAAACCATCCAATAACGCCCACTCTGCCACGGGAGATTCCCCCGCGCGGAAGCCCGCCGCTGCCTTCGCGTTGGCGACAGCCCTGGGCACCGGCTACCTGAAGCCCGCGCCTGGAACCTGGGGCTCGCTTGTTGGCTTGTTGATTGCGCTCCTTTCGCATCCGTTTACATGGTTCATGTTGGTGGGCTACGGCTTGGACAAGAGCTTGCATGAGAACGCGCCCTTATTTACAGGTTCGCTCGGCGCTCTCATCCTGCTGGTGCCTTCCGTGGCTGTGTGGCTCCTCCTGGCGTATTTCGGAGTGCAAAGCAGCGGCGAGGTCGCGCAGTTTGCCGGAATCAAAGATCCGCAATACGTTGTAATCGACGAGGTCTCCGGGGTTCATTTGGCGCTTATGCTCGGTCTTGCGCCCCTCAGTACCCCCGCCACGTTTTTTCACTCCAGCGACGCCGCCGCCTTCGCCATTTACTCCGGCATGAGTCTTCTCAATTGGAGATACCTCCTCGCTGGCTTCGTGCTCTTCCGGATTTTCGATATCGTCAAGCCCTTTCCCTGCCGCCGCTTGGAAAAGCTGCCCGCCGGATGGGGCATCATGGCTGACGACTGGATGGCGGGGATCTATGCTGCCATTTGCCTACGTCTCGCGTTACACTTTGACCTGCTGCATTTACACTTGTTTTAGAGGGTTGCCACAGCAAACAAGCGGCGAAAGAACGGTTGCAGGCTGCGAAATCCCAACACCTGCTGTAAAATCGGGCTCCTGTTATGAAACTCGGATTCGGCTCCTCGGCAGAAAAGAACGGTGTTCCCCGAATTGAGCGCATCGCGCCCGGTGCTGCTATTCCAGGCGGCGAGATTACCGTGTACGGCAGCGGCTTCACGCCGCGGCCCGGCGCGCGGCCGGTGGTGCGTTTTGGCGATACCGAAGCGCCGCTTTCCCTTGCCAGCAGCAGTCGCCTGATTGCGCGTGTTCCCGAAAACGCCGCCGGCGGCACGATTCAGGTGGTGAGCGCACAAAACGAGAGCCAGCCCTTTCCCGTTTCCATCGGCTTTCAGATTGCCGACAATCTTCACCCAGTGGCGAATCCCGCCGTGGACACCCACGGCAACATTTACGTCACGTTTAGCGGCCCGCGTGGGCAACGCGTGCCCGTGTCGCTTTACAAAATCACCTCCAACTACAGCGTGAAGCCCTACGTCACTTCGCTGATCAATCCTTCAGGGCTGGCTGTTGACATGAAGGGCGATTTGTTCGTCTCCTGCCGCCACGACGGCACAATCCACCGCGTCACGCCCGACGGCCAATCAGAGCAGTGGGCCGAAGGGATGGGCATTGCCACGGGCCTGGCTTTCGATCGCGCCGGAAATTTGTTTGTCGGCGATCGCAGCGGCACGATTTTCAAGATTAGTCCCTCGCGGGAAATCTTCGTGTTCGCCACGCTGGAGCCTTCGGTCGCCGCCTACCATTTGGCGTTTCATCCGAGCGGAGAACTCTACGTCACCGGCCCGACGACCTCGAGTTACGATCGCGTCTACCGCATCACACAGGGCGGCGAGGTGATTGTGTTTTATCGCGGGCTCGGACGGCCTCAGGGCATCGCCTTCGACCGCGAATCGAATTTGTACGTGGTTGCATCGTTTGGGGGGCGTCGCGGCATCGTGAAAATCACACCGCAGGGCCACGCGGAGCACGTGCTCAGCGGCTCCGCCCTAGTGGGGCTCTCGCTGCTGCCCACCGGCCGCGCCATTCTTGCCTCCAACAGCGCTCTCTTCACCCTCGATTGGAACGTCCGCGGCCTGCCCCTGCTGGGCTGATGCACGTTCGCGGATAACGCCTCTCATCGCCCTCAACAACGTGCAAAGACTCTGCGCTACAATAATCCTCTCTCATGAAGGCTGAAATCATTGCGGTTGGCTCGGAACTCCTCACGCCGGATCGTCTGGACACCAATTCCCTTTTCCTCACCGAAGAGCTGAATAAGCTGGGCATCGAGGTTCTTCGCAAAACCATTGTTGGCGACAACCGTGAATTGCTTGCCGAAGCCTTTCGCGGCGCGTTGAATCGCGTGCCGGTGGTGATCGCCAGCGGCGGCCTAGGTCCCACGGAGGACGACCTCACGCGCGAGACGGTTGCCGAACTCCTCGGCCGCAAACTGCGCCGGAACGACGAAATCGTCCGCGCCATCGAAGCGCGGTTCCGGAGCTTTAAACGCGATATGCCCGCCGTGAATCTTCGCCAAGCGATGGTGCCCGAAGGCGCGGAAGTCCTGGCCAATCCGCGCGGTACCGCTCCCGGCCTTTGGCTCGAAGACAATGGCCGGATGATCGCACTCTTGCCCGGCCCGCCACGCGAACTGAAGCCGCTTTTCATGGAGCAGGTATTTCCGCGGCTGCAAAGGCGCGTCTCTGGACTGCGCATGTTTCACCGCGAATTGCGCGTTACGGGGCTCGGTGAATCGCACGTCGAAGAGCGCATTCGCCCCATCTACACGCGCTATTCCGATGTGCACACGACGATCCTCGCGGCTCCCGGCGAAATACAAATTCACCTGCGCGTGTGGTCCGATGCACCGGCGCAGGCGAATACGACGCTTGACGAAATCGTTCGCAGCTTCGAGTTGGCGCTGGGCGACCGCATCTTCGCCCACTCTGCTCTCTCTCTCGAGGAAGTCATCGCCGAGATTCTTACCTCCAACCGCGCCACCATTGCGGCCGCGGAAAGCTGCACCGGCGGCTTGCTCGCCGAACGCTTGACGCGCATCCCCGGCAGCTCCAGCTATTTCCTGGGCGGAGCGGTTTGTTACAGCAACGAGATGAAGACGGCTTGGGCCGATGTGCCCCCCGCTTTGATTCAAGCGAAGGGTGCGGTCAGTAGCGAAGTGGCCGTCGCTTTAGCCGAGGGCATCCGGCGGCGTGTTGGTAGCACTCTGGGAGTTGGCATCACGGGCATCGCTGGCCCCAGCGGCGGCAGCGAGGAAAAACCGGTGGGCACGGTGCACATCGCCATCGCTTCCCCTGAAGGTGTCAAGGAACGCGTCGTGCATCTGCCTGGCGATCGCGAGGCCATTCGACTCCATGCTTCCCAATTAGCCCTGGACATGGTGCGTATGCATTTCCTGTTCAACGCCAAGCCCCGCCCAGCCATGTAGCGCAGGGAGAGACCGCGAGCCTTGCGGCTTTTCTTCTTTTCTTCTTCTTTCTTACATTCTTCGTTCCTTCTTCCTCCTTCTTTTCCGCATTTTTCTCTCTTCCATCGCGCCAACATCCCCCACTCGCGCTATCATTCATCAAGCCCCATGCGCCTCTTCGTCGCCATCGAAATACCACCAGACGTTCGTGCTGCCCTCGCAGCCCTGCTGCAGGAATTCCGCGTCATCGCCCCACCAGCAAAATGGGTTCGCGCGGAAAACATGCACATAACGCTGAAATTTCTCGGCGAAACCGAAAGCACAAAACTCGCTGCCATCCAGGAGGCTCTCCGCACGATTCGCTCCGGCCAAGCCGTGGCACTGCGCTTTCTCGGCCTCGGTTTCTTCCCTAACGAAAAGCGTGCCAAAGTCTTTTGGGCCGGCATCGAATCTTCGGCCAACTTGCCGGCCATCGCGGCGGAGATTGATCGGTCCATGCACAGACTGGGATTCCCCCTGGAAAATCGACCGTTCACCCCGCACCTCACGCTGGCGCGTTTTGAGCCTCCGGGCATCCCTGCAAAGCTCTTTGCCGCTGCGGAGGAGCGCTCCGCGCGCGAATTCGGTTCGCTCACGGCCCGCGAGTTCCACCTCATCCAGAGCAAACTCAAACCTTCCGGAGCGGAGTACACTACTCTCCATTCGTTCCCCCTTGTGACGGAGACTTGAGTTTCCATGGCCGGGATTTCGTGGATGAATGTGCTGCTCTGGCTGGGCGCCTACCTGCTCGGCTCGATTCCCTTTGGCCTGCTTTTCTCTAGGCTGTTCGGCGGTAGGGACGTCCGGCAAGCAGGTAGCGGCAACATCGCCGCAACGAATGTGGCGCGCGGAGCCGGGCTGCTCCCTGACGTTCTGACTCTGCTGTTCGACGTCGCTAAGGGCGCCTTCGCCGTGTTGCTCGCCGCGCACTTTGCCGATCACAGCGCCAGAACGATGATGTTTGCCGGCATTGCCGTTCTATTGGGACATTGTTTCCCGGTGTGGCTGGGCTTTAAGGGAAGCAAAGGCGTGGCCACGGGGCTCGGCGTTTTTGCGGCTCTGTGTCCATCGGCCGCGCTCGCAGCGACGGTGTTGTTTGTGCTTATCGTAATGTCTTTGCGTATCGTTTCTCTGGCATCGATCACTGCGGCCGCCGCCATGCCGCTGCTGGTTTACTTCCTCTGGGCGCCGCATCATGCACCGCCGCTGGTGGTCAGCTTCGGCACGCTGTTCGCCGCCGCGCTGATCTTTTGCAAACACAATGCCAATCTGCAGCGCCTCGTCGAAGGCACCGAGCCGCGCTTCGCATTTCGCAAATCCAAGGATGACTCCCAATGACAAGGACTGTGACACGCCATGATCAATCGGCGCCAATTTTTGCATGACTCCGTTCTGGCGAGCGCCGCTTTTCTCGCGCTGCGCGGGGCCCGCTCCAGCCGCTTCCTCATTGAAACTCTTCCCCAGGCTTCCCTGCACCGGCGTTTGACGGAGAGAGAACTTCTGCGCGGATTAAGCCGCCTCCAGTTGGGCGGCGAGATCAGGATGGCCTCGCCCGAAGAGCGGCCCACGGATGGCGATCTTGTGTTTCGGTTTCACACGCAGCCGGATCAATTCAAGAATCAGGAAGCCTACTCAATCGTCGTACAGGGCGCGTTGGTCAGCTTCCACGCCGCCACGGACATTGGACTCCTCTACGCGGTATTTGATTTTCTGGAACACCAAGGAGCTTATTTGGGAACTGACGGAGAGAGCTATCCTCCAGAAGCTACCGGAAAGCTGGCGCTGCCCGCCGAACACGAGGCTTGGGAAGCAGCGCCGCGCTTTGCGGTTCGCGGGCTTTTGCCGTGGCCGGATTTCTTGAACTGCATTAGCAATTTCAACGAAGAAGACTTCCGCGCTTACTTTGAAGCCATGTTGCGGATGCGCCTGAATACGTTCGGCATGCACGTCTATTCGCAGCAAGACTATTGGGCGGAGTCATATCTTTCCTTTGAGTTTGCCGGCACGGGCCATACGGCCTTCCTGGACAACACAGCTAGCGCGCGCTGGGGTTACCTGCCGGAGCGTACTTCCCGCTTTACGATGGGTGGTTCGCAGTATTACGACAGCGAGGTGTTCGGCTCCGACGCCACCCGTCTGGGAAGAACCCCATGGGAAATTGCGGAGCGCACGCGAACGCTTCTTTCGACTGCGCTCTCCTACGCCAGGACTTTGGGCATAGCCACGGGAATTGGTTTCGAGCCCTACCAGATCCCCGACGAGATTTGGAAGGCGTTGCCTCCCGAGGTGAAACCTCCGGAGGACAAACCCGATGCGTTTCATGGTGCGCGCTTCGATGTCGAATCCGTAACCGCGCGGAAAATGCTGGAGGCGCGGCTGGGCCAGCTCTTGGAAGCCTATCCGGATGTGGACCAGGTCTGGCTTTGGGAAGATGAACAGATGAACTGGGATAGCCGCAAGACGGGCATCCCGCTCTCCACCAGTCCCTTTCTGCAGGCTCACGATTTCCTGCGCAGGAATGCGCCGAAGAAGCGCATGATTCTGTCCGGCTGGGGCGGCGTGGCGCGCAACTTCGAGTACTTCCACAAAAAACTTCCTGGAGACATCGTGTTTGCGTGCCTGAACGATAGCCTGGGATGGGATCCTGTGAATGAAGTCTTCGGCAAGCTGGAGGGACGCGAGCGCTGGCCAATCCCTTGGCTGGAAGATGACCCGGGAATGTGGCTACCGCAGTTTCACGTCCACCGCACGCAGCGCGACGTCAATCTCGCGGAGGCGATGGGGTGCCAGGGCATACTCGGCATCCACTGGCGCCATCGCATTATGGATCCCACCGCTGGCTATCTTGCTCGGGCGACTTGGAATAAGACGCTCACACCCGATTCTCATTACAAGACCTACGCCGGTTCGCAAGCTTCCGGGCAAAGGGCCGTCAATCTGGCGTCGGTTCTTAGCGACACCGACCTGAATCAAAAACTGCTGAACACCGGCACCCAGGAACGGGAAGATGGTCATGAGGTGACTCGTGAGTTTTCGGGAGACTACGACGAGGCCTTTGCGTTCTGGAACGACCACGAGCCATCCAAGGAAATTGCCGCTTCCCAGAAGGGGGTGGCGGCGGCTCTACGCGCGATCGCGAATCTGGCTGGATCGCCCTTGGAACAAGAGCGTCTGGAATACTTAACTGGGTTTGTGGAGTTTGCCGTTTCCTATACCGATGCCTGGTCGCTCGCGCATCGCTTACATCTCGTCCTCAACAGTGCCGCGAAACTGAAAAAGGCCGGTGACCTGGACGGCGCGCGGGAAAACGTCCGCCAGGAGGGGCTTCCCTTGTGGAAGCAGCTTGCACCGATGGTGCGCGACGCCATGCTCCGGTACCAGAGAATTGTGGCGACTCGCAACGATCTTGGCCAACTCGCGTCCATGCACAACAAGTTTGTCCGGCTGGCGCTATACCGGTTGCCACTTTCCATCCAGGAATACTTGGGAGAATTTCCTGCAGAATCCGAGCAGCTTTTTCAGCAAGTTGTTCAGCCTGACCCTAGTGCCCCAACACGCCTCTTTGTGCCCACGCGCCCTGGCATCCTGAAAAAGGACGATCGCGTGCGCATTATGATCATCGCTACGGGGGCTGCTCCCGTTCAAAGCGTGACGCTCAGCACTCGGGCGCGCGGCGTTTCTGGCTGGACGCAAACCGAGGCACAACTCATGGGCCGCCGCACCTGGCAAGCCACCCTGGGTCCGTTCGAATCCGCACTGGATTTGGTGGAGTACTACGTTTCGGCTTCCATCGGAGGCGCCCGGCATGTTGCACCGCCTGGTGCCCCAAACGATTCATACCTGATCACGATGGCATAGAATCGATTCCTCACGAGGAGGAGGTAGCATGCATGGGTCCGCAACCCAATTGACGAAACAGAGGCCGTTTGTGTCGAGCCCCGTCAACGCTGTCTGGGCAGGCTAACTTACAATGCGTCGGCCTGAGAAGGCGGTCGGTACACAAAACCAACCCCGATCCAGCCCGGGCACACACATCCATCCCCGCCTCACACAAAACTGAAAACTGAATACTGATAGCTTCTCTATCGCTCCCCCACTGGTACTACCGGCCTAGTTGCACTTGCGCACCGCCTGTACTTCCGGCCAGCCGCTTTTGTGGCTTTACTCTTCTAAAATCAGTGTGTTGCAATGGCGGTCTCTCTCCCATCCCTGGTGACGCGCCTGCGTGCCGGCCGCGTGCGCATCCTGTGGCTTGTGCTCGGCGCGCTCCTGCTTGTCAGCGCACTCCCTATCGGTCTCTATCATCGCCAAGTGCTGGAACTCAGCCAGGAAAAGCTCGTTGATACGGAGCGCGTGCAGCAGACTGAACTTACCCGCTCCCTGGCCCAGGAAGTGCAATTCTTCGAGTCCAACCTCACGCAACAGCTCATTAGCGAGCGCCAGATCCTCACCCTCACCGGCCTGATTGACAACGTCGAAGACCCCGTCGCCGAGCCCAAAGTCACCAGCTTGCTTGAGAACTTCGTGGACTCGAACCGCAATACCTTCATCTACCTGACCGCCGTGGGACGTTCCGGCAAGGGCACCAGCGCCTCGCAGGGGAATTTCCGCGCGGAGCAGGATCCCTTTGTGGCCAAGGCGTTGCAGCGCGCCTTCGTGAGCTGCGTGCAACAGGTGAAATTCCGCAGCGACCCCCTGGCGCTGGCTCCAGACAACCGGCCCGCGTTCGTAATCGCCGTGCCGCTGAAGGATTCCAACGACAACTTCAGCGGTATGCTTGCCGCGGTGGTTTCCCTGGACACGATTCTCCGCCGCCTACAGGATGCCAGCGTGCGCGGGCGGAGCGTATTCGTTGTCGATCACTACGGGCACATCGTGGCCCACCCGCAAACGAAGACCTTCGTGCCGGGCGAGGACCTGAGTGAGAAATCGCACCTTGTCGCACAAATCAAGGCGCTGCCAAAGGAACTACGCAATACGGAAACCGTGCGCTTCACCGAAAAAGAAAATAACCGCTCCGTCGAAATGGTTGGCACGTACAGCACCTTCCCCGAGGTCAACTGGGCGGTCATCGCGCAACGCAGCGTCAATCAGGCGCGCGCCGATGCCGGGGTTACCGAGCTGAACCAGCAGGCGCTGGCTTTCGTTTCCGTGGTCGTTTTGCTCGCCGTTCTGTTCGGCTATTTCTTTGCCGTCGGCATCAGCGGGCCGATTCGTGGCCTGGCCGCCTCGACGCGCGCCATCAGCCGCGGTGAATTCCACCAGCGCACACCCGTTCGCGGCGCCGCCGAAATCAGCGAACTCGCCGAAAACTTTAACCTGATGGCCAGCGACATCGAAGAATACATCGAGCGCCTGAAAGAGGCCGCGGAGGAAAACCGCGAACTCTTCATCGGCTCCATCCGCATGCTCGCGGCCGCCATCGACGAAAAGGATCCGTACACTCGCGGTCACTCCGGGCGTGTGGCCAAGTATTCCACGATGATCGCGCAGGAGATGAAACTTTCCTCCGAGGATCTGGATAAGTTACGCATCTCCGCCTTGCTCCACGACGTCGGCAAGATTGGCGTGGATGATCGAGTCCTGAAAAAGCCCGGCTCGCTGACGCCGGAAGAGTTTGACGTCATGAAGACGCACACCACCAAGGGCGCCAACATCATGCGCCCCGTATCGCAACTCAAGGACATGCTCCCTGGCATCGAATTGCACCACGAGCACATGGATGGGCGCGGCTACCCCTACGGCCTCTCTGGCCCGCAGATTCCGCTGATGGCGCGCATCATCGCGGTTGCCGATACGCTTGACGCCATGACCACCAATCGCCCGTATCAGAGCGCCATGGACCTGGACTACGCCTTGGGCCGGATCAAGGCGCTGACCGGTTCCAAGTTTGATCAGGCCGTCGTTAACGCCCTCGAGTCCGCCGTGAAGGCCGGAAAAATTCGCCTCTCCGCCGTCGAAGTCAACGTCTAACACCTTTTCCCGTCTCTTGGTATTACAGTTGTCATCCTGAGCGTAGCGAAGGACCTCAACTGACCCGATTCTCCAGCCGCTCCCTCATCTGCAGCGTTGGCTTTTAGCTCGCTGCAGTCCCATCTGTTACAATTTTCTTTCGCGCTTCCACGCAAGCGCGCACCGTATGATTACCCTTTTTGGAAAACCCGAGCCCACACTCCTCGAGCGGTTGAAGGAGTCCGTTGGCAAGACCAAGGACGCGCTCGCTGATACGCTGGATACCATCACGCAGGGTGGCCGGCAGATTGATCCCTCCGTTCTAAAGGAAGTCGAGACCGCACTGCTTTCTGCCGATTTGGGCGTGAAAACCACGCGTGAAATTCTGGACTCCGTGCGCGAACAAATATCCCGCAATGCCCTGAACAATGGCGATCAGCTCAAGCGCGAGATCAAGGCCCACGTCTTTCGCGCGCTGAATGTGTACGGGGCATCGCCCAAGCTTGCGGATGCCGCGAACGGCTCCGACCCGCGCGTGATTTTTGTTGTTGGTGTGAATGGCGCGGGCAAAACCACCAGCATTGGCAAGCTGGCCAATCGCCTGCGCCAGGATGGCCGCAGCGTGGTGCTGTGCGCGGCTGATACGTTTCGCGCCGCCGCCGTCGAGCAACTCGAAATCTGGGCGCAACGCAACGGCATCGAGGTAATCAAGCAAAAGCCCGGCGCTGATCCCGCCGCCGTGGTTTTCGACGCCATGACAGCGGCGAAGTCTCGCGCCGCGGACGCAGTGATTGTGGATACGGCGGGCCGCCTGCACACCAAATCAAACCTCATGCAGGAGCTTGAGAAAATGAAGCGCACCGCCGCCAAAGTCATCCCCGGCGCGCCCCACGACATTTTGCTAGTGCTTGACGCCACCACCGGACAGAATGGGCTCGCCCAGGCACGCGAATTCACTTCCAGCGTTGGCGTCACCGGCATTATCTTGACCAAGCTCGATGGCACGGCCAAGGGCGGCATTGTGGTCGCCATCTCGCGCGAACTCGGCTTGCCCATTCGTTTCGTCGGCACCGGCGAACAGCTCAACGACCTCGTTCCCTTTGACGCGCAAACCTACGCCGATTCACTCTTCAACTGAATCGGGAGGAGAAATTCCAAGTTGTAAGTTGTAAGTTATGAGTTCTGAGAACTAGCGATGGAGCCATTTCGTTTGATTGTCGTGGAGGATGTCGTGGTGATAACGGGCAGGGGCTTCTTTTTGATGCCAGGCCTGCCGGTCAACACGCTTCCTCACCGGATTCGCGTTGGCGACAAGATTGAATTGCGGCGGCCCGAGGGCTCCTGCATCTCCACAGTAATTGCCGGGATAGAACATGCAAAGCTGCTTAGAGTAGGCAGCACATGGCCACTGAGACTTCCCGAATCGATCCGCGAGGGGGACGTTCCTGTTGGCACCGAAGTTTGGTGGATTTCGAGTGAAAAATCCTTGGAAGAGATTCCGTGACTAATTCACAGTCGCCCCACGACTTCCACTTCATGCAGCACGCGCTGGACCTTGCGCGCAAGGGCGTCGGCCTCGCCAGTCCCAACCCCACCGTGGGTTGCGTCATCGTGCATGATGGCGCAATCGTGGGCCAGGGCTTCCACCAATACCACTGGCGCGACCACGCAGAAATTGTCGCCCTCAAACAAGCGGGAGACCGCGCGCGCGGCGCCACGCTGTACGTCACGCTCGAGCCTTGCAATCACACTGGCCGCACCGGCCCCTGCACCGAAGCGATTATCGCCGCTGGAATCTCGCGCGTGGTTGCCGCGATGCAGGACCCCAATCCCAAGACGAGCGGCAGCGGCTTTGCCCGGCTGCGCGCGGCGAAAATCGAAGTGGATACGGGCCTCCTCGAATCCGAAGCCGAAAAGCTGAATGAAGCCTTCGCCTGCTGGATCACCACGAAGAAGCCCTTCGTCACACTGAAATCCGCCCTGACCCTGGACGGCCAACTCGCACTCCCCCGAGCCAGCAAAGGCAAAAAGCGTGTGTGGATTAGCAGCGAGGAATCGCGCGCCGAAGTGCAACGCATGCGCCATGCATCCGACGCGCTGCTCACTGGTATTGGCACCATCCTCGCCGATAATCCCCTTCTCACCGATCGCAGCGGCCTGGAGCGCCGCCGCCGTCTGCTCCGCGTCATCCTTGATACGAAGCTGCGCCTACCGCTCCAATCGCGCATCGTGCAAACCGCGGACGACGACCTCCTGGTGTTCACCGCTGCCTCTCTCAAATCCCCCAAAGCCCGCAAATTGCAAAACGCCGGGATTGAAGTCGTGCGATCAAAAACAAGCGCCGGAGAGATTGATCTCGCAACCGTGCTGAAGGAACTTGGCCGCCGCGAAATCCTCAGCGTTCTCCTTGAATCCGGGCCTCATTTGAATGCCGCCGCCTTTTCCGCCGGCCTCGTACACAAACTCGTCCTGTTCTACGCTCCCAAACTCGCTGGTCGCACCGCCGTCCCGTTCGTCAGCACCCTGCCCTCCTCGATTCAGACGGTGCGCCTCCGCTCGCTACGTCAATTCGGCCCCGATGTGGCTCTCGAACTCGTCGTGGGCGATCACGTGATGTAGGGGTCCAGCCCGCCGGAGGCGGGGACCCCATGTCCGCACCATTTCGGATTCGTAGATGCTCTTCCCCCCACGCTTCCTCAGCACCGTTCCCTTCACGCCGCACCGCCGCAGAAACTCCTACTCAACTCCCTCATTCTTTGCGACCATCATTTCCGAACCGCTTTCAACTCCACTAAACTCCCGGGGGGATAATCGCGCATGTCCGAAGCTCCGCGCTCCTGGCGTCTGGGATTCTGGAGCCTCATCGCCACGCAATTTCAGGGTGCCTTCAACGACAACGCCCTCAAATACCTCGTTATCTTTCTAATCATCGGCAACAATCTCTCTCCCAGCGACAGGGAAACCAAAGTCCTCATCGTCGGCTCGCTGTTTTCGTTTCCCTTCATCCTCTTCTCGATGACCGGCGGCTACTTTGCCGACCGCTACAGCAAGCGCACCGTCACCATCTGCACGAAAGTCTTTGAGATCGCCGTGATGCTCTTTGCCATCGCGGGTTTCGCGATGCATAGCTTGCCCATGGCCATGGCTGCGGTTTTCCTGGCCAGCACGCAAGGGGCGCTCTTTGGCCCCTCAAAATACGGTCTGCTGCCGGAAATACTTCCCGGGAAGAAGTTGTCCTGGGGCAACGGCGTCATCGAACTCGGCACATTCCTTGCGATCATCACCGGCACGGTCGTCGGTGCGTACTTCTCTGATGCCTTTGGGAATCGCCAGTACTTTTCCGGAATCGTTTTCCTAGCCTGCTCCGTAGTGGGGCTGGTCACGAGCCTGGGCATCAGCAAAGTTCCCGCCGCGGATCCCACGCGGAAGTTCCGTCTCAATTTTCTGGGAGATCTGTGGTCGCAAGGCAATCTCATCGCGCAAGATCGCGTTCTCTGGCTCGCCGTCGCCGGCAACACCTACTTCTTTTTTCTCGGCGCCCTGCTGCAGTTTGACATCGTTTTCTATGGCCACGACGTCCTGCATGTTCCGAACACACAAGGAAGCTTGCTCCAGGCCTCCATTGCCATCGGTATCGGGCTCGGGAGCCTTGCTGCAGGTTATCTCTCTGGCGGCAAGATCGAATACGGGCTCATCCCATTGGGCGCCACCGGCATCACGGTCTTCGGTTTTATCCTCGCCGCGCATGGCCTTTCCTTTCACACTGTCCTGATCCAGCTCGCGTTGCTGGGCTTTTTCGGCGGCTTCTTCATCGTTCCCATCAGCGCGCTCATCCAACATCGCCCGGAAGAGCAGCACCGTGGCGGAGTCCTTGCCGCCGCCAACCTTCTCTCCTTCATCGGCATCTTCACCGCTTCCGGCGTTTTCTATGTCCTGCAACACTTCCTCCATCTTGGCCCCACGGGCATTTTCTTCTGCGCGTCTTTCCTGACGCTTGCCGCACTCGCTTATGTTCTCTGGCTCCTGCCCGATTCCCTGCTGCGCCTGCTGCTGTGGATCGCCGCTCATTCGCTGTATCGCCTCGACCTGAAGGGCAACGAAAACATTCCCGCGCGTGGCGGCGCACTGTTAACTCCCAACCACACGTCCTGGGTGGATGCCGTACTACTGATTTCCGCCACCGATCGCCCCATACGCTTCTTGATGTTCAAGGGCGTTTACGAACATCCCCTCATCAAGCCTTTTGCGCGCATGCTGAAGATCATTCCCATCGCCTCCGATCAGGGCGCGCGCGAAATGATCCATTCCTTGCGCGAAGCCTCCGAAGCCCTGCGCAATGGCGAAGTCGTTTGCATTTTCCCTGAGGGCCAGATCACCCGCATCGGCCAGATGTTGCCGTTTCGCCGCGGCTTTGAGCGCATCGTGAAAGGCATCGATGTCCCCATCATTCCCGTGAATCTCGACGGCGTGTGGGGCTCCATCTTCAGCTTTTCCCGCGGCCACTTTTTCTGGAAATGGCCCCGAGCGATTCCCTATCCGGTGCGCATCACGTTTGGGAAGCCCTTGCCTGCAACCGCCTCATCATCGGAGGTCCGCCAGGCTGTTCAGGAACTCGGCGTTGACGCCTTCCAGCGCCGCCGCCGTTACATGAAACCCCTCACGCGCTCCTTCCTGCGAACCGCACGCGGCAATCCCCGCCGCTTCTGCATGGCTGACGGCCGCACGCCCAAGCTCTCGTTCGGCGATGCTGTCATCAAGACGGTCTTCCTCGCGCGCCGCTTGCGCCCGCTATGGGCAGGCCAGAAAATGGTTGGCATCCTGCTTCCACCGTCCATTCCAGCGGCACTCGTCAATTGGGCCGCGCTGCTTCTCGGCAAGGTGCCCATCAACCTTAACTACACGACCTCCAATGAATCGCTGTCCTCCTGCGCCCGTCAATGTGAACTGAAAACAGTCGTCACTTCCAGGCAGTTCCTGGAAAAAGTTCACATCCAGCCACCCGGTGAAATCATTTACGCGGAAGACTTGGCGGCGCATCCACGCATCAGCGAAAAGCTTGTCGCTCTGCTTTCCGCAAAATTCCTCCCGGCGCGCTTCCTCGAGCTTTTTCTCGGCGTCCGCCATGCTGCAAAGCTCGATGACACCGCCGCGATCATCTTTTCCAGCGGCTCGACGGGCGAACCCAAAGGCGTCATCCTTTCCCACTTCAATCTCGCCTCCAACGTCGAGCAATTGGAGCAGGTCTTTCAGCTACACGACCGCGATCGCATCCTCGGCATTCTTCCTTTTTTTCACTCCTTCGGCTTTACGGGGGCGCTTTGCATTCCAGCGCTCGCCGGCATTGGCGTGGTCTATCATCCCAGCCCCCTGGACGCGCCGGCCATTGGCGCCCTGGTCAGCAAATATTCGATCAGCCTGCTGATCTCGACGCCTACTCTTCTGAACTCTTACGCGCGGCGCTGCCCTCCGGAGGTGTTCGGCAGCTTGCGGCTTGTCATGGCAGGCGCGGAAAAATTACCGGAGCGCATCGCGCAGTCCTTCGAGGATCACTTCGGCCTTCGCCCCCTGGAAGGTTACGGCTGCACGGAATGTTCCCCTGTCGTCGCCGTGAACACTTACGATTTTCGCGCTGCGTACTTTCGCCAGGTGGGCGCCAAGCGCGGCACCATTGGCCACCCGCTCCCCGGCATCGGTGTTCGCATTATCGATCACGATTCCGGCGAAACCCTTCCCGTGAACAAACCTGGCCTCCTGCTGGTGCGCGGCCCCAATATCATGGTGGGTTATTTGAATCGCCCCGATAAAACGGCGGAGGTCCTTCGCGACGGCTGGTACAACACTGGCGATATCGCTACGGTGGATGAGGACGGCTTCCTGCGCATCATTGACCGCTTGAGCCGCTTCAGCAAAATCGGCGGCGAAATGGTGCCGCACATCAGGGTGGAAGAAAAACTCCATGAACTTCTGGACGCCGATGGTCAGGTGCTTGCCGTCACCGCCATTCCCGATGAAAAGAAAGGTGAGCGCCTGGTTGTGCTGCATATGCTGAAGGGAAACGTGCTGAAGGAATGTCTGGAGAAACTGGCGAAGAGCGATCTGCCCCCTCTCTGGAAACCGCGACCCGATCACTTTCTCTTCATCGAGCAACTTCCGTATCTCGGCACGGGCAAGCTGGATTTGCGCCGCCTCCGCGAACTTGCGCTGGCCCTAACCAGCCCCGCCGCGTGAGACCTCTCCGCCCCGCGCGATCCCTGACGCATACCGCCGAATTCGCCGCGCACGTGTAGGGGCCGCCTTCTGAGGCGGTCCGCACACCATGTTGCGAGATGAAACCAAGTCGCCTAGAGGCCCACAAAAGGAAAGGGCCGCGCCGCGTTCAGACAACAAAAAAGGCCGCCCAAAAGCGGCCTTTCACCAACATAATATTTCAGTATTCCGTCATTCGGTCTTGTCAAAATCGCGCAGCAAACAGCTCATCGCGCACTTCACTTCGCCGTTCGGCAACAACGAGCATTCCACCACCGACCAGTCCGCATCTTCGGCGTGAAATTTCGCCGCCGTGATGTTCGCGACCTTATCTTTGTTGGGGCAAATTACGTTGCGGAAGCGGTAGCTACACGTCTCCAGGATACGGTCGAGAACATCGGGCTCAGACATGCCTTACCTCCGTCGCAAAAGAAGCCGGGGACGACCTGTTTTTTTACAATGGTGCACTTCTCTGAGTCCGCTGTCAAGATTACCGAGTTGCGCGCCAGCCTTCGCGCCGTGATGCCCCGGATTGGGCGAGTTTTCTTCTAAGACTTGTCCACACGCGCCTGGGATAAACAATCCATGCCGCAGTGCACGGCTCCGGGCGGCAGCAACGAACAATCAATCACTCGCCAGTCGCTCCAGCCTTCTTCGCTGTGCGGCCAGTTCGCCACGATTACACGCGCCTCACATTGCCGTTGCGAGCAGAACACCTTTTGGGGATAAGTTTTCGCGGATTCTGGATGTGGATCGGTAAGTTTTGGGTCAAACATGCCCACCTCCGACCAGGAGCGTGGCCTGAAATCATCTTGCCCCTGGGTCCTTCCTTCGTCAAGGGTTTACGTCACGGTTCGCGGTATCCTATAGCTTCATTCAATGTGCCGCCCACGGCCCATGCGCTGCGGCTACTAAACGAGAGGCATTCATGTTCACCGGCATCATCGAGCATCTCGGCAAGATCGATTCATTGCAGCTTCAGAAAGACGGTGGACGCCTGACAATCCATGCGCCCACCGTTACGCCCCATCTGACCATCGCCAACAGCATCGCCGTGAACGGTTGCTGCCTCACGGTCGTCGCCATGGAGAACGAGCGCTTCTCCGCCGACCTCTCCGGCGAGACCATTCGCAAAACCTCCTTTGGCGAGTTGCGGCCCGGCATTCGCGTCAATCTCGAACAACCCATGACTGCCGGAAAAGAATTTGGCGGACATTTCGTTCTTGGCCACGTGGACACCGTTGGCCGCGTCACGCGCCTCGAACCCGAAGGCGAGAACTGGTGGTATGGCGTGGAGGTCCCCGAATCGTTTGTGCGCTCCATCGTACCCCAGGGTTCCATTGCCATTGATGGGATCAGCCTGACCGTAGCGCGCTGGCACGAGCGCATCGCCGAAATCGCCATCATCCCCTTCACCTACGAACACACCAATGTGCGCGACCTCAAGCCCGGCGACGCCGTGAATCTCGAAGGAGATGTACTTGGCAAATATGTGGAGCGCTATTTGGAAGCTCGCAGCGCGGCAAAGCCAACGAGCAATCTCACCATCGAACAACTCATCCAGCAAGGTTTCTAGACCACAACTCGTGCCGAGTATCTCAAACGTGTTGACAGGCCGGGAGTTGTGGAACTACCTCACACCTTACACTTTCCACCACAACTAACTTGACGATTGTGATCATTTCCTGAACAATCCAATCCCGGGGAAGAGGAGGATGCGGTTTTCGCTCTACCCGAGTCCAGGTTGTAGCGATTCCTTCACTCAGTGGTCTCTCGGCGCCACTCCTCGACCAGTCTCACAGCCGCGGCCCTGCGGAGCCCTTGTCGGCACCAGCAACCGCAGCGACCCGCTCTTTAATCTCGAAACCCATCGTTCGCTCCAGTTGGGCTTCCTGCCCTAGAGGGGAAGGCAGTGGGGTGTTCTAGCAACTGTCGGTGACAAGGGGCCTGGTCTCCTGTAGCGTGTTAATAAGTAGATGCAAATCTGAATTCTGGGGTGAGACATGACGGAAGCCATCCGAAAGTCCCTGCGCGAATCCAAGGCCGCACGATGGACAGCATTGCTGATCGTAGCGTTCGTCATGCTTTGCGGGTACTACGTTGCGGACGTCATGTCCCCTCTCAAACCCATGATCGAGCAGCAACTGGGCTGGACCAGCTCTGAGTACGGATTCTTCACGGGGTCCTATGCGTGGTTCAACGTTTTCCTGGGCATGCTCATCTTCGGGGGAATGCTCCTGGACAAGTTGGGGGCCCGCTTCACTGGAGTATTGGCCTGCATCCTGATGGTCGTGGGTTGCGGAATCAAGTGGTGGGCGGTCCAGACTCACACCCTCGATCATTCAACCGTACACCTCCTTTTCTGGGATTTTAAGTCCCAGGTCTTGCTGGCCTCCGTCGGGTTCGCCCTTTTCGGCATGGGGATCGAAATCGCCAACGTCGTGGCCACGAAGCTTATCGCCCGATGGTTTCTGGGCTATGAGATCGCCTTGGCCATGGGGCTCCAAGTGGGCACCGCGAGGATTGGGACGGCCCTGGCCCTGGGCATGGGAGCCCCCATCGCCACGTATTTCAAGGCGGTGGCCGCACCCGTGCTGGTCGGATTGATCCTGCTGTGCGTGGGCCTGGTGGCTTTCATTTTGTATTGCGTCATGGACAAAAAGCTGGAAGCTTCGGAAGCGGGTACCGCCGCCTCCGATGAGGAGGCCTTCCACATCTCTGACATCGGGAAGATCTTGAGAATCCGGGGCTTCTGGTACATCACCATGCTCTGCGCCTTGTTCTACTCCGCCGTCTTCCCTTTTCTCAAGTACGCTCCGGACCTCATGGTCCAGAAGTTCCACATTAGGGATAGCCTTGCTGGCGCCATTCCTTCCATTCTGCCTTTCGCCACCATCCCCCTGACCGTCGTCTTTGGCCGCTACTATGATCGCAAGGGGAAGGGGGCGTCGCTCATGGTCTTGGGCTCCCTGCTCCTTGTGTTGGTGCATTTCATCTTCACGGTTCCATTCCTAAACAGCTGGCTGGTTGCGCTGGTTGCCACGATCGTCCTGGGCTTCGCCTTCTCGCTCGTTCCTTCGGCCATGTGGCCCTCGCTGCCCAAGTTCATCCCTCAACACCAATTGGGCACGGCCTACGCGGTCATCTTCTGGATGCAGAATCTGGTGGCGCTCTGGGGTGTTCCCTACCTAATCGGTTGGATCCTGGACCGCTTTTGCATCACCGGTACCAGAGTGGTGGATGGATTGAGTAGCCCTGCCTACAATTACACCTTCCCAATGGCCGTCTTCACCGGGCTGGGAGTGCTGGCCGTGGTCTTCGGACTCCTGCTGAAGATGGAGGATAAGAAAATGGGCTACGGCTTGGAACTACCCTGCCAGAAACAATAGCAGCTGAGGCATTCACTTAACTGGAGTCGTCCGCGGTAGGTTTCTTCCGCGACGCTTTGCCGGAGGACATTTCAAGCTCGTTGATGGATTACAAACCGATGGAAGGGGCAGCAGTGTGCCCCGCAGCGGTGACCGTCACAGAGTCACGTCCAGCTCGGGAATCAGTTCATCCTGCATCCGGAAATTCTGCAAAAAGGGATCCTTGGAATTCTCGAATTCGGCCCACGTGTCGAACACTTCCGCCCGGCCATCCTGCAGGAACACCACCGTATCGGCCAGTCGCTTGGCCAGGTGCGTGTCGTGCGTCACCACAATCGAGGTCTTCCGGAACGTCTCTTTCAACCGCGCGATCAGGTCGCCCATGTGCCCGGCCATGATCGGGTCCACCATTGTCGTCGGCTCATCGTACAAAATGGCTTCGGGATTCTGCGCCAGCGCCCGCGCGATGGCCACCGCGCGTTTCATTCCCGTGGAAAGCTCGCTCGGCAGTTTGTCCAGCACCTCTTCCACTTCCAGCATCTTCGCGAATTTCATCACGTACTCATCGATATCATCCGCCGTAAGTCCCGGCTGGTCTTCCAGAGGAAATGCGATGTTTTCCGCCACCGTCAACGAATCGAAGAGCGCGCCGGACTGAAATACCATCGTCACCTTGCGGCGCAACTCGGCAAACTCGCGCTCCGTGAAATCCGTGACGTCCTGGCCGGCAATGAAGATGCGCCCCGAATCCGGCTTCAGAAATCCAAGAATGAGTTTAAGAGTAACCGATTTGCCCACGCCGCTGCGTCCCATGATGACGCAGGTCTGGCCGCGCTTGACCTGAAAACTTACATCGTTCAGCACCAGGTGCTCGTCGAAGGCCTTGCACACGCCGCGAAATTCAAAATAGTTCTGCGCAGCGCCGTCAGCAGCTTCCGCCGCCGTCAATCCGAATGCATAGCGTTCATCGCTCATGATTTGCGCGCTTCAATCCGACGAGGGGCCTCTCTGTAATCTGCTTACGTGTTCCTGTTCCAAAATAAACGGCCATCCGTATCAAACCGTTTCCAGAGGGACACGTCAAGCACTTCGATGGAAAAGCGTTTCCTCACTTGCTTCGCCTTACCCGAGCACGCACCGTCATTCATCATCCTCGACCGGTCCCTGCCCTGGCCGCCGAATCCCCAGCTCGCGCATCTTTTCCTGCAAACTTTGCCGGTGCAATCCAATCGTCGCCGCCGTGCGCGAAATATTCCAGCGATGTGCGCTTAACTGTTTCAGCAGAAACGCAATCTCAAATTTGCGTTTTGCCTCGCGCAGGTCCTTCTCCTGTAAGCCATAATCCTCGGTTTCCTCGCCGCTTTTCGGCAGAATTGGTGAGCCTCGCAGGATTTCCTCCGCCAAATCGTTCACGCCAAGCTCCGCATTGCGGCAAAGCACCAGGCTCCGCTCCAGCGCGTTTTTCAGTTCGCGTATGTTGCCAGGCCAGTCGTACTTCTCCAGTGCCGCCAGCGCGTCCTTGGTCAAAACCGCCGTGCGCCCCAAGCGTGCGCCGTGAATCTGTAGAAACGCTTCCGCAAGGATGGAAATGTCCTCCTTGTGGGTGCGCAGCGGCGGCAGTTCAATGGTCACCACGCGCAACCGGTAGTACAAATCCTCGCGAAACTTTCCGTCGCGAATAGCCGAGGGCAGATTGCGATGTGTCGCGCTGATGATGCGCACATCCACGGGAATGGATTGCGCCCCGCCCAGCCGCTCAATGGTGCGGTTTTCCAGCGCGCGCAGCACCTTCGATTGCGTCACCGGGTTCATATCGCCAATCTCGTCCAGAAACAGCGTTCCCCCCGTAGCCAGCTCGAACTTCCCTTTTTTCTGCTGCGCCGCTCCCGTAAAAGCCCCGCGTTCGAAGCCGAACAGTTCGGATTCGATCAGCGTCTCCGGCAGCGCGGCGCAATTGACCGCCACGTACGCTTTGCCGTTGCGTGCCGAGCGCGCGTGAATTTCCTGTGCCAGCAGGTCTTTTCCCGTCCCACTCTCGCCCAGGATCAGCACCGTGGAATCCGTCCCCGCCACGCGCTCCGCCATCTCAAAAGCGCGGCGCATCGCGGCAGTGCGCCCAATCATTTGTCCGAATTGCCCTTCGGTGGCCAACCGCCGCCGCAAATTCTCATTTTCCTTTTCCAGCGTGGACAATTTCAGCAGGTTCGCCACCCGTTGCCGCAGTTCCTCCAGTTCGTACCCTTTCACCAGGTAATCGGCGGCACCAAGTTGCAGCGCTTCCACGGCGCTTTTCGCCGTATCTAGCGCGGAAACCATCAACACCGGCAATTCCTGCCCCTCCTGCCGCAGCCACTTCAGAAATGTAAGCCCGTCCTCGCCCGGCATCACTACATCCAGCAAAAGCAGGTCAGGCTTATCTGTCGCAAGCAGCCCGCGCGCGGCCGCCGCGGAGTCTGCCTCCACAATGCGGTAGCGGCTTTCCAATGCCCTGCGCAGGGCATAGCGCGCCGCAGGTTCGTCGTCAACAATCAGAATGGTTTTCACGCGCAGCAATCCTTTGTCGAGGCAGAGCGATGCCGCCCCTCGAACGCCGAAGCTTCCCTATCTGGAGACTTGCGGTTGGTTATTGAGCAGCACGCCGAGGTGCAAAGCGTCCCGCCACTTCGCCCCACAGCACATAGACGAGATACACACCCAGAAGCAGCAACTCCGGCTCCACCGCGTGCCGGTATTTCGCATTCGGGTAGGCGAGGTAGTACGGAATGGGATAAACCAGCAGAAGCGCCAGAAACAATGGCCAGCCGCGTGGGCGTCGCGTCAGCACAAACAGCAAACCCATCCAACCTACAGCCGAAAGCGGCCAGAACTCCCAAGGCTTCCACCACTCTCGCGTCTGGTAAAGCAACGACGTGCCGTCCCAGAACCACATCGTCCGCTTTAGCGTCAATTCCAGAAACTCCTTCGGATATTTGCGCACAAAATCGAGCGCTTCCTTCTTGTGCACCTCGATGAAGGCCAGTTCGCCCATTTGCGCGACCTGTCGGAATACCTTCGGGTTGTTGTTGGGATGCTTGCCGCTGAATCCCACGCCGTTGCTGGCATGATAGTTCCCCAGGTAAAACTCGAACCAGTAGTTGCTGCGGAATAGCACGGGCTTGCCAAACACCAATTCGTTGCGAATCAGCCAAGGAGAAACCAGCGCGCCAAACAGAACGCAGGAAAGTACCAATGGGCGCACCCACTCCTTGCCCGCTTTGTGGTTTGCGTAGATGACATAGAGAAATGCGAAGGGCATCACGCTGAGCGGCGCGGGATTCGTCAGCGCGATCAGCGCCCAGATGGCCGCCATACGCAGCCACAGCCCCAGTGTGCCTTTTTCGGCGGCGTCGATTGTGGCGATCAGCACCACGCACACCAGCAAGGCGCTCGCCGTAAAATCCCAGATCCACGATACCGGCCAACGAAAGAAAATCGGACTTACCGCCCAAATCCACGCGGCCCACAATCCCACTCGCGCGCCAACCGTGCGCGCTCCCAGAGCGTAAATCGCGATGCTCGTCGCCGCGGCCATCAGGCACTGCAAGAAGAGCAAAACCACCGCGGACGCCACGCTGTAAATACCGAACAGCCGAAACACTCCAGCACACAACAGCGGGTACACAGGCGCAATCCACGCCGTTGGCCCGGTAGGACCATCCAGAAAGGGGGAGCTGTAGCCGTGCCCCTCCACGATGCTCTTGGCGATCTGGCAAATCTCCACACCGAAGGGCAGGATCGAGCCGGGGGCTCGCACATAGGTTTGCTTCCAAAGCACGAAGCCAAAGCGCAGCGCAAACGCCACCAGAAACAGAGACGCGTACAGCCAGCGCTTGTTGACTGGCTTGACGGCAGAAAGCGCGGTGAGAGATTTGATGGACCGCATGCCGCCGCTTTCCCCAACCTGGGCGGGTGTCCCGGCAATCGTGGATGTTTCCATACCAAACAGTGTCCCGGAGGACGCGGTGAAGCAGCAAGCCACGATTGCCACAAGCGTGTCCAGAGCGCCAAGACAATCTGTTCTTTCGGCCAGTCATATCTTCGGTTCTCCCGCGCCGTTCGCTGTGGCACCGCGCTTCACTTGTTGTGCCGCCCCGCCCATGCCCGGCAGCGTTATCCTGAATTTCGTTCCGACCCCATTTTCCTTGGGGCTCCACCATTCCAGCGCGCCGCCGAGTTCCTCCAACCGCCGCTGCACGATCGCCAAGCCCAGCCCCGTGCCCCGCGGCTTGGTAGTGAAAAAGGGCTGCAAGACTTTCTCTTTCAACGCGAGTGGGATGCCTGCCCCATCATCCTCTACAGTAACTTGGCAATCGCGTCCCACTGACTGCAGGCCGATGCGCACATGGCCCCCTGCCGGCGTCGCTTCGATGGCGTTCAGTACCAGGTTGGAGAGGATGTCGTTGGCCACTTCCGCACTCGCCACCGCCCACATTTCCCTCTCCGTGAGCACCGCCTCGAGCACGACTCCGCGATGTTCCGCCTCATGGCGCAGCACGCTCGACACGTTCTCCACCGCCTGCGCCAAATTGCACTGCTCGCTGCCTCCCCCCGCCCTCGCTCCTGGCCGGCTGAATTGCAGCAATTGATTCAGCTTCGCGGAAAGCCGGTTGATCTCGTCCAACACCATTTGGGTTTCGTCCCGCAGCGAAGCCGGCAGTTCCGCACTTTCCATCTGCACCTGCAGGATCGTCTTAATCGAGCCCAGCGGGTTCTTCAAGTTATGCGATATGCTCGCCGCCATCTGTCCAACTAGCGCCAGCCTCTGCCGTTCGGCCAGTTCGCGCTCCAATTCCAGCTTCTCCTCGATCAACCGGCAGAGGTCGAACGCCGCGGGCAATTGCTCCCCCAAGAACTCCAGTGCGGCATAAGTCTCTCCTGACATCATCGCCCCGTGGGATCGCACCCGCAGTGAACCCAGGCGGCGACCGCCTCGCCCGACTTCAAACACCTCCTCCGAAGCTTTGTGGGACTCTTGCAACAGATTCGGTCCCTTTCCTTCCGCGTCAAGAGCCAAATGAACCTCGGCAAGTTGTAGTTGCTCCGCAATCCACTGCTCGCTGAATTCCTTCAACCTGGCTTGGTTCCCCAGCCGCGCCACTTCATTGATTGGCCCTATCAGTTTCTGTGCCCGGTCCACCTCGGTTTGCGCCGTCTTTCGCAGCAGTCTTCCCATCGCCCGCTGCAGCGGCTCGAAAAACACCACCGGCAAAAACAGCAGGAGCGCTGCGGTCGCTTCCGGAGGGAGGTAATGTTCCCACCACAAACTGGCTCGCCGCACGAAACTGAGGTAGAGCAGCGCCAAAAACACCATAAACACGGCATAGATCAGGTTCTGTTGCCGCCCGATTTGCAGGAAATTGAACTTCTGGACTTTGCCTAAGAGAGCGAGGAGAGGCTCGAGGACCAGTGCGATCACCATGGCCGAATAGAATCCCGCAAGCGGGTAGGAACCGGCGCTGTCTGTGCCCGTATGCCGAGTCCACGCGAACAGCAGCGCCAGCCAGATGGACAAGCCCAGCAAATCCCATTTGAGCCTTCTATGGAAAGAATGCTGCTCTTCGTCGGGTGCGAGTCTCGTAAAGCGCCATTGCCAGTATGCTCCCATCAAAACTGCCGCGATCAGCCACATCTGAAATGGCAGTCCCATCCGCATGGACGGACTCTCAAATCGAATGCCTTCTCCCGATTCCAGAGCAGCCCACAGTCCCCGGGAAAGCAGCAACGCCGGAAGCCACGCAATCAGCAACCACGTAACTTTCTCTCTTCCCGCGACAACGAGTTGGCGGATGGAAGCATATTCGACGTGGAGATGCACCACCAGCGGCGGAATAAACCAGAGGCCCAGACAGACAAAGCTCCAGGCAAACAGGAGGAGTCCGCGTGGCGGAGTCGCGTAGTGAAGCTCGGCATTGAGCTCAAGCAAGCTGCTTCCGAAGAAGCACACCAGCGCAAGGCAGAGAAAGAAAAAGAGCCGCTCGAAATTCCTTTGCCGCCGGTGCCCAAGAATCACCACCATCCAGAAAAACGGGAGCAGTGTGCCAGCGGTCAGTAGGAACAAGCGAAGATACAGTAGCCAGTGCATGGCGTTTTGACGAGAGTCTATCGCCGGAGGGGGAAGCAGGGCAATTGCCAAGTGCAAGAAAATTCTGGCGTCAGCAATATAATGAAAATAAAAACCTTAACTATTCATTGGGAGTGTGGGAATCTGCGCGCCCCACACTCATATTGCTAGAATTTCGCTTGACTTGATGGCAATAGCTGATATATTAGCACTCGGTGGCGAGGAGTGCTAAATCCCCTTTCGTGCCTCGCACCTCGGTAAATTCTCAGTTCTACCGCTAGTTCACCTTATGGAGGTTTTTCGACGATGGCAGTCAATCTTACACCGCTGCACGACCGTGTGATCGTGAAGCGTATTGAGGAAAAGGAAACCGTCAAGGGCGGCATTATCATCCCTGATTCCGCGAAGGAAAAGCCGCAAGAGGGCGAGATCATCGCCGTCGGTGCCGGCAAGCGCGAGAAGGGTGAGCGTATCCCGCTTGACGTCAACGTTGGCGATCGCGTGCTCTTCGGCAAGTACAGTGGCAGCGAAATCAAAATCGAGGGCGAGGAGTACCTGATCCTGCGCGAAGAAGAAATTCTCGCCAAGCTCGGGGGCGCCGCCAAGGCCGCCAAGAAGTAACGAGTTTTCAGTAGTCAGTTCAAAGTTTTGAGCTCCGGATTGTCGCAGATCGAATTTAAGTGGCTCAGGCCGTTGTTCTTACTGATTACTGACAACTGGTAACTGATTACCTTTATCCGGATCGACGAAGTAGAGGAAATTCCCAAATCGAAATAGCAGCAAAGGAACTTACTAGGAGGATTCAAGCAATGGCGAAGCAGATTGTTACCGGGGAAGCATCCCGCCAGGCGATTCTACGTGGCGTGAATGTCCTCGCGGACGCAGTAAAAATCACCCTCGGCCCCAAGGGCCGCAATGCGGTGATTGAAAAGAAGTTCGGCGCCCCCATCATCACCAAGGACGGCGTCACGGTGGCCAAGGAAATCGAACTGCGCGATCCGCTGGAGAACATGGGCGCACAGATGGTTCGCGAAGTCGCCAGCAAGACTAGCGACGTCGCGGGCGATGGCACCACCACCGCCACCGTTCTGGCCCAAGCCATCTTCCGCGAAGGCGTGAAGACCGTGGCCGCCGGCGCCAGCCCCACCGCCCTCAAGCGCGGCATCGACCGGGCTGTCGAAGCCGCCGTTGAGGAGATCAAGAAGCTGCACAAGGACGTCAAGGGCGACATGATCGCTCAGGTTGGCACCATTTCCGCCAACAACGACAAGCAGATCGGCGGCATCATCGCCGAAGCCATGAAGAAGGTCGGCAAGGACGGCGTCATCACCGTGGAAGAGTCCAAAACCATGGAGACCACGCTGGAAGTCGTCGAGGGCATGCAGTTTGACCGCGGCTACCTCTCCCCCTACTTCATCACCGATCCAGACCGCATGGAGTGCGTCCTGGAGAATGCTCTGATTCTCATCCACGAGAAGAAGATCAGCTCCATGAAGGACCTCCTCCCTCTGCTCGAGCAAATTGCCAAGCTCGGCAAGCCCCTGCTGATCATTGCTGAGGACGTGGAAGGCGAAGCCCTGGCCACCCTGGTGGTGAACAAGCTGCGCGGCACGCTGCAGTGCAGCGCCGTCAAGGCCCCTGGCTTTGGCGATCGCCGCAAGGCCATGCTCGAGGACATTGCCACCCTGACCGGCGGCAAGGCCATCACGGAAGACCTCGGCATCAAGCTAGAGAACGTGAAGATCGAGGACCTCGGCAAGGCCAAGAAAGTCACCATCGACAAGGACAACACCACCATCGTCGAAGGCTCTGGCAAGGCCGGCGAAATCGAAGGCCGCGTGAAGCAAATCCGTCAGCAGATCGACAACACCACCTCCGACTACGACCGCGAGAAGCTCCAGGAGCGCCTCGCCAAGCTCGTCGGCGGCGTGGCTGTGATCAAGGTTGGCGCCGCGACCGAAACCGAACTCAAGGAAAAGAAAGCGCGTGTCGAAGACGCCATGCACGCCACCCGCGCAGCCGTTGAGGAAGGCATCGTTCCCGGCGGAGGCACGGCGTTGCTCCGTTGCTTGAACGTGCTCGACAAACTCAAGGCGGAAGGTGATGAACTCGTGGGCGTCGGTATCGTGAAGCGCGCTCTCGAAGAACCCGCCCGCCAGATCGCGCACAACGCTGGCTCGGAAGGCGCGGTCGTGATCGGCAAAATCCGCGAATCCAAGGAAGAGAATTTCGGCTACAACGCGGAGACTGGCGAGTACGGCGACATGGTCAAGATGGGCGTAATCGATCCCGCCAAAGTCACCCGCCTTGCTCTGCAGAACGCCGCTTCCATCGCTGGACTTATGCTCACCACCGAAGCTCTTGTGGCCGAGCTCAAGGAAGACGACAAGAAGGCTGCGGCTGCCGGCGGTCCCGGTGGCCCAGGCGGCATGGGCGGCATGTACTAACATCAGGGCAAGGCTTTGTAGACCCTGAGCTTCAGCCCAGGGCGCGAAGCGCCGTGCCGGAACGGGCAAATGGCCTCTCCGGCTTTAGCCGCTGGGGTTTTTGCTCTAGTTCAGCAAGCCCTGAAACTCAACAAACCCAAAAAGGGCGGCCGGTTCTCCGGTCGCCCTTTTTCTTTCTTCCTAGGGGTCCAGCACGCTGGACCCCATCTCGGCAGGATGTCTAGTTTCATGAGGGGTCGCGGCTCTAGTCCCTCCGTTCACTCTTATCTGGCAAGCGGAGGCGAAGCCAGTTACGATACACTCTCTCCGTGAATCTGCGACAATTCTTGAGCGAGAATTTCGCCGGCGACTTGGAATATCATCCCCGTCGCGCCGCGATCTATTTGCTTTTGGGTGCGGCTTCCGCATGCTTTTGGTATTTCTCTCCAGCCACCTCCAAGTTTACAGTCACTCCCCTGGTATTCCTCCTTGGCGCCATAACACTTGTGACGAAGGGTGTCTTCCTCCTGCGAAAATCATCAGAAGGATTGGGTTTGACCGAATCGGATTGGCAGGCACTGTCCGACCCGGCGAATCGCAAACCTTTGCCAGAACTGCCTGAGCAATTCGCTCAAGTGGTTCAGGACTTCGGGGCGGGATCTCTCTTGCTCTGGCCTCTGCTCAATCTTGCCGGAGACATCGACAGGTCTTGGATCAATCCGCCGAAATTCAAGGTGTTCGTCACGGGAGCAGTGCTTTTCTTTTTTGGCTGGCTGATTCGAAAGTTGGCAGTGCGGAGAGATTCATCGACTTGACTTGGTTCGCCTTAAAGCTCTTAACAAAAGCCTCGAGGATGCTCTTGAACTGCTCCGCTTCGTCTATGAACAGGACTTGCTCCGACTGACGGACTCAAGAAGGAACCGCGAAGCTCCTACGCCACGTGCCGCACCTCGCTCATTAGCGCGAGCAGATTCTCCTCCGAATCGCGAAAGAAGCACATCCACAGTTCGTGATCGGGCATGCGCGCGATGAGGTGCGGCTCATCCACCATGTTTGTGCCCTTGTCCCGCAAAATGCGATGCGCCTCCGTTATATTCGAGACCCGAAAATATAAAACGGACCCCGGATGATCGAACTCGGGTTTTTCGGGGCGCGAAAGCATTAGCCGCACCCCGCCACAGTTAAAAAAGCCCAGGTCCGGCGTCGCGAAAAGAAAGGGCAGTCCCAGCGTGTCTCTGTAGAATGCAGTGGCGCGCGCCAGATCGCGCACGCGAATCGCGATTTGTCCAATATTGGAAATGCCGGGGCCGGGTGTCACGGCGGGGTTTGGTGTGACCATGGGTCTGTACCTCCAGCGGGAAATTAGGTAGCATAGCTAACTATATTCCATGCCAAAACGCAAGCGCAATCTTGCTCTTCCCCTTGACGCCATGGCGGTCGCCGACCGCCTGCATTCCACCGCGATCCACCTGTTACGCCTCCTCCGCGTTGTCGACCGCGCCAGCGGCATTGGCCCAGCGCAACTCTCCGCTCTTTCTGTATTGGTATTCGGTGGCCCCCGCTCCATCGGCGATTTGGCCGCCGCCGAACAGGTTCGTCCTCCAACAATGAGCCGGATCGTTGCCGGCCTCGAACGTGCGAAATTGGTGCGCCGGCGTACCGGACAGGACAGGCGGAGCGCTGAAATCGCGGCAACAAAGGACGGCACGCGCATCTTAATGGAAGGCCGGCGTCGGCGCGTCGAAGTTCTCGCGGGCGGTCTGCGCGCACTCAGCCCCTCAGAATTGCAAAGGCTTGATCAATTCGCAGTGGTGATCCAGCAGGTGCTTCAGAAGCTCTAGCCCACCCGTTCTGGCGAGGTCACTTTTGCTCCGGATAATCCGCTTTGACACTCGACAAATCTTCCAGCATTACGGGATGCACTTCCGTCTTCAACCAACCGCCATCCACCAACGCGTCGCCTCGCTCCATCTGCGCGGCCTCCTCGGCGCTCGCTGCCTGCGCCAGCGCGATGCCCCGGATTCTATCGTCATCCAGCAGCGGTCCCACGACCAGGAATTTCCCAGCTTCCATTTGCGTCCGCAAATGCGCCAGATGTTTTTGCATTAGCGCCGTGTTTTCTGCTTCCGATAGGCCGGCTCGGGATTTGTCCCCCTTGACCAAAAGAATCAGGTAGTACGTTTTCATGTTTTTAGGAATGTACGGCGCAAGCGGGTTCGCCTCTTGCGTCTGCGCCGCCAGAATCGCCGCAATTCCAAGGGTCAAAGCAAATACGATGTACCTGATTCCTGCCTTCATACGAACCCTCCTTCTTTTTCGTTTCCAGCTTGCCATAAATCCCCAACAAAAGCGCCAAGCCCGCCAACGAGCATGTCGCCACCGCATTCCCACCCCCTGCCCCGCTCCCTGTTTCTGTTGCTCGCTCCTCAGCCGGCCACTCTTCGCCCGGATCGCAACCCGCGGAAGCCGTCTCGGCGGGCATATTAAACTCCTTGCCCATACGCCAGCAAGCTGTACAATCTCACTTGTCCTCGCAATCTTTCATGCTCCAAGAGGCCCTTTTGATGCAACCCGAACTGCGCCGCTCGCCGCGGTATGTTTTCTTTGCTTCCGCTGAAATCACCGATTCCGCTTCCGAATCGACCATGAACGCTCGCACCAGCGAGTTGTGCCGCCATGGCTGCTATCTCGACATGATGAACCCCTTCCCCGACGGCACCTCTCTCCGCGTCCGTATCACCCACGGCGGGCAAGCACTGGATACCGCCGTTCGCGTGGTACACTCGAAGCCCAACGTGGGCATGGGTCTCAGCTTCGACCAACTCGACCCGCACCAGGAACCGATCATTGAAAACTGGCTCAGCTCATCGGAACTCGCTTAAGCGCTGGCCTGCTTCACTTTTTTTCCGCTGCTATGTCTTCTTTTCGGTTGCACTAGCCGCCACTTGTCTGTCAATCCCCTGTTCCGTTTATACTGAATAGAGGCCATCTCCATGACTCAGCTGCCTTCTGCGTTCTGCACGGTTGAAGAAGCGGTCGAGGAAATCCGCCAGGGGCGCATGATCGTCCTGGTAGACGATGAGGATCGCGAAAACGAGGGCGACCTCACCCTGGCCGCCGAAAAAATCACACCCGAAGCCATCAACTATATGGCCAAGTTTGGCCGCGGCCTCATCTGCCTCGCGCTCACCGAACAACGTTGCGAAGAGCTTAACCTCCCGCTCATGTCGCCCATCAATACCTCTGTCCATGGCACCGCGTTTTGTGAGGCCATTGACGCCAAGCTCGGTGTCACCACGGGTATCAGCGCCTCTGATCGCGCCATCACCATCCTCACCGCCATCGACCCCAAGACCCGCCCCCAGGATCTGGCTCGCCCCGGCCACATGTTCCCTCTTCGCGCGCGCAACGGCGGCGTACTCGTTCGCGCCGGTCAAACCGAAGCTTCGGTTGATCTCGCCCGCATCGCCGGGCTGAACCCCTCGGGCGTCATCTGCGAAGTCATGAATGAGGACGGCACCATGGCCCGCGTGCCTCAACTCATCGAATTCTGCCGCGAGCACAATCTGAAGATGCTCACTGTGGCCGACCTCATCCGTTACCGCATGCAGCACGAGCGTTACGTTCGCCGCGTTGCCGAAGCCATCCTGCCCACTCGCTATGGCGATTTCCGTATGATCGCCTACTCCAGCGACGTCGACCACGATCAGCACATCGCTCTCATTCGCGGCGAACTGGCCGGCCCCACGCCTCCGCTCGTCCGCGTTCACTCTCACTGCCTTACTGGCGATGTTTTTGGTTCAACTGCGTGTGATTGCCCCGACCTCGTGGCTCGTTCCCTGGAAAAAATTGCTGAAGAGGACCGCGGCGTGTTTCTCTATCTGCATCATACCGGCCGCGGTTACAGTATTGACACCCCGGACACTTCGGGGACGCTCCCGCAAATCCATTTTCATTCCCGCGGCCAGCTCGATCGCGAACCTGCCCGCCAGCGCCTGGTGCAGCACGAAAGCGGCATCGGCGCGCAAATCCTGATTGACCTGGGCCTCACCGATATCCGCGTCGTCACCAACCATCCCAAAAAAGTCGTCGCCCTGGAAGGCTACGGCATCCGCATCGCTGACCAGGTACCCCTGCAACTCTCCCCGCCTAAACCCACCCACCAGCGCCTGTAACTCGTCCGAAACGATTGAAAAATGTAGGGGTCCAGCAACGTCTACCCTGAGCAGCGAAGGGCTGGACCCCATCTCGGCAAGGCGCAAACAACTTCGTCATCCCGCTTCCGCGAAGCGGGAAGGAATCCATCCTCCTAAACCCAATACTTCCAAATAATCATCTAACTTTTACTATTGCTCTTCGTCGTCCTTCCCCGATGAATCCGTATCGGATTTCTTCTTCGCCGCTGGTTTTGTGGCCGCGTTTTTCCCCGGCGGCGCTTTCCCCACGGTCAAATACTTTCGCATCTTTTCCATTCTCTTCGGGCCAATCCCCTTGATCGCCAGCAGATCATCCACGCTTTTGAACGCGCCATACGACTTCCTCATCTGCAAAATCTTATCCGCCGTCGATGGCCCGATTCCCGGCACCAACTGCAGTTCCTCGCTGCTGGCCGTATTCAGATTCACCGGATGCGCCGGAGGCTTCTTCTTCGCGCACAGCAATCCCGGCATCAAAATAATCGTCAGCAGCAGGAATCCAGCGATGAGCGTCGAATGCTTCCGGGAAGCCATGACGCCACCATAATAAGTTCGTAAAGTATCGAATGCAATACCTTTTGAAGGCGTCCGGCCCACGCAGGCATAATCTCCCTGCGAGGTCCACGCTGCAGCGCGAGTGCTGGGATTTTGCTACCTAAAGCAGGTCTTAGCCTGACGGTTGAAAAGCGGCTACCGGTTGTGAATCAAAATGATTGTCCCGAAAAACAAAAAGATAAAAATCCAAAGTCCGGCCGCGATCGCGATCTTCCATTTCTCAGCACTTGTGGACGCTTTTTGTTCTTTCAGCCAACCCGAAGATTCGTAGCGTTGCAGCGTCTTAAAGACAAAATACCATCCCACGAAACCGAGCACAGCTAACCCACCGATGATGTACCCGGCAATAGTCTCGCCGTAGCCAAGAACATAGAGAAAGCACAACAGGACAGCTCCAGCCGCTGCCAACAGTCCGAAGATCGTCTCGGCCCATTCGCCGTTATAGAAAAACCAGTAGCGCTCAAGTCCATCCTCACGTTTGATCTCGTCCGAGAGGCTCTCGTCCTCGGCGCCCGGTCGCATCGCTTACTCCAGGCGGCTTCCTTGTGTATCGTAAACCTCCAAATCGCCGAACAGTCCGGCCTGCTCTTCAATTTGAGAACGGTCCCCCACCACAACAATCTGCATGTTCGCTGAATCAAAATATTTGCGTGCCGTAGCCAGCAGATCTTCAGCAGTCAATGCCCTGATTCTGTCGCGGTAAGTCTCCAGATAATCGGCAGGCAATTCATTCAATTCCACCGTCGAAAACTGCGAGAGCAATCCCTCCTGCGTCGCCAGCCCCATCGAAAACACACCCGTCAGGTAGTTCTGCGCATCGGCAAGCTCCGGCGCGGGAACCGGCACGGAGCGCAGTTTGTCGAGTTCATAGAAAATTTCCGTCAGCGAAGCCGCCACCACATCGTTGCGCACCGCCGCCGAGACGGAGAAATAACCGTACTGGCGAAGTGCCAACACGCCACTGCGCGGGCTGTACGTGTAGCCCTTGTCCTCGCGGATGTTCATCACCAGCCGCGAATTGAATGCTCCCCCATACAAGCTGTTCGTCAACGCCAGCCGCAACCAGTCCGGATCTTTCCGAGTAATCGCGCGACAGCCCACCAGGATTTGCGTTTGCACAGATCCGGGATTGTGCACCAGGTATACGCGCCGCCCGTGCGGCCTCGGCGGCGCTGCGGGTTCCTTCTCTATCGGTTTCTTCCCGCTCCAGCCGCCAAGCACCGTCTCAATCGTCTTCAACATCACTTGCGGATCAAAGTCTCCCACCAGAATCAGAAGCGCATTTTCTGGCGTATAAATCTCGCGATACACATTCTGCAAATCCTCGCGTTTATACGCCGCCACCTGCTCTCCATTGGGCGAGACTTGCGCATACGGGTGCGCCCCAAAAAGCACCTTGCGCAGCCTCTCCCCGGCCAGAAAGCCCGGTGAAGTTCTCTCCAGCTTTACCTCCTCCAGCTTCTGCCGCCGCTCTCGCTCGAACTCCGCTTCCGGAAACGCAGCCTCGCGCGCCAATTCGTTCACCAACTGCAGCAGAGGCTCCGCGAATTCACTCAGCCCGGCAAACGAAATGGCGCTGGTGTCCTGCCCCGCGCTCGTTCCTAAGTCCGCGCCCAGCCGCCGCAGGTCCTCTTCAATCTGCCGGCTCGCGCGCTTCGTCGTCCCCGTGCGCACCACGGTCGCCGTCATTTCTGCCAGGCTGGGCGCGCGATCCGCCACGAGCGCGTTCCCAGCGCGGAAATAAAGCTCCCCGTGAAATTTCGCTATCGAATGCGCTTCCGCCAGCACCACTTCAAGTCCATTTGCCAATCGCGCTCGCGTGCGCTTCGGCCACGTAACGGGGCGCTCCGGCGTGAGCGCCGGCACCAACGCGGAAACTTCTGTCGTCATCGTGGCCATTACGCGGCCTCCTTTGCATCGCTCTTCACCGGCGTGCGGAACACGATGGCGCGGTTTTCCGGCCGCAGATATTTCTGCGCAACGCGCTGGATCTCCCCGCGTTCCACTGCAAGGAAACTGTCCAGAATTGTGTTCACCAGTTGCGGCTCATTGTCGAACAGCGTAAAGCACGCCAGCAAGTGCATCAGCCCATAGCGAGGCATGCTCCCGCCGCGTCCATTCTCAAGTGTCGAATAATAATCCGAGCGCCATTTCACCTTAAGCTGCTGCAATTCGTCCTCGCTGATGCCCTTTTCCTGCACCTCGCGGATCACCGCGTCAAACGCGGCTAGCGTCGCCTCCGCCGAATACTCCGGCTTGTGCAAAATTCGCGTCGTCATTTGCGACGGCCCGTCATAGCCGAACAGGTCGTCGATCCCTCCATCCGCCTCCACGGCAATCTGTTTTTCGAGTACCAACTCACGGTACATATGCCCGGCCCGCCCGCCATGCAGCGACTGATCCAGCAGCGTCACCGCGAACCACTCCGGCGTCCGTCGTTCCGGCAACACGTAACCGATGGCCATCGCCGGCAGCGTCCCGAATTTCTCTTCGACGTGCCCTCGCCGCTCCTCTTTCTGCGCCGGTTCCGTCGGATCGGCAAACGGTGGCGCCGCCCCGGCCGGAATCGGCGCGAAATACTTTTCGGCGAGCGCGAATCCTTCTTCCGGCTTCACGTCACCCAGCACCAACAGCACCGCATTATTCGGCACGTAATACGTCCGGAAAAACGTCTGCACATCCGCCAGGCTCGCCGCGTCCAGGTCCGCAAAATCCCCATAGAAATTGTGCGCATTCGCCCAGTTGCGGAACGCCACCGGCGGCATGTCCAGCCACGGAAAACCGCCATAGGGCTGGTTAAGCACATTCACGCGCACCTCTTCTTTCACCACGTCGCGCTGGTTCCGCAGATTCTCGTCATCCACTCTCAGCGCGCGCATGCGGTCCGCTTCCAGCCACAGCACGCGTTCCAGCGCATTGGAAGGCACCGCCTCGTAATAATTTGTTACGTCGTACATCGTCGATCCGTTCAGCATGCCGCCGCTCGAATTGATCAGCTTGATGTGCTGCATCTTCGGCGCGTTTTCCGAGCCTTGGAACATCATGTGCTCGAACAAATGCGCAAACCCGCTTCGCCCCTGCGGCTCCAATCGGAATCCGATCTTGTAGTACACCCCGATGGTCACCACCGGCGCGGTTCCGTCCGGAGCAATCACCACGCGCAATCCGTTTTTCAACGTGTCGCTTTGTATGGGAATTTGAAGTCGCGTCAAAACTGGCCCCCTTTGGTTTTCGATGACTGCTGTGTTTCCACGGAAATCATCTCCAGCTCTTTCAGCATGTTCGCCGTATCGTGCGAAAGCACCCGCGCCGCCAGCCGGTTCACTGCCTGGTACGCTTCGAGGAATTCCGGGGCTAATCGTTGCAAAGCCTCTTCATGCCCCGCAACCACGCCGTAATCGCCGCGCGCCAGCGGCCCGGTCCACGCCTTGCCTGGCCCCAGCTTTTCATAGTGGTCAATCACCTGCCGCGACAGCGAGAGCAGCGCCCGCGTCGCCTCCCGCCTCTTCATTCCCGTCCTCATCAGCATTTGCACCCCAGCCTCTTCCAGCGCCAGCAAGTGCCCCGCTGCAAACGCGCCCGCGGCGTGGTACAGCGGCTTCAGTGCCGCCGCGATGCTCACCGGAGTTCCCCCGAGCTCGCGCGCGATTTTTCGCGCCATGCGCACCGCGACCTCGTCGCCCTCAATTCCGAAAACTTTGCCTTCCAGCGGTGGCACGCCGACACCGCTGAATGTCTGCATAACATGCATGGAAGCGGCCGCCGCGCCACATGCCCTCACCGACTGCAATACGCTGGCATTCAGCGCTCCGCTCGTGTGCAGCACAACCTTGCCTCGAAGTTCTTCCCCGCCCATCCGCGCCAACTCGTCCCCCACACTGGCGATCACGTCATCCGGCACGCTCACCAGTATCGTTCGGCTTCCGAATATCTGCCGCGTGACTCCGGCCTGTGGCTGCCCTTCCCCAATAAATCGTACGGCCTTCCGCGCGCTCGCTTCCGTCCGCGCCGCGACTATTCCGATCCTCCATCCCAATTCCCGCAATCGCCGCCCCAACGCGCGGCCCACGCGCCCCGCTCCCACAATGGAAACGCTCTTTGGCATCCGTGCTAGCATAACCTGAGGCTGGCTTTCGACTCCAATCCGCATGCACCTCTTTTGGCTCACCCTTTCCGGACTTATTGCTTTCCTCTGGGTCACCTATGGTTTGCGCGTGGCCTACGGTGCCGTGCGTCTGCCCTGGCTTAAAAGTTATGCACCCGCAAAAGACGCCGATTGCCCGCGCATTTCACTGATTTTCGCCGCGCGCGATGAAGAAGAAAAACTTCCTGCCGCTCTCGCCACTCTTATCGAACTCGATTATCCCCGCCTCGAAATCATCGCCGTGGACGATCGCTCCCACGATGCCACCTCGCGCATTCTTGATGATTTCGCCGCCACTCACGACCGCCTTCGCGTCGTCCACGTCACCGAACTTCCCAAAGGCTGGCTTGGCAAGCCCCACGCCCTCCAAAAAGCCTACGAAGCTTCTACCGGTGACTGGCTGCTCTTCACCGATGCCGATGTACGCTTCAAGCCGGACACGCTCCGCCGCGCCGTGGCCCTTGCGCGCGACCGCCAGCTTGATCACCTCACGCTCTTCGGCGATGTCGTCATGGTTGGCTTCTGGGAAAAAGTGTTCATCACGTTCTTCGGACTCTCCTTCATGATTGGCATGGACCCGCACCAGGTGAGCAATCCGCATTCGCGCGCATATGTCGGCGTGGGCGCTTTTCAGATGGTGAAACGCATCGCCTACGAAGCCTGCGGCACCCATCGCCGACTCGCCATGGAAGTGCTGGACGACGTCAAACTCGGCAAGATGATTAAGATGGGTGGTTTTCGTTCTGGTGTTGCCGTCGCCCAGGACGCCGTTTCCGTACGCTGGCACGCGGGCATCGGCAACCTGATACGTGGTGTCGAGAAAAATTTCTTCGCCACCGCTCAATTCAGCGGCCCTCGGGTTGTCGCGCAGACCCTCGGTATCCTCACCCTCAATGTGCTTCCCTTCATCGGCATTTTCATTGGCCATGGCTGGGTTCGCGCTTTCGCCAGCATTGCGGTTCTCATCGCGCTTTCCTTCCACATCGGCGTGGACATCGTTATGCGCGTTTCCCCGCTCTATTGCCTCACGCTCCCGCTCGGCGCGCTACTCTTCACCTACATGCTCCTCCGCTCCACCTTCATCACATTGCGCCAAGGCGGCATCACCTGGCGTGGCACCTTTTATTCCCTGGAAGAACTCCGCCGCCGCCGAAATTAATTTGGAGTGCGGCGGCTAGCCGCCGCTTTTGCAACTGCAACCCCGCCGACCAACTCTCATTCCCCGCCAGCCCCCTCCTCACGCTTCCCTACTCCAAATTTGTCATTCCGACCGGAGGGGCGGCGGTGTGGGCCGTCCCGCAGTGGAGGAATCGCTCCTCAACCTGAAATTTCAGCCCAACTCCCCGCCAACCCTTCCACATTCTCCCTCACCCCAAATTGTCATTCCGACCGGAGGGACGGCGCTGTTTGCCGTCCCGAAGTGGAGGAATCGCTCCTCGACCTGAAATTTCAGCCCAACTCCGCGCCAGCCACCTCCCCACTCTCCTTCCCAAACATCCCCGCCAAATCCTGCTGCTTCAAACTCTTGATCCGGTCCCGCAACTGCGCCGCCTTCTCAAACTCAAACTTCTTCGCCGCCTCCCGCATCTGCGCTTCCAACTTCGTCAGCATCTCCGCAAGCTGTTCCTCGGAATGAATACTGGCCGTAGCCGCATCCAGTTCCCCGGCGTCCAGCGGTACCGTCACGTAATCCGCCTCCACGATGTGCGCTAGTTCCATGTCCACGCCCTTCACAATTGATTGCGGCGTGATGTTGTTTTCCTTGTTGTATTCCAACTGCTTCGCGCGCCGCCGGTACGTTTCGCCGATGGCCTCGTTCATGGATTTCGTTCGCCGGTCGGCATACAGAATCGCTTTCCCGGAGATGTGTCGCGCGCATCGCCCCATCGTCTGGATCAGCGACGTCGTGCTCCGCAGATAGCCTTCCTTGTCCGCGTCCAGAATCGCCACCAGCGACACTTCCGGCAAATCCAATCCCTCGCGCAACAAATTAATCCCGATCAGCACGTCAAACTCGCCCTTGCGCAAGTCCCGCAAAATCTTGATGCGGTCCAGCGTCTCCACTTCCGAGTGCAGATACCGGCAGCGCACGCCAATTTCCGAGAAATATTCGCTCAAGTCTTCGGCCATGCGCTTCGTCAACGTCGTCACCAGCACACGCTCGTTTTTCTCCGCGCGCAAACGTATCTCTTCCAGCAGGTCGTCCACCTGGCCTTTCACCGGGCGCACTTCCACCTCGGGATCGATCAATCCTGTTGGCCGGATCACCTGCTCCACCACCACGCCCCCAGACCGCGTCAATTCGTAATGCCCGGGCGTCGCCGACACATAAATTACCTGATTCATGCGGTGCTCGAACTCCTCAAACGTCAGCGGCCGGTTATCCAGCGCCGACGGCATGCGAAATCCGTAATCCACCAGCGTCTGCTTGCGCGAACGGTCGCCATGCGACATCCCTCCCACCTGCGGAATCGTCGCATGTGCTTCGTCGACAAACAGCAAATAATCCTGCGGCACATAATCCAACAGCGTTGGCGGCGCTTCTCCCGGCAATCGCCCGCTCAGGTGCCGCGAATAATTCTCCACACCATGGCAGTAGCCGATCGTGCGCATCATCTCGATATCAAACATCGTGCGCTGTACTACCCGCTGCGCCTCCACAAATTTGTTCTGCTTCTCCAACTCTTTCTTCCACCAGCCCAGTTCTTCCTGGATACCGACAATCGCGCGGTCGCGCTGCTCCTGCGGCATCACGTAGTGCGTCTTCGGATAAATCGGCACGCGCGCAATATCTTCCTGCCCCGCGCGGATTTCGCCCGTCAACGGATCAATCTGCCGCAGCGTGTCAATCTGGTCGCCCCACATTTCGATCCGGTAGCCCTGATCTTCATATGTCGGATAAATCTCGATGATGTCGCCGCGCACGCGAAATGTTCCCCGCCGCAAGTCTTCGCTACGCTCGTACTGAATATCCACGAATCGCCGCAGCAGTGCCTCCCGCGAAGTCTGCTGCCCCTTTTCCAGCATCACCAGCATCCCGTAATACGCTTCCGGCGAGCCGATTCCGTAGATGCACGACACCGACGCCACAATCACCACGTCGCGCCGCTCAAACAGCGACCGCGTCGCGCTCATCCGCAGCTTGTCCAGCTCGTCGTTGATCGTCGCTTCTTTGTCAATGTAGATGTCTGCGGAGGGCACATACGCTTCCGGCTGGTAAAAATCGTAGTAGCTCACGAAATATTCCACCGCGTTTTCCGGAAAGAATCCCTTGAACTCGTGATAGAGCTGCGCCGCCAGCGTTTTGTTGTGCGCCAGCACCAGCGCCGGCCGGTTCGCCTCTTCGATCACCTTGGCCATCGTGAACGTCTTTCCCGAACCCGTCACGCCCAGCAGCACCTGGTGCTTCTCCCCCGCCTTCAACCCGCGCGTAAGCTGCTCAATCGCCGCAGGCTGGTCCCCCCGCGGCTGGTAAGTGCTGTGCAGCCTGAAATTCATAGCAAGCCTCTCCTGCTGGCCCATCACCGCCAGCCGAAACCACCATTATACCGCGTACCGCGAATCGCGGTAGAACACGTCAACAGCGGAGTAGTAGTGTCCTAATCTGGAAGGGACAACTCCATCTTCGTTGACCCAAGGTAGTAGTGCCTCTAGACTGTCTTCGTGAAACTTTCCTTCATCCCCGCCGACCTTCATCTCAGCACCGACTCAGAAGGCAGGTTTGTGGTGACAATGCAAGGAACAGAGATCTTTCGCTCTTCATCCAGCGCGAAAGCGATTAAGAAGTTCAACCAGGTTAAGAAGGAACTTGAGGAGAAATTCCCGACTCACGATTTATCCGACGAGGAAAAGAAGGAACTGCTCCAGAGGTCAATCACTGATGCTCAGGTTCAGCACAATAGTCTGAGGCCCGAGAAAAAGAAAAGTGCTGCTCGGTCTACTCGAACTTTCGGCTAGCGGGACGATACTGGCGGTGTCTTCTTTGTGGCTTTGGACTTCTGGAATACTAGAAAGTAAGAGTGGTTCTTCCTTGCGTGCACCTGCTTGATGATTCTGCTGACTCCGGGCTGGTTCGCCCGAACAACGACGAACAAGTCACGGGCATAGAACCCCAGCTTGTCGTAAGCGTTGATTATCTCAACGTGCGTGAGCCATTGACGGTTAGCGCTGACTTCGTCTTGGCACTTGACTATGAAGATGCCGTTCTTCTTCAGAACCCTTGCTGCTTCTTTCCCGCCCTTGACATACAGGTCCACAACTGCGGCGTGCCATTTGGGACCGCCCTCCGTCGTCGCTTCGCCGTTCGAATACGCTTTCCGAAAAGCGGAATGGGTTCCTGAGCCGCCCAAGTGTCCCTCTGACTTCCTGAAGAAACCTTCCATGTAGGGTGGATCGAACACGACGCAGTCAAACTCTTCCTCTTTGTAGGGCAGTTTCCGGCAATCTACCCCTGTCTTCAAATCCGAACCAATGACCTCGTAGTCTTCTGTGGGAACTTTCTTCCAGAAGACTCCTTGCCCCCATGTAATATCTGCGACCTTCGAACCCTTAGGAACGTGCAGGGCAAGGATGCGAGGAAAAATGTCTGCATTACCGCCGACGTGTGCAGAGACCAACACGTCAGATGATGCTTCGCCGCCCTGCGTGCGTCGATTCTCAAAGAGCGGCGGCTCTGGCAGTTCGAATAGTCGAGGTTGACGGTTCAAGTACGCTCCTTAACTCCGCTACGTTTAGAGTGTGGACGTATATGTAGCATACACTTAGCCTGCCATCAATGGCGAATCCCATTGCACGAGACTTCGGCCAGCGGGTACGAACACTCCGCCTGAAGAAGGGCATTTCGCAGGAGGAACTGGCCGACCGTTGCGGCGTTCACCGGACGTACATGGGACGCATCGAGCGTGGCGAAACAAATATCACCCTCACCAACATTCACAAGGTAGCACGGGGTCTGGGTGTGTCGCCAGCATCGCTAGTTGATGAGGCGAAAAGTGGCAAATAAGGAAGTAAAAGTCCCCAACGTTCCGATTAAGCCTGCAGAGACCATTCAGGCTCTCACGCTGGATGGCGTTCTGGAAAACATCCGTAATCCAAAGCGGTGGATTGAGAATGAAGCATTAGTCCAGCTCATCAAGGAGAACCCAAGCCTGCGTGGAATGACCTACGGCTATGTCGCCGAGGCTGCATTCGTAGGGTTCGTTGAGAAACTCGGAATCAAAGAACATTTTAAACCGGACGACCACAAGAAGACCAAGTCCGACCGCACATTCAACTTGGGCGGTAAACAGTACACCATCCAATTAAAGAGCCTTCAGACCAACTCGATTAGAGAACCGGAACCCGGTCGGTTCACTGCCAAGCTACAAAACGACGCATCAGATGCCAGAAAAATAAAACTACCGGGCGGCATCAGAGTCACGACGACTTGCTATCAGGTAGGCGAGTACGACGTTTTGGGTGTCAGTTTGCAGCCGTTTACTGGCGAGTGGCGTTTCGCCTTCAAGAAGAACAAAGACCTCAAGCGAACCACCTCCAGCAAGTATCCACCCAAAGTTCAGAAACTACTGTTGGCCACCCTTGAAGACATCACCTTCCCTTTGAGCCAAGACTGGACGGAAGACTTACTTGGCCTCATCAAGAAGGACCCGAAGCTAGGCAAGTCGCTCTAGCAAGCGCAGTGGGGTTGCTTTTTTTTTTCGCTCTTTCAGGAACCACCCCTGCTTTCCTTCAAGCCCAGAGCCAGCCATACTATGGCACCGCTCATGAGCGAACACTTCCGCTTCTCCGATATCCGCGACCTTCTCGCTAAGGCGAACGAAGAAAAATCCGGCGATCAACTCGCCGGAATCGCTGCCGCTTCCGAGCGTGAGCGCGTCGCCGCAAAGAGCGCCCTGGCAGATGTCCCGCTGCCCGACCTGCTAAACAATCCAGTCATTCCGCCCGAAACCGACGAGGTCTCCCGCCTGATTCTCGAATCCCACGATTCCTCCGCGTTCCAACCCATCCGCAGCATGACCGTCGGCAGCTTCCGCGAGTTCCTCCTCGACAATCAAACCACCGAGGCTGACCTGAAGTCCCTTAAATGGGGCATCACGCCAGAAATGGCCGCAGCAGTGGCGAAGCTGATGAGCAACAAGGACCTGGTCCTCGCGGCAAGCAAAATTCGCAATGTCACGCGCTGCCGCAACACCATGGGAGAGCGCGGCGTCCTCGGCATTCGCCTGCAACCCAACCATCCCTCCGATGACATTGGCGGCATCTTGCTGGCGGCCTTCGACGGCCTACTCTATGGCTGCGGCGACGCGGTCATCGGCGTGAATCCCGCCACCGATTCTGTCGCGGGCGTAGCGAATATCCTCAAAGCGCTCAATCGCCTGATCACGGCCTTAGGCATCCCCACGCAGGCCTGCTGCCTCGCCCACATCACCTCGCAATTAGCGTGCCTCGAAAACGGCGCGCCCATAGATTTGCTCTTTCAGTCCGTAGCCGGAACGCAAGCCGCCAACGCCAGCTTCGGCATCAATCTTTCCATGTTGCGCGAAGGCCGCGAGCGCGTCCTCGAACATCACCACACGCGCAATGTTCCATGGGCAGGCAACAACGTGATGTACTTTGAAACCGGCCAGGGCAGCGCCCTTTCCGCGGAAGCCCATCACGGTGTTGATCAACTAACGCTGGAAGCCCGCGCTTACGCCGTCGCCCGCGCCTTCGATCCCTTCCTGGTCAACAGCGTCGTCGGTTTCATCGGCCCGGAATATCTTTTCGACGAGCGTCAAATCGTGCGCGCCGGTCTGGAAGATCACTTCATGGGCAAACTGCTGGGCCTACCCATGGGCTGTGACGTCTGCTACACCAATCACGCCGCCGCCGATCAAAACTCCGCCGACAATCTCATGCTCTTGCTGGCCGCCGCCGGATGTAACTACTTCATGGGCGTGCCCGGCTCCGACGACGTCATGCTCAACTACCAGTCCACCAGCTTTCATGACGCCCTGGCGGTTCGCAAAATCTTCAACCTGCGCCCCGCCCCGGAGTTCCTCCAGTGGCTCGAAGACACCGGCATCTACCTTGATGCCCAACCGATGGCCCTCGATGCGGGCAAGCGCCAAAGGCTTTTGCAGGGCCTGGAAGGCGTGTTATCGTCACCCGCCTCACAGACTTGAGCACCTAAAATGAGCGACGACCACAATCTCTCTCTTCCTCCCGCCTGGCCTGACATCATCCAGAGAATCCGTGCACGAACCCCCGCGCGCATTTTCGTGGAGCCCGGCGCCGCCTACTCCACACAAATGGAGCTCGATCTTCGCAGCGCCCACGCCAGCGCCGTGGATGCCGTTTGGACAGAGTTCGACCTCCAGAACGATTTCCCGCCCGCCTTCGTCGCGCAGTGGAACCTATTTCAGGTTTCTAGCCAGGCCGAATCGAAATCGCAGTTTTTGCTTCGCCCTGACCTTGGGCGAAAACTCACCGCCGCATCAATAACGCTCGTGGCTCAAAGCTGCCCTAAAGCGCTCGACTTTCAGATTGTGATAGGGGATGGCTTATCCGGCGCCGCGCTGTCCGCGCAGGTACCCGCTCTATTCCCGCTACTGCAGCAGCAGGCCAGTGCGCGTGGCTGGTCGGTGGGCCAGTCTTTCTCCGTGCGCTATTGCCGAGTCGGCATCATGAACGACATCGGCGACCTGCTCGCCCCGCGCGTGCTAGTGCTCTTGATCGGAGAGCGCCCCGGCCTCGCGACTGCGGAAAGTCTCTCCGCCTATATGGCCTACCAACCGCGCTCCGGACAAACCGATGCCGACAGAAACCTCATCTCCAACATTCACATTCGCGGTGTTTGCGTCGCGGAGGCCGCGGAGCGAATCGCAAATCTCGCCTCGCGAATGATGGCCCTGAAACTCAGCGGCACTACCCTCAAGGAAGAAACGCCGCAATTACTAGACGAAGCTGGAGACAAATAATTGGAGGGCGGGTCTCGGGGCCGCTTGACCCCGTCACCTCTTCAGGACTCGCATCCGCTGCGAAAAACCTCTCTTCCCGTAACGATATGCGCGCGAGTGTTTTACTTTTTACCTTTTTACTCTTTCACTTTTATACTTCGTTGCTTCTTTGTTTCTCTATTTCCCCGCGGGATCGCCGCCCGACACAAGCAGCATCTCAAACCGGCTGCTAGCCCCAATCGTATAATGCACGCCATTCGTGCCATCCGCTTTGGCGATGGTCACGTCCATGAACTGCTGTGTCTCTTCTGTCGCGCGCATCACCAGCCCGCTCTTCAGCGAAATATACGTGACGATCTCATCCGTGCCCTTCGCGGTCCCCGACGTGCGCAATTGGTTCAGCCGGTAATCCTCCGGCGTCGCATCCTTCGTTGACGATTTCTGCTTCAACGTCGCTCGCGTCAAAAAACTTGCGCACGTTTCCGTCGCTATCAGGGGGCACTTGTCATTCCCCACGTAAGTCGTTTCCGACTCCCACACCAGATTGGCGATGGGTGACGGCGATCTCTCCGGCGCCTCGGATTTCCATTTGTCTCCCGGCTTCACGCCATCTGACGGCAGTGTCCACCCAAACGCAAACCGCGAAAGCCAGAATTGCCAGGCCAGTTGCATTTCCGGCGAGACATCGTCCAGGCCCTCGGCCTTCTCCACCTGCCCATCCCCCTCAATCAGGAATTTCACGTTTGCGTTTGACGGCGCGCCTCTCTCCCCGGATTCGCTGTCACCCGCATCGAATTGCGCGTGCGCCGTAACCACGGGCCTACCGTTCTCTACATGCAGTTCGCTTGCGGTGAACACCAGTGGCGTTGCCACGTCACTCTGTACGTCACCCGGATGCACCATCGTCTCGACGCGGCTCTCCGTTTTCACGTGCCGTTTCACTTGTCCGTGTAGGTCGTATTTGATCGTTTGCCCCACTTGCAACTTCGGCAGCAACACGACCCGCTGGTCCCCACCGGCCGCGCCAACCCACCCCGCCAGCAGTGCCACGCAACTCGCCACGCGCCATGCGGCGTTCTTGCTTCGTCCCGTCACTATTTCTTCTCTCCGCCGAGCTGCCGGTCAAAAAACTCGCTCCCAGCCCGGTACGCCTCCACCCAGTGCCGGTGCAGCAAAAAATCGTGGATCTCGTCCGGAAACACAAGTTGTTCCAGGTGCACGCCCTTGGTCCGCAGCCGCGCAATCAGGTCCACCGTTTGCGAAAAATCCACGTTGCGGTCGTCATCCCCGTGTATGAATAATACCGGCGATTTCCACGTATCCACGAACGCTACCGGTGACGAGTCGAACGGCACCTTGGTCCACTGCGGCGCAACGTATTTGTCATCCCAGATATCCGCGGCCCAGTCGTGCACGCCGTGCAAATCCACCCCCGCGGCGAATAAATCGGAATTGCGCGCCAGCCCCAATGCCGTCAGGTATCCGCCGTAACTCCCGCCCCACAATCCAATACGCTTGCTGTCCACATCGTTGCGAGACGCCAGATATTTCCCCGCCGCCACCACGTCCTGATACTCGCTCGCGCCCTTCGGCCCACGTTTAGCGGCTTCGCGGAACGCACGCCCGTAACCAATCCCGTCGCGGTAATTCACGGAGAGCACAATATAGCCGCGATTTGCCAGATACTGGTTCATCCCATACGCATTCGAGTAGTAGTACATGTAATGCCAGCCCAGCAGCATTTGCCGCGGCGGCCCGCCGTGGAAAAACAGCAGCGCCGCACGCTTCTCTCCTGCCTTGAAATTCCGCGGCACAAACAATTGTCCGTGAATTTCCAGCCCGTCCTCCGATTTGAAAATCACCTGCTGTGGTGTCACAAGCTGCTCAGCCGGAAAATCCGCCGGAACCGTCTTTGGCGCCAGCGCAACGGGGTTCGCATTCTTCGCGATCCCGCGCACAAACGCCCGCCCGGTGTGTCTCGCATCCGATGAAAAATAAGCCACCCGCTGCGAACCGCTCAAAAACACTCCGCCCCATTCGATGTTGTCACCGTGGGTGATCGCTTCAGGCGCGCCTCCGGCCACGCTAACTTGCCACAAATGGCGCCGGTCCACGTCTTCGCAATTGGAATTGAACAAAATCGCGCGCTTATCCCCTGAAAATGACCACTGCTCCACCTCGCAACTTCCCGGTGTCAGCAATTTCGTTGCGCCGCCGTCCGCCGGTATTGCATACAGGTGCTGCCAGCCGTCCTCTTCGCTCGCGAACACAATGCGATTTTCCGCCGCCCAGTTCAGTACGCCTCCTCCCGTATCCTCCGCCATTCCTGGATACGAAGATTGCAGCGACGTTCCGCTGTGCCAAATCTCGCGCGCGGCGCCTGTTTCCGCATCCGCTACCAAAATCGCCCAGATCATCGCGCGGTCTGGCTCGCTGAAAGAACGTTTCGCCTGATCGCGCGCCTGGCTCTGCACCCGCGCGTATGCCACTCGCTTTCCATCCAGCGACCACACCGGGTCCGTGTCCCAATCTACCGTGGGCGCGATGTAGTTCACCGTCTGCGCCTTCGTGTCGTAAATCCCCACAAAACCGTGGTCCGTGCGCCACGTTGTGAACAGCAGTTTCGTTCCGTCCGGGGACCACGCCACCGGCACATTCTTCCCGCGCACCATAACTTCCTTCGGCTTCTCTCCCGCCGCCACGCTCGAAATCCAAATCTGCTCATCCTTCGCGTAAGCAATTTTCCCCTGTGCTGATACGCACGGTGAATTCCCCACATCGATTTTTATTGGCTCCCCGCCACTCCACGGAATCATCCAAACTGCCTGCTCGACTCCGGCCGGATTGCTGGTCGGGTTCGCGTACTGCCCCGCCCCGTTCTTTCCTTCGCCCCGCACGTAAACGAGGGAAGCTCCATCGCTCGTAAATTGCACATTTGAGAATTCGCCGCCGTCGTCTTCGTTGTGCGCCGTCAATCGCCGCGCCGCGAAGCTCGGCCCTTCCGTCACCCAGATATTGTTATGTCCCCGCTCATTCAGCGTCCACGCGAGCCGTTCGCCGCTTTTCGACGCCACCAGGTTAGCGGGAAATGGCGCGCTCAGAACCTGCTCAAGCGTGAAGGTTTCCTGCGCCGCTCCCCGCGCCACCACGAGTAGAGTCAGCAAGCTCAAACACAACAGCAATCGCTTCATGGGAATCTCCTGATTCGCTAGTGGTTTCGAAACTTGTTTCATCAAGGTTTCGCTTGCGCCACTGGCGCCAGTTCAATCCGGACTCGCAGGGCATCCGCTGTTCCGCTCATCTGAAAACTCCGCGCCGCCGGGCTTCCTCTCCCTTTGTGCTCTCGCAAGTCAACCTGCGCGATTGTGATTTTAGCTTCCTGCCCAAAGCTCAGCGTCCCCCCGAATTCCATCGGCCCCTTCAGCCCCTCCAGGCGAATTCCGTTGAAATTCAAACCGCGGTCCTTAATCTCAAATCCTCCTTCACCGCTCTTCCAACGAGACACGCCCAGCCGCGGCGCACCCGCTTCCATGCTGGCGGCTACATCCCAGCCGCGAAATTCCACGCCCTTCAACTTTACTTCTCCATGTCCTTGCAGTCCTTGCAGTAATTCATCCCGGCCAACGCCTTTGGTCGTCAATCGAAGTGTGCCCTTCGTCGTGCCCGTCCAGCGATCTGTCCAGCGCTCCGCCCAGGGCAGCAGCACCAGGTTCACGCCATCAAATTCCGCTGCGACGCTGTAGCTCGGCGAAGCGGAAAACACGGCCTGCATCCCGCCCTGCACCACGCCTCCGGCCCACTCTGCCTCCGCGCCGCTCACCTCCAGGTGAAGGTCGTGAAACGCCAGATTTGCTCTTACTTTTTTTAACTTCACTTTTTCAATCGTCACACTATCCGCGGTCAATTCGCCTTCTGCAGAGATCCTTCGCAAAAGTTCACTGGGCTTTGCCCCGGCATTGTTTTTTTCCAGTGGTGAAGTCAGCAGCCGTTGCAACCAGTTTGGCCTCGCTCTGGGCCCAATCCACCGGTCAAGCTCCGTCGCATCCAGGCGATCCGTGTGTAAACGGAACCCCCAATCGCCCCCGCCAGCCCCGTTCTTCGCCACGGCCTCCTGAATTCCGCCTGACCACGTTGCTCCAAACGCTCCTGCACGCGCAATCGTCGCCGCTCGCTGCCCCTTTTTCCATTCGACGGATACCTCATCCAGGTTCAGCGGCTGGTTCAATCCGGCCACCTGCAGCTCCGCTTTTTTCAAGTCCAACGTGCCGCTCCACTGCCGCGCCTGGAATCCCCTCTCCCAACTCAATTCCATCGCCGTGGCCACGCCTCCGCTCAATTCCCAGCCGTGATTCAATGCGTGCCCCAACGCCGCCGTTGCTTTGAAAACATTTTGCACTTCCTCCACTCGCCCCTCGATCCGCAGATCACCATGACCCGTGCCAAAGTCCTGCACCAATCGCAGATCGGCCTCATTCGCTATCCCCGCCTCTGTTCTTGCTTTCGTCGCGGACTTCTCCGTCTTAGACGCGCTTGCGGCTTGCTTGGCAGGTGGCTCAAACGTCAGATGCACCGGCTCGACGCTAAATTTCCCACCGTGCATTCCTCCGCGCACTTCCCCAATCCGCACAGGCGCCTGGAAACCGGGCAGTTGCAAGTCTCCCCCCGCGCTGGCGATCCGCACCTCTTCCCACTGCGGCGGCCAGCCATGCACCGCGGCTTCTCCAGTGAAAAAATCCTCCACGGCCACCTCTTCCGCCACGTCCGGTTGAAACGCCCTGTACCACGCCAGAAAATCCGACGCCTGCACACCCGCGCGGTCAATTCGCGCGTTCCACGTCAGCGGCTCTGCAATCTGCAAGTCGGTGGAGCCGTGCAGGCGCGACCCGGGCAATTCGATGGTCATTTCCTCCGCGCGTCCCGTGCCCGCCACCAGGTTCCAGTTCCCTTTCAAGTTGAGATTGACGCGTGGATTGTCGCTGCGTTCTGTAAGGTCCCACCGGTGAATCTGTGTCGCTCGCGCTTGCAGGTCAAATTGCCACGGCCCCGCGGTGGTATCGCCCGGATTCCCCTGGCCCACGCTGGCGTTGCCGTCCAACGCGAACTCCCCGCGCACTCCAGGATCATTTCCCGTGGCCAGCCGGAATAAATCCGCAATCGAAACCTTTCCCCAGTGCAACTGGATGCGCGCGGGCTGGAGTCGTGCCGAGGTCCCCGCCACGTCTCCGCGCACTTGTAATATCCCCGTGGATTGCAGTGCCACCCCGCTTCGCCACGGTTGTGCTTCCAGCCGCAATTGCCAGCGCCCCGGTGCAACTTGCTCCACGCTTCCAGAGACACCCGTGAAGGCGAACGGCCTTTTCTCCTCGCCGTACTTGAAATTCACGCGGCCTTCATCGAATTCAATCTTCTGGAGATGATTTGTCGCTCCCGCCAGCTGTTGCGGTCCGTAGGGTATTCTGGCGTTTCCCGGCTTCGCATTCACCGGCGGCAGCCAGTCTTCCAGGTTCCACCGCCCTTGCTCGTTGCGCACCAGGATCAGGCTCGGCCTGGTCAGCGACATCGTCCCAAATTCGAAATGCCCGCGCAGCAGCCCAATCCACCGCAGGCTCGCCGCCATGTGCTCCGCGCGCAGGAAGTACTCGTGGCCGAATGCGGGATCCTCTCCAATTGTGATCTCGTCCGCGTCCACTTCCGGAATCGGCAGAATTTGCGCTGAAAAATGGCTGACCTCCACCGGCCTCCCGAATGCCCGCTCGAGGCGTGCGATCAGGTACTCATGCACGCGGTGCGTGCGTGCCACTAGGGACGCGCTTACCTGTGCCCCAATCAGCAGCGCCACTACCCCTGCCACAATTTTTCCGTATTTCCGGGTTTGCCGCATGAAGATGGGAGTTCCTCAGAGAATCACGAACTAGTGTAGCCCTGTCGCAGAGTCTCCCCCAGAAGAATTGCTCGCCGCGCTCAATGCACGGTATGCAGCATCCGGCTCCAGCGTGTGCGCGCCGGAAGGTGCAGCAGTGTATCGAATACCCCGATGATTCTCTGCATAAACGAAGTCTCGCTGTAGTCGCTGCTGTTGGCGTCCACCGACCAGTAGATCAGGAAGGGCCGCCCCATGATCGCGTCGCGGTCCACGAATCCCCAGTAGCGGCTGTCCAGGCTGTGATCCCGGTTGTCCCCCATGGCAAAGTACCGCCCAGGCGGCACCACGATCTCGTCTCCCTGTATGTATTTATGGATTTCGTGCGCCCATTCCGGCTGCACCGGCGACACAAAAATCTGGTTGCCCACTGGCGGAAACGAATAGTTCAACGGATCGTATCCTGACCCCGGATCGTGCACCACATATGGCTCATTCAGAAGCTTCCCGTTGATATACACCTGCTGGTCCACCACTTTCAGGTGATCGCCCGGCAATCCGATCACGCGCTTCACAAAGTGTGGATGATCCTGGTAAGGGTATTTGAAAACGATGATGTCTCCGCGCTCCAGTGCACGGTAAGGCAGAAACTTGTCGTACCACGCCCCGCGCCCGCCGAAAATGAATTTGTTCACCAGCAGGTGATCGCCCACCAACAGCGTCCGTTCCATCGATTGCGAGGGAATCTTGAATGCCTGCACCACGAAACTCGTGCCGAATAGCGCCAGGATTACCGTTACCAGCAGCGATTCAAAGTACTCGGACAATGTTGTATGGTTCGCCGATGTTTCGTGCGGCTCTTCCGGCGCTGTTTCGCCGGGTGTCGCCTGCCCCTGCTTCTCTGGCGAAGGGGTATGTTCCAGTGACGTTTCCCCTGAGGTCACCGGAGTGGAGTTCTCCGGCGGGAGCGTTTCATCCGGCATTCGGTTCCACCCCTTCGCTGGCGTTCACTTCCACGCGTTGCAGCCTTTCCAGCGCGCTGCGCGCCGCCCGCTGTTCCGCTTCCTTCTTCGTGCTGCCCTCTGCGTTAGCCAGGCATTCGCCCTTCACCCACACCTCCACCAAAAATGTTTTTTGGTGATCTGGCCCCGTTTCCCCGGCCAGCCGGTACTCCGCCGGCTGTTCACCTCTGCCCTGCAGGAATTCCTGCAACGCGCTCTTGCGGTCGGATTCGGAAATGCGTTCACCGCTTTCCAGCGCCAACTGAAACACCGTCCGCTTCAGCAACACTCTCACCGGTTCCAGCCCGCCATCCAGATACATCGCCGCCACCACTGCTTCAAACGCATCCGCCAGCAGCGCCGGCTTTTCCCGTCCGCCGGTTTTTTCCTCGCCGCGTCCCAGCCGCAGGTGTTCTCCTATCCCCAATCCACGCGCCGCCGCTTCCAGTGAGTGTGCATTCACGATGCGCGCCCGGCTCTTGGAGAGCTGCCCCTCTGACCATTCCGGAAAATTCGCCAGCAGGTATTCGCTGGTCAGCAGTTCCAGCACCGCATCTCCCAGGAACTCCAGCCGTTCATTGTCCTGCACTGCCGAACCGCTGAAGGAAATCTCCTCGCCCCGAGCGCTGCGCAACTCTGGCACTGCTGAACTGTGCGTCAGTGCGCGGTCCAGCAAATCAGGGTCACGGAACGCGTAGCCCAGTCTCTCCTGCAGTTGTTCATCTTCCCCGCGGTTCATCACCTTGACTCCCGACCTTCCGCGGCAGGGGCGGTCTTACTTCGGCGTGCTGAGTTGCGTTGACGCTAGTTTTTTCGCTTCCTCGGCACCCGCCTTGCACCTGTCCTGCATCCCTCCCGGCAAGCTCGCACACTTCGTAAAGGCCGTGACCGCGTCCTCGAAATGCGAGGCCTTCTCGTTTGAGATCCCCAGTATTAAGTAATTCACCGAGTCGGGGTTCGGATCAAGCTTTACCGATTGCTCCAGGTCGGTAATGGCATCCGTAAACTTCCCGCGCCGGAACGCCACCAGCCCCAGCCCGCTATACGCCATCGCGGTCGTCTGGTTCTTTGCCGCAACGAACTGCTCATCGGTAAGGTTGGCGGGCTTCGGCAGCGCCGGGATTAGATCCAGCGCCTTCTTGGAAAACTGCTCCGCTTTTTCCAGGCGCTGGAGTTTAGCCGAGTCCGACAAGCTCGAAGACATCGCTCGCGGCAGAGTGGACCCCACAATGGCCAGCGTCGTGGCGTCATTCGGTTCGATCGCCAGTTCCTTGTCGCCTGCCGCTTCCATCTTGTCCACTTGCCCGACACCCAGATACCCCTTCACCAGCCAGCTGTACACTTCCACACGGTAGCGGCTCTGGGGGTACTTCTGCACAAAGTCTTCGCCAAGCTGGTTTTTCTTCGCCACGTCGGTGATGGGCGCGTCTCGGAACGTTTTCATCGCTGCATCTTCTTCCGCGCTCACGGGCGGCGGCGCCGCGTCCAGCGTCAGCGTGGTGTTCGGTGCGGCGGCCGGCTTGTCTTTGTCCGTCTGCGCCGGCGTGCTTGGCTGTTGCGCAGTTGGCGCTTGTGCCAACGCGACTGTTCCTCCCACCAGCAATATCCCCAGGACCATCGCAATTCCCAATTCCATCTTCATCCGTTTCATTTTCCTTCTCCTTCTTTCTGCTCAGGGCCGCTCGACGGGTTTCCTCAGATCCAGATCGCCCAGCCCCTTCTGGGCTGCTTGTTGCGCCTGGGCCGGGGCCCCTTGTACCGTGAGTGCCGCCTGATATTCTGTCTTCGATTTGTCCAACTGTCCTTCGTCATCGTAAATCCGGCCGAGGTACACGTGGGACCACGCCAGCACCATGGGGTCCTGCGTCGCCGCATGTTCTCCGGCCGTAAGTCTTCCGAAAATCTCTTTTGCGCGTGGACCGTCATGGTCCAGCAATGCCACCAGGCCCAATCCATACCACGCGCGCGGCTGATCCGGGTATTTGGCCAGCACGCTCTTGAACGAACTCTCCGCCGCCCGCGCATTTCGCGCCGCAATTCGCCGCTCCCCTTCCGTCAACTCCGCCAGCGCTTCCTGATCGTCCGGAACCGTCGTCACTTTCATCCGGTGCTGGCGCGCCACGTCTTCGTTGGTCAAGCGCGCCGCTTCTTCTTGCGTTTCTTCCGGGGCAAAAGTGATCGCCGCCACGCGCTGCTGTTCCGCCTTCAGGTCAATGCCGCGCACCAGGTCTGGAAAATAGATGCGCATTGAAGGCTCGGACTTCTCAAAATCCCCCAGCGCCTTGAAAATCGTCCGCACCATTACGTACCCGCTGGTGTCATCCTTCGCCAGCGCCGCTTCCAGTTCGCTCGGCGACATCCGCTTCAACTTCAACTCCACCGCGCGCACCATGCATTCCGAAAACCACGAAAAGTAGTCATCCTTCAGGTCTGCCGCCAGCCGCGGCGCTTTCGCCGCCAGTTCAAACAGCGGCCGTTTTACCACCACCACATGGGGATACATCAGCGGCAGCGGGTCCAACAGAAAATGTAGAAACGCGTGCCGCACAACGTCGATCGGTATCTCTTCGCCCCCGCTCAATATAATCGCGTAGGCGTCTCCGTAATTCCGCACATTCGTGATTCGCCCTACCAACGGCTCCACGACGATCGTGAACGTTCCCGGCTTCGTCGGATCAAGGATTTCCCGCAAGTACGCCGTGGACACCATCACCGTCTGCGATATCGAATCATGCAGCCGCTCAATCTCCCGGTCGTATACCGGCTGCACCTGCCGCCACAACTGCCCGATATTCTGTTCCGTGTAATAGTCGGAGAGGATTTCGCTGAAGCCTTCCAGGGCCAGCATCTCCGGCGGCAATTCGTCTCGCCGCAGCACCGGCTGAAATTTTGGCGCGGGTCCGGCCACCAGCCCAAACCACACATAGCGCGAAAGCATCGCGCCGGGATCTCGCAATTGATGCTGAGTATAAAACTCGCGTACCGCTTCCACGGCGGGCCCTTGCTGTTGCCGTGCCCGTTTCTTCATCTCCGCGCGGAACGCTGACCAGTTGTCCTCGTTTAATTCCCCTTCGTACCCGCCCGCATACAGCGCGCACATCGTCGTGAACATGGCCTCGCTGCCGTCCACTCGCACGGGCGAAAACGCCGCCGGGGTTCTCGTGATCTGCGGTGCTTTCTGCGGCGCGGCCTGCGGTTTTCCCTGTGTTTCCGCTACCACCAGAGACACTCCGAGCATCAACAGCAGCACGCAAATTCTTCCGGCAATCCCTTGCATCATCTGATTATTCGAGGCCCGGCAGCACGGAACTTCAGCGGACGCGTCCTGGACGACTCATGAGGCGTTCATGGCGGTATCACTTATGGATACGGACATTCACGAATCGCACTGCCGCCGCCTCTTGTCAATGTACAGGCGCACTTCCGATCAGTCAAGGAATCGGGCCTCTTTTTTCTCCCCTGGTCACAAACTCCCACACCTGCTTGATGGCTGCACCCCGCAATTCCGTTGTCCGGGCCCATTCCAGCGCACCCGGCAGGGCTTGCTTCTTCATTCCCACTTTTGCTACTTATGAAGAGAGCCGCCCTCAAGGAGATTTTTTCCGGCTATGCGCACTGCATTGATTCCGCTCGTTTCCTTCTCATTTTCCGCTTTTCTGATTGCTTACCCAGATCACCTACCCGCTCAAATCGCCAGTCATAACGCCACCCTGGCAGCCACCTTCAACCGCAAGCCTGCGGCCCAAGACAACACTCCCTCCGCGAAACAGCCTCTCTCCAAGAAATTCACCCTCGATGGCAGCAAAGTCTGGACGGACACCGGCATCACCCTCGAGCCCGGCCAGCGTTTCGTCGTCACGGCCAGTGGCACGCTCCGCTATTCCGACGCCAAGGCCGACAACGATCCCGCCGGCCTCGCCCGCGGTTTCAAGGATCTCATCCGCAATCTTCCCGATAATGCTTCCGGCCGCGGTGCACTCATCGCCAGGATCGGCGACCCTGATGTCGCGCAACCCTTCCTCCTCGGCACAAATAAAGAGGTCGTCTCTCCCATCAGCGGCAAGTTGTCCCTGGGGATCAATCAGTCCAGCAGCGATTCCCCCACCGGTTCTTACACTGTAAAGGTCGAAGTTTATGCGGCGGACTCATCCACGCCTCGCGAGGTCGCTCGCCAGTTGCAATCCATGCACGGCATTGATGATGATCTCTTTGCCAAAATCCCCCGGCGCGTCAGCGACAAGGAAGGCAATCCCGGAGACATGGTCAACTTCCTGATCATCGGGAACGAAGACGCCATGAAAAAAGTCTTCACCGCGGCCGGATGGGTCCACGTGGATGCCAACGTGAAATCCACCATCCTGCTCGGCGCCATCGCCAGCCTTCAGAAAGAGTCCTATCTCACCATGCCCATGAGCCAGCTCTATCTCTTCGGTCGCCCGCAGGATTATGGCTGGGCTCACGCCGAACCCATCAAGGTCGTCGAATCCCGCAATCACTTGCGCATCTGGCAAGCGCCCTTCACCGTCAACGGGCAAATGCTTTGGGTTGGCGCCGCCACCCACGATATCGGCTTTGAACGCGATCAACGCAACAACGGCCTCACCCACAAAATCGATCCCGATATTGACCTCGAACGCGATTACGTCGAAAAAACTCTCTCCTCCACCGGCTTCGTCGCCGAAATCACTCACTTCCTCCCCAAAGATCCCATGCAGGAAGCCAAGACCGCCACCGGCGGCTCCTTCCATTCCAATGGCCAGGTCCTAGTCCTTAATCTTTCCGACTCTGCCAATAAATAGCTCTCTTCCCCGCCGCTCCCATCCATTGCCCGCCAGCAACACCTGTAGCGCAGGGCGAGTCCGCGAGCCCTGCGGCCTTTCTCTTGGGTCTCTTACCTCTTCTCTGCGGGTGCCTCTGGTACCGGTTTCGTACCTGGGTCTTGAGTCACTCTTCTCCGTAGCACAGTCATTCCTGACTGTTCTCTTGGGTTGCTTTTCACTTTACTTTCCAACCTTGCTCAAGCGCAGCCTGGAACCATACCAATGAAATTCCCTTCCTCACCCGCCGTTCCTCTTTTCTGTCTTCAACACCAAAGTAGTGCGCGTTCCTCTAAGTCCTTTACCTCATCTATCTCCTTTACCTCCTCTACTTCCCTCTCCCCATCTTCTTCTCCTCCCCCAGCATCCTCCTCGCCACCAGCGCCGTCTTCCCGTAATGCTCCCCTTCCAGAATTCTCACCTCGCACCAACCCGCCCCACCTTTCACAGATAACAGCCGCACCTTGCTCGCCTTCTCCAGCAGCAGCAGCTTTTTCTCCGTGACCAGCATGGATATTCCCACATCATCTCCAAGCTGCTTCAACCGCTGCCATTCCTCAAAGTATTTTTCGTCCACCGGAGCAACCACGCACTCGGATCCCTCTTCCCCCGTCAACACAAACATCTTCCCCGCCAGTGGACTCGCGCCTTTCGCCACCGCTCGTAGCGCCCCTTCGGCCGTCTCCACTTCCGCAAGGAACCGGTAGCCCCTGCGCGGCAACGTCTCGATGTACCTCGGTCGTGCCGCATTGTCTCCCAGAGCCTTCCGAAGTTTCTTGATCGCCGTGTTCAGGCTGTGCTCGAAATCCACGAACGTGTCCGCGGGCCAGATTCCCGCGCGCAATTCCTCGCGTGTCACCACCTCTCCTGCCTTCTCCAGCAGCGCCGCCAACACCTGCATCGGCTGTTGCTGCACTTTGTTTTTCTTCCCGCGCTTGTAGAGTTCCCCCGCGCGCACGTCCGCCACATAGGGCCCAAAACGATACACGGGTTTCGCATTCTCTGCCGGCCTCATTCGCTTGCTCCTGAATTTCGCGACTATAGCAAACTCCCCGTCCTTTGCGGTCCAAATTTCCTCTCTATAAACAATTGGCTTTTTCCGCAGTCTCTCCGCACACGTCATAACCCTTTCTATTTCAGTACGTTGTTGCCGTGCCCCAGTTCACCCCCGGTTCACCCGAACTTCACCCTCCGTGTATTGCCCCTTTTTCCTTGTTAGGGCAAAGTGCCCCTGTCGAATGCACCTGTACTTGGCCGGTTTCAGCAACGCGCCAGACTCGATTGGATTTCGCTGGAGGACCCATGAAAAATGAATCCAAAAACGTCTTGATCTTCCCTAAGAATCCACCCTCTCCCTCGATGGCCATCCCCGTCAGCTCACGCCTGCAACTCACCCTGAAAGTCCCCTTCGCCTTCACCGTGGGACGTCAGGTTCTCCCTCCGGGGCAGTATTACTTGGAGCCACAGGCAAGCTGGGAGTCCCCCAGAAACGTCGTGGTGATCTGCAGCAACGATGGTGAGATCTACCACGCTTCTTGCGCCTCCAACATTCCCCTTCCCTCTGCCGCCAGAACGGGCCATGCCGTTTTTCAGCGTGTCGGCGGACAACTCTATCTCTCGGAAATTCAGCCGGCTCAACAACCCGTTCTGATTCGATTGGATTCTGGCGTCGTCGCGCCGTCAAACAATTCGCAACTCACCGCCCCGCGCGCAAACCAGCGCCTGGAACTCAAAATCACCAGCGCGGACCCAACGAGCTCCCCTGTACCACTCCCCGTAGTTTCCGCTCACAATCCTCAGTTGTGACTCCCGCCACCGAAGTTGGCGTGCTATCCCTGGCGCCAGCCTTCGGACCCTGACCCAGACGAAGCCCGGGCCTCAAACCCGGGCTTCGCTGTTTTTTGTGGAGTTCGCCTCGCGCGAATCCCTCTTCACTTCGCCGCAATTCGTCCGATCAGCAATCGAAAAAACGCCTCTTCATCCGATTTCATGCACACCTGCGCGTTCGGCTCCCCTGCTTCTTTCCTCGTGAATCCCTTGTCATCCACGCGGATATGCATCGGTTCCACCGGGCAGATCTTCGGATTCAGGATAAACGCGATGGTCACCGGATCAAACAGGGTTGGCGTTTCTTGCCCCCATTCGTGATACAGCAGCGTCAGTGCATCCGTCAGTGGCGTGCCCTGCCGGAACAGATACGCTCGCTTCGTCTCGTCAAACTTCAATTGCGTCGAGTCCAGCGGCATCACATACAACGGCACTCCGGCGGTAAACAACTTCTTCGCCGAACCGATGTCATTGATGATGTTCCATTCCGCATCAGGCCCGCGCTCCGGGCAGAACCACAACTCCCCATAGCCGCATTCGATGGATCCGCCCATGATCACCACGCGCTTCAGTTTCCGGAACGTCGCCGCATCCTTGTCAATCACGGCCCCCACATTCATCAGCGGCCCGATCCCTACCAGCGTGATCTGCCCGGGGTACTTCCGTACCTCCTCCAGGATGAAATCCACCGCGTTCGCATGTGACGCTTTGCCGAATCGTCCGCCCTCGCCGTAGCGCCGCTGGTTCAGTACGTTGCTCGTTTTTGTCGGTGCACCGGCCAGCACCGGAATGTCCCCGCGCCCCGCTTCTCCCAGCAGGCGATCCACAATCCTCGCGCGGGCTTCCGTATCCCCAAACGTTGTGGTCACACCCAGAATTTCCAGCTCCGGGCTTCGCACGGCCAGCGCAACTGCAAATGCATCATCAATGTCGTCCCCAATGTCCGTGTCAATGATGACTTTCTCCGCCGCTTTTCCCGGCGCCTCCGCCTTCTGTGTCTGCGCCATCGCCCCCGCACTCAGCATCAGCGCAGCTCCGACCATCACGATCGCAACTCTCATGCTGCCTCCTGTTGTTCTTGCTGTCCGGATTCTATATAAGTTCCCTCTTACTCGCACGAAATTGCGCGGCATTTTGCAGTACACTGTCCCTTCGCTCCACTGTTACCTGTAGCGCAGAGAGAGTCCGCACTTGCCCGCCGCCTTTTGGCGGGAGCCCTGCGGCTTTTTTTTGGGTTTTTCATCCGAGTCATGAAATTATTTGAATTTGCACTCCATCGGAGTCCATCATGAGTCTTAAACGCTTTGCGGTTGCCTCGTTCTGTGCTCTCCTTCTCCCGTTCGCAGCTTTTGCGCAATCCTCTCTCCAAAAGCAGATTCTCCCGCTTCGTTCCGGCTGGGAGTTCCGCCAGCTCCCCGGCGACGCCACTGCCCCCGATACTTCCGTTTGGCGTCCCGCGCAGGTTCCCGGCTGCGTTCATCTCGACCTGCTGCGCAACAAACTCATTCCCGATCCCTACTTCCGCGACAACGAGGCCAAACTCCAATGGATCGAAAATGCCGACTGGGAATATCGCACCACGCTTCAGGTTCCCGCCGATTTTCTCGCGCGCAAAAACGTAGATCTCGTCTTCGAGGGCCTCGACGCCTACTCCGAAGTCTATCTGAACGACAAGCTCATCTTGACCGCCGATAATATGTTCCGCGAGTGGCGCGTCCCCGTGAAGTCGCTCCTGAAGCCGGGCGCCAATCTGTTACGCGTCGTCTTCCCTTCGCCCATCAAAGCCGCCGCCAAAATCGCCGCCACCGATAAATGGCGAGAGCAAACGCAAACCGAAGAAAAAACCTACATCCGCAAGGCCGCCTATGAATATGGCTGGGATTGGGGACCTCGCTTCGTCACCAGCGGCATCTGGCGTCCCGTTCGTCTGGAAGCCTGGGAGGCCGCCCGCATTTCCAATCTTCATATCGCGCAGCTCGATGTCACCGCGAAAGTCGCTCACCTCACCGCGCAAGTCGAAGTCACCGCCACCGAAGACGCCCCCGCCAAAGTCACTCTCGATTTCTCTCACGGCGGCAAAAAAGTGGAGCTTTCACGCACCGTCGAACTCCACACCGGCCTCAATCGCATTGATCTTCCCATCGAGATTTCTTCCCCACAGCTTTGGTTCCCCGCGGGTTACGGCGCGCAATCCCTCTACAAATTCAATGCCCAGCTCTACATCGGCAATCGCGCCGAAGATCAAGCTTCCACGCGCGCCGGTCTGCGATCCATCGTCCTCCGCCGCGATCTCGATGCGTGGGGCCGCTCCTTCGAGTTCATCATCAACGGCGTCCCCGTTTTCGGCAAAGGCGCTGACGTCATCCCCTTCGACAGTTTCCCCACGCGCGTCACCACCGAACAATATCGCCGCATCCTGCAATCCGCCGTGGACGCCAACATGAACATGATTCGCCATTGGGGCGGCGGCTATTACGAATCGCAGGAGTTCTACGACATCTGCGACGAACTCGGCATCATGATCTGGCAGGATTTCATGTTCGGCAACGATTGGCAGCCCGGCACCTACGCCTTCAAGCAGAACGTCGAAGCGGAGGCTGAATTCCAGCTCCGCCGCCTGCGCGAACATCCCAGCATCATCCTCTGGAGCGGCAACAACGAAACGGAAGAAGCCATGAATTGGGGTGGCCGCGAACAGTTGCCCCCAAGCGTTCGCTATCACATGTGGCAGGACTATCTCACCGTCTTTAGCGGCATTCTCGCGCGCACCGCCAATCGTCTTGCTCCCGAAACTCCGTACTGGCCCAGTTCTCCCAGCTCCGATTACGAAGAAACTTCCGCCAGCTTCCAGTCCGGCGATTTCCACGACTGGAGCGTTTGGCACGGCCGCGTTCCCTTCGCCGAATATGAAAAGCACTTTCCGCGATTCATGACCGAGTACGGTTTCCAATCTTTTCCCGAGATGCGCACCGTCGAAGCCTTCACCGCGCCCGAAGATCGTGCCAGCATCTTCACTCCCGTCATGCTCGCCCACCAGAAAAACAATGAAGGTAACTCCATCATTCACGATTACATGCTCAAGTATTACTCCGAGCCGCGCGATTTTGCTTCCTTCCTTTACGCCAGTCAGGTGCTTCAGGCCGAAGGCATCAAGGTTGGCGCCGAGCATCTCCGCCGCATCCGCCCGCGCTCCATGGGCTCCATCTATTGGCAGCTCAACGATTGCTGGCCGGTTGCTTCGTGGTCCAGCATCGATTACTACGGCCGCTGGAAAGCTCTGCAATATTACGCGCGCCGCTTTTATAGCCCGCTGCTCGTTTCTCCCCACATTAAGGACGGCAACTTCAATGTATACGTGGTTTCCGATAAAACCGCGCCCACCACGGCTCGTTTGCGCCTTCGAATTTTCACTCTGGAAGGAGAGTCCCTGGCCGACGCCACGCAGGATATCCAGGTCCCCGAACTCTCCAGCAAAATCTACATCCAGCGCCCACTCGCGGAATTTGTGAACACCAACACCACCGATGCCGCCAACATCTTCGTTGTCGCAGATCTCATAGTTGAAGGCAAAACTGTTTCCAGCAATTTAATTTACCTGGTGCCTGCCAAACTCATCATGCTCCCCCAACCGCAAATCTCCATAGATCTAGCCAAATCCGGCGAAGCCTATCGCTTGCGTCTCTCTTCCCCCGTCCTGGCCCGCAGCGTCTACGTTTCCTTCGGCACTCTCGACGCCTCCCCCTCCGACAATTATTTCGACCTGATCCCCAACCAGCCCGTAGAAATCACCATCACCAGCCCAGCCAAGCTAGAAGGCCTCCGCACCCAACTAAAAGTAATGTCCCTGTTCGACGCCTTCGCCCCCAAATAACCACCATGTAGCGCAGGGCGAGTCCGCGAGCCCTGCGGCCTTTTCTTGGGTCGGTAGGTCGGTTGCCCCAGGCACGGAGTCTGTGCCTGGATCTTGGGTTTTCTTCTTATCTTCTTCTCTTCTCTTCTCTTCTCTTCTTTGCTTCTTCTCTTTTTCCCTCTCTTCTCTTCACCGTGGACTCTGTGCTCTCTATGCTCTCCGTGTAATTCTTCTCCTGGCATTTGGCCTTCATCTTCTCCGAAAACTGAGAACTTAAAACTGACTACTGAAAACTCTACCCCCATGCTACGCTCCAATACCGCAGCCAAGGTGCCACCATGAATCGCCGAAATTTTCTAAAAACCGCAGCCGCAGCCCCATTGCTAGCCAGCAGCACTCCTCTCTCCTCCAAATCCACGCCGTCGGAAACCGCCGCAACACAAGTCGCACCGCAAGAAACTAACGCGCCCCTCCACGACCGCTACGAACTAACTCTCCGCCGCGTCCTCTCCGGCACTGCCCCCGCCTTCACCGACGAATTCCTCCTTGCTGACGTTCGCCCCACGCCGGGCCGCCGCTTCACCGAATTCAGCGGAGATCTCTCCGGCCGCTATGTCGGCGCGCTAGCCACAGCCGCCCGCATCTATCGCACCAATTTCCCAGGTTTGACTCCGCTAGTCGAAAAGAGCATCGCCCTGCAAAAGCCCGATGGCTACTTCGGCAGCACCTTCCACTTCGACCACCCCACCGACGACGACCTCGCCCTGCTTTGGGGCAATGGCCGTTTGCTCGTCGGCCTCCTCGAGTATCACCGCTACAAGTCCTCCGCTCCCGTGCTAGCCGCTTCCACACGCCTCGGCGATTTCCTCCTGCGCATCGCTCCGCTCATGCTCTCCCAAAAAATCCGCGATGAATTCGGCGCCGCCCATTTCGCCTCCAGTTACATCTGCTGGATGCAACAGACCGAAGGCCTCTCCAACCTTTATCTCGCCACCCACGATGCTCGCTACAAAGATGTCGCCGAACAGATTGCCGCCGTCGTCGAGCGTCGCCCCGGCGATCATGTCCACGGCTATCTCACCAGCGTTCGCGGCGTCATGGATCTCTATCAAGCGACTTCCGATCCGAAATATCTGCGCCAGTGCGAAGCCGCCTGGCAAGATATCGCGCAATCGCAGGACCTGCTGATTACCGGCGGCGTTCCTGAAGGTTGGAGCCCCAACAAACATCGCACCGAAGGCTGCGCCGAAGGCGATTGGGTGCGCCTTAGCCTCTCTCTATGGAAAGCCACCGGCAATCCCAAATACCTCGCCATGGCGGAGCGTGCCACCTTCAACGAATTCGCGTTCAACCAATTCGCCACCGGCGATTTCGGTCATCGCGTTCTAACAGACACCGGTTTCGCCGCCGATGGAGCGGCGCGTGCCTGGTGGTGCTGCACAGTCCATGGCCTGCGCGCTTTCCCCGATATCCACGCCAGCGTTTTCCAAACCAAAGATGGCGCGCTGTCCTACGACTTGCCGCTAGATGGCCACACGGACAACATCCCCGCGAAGCCCGCCAGCCTCTCCGCCACCGCCGCATCCTCCCTCGCCCACGACGGTTCCATCCGAATCACGATCACCTCCACCGGCGATTCCCCGGCAGCCCTCCGCCTCCGCAAACCAGACTGGGCCGAATCCCTCGCCATCCAACTCAACAACGCCCCAATTCCATCCCCTCTCGAAAACGACTACGTCAACATCCACCGCCGCTGGCACGCCGGTGACATCCTCACCGTCCACTACGCCATGTCGCTGCGCTCCCAATCCAGCGACAAGAAACTATTCGCCTACTCGTTCGGCCCCTGGCTCCTCGGCGCCTCCGAATTCTCCGAGCCCGCCTATTTCAATGAGCTAACCACCGAAAACGAACTCTCTCCCGGCAAACTCCAAACACCATCCGCCGCGACGCACACCGCGCGCCCCTTCGCCGTCCCCATCGCCGCCACCAGCTTTCACTACTCCCCCGCCGAATTCCCCGATCAGCAACAAACCGTCACCCTCCGCCCCATCGCCGAACAAACCGGCCAACCCACCACCAACTGGCAACTGCAATTCCTCACCGAAGACTCGGCCTAGCCAGCTTTCCTTCTTCCGCCCGGGATCGCCATTCTCCCGAATGGCGCTTGTGTCGGGTGCCCCAGGTTCGGTTTTCTACCTGGGTCTTGGGTTAGCTTCTCTGTAGTACAGTCACTCCTGACTGTGCTCTTGGACCCGCCTTACCATTGTGGCACCTGCCTCGTTTCCCCGGCTCAAACCTCTACAATACTTGCGGCCGCCATTCGTCTACAGAAGTGGATGGATGAGCCGCCGAGCATCGCCGTGATGACCGAGCAAGATCGTCAAATCTCCGAAATCGTCGCGGAACAACGATCCCGGCTGCGCAATTTCATCCGCCGTCGTGTGCCCGATCCCTCCGACGCCGAGGACATCGTGCAGGAAGTTTTCTACGAACTGGTGGAAGCCAATCGGCTGTTGATGCCGATCGAGCACGTGACCGGGTGGCTTTTTCGCGTCGCGCGCAATCGCATCACGGACCTGTTCCGCAAGAAGAAGCCGGAGACCTTCGGCGATGCGGCGTTTGAGGGCGAAGACGGCGAGGTGCTGCGAATCGAAGATCTTTTGCCGTCGCCTGATGCCGGGCCGGAAGCGCTCTACTTCCGCAACGTGCTTCTTGACGAACTGGAAATTGCGCTCGACGAGTTGCCAAAGGAGCAGCGCGACGTCTTTGTAGCGCACGAACTGGAAGGGCGCAGCTTTAAGGAGATGGCCGCCGAGACCGGTGTGAGCGTGAATACCCTGTTATCGCGCAAACGCTATGCGGTGCTCCATCTGCGCGAGCGATTGCAAAATATTTACGACGAATTTACGAAAGCATGAGGAACTGAACGTGAGAAAAAAACTGATTTTCATTGCTCCGCTGGCGATTCTGGGAATCCTTCTGTTTATCTTCATCGGCGGCGAAATCGTGCTGCACCTGTGGAACTGGCTGCTGCCGCCGCTTTTCGGCTGGCGCCTGATCACCTTCTGGCAAGCTCTTGGACTTCTGGTGTTGTGCCGTATCCTCTTCGGCGGACTCGGATGGCGCGGCTCCGGCCACTCCAGTTTCCGCCATCGCATCGATGAGCGATGCAAGCAAATGACCCCTGAAGAGCGGGAACAATTCCGGCAACGCATGCGCGAACGCTTCGGCTTCGGTCCATCCACCAGCGAAAATAAGGCGAAATGATGCGTCCCTACCGCGGTGGGCAGGTGGCGCACCTTTAAGGCGATAAGATAGCTTCGGGTGGCCCACCCTTTGCGATTCTTGCAAAGGGTGGGTCCGATCTTCACTCCAAACCTCGATCGTCAAGCTCCTGGCAGGAAGCCGCAATCCCGCTTTTTCTTCACTCGAAACTGAAAACCTACGACTTAAAACTTCTATCACCCCGCCGCAGCCAACGCCTCTCTCTTCCGCGCCTCATCCCACAACGCAATATACGGCTTCAGCTCCATCATCATCCGCGCAAACTGGTTTAAGTCCAAAGATTGTGCTCCGTCGCTGATCGCTTTCTCTGGCGCCGGGTGCGTCTCGATGATCAATCCATCCGCGCCAATCGCCACGCCCGCGCGCGCCACGGCCGGCACCAGGCTGCGCTTTCCCGTCGCGTGGCTCGGATCCAGAATCACCGGTAAATGCGTCAATTCGTTCAGCACCGGAATCGCCGAAATGTCGCAAGTATTTCGCGTCGCCGTCTCAAACGTGCGGATGCCGCGCTCGCACAAAATCACGTCCGGATTCCCGTGCGCCACGATATATTCCGCGCTCATCAGCAATTCCTTGATCGTGCTGCTCAATCCCCGTTTCAACAGCACCGGCCGCCCACATTTTCCCAGCGCCTTCAGCAGCATGAAGTTCTGCATGTTGCGCGCGCCCACCTGCATCACGTCCGCGTACTTCGCCACCAACTCCACGTCGCGGTCCCCCATCACTTCGGTGACGATCGCCAGCCCCGTCGCCTTCTTGGCCTTCTGCAGCAGCTTCAATCCTTCCTCTTCCATCCCCTGGAAATCGTATGGCGAAGTTCGCGGCTTGAACGCGCCCCCGCGCAGCAGTTTGGCCCCGGCCTTCGCCACCGCTTCCGCCGTGCGCATGATCTGTTCCTCGCTCTCCACCGAGCACGGCCCCGCAATCACGATGAACGCATCGCCGCCAATGTCCGTGCCATTCACTCGTATACGAGATTTCTCGCGCCGAAACTCTTTGCTCACGAATTTGTACGGCGCCGTGATGCGCATGACGCTGTCCACTTGCGGCAGCGCTTCCACCGACTCCATGCACGGAGTCACATCGCCCACACCCACCACGCCAATCACCACGCGCTCTTCGCCCTCAATCGAGTGCACTTTGTACCCGAAGTGCTGTACGATCGCGCACACCTCATCGATTTCTTCCCGCTTCGAGTGCAGTTTCATCGAAATGATCATCGTCGTTTCCCTTTTCCCTTTGGCTGGCCGCAGCCGGCCCGAATTTCGCTGCCACAAAACAAAAAAGCCCACTCTTTGCGAGTGGGCCGCGGCTTCACATTTTCGCACTTTCTAGACGACGGCCCACTCCTCCCGGATGCTCCGGTACGTAAATCGCCAGCTATACGAGTAGGCCTTCAAATTCATGTCCGCCAGTCTATCTATTCTGCCGCAAAACGCAAGCCTCAATTCGCTTATTCCCGCCATTACCGGGCGCAATACTCCCAATCCCGCATCAATACAGCAAAATCGCAATGCGAAATCGCGTGAATCCCGCCGATCCTCCTGCATCGCAAGCCCCCACAGCCGCACTACGGTATATTCCGCCCTGCACGCGCTGCTCGATGTCCGCTGGTAAATGGCTCAAATCGGAAGTCTCGTAGCGAATCACGTTCACCGGCCTTTGTCCTGCCCAGCCGCGATCCATCTCACAAGTCTTGCGCGCAACATCGGTGGAATTCAGCAGCCGCAAGCCATGCGCCGCCAGTTGCGCGCCAACCTGATGCTCCTGCGCATCCAGATCCAGTTTCGGCACCTCCGCGGAGAAGTCCTCCACCGCAAACAAGTTGCTGCCGCTTTGTATCACCGCGATTCCCACGGCATTCAGTTCGTGGTCCAGCAAGTTGGCGCGGTGCGGCGGCGAATTCATCCACTGCGTATGCAATCCCAGCACGCTCGGCCCTTCAGCGACATTCTCCGCAATCAGGCTGAACCGCGCGCCTGCCTGCCTCGCTCGCTCCTGCAGCGGCAGTTCGCCGGGAAACTGGTGCGAAAGTATATTCTGCTGCACCATCTGCAGCGCATGTTGACGAGCTGCAGCCGCCAGCGCCGCGTCCCACTGCAATGCCGGCAATCCTACGGCAGCGCGGCTGTGATTCGCAGCGCCCAACAACATACTCTCCGGTGAACCATTTTGCGGTGAAGCCGAAGCTGCAGCGAAGGATGTCGATGTCAACAACAATGCCGCCAGCAGAACCGCGGCAAGTATGGCCAGGCAGCGCAACAGGGTGGACATGGCAACATGCTCCTGCCTCCATTAAACACACTCTCAAGGAAATGGATGCGCGGAGCGTGGTACAGATTGCGCCCTAGGAAGCTGGCCCCTCGGACAGGCTGGTGCGAGAGTTTTCGCGGCGTTAATTAGAACTACTTGCAGGCTGCTTTAGAATTACCCGCGGACATACACGGCGCTGAAGCTCAGCACCACGTGCCCGCCAGAGGTAGGCCGGCCAAAAGTAAGCATCGGCCGGAAGCGCGAGAAGATCAGCATCTGATCCAAATGGTGCCGCAATTCCTGAGTGTCCGGGCCGTCCATGATGTCGTACTTGATCATGCGGCCCTCGGCGTCCACCAGCACGTCCACCTTTAAGTCCTGATCCAGCACCACGTCGGGATGCTGCATTTCCGGTGAAGCCGGAAGATCCGAAAGCGAAATCAGGCCCGCGGGCTGCAGCAGCGCCGTGGGAATATCGTTGGGATCGGCGCGCACGACAATGCCCGGCACGATCATGTGTATCACAAACACGAACACCACGATCGCGGAAAACAATCCGCCGGTCGCAGGCACGGTCAACGGGCGAAACACGTTGTCCTGCAAAAGTTCCATGCGGTCCTTCACCCTCTGCCAACGTTCTGCCCAGGTCTTCGGGCCGTTTTCCTGGGCTGCCGCCACCTTGATGCGCACGGCCAGATCCGCCGGAGGCAACGCGCGCGGCATCCGCGAAAGCATCACTGCCAGCTTGCGGTAGCGCTGCAGTTCCTCGCGGCACGATTCGCACTCTTCCAGATGATGCCGGATCGCGTCCCGCTGCCGCGGGCGCCCAGCCGAAGCCAGGCTGTCATCCAGATACCCGGCCAGTTTGTAGCGTACCTTTTCACACGTCATGATTGTTCCTCACACGTTTGTCTTGGACGCGTTACTTCATCTACCGATCCACCGGCTGGGGCTCGTACATAGGCCATTTCTAATCCCATTTGCGCGCCGAATTGGGCCGCGCTGGCTGCTTCGCGGCGCATCGCTTCCCGGCGTTGTATAAACTCTTTTTCGCCCAGCATGGGTTCCAGCAATTCTTTCAACGCGCGCCGGCCCCGCAGTATCCTCGATTTCACCGTGCCCACGCTGCAATCCAGCACTTCCGCCACCTCTTCGTAGCTCAACCCTTCCAGGTCCCGCAAAATCAACGCGCTGCGAAACACTTCCGGGACTTCCTGCAAGGCAGTCTGCACCACGGCCTGAATCTCGTGCGAGGCCATCTGCTCGTACGGCGTGGCGCTGTGGTCTTCCACTTCCACCGGCGCACAACCTTCTTCCGGCTCCGCATCAATCGAAATATTCTTCTGGAGGTGGCGCTTGAACCAGCGGCGGTTGTTCAGTGCTTCGCGAACGGCGATGCGGTAAAGCCAGGTCTTCAGCGAACTGCCGCGGCGGAAACTTCGTATGCCGCGAAATGCCTTCAAGAAAACTTCCTGCGTCGAATCGGCGGCGTCGGCCGTATCTCCCAGCATGCTCAGGCTGAGGCTGTATACGGGACCGTGATAGTGCGTCACCAGCCAGTCGAATGCCGTCTCCGAGCCCGCCTGCAGCTCGCTGACGAGTCCGGCTTCATCGTGGCCCCACGAGAGGGCACTGGCCCATTCGGACACGGTCTGCCTTTCTAGTTCGTCCGGTAGCGCTGGATACCCTGGGACGAACTGGCCCACGTTGGCTTTCGCCAACGCGAACGGCCCATAAATCTCTTCCCTGCTTCGGGCCTCTTGGCACTTTGGATCGAGAGCACGATCCCAATCCACGTCCGCTCAATTTATTAGACACCAAGGAGCGGAGGAATGTTTCCTGGCCCGGGGAGGTTCGCGGAAACAGGGAGCGCTGCGCCGGGAGCCCGCCCAAGGAACGATTGTGGCACCGCGCGAAGCGCAGTGCAATGGCCCAAGGGTAGGGGGCGTCCGCGCAAATCACGCACCCCTGTGTCCATAAGTGATAGACCAAGAGTACCTTAGTCTGGGGAACGGCAGATCGCTCTCCACAGTGCCTTGTCCACCGATTTCTACCCGGGAACGCCATTCTCCCGAATGGCGCTTCAGCCCCAACTGCTAGTGGCACCAGCCTAGTCAGTTATAGCTGGCACCCGCTTTTCTTAAGGCGCCGAGGGCGCGCCAAAATTTAGCCGAGCGCGAAAGCGCTGGGTGCATGAAATTGAATTACGGCCAGCGCCGTAAGTACGGCACCCTCTGTAAATCTATGTTTCTGAAGTGGATAACGAATAGTGACCGAAACACGCTAGGAACATCAAGAAACCGCTTGCAATTGCTATAGTGTTGTAGTTAACTACAACACACGCGCAACCATCATTTGCGCCGCATTTTTGTCGAGGAGGAGAACCAATGCGAACACTTCTGCGAGCACTTCTGATCTGCATTCTTGCGCCAGCCTGCGCCACCTTGGCCCAGGAAAATCCGCTGAGCACGTACAACAAGACTGTCTACGCCGGGGTGAAGAGTGTCCTGCTCCGCTCAGCTGAAAAAATGCCCGAGGAGAATTACGCCTTCAAGCCGACGGACGCGGTCCGCAGCTACGGCCAGATCATCGGACATGTGGCCGACGCGCAGTACCTGTTTTGTTCCATCGCACTCGGTGAGAAAAATCCCTCCCCGAATATCGAGAAGACCAAAACCTCAAAAGCCGACCTGATCGCTGCGCTCAATGGCGCTTTCGCATATTGCGACAAGGCTTACGACAGCATGACCGACGCCTCCGCACCGCAAATGGTAAAGCTCTTCGGAAACGACACACCAAAACTGGGGGTGCTGACAGTCAACACCATGCACTCGGTGGAACACTACGGCAATCTTGTGACCTACATGCGCCTGAAGAACATCGTTCCACCGACGAGCGAGCCAGGGTCCGTGCCAGCGCCACAGCCAAAGAAATAATGTTCGATTGATCGAGTACGCGGGGAAAAATTCAGATCTGAAAGTAAACAAGAGAAAGGAGAATGAAACATGAAATACTTCCGTCTTATGCTACCCGTTGTTGTTCTGATGTCTCTCTCTAGCGTGGCGTTCGCCCAGACTGACGCGCAAAAGTCCTCCGTCGTTCCTGTGCCATCTGCAGCGCAGAAGTCCTTCGCAACCCTGAAAACCCTGGCGGGCGAGTGGGAAGGCCCCGTCAACGTCCCGGAGATGCCAGAGATGTCAGGCGGCAAGCCGATGCACTTATCGCTGCGCGTGACCTCGCGGGGAAACGCCATCGTGCACGAGTTCCAGGAAGCGGGAACGCCGTTGGATGCGACAAAGTACGACCATCCGGTCACGATGCTTTACGTGGACGGAGACCAGCTAATGCTGGTTCACTATTGCGATGCGGGGAACCGCCCGCGCATGACCGGCAAGATGTCGCCGGACGGCAAGACGGTCGAGTTTGAGTTTGTGGATATCAGTGGGAGCATGGAGTACCACATGCACCATGCGGTGATCACCCTCATCGACGCCAACCATCACACCGAGGATTGGACGTTCATGATGAAGGACAAGCCGATACACGCGCACTTCGACCTGCAGCGCACAAAATGACGCGAGCGTGTCTCTTGCAGGAGCTACCTGGAAAACCTGATGGATCGTGAGTGGAACGACAAAGAGCCGATTTACCGCCAGATTCGCGACCGAGTGGTCGCCATGATCCTGGACGGCCTGCTCAAAGAAGGCGATCCGCTGCCATCGGTGCGCACGGTCGCGGCGGAATATCGCGTCAATCCGCTCACAGTTCTGAAGGGTTATCAACAACTGGCCGACGAAGAGCTTGTCGAAACCAAACGGGGCCGCGGCATGTTCATCAACGCCGGAGCACGCAACCTGCTGCTGCACAGCGAACGCCAGAGGTTCCTTGCCGAAGAGTGGCCCAAGGTCTCCGCAACCATTCTGCGGCTCGGCCTGACACCCCAAGAACTGCTGGACGCGGCCGCAACTCCACAGTCCGCTCATCCTGCAGAACCAGAGAAGGAGCCCAAGCCATGACCGTCATAGAAGCACGCGGACTCCGCAAGGTCTTCGGCGCAACCGTTGCGCTGGACGGCGTCAATTTGTATGTCGAAGAGGGCCGCATCCTCGGACTCATCGGTCCCAACGGCGCAGGCAAAACCACCATGCTCAACGCGATTCTCGGCCTCACTCCCTATCAGGGAGAAGTGAAGGTGCTCGGACGCAACCCCTGGACGGCGCGCGATCAGCTCATGCGCGATGTCTGTTTCATTGCCGATGTCGCCGTGTTGCCACGCTGGCTGCGGGTTTCGCAGGCGCTCCAGTACCTCGCCGGCGTGCATCCGCGGTTCGATCGTGCGAAAGCGGAAGGTTTTCTTGCGAAGACAAACATCCGGCCTGGCAGCAAGGTAAGGGAGTTGTCGAAGGGCATGGTCGCGCAGTTGCATCTCGCCCTGGTGATGGCCATTGACGCCAAATTGCTGGTGCTGGACGAACCCACTCTTGGCCTGGACATCCTGTTTCGCAAGCAGTTCTACGACTCCCTGCTGAACGACTATTTCGATCGCAGCCGCACCATCATCGTGACCACGCATCAGGTGGAAGAGGTCCAGCACGTCCTCACCGACCTTATGTTCATCAACCGCGGCCGTATCGTGCTTGATTGCAGCATGGAAGAATTTGAGTCGCGCTATGTGGAGGTGCTGGTGCATCCCGAACAGCTCGCCGCAACGCGGGCGCTCAAACCGATTCAAGAGCGCCAGGTGCTCGGTCGCAACATCCTGCTGTTCGATCATGTCGATCGCCAGCAACTCGCCAGCCTTGGCGAGGTTCGCACTCCCAGCATCGCCGACGTGTTCGTTGCCGTTATGACCAATCCTGCCAGCCAAGCACAAGGAGCGGCCCGATGAATACTCATTCAAACGCCATGCCAGAGCCTCCCTTCGACTCGCAGGCCCCAGCGCCCACGGTCATCTCAGGGACTCGGCGCTTGTACTGGTCGGTGCGGCGCGAATTGTGGGAGAGCCGTTCGATCTATCTCGCGCCGCTGGCCGCCGCAGCGGTAACCGTGGGCGGATTCCTGATCAGTACGGTTCGGCTGCCGGACAAGATGCGCGCCGCGCTGGCGCTCAACCCCATGCAGCAGCACGAACTCATCGAGCGGCCATACAACTTCGCTGCTTTTCTGCTTATGGGCACCACTTTTATCGTCGCGGTGTTTTACTGTCTCGACGCGTTGTACGGCGAGCGTCGCGATCGCAGCATCCTGTTCTGGAAGTCGCTGCCGGTTTCCGATCTCACCACCGTGCTATCGAAGGCGACCATTCCTCTCGTCGCTCTTCCGCTGCTCACTTTCGCGATCACCGTTGTCACGCAGTGCATCATGCTACTCCTGAGCAGCGTAGTGCTGCTGGGAAATGGGCCGAGCCTCGCAATGCTATGGACCCATTTGCCGTTGTGGCACATGTCGCTCATGCTTCTCTACCACCTTCTGGCCATCCATGCTCTCTGGTATGCGCCATTCTACGGCTGGCTGCTGCTCGTCTCCGCCTGGGCGCGGCGAGTGCCATTTCTATGGGCCACGTTACCGCTGCTGGCCATCGGTGTGGTCGAGAGGATTGCGTTCAACACTTCGCATTTCGCTGCCATGCTGGGTTACCGCTTTAATGGCAGCCCGGGAGGTGCCGCTTCCAAAGTGGGAAGCATGTCCATGGATTCGCTGACGCCCGTAACTCTCGGTCAGTTCCTCCTTAGTCCAGGTTTGTGGTTCGGCCTGGCAGTTACTGCCGCATTTCTCGCCGCAGCGGTCCGCCTCCGCCGCAATCGTGAACCCATCTGATTCGCATTTGGAAATTGGAGACTACGTCTCAGGCGGGGCGCCGCGCCTGCGGCGCTGGAGTGATCCCGCGAATGAACTTAACGCTTCATGACAATTCGAAAATGGCTCCCTCTCCGCACTTCCTCTATTGGCCTGCAGGCAGACGGACGACCAGAACCGAACAGTGGGCGTGCCGCACAACCGATTCGGCGACACTCCCAAGCAACAGCCGCCCCATGCCCTTATGTCCGCGGGAACCAATGACGATGATGTCCGCGTGCCAACTTTCCGCCGAATCGAGAATGCACTCGCGGACGTCGCCACTTTCCACTGCCGCGTCCACCGTGTAGCCAGCCGCGCGAAATTGCTGCGTGTATTTTTCAACGAGAGCGTGCGCCTCCGCTGCCTCCTGCTCCAGTTCCGGGGCATAGCCACGCGACATCTGAGGGGGAGCGGAGAGCACAACAGGAGTTAAAACGTGCAAAATCTTGATCTCCGCGGTTTGTGGCTTGAAATAATTGGCTGCGCAATGGATAGCAGTTTCCGAGTGTTTCGAGTCATCGATGGCGACAAGAATTCTCATCGTTCCTCCTGGTTCCGCGAGGCTTGTCCTTACTGTTCCCCAGCGAGAGCAACGCGGGCATTCCCGTGTCGTTGCATGGAGCAGGATCTGGGGACGATTTGCTACCTACATTACCCGGAATCCATTTGTTTGCATAACGTTAGTTCTCGATTGGCCGGTGGGAACAGAAAAACCAATCATCCAGAGCGGCCTTGTCATCTGTCCTCTGGGTCGTCCCCGGGGAATTGCCCCGTTGCTCTTTTCATCACCAGCGATATAAAACTCCGTGTTATAGCATAACAGTACTTTTATATTAGAGTTGTTTACGTTAGGAAATTTCTCACAAGATCGCCAAGCGGGATTTTGCCAGGCATCCATGAGAACAAAGCGTAATCTCTGTATTCTCGTCTCGGCCGTATTCTTCCTGGCCGGGATACTTCTCCTGCGCGAATCGGCAGTCAACTCCGAATGGTACATGGACATTTTCATGTTCGCGGGCGCACTCATCTCGGCGATGGGCCTTTTGACAGGCTTCTGGGCACTTCAACGGCACTTGTCCATCCGGAGGCTGGAGCACCATCTCAGCGGACATAGGTAAATCGCGGCCGGTGGCCCACCCTGAGGGCGCGCAGACTACTCGAATTGGCTCATCTTCGGCGGTTTGAACATAGGGAAGTCTTTTCCTCTTCAGGACTTCTTCGCAGTATCACCGCAGTATCGTCATTGACAGCATGCCCGCACGGAGAAATACTATTCACGTAAGGACTGCCGATGTCCTGAGGAATTCTTGAACACCGAGTCGAACATGGGTCTCGCCATGCTGAAACATATCCTCACTAAGATTAGAGAATTGCTTAACTTGGTCAGAATATGGAACCTGCCACCGGATAGATCGTTCTACCGTGTTCGCTACACCAGCGTTCCCCTCTGGAAACCCTGGCGCGACTTCTAGCGCCAAGCCGCCCTTGTCACGGTGTATCGTGCCCCTGCAGGAACTCTGAATCTTCAACTGAAAATCCCCGGAGTATCTCTCGCCTCCTCTCTCTGCCACTCCTTTCTGCCACTTCCTTCTGTCCCTTTTCTCTTCTTCTAAACTTAAAACTGACAACTGACGACTGATCACTTAAGACTGCCCAAGCGCCGCTTCCCTTGTCAGCAAGAATGGCATAGCCTGAAGGCGCACGCATACCAGACGAGGCGAAAAAATCATGAACATTGAACAAGACATGGAAAAAGTGGCGTTGCAGGAAAAGCGGCTGCAATTTAAACATTTTGATGCGGAAACGGCGTGGACTATCGGAAGCGCACTGAAAGCCGCGGCGGAGAAGCGTCACGTGGCCGTGGCCATTGATATTCAACTCAACGGGCACACCCTTTTCTCCTACGCGATGGCCGGAACCACGCCGGACAATTGGGACTGGATTCGCCGCAAACGCAATGTGGTGCTGCGCTTTCGCCGGAGTTCCTACTCTCTCCGTTTGAAGGATGAACTCGCGCAAGCCGCTTCAGGAAACAAGATGGACCTGGACGAAAAGGAGTATGCGCCCCACGGCGGCTGTTTCCCCCTGCTCCTTGCGGGAACGGGCTGCGTGGGCACCATCACCGTTTCCGGTTTACCGGGACGCGAGGACCACGGGCTGATTGTTTCCGTATTGCAGGATTACCTGCATCTGCAGGGCGAGGACCTGGCGTTGGACGCGGAGCCAAAGTAATCAGTTTTCAGTTTTTGGTTGTAAGTTTCGGAGCAGAGAAAGCCAAAGAAATAAGGGTTGGATGAACGTGAGCCATCTTGCCGCCCGGGAACGCCAATCTCCTGATTGGCGCTTGAACAAACTGCAAATTCGCCATTCGAGAGAATGGCGTCCCCATTTGCCGCGGATTGCTGGCGGTCAGGCCTTGGCTTCCGGCTTCGCACCAGCTTTGGCCTTTGCGGAACCGCGCCAGGCCAGCACCAGCATCAGGATGCCGAAGACAAGCAGCCCCACACCGGCTTCAAGATTGATGTTGATGCCAAGCGAGCGCGCGTAAATCCGCTGATCGCCGAACAGCCCGAACGCTGCCAGGATCACGCCAAACAGGCTGAACATCCATCCAATCGGATAACGAATATCCAAACTCATCGCGCGTCTCCTCTCTACCTGAAGATAATGTTCAGCACCAACGCCATAATAAGCACAACTCCGCCGAGATACGCCGGCCGCTGGTACCAGGACAAGTGCTCTTCACTGGGCTTCTCCGTAAGCGAATAAACCAGCCCAACGAGTTCTTTTTCGTCGCGGGGCTTCGTAATCAGGCTGATTCCCACCGTGATCACGAAACAAACGAAAAAGGCCCAAATGGCCGTCCAGAAGTTTTGCGCCATCTCGCTGGGATAATTGTGAACGACAGTGATCCAGCCGCCTTTGATTCCCACCAGGTCCCCGCGCGGCAGCGTCAATCCGTGATGCAAAGCAGCCGCAGCCGTCCCGCAAAGCAGCCCGGTGAACGCGCCGTGTCCCGTGGTGCGCTTCCAGAACATGCCCAGCAGGAAAGTGGCGAACAACGGAGCATTCACGAACGCAAACACCAGTTGCAGGAAGTCCATCAGGTTATTGAAACGCGCCGCGGTATAAGCCGCGCCAATGGAGAACAACACGCCAAAGATTGTGGCGAACTGCCCCATATGTAAGTAGTGCTTATCCGAACCGCCTTTGTGGATGTACGACTGATAGATGTCGTAGGTCCAGACGGTATTGAAGGCCGTCACATTTCCAGCCATTCCCGACATAAAGCTGGCCAGCAGCGCGGTCAGTCCAAGGCCAAGGATGCCCGTGGGAAAGTAGTGCAGCAGCATGTTGGGAATGGCCAGGTCGTAGTCGAGGACCGGCTTTCCCTCACGGTCAACCGCAGGCTGTCCCGTGGCCACATCGATTTTGAGAGGGATAAGCCCTTTCCCCGCATTGGGTGCAGCCTGCATCTGCACCACGCCATTGACCGTCACCGCTTGCTGCGGAGTGGGCAAGGCCAGTGCAATCATGCCGGGCAATATCACCAGCGCCGGGAAGAACATCTTTGGCACCGCTGCGATCAGCGGCGTGCGGCGCGCGTCGGTCATCGAGCCGGCCGCCATCGCGCGTTGCACTACCAGGAAATTCGTGCACCAATAGCCGAAGGAGAGCGTAAAGCCCAGGCCCATCACCAGCCCGAACCACTCCACGCCCAGCGGATTGTTGTTCGCATTCGTCATCCCCTGCCAGGAGTGCGTGAACGCGGACGGCAGTTGCGTCTTCAGGCCGCTCCACCCACCGACATTTTTCAGCCCGAGGAATACCAGGGGCAAAAAGCCGGCAACAATCAGGAAAAACTGCAGAACTTCGTTGTAGATTGCGCTCGTCAGCCCTCCCAGAAAAACGTAACCCAGCACGATTAGCGCGGAAATGAAAATGCTCAGATGGAAGGACCAGGACACTGGCAAACCCATCTTGGCCAGGGGAACATCCAGGATATGGAGCACCTGGATCAGCTTCGCCATGGCGTACATCGAGATGCCAGACGAAAAGACCGTCATCACGGCGAAAGAAATGGCGTTGAGGGCGCGCGTCTTCTCGTCAAAACGCAGGCGCAGAAACTCCGGTACGGAACGGGCGCGCGAGCCGTAATAAAACGGCATCATGAATAGGCCGACGAACACCATGGCCGGAATCGCGCCGATCCAGTAGAAATGGCTGGTGGCAATTCCGTATTTCGCGCCCGAAGCTCCCATCCCGATCACTTCCACGGCGCCAAGATTCGCGGCCATGAAAGCGATGCCGCACACCCACGCCGGCAGCGATCGCCCGGCAAGAAAGAAATCCGTGCTCGTCTTCATGAAGCGTTTCAGGAAAACACCGATTCCCAAAACGAAGACGAAATAAAGAAACATGATGACCCAATCAATGGCCGTCAGATTCATTCCATAATCCTTTCCACCAGACGCCAGGAATTCGCTTCGCGGAGCAACTCGCTCATGCTGGCGGTCTCAGTCGTGCTCCCGGGAAACTTCTGCTCCCACGGAAAATTCGAACGTGTTCAGTGGCCGCCTCGCTATCGGTGCGCAAAGACACTGTCGATGCCCCAGGAAGAAGGAATTGCAACTCCCCGAGAAGTAGTTGAACCGTTGAAAAAGAGAATCAGGAAACTGGATTGCGTTGATACCCATAGGGCAAGGGGCAAATCGAATGTTCAAGCGGAACTCTGTCACCCCCCGCGTGGAGTTGTCAATTGTTTTCTGGCCTCAGCAAAGGCCTGTCATTGTGATAACAACGCGATCCTTCTCCGCAATCCTGGGAACGCCAATCTCCCGATTGGCGCCCGGCAAAACGCCATTATGGAAAATGGTGTTCCCGGCGATCCGGATCGCACTTATTGCTCTTCCACAAATCCCACGAAGCTGTGCGGCTTCACTTCAATGTGGAATTCTGTGCGTTGCGGCGTTTCCATTGTTCGCCCAAAACTGCGGATCGGCGCGGCCGCTTTGCCTTCGATCACTTCTCCAGTCGCCAGATTGCGCAGGTGCTTGTATGGCCCAAGCGTGGAGACCATCACCGGCGCAGTTTTATCCAGGAAGGACTGCACCACAAATGTGTGGTTGTCGTAAACAAACAGGCTGACCTGGCTGGGCGCATCAAGCCGTACCGGAAAATCGCGCAGCACGAATTGCTTGACGGAGGTAAGCAGCGGCTGCGGCAACACATACAGGTCGTTGAAGTTTTCAGGGATCGTCAGCACGTAGAGGATGCCCTTGGAGTAGCGATCCATCAGCAGCAGTGGCGCGCCACGTCCGTTGGCGACACCACGCACCACCGGCCAGGCGTCGTTGGTCAGGAAAGCGATCTCTGGCACAAGCACATCAGGGACCGCATGCTGGCCCAGGCCTGCGTCGAAGCCCTGGCCGCCCGGGCCAAAAGACGGACTCCAATAGTCCTGCACCTTCAGCACGTTGCCCGTGTCGTAAATCTCCGCGATCTGCTCGATGCCCTTGCCCTGCAGCGCGCGCAGCAACCCGGAAGTGATGATGACATTTTGGCCCTTCTGCAGATGCGCTTGAATTTCGCTGACGATTCGCGGATCGTACTTGGCCGATTCCGTCAGCAGCACCGGACCGGCATCCGCCGGAAATTGCGGATAAAGTTCAATGGGAATTCCAATCATCCCCAGATAGTTGTGCAGGAAATCCTCGCCGGTGGATTGATATGGTTTGTAGCCGGCCAAGCCAATGGGATTGCCAAGCTTGCCCACCACCGCATTCACCTGCGCCAACGAATAGCCGGCCACCGTCGCCATGTTGGCTTGCCCCGGCGCTCCAGAAGCCGTGTGCACTTTCTCCATGTCGGCATAGTCGAAGCTGGTGTGCAAACCGCTCCATGCTTCGCGATTGCCTGGCTGCGCGGCCCGGACAAGATCGCCATAGTTGAACAGCATGATCTCTGGAGTCTTGGCCAGCATGGTGTCCCAGAGTTGCTCAGCGTAGCGATCCAGGTAGCGCGTGCCGTAAATGTCCACCCAGCCCCCGCCATTGCCGCCGGGTTTGATGTTGTCAAAGTAGCGGATGATCTCGTAGCTCTCGTATTGCTGCAGGTGCTGGTCGTTGGCGACGGGATCGCGCGTCTCCGTGCCAGTGTAAATGCCGTCGAAGATTTTCGGCTCCACGTCCAGGTCATAGCCGTTGCCTTGAAAGTGTTCATACCAATTGGGGAATTTGATGATGATTTTGACTTTCGGATTCACGGCGCGCGCGGGAGCCAGCACGAGTTCGCGCGAAGCGTCATCCATCAGGTGGAGGCGGAAGTTCGTCCACGTGGCATCGCCCTTGGCGGCTATGTCTGAATCGGATTTGGTGCTGTTGAAGAAGAAGTCGTCGAGTATGATTTCGTCGAAGTTTCGCGCGGTCGCTTCGGAAACGCGCTTTACATAGGCTCGATCCTTCGGGTCCGTGTAGCAAAACGACTGGAACTGGTTCGATTCCTGGGCCGTAAACGCGATGCCACCGGCCACGGCCACGCCATGTGCCACGAAGAAGTGCTTCACGCTCTGCAACAGGGCGTCATCGGCCAGATCGCCGCTGCGGTAGCTTTCGATATAAACCTTGTCCACCTTCAACTGGCTGCTGATCTCTTCCCAGGATTTTTGCAGCCATGCCGGGTCCTTCATTTGATCCACCACAAATACCGGGATATAAATGGCGACGCGAAAATGATCATGCTCGGGAGGCGGAGCAGCCTTGAGCGGAAGGCAAGTGGCAGCCAGAAAAAACAAAACCAGCAAACGAGTGCGCAGAGTCACGTTGAATCTCCAGTGGCGCCGCGATGCGGCTAGTGCTCATGTGGATGTGCTGATGCGGACCGCGCTATCCGGCGTCGCACCAGTATAGACATTTTTGGCCGCAAAAAACGATCTTCTAGAGATAGCAAGGCTCTGCTGACTTTCTCTCTTCTACCCTCGCCCGGGATCAATGTCATCCCGAATCCCCGCGTTCCCGCACCCATGTCATCCCGAATCCCCGCGTTTTGTGCGGGGTGAGGGATCTGCTTTTCGTTCTTGAGCTACATGCTCCCGGGGATTTCAACAGGTCCCGGTTGAGGCGGCCGCGCGGCGCCGCTACATCGGGATGGGATCGTTGGCGTGGCGCGTGACGTACCAGCAGGGACTCATGCCTGCGTGGAAAAACAGGGAGTGCACGCAAGGAACGTCCTCTTCGGGCTTCTGCGAGTCAATTTCGTAGTCCACCTTGTAGTTCTTAAGGCGAATGGCGAGAAGGCGGATGCGGTGGACGCTACCCGTAACGGGACCAGCAGAGTGATAGTGGAGGCGGATCTGGAACCAGAGAGTGTCGCCCATATAGGCGAGCAGGAGAAGCGCAAGAATGGCGAGGAGCGCGCTCCGGAGAATGCGAGTGAATGACCAGGGGGATTTAGCGGGAGTGGTTGGTGGCGTGGACATTGGGTTCAGGTTGTGTCAACCAGGAATTATGGCGCACTGCCACTATACCAGCACTGCGATGGTGATGCCTTCGTTGCTGCGATTGAGGTCGCGGTCGCCGCGCAACTCAGGGCAATGTTCGATGGCATAGCGCGCTTCTTCCTCAAAGACGCTCCACTTTTCGCCGAAGATCACGCGAGTGACCATGCCTTCCTTCTTGCGGCGCAATAACGAGGTACGAAGCGCGCCGCGCAACGCGCCTCCCTTCCCCGTGGAACCGTAGCCATGAATGATTTTCACCGCCGCAACCCCGCTTTGTTTGGCCTGCTTCAATTCCGCCAGCAGGATCTGGCGCGCCTCTTCCACCGTGGGCATGTCCGCCTCAATGTTGAGGATTTTCACGCGCCCCATGTGCAACTCCGTTCGCCGTGCTGCTCAGATTCTGCCTGAGTACCCAGGTACAACTCAACCAAGGGTGAATGAAAATGGATGGGGGCGCCATAACAACACTGCGGCAGGCGAGAAGGTTGTACAATCCTTGCAGTTTACGAAGTGCAGAAATCCTCGCTCCCCTATCACTTCAAACGGAGACTCCTTTATGGACAGACGCGATTTTCTTTATACCCTTGGCGGTTCCGCCGCCGCACTCGCTTCGGCAAATTTGGAAGCTCACTCGCTTCAGAATCCTGTTGCGGCCAACAAGCGCTGGAGCAACTTGAAATACGCGGTGTATTTCCTCAGCGAGGACATCAATTCCTTATTAGTGGACCCCTCGGAACGGCGCAAGACCTTCGACTACTTCGCTCCCATCCGGCCCAATCGCTTTTACCTGGAAGGGCCGAGCCAGAAAGACGTTGACGTCGCCCTGATGAAAAAGGTCGCTGATGCAGTGCGCGCGGAGGGAATCATCGCGGCGGGCTCCATGGTGCCCATCGTTTCCGGCGGCCCCGCCTGCTACAACAACCCGGAGCACATGGCGATCCTGGAGAAGCGCGCCCGCGCCATGGCCCAGGTCTTCGATGAATTGATCCTCGACGACTGGCTCTTCACCACCTGCACCTGCGAAAAGTGCCTCGCCGACCGCGGCCAGTCCACCTGGGCCGACTATCGCACGCGCTTGTTGCGCGAAAAATCCAAGCAACACATCATCGATCCCGCCAAACAGGTCAACCCAAAGATCAAAGTCATCATCAAGTATCCCGATTGGGCCGAGGGCCATCGCGAGAACGGCTACGACGTGGACGGCGAAACGCGCCAGTTTGACGCCATGGCCGTCGGCATCGAAACGCGCCTTCCCACTACGCAAGACCAGCACATCCCGATTTACAGCGCCTACGTCTTCCAGAAATGGTGGCCCAGCGTTGAACCGAACAAGTGGGTCGGCTCCTGGCTGGACAATTACGACATGCAGGGCCATGCCAACGAATTCGTCGCGCAGGTGTGGCAGGGCGTGCTGGCGCAAACTCCGGAAATTATCTTTTGGTGCGCGGGCACGATGTACAAAACCAGCCCGTTCAGCGATGTCTACCCGCACCTCTGCGAAATGCTGCCGGAATTCGATCGCGTTGCGGGAATGCTTGGCGGACCGGCGCGCGGCGTGCCCATGTACCTTCCCTACGGCTCCGTTGGCGAGTACAACGTCTTCGGCTATTTGGGCATGGCTGGCGTACCGATTGCTCCCGTCGCGCAATTTCCTACGGACAGCCACAACGCCATCTTCAGCAAGCATTCACTGCGAGATCCCGGCCTCGCCGACAAACTGCTCGCGCGTCTCCGCAATGGCCATGATGTCTTTATGACCTGGGGACTTTTTCGCAAGTTGCAGGATACCGAGTTCAAGAACATGCTCAGCCTGGTGGACACGGGTGGCAGCGTTTCCGCGTCCATGTTCCGCCTGAGCGGCTGGAACTGGGACACCGAGCGTGTGAACAGCGAACGCCAGTTTACGTTTCCGCGCATCGAAACAACCACGTGGCCCTACGTGCGCGACGTTGCCGTAATCCGCGAGGACTATGATTTCGGCGTCATGCTGAAAGCCAAATACCTGAATGCCAATCTATATGTCCTGAATCTGCCAGAGAACAGTTACGACCTGCTACGGCTTCCCGCGGCGGTTCTCAACAAGATCCGCGGCGAATTCAACAACGAGCTGGGCGTCCAGCTAATGGGCCCAGGCGGCGTAGCCTTCTACCCATTCGGTTCCGCGCAATTCGTGCTCTACAACATGACGGAAGAGCCAGCGAAGTTAGCGCTCTCCTTCGACAAGTCCGTGCCCAGCGATGGCTGGCGTGAACTGGTACACGGCGAAAGCCTCACCGTCACTGAAATCAAGCCGCCCAAAGAGACGGAGCACTACGGCCAATCCACCAGGTCGGAAGTGTCGTTGACGCTGCAACCTTTTGAGATCGCGGTGGTGCAAGCGCCGTAGGAGGTTCCAGCATCTGGGAAGTGTCACGGTGCGTGGGAAGACGCAGCGAAGAGAGGAAACGCGCAAACGGCGAAGGTGCGGAAGCGGCGCAAGAGAAAGTCTGTGTTGCAAGTAGACGAATTAGCAAACTAAACGGATGAGCATAGAATCGGTGCCCCGAGTGCTCACCATTTTGTGGACCAGCCTGGCGTGGGGGTACGACTCCACTCGACCGCACGCTCTTTCCCTTCTTCCACCTCAATTCCCCACGCCATTTCTAGCCGCCACTCGAAAACAGCCACCCCATCGAGAATCTGGGAGTAGTATGGACAGTGGCGCGGCGCCCACGAGGGTGGGTGTAAGCATTCCATAGGCGACGGGCCGCAGGAGGACGCCATGAGAATCCTGGTTGCGGTTGACGGGTCATCCGCTTCGGATGCAGTGATCCAGGAAGCGGCAGCACGGCCGTGGCCAAAAGGCACGGAGATGTGCCTGGTCACGACCGTGGACCCGTACTTTTTTACGCGGGCGCCATTGCTGCTGGAAGAAATGAAGCTCAAAACAGGCGAGGGCTTGGAAGAGAGTGCACGGTCCCTGAGAGAATCGGGTTGGCCGGTCAACACGAATGTGTTGGTCAGCAATCCCCGCCACGGCCTTCCCAAAATCGCTAGCGAGTGGAAAGCCGATTTGATCATGCTGGGTTCGCACGGGCGCGGGGCGTTCAGCCGCTTGCTGATGGGGAGCACCGCGCAGGCCGTGATGCGCCACGCCACGTGTTCGGTGGAGATTGTCCGGCCAAGACAGAAGAACCGCGCGCAGCGGGCGGGGATGCGCGTGCTGATTCCCACCGATGGCTCGGAGTATGCGCAGATGGCCCTGCATTCGGTGGCGGATAGGCCCTGGCCGACAGGCTCCGAGTTCTTGATCATCGCCAGTCCCGAATTTCCGGTGGTTCTCGGGGAGTTTCCTTACTACGCCCCGGAACAATTGAGCGAACTCGCCGAAGGCAGCGAGAAGCACGCGACGGAATCCGCGGCCAGCGGCGCCGAGTTGCTGACCCACGTGGGGTATCGCGTGTCCCGGCAAGTGACCGAGCCGGAAGATGCGCCCGTTCGCGCGATACTGGCGGCAGCCGATTCCTGGGAAGCTGATCTCATTGTGATGGGATCGCACGGGCGGCGGGGATTCGACCGCATCGTCCTGGGCAGCGTGAGCGAATCAGTAGCCATGCACGCGCGCTGCTCCGTCGAAGTGATCCGCAAAGGCTGAACCACGCCATTGCAATGCACTTCAGACACGTCTGACCCCGGGAAATACGAGGGGACTTGGCCCCGAAAACGAGGCTGAACGTGGCGAGTTGCGTGAAATTGCCTGCCGGGAAAGACTACACTGCAGCTTCGCTATGGTTTGCGGCTGCCGCCATAGTCTGCGGTGGGGCGCAATCCACGATCTGATTGATCGCGTAGATGGATTCCCTTTCGCAGGCGCGGCAGCGCAAAACGAAGACTCTGGACACTAGAAGGAACTGGGCATCATTCTCCTCGTGCTTGCCCAGGTACGCGCTTTCTTTCTTGCTGACCAGGCTGGGGATACGCACGGGCTTTCCGCAGTGATGACATAAGACACCGCGGAAATGTTGACTGACAGGTTCTGCAGACATCAGGAAAACTCCTTGGACAGCTTCAGCGGAGGAATTGGAGGTTGCAGAATACCGATTTTCCGATGAATTTGTCTACCTAAAGATAAGGTTTCCACAGGGCAAAGCAATGTGACTGCGGTCACATCGGTAAATAATTCTAACCCAATCAAAACAATACACTTGCATGTGGGCCAAGCGTGTCAGCGCAGCTCTGAGGCGAAACCCCCTTTGTGGAAAACCAGGCTCTCTCCTTTTGCTGATGGATTCCTCGTCTCGTCCGAAGAAACGGTACTTTCTCGCGATTGCTGGGCTATATCAGTTGGCTCAAAGGGAAGAGCTGGTGATGGTCAGCTTAAGGGAGCGCCCACTAGGGCTACTCCCGTCGGCTCCTCGTTCGATGGCCCCCCGGGCCAAAATGGGTACGATCCGTCTGTTGGCACTAAGGCTTTGCATTAAGGGTTTTCATGAAATCCAGAATCGTCTGAACCACTGCTTCATCGCCAACTGCAGTGTTAATCATGGTGTGGTAAATGGCGCGGTCAGGCCATTCAGCGTGGAAATATTTCAGAATGAAATCGGCGCGCTCCCGATCCACGGAATCCACAAGCTGGTCGGCTTCCATTTCACTTTTCCCGCGCGCCAACAGACGCCGCACCTTGGCTTCTTTGGGAGCGAAAAGAAATACACGCAACGTGTCGGCGCGGTTTTTCAGAAACTGTTGCGCCCCTCTGCCGACGATGACACAGTTTCCAGATTTCGCCGCGTTGAGCACAACACGTTCCGTGAGTTTCAAGATGCTCTCGCTGTCCACCAGTTTGAGCTTGTGCGCATTTAGGCTTCCTTCGTAACTCCCGCGCAAAAAAGATTTGAGCAGCCGGTAGTAGAGCGGATCGGTTCGCTCCTCGCGGACCTCGACCACCGCCTTGGGGCATTCCGCAAGCTTGGCGATCTCTTCGGTCAGCAGTTGATCCCAAAGTTTCCAGCCCAACTGCGTCGCAAGGCGCTGGGCGATTTCCCCGCCGCCACATCCGTATTCGCGTTCAATGGTTACGATGTTAATCATCGGCTTCAGACTCCTGTAATCGCCCGTGCTACTTTAAATTGACGATCACTCCGCGATGGTTTGCCCGCCGCCACCGGGATCATTCTTCTTCAATACAAAAGCCAGGAAAAACATGATTCCTGCCCCCACGGCAAGAACCATGAAGGTATCAACATAGGCCAGGCTGGCCGCCTGCGCTTGCAAGGACTGGTAAATCCTGGCATACGCCTGCATGCGCGCCTCATGCACACCCACACCGGCATGAGCCAGATACTGAGCAAGGCCGTTTACGGAGTTCTGGAAATTGGGATTGTCGGGCCTGATATGATCAACCAGAACTTGCTGATGGAATTGCGAGCGCCGCGCAATCAACGTCGTCACCAAAGACGTTCCCACACTGCTGCCCATATTGCGCATGAAATTAATGATTCCGGCGACCGTGTTGTTCCTCTCCGGCGGAATTCCAATATAAGCCACCAGCGTAATCGGCACAAATAAGAACCCCAAACCAATGACCTGCGCGATGCGCAGCCACACCGCGGCACTGAAGCTGATCTGCAGGTCAATGCGTTGCGTGGAATAGTACATGGCGATGGCCAACGCGAGCCAGCCAAAGGCAATCAGGTAGCGCGCCTGGATCTTTGTTGTCAGTTTGCCCATGACGGGCATCTCAAACAGCAAGACCAGGCCTCCCGCGGACAGCGCCAGCCCAGCCAGCTCCGAAGTGTACCCGACCAGCGTCTGAAGAAACTGCGGCATCAGCACCAGGCTGCTGAACAACATGATTCCCAGGGTGAACATCATCAAGCTCGCGCTGGCGAAATTAAAGCTCTTGAACATGCGCACGTCGAGAATCGGCGCCTTTTGAAACCACTCCCAAATTACCAGCGCGATTAAGGAGACAGCCGCGACAACGACTAAGGTCGTAATGAAGCGGGAGCCGAACCAATCATCTTCCTGGCCTTTGTCGAGCAGAATCTGCAGGGCACCGATGCCGAGGACGAGCAGGGCGATGCCCACATAGTCCAATCGGACGCCGCCTCTCTTCAGCCGCGCCAAATAGGGCGGATCTTCCACAAAGCGCCGCACCAAAAACCACGTGGCCACCCCAACCGGAAGGTTGATGAAAAAGATCCACCGCCATGAATAGTTAAACGTGATCCACCCGCCCAGCGTCGGCCCGATGGTCGGTGCCATGATGGCTGTAATGCCGTACAACGCAAACGCCAATCCTCGCTGCTGCGGTGGAAACGTGTCCGCCAGAATGGCTTGGGCCATCGGCTGCAATCCGCCGCCACCCGCGCCTTGCAACACGCGAAAGAAAAGAAGCATCCCGAGACTCGGTGCTAACCCGCAGAGCAAAGAGCTCACCGTAAAGATACTTAAACAAGCCATGAAAAAACGCTTTCGCCCCAGTGTGCCGGCGAGCCAGCCGCTGATGGGCAGGATGATGGCATTGGAAACCAGATACGAAGTCAGCACCCATGTACTTTGGTCATTGCTGGCGCCCAAGTTTCCGGCCATGTACGGCAGCGCCACGTTGGCGATGCTGGTGTCCAGGACCTCCATGAAAGCGGCCAGGGCCACGACAACCGCAATCAGCCAAGGATTGAATCTGGGCCGCCAGATATCCTGATCGAGTGTGATAGTCGCGGCACTCATCGCAGGTACACGTCGGGCACGACATTCATGCCGGGCCGCAGCCGGCGATCCCGGTTTTCTCCCGGCTCCAAAATTATCTTCACCGGAATTCTTTGCACAATTTTCACGTAGTTGCCGGTGGCATTCTCCGGGGGAAGCAAACTGAAGGTCGGGCCCGTCGCGCCCGCAATGCTGTCCACATGACCTTTCAAAATCCGCCCGGTCGAATCCACATGAATTTCCGCCTTTTGCCCGACACGCATGCTCTTCAGTTGCGTCTCTTTGAAATTGGCGGTGACCCACACTTCGTCGAGCGGCACAACGGTAAGCAGTTGCTGCCCGGCCTGCACGTTCAGCCCGACAACAACCGTCTTATTCACTTCCCCGCTGACCGGCGCAACAATTTTCGTGTATTGCAGGTTCAGTTGCGCCTGTTCCAGTTGCGCGCGCTTTTGCTCCACGTCGGCGATCGCCGCACGCGCGCGCGCCTTTGTGGACGACACCTGCTGCGGGCCGGTCTCTGCCGATTGGTGGTTGGCTTCCGCTTCCTCCGAACGGCTCTGGGCTTGTTGCACGAATTGTTGTGCCGCGGCCTCATTGGCCCGGGCCGCGGCTACCGTTGCCGTGCTGGCTTTGGCTGCAGCCAACGCCTGGTCGTACACCTGTTCGGCCACTTCCCGCTTGTCAACCAGCAACTTGTAGCGGTGCAGATCGTCTTGCGCCTTCACATCATTCGCCTCCGCCTGCTCCAGTTGAGCATGGGCCGCGGTCAGTTGCCTTTCCGCAGCGATGATGCCGGCCTTGGCGTTCTCGATATCGGAAACGGTGTACTTCAATTGGCTGGAAGTGCTGATCGAGGTAATCGGAACGGTGATATTCAGCGATTGCGCCGTCGCCTCGGCGCTGGCTAGATTGGCTTGCGCCTGCGCCACCGCTACCTCATAATCCGTCGGGTCAATTTCCACTAGCACCGTCCCTTGCTGCACCCATTGGTTGTCGTCCACGTTCACCTTGATCACATAGCCGGAAATGCGCGCGCTGACGGGATAAAGGTGGACATCCGCTTGTGCATCGTCGGTGGATTCATAGCTGCTCAGGTAGCGCCACAAGAGCACGCCGCCAACAAGCAACACCAATACGACGGCCAGAGCCACGGCCCTTCTGCGGATCTTTGGACCGACGTACAACCGCGGCGAAAACTTCCGGTCTGCCAGTGGTGGTGGCTCGACGGCGGCACTGTCGCCTGCCCCAGCCGCCGAACGGGGTGGGTTCTCTTCAGCCATGTTCATTTTCCTTTGAAATATTCCTTCACGCCCACTTCCGCGATGCCCAGAGCGCGCGCCAGGGAAATTTTTGCAAAGTTGTAGCTGTAAAGGCTGGAGATGTACTGCTCGTGGGCGCTCGCTACCGCCTCTTGCGATTGCACCACTTCCACCGTATCGGTCACCCCCGCGATGAAGCGATCGCGCGATTGCAACAGCGTCTCTTCCGCCAAATCAATGTTGCTGCGCGCCACGTTCACCTGATCCGCCGACGACTGAATACTCAGCAGCGCCGTGCGAATGTCGGCGTCGATTTGCGCTCGCAGATTGTCCAGGCGTTCCCGGGTTTGCTCGAGTCTGGCATCGGCTTGCAGAATGTCGCCGTGCACGCTGTTTCCCTGAAAGATGGGAATCGACAGCGTCCCGCGCACGTCGAAGACTTGCGTTGCATTGGAGGGATGCGCACCGCCCGTACCATAATCCGCGTTGAAAGAAAGCGACGGATAATAGCCCGCCACCGCGGCCTTGCGGCTGAACTCCGCTGCGCGCACATCCATCATGGCCGCCAGGTAATCACCGCGCGAGGCGTAAGCGCGTTTCAGCGCCTCATCAATCGTGATGCCCTCGAACGGCTGATAGGGAGATTTGTCGGTGAATTCGAATTCCTGTCCGGGAGGCAAACCGATCACCCGCGCCACAGTCAGCTTCTGAATGGCGAAATTGTTCCTTGCTTGAATCAACTGCTGTTGCCGGGTCTGGAGCTCCACCTTCGCGCGGAGCCCATCAATCTCCGGGGAAGTGCCGGCATTCACCTGGTCCGTTGCTTGATCGTAAAGCGCCTGGGCCGTTTTAACTTGCGCTTCTGCCGTTTCGATGCGTGCCTCGTCGGCGATCGCTTGCAAATAAACATAGCCCACGGCGAGCACCACCAGATCCCGCGCATCCTTGAAGGTGTATTCGGCCGATTTCAGGTTCTGGTTGGCCGCGCGGGTATTATTGATCAACTTCGAATCGAACAGGGACTGGCTGACATTTAGTCGCGCGTCAAAATAAGAAAATGGGCCCAGGGACGGCGGGATAGCCGCTCCTCCAAGACTCGTAAAACCCAGTTGGGCAAGATTGATCTCTGAGGCTGCGACTGCCGGACCTGCCGTCACATGCGGCAGGAGCGCGCTTAACTGCTCCCAGCGCTGCCCGCGCGCCGAACGAGTATTTGCGTCGGAGAGCAGCAGACCAAGATTCTGCTTCAATCCGCGATCGATCGCCTCTTGCAACGAGAGCGGCAGCACTCCCGGGACCAGTTTTGCCGCCGTGCTTCCGGAAAACGGGCTTACTCCCAGCGTGCCCGGAATTGGCTCGCCCGGAGTGCTCGCCGGTGTTGTCGATGTTTGCGCCAGCACAATTGCTGGTCCGCAAAACAGAAATCCAGCCAGCAGGAAAATGCGCCCAGGTCGGCGTTTGAATCTCAAGGGAGTTTCCTCCTAGTTTGAGTTGCTGTCCACTTCTAAACTCGATCTGCCTTTAATTTGCCTAATATCCAGATTCACACCTAGATGTATGGATGGCCTCTGCGGTTACAAATGGAATCGCAATGAAACTTCCGTCTAGGCAGGAGTGATGCGTTCTTGAGTGCAGAGAAGGTACTAGGAATAGATCTCGGACTCGAACGGTTGCCATCGCACCAAGCGCGGGTTGGGCGCAATCTGCCCCATCTTAATTTACCTCAACGGGCTTGAGATGGGCCGCTGCGAACATCGTGGTGTGATTCGAAACGAAGCTGTGCCCCGGTAATTAATTGCTAAACGTAAATCCAGGAATAATAAATGGGAAATTTGGTGGAGCCGATGGGATTCGAATCTACCAGCGATAAGGAAACAAAGGAGTTTTGCGGTGCAGCCTGGCCTTCTAGGGTATTGAAAGGAAAGGGAGGGAATCCTTAGTGCCCCCTTATTGCCCCCTAAGAGATTCATCGTGGACCAAGCCTCATCCCAGCATTTCGGGATGGAAAGAGTTGCAGTCCGTCCAGAGTTCTTGCTACGTCCACGACGACCAGATTCCCCAACGATTCGACCGCCTGGTCCCGAACCAGGCGCTCTAGCCAGGCTGAGCCACGCCCCGAACCTTATTCCTTATTCTCCAATAGATTACGCTGAATGCAAGTCACCCGCAACTGCTAGGTTCAAAACCAGGCGATCAAGCGCACCCCTGGGTTCGTCATCTCATTGCTAATCCAAATGGTCGCAACAGCCCATGATGAGGTGCACGTAAGAATGATGCCCTCCAATCCGCTGGTGGTTGGGACTAAGTGGGACTAAGAATGAATCCGTAGACCAGTAGTCGCGGCGGCTTCAGGTCGGCAATTTGTGTTGGCGCAGATCGCGCGACGCGGTCCGTGGAACGACTGTGCGAATTTGCCTTCGGTCCTGGAAGCCGCCTCCTTCCGTGGAGGCGCGCGTCCGATACAGCACTAAGACTTAGCCCGAGAAAGCGGGAACCCGTTACTCGTGAATCGAAGGTCGGGGCGCTGAAAAGCAAATAAAGGGTGGCTTGATTCCATACCCGAACTGAAATCAGTAGTCAGCTTTCGTGATACCAAGTCGACGCATTTTGGACAGGAGTGTCGTTCGCTCAAGACGTAGTCGCTCGGCGGCGCCGTCCTTGCCTGCGATCTTTCCTTTCGAGGCTTTTAGAGCAGTGATGATCGCGTGTCGTTCACTGTCGTGGAAACTCAAAACCGGCTTGACCCGGGCGTTGGAAGAAGTCAACTCAGCGAGAGGAGCACTCAACCTGTTTCCGGGGCTGAGAATCACCGCTCGCTCGATGAAATTCTCTAACTCACGTACGTTGCCTGGCCAATCCCATGCCATGAGGGCGTCCATGGTTTCGCGGGGAATGCTGGTGATCGACTTCCGCATTCGGCGGCCCAAGCGGGCAACGAAATGCTGGACGAGGATCGGAATGTCTTCGCGGCGGTCGCGCAAGGGCGGCACCTCGATTGGAAAGACATTCAATCGGTAGAACAGGTCCTCACGAAAAGCCCCTTCGCGAATCATCTTGCGCAGGTCCTTATGGGTAGCCGCG
>Ga0326727_10000702_pt1 | contig 134591 bp, 121 predicted proteins | sample MB2enrmetagenome_FD_207643 | JGI IMG/M metagenome (GOLD analysis project Ga0326727, IMG submission 207643) | Lab enriched peat soil microbial communities from McLean, Ithaca, NY, United States - MB29MY | ecosystem: Environmental > Terrestrial > Soil > Wetlands > Peat | place: USA: New York... | reverse complement strand
CGCGCATAGACGTAAACGCCGATCTTCACCAGCACCGCCGCGTGCAGCAGGGCGGTGACGGGCGACGGCGCAACGCCGGCATCCGGCAACCAGGTGTGCAGCGGCAGGGTGGCCGACTTGGCAAAGATACCGAACAGGATCAGCAGAACCGCCATGTCCGACAAGGGATTGCCGGCCAGCGAAGTCTTGATCGTGGCATAGTCGAACGAACCGGTCTGTCCGTACAACAGGATAAAGCCGACCAGCATGACCAGCGCGCCGAATACCGTCACCAGAAACGCCTTGTCAGCCTTCATGACTATATCTTTGGTGCGGAAGAAACCGATCAGCCGCCAGGAAGCCAGCGCCGTCATCTCCCAGAACACGAACAGATAAATCAGGTTCGCCGCAAAGATGATACCCATCATGGATCCCAGGAACAGAACCACAATAAAGTAATATTCGTTCTGATTTTCGTAATGGCTGATATAGCCCCACGAGTAGAGAACAATGATGCTGCCGACCAGCGAGGAGCAAATCGCCATGAACAGGGCTAGCGAATCGCCCGTCAAGGCGAAGTTAAAGCCCAGTGGCAGCGGCACAAATACCTTCGCAATGTTGCCCGCCAGCGCACCAGGCAGCATCGCAAGCGAAATCGCAAGTGGGGTTAACACGAGAAGAAGTGCCAGCAGATTCCGCAACCCTTTTGAGATTCCTCCAACTAAAGGAAGCAGAAGCGAGCCGCAAATCGGTACGAAGATGGCGAGAAGGATTGTCGTTTGACCGTTCATTTAAGGCAGACCTACCCTCTGTTGCTAGGAACATACGCAAGAGTGTGCATTTAGCTTAACGGGCTAGCTAATCATATCACACGATCATTTAGGCGATGGACTTAATCCACTCTTCCTCTTGGGAAAGTGACCCTTCAAAAACCTTTGCTGAGTTCGGGAAAGTAGAACACTTCCTTCGATTCGTGCGAAGAGGTTGCTGGGTCGGTGAAGTGAGCCCTGACTGCATAGCCGTATGCTTTTATCCTATACGATCATTAATTTATTTCAATTAAATTCTGACGTTAACACCCAATAATCTCTTCCAGACGGGAGCTTCGCCCTGCAGCTCCATGTATAAAATTTCCAAATCGCAAACTCGACTGAGACTCTGGACTTTCGACTGGCATTCACGGAGTGACAAAGTGATTCTTTCCTCGCGCCCCCATATCGTATGCGTTAGAGCAAACGCATCTGGTTCTGCTTGCGGGAGTGTGATGAATTCGTGGCATGAGCGAAGAGCGCATGATTGTGGATAGGCTACATCGTCGCCGGAGCCGTACAGAAGTAGAGCGGCTGGTTGCCGAGTTTGAGGCGAGCGCTGGAAACTGCGAGATGCGCTCTCGTGCTTGGATCCAGGCATCGGAAAAATAACGAACGGCTTGAATGGGCCACCCGCCTCCTTGCCGCGGATGGTCTACTCCTTAGTTGCTCCTCAACTCGTCAAGTAGCTGCTGAAACCGCTGGTTGACTAATCGCAGGTATGTGTCTACCGGTAGGAGCGGGCGGCTGATTGCCGCACATGTTTCGCTGGAAATAGCGCCATTGCTGACTATTTGATGGCCAGCTTCTTGGGCCGCATCAAAGATGTCACTGACCGGCTCTCCTCTATCAGCCATTGACTGGAAAGCCCGATAGTGCGGTCGGAGGAGCGCCCCTACGAACTCCAGATTCGCATTCCTGCAAACGTCTTTCATGCAGGCAATCAATGAATCGAAGTTGTCCAACTCCCAGAACGCACAAGTGGAAACCAGTACGAGCTTGCTGATGATCGCGCCTTCCCTTAACTGTAGTTAGCGATTGACTCGAGATTGAACCCGTTCGAACCAGTTCGTGTCCGGCCTCCCGCGCGGAATCAAGGATATCGTCCACTGGTTCGCCTTTGTCTACCATCGATTTGAATGCTGGACAGTGCGGCCGCAACAGCGCACCCGCGAATTCCCTCTTCATGTTTCTGCAAATGGCTTTTAGGTAAGTAAGCAAGGGATCGAAGTTGTCAATTTCCCATAAGCCGCATGAGGACACCAGAACGACCTTGCTTGGAATTGTGCCTTCTCTTGAAGTGTGGCGGCTGTGACCATCACGAAGTTCAACAAAGGGAGTTACCAGAGGAAGACATCGGTCTATCACATTCTTCAAAGGTCCGGGCATCCCGTCCACATATACCGGGGTTGCGAACACCAAAATATCAGCGCTGGCGAGCTTTGGCAGAAGCATTTCCATGTCATCCTTCTGGGCGCACCTGCCAGGCGTCTTGAACCAGCAGGCGAGATCCCCCTGGCATGGATTTATCTTCATCTTTGCGGCGTAGAAGACCTCGACTTCTGCTCCTGCCTCTCTCATGCCGTCCAGGAAAGGCCTCAGAATCGCGGCAGTATTGCCCTTATCCATCTTCGGACTGGCGTTGATCGCGATCGCTTTCATTGCATGATTCCTCCTTTCAGCGGGAGCACCTAAGAGGAACTGGGCACGTCTTGCGTGGCCGGAACAGCCGGGGATGTGGAAGGCGCTATGCCAGACCCCACAAGAAACGCTCACCCAGCCCCTGCTCGAGACTGAGCGCAGTTTACTGCTATAGCGGAAAAAAATTCGGCGGATCTCCGGAGACCGCGTCGTCTCTGGGACCATTTTGGGCCAGAACGGATCAGAGGGTCGGAAGAGTAGCCGACTTTTCGAGGTCGAAAAGGTACGGCTAAAATACCGAGTAGAGAATTTGGTTAAATTCTCGGCGAGTGCGCCCAGAGGAGAATGCTCGCTGGTTGATTTCGGTAATCAGGATTCTAAGCAATAGATAAAGGAATGGCGGAGGGTGAGGGATTCGAACCCCCGTTACGGTTTCCCGTAAAGCGGTTTTCAAGACCGCCTGTTTCAACCGCTCACACAACCCTCCGCGGTGAGCCAACCCTATCACTTACACCATTATGCGATGAATCACGCCCTTGCGCCAATCACCGGTGCATGTCGTCAGTTCCAGCGGCGGCAGCGCTAAACCACCAGATCGGGAATGTCCATCTGTTGCTTGCGGAAAACGCGGACAAAGGCGGCGACCACGTCCGGATCAAAGTCGCGGCCCGCCCCGCGCTCCAGAATTTCGCGCGCCTCATACGCGGTACTTCCCTTGCGGTACGGGCGATCGCTCGTAATCGCATCATAGGCATCGGCCACCGCGAGTATGCGGGCTTCCAGGGGAATCTCCTCCCCTGCGCGATCGCTGTAGCCGGTGCCATCGAAGCGGTCGTGATGCGTCAGGATGATGGGTAGTACCCGGCGCAATGAGCCGCCTACTGGTTCCAGCAAGGCCGCCCCACGCGTCACGTGTTCGCGCATCTCCTCGTACTCCGCCGGGTTCAGTCGGGCCGCTTTGTAGAGAATCTCGCGGCTGATGTCCAACTTGCCGATATCGTGCAGCAGTGCCGCGGCGCGTACATCTTCAACACGTTCGTCGTCGAATCCCATCTCCGCGGCCATCCGCGCAGCATAAATCGAGACCCGATACGAGTGGTTCTGGGTGTAAGTATCTTTCGATATGAAGTGCCGCAGGATCATCAGCACGCCATGATAGGTCTCACGCAACTCGCGCATCCGCGAAGCGTTGCGATCATACAGCGTGCCCATGGCGAAGCCCGTCAGAATCAACGACCCGCCCCAGACGATGATGTCGTACCACTTCTGCGAGCCCGGTACCTCCGTCCCATGCCCGAACAGGTTTGGGTTCAAAAAAGTGACGAGCACAACCAGCAATACACTGGCCAACGCGGTCAGGCTCGCATGACGCCGTCCATAGTAGTAGGCGGAGAACAATGTCGGAAACGTGTAGAAGCTGAGCAGCATACCGCGGTTGGCAATCAGAAAATTGCACAGTGCGGCGATCACAAACAACGAAAGCAGGAGCCATAGCTCGCGATTCGCTTCCGTAAACTGCTTCGTCAGACTCTTCTTCAATTCAGTCTCCAACACGGCAATCAAGGCGGAATTGTCCAACCTCGCCACCTGCGCGTTCACTATCGACGGATGGAAAATTATGGTACGTAGATATCTGGCGGGGCGCAAGATTACTCAGGACATGTACTCAGGGTGTGCAACAACAAAAAGGGCAGCCGGGATGACTGCCCTTTCCGCTAAAGCTTTCTTCGGATGCGAAAACTAAACCGCCGTCACGTTTTCTGCCTGCCAGCCCTTGGGTCCTTTGACGACGTTGAACTGCACCGCCTGGCCTTCCTTCAGACTCCGGAAGCCGTTTGTTTGAATAGCCGAGAAGTGAACGAAAACATCTTCGCCATTCTGGCGGCTGATGAAACCAAAGCCTTTCGCGTCATTGAACCACTTAACGATTCCTTGTTCCATGGTGTTACGTGTTCCTTCGTGAATTGAAATCAGGCTGAGTGAATCGGAGGGATTTTGTCTGCAGATACGTGTTCCGGAGCAGCGCTTAATTATCGCTCTCAGGGCGCCTCTACCGCTTGCGTCCTTCCAAATCAAAAGCGTGAGCATTGTAGCACTCTATCTTTTTAATGTGTATACCTGAATCTCTTGAAAAAAGTTAAGTCACTGAGTAAAAAAGACATTCAGTTTGTGACGCTTGTCCTCGACAACTCCCAGCATAAGGTTAGACACTAAAAAAATGAGGTTCGTCAGAATTTCCGGCAATAGTTCCACGAGCGCGTCAGCCTCCGCAACTCCTCTGGAAATGTTGCTCGACTGCCATGCCCGTACCCGCCACTTCATGCAGTTGAGCCGAACCTTGGCTGACGCCAAAAGCGTGCCGCACCAGGAAATCGCCGAAGCCGCCACCTCCGTCCTTCGCCACTTCGGCAATACCCTGCCGCTGCATGAGGCCGATGAGAATGAATCCCTCTTCCTGCGTCTTCAGGCTGCCCTGCCGCCGGGCGGACTAGTGCGTGAAGCCGCTGATACCATGGTCGAGCAGCATAACGCAATCAACGAACTCGTGAACGAATTGTTACCCCTGTGCGCTTCCCTCGGACGCCAACCCGGTCGTCTGCCCTCCATCTCGCACCGTCTCGTTCATGTCACCCAGGCCCTCAACCAGATCTTCGCCGCCCACCTCTGTCTGGAGGAAACCGTGGTATTTCCCGCCATTACCGAATGGCTGGCTCCCGCGCAAATCAAGGAGATGTTCCACGAGATGCACGAGCGCCGCAGGCCCGCGCGCAGTACCATCCACCTGATCCAGTGAAAACCGCAAGCACGAAGGCGTGCATTAGACCGGAATCGCGGAAGGTGTATCCTGCAAAGCAGCCGGGCGTTTTTCCCGGCGATGATAATGACGGACACCCCAATCCTGAAAGTGCTCTACTGGAAGGCGCGCATTGTTGAGGGGCGCGCATTGTTGCTTCTGCGACGTTTGCGAAGCGCCTCCCTCGTGCTCATTCACTCATAGCGCAGTGCTTCCACCGGGTCCAGCTTTGCCGCCTTAGCCGCCGGATAAATCCCGAAGAATAGCCCCACGCTCATCGCCGCCGCCACCGCCGCCGGAATCACCCAACCTGGCACTGCAGCCGGCACCTGCGGTAGTGCGACGTTGAGCACGGCGATCAGCACCAGGCAGAAGACGACCGCTGCAATCCCCGCCGTGCCGGTCAGCACCACGGCTTCCACCAGGAACTGCCACACCACGTCCTTGCTGCGCGCGCCAATCGCCTTGCGCACTCCAATCTCGTGCGTGCGCTCGGTCACCGACATCAGCATGATGTTCATCACCCCGACTCCGCCCACCAGCATTCCCACCGATGCCACCGCGATCGTCAGCAGCGCAATCGAACCCATAATGCTGCGGAACTGATTCGAAATCGCCTCCGCCGAGGAGATCCCAAAGCTATCCGGTTTATTGAACTCATCGCCCCGCCGGCGGCGCAGGATTCCTGTGATCTCATCCGTAGCCTGCGACTTCTTACCCTCCGCCGCCAGTGCCGTGATGAAGTTTTCCTTGTCCTGTGGCCGGTGTTTCAGGTAGGAGAGGTAGGGGATGAATACCTGTTTGTCGGCCGCGTTGTCCCGCAGGAATACTCCCTTGCTCTTCTCAATCACGCCAATGATCCGGAACGTCATTCCCGTGACTTGCAACTCTTTGCCGATGGCGTCCTTCGCCGGAAACAATGTCTCTGCCAGGTCGTGTCCAATCACCGCAACGTCCAGCCGATGACTATTCTCGCTCTCGGTCAAGAATCTCCCCTGCTCCATGCGCGAGTTTTGCACCATCTGAAACGAAGGCGTCACCCCCTCGAAGTTCACCGCCAGAACTTCCTTACCGTTGTAGCGTGCCGTGGGAATAAAGGCCGGCGTTCCCGGAACAAAGCTCGTTGAGTCGAGCTCCAAGCAAACTTCTTTTACTGACGGTGCTTCCTCGCGAATCGCCTCCGCATCCTCGTATTGCAAAGGCTTGCGTACCCGCAATTCCTGCGGCAGCCGATTCAGGTGGATTCCCGGCTCGAACTTAAAAACAAACAGCGTGTTCGTGCCGTATTGCTCCAGTTGCGCGCGCAAATCTGCATCTACCCCGTACATGATGGAGAAGACCATCACCAGCACCACCACCGCGATGAACACTCCCAGCACCGTCAACGCCGAGCGCAATTTATTTGCCAGCAGCGTTTCGAATGCCAGGCGCGCGCTTTCGCCAAAGGAAAAGTATCTGCGCTTCGAGTTCACCCGTGTGCTCCTTTTGGCGTTCCAGAGTTGATGTTGTTGTTCTGCGTCTGCCGTAGTGCTCTGCTCCGCGTTTGAGTAGTGCTCTGCTCTGCGTTTTTTTGACGTGGTGTCATCTTGAGCGAAGCGAAAGATCCCCGCACCGCCGCATCTCCAGCGCGACCTCAAGCTTTTCAACCAGTGCCCGATTTTTCTTTCCCATCACCCTCGCTTCCAGAGTAGCTTGCCGGGATTGATCGTACGGTTTCGCTTTTACTCCGCCCGCAGCGCTTCAATCGGATTCAGCCGTGCCGCTTTGCGTGCCGGATAAACCCCGAAGAACAACCCCACCGCCGTGGAGACCGTGATCGCCACCAGAACTGCCGACAGCGGCACCGACATCGGCAGCGGCGTCGTCTTGTCCAGAATCATCGCCAGAACCCACGCCACCAGAATTCCAATCACGCCGCCCATCGCGCTCATCACCGATGCCTCCACCAGAAACTGGCTCAGGATGTCCGAGGTGCGCGCCCCCAATGATTTGCGGATGCCAATCTCGCGGGTGCGTTCCGTCACGCTGGCCAGCATCACGTTCATGATGACCACTCCGCCGATCACCAGGAAGATGGAGACAAATCCCACCATCGCCCCCGCCAGTGTCCCGGTCAAGTTCTTCCATAGCTCCATCAGGTTGTCGGCGCCAAACAGTCCAAAGTTATCTTCCTCATTCGGTGCCACGTGCCGGCGCGCCCGCATCATCGCCCGCGCCTCGTCCTTTGTCTGCTCCATGTACTCCGGCCCGCGTGCTTGGATGTTGATGGCGAAGTCGTCCGAGTGCGTACCATTGAGTTTGAACCAGGTCTCTACCGGGATATAAATGAAGTTGTCCTGCGGCTGGCCCATCACGTTCCCGATTGGCTTCGCGACACCGACGATTTCAAACTCGTAGCCCCTCACCGTCACCGTCTTGCCCATGGGGTCTGTATTGGGGAACAGCTTTTTCACCAGCTCATCTCCAACCAGGGCCGTCAAACTGCGGTGCTCGTTGTCGTTATCGCTGATGTAGCGTCCGCGCGCAACCTCCTCGATATCCATTTCGCCGATGTTGGCGGTCACCCCGCGCACCGAAACATCCTCGGAACTCTTAGAATCGTGCCGCGCCGTATCCATGAATCGGCACTCCAGCCCCACGTTTTTCGGCAGCTTCAGCCCATCGCGCAGCGCGACGAAGTCCTCATAGTCGAGCTGCTTGTTGCGCCGCGCCGCTTTCACCAAACCTTCCCGGCTGTTGATAATCCCGTAGCGCGCGATCAGGAATACGCCGTTGCCCATATTCGCAACCCGCTCGGCAATAAATGTATTCGTGCCGTTGATCAGGGCCACCACCAGGATCAGTGTGGATACCGAAAGGATGACGCCGAGCAGCATCAGAAACGAGCGCAGCTTGTGCGCGAGCATCGTCTCCAGCGCAATCATCGCTGGTTCCTTCAGTCTGATTCCGCGCATCGGTCTCCAAACCTGGGCAGCCGCCCGCCACTATCGAATACGAAACAACTCGCGATAAGGTTCCCACGGCTTTCCTTGGGTGGACAAGCCCTAACCCTAGCGACGCCGTCTTTCGCTGTCAATTTTCATTTCTTCTGTTTCCCCTGTGGGACATGTCCTCCAAATCCGCCGCCTCAGGGCTTTGGTTGGTTTCCGCCACGGAGAAGCTGTGTTACGTTAGCAAAACACACGGGTCGATCCCTGCTTCTACGGTTTCAAGGTCGCGGTCCGCTGCCGCTGCATGCGCTCTGGAGTGCAATCATGTTCGGATTCGGTTACAACAAGGAAAAATCGCGGGCAAAAGCCGAACGATATTTGCAGCAGAATAAGCTGCAGAATGCCATCTCCGAATACGGCAAGATTCTGCAGGCTGAGCCTCGCGATCTCGCCATCCTCAACACCGTGGGCGATATCTATTCCCGGCTCGGGCAGAACAAGGAGGCCATCGAGCGCTTCCGCGTCATCGCTGAATCCTATGCCGCCGACGGCGCCTTGCTGAAATCGATCGCGATGTACAAGAAGATCGTCAAGCTTGACACCAACGATCTGCAGGCCATGGAAAAGCTCGCCGAGCTGTACCGCAAGCAGGGATTGGTCAGTGATGCCCGCTCCGCTCTGCTGCAGGCTGCCGAGGTCTACACCCGCAAAGGCCAGTCCAAGGAAACGCTGCGGCTGCTCAAACAGCTTGTCCTGTTCGACCCTGAAAACGTGCAGGTGATTACCCGCACCGCCGACCTCATGACCACGGGCGGTCAGAAGGACGAAGCCAAGCAAATGCTGGCCCAGACCGCCTCCACCCTCGTCGACCGCCATGCCCTCGAGCCCGCGCAGAAGATTCTCGAACGCCTCATCGCACTCGACCGCACCAACCTGCGGGCTCAGGAACTCCGCGCCCAAGTCACCTTCGAGTTGGGAGACTCCGAAAAGGCTGCCGAACTCTACGAGGCCATCCCCGATCTCGACTCCCGCGTCGACGGCCTGCGCAATCTCCTGGCCGCCTACTTAAAGCTCGACAATCTTGACAACGCCCTGCCGGTCGGCCGCAAGCTGATGACCGTTCACCACGATGCCGATGGCGTATTGAAGGTGGCGTCGCGGCTCTACAAGGATAACGACGTACTCGGAGCGCTCAACCTTTACAACGAGTTTTCCACCGAAGTCCTCGCCCACGATAAAGAGGAGGTGATGGCCCATCTGCACGGTGCCATCTCCAAAGTACGCACCAATCCCGAGGCTCTGCAGATCCTCTATCGCCTCTTCCAGCGCGCTGGCGAAAACTCCATGATCGCCGAAATCCTCGAACTCGAGGCTCACGCCTGCGTGCAAAACGGCCGGATCGAGCGTGCTCGCGACGCCTACAAGGAGCTCATCGAACTGGAGCCTGAAAATGCCGCGCATCTTCAGGCGTATCGCCAGGTCTGCACCCGCCTCGCCCAGGACCCATCTACTCCAACCTCTCAACCCAAGCTGGACGAGCCCCGCACTCTCGAAGAGTTCCTCACTGATGATGAGCCCCCTCTGCCCACACAGAATTACTCGCCGCACGTAGAGGACATTATTACTGCAGCCCTCACCGAAGCCGAACTCTGCGAGTCCTTCTCCTCCAAGAAGAGTGGAATCGATGCCTTGGAGCTTGCGTTGCAGAGTGCTCCCGAGGATCTGCGCCTCAACCGCACCCTTGGCCTGCTCTACGGCCAGGCGGGTGAATCCACGAAGGCCGCAAGTTGCTACGGCACCATGCATCGCGTCCTGGAGAGCCTGGGAGAGACCGAGGCTGCAGGGTATTACGCCGAACGCGCCGGCTCCAACCAGACCACGACCTGGGAAGCCAAAAGCAACGAGTTCGCCGCCCGCGACTTCGACCTTTCGCCCGAATCCGGGGACGCAGCCAGCGGCGCCGAGGAAATCGATATCTCCGCCGAGTGGGAAGCTGTCTGGAAGGATGAATCTATCGCCCCATCTTTCTCCGCCGCCCCGGAGCCACCTCCCGCCGAAACCCCGGAAAATATCCCGGAACTGGTGGAGGAGGTGCGCTTCTGCCTTGCCCAGCAGATCTGGGACCAGGCAGAGTCGGCGATCTCCCGCCTTGCCGCCGCCAGCCCTGAGCACCCTGAGTTGCCCGCGTTCCGTGCCGAGTTACGCCAACGCGTTCCCACCCCCGCTTCCTCCGACTTCCCCATTCCTCCACCCGCCCCGGACTACGCCCCGGTCGAAGTCATTGAAGTCAGTAGTGATTTGTCGTCGCCCACCGCGCCTCCCACCGAGCCGCCGCCACTGCCCCCTCCAACTCCTGCACCCACCCTCAGCTCCTTAGCCGCCGAGCTGGATTTCGAGCTGGGCGACAGCTTCGTTCCCGCTCAGCCGCCCCGCCGCGAGCCCTCCCCGACGCCCTCTGCTCAGCCCGAGCCTCGGCTTGGGGTTGCTCCTGAGGGGAAAGTCAGCGCCACGCCCATTCCCGTACCCTTCGTGCCTCCTGCCGAGCCCTTGGCCGCTCCCGTGCCCGCCTTCGCTCTTGACGATGCCGATCTCTTCCAAGCTCCTCCGCCTCCCATCGAGGCGCAGAGCCTGGTGCCCTACATGGCGGCTGCAGCCGAACCCGTTGCCGACCCTTTTGCGGACCTCGCCCCGGCGTCCACGCCCAGTGTCTTTGGCGATCTCGTGCAAGAATTCGAGCGCGAGCTGGCCATGCCGCAAAATGACGATAACGATCCGGAAACCCACTTCAATCTCGGCATCGCCTTCCGCGAGATGGGATTGCTCGATGAGGCGATCGGCGAGTTGCAAAAGGTCTGCAGATTGGCCGGGCAGGGATTGAGCCCCGCCCGCACTCAGCAGGCGTATATCTGGCTCGCCACTTGCTTTGTCGAGAAGGCCGTGCCTGAGGCATCGTTCAAGTGGTTCCTGCGCGCCCTGGAGGCTGCGCCCGACGAGGAATCGCGCACCGCTGTCAATTACGAACTGGCCAGCGCCTACGCCGCCGCCGGAATGAAGCGTGAGGCACTCGATCGCTTCATGGAAGTCTACGGCACCAACATCGACTATCGCGACGTTGCCTCCCGCATCCAGGAATTGCGCTCCGCCGTCTGAATCTGGGTGGAGAATGGATTCCGTTTTTTTCTGCCTTGTGCCCGTCGCCGTTTCTGTCTTTTGCCATCTTCAGCGTAGAATCAGCTTCGTGCTCGCACAAATCCAGGCAACATGATTCGGGCAGCCTTCAGGCGCGAAGCAATGCCAGGCGTGAGAAATCAGGGAAGCATCGAATCAACGATGGAAGTAGGACCGCTGAAGCAGACCTCGCAAACTCCGGTGCCGGATGCAGATCACGGCCAAGCTGTCCCGCCCGCCGCCCATCCGCCGGTGTGGGCCCAGCGTCTGTTGCTGGTGGTCGAGGTCGCCATTGCCGTCTGGGCTGGCATGTTGGTCATGGCGCTCCCGTGGACCCGCCTCTGGACCCAGAACCCGCTGCTCACCGGATGGCCAACCCTCAAATTCATCCTCAATCAAAACTTTGTCCGTGGAATGATCTCCGGTGTCGGTCTGGTCGATGTCTGGATGGGAGTCTCGGACGCCGTACACTATCGCGATCTGCGGTAATTTTGTTAGCAAGTGAATTTTTTATGGCTGATGATCAAACGAAATCTCCGCGCTCCTCTCTGGCTTACGAAAATGAAGCCTTCCTCAAGGGCCCCGATGGCCGTCCCTTACGCATTCTGGCCGAGTACATGGAACCCCTCGCCCGCTTCCGGCGCGAGAAAATTCAGGACACCGTAGTCTTCTTCGGCTCCGCCCGCTTCCGTAGTCTCAGCAGCGCCGAGGAAGCCGTCCAGTTGCTGTCCAATCCCGGCTCAGCCGACCCCGCACCCCAGAACGAGCAGGAGGCCTATCGCGCCCAGCGTGTCGTCGACATGGCCCAATACTACGAGGCTGCCCGCCGCCTCGCTCACATGCTCACCGACTGGACCCTCACCCTGCCCGGCAAGCGTCATCGCTTCGTCGTCACCACCGGCGGCGGTGCCGGAATCATGGAGGCTGCTAATCGTGGTGCCTACGAGGCAGGTGGCAAGACCATCGGCCTCAACATCGCCCTCCCCATGGAGCAGGAGCCCAACCCTTACATCACGCCGGAGCTCAATTTCGAGTTCCATTACTTCTTCATGCGTAAGCTCTGGTTCGCCTACCTGGCCAAGGCTCTCGTGGTCTTTCCCGGCGGCTTCGGAACCCTCGACGAACTCTTCGAGATACTGACCCTGGCCCAGACCGAAAAGCTTGCTAAAAAAATGACCGTGCTCCTCTACGGAGAACAATACTGGCGTCGCGTCCTCAACCTCGAATTTCTTGCCGACGCCGGAACCATCGCCCCCGAGGACGTGAATCTCTTCACGTTTGTCGATTCGCCCGAAGCGGCCTTCGCCAAACTCCAGGAGAGCCTCATCCGCGACCACCTCGAATTTCCACCTCAAGCCAAAAGCCACCAGCCCGAGATCGCCACCACCCGCCGGTAGATGTAACTGTGCACGCGGGTGGCCCCTGCAAGCCTTCTTTCGGCTTGAGCGGTTCAATTTCGGGACTATCTCATAGGCGTTCGAAGGCTTTCCGGCAGCGTATGCGCTGCAGGCTGGCGTGGCGAGAGAGCAGACCCGGCCGCAACCCGCTTCGCTCGTTGCAAGCTTTGCAATTTCCGCCACTGCTCTAATGTCAGGACGCGGCGTGGAGAGACCGTCATTTCACCGGCGTCCACAACAAGTTTTCCGGCTGCCGCTGCCAGAATGTCCAGTTGTTGCTTATAGGCCGCGTCGTCCAGTTGATCGGCATCCAGAATGGCTGATAATCGGGTAAACGCTTTTAAGGCATCGGCGCCACCATCAATGAGCGCCAGGCGCTGGGTCAGCGCGGCATCTTTTAATTGCTTCCGCTGCCCGTCCGTGAGGTGCAATTCGGCGGTCAAAGCCGGATCGTTCCAGAACTCGTCGAAGAGTCCCGCTGGTGGATGAAAGCCGCCCGGAAGCGAAAATCCAGGAGCGGTGATGCCCGTCGCCGTGCCTGGCGGAGTTGTCCGGGGAGCGCTAGTGACGTTCGTTTGTGCCGCCACCATCAAGGGAAATGCCAATACCGCCGTAACGACGAAAGCGAGCTTCATCCATTCCTCCACATTCTTTCGTGAGAGCCACACCAGGTTTTTTCAAGAAGTTTGCCACCGGCCGTGCACGGTACATCATAGACCAGCCCTGCTCAGCGCTCCACGTTACTTGGGTCATGACCGTTCTAGCTCAAAACATAAGTTTTGACAAAATGTCATATTAGATATAATCTAACGCGCTCATGGATGCCGAGGCGATTAAACGGTCCTTGGAAGGCAGCGGGTTGCGGTGCACTCCGCAGCGCTACGCCGTCATGGCATTCTTGATGGAACACAACAGTCATCCCACGGCTGTGGAAATCTTCGAAGCCGTGAATCGCGTGGACCCGCGCTCTTCACGGGCCACCATTTATAACAATCTGCGGGACTTGGTGCGGGCGGGTCTGGTGCGTGAAGTGGCCATCGAGGGCCGCGCCGCGCGGTTCGATGCGAAAGGCATGCGGCATCATCACTTCATCTGCGACCACTGCGGCAATGTTGAGGATATTGAGTGGTACGACGTATCCAGGCCTGCCTCGGGTACGCTCGGTAAGCGGGTTGTTCGCAGATGTGAACTCATTTTCCGGGGGCTCTGTACGAAGTGCGCTTCGCGGCACGCTTCCGGCTAACTGTCGTAGGCGTGTGGATACCGGATGAATGGCGCGCCCGGCGGCGATTGCGCCAATGGGAAACCAGATCTGTTCATAGTTCATCACAGTTGTCTGACTCATTCGAAGGAAGGCAAAACATTATGGATAAGAAACTCGCCACAGCAGCGGGGGCAAATGCCCCGCATACTCAGGAGCAAAACTCGTCAACCGAAGCCACGTGCCCGGTCGCTCACGGCGGTCGCACATTTCAGACGAATATGGGCTGGTGGCCGAATCAGCTGAACCTGAAAATTCTGCACCAGCACTCTCCCCTGTCCGACCCTATGGACAAGGACTTCAATTATGCCGAAGAATTTAAGAGCCTCGACCTGAATGCCGTGAAGAAGGATCTCTTGGCGCTGATGACCAACTCACAGGACTGGTGGCCGGCGGACTTCGGCCACTACGGACCTTTGTTCATTCGCATGGCATGGCACAGCGCCGGCACGTATCGTATATCCGATGGTCGCGGCGGCGGGGGCTCGGGAGCACAGCGATTTGCGCCCCTCAACAGTTGGCCCGACAACGTCAACCTCGACAAAGCGCGCAGGCTGCTTTGGCCGATCAAGCAAAAGTATGGCCGGAAAATTTCATGGGCCGACCTGATGATCCTCACGGGCAACGTCGCTCTGGAATCGATGGGGCTCAAGACCTTCGGTTTCGGCGGCGGGCGCCCGGACATCTGGGAACCGGAAGAAGACATTTACTGGGGGCCAGAGGGCAAGTGGCTGGCAGACGAACGCTACAGCGGCGATCGTAACCTGGAGAACCCTCTCGCCGCGGTTCAAATGGGCCTGATCTACGTGAACCCGGAAGGCCCGAACGGTAACCCGGACCCGCTCGCTGCGGCACGCGATATTCGGGAGACGTTCGCTCGCATGGCGATGAATGACGAGGAGACAGTGGCCCTCATCGCTGGCGGCCACACCTTCGGCAAAACCCACGGCGCCGCCGATCCAAGCAAGTATGTCGGTCCCGAACCCGAGGCTGCCGGCATCGAGGAGCAAGGCCTTGGCTGGAAGAACACCTTCGGTACCGGTAAAGGCGACGATACGATCGGCAGCGGCCTAGAAGTCATCTGGACCACCACGCCAACCAAGTGGAGCAGCAACTTCTTCTGGAACCTGTTCGGCTACGAATGGGAGCTGACGAAGAGCCCGGCCGGGGCGCATCAATGGATACCGAAGAATGGCGCCGGTGCCGGTACCGTGCCGGATGCGCACGACCCGTCCAAGCGTCACGCGCCTACCATGCTGACCACGGATCTCGCCCTGCGCTTCGACCCTGCTTACGAGAAAATTTCAAGGCGCTTCTTCGAGAATCCGGATCAATTCGCCGACGCGTTCGCCCGGGCGTGGTTCAAGCTGACGCACCGCGACATGGGCCCTCGCGCGCGCTATCTCGGCCCGGAGGTTCCTGCCGAAGAGCTCATCTGGCAGGACCCCATTCCCGCAGTGGATCATGAACTGATCGGCGAGCAGGACATTGCTGCCGTGAAGGCCAAGATCCTCGCCTCCGGACTTTCCATCTCACAACTTGTCACAACGGCCTGGGCGTCGGCGGCAACCTTCCGCGGCAGCGACAAGCGCGGCGGAGCTAACGGGGCGCGCATTCGCCTCGCGCCGCAGAAGGACTGGGAGGTGAATCAACCAGCCGAACTAGCCAAGGTCCTTCAGAAGCTGGAAGCGATCCAGAAGGATTTCAATAGCTCGCAGTCCGGCAGGAAGAGGGTCTCGCTGGCTGACCTGATCGTTCTGGGCGGCTGCGCAGCCGTCGAGGAAGCTGCGAAAAAGGCCGGCCACAATGTCAAGGTTCCCTTCTCGCCGGGGCGCATGGATGCATCGCAAGAGCAGACCGATGCGACCTCATTCGCCGTACTGGAGCCGGCCGCAGACGGCTTCCGTAACTACCTCCGGAAGGGACACGAGGGATTGGCGGCCGAGCTGCTGCTGGATCGGGCGAACCTGCTGACCCTGACCGCTCCGGAGATGACGGCTCTAATCGGCGGCATGCGCGCCCTGAATGCAAATTTCGGGCAGTCTGAACATGGCGTTTTCACCAAGCGGCCCGGAACATTGACCAATGATTTCTTCGTGAATCTTCTCGACATGAACACGAAGTGGCAGAAGTCCACTGCATCGGAAGGCGTGTTGGAGGGGCGCGACCGGGCGACCGGCGAGCTCCGGTGGACAGGCACCGTAGTCGATCTTGTCTTCGGTTCGAATTCCCAGCTCCGGGCAATCGCGGAAGTCTATGCATGTGACGACTCGAAGGAGACGTTTGTGCAGGACTTCGTGGCCGCCTGGAGCAAAGTGATGAACCTTGATCGCTACGACCTTGCCTGAGCTCGGCCGAAAACCGAGCTGTTAACTGCTAACCCCGTTCCTGTTGTTTGGATCGGAAAATCAGAGGCGGCGCTTTTCTTGGCTCGCACAGGCCGGATCGCGCCGCCTCTGATTCTGCTGATGTCTTAATTCATCAATCGATCCACCTATCCCGCAATCGAACCAGAGCCGGTCCTCACCCTACCCAGCTACTCTTCACTGCCACTGCCCCCACGCACCAGAGCAGCGCGTCTTCCAGCGTCTCCCGAGTCAGCCCGGTCTCCGCCAGAAAGCTTGCAAACTCCGGACTCTCGCCCAGCCGCTCGGCCATCGCCGCCAGCACTACCGTGTACTCGGCGGGAACGTTCAGCTTCACCGCCCGCAGCAGATCGTCGAACACCGCGATCAGCTCGAACAGCAGCCCATCCTCGTCCTCCGTCTCCTGGTTGGCAACGTAGAGCGCCTCGCTGATATCGCACAGCAGCTCCAACTCCGTCGGCACCGGACGCACCGCGCTGAATCCATTGTCGCTCGCGCTCAGAGCCTTCAGAGCATCTCCCGGTCTGCGGAAGAACAGTACCCGGTCACCCTTGGTGATCGGCCGCTCGTTCTCCCCTTCGGACCCAATCAGCGTGTAAAATTGCGGACCTTCCGCTTCCGGGTCCAGACGGAAACCGATCAGGTATAGCTCCTTGTGCAGCGCTTTGGGCGGAAACGTAACCAGCTCACTGTTCATTTCTTTATTTTATTGCACAACTTTCCTCCCGGACACGTGTTTACGCTCCGGCGGAGATTTCTCTCCAATCGGTGGGTATCCCTATGCGCAAAATAGTTCTCACACTGCTCAGCATCGTTTCCCTTGCAGCTCTCGTCGCCTGCGGTGGGAGCTCATCCAGCACCATTTCCGTTCCCCCGTCGCCCTCTGGCGGAAACAATGCCGGCTTCTCCAATGCCAGCCTCACCGGAAACTACGTCCTCGCCGTAAACGGTGTCACCGCCAACAACGCCTTCGCGGTGGTCGGAGTTTTCAAAGCCGATGGCAATGGCAACGTCACTTCCGGCACCCGTGACACCGTCAACGACGGAGGCGGACAGACCCTCGCCGAACCGGTCACCGGAACCTACAGCGTCAATCAGGATGGCCGCGGCCAGTTGATCCTCAACGGCAGCTCCGGCCAAGGCATCTACCGGTTTGTCTTGCAGTCCCCGTCGTCCGGCAAGCTCTTCCAGGATGGCACTACCTCCAACAACGTCGCCGTAGATGCGGTCGGCAGAATCCAAGCGCAGCCCACCACCGTCCCGACCACCCTCGCCGGAACCTACGTCATACGCCTCGATGGTGAGGACAGCGGCAGACTTTCCTACGGGGCCGTCGGCGGACTGACCTTTAGCGGCACCAGCATCAGCGGCGCCATCGACGAGAACGATGCTGGCAGCTTCGACCTCAATGGATCGCTCGCCATCTCCTCCGGCAACTACAGCCTCACTTCGACCGGTCGCGGCATTTTCTCCTACGTCACCCCAAGCTCGTCCGCCACTACCGCCAGTCCCCAGGGAACCCACAACTTTATCGTTTATTACGTCTCGCCCAGCCGCCTGGAACTGATCAGCGCTGACCAGAAGTTCTTCCTGCACGGCTACGCCGACCAGCAAGCCGCTGTCGTCGACGGCACCATTGCCGCCTTCACGGGCGACCAGGTCTTCAACATCTCCGGCATTGACAGCACCGGCAATGCGGCGCAAGAAACCGGGCGCTTTACCCTGAACGGCAGTGGCGCTCTCGCCAACGGCTTCGCCGACTACAATGACGGGGGCAGTCTTCTCACCGACACCAGCTTCACCGGAAGCTACACGGTCGCCGCCAGCGGGCGCTGGCAAGCCAACCTGAACTACGCTGCCATCGGCACCAGCTTGGGCTTGGTAGGCTGGCAGGTTTCGCCCTCGCAGTCCACTCTTCTCACCACCAATTCCACTCTTCTTGAGACTGGCACCATGCGCGCCCAGACCCTCGGTCTAACCACCGCCAGCGTCACCGGCAACTACGCCGAGAATCTCTCCGGCGGCAACAGCAGCCTCGGCAATGTCGAGTCCACCGGAAACTTTCTGGCCGATGGCGTCGGCGACCTTACCGGCACCATCGATTCACAGTCCGACAACAGCGGTCTCAGCACAGACGCTGCTACCACCGGCAGCTACTCCATCGACCCCACCTACGGGCGTAGCACCGGATTCATCGGCTCCGTCCCTGTTTCCTTCTACACCGTGGATGCTGGCACCATTTACTTCTTCTCCACCGACTCATCGAGCCTCTACCAGGGCATGTTGGTGGCTCAGCAGCCGTAGCCACGGCTTTTCCCCCAGGAAACCCCGGCCTCTCTGTATTGGCCGGGGTCTTTCTTTCTAACCTCGGCGAAAAAGCAATCCGCCCGCGCGTATGTTTGCTTTCGCTTTCGCCCGGTCAGAGTTACTATCGAATCTCATTGGTACCGAACCCTTAAGCAGGCTAATTAGGATGGCTGGCTATGAAAATCGGTGATTGGCTGAAGTCAGAATTGGAATATGGGCGTGATCTTGCGGACTCCGGGTGGGAGGGTGCACGTACCGCATGTAATTCACTGCTCCAGGAAGAGCCCGTTGGCGAGATCCTCTCGCGATCCGCGCGTGCCTCCTGGGCGCCGACCGTAATGGGTGCCGGCCTCGGTGCGTTCTGCGGTCTGCTGGTCCAGCGCCGCAAGCCAAATACCGCTGCCGTCATTGCCATGGGGGTCGTCGGTGGCTTCGTCGGCTTTACCGCCGGGGTCGCCTGGGAGACCCGCGAGCTCTCCTCCGGAATCGCCCGCGGAGCCATGCGCAAAATCGGTACCACCCGCGACTCCCATTGGCTCGGAAAGCATCCCATCGACTTCGGTTGATACAAGACCCGGCTTTCCCTCACCAATTCGTCCCCCAAGTAAAACCGGAGAGCCTGACCTGTTCGCCCAGGACTCTCCGGTTTCTCATTCCAGCTTTCCTTTCGGTCGGCATTCATGTTTTGAGGGTCTCGGTTTGTCGCCGAGAGGCACGCATTTGTGAGAGGGGTCATCCTGAGCAGCGCGAAGGATCCCCGCACCGCCCAACTCTCCCGCGCGCTTTCAATGTTCAACCGGCGATCGATTTTCCCTCTTGCGTGAGATACCCGGCCTACATCACCTCGACATCGCCTACCTTCTTCCCCGGCTTGCCCGGCTTCGGCGGCTTGGCTGGAGGCCCCGGCTCCGTCTCCGGAGCGCTCGAAGCCTTGCTGATCTCGATATCCCCGGTGTCCGACGTTACGCTAATCTTCACTCCGCCCTTACCCACCGTCCCCGTCGCGGTCGAAGCCCCGGTATGGTTCTCTGCCCGCACACTCTCGAAATCCGTCGAGATATCGCCGTGCCGGGTCACCACCTGATACGTGAAATTCGCCTTCGCCGGCAGCCGCAGGTGTACATCGCCGTGATGCGTCGTCAAATCTAGGTTTCCCAGCCCCGCCGCCGAACTGCTCTCCAGGTTGATATCGCCGTGGTCGTCGCTGATGTGAACATCGCCCTTCAAATTCCGCAAATTCACATCTTTGGCTCTGGTCGAGAGCGAGAGCGGCCCCTGCAATCCATCGCCCTGCAAGTCACCGGAATCCATCGTCAGATCGCCATCCAGCTTGGCCAGCTCCAACTCCGTCCGCGAGGTGCGAATCGTCGCTCCCTTATCCAGCTTTGACAGCCGCGTGTCACCAAAAATATCCGCCGTTATCAGCACCGCTCCCGAGATCGATTCCAGCGTCAGGTCATCCAGCCGACCGTCCGCCGTCACCTTCCCGTTCACATTGCTGGCCTGCAGCGAACCTTTCCTGCTCGTGACGTTTACGTTTCCCGTCACCTGATCCACGCTCACATCCCCGTGCTGGGAGTTCACTCTCACATCGCCCGTATGCTCGCTCACGGAAATATCTCCACGATGCGCCGTCAGCTCCACATCCGCCTTCTGCGGAATATACACTTCCAAATCGGACGCAACCCCTTTGGCTCCAGCCCCTTCCGTGTTGCCCTGCACATCCACCGTCGTGCCCTGGGCTACCAGCCGAGGTGCCGTCGTCTGGTTTGTCGAATCCGCCTCGCCCTGGCTCCCGGCAAAAATCCGTTTGTGGTAAACCACCTTAACCTGCGCCTGATCCCAACTGTTCACCGTGATGTTGCCCCGCTCGCAGCTCACCCGAACCGCCCCGCCTTCCGGCAGCGCCTGCGTCAGTTCGCCATCATAGGTGTACTGGTTGCCGAACAGATGCATCCAGCCCTCATCCATATCGACGTTGTCCCGCACTGAGCCCCAGTTGATCTGGTTGCGGGCGTGGAACAGCGCGCTCAACCCAACTCCCACCATGATCACAATCACCAGCAGAAACACCGTGCCGCCGCCCATCCGGGGCACTGGCTGCCGTGCATTGCGCGCCGCAAAGTACTCCGCCAGCCGCACCAGTCCGATCAACACCAGCAGTAGCGGCCAGTACTGCGCAAAGTGATGAAACAGCGGAATCGAGTAGCCGAAGTTCCGCAGCAGAAACAGCACCCCAAGCGCAATCAGGATCAGCGGCCCCACCACCGAACGGCGGCGCGGAGGCGGTACATACATCGCACCCGGGCTAGCCATTGTGCACCTCGTTGTTCTCTGCCCTGCCGTCGCCCAGTGCTCCCGCGCTCGGCGCCGGAGGAGGCGTAACTACCGGCCCATTCGCCATGCCCCCACTCTGACCCGCTGCATTCGCCGCACTCCCCGCGTACGGAGCCTGATACGGAGGCGGCGGATAAGGTCCAGGATTGATGTGTTCGCGATCCGGCATCACGTACCGCGCCACCTTGATCGCGCCAATCACAATCAGCAGAATCGGCCACGTCCGGTCAAACGTATAGTCCGTCATATTCCCCAGCAGAAACAGCAACCCAAGCGTGACCAGCACCGCCGGACCCATTAACCCGCGGGTACTGCATCGGCCGCAGCCACACGCCGGATTCGTTTGGTAATATCCCATCGCAGATCTCCCTTTACCGCGCATCGCGCCGGCGTTGAAGGAACAGCCACACTCCAATCACAATCAAAATCACCGGCCAGAAATGGCTGATCCAGTGGAAGCTGAACCACCCCAGATTCGCCAGCAGGAACAACACTCCCAACCCAATCAGCACCACCGCCCCCATCGGGCTGTGCTCGTGTTGTTTTGGAGGCACATAGTACGTGCCCTCCGGTCCCGAGTAGTACGCACCCACATCAGCCGAGCGTCCCGCTCCCGCCTGCTGGCCTCTCCCCGGCGGCGGTGGCTGATCTGTGTTTGCTGACATGCCCTGCGTCCCGCCTGTCGACGCCGCGCCTGCCGCCGCATCACCCGCCGCGGACTTCGCCGTCGTCCCCTGCGGAGTTACTCCGCCCGCCCGCTGCCAGTGCTGCCCTAGGTTTTGCGCCGCATATTCCACGTGTGTTCCCAGCCGTTCGCCCGCCTGCTCCACGCGCTCGCGAAACGTCCCTTCGCGCCCTTCCAGAATCGCGTTCAGCCCAATCGGATCAGGAATCGGCAGCCCGTCGCGCCGTGCCTTCGCCGTCGTCCATGCGTCAAAGACCATGTAGAAGACCCACGCCGCGATCAGCAGTCCGGCAAAGCCCCCCATCCCGTGATCTGACATCCAGATCAGCGTGCTCATCACGATCACGTGAACAAAGCCTTTCAGAAACTGTCCGTTGTAGAATGCGCCCACCCCCGGAATAAATCCCAGGAACAGCGCCAGCCCCGGACTCGCATCCTCAGGACCTCGCGGCGCCTCATAACCCGCGCCCGCTCCAAACCCTCCGCCCGCCCCCGGATGAATCCGGGCCGCCAGGCAGGACTCGCAGTAGTACGTCCCCTGCACGTCGCGCTTGCAGCTTTCGCAGAGCGCCTTGCCGCAGGTGCGGCAGTAACCCACTGCTGCCGTGTCGGGGTGTTGTGCACAATTCATAGCTCTCTCCTCTGTCTCGCAACCATCTCCGGATATGTCCCAGGATTTGTCCCAAGACTCATCCCAACCCCCTGCACACTTCCCCTCAGCCCTGCCAGCAGCATCGCATTCTGATCGCGGCTGAATTCCCGCTGCTCGCGACCCTTGGGCTCGCTCTTTTGCTCGGTCTGGTTGTTGTTCTTCTCAAGACTCCGGTCTTTCTCCTCGCGTTCATTCTCGTCCCCCGCCTTGCGCAGCTCTCGCACCCGCGACTCAAGCTCATACGCCAGCCGCGTGTTTTCGTAATACTTCATCACCTTGTTCTCACTTCGGTAGAACGTGTGGCTCAGGTTGTGCGCCGTCAGATCCTTGATCCGGATCTGCGCCATGTCCAGCACCAGCATGATCGAGAAGAACGCCATCCCCATCGACATTCCAAAGCGCGGCGTCAGCACCGGCGCAAACGCCATCCCCAGCTCACGCCGTAGCCGCTTCCACGCCGAGGCCCGCGGCTCAACCCTTGACGCCGCCTGTGCGGCACCGCTGGTCATGGCCAGAATGTTGTGCACCAGGTTCTGCGGAGGCGCTGCATCCACCAGTTCGTCCAGCCACGCCGCACCTCTCGTGACCTCCGCCAGCAGCGTGTTGCATGCCGCGCAGCCATCCCTGTGCCGCTCGAACTCTTCCCGCCGCCGTCCGCTCAGAGTGCCGTCTACGGCCTCTGCCAGCAAGGCCTCGAACTCCTCACACTGCATTCCGGATTTGCCTTCGTCCACCATTCCAATCACCTGTCTCGCCCTGCTGCACGCGCGCCGAATAATTTTCGGGTGTCATCCTGACGCGCGCCGAATAGTTTTGAGGTGTCATCCTGAGCGCAGCGAAGGATCCCCGCACCGCCCAACTCTCCCGTGCGCTTCAAGCCTTCCATCGCAAAATCGATCATCTTTCGCCTCTGACTCACCTTCATCACCCCAGCCGCATCACAGCACTTGTCTATACGTACGTTGCAGCCGCCGCGCCAGTTCCGCCCGCCCGCGATTGATCCGGCTTTTCACCGTTCCCTCCGGCACTTTCAGAACCTGCGCTATCTCCAGATAATCCATATCCTGCAAATCGCGCAGAATCACCGCCTCGCGCAAATCCGGCGAAATCTCCTGCAGCGCCCGATGCACCATCTCCCGCCGCTCCCGGCTCTCCACGCGAACCTGCGGACTGTCGCCGTCTGAGGCGAGCCGCTCCGCCAGGGTTGGCCCATCCTCTTCCCCACCCTGTACTGCGTCGATCGAATCCGTCGCCCGCTCATTGCGCGTCTTGCGGAAGTGGTCCACCAGCAGGTTGCGCGTCACCGCCGTCACCCAGGTGTTGAAAGAGGCCCTCTCGCCGTCAAAGCTGCCGACGGTGCGATATACCTTGATAAACACTTCCTGAGTCAGATCCTGGGCATCCTCCGCCGAACCCGCAAAGCGGTAGCAGAGGTTATAAATCCGGCGCTGGAAGCGTTGCACAATCTCTTCCCAGGCAGCGGCGTCGCCCGATGCGCAGCGGCGTACCAGTTGTGCGACGGCTTGTGCCTCTTCCACCCGTGCCTCCAGCGGCCGGCCTTGAGCAGACGTGAACCGGGCCAGCATGGGCGGAGCTGCGCCAGTAGCCATGCTGACTTATTACGTATTTCCCGCGCGCAAAGTTCCGCGCCCTCAAAACCCCCGAATCTTACCACCCTCGCGAACCGAGTTCGTGAAGTTGTTGTTCATGAAGGCGAGTTCGAGAAAGGCGTTCGGGAAGGGGAATCCAGGAAGGTAGGAAGGCTATTCGGGACGTTGTTCGTAGAGGTGAATCCATGAAGAAATCGGGAAGCCGTCGGGTGCCCCACGTTCGCCCGCAGTTGGCTAACGTGGGTAGTTGACCTTTGCCGTTGCTTGTTGCTTTTGCTCTCCCCTTTGAAACCTTGAAACCTCTGAAACTTTGAAACCTAGCTCTTTACTTCAGCACTCCGCGCTCGCTCGTGCGAATAAACTCCACCAGCAGCTTCACGTCTTCGGTCTGCTCCACCTCGCGCTCAATGCGCTCCAGAGCTTGCGTGGTATTGAGCTTGGCGGCCAGCAGTACCCGGAAGGCTCTTTGAATCGCCTGCACCCGTTCTTTGCTGAAGCCGCGCCGTTCCAGGCCAATTGAATTCGCTCCATAGGCGTGTACGTCGCGCACCGCGCAGGTTTTGGCAAACGGCATTACATCCTGCGTGATCGTCGTTCCCCCGCCAATATAGGAGTGCTTCCCGATCCGCACAAACTGATGGATCGGCGACAGTGCTCCCACCACCGCCCATTCTTCCACCGTCACATGACCGGCCAGCGTAGCCGCGTTGGCCATAATCACGTTGTCGCCAATGTGGCAGTCGTGCGCGATGTGCGCATACGCCATCAGCAGGCAGTGCGAGCCAACCGTGGTCAACCCTCCGCCCTTAATCGTGCCGCGATGCACCGTGACGTACTCGCGAATCTCATTGTGGTCGCCGATCTCCAGCCGCGTCCGCTCGCCCTTGAACGAAAGGTCTTGCGGCCCCTGGCCAACCACTGCAAACGGATGAATCCGGTTGTGGCTGCCCATCTTGGTCGGCCCCGTCAGCACCACGTGCGAAATCAGTTCGCAGTGCTCACCCATCTCCACGTCGGCGCCCACCAGGCAAAACGGCCCAATCGTGCACGACTCCGGTACACGCACGCTCGCGTCCACCACTGCGCTCGGATGAATGCCCATGCCTACTCCGCCTGAGTCTCTTCTGCTGCCGCCTCGGCCTTCTTCAAATTCACCAACTGGCAGGTCACCGTTGCCTCGCAAACCTTCTTGCCGTCTACCGTGACCGTGCCTTCCATCTTCACCGCCAGCGTGCGCCAATTGATTACGTTTACTTCCAGCCGCAACTGGTCGCCCGGCGTCACCTGCCGGCGAAACTTCGCCCGCTCGATCCCGGTGAACACCGTCAGCATCTCCGCCCGGTTCGGAATCTCGGTCATCAGCAGGGTGGCCCCGGTCTGTGCAATCGCCTCTACCATCAGCACCCCAGGCATAATCGGATTCCCCGGAAAGTGTCCCCGGAAGAACTCTTCATTCACCGTTACGTTCTTGATGGCAACAATTCGCTTCCGCCGTTCCAACTCAACCACCCGGTCAATCAGCAGAAACGGATAGCGATGCGGCAGTATCTTTTGAATGGCAACGCTGTCGAGGGGTAACTTCTCCAGCACATCAGGCGTAAGAGTAGCGTCAGGACTATGGAATTCGGTCATGGATTATCCCGTGGAAAGATAAAGTATAACAGCCAGCATTGCTAACCACGAAGCGCGGCATGCGGCTTATGAGGATGGCGAAAAAAACAAGTTGAGTGCTCGCAATCAACTTGTATCACTTTCGCGTTCATGCGATCTTTTTCATGCGATCGTGGTCACACCTGCACGGAGCCAAGAACCTTGATCAACCGTGACGTTTACCCAATCATTGGCACCGAAGGTATCGCGCGTCTGGTAGCCGCCTTTTATAGCCAGCTTCCGCAAGACGACCTCCTGGGCCCCATGTACCCGCCGGACGATATGCAAGGTGCGGAACAGCGCCTGCGAGATTTCCTGATCTTCCTGTTCGGAGGCCCGCAGCACTATATCCAACAGCGAGGCCTTCCCCGCCTCGGCGCGCGGCATGCCAGGTTCTTTATCGATCAGGCTGCCCGCGACCGCTGGATGCAGTTGATGAACAACGCTTTCGCCAAGACCGCGCTGCCACCCGAGGTCGAGCAAACCATGCGACAAGTCTTCGACCGAATGTCCACCTCCCTGATCAATCAGGTGGCATCCGGAAATCTCTGACTCTATCGAAATCGGCCCTATGCCACCGCGCCCTTCATCGCCGCTCCTTCGCTCCCTCACCTCTCAGCTTCCCCAGATGCTCTCCACCCTCCGCCGCTACGTCGAGCAGGAATCACCCTCCGCCTCGCCCGACGCCATCGCCGCCCTGGTCTCCCTGATCGCCGCCGATTTCGCCGCACTCTCCCCGCGCATCCGCCAGCACAAACTTCGCAATTGCGGCCCCGCCCTGCAAATCGATTTCCCAGGCCCGCGCCGCTCTCCGCGCCTGCTCCTGCTCGGCCACACTGACACCGTCTACCCCCTCGGCACTTTGGCGACCATGCCCTGCCGAGAGCACGCCGGACGCCTCTCCGGTCCCGGCGCATTCGACATGAAAGCCGGAATCGTCCAGGCTCTTTTCGCCCTCCGAGCCCTGCTTGCACGCGGCCCGCTGCCCTGCCCCATCACCCTCCTGCTCGTTCCCGACGAAGAGATCGGCAGCCCCGCTTCTCGCCCGCTCACCGAGCGCCTCGCCCTCCGCTCCAGTGCCGTGCTTGTCCTCGAACCCGCTGCCGGAGCCGCCGGCGCTTGCAAAACCTCGCGCAAGGGCGTGGCCCGCTATACCTTGCGCGTCCATGGCCGGGCCGCCCACGCCGGACTCGACTTCGAGCGCGGTGCCTCGGCCATCGTCGAAGCCGCCCAACAGGTCGTCGCCATCAGCCGGCTCTCCCGTCCCGCCAAGGGGCTCACCCTCAATCCCGGACTCATCTCCGGAGGCGTTCGCCCGAACGTGGTCGCCGATCTTGCCGAAATTGTTGTCGATGTGAGATTCCTCACTGCATCCCAGGCCGCCCGCGTAGATGCTGGAATCCATAAGCTGCGCCCGCGCGATCCGCGCTGCAGCCTGCAAATCCTCGGAGGCGTGGAGCGTGCTCCCTTCCGGCGTTCGCCCGCAACCGTGCGCCTCTACCGCATGGCGGCCCGGGCCGCCGAACAGCTCGGCTTCCAGCTTGCCGAGGCAGCGGTCGGTGGCGGATCGGACGGCAATCTCACCGCCGCCCTCGGCGTTCCGACCCTCGATGGTCTGGGCGCGGTCGGCGACGGAGCCCATGCTCCCAATGAGTTCGTCGTAGTTCGTGAGCTGCCCCGCCGTGCTGCTCTGCTGGCGGAATTAATAACGATACTGGCTGCAGGGTAAGGCGTTTCAACCTTTGACGCGCCGCCTGCCGTAGCCTACACTTTACTGAGAATGCACAGCCTGCGGGCGGAATAATCTGTTCAAGTACCCCGAACAGTCTGAGCGAATGGAGAAAATACAATGTTCGGTGGAAAACTTGGCCTCCCGGAACTGCTCGTTATCCTCGTGATCGCCCTTATCGTCTTTGGCCCCTCGAAGATTGCTGAGCTTGGCAAGGGCCTCGGCGAAGGCATCAGGAACTTCAAGAGCGCCGTCAAGGACGGTGAGAACACTACCCCGTCCGACCCCGAAAAGAAGTAGTTCGGCTCCACTACCGGTCGCAATCGAAACCTGCAAAAGCGCCTCCGTTCGTGGCGCTTTTTCCACGCTGCGCTCCCAATCTGCGCAAAAATGCGTGAATTTTTGTGAGGGTCAGCATCTTTCCATGGCCGTTCATAACGCCATCAATGCAGCGTCGCTCCCAGTATGGTCAGCGCCACTCCCGCCACCCCAAACGCAATTCCCGCCAGCCAATAGTGCCGTCGTTTAGTAAGCAGCGTGATGGAGCAGATGACCAGGCCCACCTCCAACAGCGTTTCGCCCAGGTCGTAGCGATTGGCGCGATGTTCGAAAAGCTTCACCTCGCCCTCCGTCGCCGTCGCTTCCTTCATGATCTCTTCCTGCTCGACGCTGGATTTCTCGATGGCCGCTTCATTTTTCTTGAGCAGGGCTTCGGCTGCCGCGCTGTCCTTCAGCGGAAGAACCTTCAGCAGTTCGTCCACCTGCGACATCGTATGGCGGCGAATATTCTTCGCCTGATAGTAGCCCCACTGGTCGGTGGCTTTGTTCTGCAAAAGTACCTCTTCCGTGTGGGCGCGATGGCTCAGCAGGGCCGCAACCGCCACCAGCACGGCAAGAATCGCCATGGTAAAGCTGACCGGTGCCAGAGAGGACTGTTCGCGGCCGTGTTCCGCCGCTTCCTGTAGCTCTTCCATCTCGTGTTCTTCACTCATGAGGCTTACCTTATTCTTCTAATAATTTAAGGGCAGAGCGCCCACCGGCGCCAGTTCCGCCCCCGGCAGTGCGTTTGGTCGCGAATTCACGACTTGTTGGCCTTCCCCTTGCCATCAAGTTCGCGCCGTGCCGCCTCCAACTCCCGCCGTTTTTCATCGCTCACCACAGGATAGGCCAGATTCATTTCGTCCAGCGCATGGACGATCACCGAGGAAACCACCAGCCGCGTGAACCACTTGTTATCCGCCGGGACCACAATCCATGGCGCAGCTTTGCTGGATGTGTGCCGGATCATCTCCTCATAATTCTTCTGGTAGTCGTTCCAGAAGCGGCGCTCGCGTACATCGGCGGCAGAGAACTTCCAATTCTTTTCCGGCTCGTCCAGCCGTGCGAGAAACCGGCGCTTCTGTTCTTCCTTGCTCACGTGCAGGAAGAATTTTCGAATCGCGGTTCCGTTTCGGGTAGCGTAGCGTTCGAAGGCGGAAATGTCTTCGAAGCGCTCCTGCCAGATTTGGTCACTGCGGCATTCAGCCGGCATATGCTGTGCCTCCAGCAGCTCCGGGTGTACCCGCACCACCAGTACTTCTTCGTAGTAGGAGCGATTGAAAATTCCGATTTTGCCGCGCGCCGGCATCCGCAACGACGTGCGCCACAGATAGCCGTGATCCAGCTCCTCCACCGAGGGCGCCTTGAAGGAGTGTACCTCGCAGCCCTGCGGATTCACCCCGCTCATCACATGCTTGATGGTGCCATCCTTGCCCGCCGCGTCCATCGCCTGAAAGATCAGCAACAACCCCCAGCGATCCTGTGCGTAGAGCTTGTCCTGCATCTCCTCGAGCTTCTCTTTGGCGCGCTGCAGCAACTGTTCGGATTCTTCTTTGAACTCCTTGGGAAGCCCCGCCGTATCGCCCGGATCAATGTCGCGTAAGCGGAACTTCTTGCCGTGATCGATTCTGTAGCGCGTGGCCAGTGACCGCAACTTCTTCTCTTGCTTCATGCAGCGGTTCTCCTTGCATGCTCTTTTTGCGCGGAACACTCGCGTGCCCGGCATCATCGAAATTACTCCGCACGACTGTACCACTCTGCATCGCCGGGCAAAATACCCGGCCGCGATCAGTCCGGCAGCAAACCCATTACACTTTCAGATGCGGGCCGCTCCGAAGCGACAACCACCACGCATCTCAGTGCACAGGAAAACCATGACCGAAGCGAAAAAGAATTCTCTCCAGCGGATCCTGCTGATCATGCCGGTCTTCATCCTCCTCGCCGCTCTATACATCGGATGGATATTCTACTCGCGCTGGCACGCCGCGGTTGACGCCCGCCATGCGGCCGAAGCCCGCGAGCTTGAGCGCGCCCGCCAGGAGGTCGAACTCAATGGCGGATCGCAACTCAGAATCACCGCTCTGTACGCCACCGCCGAAGCCGTTCGCAAAGGCCAGCCGGTTCAGATCTGCTACGGCGTGGTCAACGCAAAAAACGTCTCCTTTGATCCACCAATCCCTGACGTCTGGCCTTCGATGAGCCGCTGCGTGGATGTCTCTCCGAAAAAGAGCACCACCTACACCCTCACCGCCGACGATGGCGCCGGACATTCGGACAAGGCCCAGATTTCCGTGCAAGTGAAATAGCCGCCGAACGTGAACCCAGGTATGGTGCCCGAGCTCGCGTGCTCTCGCCGATAAGATGTGCCGACGTGAGCCGGAGTTTTATTCGCGTCCTTCTCTGTGCAGTATCTGCTCCACCCGGCGCAGGTCGTCCTCCGTGTCTACCCCAACCGTGTCGAATGGCGTTTCGGCGGCATAGATATCCACGCCATGATCGAGGAAGCGAAGCTGCTCCAATCGTTCGCTGAGCTCCAGCTCCGACTCCGGCCACAAGCAGAATTGCTCCAGAGCCTGCGCCGTGTAGGCGTAAAACCCCAGATGCTTGAAGTAGCGCAAATCTCCACGATGATCGCGGTCAAACGGAATCGTTGCCCGCGAGAAATAGAGCGCCCGTCCATTCAGCGCGGTTACGATCTTCACCGCGTTCGGATTCTCCACATCCTCAGCCGCACAGGGCGTGTAAACAGTTCCCACCTCCACCCCCGGACGCATCACCGAGAGCAGCGCGTCCAGATGCTCGGGCCGCGCCAGCGGTTCATCCCCCTGCACATTCACGTAGATATCGGCGCGCACCGAGCAGGCGACCTCGCGCACCCGGTCGGTACCGCTGCGGCATGCCTCGCTGGTCATGCGCGCCTTCCATCCGTGCCGCCGGCAGAGTTCCAGAATCTCATCCGAGTCGGTCGCGATGATCACGTCACTCAGCCCGCGGCAGGCGCAAGCTGCCTCATATACCCGCTGAATCATCGGCTTGCCGAGAATTTCGCGGAGCGGTTTGCGGGGTAGCCGGGTCGATCCAAGACGGGAGGGAATAATCGCAACAGCGTTCATCCACTCAGTCTCAAGTTTTGGCCGGGAACTTTCAAGTGCAAAGAAACAGCGGGAGCCGCCAAACGCCCGCCTCACGAATTCTTGAATATGCGGGAATCCTCTTCTTTGCCTCCGTTTCTAAAGGAACCATCGCAGTCCCCCCAGCATCAGATAACAGTCTCCTGTGGACAATCATCCCGGACGGAGGATCTCGGTTTGGCAAGCATCACTCCCGGTTCAATGCCGGTCCATTCTGGCCAATCTCTGCTGCAACAGTTTCAGCAGGTACGTTCCGCAACCCTGAAAATAGCCGCTCCGCTCTCCGCGGAGGACGCCATGGTGCAGTCCATGCCGGATGCAAGTCCGGCAAAGTGGCACTTGGCGCATACCACCTGGTTTTTTGAAACCTTCATCCTCTCCGGACAACTCGCCGGATATCGCATCTTCAATCCCGAATATCGCCTTCTGTTCAACTCCTATTACAAGGCTCTCGGAGGCCATCCTCTGCGCCAGCAGCGCGGAACCTTCTCCCATCCCTCCTTCAGCAATGTTCTCCGCTACCGCGAGCATGTGGACGAAGCGATGCAGCGCTTACTCGCCCGCGAGCCATCGCCGGAGACTCTGGCCCTGGTCGAACTCGGCATTCATCACGAGCAGCAGCATCAGGAACTCATCCTCACCGATATCCTCCACGCTTTCTGGACCCAGCCGCTGCGCCCCGCTTACGAACCGCCGGCGGAACGCGCCGCAACCGCCGCCGAACGCTTGCGCTGGACCGCCCACGCTGGCGGCATGGTGGAGATCGGCGCACCTGACGAGGGCTTTGCCTTTGACAATGAGCGCCCTCGTCACTCCGCGCTGCTCTTGCCTTATCGGCTGGCATCACGGCTGATCACCAACGGCGAGTACCTCGATTTCATCAACGACAAAGGTTATTCGCGTCCCGAGCTGTGGCTTTCCGATGGATGGGATATCGTCTGCCGCGAGGGTTGGAGTGCGCCTCTCTATTGGGAGAAGAGCGGCGGCCAGTGGTGCGAATTCAGCTTACGAGGCATGAATCCTCTCAATCCAGCAGCTCCCGTCAGCCATGTCAGCTACTACGAAGCTGACGCCTTCGCCCGATGGTGCGGCGCGCGTCTTCCCCTCGAAACCGAATGGGAGCAGACGGCCAAGGATCACACCATTGCAGGCAATCTGCTGGAGCGCTGGACCCTCGAAGCTCTCCCAGCCCAGTCCAACGCCGAGGATCAACTGTTCGGAGATCTGTGGGAGTGGACCGCCAGCGCGTACCTCGCCTACCCGGGCTTCCGTCCCGCCCCTGGCGCGGTAGGCGAGTACAACGGAAAATTCATGTGCAATCAGTTTGTCCTGCGCGGAGGATCTTTCTCCACCTCCGCCTCGCATATTCGCGCCAGCTATCGCAATTTTTTCCCGCCCCATGCGCGCTGGCAGTTCATGGGCATCAGGTTGGTAAGTCATGAGCGTTAATTCATCACTGGTCCGTCCGCTGGACGACAACGCCCGCGAGGTCATCCATGGTCTCACTTCGCAGCCCAAGCGCCTGTCTCCCAAATTGTTTTATGACGCTGCGGGATCGGAGCTGTTCGAACAGATTACCGAGTTGCCCGAGTATTACCTCACGGCAACCGAGCAGGCCATCTTCGAACGTTATGCGCCCGAGATGGTTCGCGTCGCAGGCGAAGCCTCCACCATCATCGAGCTCGGAGCCGGTACCGCCAAAAAGACCATGCTGGTTCTGCGCGCCGCGCTTGATCTCCATCCCGCCGTTACATTCATACCTGTCGATGTATCCGGTTACGCCCTTGAGGTAGCGCACCATCGCGTGCGCTCGGAGTTGCCCCAGATTGCCGTACACCCGCTGGTGCTGGACTACACCCAGCATTCCTCCGCCCTGGCCCAACTCTCCGGCCGTAAGCTCGTTCTATACATTGGCTCCAGCATCGGAAACTTTGAGCCGATGGCGTCCAGTGCGCTTCTGCGGCGGCTGCGCTCCTCGCTCGCTGCTGGCGACTCTCTTCTGCTCGGCACCGACATGCGCAAATCCGCCGACGTATTACTACCCGCCTATGACGATGCTTCCGGAGTCACCGCCCGCTTCAACCTCAACGTTCTTGCCCGCATCAATCGCGAGTTCGATGCTGACTTCGATCTCGATTGCTTTGCCCATACTGTCATTTGGAACGAGCGCGACTCCCGGATCGAGATGCACCTGGAGAGCCTCGCCGACCAGCTCGTCCACATCAATGATTTGGAGATCTCCGTTCCCTTTGTCTCAGGAGAGACGATTCATACCGAGAACAGCTACAAGTTCACACCCTCAATGATCGCATCCATAGCGGCCAACGGTGGTTTTCGTATCGAGCAAAGTTGGAGCGACGAGCGTGACTGGTTCACCGTCAATCTGCTCCGGCCGGCGACTCGCTGATCATTCCGGCTCCGCCCCATCTTTTAACTTTTTTGAGAGTTGAAGGTCGGAGTCGTGGACCCACCTATCGAGTCGCGCTCGCATCCTTGCCCAATTCGTTAACTTTCAGACTAACGCTGTTGACTGCTCAGATAATCTTTGCGAATTTGCGTAGCCATTTTCCCGAAACCATTCACCAAAAAGTAAAAACAGCCGCCGAAGTGATAATCCTCTAGTGAATCGTTGGGCTCGCCGCATCTCTGTTCCCTGCACTTCGGACAATCAATCCTTTTCATTGCCCGGATGCTTCGTCTTCCAGAGAATCTGCCGCATCATGCCGAGCCACACTTCGGCATCATTCTTCTCCAGCTTCAGCCGAAGCAACAGCCGCCGCACTTTTTCCCGGGCCGCAGCCTCTCCCGGTGCTTGCACGTACCCGCTGGTGCACAGCGCGTCGAACAAAACCTCGGTTATGCGCTCGACTTCCAGCGCACTCGCCGGAAGGTTCGTCCCAGCGGGCAAATCATTGGCATCGCCGCGCCCTAATTCATAAAGACACACCGCAACCGCCTGGCCAAGATTCATCGAGATGTGCTCATCGCGAGTAGGGACGCGCATCAGCCAATGGCAGTGGCTCAAATCCTCGTTGGATAATCCGAATTTTTCGGAGCCGAACAGCAACGCCACCGGAGCCTCTGCGAGTCCTCGTCGAATCAACTCCGCGCCCTGTTCCAGCCCGTGCAGGGAATGATGTAACTCGCGCTCGCCTACCGCCGAGGTGCCCACAACAAGGCTGCAATCCGCAACTGCCTCTGCCACGCTCCCGAATACCTCCGCGTTCAGCAACACCTGCGATGCGCCAACGGCGGAACGCGCACCGAGGTACGAAGGTTCCCAGGGAGTCACCAGCCGAAGATGCTGGAAACCGAAGTTGCTCATCGCACGCGCCGAGGCGCCGATGTTCAGAGGATTACGCGAGCGCACTAGCACGACGCGCAATTGATCGAACCATGGCCTCACGACCAGCGATGCAGGCGACTTATCCAGATGAGCCTCGCTCGGATGCAGTGGCAATAAAAGATTGTAGCCCGCGGATGATTGCGAACTTTTCCAGGATAAGAAAACGCCCCGTCCTCAGCATAAGGATGGGGCGCTTGCACGGCGCGATTACTTCCTTGTGATTTCCGGCGCGGGATACTCCGGCAGCTTGTCTTTGTTTGTGGTCTGGCGCTTTACTTCCAGATCGTCAAACAGAATGGACGGAGCCACTACGGCATGTGGAATTGGTTGGATCTCGTTATTCACGTGAGGATCGTTGCCAGCCGCTACGATATTGCTGCGCATGGAGCGCTGATCCAGATCGCCAAACAGTGCGCCGCGCACCAGTTCCTCGCGGCCATCCTGCACCCAGACGCGATAGAGCAAGCGTGGCATTCGAGCCCCCGCCATGGTCTTGGCGTAGTAGCCATAGTCCAGGCCGCGTTCCTTGCACATCGCGATCATCTTCTTCTTGAGATCCTCTGGAGCCGCCGCATCGCTGGAATGCACCACGAGATTTCCCATCGCCGGGGTGGGCCAGCTCAGTGGGAGACTCGCGCGTCCGTGGCCATTCGAGGAGGGGAAATCGCGAATCGGCTGGCGGCCCAGCAGAAAGTTCACCAGTACGCCCTTCTCCACTAAGGGAACGCGTTGTGCCCTGACACCCTCGTCGTCCACCTCATAATGTCCGAGCAGTGCTTTGCCGCCCAGTTCAGCCATGGTTGGGTCGTCCACCAGGCTGAGGAAGTCCGGCAGCACCCGCGTCTTGTAGCTGCTGGCAAACTGCCCGCGTACCCTGGCATTCTGCCCAAGCTCCGGTTTGTTTCCCAGCAGGTTCTCGCCGATAAGAGCAGAAAAGACGGTCGAAGCCGAATCCGCCGAGAGCAGCGCTGGGCCGTGATAGTCCTCATCTGCCAGAGGCGCTTCGCGCAGTTCCTTCAACGATGCCATCATGCTCAAGGCTCGCTCCTGGAACTCCGCCGCTTTGGGAAGATCTTTCAGCGAGCTTGCAGTGAACCCAGCCGTGCGCTCCAGGCGCATTCCGTCCTCAGCCTGCGTGTTGCCGCCGATGGTCATGCGGTAGAGTTCCTCTCCGCTGCGCACCATGGTTCCTTCAGAGTTCAGGTAATAGCGATTCACCGCCATAAAGTCGAGCGAAGCGCCCAGGAACTGCACCTTCGGGTCACGAGCGTAAAGGCCAGAAGCGTCGCGCAGCATCTTCAGCCAGGAGTCGCCCTCCACCTTGAGTGCAACGACCGGCTGCAGCACTTGCACGGGCTCGGCGTGGGCAAAGTCGTCGACCGGATGATCGATTGTCAGCTGCTTCAAACGGGCTTGCTTATCGGTCAGAGCCTCTACCGCCTGTTTGTACGCTTTGTCGGTTGCGCTCCAGACCTGGAAGCGGAAGGCCTGCTCGTCGTTGTCGAGTGGAACCACCTGCACGGTGCCTTCGCCGCGTGCGCTCGAACTGTCCTGCTTGTAATCGCCCAGCCTCACCTGCACCAACAGGAAGCGAATTCGAGAGTGCGATTCACTACGCACGCTGCCAAGCGCCGCGTCAGCCTCCCAGCCGTCCAAGTCCACGACCCGGTAGTCGATGAAGTATGGCGCGGGCATGTTCTCCAGACGGAGCTGGGTTTTGGAGCGCTCCATCTCTGCCTGCAGAGCGCGCAGAATTGGATCGTCCGCGCCCAACGAACTCTTTGATTGGGCGGCAACAGCAACGGCGGCACACACGAGCACTGCCATCACCAGCATCAGTTTTTTCAGAAGCGATTTCATTATTGCTGGCCTCCCACGTGTGCCGCTGTCTTCGCCAGGTTTTCAAATCCTGGTGGCGGCAGGATCGGCAGCCGCTCGTTGGAATGCGCCCGCTTCTGCACCTCAATTTCCGAGAACAAGATCGCTGGAGCTGCTGCGGAAACTGCAACTCCGCCCGACTCCGCACCGCACACTCCGTTGAAGACCGCAGAGGTGTCGCCGGTTACAAGGATGCGGTTCATCGCCGCCAACGGCGTGCCCACAATATCCACCCCTCGCACTAATTGATCGGGGCGTCCATCCGCGTACACGCGCCACACCATCACGGGAAGAACCTGGAAGGCCTGCGGCGAAGAACGTTGAGTCAAGGTAAATCCACCCTGAATATCCTCGAAGTACAGCCCATACGGCTTGCCTTGTTTCTTCACTTCGTCGAGCAGCTTCTGCCGAAGTTCAGAGTCCTTCACGGTCTTGGTTGAGCTTACGATCAGGTTTCCCTGGCGTCCCACGGGCATATAGCCGGCTTGGGAGCGGCCGTGCCCGTTGGAGTGATCGAAGCCCGCGATCGGCATGCGCGACATCAAGAAATTGCGCAGGATTCCATTCTTGATCACCTCGACCTTTTCCGCCGGTACGCCTTCGTCGTCGTATTCGTACCAACCTGCCAGCCGCGTTCCATTCAGTGCGCGCAATGTTGGATCGTCGGTGACGGAAAGAAAGTCGGGCAACACGGACTGGTTCAGTTTCTTGGTAAAGGTCTGACCCTCTTCGTCGCCGCGCTGCCGCTGGCCTTCCAGTCTGTGCCCCAGCACCTCATGGAAAAACACCCCCGAGGCACGGCCTGAGAGGAGCGCGGGACCATCGTAGGGCTCGGCTACCGGAGCCTCGCGCAGAGCCTGCAGATCCTTGGCCATCTGCTCCACTTTGGCGTCGATCTCCGCCGCGCCGGGAAACTTGTCCATGGAATCCGCTTGCAGGGTCTCCACTCGCATCAGTTCCATGCCGTCTTCGGCGCGGGTCTCCGCCTGGATCACCACGCGTACTGCGGTCTCCGGCATTACCACGCGACCGCCTTCGCTCGACACGAAGCGCTGCAGTGATTTCTCGCCGGCGACCATTACGCCGGAAGAGTAGATGAAGGGATACTTTCGAAAGGCGTTGGAGAAGCGGCGCGCAAAATCTTCCATCTGCTTCTGCTCCGGAGCTGGCGCCGTCTCCTTGTAATCCGTATGGATTCGCGCGGATTCCTTGCTGAAGTCCGCAGACAGGTCGTCTTCCTTCGCTTTTACCTGTGATTTGGTCTGCACGTTCAGAAATGCGGTGGAGGCCCTGCGGTACTCGCCGAAAGTCAGCCGCCAGAGCGCATGAGCAATCGCGTCAGAATCGTCATCGAGGGGCAGCGTCTCGGTACTGATCGCCGACCCACGATTCTCGCCATGTGCGTTGTCCAGCGCTGGAGTGCCGACCCGCATGATGACATCCGCCATTCTCTTCCGCCCGGTCGTGCTGGTGACGAGACTGCCGTTCATTCCCACGGCGAACGATACCTGCTGGTCATACACCGTGTAGCTGATGAAGTAAGCGGCGGGAGTCAGCTTGCCCAGCTCTGCCTTGGCACGTTGCAGCTCTTTGTCCATGCTGGCGAGGACGACGTCCTGTCTTTCAGGTGCGGCGGCGGATGCCCAGGCAGGCGGTTGGCTGCATAAAATGGCAGCCAACCCCAGCAGCCGGCAGGCGCGAATCAGATTTCTCATTTCAGGTATTTCTCTCCCTGGAGCGGCGTCTTGCGATCTGGCGAGTACAGATCAAGTCTGAAGTGTAAAGCAGAGAAACGCGAATCCCATCATGAATTCCAGCTAACGGTTGTCTCTGACCGGGAAGCAGGGCGAAAGGCGTAGCAGTTGTTCTCTGGATTGGTGCGCAAAAAGTGAGAGGCCGCCCGAAGGCAGCCTCTCGCGGATCGGTTGAAGTGCGAGTTAGAAGTTGAAGTGAGCCGCGAGCTGCATCATGCGCGGTCCGCCGCCACCCAGATACGGGTTGCCGCTGGCCACGTCCGGCGTTGCCGTAGCCTGGATGAACCCAGGTCCGCCAACCAGGCGATTGGCTCCGTTGATGGTCGCAGTTTGCGTGTTGCCGCTCATGGCATCGACACCGAAGTTCGGCATCAGCGGATTGGTTAAGTTTACGTGGTTGAAAAGGTTGAAGAAATCGGCCCGAAGTTCCATCGTCAGCTTCTCGGTCAGGTGCGAGGTTTTGGTTACCGAGAAGTCGAAGTCGGTAAAGTTAGGCGCGGTAAAGGCATTGCGGCCTTCGGTGGCAGGGTGTTGATTCGAAGCGCAGGAGCCAGTTATATCTGTGCCAGCCCAGGTACAGGGCGCGGCGAACGCTGCCAGGTTCAGCAGGTTGATGCCGTGTGCCCCGGCGTACGGATTGCCGATAATGTCCATGCGTCCGAAGTACTCTCCCGAACCATTGAGGTCGCCTTCTCCCAGGAAGCTCACCGTATACGGCTGGCCGGTGGCAAAGTCGAGCGAGCCATCCAGCGCCCAGCCGTTGGTGATCCACTTGGCTTTCACGAGATTGGGCAGGGTGTAGCTCCAGTACCATTGCACCCGCTGCCGCACGTCAAAGTTCGAACTGGCGCGTTCGGCGTGCGGGTTGAAGCTGTCTTCCGGCTGCGCGGCGTTGGGGACGAAGTCCATGCCGTCGCTGGCGGTGTCGATGGAGTGCGCCCAGGTGTAATTCAACGTCGAGGTCACGCCGTGCCAGTTCTGCAGCTTCAACGTGGCTTGCATCGAGTTGTAATTGGATAGCGCACTCGTCTCGATCTGATTGACATAGAAAAGCTCGGTATTGACGAAGGAGCCGGTGGTAATCGTCGGGAAGCACTGCTGCTCGTAGCCGACGGTGGTGCCATTGCCGCAGCTTACGGTGCGTCCATCAACGTTATTGAACTGATCGAGGTCGCGAATGTGGTAGAGGTGGCGGCCCTGCGATCCCACATAGCCAATCTGCACCGCGATGTTCTTGGCCACCTGCGACTCGACGTTCAAGTTGTAGGAGACGTAACGCGGTGTAACATTCCCCTGGGAGACAGTGAATACGCTGTTGGGAAGGTAGTTGTTATTGGCAGCCGTGCCGAATACCGGCACTCCATAGCTGATCTGGTTTTGTACCGGGGAGCCGAACAGAATGTTGTTGAAAGCCGGTCCGGCCTGCCCGCCGTAGGCGTTGTAGTCCTGGTTGCCCACAAAAAAGTCCTGCGAAGGCGCGTCGTAGAAGATGCCCACACCAGCCCTCAACACCAGCTTGCCATTGCCTTTCAGGTCGTCTGCCACGGAGACGCGCGGCCCGAAGTTGGTAAAGTCCTTCGGATACAGCACACTCGGTCCACCGGCGACTCCCACCCTCTGCAAGGTGGATGTATTGACATTGAAGAGGCTGAAGTCATTGCCGTGGGTGCCGATCACGCCGAAGTAATCCCAGCGCAAACCGGCGTTGACGGTGATCCGGTTGTTGACTCGCCAGGAATCCTGGATGTAAGTGCCCATGCCATTCTGGAAGCTATAGCGAGTGCCTGCTCCCATGGCGGAGAAGCCCTTTTCAATGTTGCCTGCCAGGAAGTCGTCGAGCGAGTCGAAGTTCAACTTGCCGCGATGTCCGCTGTCGATGAAGCTGTTGATGGCAGTGCGCCGCCATTCATACCCGACCTTGATGTTATGCCTGCCCTTGGTGATGGAAACATTGCCAAAAAGCTGATAGTTGGTATCGATGCGTCCGCGGGCGGCGCTGGTAGTCGCACCGATCGTGCTGAAGCCGCTGATGTTGATGGTCGGCAATCCGGTATCGTGAATGGCATCGCGCAGAGATGCGTCGCCAAACGGTACGGTGTTCAGTCCGATGCTGTTGGGATCAAAACCCTGGTCTGCGGGAAGGAAGTCCTGCAAGAACCGGTTATAACCGGCGCGAACCTCAACCACTACATTCGACTTTGGAACCGTGGTGTAGGAGAGCGATCCGACGTTCACGTGGGTCGGCGTGTCCACGTTATAGGCGGGCGCGCTCGACGAAGAATACAGCATGTTCAGCGGGAAGTTCTGCTTGCCGTGAGCATAGAGGTAGCGCCCGGTCAGCAGATCGCTGGAGCTGAATAAATGTAGATGTTGATCGAACTTCGCGATGACATTGTCATTGTTGTTGTAGAACGGAATGGTAAATGTAATTGGAGCCACCGGATTGGTCGCGTCGGCCAGCGAAGGCAGCGTTCCCCAGGGTTTCGTCTGCAGAAGACCGGAAATCACTGGGTTGATGGTGGCCAGTTTGGTGTCGATATAGCTTTGGTTCGGCACGGTTCCCGGCTGCGGTAGTCCGCCGCTCTCGCGCTGCCCCTCGTAGGCTAAGAACCAGAACGTCTTGTCCTTGACCAGTGGCCCGCCCAGGGAGCCGCCGAACTGGTGGTTGGTGAACGAGTTCTTTGGCTGGTCGGTGGTGTTGAAATAATTGCGCGCGCCCAGCGCAGCGTCGCGGTAGTACTCGAAGCCGCTGCCGTGGATCTGATTCGAGCCGCTCTTGGTTACGATGTTGACGGTGGCACCCGAGCTGCGTCCGAATTCGGCATCGGGAGATCCGACCACCGGGACTTCAGCCAGTGCATCAGTGGGAAGGATGGTGCTGGGGCATGCCCAAACGCCAGCCTGATTCATGGCTGGCAGGTTGCGGTAACCGTCGTTCATGTCGGTGCCGTCCAGCAGGTAGTTGTTGGAGCGGCCGCGGTTGCCATTAAGACTGAACAAGCCGTAGGAGCCAGCCGATTCGGTCGAGCCCATCGGGTCGCTGGTGGTACCCGGGACCAACTCCAGCAGCTTGGTGAAGTCGCGGCCGTTTACCGGCAACTCAGCCATCTGGGTTGCGTCGATCGTGCCGCCCGTGGTGTCGGAGGTGGTCTCAACCAGTGGTACGTCGGCGTTGACCTCAACCGTTTCCTTCACTTGGCCGGTGGCGAGCTTGGCATCGGCGCGCGCTGGCGATCCCACGCTTACCGGGATCTGGTTCAGCGTGGTGGTCCGGTATCCTTCTTTTTCAATGGTGACGCTGTAGGTGCCCAGCGGCAGTTCGGAGGTTTGATATTCACCCTGGTCATTCGTGGTCACCGTACGGGACAATCCCGTGCCAGGGTTGAAGACTCTTACATGGGCTCCAGTAACCACCGCGCCGGATATGTCGGTAACCGTTCCTTGAATGCTTCCTCGAAAGGTTTGTCCAAAGGCGCAACATGCAAACACAGAGGCTAAAAAAAGAAATAGAACAGTGACTGAACGGCTTTTCATTGGCCGAGCTCCTTCACATTTGGTAACACGGAAGAATGGCAGAGATGGGGCCGATGATAGCACGAGAACTCCTGGCCTGTGACAATGAAATGAATAGAAGATTTCAGACACAAAAAAGGGAGCCCCGGCTAGGACTCCCTTGGCATCGTCGCCTCTAAGCTGACCTATTTGTGTCCTTCGTGACCACCACCACTATGCCCGCCACCGCTTGAGTGACCGCCGCTCGGGTGCCCACCACCGCCGCTCGGATGACCTCCGCCGCCGCTCGGGCGACTCATCGAAGCCCGAGAAGCGCTTCCACCCGGCCGTCCATAGCTTGCTGCCGGACGGCTGGCAGACCGATTGATTGCTGCTCCACCAGGCCGTCCATAGCTGCCACCTGACCGGTTCGCGCTAGCAGCCCCGCGGTTGAAAGAAGCGCCACCACGGTTTACAGCAGCACCACGGTTATAGCCAGCACCGCCTGCCCGGTTGAAGCCAGCTCCACGATTGAATCCCCCAGCCGGCCGTGCGTAAGCTCCCCGTGCTCCAAAGCCACGGCCAGGGCCTCCCGGACGATTAAACCCGCGGTTGATCACCGTCGTGCTGCGCGTGATATAGGTGTTGTGATTGTAGAAAACGCCGCGGCCGCCCCAACGAGGCCCCCAGCCCATTCCCCAGTGGCCCCAGCCCCAGCCCCAGTGCGCGAACAGGCCAATGCCGATGCCGATGCCAAAGCCAATTGCCAATCCGCCGAAGAAGATCCCCGGAGGCGGATAGTAGTAATAGCCTGGGAACGGCGGGAACGGTGAGCCATAAACCACCCAGGGGTTATACACCGGAACGTAGACCACCGTTGGGTTGGCTGGTGCAATCGTAATTGCGCCTCCCTGATCGGTCACCACCTGCTGCGGTGTGCTGCGCAATTGGCCCGCGGACTGAGCCTTTTGGCGCATTGCCTGCACGGAATCCATCACGTCTTGCGGCTGGTTGTAGTAGGCATTGCCCAGATCAGTGGTCCACTGGATGTTCTTATCCATCTGCGCCAGAACGGTCGGAAATGCGGTGAGCGCCTTCACGCTCGCATCCCAGTTCTGGGCATCCGCACCAGCCGCAATCTGTTCCGCGGAGGCGTTTCCCTGTGCCTGCCTCCAGCGATCCGCCTCTACCACTTGGGTGGGGTAAGTCGCCGCGGCAAGCACCTGCGCCACCAGGGCATCTGGATAGAGTGCGATGGGCGCCACTAACTGGTCCAGTTGATCCGGAGACAGAGGTTGTGCCTGCGGCGCTTGCTGACCGTTATCCGCAGCGGGCGGTGGGACGGATTGCGCAAACGCGCTGTCCTGCCCCATCGGAATCATGATCATCAGTGCGCTGAGTACGATTGCCAGCCCTTGCCGAGTCAGTTGTCCGATTCTTTGTCCCACGGACGCTGCACGTAGCCTGGGCTGAAGGGTGTCGTGCAGGATCTCTCTCAGCAAGCCTGTACCTTTCGTACCTATATCGAATTTCATAAATCTCGCTCCTCAAGGCAGCAAAAATCGCGCTGCACATTCCCGACACGAACGGGTCATTGCATACTAACCCGATTCGGGCTGAGTAGTTTCGCGATAGAGATCGTGAACTTTTGTTACAACAAGTTTGCCTGGCGGTTTGTGGAAGCGTCACCGCCGGTAAGTACTGGAAGGAGATTGGCTATTCGTTCGCTTGGACCGCGATCACGGAAGGGGAACCGGACGAATACACCGCTCAGGGCGATGGATCTGGTTGGGCTCGCGATCAGCGGCAATCCATGCGCTATTTGCCCGTAGAAATCGAGTCCGGGTTGGAAGGCTCCTGAATCAATTCAGTCGCCGAACAAAGCGATAAAGCCATACCGCCGAGCACGACCAGAACACTGATGAGCGGCTGGGTCGCCAAGGAAAACAACCCAGCTACCAGCGCCGAGTAGCCGGCCAGCAACATGCCGACACTGATTACCCTCCTGCGGCTCACGCTGATGGCCATTTTGCGGCTCACGTTCATTGCCCCCTCTCGCTCAGGTATTCACTTTTGTTTCCAAGAAGAATCATCAGATACTAATCGGCGCCCGGCCCTCACCGTCTTCCCACTCTGAGCCTTTATCTCTGTCCAATCCACGTGTTCATTCCCGAACGCCGATTCATCCAAAACCAATTCTCAGTAAACTACCCCACATGCTGCGGGAACGGAAATTGAAAGAATTTATCGCTACGATCAAGCATCGTTATGCGGAGATAGGGGTTCAGATCCGCCTCCACGTGCACGCCTTGCAGGCTGCTGACTGCATAGAGAACTAACTCAATGCGATTGGAAACCAGCTTGCGAATCCCATGCAGAAAAACTCCAGAACGTCTGAGGCGGAGCAGGATGTTCTATACTGGCGGCTTGTGTGGTCACCGTGAAGTTCCGATCGGCCATTGGCGGTCGGCAACATGGAGTGTTTGGCATGAGCCTGCCCCTGAGTTTCGAGTTTTTTCCTCCCAAGACGCCGGAGGAAGCCTGCAAGTTGCGCGCTGTGCGCCAGCGGTTGTACGCGCTCAAACCCGAGTTCTGCTCGGTGACCTATGGCGCCGGTGGCTCGACACAAGAAGGCACTTTGGGGACCGTTCAGGAGATTCTGGCCGAAGGGATGGCGGTAGCATCGCATTTTTCCTGTATCGGGGCGACCAAGTCTTCGGTGCGCGAACACCTGGCCACGCTCAAGGCCATGGGGGTCAAGCGAGTTGTGGCCTTGCGGGGCGACCTGCCCAGTGGCTTCGGCGGTGGCGGTGAGTTCCACCACGCAAGCGACCTGGTCGCCTTCATTCGCGCCGAGACGGGGCGCTACTTTCACCTCGACGTGGCGGCTTACCCCGACACGCACCCACAAGCCGAGTCGCCGCAGGCCGATCTGCAAGCCTACGCGATTAAGGTACGGGCCGGGGCGGACTCGTCCATCACCCAGTACTTTTATAACGCCGACGCGTACTTCCGCTTTGTCGATGAAGCGCAACGCCTCGGAGTGGATGTTCCGGTTGTGCCGGGGATTATGCCGATCACATCGTCCGCCCAGTTGATGCGCTTTTCCGAAACCTGCGGTGCCGAGATCCCGCGCTGGATCCGCCTGCGCCTGCAAGCCTACGGCGACGATACCGCTTCCATCCGAGCCTTCGGTCTCGAGGTGGTGGTCAATCTGTGCGAGCGCCTGCGCCAAGGTGGCGCGCCTGCGCTGCACTTTTTCACCATAAACCAGAGCGTGGCGGTACTGGATATCCTGCACCACCTGGGCCTGGGTCAAACGGCGAAGGCGCGCGCCGCGTCAGCCGCCGGAGGCTAGGTTCAGAGAACCGGCTCAGGGGCTTTTCGTTGATGCGAGCGCCCAACCAACAACTCGCCTGCGAGTCCTGAAGATAAAGGCTTACACATCTGGCGTATTTTGCATGAACAATGGCGCGTTGTGCATAGCGACGCAGGCGATAAGCATCTAGATTAGGTACATGTTCAACGCCAAAGCTTATTCCGCTGCCGGTGCCAAGTCGCCGCTTGCCTCCACCAGGATCACGCGGCGTGATCCAACCGACCACGACGTACAGATTGAAATTCTCTACTGCGGCGTCTGTCACTCCGATCTCCACCAAGTCCGGAACGAGTGGAGCGGCGTCATGCCCACGGTATACCCTTGCGTGCCAGGCCACGAAATCGTCGGCCGCGTCACCAAGGTCGGATCCGCCGTCTCCAAGTTCAAACCGGGCGATCTCGCCGCGGTGGGCTGCATGGTGGACTCGGACGGCACCTGCCCTGAGTGCCAGGCCGCCCTTGAGCAGTTCTGCCCGAACATCACCCTCACCTACAACTCCCCGGACAAGCACCTCGGAGGCGTCACCTACGGTGGTTACTCCGACAGCATCGTCGTCGACCAGAGGTTCGTCCTGCGCGTTCCGTCGAATCTCAACCTCGCCGGAGCCGCTCCTCTGCTTTGCGCCGGAATCACAACATACTCGCCGATGCGTCACTGGGGCGTCACCAAGGGCAAGAAAGTCGGCGTGGTCGGTCTCGGCGGACTAGGCCACATGGCCGTGAAGTTCGCACATAGGCTCGGAGCCCACGTAGTTGTCTTCACGACTTCACCGGGCAAGAAGGAAGATGCACTCCGGCTCGGCGCACACGAAGTCGTCATCTCGAGGAATGCGAACGAGATGCAAAAGCACGCCGGCAGCTTCGACTTTATTCTTGACGCCGTTGCCGCGGATCACGACATCAATGCATATATCAATCTGTTGCGCCGCGATGGCAACATTACCCTCGTTGGAGCGCCGGAGAAGCCTCTCGCCGTTCCCGCATTCGGACTGATCGCGCGCCGCCGCAGTCTCTCCGGTTCGCCGATCGGCGGTATCCCCGAAACTCAAGAGATGCTCGACTTTTGCGGGGCACATAACATCACCGCTGATGTCGAGGTCATCCCGATCCAGAAGGTCAACGAAGCCTACGAGAGACTGCTGAATTCCGATGTGAAGTACCGCTTCTCCATCGACATGGCTTCTCTCAAATCCGAGTAAACCGATGAATAAGCACTTTCGCGTCTCCGGCAGCACTTTTCTCAAGTTGGAAGAACTGGGAGTCCGCGCCTCTGCGGTCCTGCGCAGAGCCGGCCTTCCCCAGGGATTTATCGATCAACCGCGCGTGCTCCTCACGACCGAGGAACTCTTTGCCCTGTGGCGTGCGGTAGGCGAGGTCAGCACCAATCCGGCGATCGGCCTCCAACTCGGCACAGAAACTAAGACCGAGCGCTTTCACCCTGTCAGTCTCGCTGCTCTTTCGACAGACAACTTTGGCGAAGCCGTGATACAGATGGCTCGTTATAAGCAACTCACCTGTCCGGAAGAGATTCTGCAAGCGAAGAACGACAATGAGTGGAGCATCCAGTTCCGCTGGCTGCTGGCAGATGAAGTCGAGCCTCCTGTGCTCATTGAATGCTGCTTCGCCTGGGTACTCTCGGTCGCTCGCCACGGCACGGGCACACGACTGCCGCCGCTGCGCGTCGAATTCGTAGAACCTCGCGCGCACGTGAAAGCAATTGAGCGTCACTTTAGTTGCCCCGTGGTGTGCGGAGCACCTCGCAACGCCATCGTATTTCGCGCAGCCGATGCCAAGCGCCCGTTCGTCACGCGCAATGCCGAGCTTCTGGGAATGCTTGCACCACAATTCGAGGAAGAGTTGAGACAGGAGAACCTTGACGAGAACTTCCTTGATCGCGTGCGGGTGGCGATACAACAAAGGCTCACGGGCCAACGTCCGACCATCGAGGACGTAGCCGATACGCTGCACGTGAGTGCCCGCACTCTGCAGCGGCGTTTGCAGGAGGAAGGTTCCAGCTTCCAACGGGTCTTGGAAGAAGCTCGCCACCAGCTTGCTCGCCACTATCTCAATAACTCCGTCCTCGAATTGAACGAAGCTGCGTATCTGTTGGGATACAACGACGCAAACTCGTTCGTTCGCGCTTTTCGTATCTGGGAAGGAGTTCCACCCGCCCGCTGGCGAGAAGAACAGCGAGCGAAGGCCGTATCATAACCGGCCTCTACTTTAGAAGGGAAAGTAATGAATAAACGCAAACTTGGAAAAAGCAATCCACTGGAAGTATCGGTCATCGGACTCGGCTGCATGGGCATGAGCTTTTCCTACGGCCCGCCGAAAGATAAGCAGGAGATGATCTCTGTTCTCCGTGCGGCCGTGGAACTTGGCATCACGTTCTTTGATACCGCCGAGGTGTACGGGCCGTTCAGCAACGAAGAGCTTGTGGGCGAAGCGCTGGCTCCGTTCCGCGGGCAGGTGATGATCGCCACCAAGTTCGGGTTCGATCTCAGTGGCAGCGATAATCGGCCGGGAGTGGCAGGCCTGAATAGTCGGCCGGAACACATCAAGGAGGCTGTCGAAGGCTCGCTCAAGCGGCTCAAGACCGATGTCATCGATCTCTTGTATCAGCATCGCGTCGATCCGAACGTACCGATTGAAGACGTCGCCGGCGCAGTGAAGGAACTGATCCAGGCAGGCAAGGTCAAGCACTTCGGACTTTCCGAGGCAGGCGTAAAGACGATTCGCCGCGCCCACGCAGTCCAGCCACTCACCGCACTGCAGAGCGAATACTCACTGTGGTGGAGGAAGCCGGAAGCGGAAGTGCTGCCCACCCTAGAGGAACTTGGAATTGGTCTGGTTCCGTACAGCCCTCTGGGGAAGGGATTCCTCACCGGAAAGATGGACGCAACCACTCAGTTTGGAAGCTCCGATTTCCGCAGTACACTCCCTCGCTTTACGCCGGAGGCTCTGAAGGCCAATCAGGCGGTTGTCGATCTGCTCGGTAAGATCGCCAAGCAGAAGGAGGCAACTCCTGCGCAGATTGCGCTGGCTTGGCTGCTTGCGCAGAAGCCGTGGATCGTTCCGATCCCGGGCACGACGAAGTTGTCCCGCCTCGAGGAGAACATCGGCTCCGCGGCAGTTGAACTCACATCCGGCGACTTGAGCGAAATTGACAGCGCTGCCTCGAAAATCACGGTGCAGGGTGATCGGTATCCGGAACACCTGGAGCAAATGACCGGCCGTTGAGCGCCGCCTGCAGTCTAAGGGCCTGGCATAACGATCCATCGTGCCAGGTCCAGCTCGTCACGCGACGCACGAACAGAAACGCTCAACAGGAGATGGTGGTATGAGCAAGACAGTGCTGGTACTTTCCGCGAGCCCTAGAATAGGCGGGAATTCGGATACGTTATGCGACCAGTTTATGCATGGGGCGATTGAGGCGAAGCATCACGTCGATAAAGTGGTCATCGCGGAAAAGAAAATTCACTACTGCAAAGGCTGCTATGCCTGCGGAGGTAACGGGGATTGCGTGCAGAAAGATGACATGTCGCAGATTCTGGACAAGATGATAGCGGCTGACGTTATCGTATTGGCAACGCCCGTTTACTTCTACACGATGTGCGCTCAATTGAAGACGGTGATTGATCGAACCGTCGCTCGTTACACCCAGGTTGCAAACAAAGAGATCTACTTTATTGTGACTGCGGCCGTCAGCAGCGAGGCGCCTCTGAAACGAACCGTAGAAGGATTGAGGGGATTCACTTCCTGTCTGCCAGGGGCAAAAGAAAAAGGCATCGTTTATGGTACGGGTGCATGGAACGTGGGCGACATCCTGAAAAGCCGAGCCATGAAACAGGCGTACGAAATGGGCAAGGCACTGTAGGCTGCCTGAACTGTATGCCAAACGAAGACAACCATCTAAAGAAATCACACAAAGGAGTTCCCGAGTGGAAATCAAAAGAATTGGCTCGCAGGCTTCCGTCAAAGGACCGTCCGATTGGTTCACTGGGACCGTACGCATCGATCCCCTTTTTCAGGCACCCGATCCGGCACTTGTTCAGGGTGCCAGCGTAACCTTCGAACCGGGCGCGCGGACTGCATGGCACACGCATCCGCTCGGTCAGACTCTCATCGTCACGGCTGGCTGCGGCTTGGTTCAGCGCGAGGGCGGCCCCATCGAGGAGATCCGGCCCGGTGATGTGGTCTGGTTCTCGCCCGGCGAGAAGCACTGGCATGGGGCCGCGCCGGCCACGGCCATGACGCACATCGCCATTCAGGAAAAGCTTGACGGGAAGGTTGTCGACTGGATGGAACAGGTCAGTGACGAGCAATATCGGGCAGGCCAAATAAAGGACACCTTGCATGCATAACAACATCGAAGGAAAAGTCGTTGTCATTACGGGCGCAAGCAGCGGGCTCGGCGAGGCAACCGCCCGGTTTCTCTCCGCACAAGGCGCGAGCGTTGTTCTAGGTGCACGGCGCGTGGATCGCATCCAGTCATTAGCCGATGAGTTGATCGGCAGCGGCGGCAAGGCACTCAGCGTAGCAACAGACGTGACGCACTTCGATCAGGTTAAGAGATTGGTGGACGCAGCCGTGCAGAAGTATGGGCGGATCGACGTCATGATCAACAACGCCGGGCTGATGCCGAGCTCGCCACTCGAACGCCTCAAGATCGATGACTGGGACCGGATGATCGATGTCAACATCAAGGGCGTGCTATACGGCATAGCCGCGGCGCTGCCGCATATGAAGCAGCAAAAATCCGGGCATATCATCAACGTCTCCTCTGTGGCCGGCCATAAGGTCCGCGCTGGCGGCGCCGTCTATGCGGCAACCAAGCACGCCGTGCGGGCCCTCTCCGAAGGGCTGCGCCAGGAAGTGAAGCCCTACAACATCCGCACGACGGTGATCTCACCCGGCGCGGTAGACACCGAACTGCCGAATAGCGTGACCGAACCGGACGTCGCCGAGGGCATGCGCAAATTTTATGAGATTGCGGTTCCTGCGGAATCGTTCGCGCGGGCAGTCGCCTTCGCCATGAGCCAGCCGATGGAGGTGGACGTGAACGAGATACTGTTCCGCCCCACGCGACAGGAGTTTTAATTTCGCTGACCCGGAAGTTTGCGCAACCTCGCTGCCCTTGCTGACATCCGACTCTCTTTCGCAACCGACGGGAGCCGCGCAATGAAGTACATGATCACATGGCACGAACGATCGATGGGATCGGCAGCAGATTACGAGGGCTTACAAAAACGGATTATGGTCGTATTCAAGGAGTGGAAGATCCCGGAAACCGTTAAAGTCCACCATTTTCTGGTGCGAGCGGGCGACTGGGGCGGCTTCATGCTCGTCGAGACCGACGACTTCGCCGCCATGCACAAGATGACTACCACGTGGGCGGCCTTTGAATTTCGCGTCGATCCGGTCTTGGACATTCAGGATGCCGTAGCCGCTCAGCTTGAAGCAATGGCCTGGCGGGATTCAATCCCGTCGGATTAAACCGCGAGGCGCATCACATCTGGACGTCGGGCAAACCGGAAGCGATCCGGCGGCCAACGTTCAGCGAATTTACTGGTGGCGGCGAGTGGACTCGAACCACTGACCTACGGATTATGAGACCGTCGCTCTAACCGGCTGAGCTACGCCGCCACGGGCTGTCTGCCGGGAGGGCCTGCTGGTGCAGGCGGCAGACATCATGCGGTCAGGATGCGACCGACAACACTGATTCTATTGGGCCTTGGGTGCACTGTCAAACCGCTCCGACCTTGGGTACAAAACACAGCAGAAATGCGATGACCCGCGCGCCGGGTCCCGGCTTTGTATAGTCGCGGCGGCACTTCTTTTCGTAATCCGCGCGAAGCAGTTAGCGCGATGGACTTCGCAAGGTGTTCCAGCGCCGGCTGCCCCACATCAAAGCATTGGCGATCTCCGGCCCTTCGCTGCCGGCGGCATAGTTTGGAAATTGCGGCTTTGGCAACTGTGTCCACGCCTGCTCAATCGGGGTGACGATGCGCCACTCGGCTTCTACTTCGTCGCCGCGAGTGAACAGGGTTGCATCGCCCATCATCACATCCAGCAGGAGAGTCTCGTAGGCCACTGGGGTATTCATTCCAAATGCGACGCGATAGCTGAAATCGGCCTTGACGGTGATGCCGTTCATGCCTAGGCCTGGCCGTTTTGCCCCGAACGAAATTGCAATGCCTTCATCGGGCTGAATCCGCAGGCTGATGACGTTCGGCTCAGGTTGCCGGTTTTGCGAACTAACGAACAGTGCCTCCGGCGTCGGCTGGAAATGAACCCTGATCTCCGTCGCGTGCGCTGCCAGCCGCTTGCCGGTACGAATGTAGAACGGCACGCCGGACCAGCGCCAGTTATCGACGTGCAACTCCAAGGCTACAAAAGTCTCGATGAGCGAATCCTCGCTAACACCCGGCTCCTGACGATAGCCCCGGACCAGATTTCCCTCCAGAACTCCGGGCCCGTACTGTCCCCGCACCGTGCGCCGCGCCACTTCCTCCACGGTCATGGGGCGGATCGCCTTCAGGACTTGCACTTTCTGTTCGCGGACAGCATCGGCATCGAGGCTGAAGGGTGGCTCCATCGCGGTCAATGACAGCAGTTGCAGTAAGTGGTTTGCGACCATGTCGCGCAGGGCGCCGGTTTCTTCGTAAAACTTTGCCCGGTTCTCCACGCCCAGCGGTTCGGCTGCCGTAATCTCAACGTAGTCGATAAAGTTGCGATTCCACAGCGGTTCGAAGAGCGAATTTCCGAAGCGGAACATCAGGATGTTCTGCACCGTCTCTTTGCCGAGATAGTGGTCGATGCGGTACACCGAGCTTTCCTCGAATACTCCCAGCACCGTCTTGTTCAGGGATCGCGCGGTCTCCAGATCGCGTCCGAATGGTTTCTCCACCACCACGCGCGACCAGCCGTTTTCATTGTGGTTCAGCCCTGCCGCACCCAATCCGGTAATCACCTTGGGCGCTACCGAAGGTGGCACCGACAGATAGAACAAATGATTGCCACTGGCGCCCGACGCCCGCATCTCCTTCAGCCGCTTCGCCAATTCCGTATAAGTAGCGGAGGAGTTCAGATCGCCGGAGAGATAATTCAGCTTGCTGGCAAACTTTTGCCAGTTTTCTTCGCTGAAGGTGCGCGCGTCGTTGGAAATCTCGACCGACTGCCGGATCGTGGCGCGAAACTCCTCATCGTTCATTGCCGGCAGCCCTACGCCCACAATGTCAAAGCCGCGCTCAGTGCAGCCCACCGAAGTCAGATCAAAGACCGCAGGCAGCAGTTTGCGCCGCGTCAGGTCGCCTGAACCACCGAAGATGATCAGTATGCAAGGCTCAGCCGTGGGTAGAGGCTGAACTTCGGTAGGCGCGGTCGGAGTCGCGGGAATCACTGTGCTCATGGTTGTAGTCTGATCCAATCCCGAGGCGCGTTGACACGCTGCGTCGCCGCAAGCCTTATGGCATCGCGACACTCAGCCAATAGAGACTCTTTTTTGATGCTGGAGCGAAGGTTTAGACCCCAACAATTCGGCGCAGCCTTAGGCCGTGCCGTTTGGTACCTGCGCGTTTTCCACTGCTCGCAGTAACCGCTTCAGTCCATCCAGGACGTCCAGCCCCAAATCCACTCGTATCGCGCGGCGCCGGTGTTTTACCAGCGACTCCAGATCGCCAAGGGCCTGTGCCTGCTTCAGCACGCTGAAGCAGAACGGTTCGCCAGGAATCGCTACGTCTTTGGCGTCCTGGGCAGTCAGTTGCAAAAACACACCATGGTTTCCACCGCCCTTGTGCAACTGTCCGGTGGAGTGCAGAAAGCGCGGACCGTAGCCGGTGGTTGTCGCGGCGCTGGTCTTGGCTCGCACCGCCAAACGCAATTTCTGCACCAGCGCTTCGGCCTCGGGAGTCTCCCAGAAGTATTGCGTGATCGCCACGTAATCTCCGCCATGGACTTGGCTCAGGTGAGCGGCAATGGCGGAGTTCAGCGTTGTACCCAACGCCTTGTCTTCGCTGTAAAGCTTCAGCGAGCCCTCCTCTACCAGCGGAGCCTGCTGCGGCAGTGCGCCTTTGGCCACAAACTCGGCCAGCAATTGCTTGGTATTGTCCTTGGACTCCTGTACGTTCGGCTGGTCGAAGGCGTCGATCTTCAGCAGCGAACTGGCCACCGCGGTTGCAAATTCCCAGACAAAAAATGTCGCGCCCAGATCGATTGGGCCTGCCAATTGTTGCTGCACCACAGCGAATCCCGCAATCTCCAGCGCGAGCACTTTCGCGTTCGTCTCGGGGTCGCCCGAACCCACGGCTATCGAAGCAAACACCCGGTCGTTGCCGTACTCCCTGACTTCGCCCAGAGCCTCTCCGGCGACCGGCACAATTCCCTTGCCTGCCTTGCCCGTACTCTCCGCTACCAGTTGTTCAATCCAGAGTCCCAGGGATGCGATTTGCTGCGTAGGCACCAGAGTCAATTTGTCTATGCCGTTGTTGGCAAGCGATCCCAGCAGGGCGCCGAGCGCGGCTCCTGGATTCGCGCCCGCGTCCTCACTCTGGCACGCCTTTGCCGCCGCCACCGCGCGCTCCAGCAGGCCTTCCACGTCGCCGCCCATTACCGCAAATGGAACCATGCCAAAAAAGCTCAGCGCCGAGTAGCGCCCGCCGATATCAGCCCAGTTCAAAAAGGTTTTGCGATAGCCCGCTTCCTTCGCCTGCTGTTCCAGCAGCGTTCCAGGATCGGTGATGGCGATAAAGTTCTCTCCCGCCTTCGCGCCCTTCGACTGCTTCACTCGATCGTAGAAGTAGCGCTCGAACATCTGCGGCTCGGTGGTTGAGCCCGACTTCGAGGCCACAATGAACAGCGTGCTTTCCAGCTTGATCTGCGCTTCGATGTGCGTCACCGCTGCCGGCACCGTAGAATCCAGCACCAGCAACTCAGGGTAGCCTTGCTGCGCCCCAAAGCTGTGCCGCAGAACTTCCGGACACAAGCTGGAGCCACCCATGCCCAACACTACCGCGTGGGTGAATCCTGCCGAGCGAATCTCTTGAGCAAACGCTTTCAGCTCTGGCACACGCTCCAGAACCTGCCCCGGAACCGTCAGCCATCCCAGCGAGTTGGCGATGATTTTGTGATGCTCCGGCTCACTGGACCAGACACTGGGGTCTTTCTGCCAGATCCGCGCAATCGTCTTCTGCGCGGTTAGCTCTCGCAGTGCGGATTCAAAATCCGCCCGCACCGCGAGCGCAAGGTCGCTTTCCTCAGACATGAGCAACCTCAAGCCGGCGCCGTTCGATTACTGCGATCAGGTCGTTATAGGATTGCGAGAAACTTTCCACGCCCGCCGCCGTAAGCTCGGTGGTTACGGCCGTCATATCGATCCCGAACGCCTTCAGTTTGGCGAACAATTCGTGCGCGCCCTTCAGGTCGTCCGTGATGGTCACCACCGGCTTGCCATGATCGCGGAACGCGTCGAAGGTGGCCGGAGGCAAGGTGTTGACCGTGTGCGGCCCGATCAGCGTATCGACATAGAGCACATCGGGGTATTTCGGATTCTTGGTGCTGGTGGAAGCCCACAGCGGACGCTGCAGCTGAGCCCCGGCGGCTGCCAATTTCTCCCAGCGTGGGCCGCTGAATAGCTGCTGAAACTTTTCATAGGCCAGCTTCGCATTCGCAATCGCGGCCTTGCCCTCAAGCTCTGCCGCCTCCGGACGCCCGGCCTTGGCGATCTGTTCCAGCTTCTTGTCCACCGCCGAATCAATGCGGCTGACGAAAAAGCTAGCCACGGAAGCAACGTGGTCCACCGCGCCACCTTTGGCAATTCGCTTTTCCAAGCCCTTCAGATACGCTTCGACCACTTGCGCGTAAACGTCCACCGAGAAGATCAGGGTTACGTTTACGCTGACGCCTTCCGAGATCAGCTCTTCAAACGCGGGCAGCCCCTCGGGGGTCGCCGGAACCTTGATCAGCACGTTCGGCCGGCCCAGCTTGGCATGCAAGCGCTTGGCTTCTTCCACGGTACCCGCGACATCGTGCGCCAGCAGCGGAGACACTTCTATGCTGACGAATCCGTCCTTGCCGTTCAAATCCTCGTAAACGGGACGAAAGACGTCGGCGGCCCTGGCGATATCCTCCACCACGAGCGCGTCATAAATCTCGCCAACACTCTTGCCCGCCAGCCCCCGTAGCGCGTCTTCGTAATCTTTGCTACCCGCAATTGCCTTTTCGAAGATCGTCGGGTTCGAGGTGAGTCCCCGGAGCCCATCTTCTTCGATCATGGTTTTCAGCGTGCCCTGGGTAACCAGCGAACGCGTCATCTGGTCATACCACGGGCTCTGTCCCAACTTGCTCAACTGCACTAAAGGATTGCTAGCCATCATTGATCTCCTCGTTACTTCACTTCGATGCCTCAAAACCTTGATTCCATGGCTGCTATCTTCTCCAGCCGTCGTCGATGCCGCGGCTCGCCGTTAAAAACAGCACCCAGAAAGGCCCGCACCAACTCCAACGCCAAGGCTTCGCCAACCACCCGCGCTCCCAGACAAAGCACGTTCATGTGGTCGTGCTCCACGCCCTGGTGCGCTGAATATGTGTCGTGACAAAGCCCAGCCCGCATGCCGCGCACTTTGTTGACCGCCACCGATGCGCCCACGCCGCTGCCGCAGATGAGAATGCCACGCTCGGCCCGGCTCTCCGTCAGCGCCGTTGCCAAATCGGCGGCGCGATCCGGATAGTCGTCTGCCGACAAGCTATCGTGCGTCCCCAGATCCAGGGTCTCATGTCCCAACCTGCGTGCCTCCTCCAACACCGGAGTCAGCAACATCGAGCCTGCGTGGTCTGCCGCGACGGCAACTTTCATCTATTTTTTCCTGAGCCTTTCACCACCGCAATGGTTTCGTGGGCACGCTCCACCACCGCTTCCGGGGTAAAACCGAAGTGCTTGAATACATCCTTTGCCGGTCCCGAGGCGCCGAACTGCGTTTGCCCCACGATCCTTCCTTCCAAGCCCACGTAGCGCTCCCAGCCAATCGGAATCCCGGCCTCCACGGCGACGCGCGCCCGCACCGCGGCAGGCAGAACGCTCTCCTTGTACTCTGCGCTCTGCTCGTCAAACAGATCCCAGCAGGGCATGCTTACCACGCGCGCCTTGACGCCTTCGCCTGCCAGCTTTTCCTGGGCAGCCACCGCAAGCTGCAACTCGCTTCCAGTACCGATCAGAATCACGTCAGGTGTGCCCTGCACGTCGCTGAAGACATATGCGCCCTGGCGGACGCCTTCCGCACCGGCATACTTCGTGCGGTCAAAGGTTGGAACCGCCTGCCGGGTCAGCGCCAGAGCCGTCGGATGCTTCTTGCTCTCGACCGCCAGCTTCCATGCCACCGCGGTCTCGTTCGCATCCGCTGGACGGATCAAGCGCATGTGGGGTATGAGGCGCAATGACATCACCTGCTCAACCGGTTCATGGGTCGGACCATCCTCGCCCACGGCAATCGAGTCATGAGTGAAGACATAGGTCACCGGCAGCTCCATGATCGCGGCCAGCCGCACGGCTGCGCGCATGTAATCACTGAACACCATGAAGGTTCCGCCGAAGGCTTGCAGCCCACTCGCGGCGATGCCGTTCAGGATTCCTCCCATGCCCATTTCACGAACGCCAAAACGCAGAACGCGTCCGCCGTAACTGCCGCTCTCGAAATCCGTTTCGCCGTCGATATGGGTTTTATTTGAGGATTCCAGATCGGCCGAGCCGCCGATCAGCCAAGGCAGATTCTTCGCAATCGAATTCATCACCTTACTGCCGGCCTCGCGGGTGGCAAGACCCTTGGCGTCGGCGGGAAAAACCGGAACGTCCTTATCCCAACCCTCGGGCAACTTGCCGGTCATGATTCCGTCCCACTGTTTCGCCAGCTCAGGATTCTTCTTTGCCCAGAGCTCGTATTTCGCCTTCCACTCAGCTTCCAGCTTCTTGCCGCGCTCGACGGCTTCGCCCAGATGGGCAGCCACATCCTCCGGTATCAGGAACTGGGCGTCTTCCGGCCATCCGTAGAAGCGCTTGGTGGCCTTCACTTCCTCTACGCCCAACGGTTCGCCATGGGCCGCGCTCTTGTCCTGCTTGTGCGGCGAGCCGTAGCCGATGTGGGTGTGCACAATGATCAGCGTAGGCCGCTCGGTTTCCGTCTGCGCCTTGCGGATTGCGGCTTCGACCGCCTCCAGGTTGTTGGCGTCGTCCACCGTCAACACGTTCCAGTGATAGCCCTTAAAGCGCGACTCCACGTCATCGCTGTAGGCCAGCTTCGTCGGCCCGTCCAGGCTGACGTGGTTCGAATCGTACAGCCAGATCAGGTTCGACAGCTTCAAATGGCCCGCCAAGGCGGCGGATTCATGCGAAATCCCCTCCATCATGTCGCCGTCCGAGCAGATGGAATACACGCGGTAATCGACGACTTTGTCGTCGGCGCGATTGAAGTGAGCAGCCAGCCAGCGCTCGGCCATCGCCATGCCCACCGAGTTCGCAATCCCTTGTCCCAGCGGTCCGGTCGTCGTCTCCACGCCGGGCGTCATGTGGTACTCCGGGTGCCCGGGGCACTTTGAGCCGATCTGGCGGAATCTCTCGATCTCAGAGAGCGGTAGATCATACCCGGTCAGGTGCAGCATCGAGTAGAGCAGCATGGAGGCGTGTCCGGCGGAGAGCACCACCCGGTCGCGATTTGGCCAGCGCGGGTTCGCCGGGCTGTGCCGCAGGAAGCGGTCCCACAGTACGTACGCCACCGGAGCCAATCCCATCGGGGCTCCCGGATGTCCGCTATTGGCCTTTTGAATCGCGTCGATGGACAGCGTCCGAATGGTGTTTACGGACAGTTGGTCGAGCGCCGAGGTCTTCGCTGCTTCAAGTTGCTGCACATTCGCTGACATGTAGTTTGAGTTGCCTTTCTGCCCCGGCGCGCTGCCGGGTGCTCCGTCGCTGTTCTGGTGATGAATTCCGGGCAGGTACTTTACCGCGCATTAACAATAATGCCGTGTGTCACGGTGCCAAGTCGAGCTTACATTCAACTTTTGGTGCCTTTATCCGTTTTGAGATGCGGCTGGTGCGGTACGGGAACCAGGGTTGCCGCTTCCTGTCACCTTTTCATGAGGAATCCGGAGTATCAGGACGACTGGCCCGGCGGAATCCGCCTGAGAACCCGTGCGACTTCTTCTGCCGCGGACCGCAACCAGGCCCCTGATCGCAGTATGGGAAAAATCATTTCCACCTTGTGGTATTTCCGGCGCGTCTAAACAAAGCAGAGCGGGGCCTCGTTGGTCCTGTCGCTTCCGCCGTATAATGTCCATAGTTCAGGCTGGCTTCAAAGGATCCATGTCAAAAAGCGTAAAAACATCACTTCTCCTGTTGTCGTTCCTCATCCTCGCCTTCGCCGTGGCTGGAGCGGTTGGCGTCAAGGCAGGCAATAGTAACGACGGCGCGTATCGCCAACTCAGCGTTTACAGCGAAGTTCTCTCGCGCATTCGGTCCGACTACGTCGAGGATCCGAACATCCCAGAGGTCAGCAATGGAGCCCTGCACGGGTTGCTCGAAGCACTGGATTCCAACTCCAGCTACCTGAGCCCGGATGAATACAAGCTTTATAAGCAGATTGGCCAGCCCACCGCTGGCATTGGCGCTGCCATCTCCAAGCGTTTCGGCTACGGCGATGTGATCTCCGTGATACCGGGCGGTGCTGCCGACAAGGCCGGGCTTGCCGCCGGAGACATTGTCGAAGCTCTGAACGATAAGAGCACCCGCGAAATGTCGCTGGCCGAACTCGATGCATTGCTCGGAGGGCAGGTCGGCTCCGTCGTTACTCTCAGCGTCGTGCGCCCTACCAAGGTTCAACCGCAGAAGATTTCTATTACCCGCGAAGTGGCAAAATACCCGCCGGTCTCCTCCAAAATGCTGGATGGCGGGATTGGTTACATTCGCGCCGAGGGCTTCCCCAAGGGCCGCGCCCAGGAGATCGCCGCGGCGGTCCGTGAGCTTCAGAAGAACGGCGCAAAAAAGCTGATCCTCGATCTTCGCAACTCCGGCGACGGCGACAGCGCCGAGGGGGTCTCGACCGCAAACCTGTTCCTGAATCACGGGCAGATTGCCTACTTGGAAGGTCAGAAGTATCCGCGCCAGAACTATACCGCCGATCCCTCGAAGGCGATTTCCAGCTTGCCGCTGGTCCTAATCGTCAATAAGACCACCGCTGGAGCTGCTGAAATCGTCGCTGGTGCGATTCTGGATAACGCACGCGGTGACGTTCTTGGCGATAAGACATTCGGCGCCGGCTCTGTCCAAAAAACCATCGATCTTCAGGACGGAGGCGCGCTGATCCTCTCGGTTGCCAAGTACTACACCCCGGGCGGGAAAGTGATTCAGGATGTTTCGATCACTCCCAATGTTCTGGTCGCCGACAAGACGGACGACTTCATCGCACCGGAGGATTCCGACATTACCCCCGACGAGAACGAGAAGCCCGAACCCCAGAAGAACCAGCCCGACGAACAACTTCGCCGCGCGATTGAACAGCTTACCAAGCAGGATCAGAAAGCCGCCGCAGCCGGGTAGCCGCGCGGCAGCCATCGACTCAGCCCCAGCCTGAATCAGGCTGGGGCTTTTACTTTCTTAGCTTTATGATTGGCGCAAGCGTTATGGTTGGGCCCAGAAGCAAAAGCCGCGGATCTGCTCCGCGGCTTCAACCGTCATTCCGGGCTAACTACCGCTTGCCCTTCTTGCCCTTTTTGTCCTTGGCTTTCTTTTCGGGTTTCATGGGAGCCTTCTTCTTTTCGGCTTTCTTCGCAAGCTTCTTGCCCGCCCGAACCGCCTTTACTGCCTTCTTGACCGCTTTCTTCGCAGCTTTCTTAGCAGGCTTTGCGGCTTTTTGCGGAGCCTTCTTTGCCGCCGCTTTCTTTGCGGCCTTTTTCGCTACGCCCTTAACGGCAGCCTTTTTGGCGGCCTTCTTAGCGGGTGCCTTCGCAGCTGCTTTCTTGGCAGCGGGTTTCCTGGCTGCTTTCTTGGCGGGCTTCTTTTCCGGAGGAGCTGGCTCGGCTTGCGCTTCCGCTTCGCTGGCCTCCTCGTCGCGCTGAGCGCGGCTGGCCGAAGGAGCTACCGCCTCATCTTCAGCGTAGCCTTCTTCCTGTTCTTCCGGCTCGTCCTCTTCGTCCTCCAGCTCTTCTTCCTCTTCGTCGTCAATTACATCATCAAAAGATTCGTTATCGCCGAAGTCATCCCCATCATCACTGCCGCGACCGTAAAGAGTTTCGTCGAACGTCATGTCTCCTCCTGATATCTTTTTCCGCTCCGCGCCCGCGGACTGCTGAGCACAGGTACAACACGACTGCCGCTACTTGGCTAACGCGTGCACAGTGCTTGAATTTCATGCACGCCCCCGCACCCGAACACAATAACTCAGCCTTGTTTGCGATGCAACGGAATGAAGTATTTCCATGCGCAAAACACCAATCTATTTCCGGAAAGTCAGCCTCGCTGCTTGTGCTTCTTGCTGGAATGCGACGCCCTTGCCAAATCTTTCGCTTTGGTACTCTTCGCGGCGGGTGCTTCAGCAGCGCCTTTGCGTCGGCTTTTCCCCTTGCCGCCTTGCTTCGCCGCTGCGTGCGCAGTGTGTTCCGGTTCGGCGCTGGCCTCACTGGTCCGGAGCCGCCGGTGGCTGCTGGCCACCGCTGTCCACTCCACCACGGCTCCGCCAGCGGGCTTGAAGATGGTCAGTGATCGTCCCGCACGCAGGGCGTTGCCGTGCAGGCGATTCCATTGCCGGACCTTCTCTGCGGGAACTCCAAAATCGTCGGCCACCGACAGAACGGTGTCGCCTTTGCGCACCGTGTAGCGCGCCGGGTGCTGGTTATAGCTCAGGTTCGCGCTGTGGCCTCCCGCTTCGGTAGCCGGCGCAGCCGCTGTCTTGGTTGGAGAAACCGGAATAATCAGCTTGCTATTCTGGGCTAATCCATCCCCTTCCAGGTTATTCGCTTCGGCGATGGCCGTGGCCGTGGTGCGATAGCGGCGGGCGATATCGCTCAAGGTCTCCCCGTTTTCCACCCGGTGGTATCGCCAGTACACGCGCATGTCCTCGGGAATGGCCTCGACTGCCTTTTCAAATTTGGCGGCCATTCCGCTGGGCAGGTGCAGGTCGAAATCCATATCCTTCGGGGTGGTCATGCGCAGCAGGCTTGGATTCAGCTCCTGCAGCACTGCCGTGGATGAGTCGGTGCACTCGGCGATCAGCCGCAGATCGATCGGGTAGTGAATGCGCACCGTGTCGGATGGGGTTGGCAAGTCCAGCGGGAGATGATCCAGCCCATACTGGGTAGGATTTTTCGCCATGATGGTCATGGCCAGAATGATCGGCACATAGTTTCGCGTTTCGCCGGGTAACACATTGCGCCGGTAGAGCTCCCAGAAATCGGCGTAGCCGGTACGCTGTACCGCGCGCTGCACCGTGCCAGGCCCGGAATTGTAGGCCGCCATCGCCAGATACCAGTCGCCGAACTGGTTGTAGAGATCCTTGAGCAGGCGGGCGGCAGCGCGCGTTGCCTTCTCCGGATCTTGCCGTTCGTCCACCCACCAGTTGTGCTGGAGCCCGGCGTGCACGCCATCCCAGGGCATGAACTGCCACATCCCGCGCGCTCCCATGCGCGACAGCGCGAGAGGCTGGAAACCGGATTCCGCCTGCGCCAGGAACATCAGGTCTTGCGGTACGCCCTCTTCGCGGAAGATTCGCGAGATCATGGCGCTGTAGCGTCCGCGCCGGATCAGGGCGCGCTCGATAGTGCCGTGTCCGCGAGAGGAGAAGTAATTGATGTAGCTGACGACCGGATCAGTCAGCATCAGCGGAAGATCGCTGTGGGTGTTTGCCAATTCGGCTTGCGCCTTGGCCTTGATTGAGGGGTCGACCGGGAACGTGATGTTGTTCACCTCGTCGATGGGCGCGGGCTCGGCGCGTTGCTCGGTGAATCCATCACCGGCCTTGAGCGCCTGCAACTCCAACTCGTGGGTTGCCTCCACAATCTTGTCAAACTCGTTCTGCAGCTTCTCATCGCTTTGCAAGCCGATGGGGCCGCGCAGCAAGAGATTGAATGCGGCGTCGAAGTTGTCCTTGGCCGCCTCCATGTGCCCAGCCGCGTAGTTCGCCTGACCGCGGGCGTACTCGGCCTCAGCGCGCGCGATCAATTGCTCCACGGTCTCGGCGGCAGGCTTGGGTGCGGCCGTACTTTGCGAACTTCTCGGGGTGGGCACGGCGGCGGGAGGCGGCGCAGGTAGAGCGGGCGCGGTGGCCTCCGGCGCGGGCAAGGTGGAAGCTTTCTCCTTCTCAGGCGCACAGGAAGTGAGAAGCAGGGAGGAGAGCAGCAGGGACGGCAGGATTACGCGACAAAAAGGTTTCATTGTTTTATGCGGCGTGTTTCCGATGAATACGACCATCGGAGTACGCGCTTCTTCAAATCTACGAACGATTCACCGAAGGGTCAATCGCGGACAAGCCGTGGTTACTGTCTTAGTAATGGTTGCGGGAGCCCGGAGACCATATACTACAATTCAACTTTGGCTGCTCGATCTATTGACCCCCGGGTCAATGGTTGGCAAATGCCTGCTCCAGATCATCGACCAGATCGGCAGCTTCTTCGATGCCAACGGACAGACGAATGGTAGCAGGCGAGACTCCCAGGAGTTTCAGTTCACGACGGGGAGCGCTGGCGTGCGAAGAGAGCACGGGATAGGAGACAGTCGATTCAACCCCGCCCAGGCTGGTGGCGAGATACCACAGCTTGAGCGCGTCAATGAATCGCTCGGCCGCCCGGCCTCCGCCACGGATATCAAAAGAGACGATGGCTCCAAAGTCTTTCATCTGATTTACGGCCAACTGGTGCGAAGGGGAACTAAGCAACCCAGGATAGAAAACCTGGGCTACGCGACGATGCCCAGAGAGGTACTCTGCAACAATCGCGGCATTGCGGCAGGCGCGCTCGACTCGTAAGGCAAGGGTTTTCAGGCCCCGGAGCAGCAGGTAGGCGACTCCGGGATCAGAGCAACCACCAGAGAGAATCATGGTGTTGCGGATGGGCTCGGCCCAGCGGCGGGAGGTGATGACGGCGCCGGCAGTCAGGTCGCTGTGTCCGCCCAAATACTTGGTGGCCGAGTGCACGACGATATCGGCGCCCAGGGTGAGCGGCTTCTGGAGAATGGGAGTGGCGAAGGTGTTGTCCACTACCACGGCAATCTTGCGCTTATGGGCGGATGCGGAGAGCGCTCCAATTTCAGCACAGCGCAGGGTTGGGTTGGTGGGAGTTTCCAGAAACAGCATTCGCGTTTTGCGCGTGAAATATTTCTCAATTCTGGGCAACTCAGTGAATGGAACGAAGTGGGCGCGAATGCCGCAGCGCGCCAGCAGGTTGGAGAACAGTTTGGTAGTGCCGCCGTAAAGGTCGAGCATGGCGACGATTTCGTCTCCGCTTTGGCACAAGGTCAGGGCGACGGCGAGTTCCGCGGCCAGGCCGCTGGCAGTCAGGACGCAGTCTTCACCCTGTTCGAGCGCGGCGATCTTTTCTTCGGCGGCGCGCAGGGTCGGATTCCCATAGCGAGAGTAGAGGAAGACCTCAGGGTCTCCAGCTACATGGCGACGTAGTTGCTCTGTATTCTTCAGGGCGAAGACCGCAGTCTGTTGAATCTCGGTGGTGAGAGGAGCATTGCGGCCATGGCGATCTTCTCCCGCGTGCACGGAGAGGGTGGCGTCGGATGCGGGCAGAGGTTTGTTCATGCTCGATTTGAGATAGACCGGATCTTTATGGAGTGTACCGGAACTGTAACGATTGCAAAAGGAAGAGGCGAAACGCTGCTCAGGGACAGATCTGTCCACCGACTCTCTTTTGGAAGAGAGTTGGGTTCCCCGCGGAGGTGATATCTTCTAGCCCTTGGATCTTACGGCTTCGAGGCACTGGCCGTACAGATCAATGAGATGTTTAGCATAGTCCTCGGCTCGTGAAACCGTGCCACCCTGGAAGCCCGCGCCAGGGGTGCCGGTGCGGCCAAAGCCGGTAGTGGTGGCGACGAACTTCATCATTTCCAGTGCAATTTCTTCATCGCGGCGCAAGGGGGGAGCAGCAGGAACGGGATTGGCAGGAACATCGCTCACGGGAGTTCTCCGGGGATGAATTGATGACACCGCGCCACCCTGAATAAAAGGCTACGCGGTGCCGATAATAACAGATATAGAGATTATGGCGAAGAACACCGAAAGGCCGCGGAGCCGTTGCGGGAGCAGAGCATTGAAGTCCGCTCCCTTTTGGCTGCTACTGGATTTTTGCCGGGGAACTCTGCCGATAGGCCTGGGCATCGATCCGCACGGAGACCGGCGGCTTCTTTGGCGGCAGAGCATCCTCTGGATAAATGGAGTATCCCGGATTGTCCTCGTCGCCGGCGGTGAAGACCGGGCGCAGCAAACCGACCTCCAGCAGGACGGCAGAGAGAGAATCGAGCGCGGCGGCATAGCGACGCTCGGCGCGCTGCACGGTGATGCCGAGTCGCAGCGCCGCTTCGGGGATGCTGTAGTCGAGCAGGATGACGCCTGCGATGATCTCAAGCAAGTGACGCTCGATGCGGTCGAAGACCCGCTCGATGTCATGGACAAAGATCACGGCATCCTCGAAGGTGTGCAACTTGTAGGAACTGACCCGCGCGCGGAAGCAGAGACCTCCGAGGATGCTGGGCAAGCGCCCGATGTCGACCGACATGCGGAAGTAGCGGCGCAGCAAAGCGCGGGTATAGGGGCGATAGGCACCCAGGTTCGTGGTGTCCGCCGGATTCCGGTGCCCACCGGGTACGAGTTCCAAATGGAAGTTAGCAGGACGATCATTCATGCCTGCACCTCCGCCCGGAGCCGGGTCCAGATCCGCAAAAAAGAAACTGGACCATCCAAGCGAAGAGAAGCCTCCGCCTTCGCGCACGGTGCGCATTGTGTTCGCTCACTACCTGCGCGGCGAAGCCAGATGGTTCCGCAGCGCTCGCAATACTTCAATTCCATATTGCGCATCTGCGACGCTTCAGAGATTAGATTCATTAGTGTTTTACCCCTTTGCAAAAAAAACCTGCCGACGGCAGGAAGCGAAGATTGCGGGAGTTGGGCTCCGGGCAAGGATCACATGAGTGCCGGCGACAGGGCTCGATTCATTTGCGATGACCTGTTTGTTATCGATTGGAGGCGGTGCACCCTTGGATGCATTCGCAACTGCTCTCTTACTTAAGGTCAGAGAAGTCTGCGGTCGTCCTTACGCGTAAAGTAACCTTCTTCATAACCGGATTTAAGAACCGTACCGTTTTGAACGACAACACTAAGGCGGCCGGTAAAACGTATTTCCCGGAGAAGTTGTGAAACACCCAACGCAAGGAGTTCGGAGTCCCGAACCTTGCGACGAAACTCGACGAAGTTAGTTTCGCTCGAAGCAATATTGCTCTGCGACATTGCTGCTCCTGGCCCAATTACCAAAAGTGTTGTTGGGGGAATCATGGAGCGCAGGCGAAAGTAAAGTCAATCACATATTGCTGTAAGTCGTTACTAAAGTGTTTTTATATTTCTTAAAGCTATACATACATCATCATAGAGATGTCTGCGGGGCGGCCAATGTTGATTGTAGATTTGCAGAATCGTTTACGGGCTCTCCTGCGTGAGCGCATTTACGCAGGCGAGTTGACGGGGACGGACGTGGCGAGCCGTGCCGGATTCCAGCAGGCACATGTTTCCAATTTTCTGAACCAACGCCGGGGCTTGAGCATAGAGGCGATGGACCGTATCATGGAGGTCCTCCGGTTGGAAGTTTGCGACCTGCTGCCGGAAGAGCGCAAGAGAACGTTCGCAGAGGATCGCGGTGACGCAGCGTTTGAAGCGGTTCCGGTGGTGGGGTTCGGCGCGCTGTTGCAGTGCGATTTTGGTTCCGGTGAGATTGTGGAGTTTCTGCGCTTTAAGAAAAGTTTTCTGCGGCGGATTCGTCCCGAGATGGCGAGCCAACGCAGAAATTGGCAACGATTTGTGTTGATCAAGGCGGATAAGGACTCTGGGCTGGCGATGCGTCCGAGGTTTTTGCCGGGAGCGACATTATTGATCGACCGCCATTACAACTCTCTGAGCAGTTATCGGAGGCGCGAGCCGAATCTATATGTTGTAAAGAGCGAGGAGAGTTGTAAGGTTCGCTACGTGGAATTGCAGGGGAATCAACTGACGCTTCGTCCAGAGAATCAGCAGTGTAGTTTGGGATACGTACAACTGAGCAAGGGCGAGACATTTGCGGACTACGTGGTGGGCCGGGTGGCGCATATTGCGATGGAGACATAAGCTGTCAAGAGCAGGAATTTTCGAATCATAAAGCAAGTAACTGATAGCAAGGCAAATAGAATTTGCGCCTCGGGTGAGGGGATGAGGGGGGTGAAATTGATATCCTGAAGATAAGAGGCAGCAAGAGGGGCGGTGGCGGTGGCATCGACAAAAAAACCAAAGGCAAAGGCGGGAAACAAACGGACCGGCAAAGGCGATCAAACCAAGGGGCAAGCAGCGTCGACGACAGCAAAACCAAAGAAAACGGCAAGCAAAAAAGCGGCAAAGAAGAGCAAGCGCATAGCGAAGAGCGATTCTGCAACGAGGAGTTCCGCAAGGCAGCGTAAAATACGAGTTCCTGACGCGACCGGACAGGACGCGACCAACGGGACGATGATGCAGGAGCCGGATCCGTTTGAAGTTGCGAAACGCACGATGAAGGGCTCGGTTCCGGCGATAGTGGAAGCGATGGTGGAGTTGGCCAAGCAGGGAAGCTGCACCCACGCCAAAACGCTACTGGAGATGACCGGCGCAAAGCATATGTTCGACGGCGAAGCGGAGGTGCAGGACGGCGGCGCACCGTGGGCGAAACTGGTGCTGGAACGATTGGACGAAGCGGAGTCCGAAGCCGTACAGGAAGCCGAAAGTTTGCCGAAAGTTGCGGAGCGCTAGAGCCGCGGCCGGCGGAGACTGCGATCGATAGAGGGCGGACGCTGAGATGGACATGACGTGGGTCACGGAGCGGATAGCGGTCGGGGGCGGCATCTGGGTACAGGAAAAAATGGCCGAGGTAGCTAAGGCCGGAGTAACTCACGTCATCGACATGCAGATTGAATTTGACGACACCGCGCTGGGCGAGCGGGTTGGGGTGGAAGTGCTGTGGAATCCGGTGGACGACGACTTTCAACCGAAGGACCGGAAGGTTTTTGAGCGGGGAGTGAAGTTCGCGTTACGGGCTCTGGAAGATCCGCAGGCCAAGCTGTTTGTGCATTGTGCGGCGGGAGTGCATCGCGCTCCGATGATGGCACTGGCGGTACTGTGCGCGACGGGGTATTCGCTGGAGCAGGCCAAGCTGTTAATCCAGACGAAGCGGTACGTTGTGGATTTTGCCGAAGTATATGTGCGCAGCGTGGAGGAGTTCTTGAAGAGCTACGCGGGAACGAATGGCAAAGCGGGGAAGAGCCGAAAGGACGGCGACAGAAAAGCATGAATACGAGAGCGATGGGAATTTCGAGCCGCCTAGCCAGGCGGCTTTTGATTTTTGTTTGGGCGGCACTATTGGCAGGTGCAACGGGCGCGAAAGCAGATCCGGTGAAGACCCTGGTGCAGGATACCTTGTACCGCGCGGATGGAAGTCCGGGGGTCGGAAACATTACGATCCGCTGGAGTGGGTTTTCGACCAGCGCGGGAGAAGCCGTGACGGCCGGAGAGATGACGGTAGCGACGGATGCCAACGGAGGCATTTCGATTCCACTGATTCCGAACACGGGGTCGAATCCATCCGGAACCTACTACAGAGTCATGATCAAGTTGAGCGACGGAACCATCAGCGAGGAGCAATGGGTGGTTCCTGTGGCGACGAGCACGACGTTGGCTGCGATTCGAGCGAAGGTTGTGCCGCAAGCGGTAGCGGCGCAGTTTGTAAGCCTCGATTACCTGAACTCAGCGCTCAGCAAAATCTCTACAAGCATACCTGCCGCACAGGTCAATACAGATTGGAATTCGGCCTCGGGTGCAAGCCAATTGTTGAACAAACCGGTGTTGGCTGCAGTGGCAAGCTCGGGTAGCTATAGCGATCTCAGCAACACACCGGCGATCCCGAACCTTGCGGCTCCGGGCGCGATCGGCTCGGTAACTCCGGGCATGATCAATGCCACTGGGTACGAGGTAGGCGGAACGCCGTTGGCCAGCTCGAACTTAAGTGACGGCGGCAACCTGGTGATGAATACAGGCAGCTATGCCAATCCGGCGTGGCTCACCGGTCTGGATGGGGGGAAGATCACCGGTGCACTCAACAATGTGCCTATTGGTGCGATCACGCCGAACACGATCAACGCCACGAATGTGATAGCACAGAATGTAGTCACCAGCCAGAGTCCGCTAGTTGACATCCGCGCCTTTGGTGCGGTGATCGACAACAGCACGCCAATCGATACCGCGCTGCAGGCGGCGATTACTTCGGCGGCGACGACGACCGGCGAGGTGTTGTTGCCGTGCGAGGCCGGATGCTATCTGCAAAATGGATCTTCGATTACCAACCCGGGCAACACAAGCATCATGTTCAGGCTGCAAGGCACGCTGCGGCTGGGCAGTACGTTCGTTCCGCCGGATCGCACGGATTGGGTCTGCGACGGCGGCGGAGTCTCGGCGCAGTTCCAGATGAATGGAGCGACTTGCGCGATCACTGCGCCCCAGGCTTACGGCACGATGGGGACGGCAATTAGCACGACTAACTCTGCGGTGACATTTACGCCGACCTTCACGGGCGGAAGCATCGCGAATATGCCGGTGAACTCGGCAATTACGATCGCGGGAACGACGAGCTGTGCGATCACCTCGATTACCAGGACGGCGGCATCGTGGAACAACGTTACCGCAACTTTCGCATCGGGCTGCCGGATTCCGGCGGGAACGACGGTCACCGTGGCGGGAGTGACGGACAGCAGCTTCAATTTCACGCCGATGATTACTGCCTCAGATTATCCAGGGCAGACTTTAACTTGGACTGAAGCCGGAACTGCCAGCACATCTAGTGGTGGCACCGTCACCGGCTTCAACGAAGACAGCTTCGAGTCAGTGCGCGTGACGGCGGTGTCTGGTTCCACGGTGACAGCCGCCTTTGCGCACACTCATAGCGCCAGCGATGTGTGGGGCATGGTGGCGATCGCTCCTCCAGCAAGCACCTACAACCATCATGGTTTTGAGAACATTGACGTCAGTCAGAACTACGGGGCAGGATTCTGGGGCGAACACATCGCGTTCTTTTCGCTGAAGAACATGGCCTTTGGCGAACGGAACTACATGGCTTCGATTCCGGTGGAGTTGTCCAGTTCGTGGTGGTTCACCATCAGCCGCTCATCGTTGCTGAATACAGCCCCCTATAACTGCACCAATAATTGCGGAACGACCGGCTATCCCTATGGACTGCGGTTAACCGCGCTTCCGACCTCGCGTAACCCTAATAACGATAGTTCGGGCGGAGAGATGTCCTTTGTTGACGATAACAGCGTAATCGGCGGCGGCATCAAGGTGGACACCAACGGAATGCCGCAGAAGGAAGGCGGCCTGAAGGTCACGAACACGACCATTGAGCAGCCGAATAACAATGCCGTCACCGTGGACCCGCGCTATGCCCAGGCGATGGCACCGTTTACCTTGGACAACGTGTATTTGCAGGACAATATGATGGGGTACAACCCTGCCTACATCAATTTTACCGATCACACCACGCCGGCGGCCGGCTCGGTGGACATTCGCGGCCTCAGCACGATCCTGACCGGCACCGTGGCGGGCAAGTACTACACCGGACGGATTCTGAGTGACGGCACGGATTATGCCCAGGGATTCATCCAAAATCCGGTGGGCCGCACCACGCCTCCCGGCACCATTACCGACGGCAGCATCACCAAGACTGAATTAGACGGCATCGGCGCGAGCATGGGACCGTCGCTGATTCCTTTTGCTACCCAGGCGACAACCACGAATCCGGCATTGTGGAGCGTGGCTGGCTGCGGCGGTAGTCCGACGTTGACGACAGTGCTTGCGCCCGACGGCACGATGACGGCGGGAGAGATTGATTCTGGAGGTGGCGGGACTCCCTGTCCGGTTCAGGTAGCCAGCCTAAACACGGCAACGGCTGTAGGGGATAGGTTCCTGTATGGCGCCTGGGTTCGTCCGGGAGCAAACCAGACGTCGGCAGGCAGCATGTTTGGACCGTTTGGTTTGCATAGCTATGGAGCAACGGATGTCTTCGACAGCGGCTATAACAGTACGGTTCCGAACGCCTATCAGATGCAAGTGTCCGGTGACTGGTGGCATCCGATGGTGGCGCTGACTACGTTGACCTCTGCTACGGCGGGATCACACGGTATTAACCTCTCCTTGTATGGAGGCAATAACCGCGGACAAGGCAATCAATTCTGGATGCCGTTCATGATCTACATTCCAGCCTCGGCGGGAGTCCCGCTGGATGAGGTGGAGCGTATCCGGCAAGAGCTGTTGCATGGAGTGGTGCCTCCGGGAATGCCCGCGGGCGGCGGAGTGCTCGCGATGAATCCGGCGCATAAGCTGTACTGGGGAAGCGATACGAACCTGTATCGCGGCGCGGCGGGAGTGGTGCAGACGGATGGGGCGTTCAACGCGAACGGGACTGGGGGGTACCAGGTAAACGGAGCGGCTCCTTCCGGTCACTATCTGCGCGGCAACGGCACGAACTATGTTGACTCGGCGATTCAGGCGGCAGACATCCCGACGCTGAACCAGAACACAACCGGCACAGCCGCAAATGTCTTATCCACGACGGTGCTGCCGAACGGCGTAACCGCGACGACGCAACTAGGAACGGACAACAGTACGAAAGTTGCGACTACGGCTCAGGTACAAGCTGCGATCTCAGCGGCGTCAGCTGGCGTGGGAAATGTCACCGGGCCTAGTTCTTCAACCAGCGCCGATCTTGTCTCGTTCAACGGCACGACAGGAAAAACAATTCAAGACAGCGGAATAGCGGCCAGCTCTGTCCGGACCACCGCTGGAGGCCAAACCATCACCGCTGCTGACACGTTAAGTGGGCTGGCAAGTGGCTGCACCCAGTTTCCTTGCGAAGTGGCCAAGGTTGCTCCGACAACCTATAGCGGAACATCCGGGGTTAATCCATCGGTTTGGCTCACACCTTCAGCGGCGGGGCAGTTCCGAATGTGTGGTTACGTGGATGTCACGGTTGCGGGATCAGCTGGATATGCGAACTTGGTTCTCTACTACACCAGTGACGGTCATGCGTTTAGTGGCATAGATATCACTGGGGCCACCAACTCGATCACCACGCAGTGGAGTGTGTACCAAACGTGCTACAACTTTTTCTCGGACGCAAGCCAGAATATTAAGTGGGGTCTAACCATGTCTTCAGCTACAGGATCGCCCACGATTCGCTATGCGGTCACGCTGGAGCAATTGCAGTAGGGGACGTCGTTATCGGCGGAACGATACCCCGAAAGGAATCGGGACGAATACGACGGCATTCTACGACTGGCAGCTCGATCACACAGCTCAATGAGCAAGTGAAAAGGTGGGGTTCGCCGGATTCCGGATGACGCGCCTGGCGCGGCGTCGGGCTGGCGAGAATCTGCCAGTGCTGCTTGTGCGCGTGAATAGAGCCGCGGAGGAGGCGGCTAGGGATTATGAAAAGCAATTGGAAGACAACGGTGGCGGGAGCGGCTTCGGCGGCGGTCTATGCCTGGGCCAATGCCGGCAATTTCGACGTGAAACATCTGGCCGTGGTAATCGGTATGGCCGTCTTTGGCTCTCTCGCCAAGGACGCCTGAGCTGGGGAGATCACCAATGGACCCGTTCCAGGGACTGGCGGATTTCGTACTCGGCCGGTTGAAGCAGTCGGCGATTGCGCTCTGGCTGAAGCTGCTGTTTACGCTCAGCTTTTCCGCGACCGTCGCCTTCCTCTTCGTGGCCGGTACGGTGATGCTAAAAAGCGGCTCGGCACTGATCGGGATGGCGACGGGCATGATTTCGGCCTCGATTTGCATGCTGGGCGTATTCAAGAGCAGCAAGCTCACCAAGGGGTTGCTGGTGGTAGTTCCGAAAGCAGTCACCGAGGCAGAGGCACAAACCGCAACGCAGGTAATTTCGAAATAAGGAGCAAGGGATGAGTGTAAGCACACTGGTAATGAACGTAGAAAAGGGAGTGGAAGTTTCCGCTGCCGATGTATTGAAGTTTCTGACCAAGGCCGAGACCGTGACGGCAACGGCTGGACCGCAGGTGGTCGCAGGACTGGGCACTTTGCTGGGCGCGGTCGGGACCGCCATTGCCTCTGCCCAGGCGGCGGCCTCCGCTGGTGGCGTCAGCATCGCCCTTGACGCACAGACGGCTACCGCCGTCAAGAGCGTGTGGACCGACATAGAAGCTTTCGCCAAGTCACTCGGGATCAAGATTTGAGCTGGGCATCGCGCGGAATAAGCCAGCCTTCGGGCTGGCTTTTGACGTAGGTGGAAATGAAGCGGGAATTGGGAGCGCGGCTGAGCGACCGGTGGGCCAACAAGTTCCCGCCGGTGGCTGCCGCCCGGCGAGGTGAGCAGTGATGAAGGCGACGCGGCGGGCCGGAACCTCCAAGATGACGAACCAGGCGACAAAACGGGTGATGGATCTGGAGGCCCTGAAGGCGCTGGGCAAGAGGCTGGACAAGCGGGCGGGACGGGGCAGCTATCGCGAAGTACTGGCGGCGAGCCTGCTGCAGATTCGCAGCAAGCGCGGCCGGTTGGTACCGCTGGAGATTAACCTGGCGCAGCGGGAATTTGAATTAAGGTGCGGGCCGAAGAATATTGTGCTGAAGGCTAGACAGATGGGGATCTCGACGTGGGTGGCGGCGAGATTCTTTCTGAGCACGATTACACGGCCGGGCACTTTGACGGTGCAGGTAGCGCACACGCAAGAGGCGGCGGAGGAGATTTTCCGCATGGTGCACAGGTTCGTGGACAACCTGCCACCGGACCTGAAGCGGGTGCTGAAGCGGTCGAGGTCAAACCGGAGGCAGTTGGTGTTTCCGGGGCTGGACAGCGAATATCGCGTGGAGACCGCGGGGGACGCGAACGCTGGACGGGGACTGACGATCCAGAACCTGCACTGCTCGGAGGTGGCACGGTGGGGAGCGAATGCCGCGGAAGTTCTGGCATCGCTGCGGGCCGCCGTGCCACCTGGCGGGGAGATTGTGCTGGAGTCGACGGCGAATGGAATGGGCGGGTGTTTCTATCGCGAGTGGCAGAGGGCAGAGTTGAAGGCGCATATGCGCTGGATCGTCGGCAACGGCAACGAAGGAAAAATTCAGGAACTGGAAGTCAGAATCCAGAAACACGAAGCGGCACTGCAACGCACCGCCGGGCTGGGTGTGGCGGCGGGAATATTGCTGACGATCATGCACCTGGCGCTGGATTCGATGAGGGCGATACACCGATGACAAAAGAAGAGTTTGTGCGGCAAGCATATGCGGCGGCAGTACAGAGCTCGGAGCGAAGCGGAATGCCGGCCATGGTGACCGTGGCGCAGGCTTCGCTGGAGAGCAACTGGGGCCAGTCAAAGCTTTCAAAAGAGGCAAACAACTATTTCGGAATCAAGGCACACGGCAATCATGCCCGCGTTCAGATGCCTACCGAGGAATGTGAAAAGGGTGCAACGGTCGCGGTCCAGGCCGAGTTCGCGAAGTATCTCTCAATGTTGGATTGCTTCCAGTGCAGAGACCGGATTCTTCTGCGAGGCGCAGTTTATGCCGGGGCGCGAGAGAATCGTGGCGATGAAGACGGCTTCATCGCCGAGATCGCAAAACACTGGGCGACCGATCCGAAATATGCCGAGAAACTACGGGTGGTTTTGAGCGAAGTGAAAGAAATGGTGAAGTGATTCTTCTCGCCAGTTTGCTGCGTGATATCTCGTGCACGCGGTGTGCGTGATATCGAATGGCGATCGACGGTGTAACAGATGGCATGAACGCTACAGTTTGAGCTGACACAACACGGTGGGCAACTCCTGATGACTGGCGGCAGACCTCCGGGTCTGCCGCCTTTTTTGCGTTTATGCGCAAGCAAAACGGCGAGCCGAAACCCGCCGTTAGCAATTCGCAGAGTTGCTATATCGGCTCATTCCAGTTTTCCAGCACCGACTTCACGACCATCATGAACTGGTCGGCAACCGCACCGTCCACCACGCGATGATCGAAGCCGATTGCCATGGTGATCATCGAGCGGATGCCGATGCTGTCATTGCCGTCCTTGTCCGTGAGCACCACCGGCTTCTTCACAATCGCGCCGAGATCCAGAATTGCGACCTGCGGCTGATTGATGATTGGCAGCCCGAAGTTTGCGCCAAAAATTCCGGGATTGGTGATCGTAAAGGTTCCACCGGTGACTTCGTCGGGCTTCAACTTCTTGGTGCGCGCACGCTCACCCAGATCGTTGAGCGCTCGCTGCAGGCCCACAAAGCTGAGTTCGTCTGCGTGCTTGATCACAGGAACCAGCAATCCCCAGTCAAGCGCCACCGCGATGCCGATATTAATGTCGCGCTTGTAGTGGATGTTGTCGCCCTCCACCGAAGAGTTCATGATCGGCCACGCGCGCAGACCCTGGGCCACAGCGCGAATGAAAAACGGCGTATAGGTCAGCTTGAGTCCGGTAGCTTGCTGGAAGCTGTTCCGGTTCTTTTCGCGCAGCTTCACAATGCGTGTCATGTCCACATCAAACACTGTATGGACGTGTGCGCTGGTGCGACGCGATGCGATCATGTGCTCGGCAATCTTCTTGCGCATCACCGACATCGGTTCCACCGCGCCGGGCGTGCCCGCAAATTTGTTTGGCATAGGAGGCGCGGGAGCTGCCGCAATCTTTTCGGACGCTGCAACCTTTTCGGAAGCTGGTGCAGCCACGGGCGGAGCTGCTGCGGGAGGAGGCGCGGTTTTGGCGCGCTCCACAAAGGCCAGGATGTCATCCTTGGTAACCCGGCCACCGGCTCCGCTGCCCGCGACTTGGCGCAGATCCACGTTGTGTTCGGAAGCCAGTTTGCGCACCAATGGAGACGTGCGAACCTCTTCGCCGGATACGGCTTCAGCCTCGCGCGCTGCTGCCTCAGGCGCGCTCGTCACGGCCGGCATGGCAGGGATCGCCGCCGCAGCCGGGGCGATTACAGCAGCGGGAGGCGCAACTGCTGCGGTCGTCGCCGAAGCCGTGCCGCCGATCACGGCGACCACGCTGTTCACCGGAACGGTCGTGCCTGTCTCGGCGTTGATCCGGGTCAGCACGCCTGAAGCCGGAGCGGGAATCTCCGCGTCCACCTTATCGGTTGAGATCTCAAACAACGGCTCGTCGCGCGTCACCTGCTCGCCCACCTTCCTAAGCCATTTTGTGATCGTGCCCTCGAAGACGGATTCGCCCATCTGAGGCATCAGCACGTCGGTAGCTGGTCCGTCGGGCGCGGGCGCACTGCCTTGAACCTGATTATCGGGAGTTGGTGCCAGCGCGCCGGTCTCAGCCACGTTCGCCGTCTCCAGGGCCTCTGTCTCCGTCGCCGCTCCGGATTCATCGATCACTGCGACCACGGCGTTGACCTCGACTGTCTGCCCCTCTTGCGCCAGGATTCGTTTCAGCACGCCGGAGGCTGGCGCGGGAATTTCGGCATCGACCTTATCGGTTGAGATTTCAAACAAAGGTTCGTCCCGCGTGATCTTGTCACCGGGGTGCTTGAGCCACTTGGTGATGGTGCCTTCAAAGATGGATTCGCCCATCTGAGGCATAACTACGTCAGTCGGCATGTCTTCCTTCCACACAATGGCTGTTTCGTTTGTCCCACACCACCCGGGAATTATATACAGCGAACGTTCGGCTGTCCGTACGTCCGCACAGAGACCGTCGGGCTCTTCTATCGTTGTCCAATAACTATGTAGGTCCAGGCGGTGACCTCATCGCTCTTCACCACGCTCCAGCCGCCTTCCTCCAGAATCCTCTCTACCTCGGCACGTGCCATGCGATGCTCCAGCGGCGGTCCCGGTGGACGGGTTGCGTCCGGACTCCAGTCCACGATGGCCAGCTTGGCGTTGGGTGCGGCAATCCGCGAAAATTCGCGCAAGGCGGCTGCGTGGTCTTCAATCTCATGCCATACGGCGGAGAGAAATATCAAATCGCACGATGCCTCCGCCAAGCCGGTCGCCGAGTCCTCACCCTGCACCAGTTCCACATTTTTCGGGATATCGCCAGCGGCGAGTTTGCCGCGAATCACCTCCAGCAGTTCTGTGGAAAGATCGACGGCAAACACCTTCCCGGGAGTCACTCGCCGGGCGATCGGCAGGGTAAAGTAGCCACTCCCCGCGCCAATGTCGGCGACATTCAGCATTCCGCAAACTCCGGCAGCGTTCAGAATCGCATCCACAGGAAACTGCTGGCCACGATCCGGGGCTTCCAACTTGTCCAGGCTCTTGGGGTCAAAACGGCGTTCGTTGCTCATGCGAGAGTGTATGCCTTTCAGCGCACCAGGAAGGGCTTGCCGGGATCGTCCAGAATGGCGCGCGCGTCGGCCAGATCTTCCCGCCGTACCCTCAACGCGATCCCGCCGGTCATTCCGTTATAGATGCCGCTGCTGATACGGCTGAGGTATTCATTAGAGCAAAAACACTCGATTCCCGCCGACTCCAGCCGTCCCCGCGCAAACAGAAACTCCTGTTCCATCAGGAACTGAGCCACTACTACCAGCTCGGGGTCTGACCCATCCTGGCCGCGATATTTGCTCATGCCTCAGATTGTGACACGAATATCCGGAAATTGAATGGTTGTGCGTGGCAGGGCTGAGCTCGCTGTCTTTTGCATCAGTGTCGTCGATGCCAATGAGCCCTGCAGGTCATTCGGCCACGCTCGCATCACGAGGCTGTCTGCCGGGTGAGATCCAGCGGCCCTCCTCATACTTCACGGGCAATACGGGGCGGCCAGCCCATAGCCGCGGACTCACCCAACCATTTGTGATGATGGACGCCTCGGGAGGAACGACCGTAGCGTCGCGGTCCAAAACTACCGGCAGAATGCCCTTGGCCAGGAGTTGCTCAGCGCGCACGGGATCGGGTAAATTACGCAGCCCGCCGAACTCCAGGAAGCGTCCCGACCAGCCATAGGCACTCAGTCCTACGGCAGCGGTGGCTCCGATGATGCCGTCATTGGTGCCGCCGTGACCCGACAGATGAATGCCGGCCTTGGCGGCCACTGCCTTTGCTTCCTCTTGGGTGCGCACGGAACGAGTGCACGCCAGACCGAATTCGATCACGCCGTCCAGATTGGCATCCTCCCGCGCCGCGCACAAACCTGGATCACTGCCGGGACTGGCGAGTTCGGCAATATGGGCGGCGGCAAGTTCGATGAGTGTGGAGATCAGGGAAGCATCTTCCACCTCAACCACGGCGCAGGCTGGACTGTTGTGCGAAGTGTAAGGAATGCGGTCATCCAGCAGCAGTTGATGGCGCAACACGCCCCATAGGCGAGCCTCGGGCGGCAATTTCTTTTCGTACATGCGCACCAGTTTGCCGGTACCGATTGCGGCTCCCAGCACGTCTGTATCATCAAAGCCAAGAAATATTTTCATCCGATTTCCCATCCCGATTGGAGTGTCGCGGTAGCAGGATAAACTGCGCCATCCTAATTAACCTAGCTTTTCGTCAGCAAGCATACTTGTTTGTCCTCGCATTTGTGGACTGCGGCCCGAAACCGGTTCATCGCGCAGACACATAGGTCATCCCTATAAAGAAGAAACTTTCGGCCGATTCGGCGCTTAATTTGAGAAATGAGCGACGCAGGTGACCTGTGGTGTAATGTAACAAGACTCGTTTACGTTACGATGAAACTTGAGAGTGGCGAAACCGTTTGAGGCAGGACAATCCAGCGGTGACGTCACGGATCTCCAGGGGATGCTTAGCAATAAAAGTGAGGGATATGATGAATTACTGCCTGCCCGCTCTTCTTGCGATCGTCTTCGCATTCTTTCCGCAATTTGCGTTCGGCGCTGCAGCCGCCGGTACACGGACCTTCACGGACATGGCGGGACACACGATCACAATACCGGCGAACGTTACCCGGATCGGAGACTTATGGCCTGCTAACAACGAAATCGTCGTGCTGCTCGGGGCCGGCAGCAAGTTGGTGGCGACCAGCACGGTCTCCCAATCATTGCCATGGATCAAGACGATCTGCCCGGGATTTGACAGAATCGCCGCGCCATTCACGGTCGGGGACGTCAATCTGGAAGAGCTGTTGAAGGCCAATCCGCAGGTCGTCATCACGACCACCGGTGGGGGAAAGAGCAACACCAGCAGCATGAGCGCGATGGCGAGCACCATCAACAGTGTTGGAATTCCCACGGTCACGTTTTATATGACCAACTTCGACGAACTGAAGCAGACCGTGCTGCTGACCGGACGTTTACTCGGTCCGGAGGAAACAAAGCGGGCCGAAGAATGGACACGGTACTTTGATTCCAAACTGGCCAACATTCGGCGAGTGCTCTCGACCGTTCCATCTGGCCATAAGCCAACCGTTTTGCACGTCATGGGCGTTTCGCCGATCAGGGTTGACGGCGGTGGAACCATTATTGACGCGTGGATTCAAGCGGCAGGGGCAACTAACGCGGCAAAGGATGTATTCGGAGTGGTGAGTACGGTTTCAATCGAGCAGGTCCTCAAATGGAATCCGGACATCATCATCGTTGGTACCACGGAACAGGACCGGGAAGCCATCCTGAACAATGCACAGTGGAGGCGATTAAAAGCTGTCCAGCAAGGCAAAATTTATGTCAATCCGAAGGGAGTGTATTCCTGGGACCGGCATGATGCGGAAGAGGCACTGCAGATCCAGTGGGCAGCCAAGACTTTATATCCCGACAAGTTTCAGTCCCTCGACATCGCAAAAGAGACCAAGGAGTTCTATCGCCTGTTCTTCCACTACAACCTGACCGACAACGAGGTGCGCGAGATACTGGTGCCGTACAGCCCGACCCGGTACTGAAACCAAAAATCACATCGAACACACACCCTCCACTCAGTTCGGCAGCTCTGTCTCCGGGAAACTGTTGCGCTCAGTTTAATAAGTGGAGAGAGGGCCGGTCCGTTTAATATAGCCGAGAACGCAAGAAGAAAGTTTTACTCTATGGCGCAGCTCTCAAAAGCAGAAGACACCAACGCCACCGTTCGGCCGCGCAATCCTCATTCAGCGCCGGAGAGAATTCCGAATAAATTTTCCAGAGGTACTGACCATTCGCGAATTGCGCTTCGTCTTGCAGGATTAGGCGTGGTGCTTCTCGTCGCAGCAGCGTATTCCCTCATGCTTGGCCGCTATCATGTTCCTCTTTCATCCTGGTGGGGAATTCTCACTGCCCCGCACGACAGCGGGGTTGGGGGCATTGTTCTACTGGAGGTCCGGCTTCCCCGGATACTTACCGGCATTCTAATTGGGGCCGGTCTCTCCGCCTCTGGTGCCGCATACCAAGGATTGTTTAAGAACCCGATGGTTTCACCCGATATCCTGGGAGCCTCGGCAGGAGCCGGATTTGGCGCCGCCGCCGCCATTCTATTGGGCTTCAACATGTTCGGCGTTCAGCTTGCCTCCTTTGCTTGCGGACTGTTTGCCGTGATGCTGACCTGCGCCATCTCTGCTCGCATGAAGCGTGGAGGAGACCCGGTACTCATTCTCATTCTGGCGGGTATCGTGGTGGGTTCTATCTTTACCGCCTTGATCTCCCTTATCAAGTCCGTCGCCGACCCCGACAATAAGTTGCCCGCCATCACTTTCTGGTTGATGGGTAGCTTATCTTCGGCTTCCCTCAAGGGAATCAGGTTTCTGCTGCCGCTGTTCGTGGTTGGAGTGGTGCCGCTGTTTTTGCTGCGTTGGCGGTTGAACGTACTTTCCTTCGGAGACGAGGAGGCATCCGCCCTTGGCATGGATACACGACGCCTCCGCTGGGCAATCATTCTCTGCGCCACCCTGCTCACGGCCTCTGCCGTCTCCGTCGCGGGACTGATCGGTTGGGTTGGATTGGTGATCCCACATCTTGCGCGCATGTTTGTTGGCCCCGACTACCGTGTCCTGCTGCCTGCTTCCCTGCTGATGGGCGCAACCTATCTCTTGCTGGTGGACGACCTGGCACGCTCCGTCTTCGCCACTGAAATTTCCCTCGGTATTCTGACTTCGCTGGTCGGCGCGCCCTTCTTTCTCTACCTGCTGCTGCGCTCAAACAAAGGATGGGCGTGATGCTGGAAGTCCAGAATGTGACCTGCGGGTACGGTGAAAGAGAGATCATTCACGGCGTCTCGTTCACCCTCGAAGCCGGAAATATTCTATGTCTGCTGGGTGCCAATGGATCCGGCAAAACAACGTTGTTCAAAGCCATTCTTGGTCTGTTGCCGGTCACCGGCGGCCGCATCTGTTTTGATAAGCACGACACCGCCGGATGGGTACGCCGAAAAGTTGCGCGGACCTTTGCCTACGTTCCCCAGGCGCATACGCCACCTTTTGCCTTCACCGTTCGCGACGTCGTCTTAATGGCCAGGAGTTCGCATCTGGAGCTCTTTTCCTCGCCAGGACGACGCGACCGGGAAATTGCCGAGGAGGCGCTAGACTCTCTGAACATCACCCATCTTTCCGGCGCGCGCTACACCGAGTTGAGCGGCGGCGAGCGCCAACTGGTGCTGATTGCGCGCGCCCTGGCCCAACAGGCACAGGTCTTGGTAATGGATGAACCGGCCTCGAACCTTGATTTTGGAAATCAGATCAGGGTCTTAAATCAAATCAAAAAGCTTGCCGCCGGCGGCCTCACCTTGTTGATCACCACGCATTCCCCGAATCATGCCTTTGAATGCGCAAGCCAGGTTGCAGTGTTGAAGGCTGGTCACCTTCTGGCGCACGGATGTCCCCGGGACATCCTGACGGAAAACTGTCTGGAGCAGGTTTACGCCGTGCCCCTCCGGATTGTCGATGTTGGCGGCGGCAACAAGACGTGCATTGCCGCCATGAATCGGGAGTGGTGATCGGCGGTTACAAAGAAAATCGTTAGGAGCCTGGTTATGCAAGAACATCCGGTAGCGAATGTTGCGAACACGGTGCGGGTTTATGCCGCAGGCAGCACAAGGAAGGCATTCACCGAGGCCGCTCAGGTTTTTACCGCCCACGAGGGCATCGCAATTGAGACGACATTCGGCGGCTCCGGTTTGCTGCTCAACCGATTGCGCGACGGAGAGGTAGCCGAGGCTTTCGCTTCCGCCGATATCCCCAAGGCGCAGGCGCTGCGTGATGCCGGACTCTCCGGCCCGGCGATTTTATTCGCGCGCAGCCGCTTGTGCGCCGTAACCCGGAGCAGCCTGGACGTTACGCCCGAAACCCTCCTTGATGTCATCAGCGATCCGGCAGTGAAGATCCTTACCCCGGCTCCGGCAGACGACTCCACCGGATATTACGTGCAGGAGTTGTACAAGCTAGCTGAAGCCGTGCGCCCCGATAGCTACCAACTGCTTGACCAAAAAACACAAAGACTCGATGTTAGAAATCTGCCTCCCTTCCCTCCGGGCAAGAGCCCGCTGGCCGTCTTCTTCGAACAGGGGATGGCCGATCTCTTCTTCGCCTATTGCAACAGTGCCGCACAGGCCGTGCACGAGACTCCGCTGCTCAAATCCACCACCATCCCGAAAGAACTTACCGTTCCCGTCGCCTACGCCATAACCCTCGTCAATCGAGGCAATCAAGTCACCGGGCAGCGGTTCATTGATTTTCTGCTATCACCGGAAGGTCAGGCCATTCTTACAAAATGGGGTTTCACCGCACCTTAAAGGAGAGCATTCGTTATCCAGTAGAAACACGCAGATCAAGGTCTCCAACAACGATTGGGAAAAGTGTTTCCTCGCGGTGCCGAGCGAGGAAATCAATAGCTGGCCGCGCCCAGGGAATCACTGATCATAACCGGCCCAGATCAAGTACCAAACTGATTCTGCGCGGCGCGAACCGCACCTGATTCAGTGCAGATTGAAGAACGCCGCATGAACGCCGAACCTTTGGCGCCATTCGGAGGGTTTCCCACCGTCTTTTCCACATTTGTGTTGAAAAGCAGCCGTATTGGTAAAAACATTTATGTACTGTATACAATACATTCATCTACTGTGGATCAGTAAGCTGTTCTCGGCCGAGGATGTTTTACAGAAAGGTGAGTATCCGAGAAATTCGATCGGATGGACAGCGGCGACGAACCTTCGGCATTTCGCGAATTGCCGGAGCGGAGATCGCCTTCTGAAGTGAGTCACGGCACACCATCCGGTCTGAGCTAAAACTCGGAACTGACGATCCTACCAAGCACAACACGTTGTCTCTATGCTCCGCCGGTCTCTGTTCATATTTCCTTTCCAGGGACCGGCATTTTCGACCGCCAAGGCAGTTGCGAACATTGCTAACGATCGCTGTTTTTGTGTTTCGGCGCCAGCGAGTGAGCACTGAATGAATTGCCCCGAAAAGTCCCGATGCCGGCATCGCCAAGTGCCGTCCATTCGTCACCCTCACAGTGTAGAAAGCGGTCGCGGCGTGTAAAAAAACACAATGCGCGCGCGATTGATGTCTCGAAATCATCATCGCCAAGCGGCGCCCGTCGCAGAGCTCATCTCGAAATCCAGACACTCCCAAAGTTTTTCAAGCATTTCCGTCATCCGCGGCGTAACTCCGCATTTTTCGCTCCTTCGCGCGAAGTTAGGAAGCAGAACTGCACAGCTACTCTCGAAGAGGGACGATGAATACTTCAGCGGGAATCTTTGAGACCGACGCATCTGACTTGCGCAGCCTGAACGAGGAGCACGCCGAGATTCGCCGACGCTACCACGGGTTGGAAAGGGTGATCCTGCGCGGAGGCAGTATGCCCCGCATTTTGGCAGCCGCAGACAATTTTGTGCAAATGATGTTGCTGCACTTCACCCACGAGGAGTGCTTCCTCGTGAAACTCTCCCTCTACGGTCTTCAGACGAGGCATCGCGAGGCCAAGAAAAAGATCACCACCCAGATCTTAGATATCGAAACCGAACTGGAGCAGAGGAAGGCCTCTGCTGTTTTCCAATTGCTGCGTCTCGGCAAAGTCTGGATGAAAGAACACATGCATCCGGAGAGCGAGGAGTTTGAGGGCGAGAACCTCATCGACGAGGAGAGGCATTTCCTGGCGCGGCGTGTCCTCACGGATCATCTCGTAGCAACTGGAACACGAGGTCCCCATCATCCATCACCCCGAGTGCGGCATGCTCACGTTCGAGGATAATGCCCTTCGCACGCGGCCGCCAAACTCAACCGGTAACCGCATGTTGGGCTTCATGGGGTTCATCCTTCTGATTATTGTTTTGCGCCCTCTCTCCATTGGCCAGCGGTCGTAAGGCAACTACGCGCGCTGAGCCTGTGTCTCTGTCGGCGCGTATCCGCATGAGCACCTGAAAACGAAAGACCGGGCGTAGTCGCTGACCACGCCCGGTCCCAATAAAGGAAGCTGTCAAGCGCCGTTTGAGGGCACGGCTGCTAGGCTGAACACGAGTGGAACGTCACTGGTTGTCGTCGCTATGGTACCCTCCTTCACCCGCTTGTGGGTTTCTTTAAAAGTCCTCGTGCCTCGACGGTGCCCTCACCTAGTTCTGGCACGAGAGCGTACCGTACGCATCATTAAACGCCGTTTGGAAATTGTTGCAAGCGGAAAATCACCTGAGATGTGACTGCCGTAACCGATTTGATACAGGATAATGCTTGTGTCTGATGCGGGATAAGCGTGTGCCCAGCCGGCGCACGGTAAACTTCTCGTCAGGAGTACCCCTGTCCACTAGACCCGGGATGCTTGGATCGGTGTACCCGCAGATGCTCCCCATCAATTCCGCGCACCGCGGGCCGCCGCCGGGGCGGCTGCACTCACAGAACTGGAATTCACAGTATTGGAAACGGTCTCCACGGACGGTGCCGTTCTTGCTGGCCGCTGCTGAACCACTTGGGCGATATCGAAGACTCCGGCACCGCGTTTCGGATTGAATCGTCCTTCGGCAAGGTAAACCACCGCAATGCTGCCGGTGACCACTGGGCTCAAAATGGCGAGTGGCACCAGGTATTTCTTGCTTTTTATCAATCCTTCAGCCAGACCATCTGCGGGTCTACTGCGCTGGATGCTACCTGGCATCTGCGGAATTTGAAATGACGAAAGCTCCACAATCGGATGGTGCCGGCCATAGTTGACCAGCGACTTGGCTACCTGCTTCGGGGTGGTGATGCCCGCATCAGCGAAGAAATTGCGGTGGACTGCGTGCGGGGCGTAAAAATTCAGCACCGTGCGTGCGAAATCCGCGCAATTTGCAAACAAAATATTGTAATGACTTTTGTTCTCCCTGCCGTTGAATCGCCTGATGAAAGCCTGGTCCTGCGCCGCGCTTGTTTCTATCTGGAAGCCATAGATTTTCCGGTCGTAAGCAGAGCCTACCAGTTGAGTCCAGTCTCCATCCAGCGCATGCCCACTGGGATCATTGGGCGCAATCGCAAGCAGGTGGGCACGACGATATGCATCTCTGAGTTCCCTAACCGTTTGTGCCTCAGCCGATTGCGGAATTTCCCCAAGAGTATCGACCGCGTACAGATAAGGAACCAGAGGAATGGCGAGCCAATCGTACCCCGCAATTCGGTGGTAGCGGCTGATCACAACCCCCGTCTCCCCCGGTTCGCAAGCGCGTAACCGCGTGGGCGAAGCAGCACAGACTCCGGTCAGATAGACCGCCGCATGACCGAACGGTTCCACACTGCCCAATCTCCCATACGGCTCCTCCAACAGGAATACGGCATCAGCCTTCGCTGGAACGAATGCCGCAAAGACAAATATGAGAGCCCACAATCGATTTCGCATCGCTCAAGTCCCCACAGTTGCTCGGCCAGCCCCGGATTCCTAAACCCAGAAATATGGAGCGAGTTGCTATCTTCGTCCGCCGGATTGCATCGAGAGCTGCTTGCTTTGTCCCTGCTGGGATGCCACAATCCTGCTGAGCCGAAGTGCCGGCTCGGAATAGGTCGAACGCTTTCAATCACCATGGAAGGAACCTCTGGCATCGATGAAAATCGCTCTCGTTCTGTTGATCGGTTTCTCTGCATTTGTACCCATGGGAATCTCAGCGCAGGATTCCGGTTTTCGATCCATCACCGCCGGCATGGCATACACCTGCGTCCTGAATGCCGAGGGCAAAGCTTATTGCTGGGGCAATAATGACCACGGACAACTGGGAAACCACACAACCGCCGGTTCAACCACGCCTGTTCCGGTTGACACCATGTTGAAATTTTCGTCTCTCACGGCAAGCTATTGGACGACCTGTGGAATCACCAAGGAAGACGGCAGCGCCTATTGCTGGGGAGATAATGCGTCTGGTCAGCTTGGAACTTCTGAGCCAACCGAAACCTGCGGGGGCACCCCTTGCGCCACTACCCCGAAGCCGGTCTCTGCTCCACTTCTTTCCACCCGGCTCAAGTTCACCAAGATCGCTACCGAACGCACCGGAACCTGCGGGCTCACTGACTCTGGCGACATCTACTGCTGGGGAGATAACGGGAATGGACAACTAGGCCAAGGTGACTTACAGGGTCACCCGGACGGCGTCACCTGCGCAAACCGCCCGTGCTCACAAGTCCCCATTGCAGTAAAAGCCTCAGACAAGAAGGACGAGATAAAGTTTTCTTCCATTAGTAAGGACGAGGGCACAACCTGCGCAGTCGCCGTGGATGGCAAGCTATTCTGCTGGGGTGACGGCCAAACCGGAAAGCTGGGCAACGGCACCACTACCGCCGCGCAGACGCGACCTGTCCAAGTCAAAGGAAAGCTCCGATTTGCAACCACTGCAAGCGGCGCCTATGCGGTCTGCGGCGTGACCACCGGCCGTGCTGTTTACTGCTGGGGCGGCAACCAAGGGGAAGCTCTGGGCACCAATACTCCGCCCGAGAATTGCCGCACTTCGGGCCTGGGTAGTTTTCCATGTAGCACCACGCCGAATTTTGTAAGCGGTCTGAAATTGCGTCCTGAAGAAGGTTCCCTCAGCTTCGCCGCCACCACGGTCTGTGGGATTGATCCAAAAGGCCGAGCCTACTGCTGGGGAGCTGGCGGCAACGGACAACTCGGAGATGGAGTTACCGCAAACCGGCGCCGGTTCCTCAACTTGAGCGCGAATTCCCCCGTTCCGGTCGTGGTCTCAGGGAAAGAGCAATTCCGGGAGATCGCCGTCGGTTCCAGTCATGCCTGCGGAATCAGCGAAGAAAAGAAAACCATTTACTGCTGGGGTGCGGGTTTCGGCAACGCCCCGAAGGCACTCCAATGGGGCGACGGCGCGAGCGGAAACACCCAGAACACGAGCCAGCCGGCGGCCGGGGGCTCAGTGGAGAAAACCCCTAAAGTGGGACACGGGGTTAAGTGGTTCTAAGTGGTTCACTCCAGGCAACTGCTCCCTATGCCGACTTTTCCTAGGAGTAACTATCAGGTGAAAGTGTGGAAAAACTGTGCAGAATTACGGGAAATTAGATTGTGAACGGCAGGTGACAGCGTAACGAACACGGAGAAGTCTCGCGAAAATAACGCTAACAACCGTATTTTCAATTACCTGCAAGAAACTTTAAAATGTCCTTGACGAGGACGATCTTTCGTTTTGCAAAAATCTGTTTTGCGAGTTTTGCACAAATCTACACTTACAAATATATCTCGCCCACGCAATAACTAGGGGAATTGAGTGCGCGATGAGCTGTCCAAAAAGCGTTTTCCTGGAAGTGGGGCTCGGCCCTCGGATCAGCTTTCATCGCTGGACACGCGCAGGACGGCAAGGAAAGCTTCCTGCGGAATGTCCACTTTGCCGATTCGCTTCATGCGGCGCTTGCCTTCTTTTTGCTTCTCCAGCAGCTTACGTTTGCGGGAGATGTCACCCCCGTAGCACTTGGCAATCACGTTCTTGCGCAGAGCCGCTACGGATTCGCGGGCCACGATCTTGGCTCCGATGGCGGCCTGGATCGCAACCTCGAACTGTTGCCGTGGGATCAGTTCGCGCATCTTCGAGACCAACGCTTTGCCGCGCTCATAGGCATAGTCGCGGTGCACGACAATGGAAAGCGCATCGACTGGATCGCCCGCAACCAGAATATCGAGCTTCACCATCGGCGACTCCCACCATCCGGAGAGGTGATAGTCGAGCGAAGCGTAGCCGCGCGAAACCGTCTTGAGCCTGTCGTAGAAATCGAGAACAATTTCATTGAGCGGAAGTTCGTAGGTCAGCATGACGCGACTGGAGCCGACATACTCAAAGTTCTTTTGCTTGCCGCGCTTCTCTTCCACGAGCTTCAGAATTCCACCGACATACTCTTCGGAGGTTAGGATCATTGCGGTGATGATCGGTTCTTTGACCTTCTCAATCAGCGTGGGATCAGGCCAGCGCGAAGGATTATCCACTTCAACGGTTTCGCCGTTGGTGAGGGTAACGATGTAGCGCACACTGGGCGCGGTGATGATGAGATCCAGATTGTACTCGCGCTCCAGGCGCTCCTGGATGATCTCCATGTGGAGCAGGCCGAGGAAGCCGCAGCGAAATCCAAAGCCGAGCGCGGTCGAGCTCTCCGGCTCAAAGAAGAACGATGCGTCATTGAGACGCAGCTTTTCCAGTGCGTCGCGCAGCAACCCGTGCTCGTGGGAGTCAACCGTGTAGAGGCCGGCGAAAACCATTGGCTTGATGTCTTCAAAGCCAGGCATAGCCTCGAGCGCCGGCTTGTCGGCATCGGTAATGGTGTCGCCGATTTTTACATCGCCGACCGTCTTCATGGTGGCAAAGAAGAATCCGACCTCGCCGGCAGTAAGCTCGCCGATCTCCTCGGGCTTGGGCGTCAACACTCCCATGGCATCGACGAGGAAGGTGGTGCCCTTGGCCATCAGTTTGATCTTTTGGCCCTTGTAAAGACGGCCGTTGACCACCCGGGCAAGCACGCCCACGCCTCGATAGCTGTCAAACCAGGAATCGAAGATCAGAGCCTGCAGGGGCGCGTCGATGTTGCCTTTCGGCGGAGGTACCCGGTGCACGATCTGCTCGAGAACTTCGATTACGCCCTCGCCGGTTTTAGCGCTGATGGGCAGCGCGCCGGAGGCGTCGAGGCCGACCGCGCTTTCGATCATTTCTTTTGTGCGTTCAACATCCGAGCTGGGGAGATCAATCTTGTTGATGACTGGAATGATTTCGAGGCCATGGTTGATGGCAATGTAGCTGTTTGCAAGGGTCTGCGCTTCTACGCCCTGCGTGGCGTCGACGACCAGCAGCGCGCCTTCGCAGGAGGCAAGCGAACGTGAGACTTCGTAGGAGAAATCAACGTGGCCGGGGGTGTCGATGAGGTTGAGTTGATAGGTGTGGCCATCTTTGGCGAGATACATCATGCGAACGGCGTGGGCTTTGATGGTGATGCCGCGCTCGCGTTCGAGTTCCATGGCATCAAGGACCTGCTCATGACCCGCCATTTCGCGGGCGCTGAGCGATCCGGTGATCTCCAGCATACGGTCGGAGAGCGTGGTCTTGCCGTGGTCAATGTGCGCGATGATCGCGAAGTTCCGAATCGAAGTGCGGTCCATGCTTTGCTTTCGAAGTCCAAACGCCCGCACGAATTGCGAGGCTGCGCTGAAGTTACTCACCATTTTAACATTTGCGCAGAAACAGGCACTCGGAGCGGAGTTCCCTGGGTTTTCAGGCGAAAGCGGGAATCTCCTCCGTCCCAGCAACGATTCACTCAGTGGTAAATGGTTTGGGCGCAAGGATTGACTGACTCGCCGGCAAGACTGTCAGATTGTTTACCAAAAAGTATATGGACGAGGAAAAGAGCCGTCGCAATGCAAATCGCCAGTAAATCGCATCGGTAGAGCGCAACATAGATCGCAACCCAGTCGAGCAAGTTGGGTTTACGGGCTGGACAACAGAGGTGATCTGAATGGCTGGGAAGGGTCGATCGAAGGCAAGGTTCTGCCCTATGTCGGGCTCGTTGCCGATGTGAGTGGGCATTATGGCCCGTTGCCGGACCCATTCCTGGAAGTGAATGCGTCGACGCGGGTGCAGAGCTATTTGTTCGGTCCCCGAGTGTCGTTCTCGACCGGGAAGTTCAGGCCATTTGCACACATGTTGATCGGAGCGGCACATCTGCATGAATCCGATTTCGGATTCGAGAATAGCGAAACCGATTTTGCCGACGCTATCGGTGGCGGGATCGACTACCATCTGATTCCGCGGGTGAGTTGGCGAGTGCAGTTAGATGATCTGCAGACCCGCTTTAATGGCACGCGGCAGGACGATGCGCGGTTCTCAACCGGGCTGGTGCTGCGGTTCTGAGGCGGAACTCATTGAACAGAATCAATACCCCTCGCGCCGCAAGACGCAGCGCGAACCAGGGGTGCTAGCTCTTCGCGACTTCTAGCTTTTCACTTCTAGAGCGGTTTCAAAGTAGCTGCATCTGAATATCCGCAGAGGTGAAACCGCGCTACCGAATTCTCAGCAAAAAAGTAGAAAGCCAAACTGAGTCAACAGCCCCATTCAGGCCCAACAGAAGGGCTTGAATGGGACACCCTCGGCCTTTCCTAATGCTCTGTACAGCAACGCCGGAACTGAGCTAGGCGGTGCGCACGCAGATTCGGGTGTGGTAGCCGTCCTGGTGGTTTTCCAATTTCAGAATCCAGTGGTTGGCGGAAATGGGATGGAAGGGCTGCGCGCCGGGTAGGCTGGCAGTGATTTGCAGGCGTGGAGATTCGGCGGGAATTTGGACGGTGAGTTGGTTGGGGGCGCTCCAGGCGGCGCGGGCGGTGCGGGGGTTGGGGAGGATGAATGCGCGGCGCAGGTGGAGGAGGGTGCGGTACCAGGCGAGCATTTCGAGGTTCTGCGGATTCTGGTGCCACTGAAGGCGCGAGCGCTCGAAGGTTGCAGGGTCTTGCGGATCGGGGACGTGGGTCCAACCGAATTCGGCGAAGTCGCGGAGGCGTCCCTCGGAGACAGCTTGGCGGATGGCGGGGTCGCCAAAGCTGGTAAAGAACTGAAAGGGGGCGGATTCGTCGTACTCCTGGCCCATGAAAAGGAGCGGGGTGTGAGGCGAGAGCAATAGGAGCGCGGCTGCGAGTTTGCGCGCGCCGGTGGGGACCAGAGCGGTGAGGCGCTCGCCAAAGGCGCGGTTGCCGACCTGATCGTGATTCTGGATGCAGATGATTTGGGTAGGCAGAGGGAGATCGTCGGCAGGAACTCCACGGGGACGGCCTTGCCAGAAGCCGAAGGGCTCGCCTTGAAAGGCATAGGGCTCGCTGAGGACGCGAGGCACGAGAGCGCGATCGGTGAAGTCCTGATAGTAGCCTTGGTGCTCGCCGGTGAGCAGGACGTGGATGGCGTGGTGAAAATCGTCACTCCAGACAGCATCGGCGGCGTATCCGCCCTGGGAGGCGGGGAGGACGTAGCGGGGAAGGTTCTCGTCGGTTTCAACGGTGACCACGATGGTGCGGCGCTGGGCGATGCCGAATTGGTGGGCGCGGGCGGCGATCTCGGCGACGATGTGCTGGGGAGAATCGTCCTGAATGGTCTGGACGGCGTCGAGGCGGAGTCCGTCGAGGTGATACTCGCGCAGCCAGTAGAGAGCGTTTTCGACGATGAAGCGACGGACGTGAGGGCTGCCGGTGTCGTCGTAATTGATGGCATCGCCCCAGGGGGTTTTGTGGCGGGCGGTGAAGTAAGGGCCGAATTGCGAGAGGTAATTTCCCTCGTTGCCGAGGTGGTTGTAGACGACATCGAGGAGGACGGCGAGGCCGCGCTGGTGAGCGACATCGACAAAGCGGCGAAGCGCGGCGGGGCCTCCGTAATTGGACTGCACGGCGTAGAGGCCGACGCCGTCATAGCCCCAGTTGCGGGAGCCGGGGACGGCGTTGACGGGCATGAGTTCGACGGCGGTGATGCCGAGGTCGCGGAGGTAATCGAGGCGATGGATGGCGGAGTCGAGAGTGGCTTCGGGGGTGAAGGTGCCGATGTGGAGTTCGTAGAGAACGTAGCTGGAGAGGGGAAGGCCGCGCCAGTGATCGTCCTGCCAGGGAAAGGCGGGGTCGATGATTTCGGTGGGGCCGTGGACGCCTGCGGGAAGCAGCCGGGAGACTGGATCGGGGAGGAGCCGTGAGCCGGTGGCGTACTGGTAGAGATCGCCGGGCGAGGCGGGCAGAGTGAGGTGCCAATAACCGTCGGCGAGGGAGCGCATGGGAAAGTCCTCGGGCGGGACGTCTTGTGGCGGGGCGTCCTGTGAACGAGCGGGGCGGCGCTGGAGATGCAGGGCGACCGAGGAGAGGCGCGGCGCCCAGAGAAGAAAGTCCACGAGGTTGCCACGGAGGGTCGCTCCGAGAACCGAGGGCGGAGTTGTGACGGGATTGGCAACTCCGCCCAGTGGGGTGCGTTCTAATCCCTCGATCCGATGCTCCATGCGAGTTCCATTTGTAAGAAGGAGGGTTCTATGCGTTGTCTGCTCAAAGTTTCCATTCCAACCGAGATCGGTAACGAGTGTATTGTTGACGGCAGTTTAGCGAGCACAATCGAGTCGATCCTGAACGACCTGCACCCGGAATGCGCCTATTTTGCTGAGGAACAAGGGGCCAGGACGGGATTTGTGGTGTGCAATGTAAAAGATGAATCGGAGATCCCGGCGATTGCCGAGCCGTGGTTTCTCGCCTTTCAGGCTCGCGTAGAATTCCATCCTTGTATGACTGTGGGCGACCTGAAGAAGGCTGCGCCGACAATCGAAAAAGCGGTGAAAAAATATCGCCAGCTGCCGAAGGCGGCTTGAATCGCCCCGTGGAAATGGGCGCTGAAATCAAAGTCGAAGGCTAAGTTAACCTATAGTTGGAGGGCATTGCTTCCCACCTTAGCGCCGGAATTCGCGGCGCGAAGGTGGGGCACCCAGCAGAGCGGCCGTGTCCTGCCGCCCCACATTCGCCCCACCACCGGGCGGATGCGGGCCACCCGTCACAAAGGAAAGTGGACAACGTAGAATGGGAGGATGCTGATACTGGCTTCACAATCGCCACGGCGGGCAGAATTGCTGCGCAATGCCGGGATAGCGTTCGAGGTACGTCCGGCGGACGTTGATGAGAGCGTGCGCCAAGGGGAAGAGCCGACGGAGTATGTGAAACGGTTGGCACGCGAGAAGGCGCTGGCGGTGCTGGCGACGGCTCCGGACGGGGCGGTGGTACTGGGTGCGGACACTACGGTGGTGGTGGACGGCGAGAGTCTGGGAAAACCGGTGGACTCGACCGACGCGCGGCGGATGCTGGAGCGGCTGAGCGGACGCTGGCATCAGGTGACGACCGGAGTGTGCGTGGCGCGTTGCAACGCAGAGGGATTGGCCGTGGCTACGGTTGAGGCGGAAGTGACCGAAGTGGAATTTGCGGCAATGAGCGCGGAGGAGATCGCGGGCTACGTGGCCTCGGGCGAGCCGATGGACAAGGCGGGGGCGTATGCGATCCAGGGCGGAGCGTCACGATGGGTACGGCGGATTGAGGGATGCTACTTCAACGTGGTAGGACTGCCGGTGGCACGGGTGCGCGCGATGCTGGCACAGGAGTGAAGCCACACGGAAGAGGAAGAGCAATTTCGTGCGCCCTTGAGATGCGGAAATCGATTGCTGGTTGAAAAGCTTGAGCCTGCACGGGGAGACGTGGGCGGGGCGGGAGTTCTTCGCGTCGACAGGATGACACCCTTAGAAGTAATACGAATGAGCGGTCATGGCTGACTTCATGACGACAGTCTTAAGAATGTGAACAGTCTTAATGCAATCGGAACAGGCGATGATGGACTTAATGGGGTGATGGCGGTCACTGCAAGGCAGGGGCATCGGCACTAGGCTGGAGCGTAATTTCAGGGGGCGGCATGGCACATCCAGCAATCATCGATGCTTTCTTCTGCATTCCCAAGAGGGATGCGGTGAGGCAGATGTCCGATTGTGTTCCATTCAGTCAGGATCTGACTCCGCTGATGAATTCATGCGGGATCGCGGGCGCCATCCTCGCCATGAGCAACTGCGCCCAATGCCAGCACCGGTGGAACTGCGCGGACCGGAGGACCCAGGAAATTGTGAACGCGGTTGCAAGAAATCCAAAGCAGCTATGCGGCTTGGCCGCCTACGACCCGCTGCGCATTGGAGAGAGCCTGCGCTGGATCGATGCGGCAATCACCGAGGGCGGATTGGTGGGCGCCTATGTGCAGGCGGAGTGCTGTATCTCCGGGCTGGATGTGCCTCGCATGTATCCGCTGTACGGACTCTGTGCCATGCTGGGCACGCCGGTGCTCCTTGATGTTACAAGCCTTGAACAGTGGGCGTATTACCGTCCGCAGGTGGAAGTGGTGGCGGCGGATTTTCCGGAGCTGGATGTTCTGGTGGCCACGCCGCCGAAAACGGATTCGGCTAGCATAATCGAGTTGATGCAGCACTTTTCGCACATTTCGTTTCTGCTGTGCCCAGGGGAATTGCGCGCGGACGCGGAGCTGTCTGAGTACGTGGAACTGGAGGGACGCGAGCATGCACTGTTCCGCTCGTCCCCGGAGGGCTGGGCACCGTCGGTAGAGGCGGCGTGCACGGTGCCGCTGGGCGTGGCAGCGCGACGCGCCTACCTTGGTGAAAACGCGATGAGATTGTTCAGGTTTCCGGTTGAGGCCGCGAAGCGTACAGCGTGACCGGAAGTGAGAGACGAGACGGTAAAATGTTTCGCGCTGCCGAAAAAATCCCACCGTGGAGCGTAAGGAAAATCGATCGCTGGTTGAAAAGCTTGAGTCTTCGCGGAAAATTGCGGCAGTGCTGGGGTCCTTCGCTGCGCTCAGGATGACACTTTCAAGACAGAAACATGAACGTCTCTCGAAACGGTTTCTCTTAAGACATGGGTGACGGCATTCGTGCTCCCAATGCGGTTTTCGCTTCGCACGCCGATTGCCAACATTTCGCGTTCCTCCACTTGCGCTACTGGCGGCTCTCTCATAGCATCTAACTCGCTAGGGTACCGGCCTGCAAAGTTAGTGATGGGGTGGAACACCACTGCGAACCGATATTTCTAAATAGGGTGCTCGACTCGACAATTGGTCTGGTGTGCTGATCCCCAGTCGGATCGGCCTAAAGGACCACGGAGGGCGCCCACCTGGTGAATCGGGTTCACAGTAACCCCGCCGCACACGGCCACGCGGGCCGATACCTAGATTGCATCATCGCTTTTACGATCTCTTCACGGCGGCTGCGACCAAAGTGCGGCTGTCTCCATCTACAATAGAGACGTGTTTCCACATTTATTTCATATCGGCTCGTTCGCACTGCCCACCTACGGCTTTATGGCCGCACTGGGCATGACCTCCGGTTTGGCGGTAATTTTTTATCTGGCGCGTTTTCGCGGCCTGGATCCGGACAAGATGTGGAACCTGGGGGGCATTGCCGCCTTCAGCGGAATACTCGGGGCCAAGTTGCTGATGCTGCTGGTGGACTGGCGCGACTACCTGGCCGAGCCAAGCCGGATCTTCAGCATTGAGACTTTGCAGTCGGGTGGAGTTTTTTCCGGCGGGCTGGTGCTGGCCATCGTTTGCAGCTGGTGGTATGTGCGGCGGGAGAAGATTCCGTTTCTCTCGGCAGCCGACGTGTTTGCACCCGGAATTGCGCTGGGCCACGCCTTTGGACGCATTGGCTGTCTGGCGGCAGGATGCTGCTATGGCCGGGAAACGAATGTGCCGTGGGCGATCACGTTTCACAATCCGTGGGCAGCCGAGTTCTCCGGCACGCCACTAAACCGGCCGCTGCATCCCACGCAGCTTTATGAGTTTGTTGCCGAAGCGATCAACTTTGCTTTCCTTTACTGGCTGTGCAAGCGCAAGCAGTTCGAAGGGCAGATTATCGCGCTATTCATGATCATCTACGGCATCGAGCGCTTTGTCTTCGAGTTTTTCCGTGGCGATCCGGGGCGCGGCGAGGTGCTGGGCGGACTGATCAGCGGAACACAATTGATTGCGCTGGGACTGGTGGTGAGCGGCTTTGTGATTTACCTTCGGCGGGTTCCGTTGCGCTCATTTCAGGCGACCCCGGCGACGGCCCGGAAGACGAAAACTCCAGCCGCTACACAGGTGTAGAAGCGACGCGGATTGGCGGATGGTTGGTGCGGTGAATACCGGCTCCGGTCTTACCTGCTATCCTCAATAGAATGGCACGCAAAGTTGTACCCCCCGCTCCACCCGAACCGATTGACTCCGAAGAGATTCTGACGGAAGTTCCGGTGATCGAAGAACCCGACTCTCCCACCGTGTTTCATGCGTCGGAGGAGGACACGGGGCTGCGTCTGGATCATTATCTTGTGGCGCGCATTCCGAACGTGAGCCGGGTACGGGTGCAGCAACTGGTGGAACAGGGCAAGGTGCTGGTCAATGAGCGCCCGGCCAAGGCTTCGCTCAAGCTGAAGGGCAGCGAGGTGATTGAAATCACTGGGACGGTAGAAGCCGCTCCACTGAAGGCGTTTGCCGAGGACATTCCGCTGACCGTGGTGTTTGAGGACAAGGATCTGGCGGTGGTCAACAAGCCTGCAGGGATGGTAGTCCACGCCAGCACGGGAAGCGCGGAGGACGCGCGCAATCGCGGAACGCTGGTGAATGCACTGCTCTTCCGGTTTAACAAGCTCAGCGAAATGGGCGGCGAACTGCGTCCCGGGATCGTGCATCGGCTGGATAAAGAGACCAGCGGACTGATTGTGGTGGCTAAGAACGACGTGGCGCATCGCAAACTGGTGGAGCAATTTTCCTCGCGGCAGGTACACAAGACCTACCTTGCCCTGGTACATAACTGGCCCAAGGCAGACGAAGGAACGGTGAACGATCCGATTGGGCGCGACCCGCGCAACCGGACAAGGATGAGCACCGCCGGGATCGACCCACGAACCGCGGTTTCGCACTACAAGGTGGTGGAGCGCCTGCTGACTCCCTATGGGCGCTTTGCGCTGGTCGAGGTGCGGATTGAAACCGGGCGCACCCATCAGATTCGGGTGCATATGTCGTCGATTGGACACCCGATTGTGGGCGACACGCTGTACGGTGCACCGCAGATTCTGCTGCCGAATACACTGGCCCGCGAACGCCAGGGGACCGCGATCAGCTCTCGTACGGAGGCCAAGAAAGCGCGCGCTCATGGGGAAAGCGCAGCCACGCTGTCACTGGCGCGCAACTTCCTCCATGCCGCGCATTTGAACTTCAGCCATCCCAAGAGCGGGCGGGCGGTAGAGTTTGACGCACCGCTGCCTGAAGACTTGCATACATTTCTGGAGAAGCTCCGGCGCACGGCTGAGGCGCTTGCCTGAAATAGAGGGCTGACAATGGCTTGGATTGCTTATCCTTTTACCTTAGACGAAGCGGCAGGTTCAGCGCGTCCGGTGCCGATGTACACTTGATACATATGAACAAGCTGGCTCTGGTTTTGTTGGGCGCCGCGCTGCTGCTGAGCTCGGCGGCTTCAGCACAGAATTCGCAAGACCTGCCTTCCGCTCCTTCCGCGGTACAGCCTCGATTCCCGGGGGCTCCGGCGAAGCCGCCGCAGCCGACACAGGCTCCGCCCAGCATGGCAACGGGTGGGACGGAGCTGACAACGCTGCCGCCAGCCAATCCTTCCGCTAGCGCCGCACCGGCAACGAACGCCACGGAGCAGCAAAGCTCCAGCGGCAGCCAGGCAGCGGCGAAACCATCGCCGAAATCCGCCGATCCCGCTTCGCTGTTTGCGCCAGTGTACGTCCAACCCGCACCGGCAAAGGAGCAGCCGCGGGAGACAGCAGATGAATCGGGAATATTCCACATCGGAGTGGAAGTCGATCTGGTCGATCTGATCTTCACCGCGACCGACAAGCACGGCCACTTCATCAAGGACCTCAAGAAGGAAGACTTACGGCTGCTCGATGAGGGCAAGCCTCCGGTTCAGATCGAGGCGTTTGAGAGCGAAACCGGACTGCCGCTGCGGGTGGGGCTGCTGATTGACGCGAGTAATTCGGTTCGCGACCGCTTCCGCTTCGAGCAGGACGCAGCCGTGGAATTTCTGCACCAGGTGGTGCGTCCAAAGTCGGACCAAGCGTTTGTAATCGGCTTCGACTCGCTCTCCGACCTGACCCAGGACTACACGGACAACACCGACGCATTGGCTCACGGAGTGCGGGTTCTGCGTCCCGGCGGCGGCACTGCGCTGCATGACGCAGTTTTCCAGGCCAGTGAAAAGCTCGCCAAGGCACCGCTCCGCGGCCCCGCGCGCCGGGCCATTATCTTGCTGAGCGACGGCGATGACAACCAGAGCCGGCATACCCGCGAGGAGGCGATTGAAGCCGCACTGCGCGCCGAGGTCCTTATTTACGTCATCAGCACCAACGTGACGGGTGAGGACAAGCGGGGCGATAAAGTGCTGATGCGCTATGCCGAAGCCACCGGTGGGCGAGTGTTTTTCCCGCTGCGCATCGAAGAGGTTTCCAACGCCTTTGCCGAGATTCAGGATGAGTTACGCAGCCAGTACGTGTTGGCCTACAAGCCGGAGAATTTTGCGCAGGATGGGCGCTACCGCTCCATCTCGCTGGACGCTCCTAAGCGGCCAAACGTGAAGATCCGGGCTCGCAAGGGATACTACGCACCGAAGGGCCTGTAGGCAGCCTACTCTTTGGGGGCGTAATAACCTTTTCGCGCCTGTAACTTATAGTCCGAGTTCACGGTTTTCACGTCTATTTTGCGGTACTTTCCATCGGTGACGGTATTGGTCGGGGTGTAGCCAATCATGTACTGGCTGCGCAATTCGGTGCCGATATCGTCAAAGGCTTTGCGCAGCTTCTTGGGATCGTTGCCGACATCGATGACCCGCCCGCCGGTCTGTTCGGTCAGCTTATGCATGGCTGACGCGGCAGAGCCTAAGTACATGCCGCCGAAGCTGCGGTCGGCAATCAAGATCACGTAGACGATGACCTCGGATTTTTGGGCGGCTTCGATGGCATTCGGCAGGGTCTCATCGCTACCCTGGTCTCCTCCATCGGTGAGCAGGACCAGGGCTTTGCGGCCGCCTTCCTGCTGCAATTTCTCGTTGGAGGCGAGATACACCGCGTCATAGAGCAGGGTTCCCTTGGGGCGCAGGACTGGAATTGTGCCCTGTCCGGCACCGGCAATGCCTCCGGCACCGCTGCCGCCGCCATCGTTGATCTGGGTCTTCTCCATGGCGCGCCGAAGCTGGGCCGCATCGCTGGTGTAGTCCTGGATGAGATCCACGGCGATGTCAAAGTTGATCAGGAAGGCCAAGTCCTTGGGGGTCAGGACGTCACGCAGGAAGGACGCACCCACCTCCTTCTCCATGGGCAGCACCCGGGTCTGGCTGCCGCTGGTATCAATGAGCAATCCGAGGGTGAGAGGCTGGTTGGAGTCTGCGGCGAAATACTTGATGGTCTGCGGCTTACCGTCCTCGCTGACCTGGAAGTCCTCTTTTTTCAGATTCGGAATCAGCGCCCCGCGCTTATCTTTCACGTTGAAGTAAACGTTGACTACCTGTACGTTCACTTTCAGCGTGGTGATCGGCTCGCCCTGCGGGACGGTTTTATCCTGGAGTTTGGGGCCGTCAGGGATCGAGTAATCATTATCCTCGGGTGCGTTGGAGGCCTTGGGCGGTTCTTTGGGCGGGCGCTGCGCCTGGGCGGCGGTCCAAGACATCAAACATAATGCAATGACCGAGATGGCGGGTATTTTGAATTGCCTTAGGGTGATCATGGTTTCTCGACTGCCGGTTCGTAGTCTAGTATGTACTTACCTGTAGAACTATTTAGATTAGTTGCATGCAAGAGTGTATCCGCCGCGTAAAAATGTGAATAAGATTTGCGGTTTAGCAATTCTGAAATCGGCTACAGTCTTGCGGAGGGTTTCCAGATGCGGCGCCCATGGCGTTTTGTAACCTTGCTTTCGATCGTTCTCTCGCTTTCCCTGGCTGGTAGCGCACAGCAGGGGCTGCCGGAGTCTCCGCAGCCCCAACCTGCTGCCCAGCAGACTCTCCCGGATGCGCCGTCGGCGTCGCCGAACAGGCCGCTGTCCGGAGCTCCTGTTAGCCCGTCAGAGCAGACCAAACCACCGTCAGGGGAAGCAAGTTCCGCGGATACGGCGGCTGCCGCCGAGCAAGAAGAGGCGACGCCTACACCGGCGCCTGTGGGCCGGGTGGCGCCATCCAATCGGGCAGCCAATGAGACCAGCAGCGGATACGACGAGACCAGCGGCATCATTCGCGTCAACGTCAACGCCGTGCCGGTTCCGGTCACGGTCAAGGACGCTACCGGACGGTTGTTTCCCGGACTCACGAAAGATAATTTCTCGGTCTACGAAGACGGGGTAAAGCAGCGGATCAGCTTCTTTACCAGTGACCCTTTTCCGGTTTCGGCGGCCATCATCGTCGATGTGGGAATGCCGGAGATTGCACTACATAAGGTGCAGGAAACTTTCCCGGCGCTGGTCGGAGCGTTCAGCCAGTTTGACGAGCTCTCGATTTATACCTACGGCAATACGGTGAAGCAACAGCAGGACTACCTGGGCGCGCAGGGTGATACCACAAACCACACCCTGGCACGCGTCGAGAGTTTGCAGGGGAGCGGTTCGGGACCAACCGCTTTCAATCCGATGACCGTGGGACCTTCGGTGAATGGACGGGTTTTCGATCCGGGCACGCAGCGGACGCAGATTGAATATGCACCGCCCAAGGATGCAGAGCCCTCGCGCGTGCTCAACGACGCGCTGCTGCGGGCCGCGCTAGACCTGGGACGGCGCGAGCGAGCACGCCGCCGGGTAATCTTTATCATCTCCGACGGACGCGAGTCGGGCTCGCGCGCCAGCTACAAGGACGTTTTGAAGGTGCTGCTGACCAACAACGTCAGCGTGTATGGCGTGGCCGTGGATGAGGCAGCTCTACCGGTGATTGACAAACTGGCAAAGATTCGCCTGCCGCGCCAAGGCTACAGCAATATCCTGCCGAAGTACGCTTCGGCCACGGGTGGAGAAATTTTCAGGGAATTCACCCGGGAGGCAGTGGAGTCCTCCTACGGCAGCGCGATGGAGGAGGCTCGGAGCCAGTACACACTGGTGTACAACACCTCGGCAACGGCGTCCACGTCTTACCGCAAGATCGAAGTTCGGGTCAGCGGCTACGGCCCGAGTCTGAAGGTGTACGCTCGCGACGGCTACTATCCGGCACCACAGAAGCAGTAGGCGAAGGATTTCCGGTAGAAGACGCGCCCCGTCTTCTATCGGGAGCGGGGTGTACACAGTTTGTGCATACTTTAGTAATTCCTCGTAAACGGGATTGCACGTGTACATTCAGTAATGAGAATCATCCGGAAGTAGTTGAGCTGTCGAGTGTGATATAACCCAAGTATCTGCTCTGTCCGGCGCTGTTGCGGCAGAGGCAGTAATCGGAACTTCCTGCGCAGCCTTTTGGGTGGATGCGACCGATGGCGGTAGCTTCGAATTCGGACGCCGTTTCAGGGTACATTTGAGGGATCATTGAGTTTCATCAATTTCGCCGCGCGCGAGATTAACTGCAAGATCGTCTACTACGGACCTGGCTTGGGCGGGAAGACGACGAATTTGCAGCACATCTTTGACAAGACGGGCGAACAGCAAAAAGGCAAGATGATCTCGCTGGCGACAGAGACGGATCGTACGCTGTTTTTTGATTTTCTCCCACTTGATCTCGGCACCATTCGCGGCTTCAAAACGCGCTTTCACCTCTACACCGTCCCCGGCCAGGTGTTCTATGACGCGTCGCGCAAACTGATTTTGCGCGGGGTGGATGGGGTGGTGTTCGTGGCCGATTCGCAGGTCGAGCGAGCGGACGCGAACGTGGAGGCCCTGGATAATCTAGTCTCCAATCTGCAGGAGCACGGCTACGATTTCGCGACGATTCCGTACGTGCTGCAATTCAACAAGCGCGATCTTCCCAACGTGCTTTCGGTTGAGGACATGCAGAGGCAGTTGCGCCGCCGCGAGGAGCCTACCTTCGAGTCGATTGCGTCACAGGGCAACGGCGTATTTGAAACGCTGAAAGAGATTGCCCGGCAGGTTTTGGTCGAATTGAAGAAGTCCTGAGCCGCTCCTCCGCTTCCCTGAAAGATTTTTCCCGTGGTATAGGCACACCTTGAACTGAAGCTGCTGCATCGTACTTTGCACCGGGGTGACTCCCCAGCCGGTAAGCTGCCCCGAAAGAGTTAGTCATCGAGAGCGTTGCCGTGGAAGGGCGGCGCGGAAAGGATCGCCATGGCAGAGAACAAAGGTAATCTTGCCGCCGACTTCGCCAACCTTTTTCTGAAGGGAGTGGAGCGAGCGGCCGAGTTGCAGAAGAAATCGCTGGACGCCGCCGTGCAGCAAAATGCTGAGGTGATTGCGTCCTACAAGAAGGGACCGCATGCTGTGCCGACGCTGCCGAATGTGGTTGAGCTGGCGGGAAAAGCCTTTGAGGGTTTTATCGAAGCCCAGAAAAGTGTAATCGACCAAGTTGTGCAACAGACGGCGGCGCTGGTGGAGAGCGCGAAGGAAACCAGCAGCTCGGCGCAGAAGGTTGCCGAGACGTTCACGAAGACCATCCAGCAGTCGATCGAGCGTACGGCCGAAGCGCAAAAGAAGGCTCTGGATCTTGCCGTGGAGCAAGCTAAAAGATCGGGCTCGTCTGAGCAAACCAAGTAGCGCCTTTCGACAATACCTGGACACCCTGGAACAGCCACTCGAAGCTCTCGTTGTAACTTTTTTACGGATTTTCAATCGAAGTATAAGAACAGGCACGATTGAAGGTGAGTATCAAGGCCGTGAAAATGAAAATTGATCAACCAGAGTCCTCCGAGATCACGCCGAAATCGCTTTACATGGACCGGCGGCGTTTTCTGTCCGCCGCCGCTGGATTCGGGGCCGTGGCGCTGTCGGCGAATAAGATTGCCGAGCTGTTCTCGCCTTCGATGCACGCGCTTGCCGGAACCAAGCTCCAAGCATCCAAAAGCCCCATCAGCACTACGGGGGAGAAGCTGACACCCTACCAGGACATCACCCATTACAACAATTTCTACGAGATGTCGACCGACAAGGAAGGGCCGGCAAAGGTTGCGGACAGGTTTCATCCGCTGCCCTGGACGGTGCAGATCGACGGCCTGGTAAACAAACCGCAAACCCTCGATTATGATTCCCTGCTGAAGCTGGCGCCTTTGGAAGAACGCGTCTATCGGATGCGCTGCGTGGAAGGCTGGTCGATGGTGATTCCCTGGATCGGCTTTCCGCTGAAGGTGCTGCTGAATCGCGTGGAGCCGACCTCAAAAGCTAAGTTTGTTGCCTTCACCAGCGTGGTGCGACCCAGCGAATTGCCGGGACAAAGGCGCGATGTCCTCGATTGGCCGTACCGGGAAGGGTTGCGTCTGGACGAAGCGATGAATCCGCTGACGCTGTTTACGGTTGGCCTCTATGGCGAAACGCTACCCAACCAGGATGGCGCGCCGGTGCGTGTGGTGGTGCCATGGAAATACGGCTTCAAGAGCGCGAAGTCGATTGTGAAAATCACCCTGACGAACAACATGCCGCGGACGAGTTGGAATGAAGCCAGCGCGCGCGAGTACGGCTTTTATTCGAATGTGAATCCCCATGTGGATCATCCGCGCTGGAGCCAGGCGAAGGAGAGGCGCATCGGCGAAATATTCAAACGGGACACGCTGATGTTCAACGGCTACGGCGATTTTGTGGCAGACATGTACAAGAAAATGGATCTGCGGATGGATTTCTAAGCTAGCTGAATTGGCAATGAAACGGGGCTCCTTCGAGAGCCCCGTTTTTTGCGAGACGCTAGGTTGGGGAGCCGGCGGAATCCATCGCTGCCTGAAGTCGCTGGTGCAGGCGCTCACCGAACCCGACGGGCACTTCAAAGGTACGCTGGTCGCCGATCAGCACGAGAATGTTGCGGGTGGAATCGAGCACAGCCGAGCAATGGCGGCAATGGGCAAGATGCTGTTCGATGGCCTGCTTCATCTCCGGAGCCACTGAACCGTCGATGTATTCCGATACCTGGGCCCACACGTGTTTGCAATTGAGTGTCATTGACCACCAGCTTTTCGGCTCAGCCAGCCGAGGAATCCACGCTGCCTGGGCGCTAACTTTGGTGCGAGCAGCTTCTGCATAGAGAGCCGGGCACGGAACAGGCGGATCTTTACCAGGCCTTCGTTGATGCCGGTTGCCGCAGCGGTTTCAGCGATGCTCATGCCGCGCACATCGCGCAAGATGAGGACCTCGCGGTACTCGGGCGACAGCTTCGCAATCGCCTCCTGTAGGAGCTGGCGCAGTTCCTTGCGCTCCAGTTCCTCGGACGGGATGTATCGCCAGTCGGCGAGCACCGAGGGAGTGTAGTCGCCAGTGGAGTCCTCGGAGTCGGAGAGAAAGTCGAGCGGCTCGGCATGGGTTTTGCGCCAGCGGCTGCGCGCTTCATTCAAAGTGATGGCCATGAGCCAGGTGCTGAACTTGGCGTCGCCGCGAAAATTTTTCAGAGCGCTATAAGCCTTGATCACGGCATCCTGCGCGATGTCTTCCGCATCTGCTTCGTGCTGGACGATGGCATAAGCGGCGAGGTAAAGCCCGCGCTCGTAGGGACGGATGAGGTCGTGAAACAATTCGCGCTCGCCGGCGAGGATTCGGGCGATCATTTCGGTCTCGCGGGCTACGTTACTCGCAGCCGCGACCGTCTGATTCAGGTTTCTATCCGCCGCTGAATTCACGAAGTTTTCCACGGGGCAAACGAGAATAGCTCCCCGGATAAGGAGACACGATTATCGCTCACAAAGTTACAAGTCACTGAAAATTAATATTGAAAAAGATTTTCATTTCGCGCTGTAACTTCCCTTCCTCGTGCGAGTCACATGGGCGTTACGAGGTAATTCCGGTCGGGCCAGCAAACGCCGATCATCCGATCACCATCACAATTCCAACCTCTCTTGAAAGGAAGTCTCCAATGACCAAAGCTAAGATGAAGTCTCTGCTGATGACCGCTGCCATGTCCGGTTTGCTGACTGGCGCTACCACTACACTGTCGGCCACCCCGGCAAACACCGGTGCCAATAGCATCACGCGCGCCATGGGGTTGTCCTCCATGTCCAGCTTCGACGAACCGCAGACCGACAAGCACGCCTGTAAGGGGCAGAACTCCTGCAAGGGCAAGGGCGGCTGCAAGACGGGCGACAACGGCTGCAAAGGCAAGAACTCCTGCAAGGGTAAGGGCGGTTGCGCTACGGACGGCTCGAAGGCACCTGAGGCGGTTTAAAACACCGTACAAACCTGAGGGGACCGGCGCAGTCCGGTCCTCCTGAATTCGCAGAGAGGGATGATATGCCGGCAAACCGGTTCAATGGGTTCACCGAATACGGGATTGGAATTGGGCTGAGAATTCCGCACTACCAGCACATTCTGGAGAAGAAGCCGGTGGTGGATTGGTTCGAAATCATCTCGGAAAATTACATGATCGACGGGGGACGCCCGCTGGCGATCCTGGACTCGATTCTGGAGCAATACAAGGTTGTGCAGCACGGAGTTTCCCTGTACTTCGGCTCCAGCCAGCCACTGAATCGAGAGCACCTGAAAAAGTTGAAATCGCTGGTACGCCGCACCGGAACGCCGTGGCTCTCCGATCATCTGTGCTGGGGCAGCGTAGATGGCCGCTACACGCACGATTTGCTTCCGCTGCCGTACACGTGGGAGGCCATTGAGGTTGCGGCCAAAAACATTCGCCTGGTGCAGGACTTTGTGGAAGTTCCGGTGGTGCTGGAAAACGTGAGCAGCTACGCGGAGTTTCACGACTCAGAGATGACGGAGTGGGAGTTTCTGACCGAAGTGGTGGAGCGCGCAGACTGCGGGATTCTGCTCGACGTCAATAACATTTACGTCAGCTCGATCAATCACGAGTTCGATCCGGCGGTGTACGTGGACTATATTCCTGCCGAGCGCGTGGCGCAGATGCACATTGCCGGACACTCACGCTACGAGCGCTTCCTGCTTGATACCCACGACCATCCGGTGATTGACCCGGTATGGAAGCTATATGAGCAGGCACTGCGGCGGACGGGACCAACGGCGACGCTGTTGGAATGGGATGATCGCATCCCTCCGTTTGAAGAGGTTCACGACGAGGCGATGAAGGCGAAGAAGTATCTTGACGCGGTGACCGGGGCCGAAGAGCGGCGGTTGGCAGGAGTGCCGGCATGACGGCGCTGCTGGAATTCCAACGCACGCTGGCGCGGGCGGTGATGCAACCCTTGAGTTCAAGGGATAACATGAAGCGCGTCAATCGTGGAACAAAGTTTGTAACCCAGGACGGCGTCGCGCTGGTGAAACCGAATTCGCGCCTGAGTAGTTTAGAGCGGCTTGAGATTTATAACCGTTCCTACTGGTCTCGGGTGCTGGATGCGTTCAGCGAGGATTTTCCGGGAGTGCGCGCGCTGCTTGGAGCGAAACAATTCGACCGGATGCGCCGCGGCTATCTCGCCGATTGCCCCTCCGAGTCATTCACAATGCGCAACCTGGGAAGAAATCTTGTGGCGTGGATGGAGCGGAATCCTGCGCCGGCCGGAGTGAATTATGAGATCGCGCTGGACATGGCAAAGCTGGAGTGGGCGCATATCGAGTCATTCGACGCCGCGGAATACGAACGGCTGAGTCCCGCTGATATTGCCGCGCTGGACAACGACAGCCGTCTGCGGCTGCAACCGCATCTGCGATTGATCGCGGTTGGGCACGAAGTGGATAGGATTCTGACGGAGGTTCGGGAATCGGCAAAGCGCCATGGTGGTGTGCCACGAACACTTACGCAGAAGAGAATCGCGCGCTGGAACCCAGCATTGTCAGCGTCTTCAGTAACCTCGATGTATCTAGCGATTCATCGCCTTGAACTGGTGGTGCACTACAAGCGGCTCGACGGCGAGATGTTCCGGTTGGTGAGTGCACTGATGAAAGATTTGTCGATTGCGGACGCCATCGAGTTTGCTTACTCCGAGTCAACGCTTACTGCCGAACAATGCCAGCAGCATATTCAAAGTAGTTTTACGCTGTTTTCCGCTCTCGGCTGGTTCTGTAAGTCCAGCCCACAAGCAGGTGAGGAACCGTTATGATCCCGACAATTACGCGTACATTCGCCAAAGCCTATGGCTGGTTCAGTTGGTTCAGCTCTCGGGCGCAGTCACCGTTTCTCCTATTCGTGCGCCTGTATTGGGGCGGGCAGTTCATGCAGACGGGATGGGGAAAATTGCATCACCTGGCGCAGGTGACGCAATTCTTTACGAACCTGGGGATTCCCGCGCCGGGGCCGACGGCATTGTTTGTCGGCTGCGTTGAGTTTATCGGGGGCGCACTGCTGATCCTGGGACTGGGTTCGCGGCTGACGGGATTGGTGCTGACGGTAAATATGCTGGTTGCTTATCTGACGGCGGACCGGGAAGCAGTGTTATCGATCTTCAGCGATCCGGGAAAATTCTACGGCGCCACTCCGTACACATTCCTGTTCGCCGCGCTTGTGGTACTGATTTTTGGACCAGGATGGTTTGCGCTGGATACGTTGATTGCCCGCCAGTATTCAGCACAGGCGCCGGAGCGTGAGCACTCACTCCACCGGAGTCACGCGGACGCGGCTTGATTGCCGAAGAGCGAGAGGCTGCTGCGCAGTTACCGGAACAAGCTCAACCTTCGGCAGCATCGCGAGGATCGAATTCAAAACCGCACGAGAGAAGATGGATTGTCGGGCTGAACCAGCAAGGGTATCATTGCGCTGATGAACACGCCCGCCACGCGCAGGATCATGAACGCACTGTCCGAGAACTGGCAAGCCGAGATGCGCGGCTTCCATACCTATAAGACATTCGCTGACCGCGATGCGGACCCAATCCGCAAACGAATTTTGCGTAACCTGGCTGAGGCCGAGGCGCGGCACGCAGCGATGTGGGAAGGTCGCATTCGCGAGCTCGGCGGCACGTTACCGCAGTATGACGGTAAAGCCGCAGGCGACGCGGATACCCTGGCAAACCGCGTCGGCGGTCCTGGTATGGCGATGCGCCGTCTTGAGATCGATGAGAGTCGTGACATTGCGCACTATGGAAAACAACTACAAGATCTAGGCGACGAGCCGAGCATTGAAATTCTGCATCAGGTCATTCAAGACGAACACGAACATTACCGCGAACTCGGCAATCTGATCCGCAATTACTACCCGGCATCGGTCATCGCCGAGGTGAAAGCCGACCCTAAGACTGAGATCACTGAATTGCTGGCGAAGCGTTCGAATGCCGGCAAACAGGCCGCCGGGTGGATTGGCGACGCCATCTACGGAGTGAACGACGGACTGGGAGCAATCTTCGGCATCGTCTCCGGAGTTTCCGGCGCCACGCTGGGCAATGCGCGTTATGTGCTGCTGGCCGGAATGGCCGGAATGGTCGCAAGCGCCCTGTCCATGGGCTCGGGAGCATACCTTTCGGCGAAGAGCGAGTGCGAAATCTACGAAGCAGAATTAGCGCGGGAACGCGAAGCGATTCAGATGAATGGCCTGGAGGCTCGCGAACTGCTCTCACTGTATTACCAGGTCAAGGGCCTGCCGCTAGCGGACGCCGACCACGTCGTAGAACACATCGCCAAAGATCCTGAGCAATTCTTGCGCGCGCTGTCCGCCGAACGCCTGAACTCGACCGAGGAGGCGCTGAGTAATCCGATGACCTCCGCATTTACCGGCGCACTCTCGACCGCTGCCGGCGCCTTTGTACCGATCGTTCCGTTTTTCTTCTTGAGTGGATACCCGGCGGTGATTGTCTCGGCGATTATCTCGCTTGCTGCACACTTTGCGGTCGGGGCAGCAAAATCGCTGATCACGGTTCGCTCCTGGTGGGGCAGCGGTTTTGAGATGACCGCCGTGGGGGCCGTGGAAGGCGTTGTAACTTACGTTATTGGAATTGGATTGGGCAAACTGGGCGGCTAACATCTTGCTATGCCTCCCCATCAAGCGCCATACTTGTGCACCCGCCGGAGGCGTGCAAAAGAGGCCAGCGTAATGCCCGGCGTAACCCTTTGGCGCCGGCTTGCTGCTCTGTTATAATCGCTGTGACGCGATGAAAGTCGCGCTTTTTCAACAGTCGGGGAGTGGCTCAGCCTGGTAGAGCACCTGGTTCGGGACCAGGGGGTCGGAGGTTCAAATCCTCTCTCCCCGACCATTCTTTCTCTTACATTCTAAATCACTTACGCGGCCTTGGCCGCTTTCGTTTTTGCTGCCTTTTTCGGTACATTCGGTACAACTGAGGGCAAAGTGAAACCGAAACCACACTGTTCAGCCCACTTTTTGCGGAATGGAACGTCCTCTTTGATTTTGTCGTAGAGATCGCTCATGCCCTCTCCAGCGTGCCCCATCCAATACTTGTAAAGCCCTTCAGGGCACTCTGTGTGATTCCGCAGGTATGTATTCCGGAATCGCCTAAAGGCGTGATTCCCTGCCTTGTGGTTTCCGGTGTGCGGGTTCACATACTTCAGTTTCTCCAGAGCCGGGTGTAGATGGCGACGAATGACATTGGACGACGCTATCGGCTTTCCGTTCCGGGTCGAGAACAGGAACCCGGACTTGCGCCCACCGACGAACTCCTTCAGCAGGTTTGCAATTGCCGGATGAAGGTCTACGTCCCGAAGCGCACTCTGGGTTTTCAGCCGCTCTTCGATCTTGCAGTGACGAGCCTTCTGACGGATTTTGAGAAGCGAGAAATCTGAAGCGATGTGCTTGTCGATTTCAATACCAAGTGCCTCCCCAATCCTCAGTCCGGCTGCACCGCACAAGATGAACAGCACCCGCTCACGCGGCTTCTTCCAACCTGCCAGCCCCGTCATCACATCCCCTGAGAAGCAGGGCGTGTTCTGCTTCGACTTCTCTACGACGGGCATGTCGATGAACTCGTGGTTCCACTTGCGGGGGAAGATCTGTTCTCCCTCCGCGTCCACAGCAGAAGCCACCACCATCTTCACCAGTCCGGCATAGTTATCGATGGTCTTGGGAGACAACCCAGCCCCAGACATAGCCGCAACCAGCCGCTTCAGCGAAGCGTTGTTGACTTCGGAGATCGGCAAAGTCCCGATATGCGGATTCAGCCAGTTGCCCAAAATGCGTTCCCAGTCTTCAGTTGTGCTAAGTGCAACGGGATTCCGCTTCCTTGTTCGCAATGATCCAAGCCACCGCGCACCCTGTTCTTGGAACGTTGTGACAGTCTCCTGCTTCTTCACCACCACAGCGTTGAAGTGTTCGACCGTATCGGCCCCGCTTTCCGCAATGATTTCACGGGCGCGGCGTATACGTTCGCTCTTCGACAGGACTCCAGGCCCAGATACCGGGCAGATACGAGCCCGCTTATGAACCCGTTTGTCCTGACCCTCCAGATCCATCCACCAACGTACGACCCACCAGTTACCGCTTCTTTCTGTGTGACCTTTTTGCCCAGTTCGGCGGGACATGCTCTTGCCTCTCCGCTTCACCGGTGTCGCGCACATGACATTAGAGGAACTTGTCCCGAGATGCAATGCTTGGGAAGGAACTTCTGCACCAGCCAACTTGGCATCTGCTGATATGCGGGTCGAGTCTGGTACTGCCACAGAGGAAGATTTCGGCGTGCAGGAACGCAGGTCTGATCGAAATGTGATGCTCAACTGACCCGGCGCTACCGCACTATGCAGTCTGTCAAACTCGGACAAAGCAATCCCACGACTGGAACTGGTGACTGCACCCGACCATTGTTTGGCATCGGTGAGGAGCGCAGCAAGGACGCCCTCTTGTGCCGGTGGGGGAATTACAACATCGGATTGAAAATCAAAAACCTCCATGGTGACCCGATTGACGACTCTAAATTTGAGCGGAGCCTCAGCAGCCGTGCTCCGAAACCACCTGGCGCTCCGTGCCGGGTGACTCGGTCGATGTTTGCCGGTTTACCTCCATGTACAACTGAATTGGTTCCAACAGTGACACGCAGGCCTCCAACTGCCAAAGGCTCGCGTATAAGATTCTTCAGACCGAGGAATAGCAGGGGGCAGGGGCGAAGCACATCATCCCATCGGTACGATGGTCGGATTGACCTATGCTGACGGACACAAGAGAAGGATGATGGGATAAGCGCCCAGCTGCCTCAAAAGGCTTTGTGAGCCTTTGGGGCTAGGCAGACAACGCACTACAGCAGCGAAGTTTGGCCGTCAACCTCGCCCTTGGGGCGGAAAATTCTGGCGAGTTTGACAAGCGTATCGGCCTCGGCGTGAAGACGGGCCGCATCGCAGTGAGCGCGCATGCTCATATACAGAATCCTGTCGCCCGAGTGAGTGCCCGTTGAACTCAGATCTGCGTGTTGGGCCAGTTGGGACTTTTTATTGGCAGCGCGTGTCAAGAATGAGCGAATCTTCTGCTTTTCGGCACGATAAGTTTTGGCCATGTCCGCAATCCGGAGGATCGAGTCAATGTCCGAAGGCGAATCGTTGTCATCGAGAAACGGTTTCCAGGCCGTCTGGGCTTCGCGTTTGCCTATGGCTGTGAGCTGGTACTGGTGACGCGGGCGATTCGTAGCTGACGCACCTTCGCCTCGCTTCACGAGGTTGGCTTTTACCAGCCGCTGCAACGACGGGCTGGAAGCACCGAGGCTAAGCCCGCCTTGGCGTTGCAGGTCGTAGGGCGTTTCGAGTCCGCGATCCAGCAAGGACAGAATAAAAGCATCGAGAACTGAGAGATTCATGATAGGCACCGGAGATATATCTGGTTGATTTTACGCTGACGGGTCAAACGCTCCATCCGTAAAGTACTACGGGTGGGGTCGCACTGCGCACTCTGTGGCCCCAAAGTCGGTTGGCGCCAGCGTTCAGTCCGCGTCGAACATGAGGGCACGTTTCAACTTCTCTTCACGACCTGACTGGCGAACGTCCAACGATTGGAACTCAGGGACAAGAATCTCCGGGTCGAGGTGTTTGAGAATGAACATTGCCAGGAACTGCCGCGCCTTCTCGTGATCTTTCAACAGGGCGCGCAAAGTCGGAGATACCTCCACATGCCTCTGTCGGCGAAGCTCACGGCGGGCTTGATCAACCAGACGGTGAATCTGCTGCTGATCCGCTGTCTCTATGACGACCTGCATCGCGAGCTTCCTCATAGTCTCGCGCTCCTCTTTATAGAAGAGCGTGCCGTTCTTGTTCGACGGGCGCCGGGGACGATAATAGAGGAGGTTGTAACGCATCCATTCGACGAAGTGACTCCAGCGATCGGCTTTCTCCTCATAAGAAGCTGGCCCGATCTGCTTGATCGCAGACCTCCTTGCGCATCTGCGAGCATTCTCGATCTTACATTCGAGGCCCGCCACCGAAGGCGACATGAGCATGTCTCTGGAGACCAGCTTCTCTTTCCGAACCACCCGAAAAGCGAGTGCAGCCACCGCGAGTTCAAAGCAGTTCAGGTCCACCTTGCGCGATGCGCCCGTGAACTTCAGCTTATTGCGGCAAGAGAGCACATGTACGGCCATCTCTCCATCGAAGCAACGCTCGCGGTAGACCTCTTGTCCTCGGTAGGGTACGTGTGTAGTGTCGCGCCGAGGATACCTATCACGGCAGCAGGCTTCAACTAGCCCATTAACCATATCTTCGAGCGCGGGCAGGATCACCGCAGCCTCATGCCTGCTGAAGGTGATGCTGCTAGCTTTCATTGGGCACCTCGTTAAAGTTAGGGATGCCGAATACGGAGCAAATCACGAAAAGATCGAAGTACCGGTCGAGATCCCCGGTTGATGGTTCCTGCAAGGCCGACACGAAATAGAGCGCCCGCGCTTCCATCGCGGCTTTAACGATTACGTGAAGGCGATCATCATCAGGAATGCACTCCTGATTATGAGCAAGTAGTTCGTGTGTGCGCGTCGTGTACTGGTGCAGAAGTTCGTGATGGGTCGGTTCGGGTGTCGAGGCCCATATCCCTGAGCCCAGTCGAAAATAAGGCGGTGCCGAGATTAACATTTTTCTCTCCCGGTTTCTTTAGTATCCAAGATCGCGACCGAACGGAACGCTTAACCGCAAATAAATTCAAGAGCTGTGTATGTGGTTTATTCTACTTACACGTACGAGGTTTTCGTTCCGCCTAGCGGCTAGCTGCCAGCGGAAAAGGGACCATCCTCCACCTCTGAAACTTAGCGAGGTGCTCTGCTTACGACGAAAACTCTGTCGGATCGATGGCCCCTCTCCCATACCAGAATTGTAGAAGAGTAGCCCGTGATCCTCCGGAACAGTGCCAAGCTCTAAGGAAAACCTTGCCACAAGCCGACTTCTCATTACCTATCTCGCAACAGCGCAATCGCCAACACACAGAAGGTCTGGCCTCGACCCTATGATCGGCAATTGGCTTCTGGCGCTGTTCGGTACAGAAACGCCTTGTAATGGACTAAGCCCCAATGATCGGATCATGTTCTTTGCCGCGGCGATTGGAGGCCGCATCTATGGCAAAGAGCAAACGCAAGCGAACGCCTAAAACAGTTCTGAAGCTACCGGATCTCGAGCAGTCTAAGTCAGCGGTTCTGAACAGCCTGACATCCCCCAGTTCGCACCGGTCCTACGATCACGCGATCAGAGAATTCATCGAGTGGTACTGTTCCGAGCCGAGGCTCGCCTTCAATAAGACCGTTGTCACCCGCTATCGCATATCCCTCGAACAGCGCCAGTACGCTCCATCAACCATAAATCTCCGTTTGGCCGCTGTCCGGAGGCTAGCTTATGAAGCTGCTGATTGCGGTCTGCTGAGTGCTGATTTGGCTGCCGGTATTCGCCGCGTTAAAGGTGCCAAACGACTGGGTGTCCGTGTTGGAAATTGGCTCACCGCGGAGCAGGGAAAACGCCTATTGATGGCGGCCGATGAGGCGAGTCTTCGAGGAAGGCGGGACTACGCGATGCTGGCGGTCCTGCTCGGCTGCGGACTCCGGAGGGCGGAATTAACCGGACTGCGGATTGAAGACTTGCAACTAAGAGAGGAGCACTGGGTCATCGCCGATCTCGTCGGCAAGGGCGGCCACGTGCGGACGATTCCCGTGCCAGACTGGGTAAAGGCTGGTGTCGATAATTGGGTTGCGGCTGCTGGCATCACAACTGGTCCCCTTCTACGTTCAATCAACAAGGCCGGCAGAATCTGGGGAAACGGCTTCAGCCCGAAAGTGATTTGGGGAGTTGTCAAAGACAAAGCAGCATCTTGCGAGTTTCCATCGCTAGCGCCGCATGACCTGCGGCGAACATGTGCCCGACTCTGCCACCAGGCCGGCGGCGAACTGGAGCAGATTCAGTTTCTGCTTGGACACGTCTCCGTTCAGACAACCGAACGCTACCTGGGATGTAAGCAGCGATTTCGCAATGCGGTGAATGACCGGATCGGACTGGAGCCAGACCAGTCTGGATCTCAGTAGACTCGGTTCTACTGGCCGATTGCTAAAGACTACCCCAATCTGCTCGGGGCGGTTGTTTTCCGTGTGGCCATGCGAGGGAGGATTCTTGCCCGCGATCTTCAATGTGGGCAGCTTTCCAGACCCCCTGCCGTGGCTTTTCCTTCGACGTCCAATTGATGTTGCTTGCGATATGCCGCCCATTCCTTTTCCAGCGCTCGAGTTTGATCCTTCGACGCGATTTCGAATCGGGCCAACGCCATGATCAGGGCACGCACGCTAACATGGGGTTCCGCCGCAGGTCCGGTTAATCCGCACTTGCTGCAGGTGATGATTGGTGTCTGGATATTCCTGCCAGCCCGAATCCGTTGAAGCGCTCCGTCCAGTTCATCCCGCAGACCGATGAGCGCCGGCACCGACATTCCAGCGTGCCACTCCCCCCGCAACCGCACGATCATTTCCGGAAACCAAGTTCGCTGCGCGTCGCCTGAGGGCATCTCTTCCCCACCGTTTGCCGTTCGTTTCGGTCCCTGCCCACGTCCATAGCCATTGTAAACATCCCGCCCGCTTGGTTCACATTGAAGAGCGAGCGGCTGGCTTCCCAGAAGCCGGTTTCGGGTTCATGGAGATGATTTGCCGCCCCCGATGCTAACTCGCCGGCCATTGCCAAGAAGCCGGTTTTCGTATCAGTATCATCGCACCCCCAACGGACGGTTCCAGATTCGCGCCAGGGAGAGAGAAGCCCTCCCTTGAAAAACGTCGCATTTAGGATTTGTAAGTCAAATGCAATAGTCCGGGATAATCTCCTGCTCTCGCAGATAGTCACACACGCGATCGACGGCTGAAGGTAAGCTCTCCCTATCGGGAATATATACGTTGGCATGTACGTTCTCGTAATCCGCCGACCCCACAACGACGACCAGTATCTCGTTAGGCGCATTGAGCGTCTTTAGGCGTTCGATGTCGTGCACATCGACATCTGTAATGGTTGTAATGAATATCTGCCCGCTGTCGGTCAGTATGCGAGCCAACTCGCCAAGACGCCGCACGCGTTCCTCCCGTTGGTCGAATGAGTCGAGCACGTCGCTGTCCAGTCCACGATCGATATTTGCGATGCCGAGATAATAGGCAAAGTAGGAGTCATCGAACAGCCGCTTTTCCAACGCTTGCGCGACCGCCTTGTTCGCGGTTTCCGATGAGCCGGTCACGACCACAAATTTTGAGCGGTGCCCGTGGCGGATGGCACGAATTGTGGTAGGGATGGCGCTCTGTTCCCATCCAGCCTCGCGCTGGCGAATGTGCTCCTGCAGACTGGAAGTGGAAGACGATGCATTTTCGGTGATGATTCCGCCGCCGGCGATCTCGTAGTTGTCAACCAGCACGAATCGCCCAGTGCCTTCTATCTCACGCGAAAGGTCGAAGACGATTGGCTTGGTCGCTTCGAAGATACATTCGGCAACCTCGTGCCTCTCTACTTGCTGCTTGCCACGCTCGGAGGATAAATCAGAGGCGTCGAGCACATTGACGATCTCCAGCAGGCGGACCGGCGCGCGCAGAGTCGCGAGCTTCAACCTGTACTGCTTGTTCTTGATGAGGGGAGCCTTGCCCATCCAGAAGATGTTGGCACGGAAACGCGAGCTCGTGTGCGCCGCTTGCTCTCCGGCCTTGCACATGAGTTCGCCTGGGCGAACATAAAGCTCGTCGGTAAGGGTAAAGCCGATCGCTTCGCCGGCATGGGCCTGTTCCCTTCCCTGCGCGTTAAACCTCTCGATGGAGGCGATTCGCGATCGTTTTTGGGAAGGAAGAAAGACGATCTCATCGCCTGCATGAATAGAGCCTGTTTCGATCGTTCCCGCGAAGATGCGGCGATCGTCGTTGTTCTCCGTGAATTTGTAAACGTCCTGAACAGGAAAGCGAAATGGCTGTTTTTCACGTTCACTCTCTTTGACGAAAGCGTCGATGTGCTCCAGGACCGACTGTCCTTCAGAAGCCCACGTTGCTGGCTGAGCGATGTTATCCCCGTCTCTTGCGCAGATTGGCACAAAGTCGATCGGAGTTATGTTCACTTCTCGCAGGAACGCCGAATACTCGTCGCGAATGCGGGCAAAGACGCTTAGGTCGTAGTTGACCAGATCCATCTTGTTCACCAGCACCACGACTTGCCGGATTCCCAGCATCGCAAGCATGTAGCCATGCCGCCGGGAGTTCTCTTGAATTCCCTCATGCGCATCAATGACAAGCAGGGCGGCCTCGGCACGCGCCGCGCCCGAAATCATGTTCTTCAGAAACTCGACGTGGCCGGGTGCGTCGATGATGATGTAGTCGCGTTTTGCCGTCTTAAAGAAACAACGCGCCGTATCGATGGTGATGCCCTGGGCCTGCTCGTCCTTCAGCGCATCGAGCAGAAACGCATACTCAAACGGACGCGCGTTTTTGCGGCATGACGCCTTGACCTGTTCGAGTTTGCCTTCCGGCAGCGAATGGGTGTCCGCCATCAGGCGGCCGATGACGGTGCTCTTGCCATGATCGACATGGCCCACAAAAACGATGTTCATCTGCTCGCGTGCGGATGTTGCAGGCGGCAATGGCGCCCCCATTGAGTTGTCACTTGTCGAATTTGTTTGCATCACATATACCCATCTCTGCGCAGTGTCTCCAGGCCGCCGCCGTCGTCTTTGTCTTGAGCTCTTCCGGAACGCTCGGCGATGTTGGCGAATTTGCCGCTGCGCAGTTCTTCAATAATGTCTGCTACGTTTTGCGAGTTGGACTCGACGGGATTTGTGCAGGGCCAGCAGCCGAGCGAGCGGTAGCGCTTACCGTTTCCTTGATTGAAGTAGAGCGAGACCACGGGGATGTTCTCGCGTTGGATGTACTCCCAGATGTTCAGTTCCGTCCAGTCCAGCAGCGGATGAATGCGCACGTGCGTTCCCGGCGCGAAATCTGTCTTGAACTGGTTCCAGAGCTCGGGAGGCTGATCGCCCACGTTCCACTCGTTGTATTTGTCCCGGGGCGAAAAGTAACGTTCCTTCGACCGGCTGCCTTCTTCATCGGCGCGTACGCCCACGATCACGCCCGTGTACGGCTCCTTGTTTTCATCGGGGACGTAACGCCGAAGCGCGTGGTCCATGCGGTAACGCGGCCAATCGCCGGAGAGCGTATGCTTCAGCGCATCTGACTTCAGATTGCGGCAGCAGGTAAGGCGGTCAACATTTCCGTCGGTAAAAGTCTGCTTGCCTTCGAGCGCTTCGCGGTTCTCGCCGTACATCATGTTCAGGTGCCATTCCAGCGCGAGCCGGTCGCGATATTCGATCATCTCGGGAATCTTGTAGTGAGTATCGATATGCACAAGCGGCAAGGGCACGTGGCCGAAGAACGCCTTGCGCGCCAACCACACGAGAACAGTGCTGTCTTTGCCAATCGACCAGAGCATGCACAGGTTCTTGAACTCGCGATAGGCCTCGCGGAGAATGTACACGCCCTTGGCTTCGAGTTTGTCGAGGTGATCCATGCTCAGGCCTGCTCCTTCAGGTTGCGGTGCGCCGGAGATTTATGCAGGCCGCACTCCTTGTGTTCGGGCGACTCCCACCACCAGCGTCCTCCACGAATGTCTTCGCCCGGACGCACCGCACGGGTACACGGCGCACAGCCAATGCTCGGGAAGCCCTGGTCGTGCAACGCATTGTAGGGAACATTGTTTTTCTTGATGTAATCCCAGACCTGCGCCTCGCTCCAGTCGAAGAGTGGGCAAATCTTGTAGATGCCGAACTCGGCGTCCCAACTCACCAACTCCACGGCAGTGCGAGTAATGCTCTGCTCGCGTCGCAGTCCGCAGATCCAGGCATCGACCGTATTGAGGACCTTGCGCAACGGCTTCATCTTCCGGACATTGCAACAGGCTTTGCGGTTCTCTACGCTGGAGTAGAAGAGATTCGGCCCGTCCTTGGCGATCAGTGCGGCGATATCTGCCGCTTCCGGCACGCAAACCTCAAAAGGAATGCGATAGTGCTCGATTGACCTCTGCATGGTGTCGTAGGTTTCCTGAAACACACGCCCGGTATCAAGCGTAAAGATTCTGGCCGCCGGATTGGCCCGCACCAGCATGTCGGTCAACACTTGATCTTCCGCGCCGAAGCTGGACGCCAGCGCGATCCGAGCTGGGCCGAACCTTGCCAACGATTGCTGCACGGTCTCTTCGGCACTGTTCGATAACAACTGAAATTCACCCACTGCAATGCTCCTTATGATTTCTCGATCAATACTGCCCAATGATCGCCGACTTTGGTTTGCTCCAGCACCTTGTGGCCTTCCTGAGCCACCGAACGCGGAACGTTCTCGATCGGTGCGCCATCATTGAGAAGAACCCTTACGCGCTGACCTTTCCGCATCTTTGACAGGTCGAGTTTTACTTTTACAAAATTCATCGGGCACGCAACACCGCGATAGTCCCGCTCCACCGGGACGGAGTTCGATGCAGCAGCGGCTTTCACTGCCGCCTCCGCCGGAAAGCGCAGAGAGTTGTCCATGCTGGCGTACAGCTTCTTTATCTCTTGAGCCAGCGCGCAGACGCCATTTTCGTTTGCGCGTAGCGCGCTGATGTCATTGGATTGCGCAGCGTTGATCACGCTCTGAAAGCGTGCGTCCACCAAGCCAGCCTCGATGAAGTGCTTGTTGAAACTGGTGAAGACCGCGGCATCGGAAGGCGCTTCGATGCCGCGCGTCACCAGCAACATCCGGGCTGAAGAGAGCGCGATTTGATAGAGGATGGCATCTCGCTCATTCCCCGATGCGTGCTCCGCTAGCCTCTGCTCCAGCGTCTTAATTTGCTTCAGGTCAACTTCGATCAAATCGAATAGTCCCGCCGAACATTCGCCTACGCCTCTGCCTACGAGGGAGAAGACCTTTTCTGCTCCCCAGTCGTAGTAGTAGTTCTTGTCGTCTTCGAAATCAGGAACTTCGCGGTAGCGATTACAGAGGGATCGGATGTCCTGTGTTCCTTCCGCATCGACGTAAGCGTCGAAGGATGCGAAGCGCGATTTCTTCTCCAGATAGATTCTGAGCAGGTCCACGATGAAGTCCGGCAGATCCCGCGCGCTGACACGGTCAATGATCGCTGCCAGACGCGCTTTGCCATCGCCCACCACCGCCCCGGCGACAATGCCGTATGCGGGATACATGAGCTGACCTTTGCGGGCGACCATGCCGTAGAAGCCAAGGTCAGCGACCATGTGCTGGCCGCAGGTGTTCGGACAACCCGAAAGGTTGATCTTGAAATCAGCAAGCTGATCCACGTCAAGCCCGGATTTCGCCAGCTTGCGGGCGATGGCTCGCAGCGCTCCCTTTGGCAGACAGATACCCAATTTGCAGGTGTCGGCGCCAGTGCATGCGATGGAGTTGGCAAGCAGCGACGGGCCTGAGGAAAGCTCCGCAAAGCCGCTGACCAACCGGTACACGTTGCCGAGATACACTTCCGGAATATCACGGAGCCGAAGGTTCTGGCCAAGAGTGGCACGCACGACATCATCACCGAAGCCGGCCAAAAAGTCCGCCAGGACGACCGCATCTTTCGTCTTCAGGTTGCCGAGGAATACCGGGATCAAGATCGAATAGAGGCCAGGTTGCCGCTGCGCTGTCACGTAACGCCGTTTCCAGCTCTCGAGCTCAGGGGTAGCAATTTCCTCAGGCGCGAACGAGGGCGTAGTGAGTGGCGCATGGTCTTCGCTCACTGTGAAGGCTGGTGGCTGTTGGCGGCGAAGTTCGTCCAATTCAATCTGGTAAAGCTCTCGGAAGCGCGCCTCGCCCAACGAATTCCACAGGAAGCGCAACCGGGCCGCATACTTATTCTTGCGATTGCCGTGCTTGTCGAATACTCGTTTGGCCGCCTCGGCCACGACGTAGGTGTCGCTCCATGGAATGAACTCGTGGAGCAGGTGCCCAACTTCCGGCTTTGTGCCCATGCCGCCGGCGACATAGACCTTGAATCCCTTCATGCCATCCTTGATCTTTGCCACAAAACCAAGATCGTTGAACTGGGCGTAGGCCGTGTCCTTGTCTGAGTTCGAGAACGTGATCTTATACTTGCGTGGAAGCACCCAGGAATCGGACTGGGAGATGAGACGGCTGGTCAGTGCAAAAGCATACGGGCTAGGATCGAAGACCTCATCCGGAGATACACCCGCGTCCGGAGAGATCATGATGTTCCGCACCGTATTGCCTCCACCGCCGCGCGTTGCCAGACCCGCCGCGAGAAGTTCCCGCATCACCGCAATGACGTTCTCAAGCGCAATCTCGTGAACCTGAAATTCCTGGCGCGTGGTGATATGAATTGCATTGCTTCCATACTTATCGGAGACCACGGCGATGGCCCGCAACTGTGCAGGCGTAAGCGCTCCCCCGGTAGTCCGTGCGCGAACCATGTACGTGCCGTCTTTGCGCTGTTCGTAGCAGCCAAAGGGTACCCGCCGAGCCTTTAGCGAAGCCGCATCCAGTGCACCTGCGCGATATTTCGCAATCAACGATTCCAACTCGTCGATCTCTTCGGGCAGTGAGAGCGGAATTTTGTAGGGCATCAACGTTTCTCCTCAATGGTTGCTTCGCTCCGCGCAGCTTTCAGTTCGCAAACAGGCTGCTCTTCATCCACCAGCTCGTGAATGGTGGAATGTTCGCCGCAAACCGCGCACTTTGGATTCGGCTGCATCCGAACTTTGCTAAAGCTCATGTCCTTGGCATCGAATATCAGCAGAGAGTTTGTAAGCAACTCGCCCACACCGGTGATAAATTTGAGCGCCTCGGCGGCCTGGATCGTTCCCAGCATCCCCGCAACCGCGCCCAGAATGCCCGCTTCCGAGCAGGATGGCACCACGCCTCGCGGCGGAATGGCCCGGAACGCGCAACGATAGCAAGCGGATTCACCAGGGCGGACGGTCATGGTCTGGCCATCGAAGCGCAGGATACCGCCGTGCGAGAACGGAACCCGCTCCAAGACACAAGCATCGTTGATTAAGAATTTGGCGACAAAATTGTCTGTTCCATCGATTACGAAGTCGTAGTCACGGATCATCTGACGAATGTTCGCCGCGCGCACCCACTCGTGATAGGTGCGAACCTCCACGTCAGGATTGATGGCACGCATCTTCTCAGCCGCCGACTCCACCTTGGGCTTACCGACATCAGGCGTGTGATGGATGACCTGACGTTGCAGATTCGAGAGATCCACATTATCCGCGTCCGCGATGCCAATGGTGCCCACTCCCGCCGCTGCCAGGTACAGTGCAGCCGGCGATCCGAGTCCACCAGCTCCGATGATCAGCACCTTGGCATCGAAGATCTTCATCTGGCCTTCAATGCCAATGTCCTGCAGCAAAATGTGACGGCTGTATCGTTCCAACCGCTCTTCAGTAAATTCCAGTTTGCTCATAGCGGCGCTAATCCCCGTTCCGGGTCTTCGAAAATGTAGTAAATCAACTCGGCACCTTCGTATTACGTAAATGAACCCGACACTACGTGGCAGAGATATCGATTTAAGTTCATATTTAGATGGAGTAATCCTCAGCGAAGACCCGCAAATTCCGCGGCGAGACAAAAACGATCTCGCCCAGTTTCAGATCCAACTCGGCGAACTGTCGTCGTCCGAGTTCGGCTTCCAGCAAAGTTCCGGTTTCGACGTTTTGGAGTTCAAGCTTCACAATAGGCCCGACTCCGCAGACGTATCGCACGGATGCACAGATCGCAGAGGGATCTTTGGAATCGCGGGTTACGTTCATTTCATAAGGCCGCGCATAACCCAGCGCCGGGCCATCTCCATTCGAAACACTCCCCGGCAGTTCTATTTCAATCGCTCCGATGCGAGCGCGACCGCTGTCGACGCGTCCATGAAAGAGATTCACATCGCCAAGAAAGTGGTAGACGAAGGCGTTGGCGGGATTGTCGTAGACCTCCTGCGGGGTTCCAACCTGCTCCAACCGCCCGTGGTTCATCACGGCCACGCGATCCGCCACCTCCAGCGCTTCTTCCTGATCGTGAGTTACAAAGACACTGGCGATGTGAATCTCGTCGTGCAAGCGACGGAGCCAACGACGCAACTCCTTTCGAACCTTGGCGTCGAGCGCACCAAACGGCTCATCAAGAAGCAGCAACTTGGGTTCGACGGCCAGCGCGCGAGCTAGGGCCACCCGTTGTCTCTGACCGCCGGAGAGCTGGTTCGGATAATGATCCGCCAATCTTTCAAGTTGCACGAGATCGAGTAACTTCGAAACTTTGTCGCGAATGTCAGCTTTGGAAAGACGCGTTTTGCGGGATTGAACACGCAATCCAAATGCGATGTTTTCAAAGATGGTCATGTGGCGGAACAACGCATAGTGCTGGAAGACGAAACCGACGCGGCGGCGCGCGGGGTCGTGATTCGTGGCGTCCTCATCATTGAGCAGGATGGTTCCGCTGTCTGGAGATTCCAGGCCGGCGATCATGCGCAACAGAGTTGTCTTTCCCGAACCAGAGGGACCGAGCAAGGCAACCAGCTCGCCCCCGTTCACATGCAGGCTTACGTCATCCACGGCGGTGAAGTTGCCGAATTGCTTACAGATATTGCGAACTTCTATGCTCATGCCCGGCCTCCGCGAAGTCCAGCCTTCTCCTCAATGATCTTCTTTGCCACAAGCGTGACCAGAGCGACCAGGCTCAGCAGCGAAGCAACAGAAAAAGCGGCTGCAAAGTTATATTCGTTGTAGAGAATCTCGACATGGAGTGGGAGCGTATTGGTCTCGCCGCGAATGTGGCCGGAAACCACGGAAACCGCGCCGAACTCGCCCATCGCGCGTGCGCTGCAAAGAATCACACCATACAGCAAACTCCAGCGGATATTCGGCAGGGTGATTGAGAAGAAGGTTCTCCACGGGCTGGCTCCCAGCACCAGAGCTGCTTCTTCTTCGTCGCTGCCTTGCGCCTGCATGAATGGGATCAGTTCGCGCGCAACGAAGGGGAAGGTGACAAATATGGTGGCCAGCACAACTCCTGGGACTGCGAAGAGGATGCGGATGTTGTGATCGTCTAACCAACTCCCGAACCAACCGTGTAGCCCGAATAACAATACAAAGATCAATCCCGAAACCACCGGAGAAACCGCCAGGGGCAGATCGATAAGACTGATCAGTAGATTCTTGCCCTTGAAGGAAAACCGTGAGATTGCCCACGCAGCCATCAAGCCGAAGATCAGGTTCAAGGTCACGGCGATGCCTGAGGCAACCAGGGTTAACCGGATGGCGGAAAGTGCGTCCGGATCTCGAATCGAATCAAGGTATGTTTGCCATCCCTTTGCGAATGCCTCGACAAACACACTGGCCAGCGGCAGCACCAGGAAAACAATGAGGAACAGCAGCGCGACGCAAATCAAAGTCCAGCGTGTGATCGCGGACCCACGCCCTCGCACCGGGTTCGAACTCACCGAACTACTCATCGCGTCTCCTCAAACTTGCGTGTACGAGCCTGCAAGCCATTGATCACGATCAGCAATGCAAACGAGGTGACAAGCATCACGGAGGCAATCGCCGTGGCACCGGCGAAATCATATTGCTCAAGCTTGCTGACAATGAGCAGAGAAGTGATCTCGGTGTGCATTGGCATGTTGCCGGAGATAAAGATGATGGAGCCGTATTCGCCAAGGCCGCGGGCGAAGGCCAGAGTAAAACCAGTGAGGAGAGCGGGAAATACCGCCGGAAATATCACGCGACAAAAGGTCTGCCACGAGTTGGCTCCCAAACTGGCGGAGGCTTCCTCCACATCGCTGCCCAGATCCTCGATGACCGGCTGCACACTGCGCACAACAAACGGCAGGCCTATGAAGGTGAGCGCCAGTACTACTCCGACACGCGTAAACACTACATCGATGCCAAGAGGGTGAAGATATTGCCCCAGCCAGCCGTTCGGCGCGTACAAAGAAGTCAGCGAGATGCCTGCAACCGCCGTCGGCAGGGCGAATGGAAGATCGACCATTGCGTCCGCGATTCGCTTCCCTGGGAAGCTGTAGCGCGCCAATACCCAGGCAACAATGAAACCGAAGATGGAGTCGATAACAGCTCCAACGAAGGATGCGCCAAAGGTCAATCGATACGAGGCCATTACACGCGCTGAGGTTACGGTTTCGACAAAGCGCCCCCAATGCATCGTTGCTGTCTTAAGAAAAACCGCACTCAGCGGGATCAATACGATCAGACTTAGATAAGTGACCGCAAATCCAAGCGAGATTCCGAAACCCGGAAGTATCCCGGACTTCTTCACCCGAGACCTCCGATTCTTTAGCGCAGGCAACGGGCTAGAGCGCAAACTGCCCGCTCGTTCGTGCACAGGTGCTGTGAATGGTGCTCCCATGTTCAGCTCTTACTTCCCGTAGATTTGGTCAAATATCGCACCATCAGCGAAGTGGGTTTTCTGTGCGTTCTGCCAACCACCGAACACGTCGTTGATAGTGAAGAGATTCAACTTTGGAAATTGTGAGACGTACTTGTTCGCGATCGATTTCGTGCGCGGGCGGTAGTAGTGACGGGCTGCGATCTCCTGCCCCTCGTCGGAGTACATGTATTGAACGTATGCTGTAGCCACGGCGGTCGTGCCGTGTTTGTTCGCAACCTTATCCACTACCGACACCGGCGGTTCGGCCAGGATGCTGTACGAGGGAACGACGATCTCCAACTTATCCTTACCCAGTTCTTTCACGGCGAGGAACGCTTCGTTCTCCCAGGCAATCAGCACATCGCCAATGCCGCGCTGCACAAACGTTGTGGTTGCACCGCGGGCTCCTGAATCGAGTACCGGAACGTTCTTGTACAACTGTGTTACAAACTGGCGCGCTTTGGCCTGGTCATTCTTGTTCTGGCGCAACGCATAGCCCCACGCAGCCAGATAATTCCATCGTGCTCCACCCGAGGTCTTTGGATTCGGCGTGATAACTGAAACACCGGGCTGTACGAGATCGTTCCAGTCCTTGATGTGCTTTGGATTTCCTTTGCGAACCAAGAAGACAATTGTGGAAGTGTAAGGAGTGCTGTTGTTGGGCAGTCGTGATTGCCAGTTTGATGCAATGAGGCCACCGTTCTCGCTGATGGCATCTATGTCATAGGCGAGCGCCAGGGTAACGACGTCAGCAGGAAGACCATCGATGACCGCACGGGCCTGTTTTCCCGAGCCGCCATGGGATTGATTTATAACTACATCTTGCCCGGTCTTCGCCTTCCAGTACCTTGTGAAAGCGGTGTTGTAGTCCTGGTACAACTCGCGAGTAGGATCGTAAGAGACATTCATCAGCGTGATGCGCGGTTGCGCGGAGGCATCAACAAACATTCCTGCCACGAAAAGTGCAAGTACAGCGAGCCGGGAAACGGTAACCTTCATGTGTTCTTCCTTAGTCTTGGATCACGAACTGCAAACGGTTTCTCTTCGTTGTGTTGCCCCAAAAGGAAAAACCCACTGCCGTTTGGCAGTGGGTTTCGACAATACCTAAGAAGCTGGTCGATTAACTCCGAATGCCAAAAGCAATGCACGCATCGCAGCACATACAACACATGCTGGCGCAACAGGCATTCTTTGGCATCACGAAGATCATGTTTTTCACCTTAACTGAACTCCACTACGCGTGCAAGCAATTCCTTCAAGAAATGATGACTCTTTCAAAAACCGGCCGCGATATGATTCGTGATTCACCTGCAACCGATTCAGTTTGGGTGGAACTGTCTGCGCTTTGCACCGGTCTCGCACACTCCCCTACGATCAACAGAGTTGGCGAAGAAAGTGATTTCATGCGATCCAGGGTTGAGAGGTCGCACCACTGCACCTGCTGAGTCGTGCGCCCGGCACGGGAGATGATGGCGCAAGGCGTTTGCGGACTAAGTCCAGCGTCGCATAGCTGTGAGGCGAGTTGACCGTAGTTGCTTCCGGGCATGTAGATTGCGAGCGTCGAATGCGATGTGACCAACCGGTCCCACGCAAGCGCCTCGGCGCTCTGCCCGCGATGCGCGGAAGTAAGTACGAGGCTGCCGGCACAGCGCCGGTCGGTGAGGGAGATACCAGCAGCAGCGGCAGCGGCAAGCGCCGACGTAACTCCAGGCACGATTTCGCATGGAATATTGGCTTCCGCGAGCGCTTGGATTTCTTCACCTGCGCGGCCAAAGATTGTGGGATCTCCACCCTTTAGCCGGACCACAACTTCATACTGAGAGGCGTAGGCTATCAGCAGGGAATTGATTTCCTGCTGCGTCAGCAACTTGGTTCCACACCGTTTCCCAATGTCGATCACTTTGGCAGAACCAATCAGCGCGAGGACCTCAGGGCTGACGAGAGCGTCGTGCAGGACGATGTCTGCCTGCCGGAGGAGACGCGCAGCGCGCAATGTCAACAGCTCGGGGTCTCCGGGGCCTGCGCCGACAAGATAGACCTTACCCACTATGGCCTCCCTATTCGAGCGAACTCACGAATCCCGTGGAGACACTCCCATGGATTGTTATCGCGCTTCTGGCGCTCTGCCCGTTGAGCTTTCGTTTCCTTCAAGTGCTCTGTCATCACTTCTCCAAAACAAAAAAACCACCTGCCGAGGACTTCTGGCGGATGGGTCGGTATATTTCGATCTTGGTTAGATGATTGCTATACCAGGATCTCCCGTGCGCCAGATAGACATATGCCGCAACAACACATGCAGCACATCAGTCGACAGGTCGGGCAGCAGAGCATCATGGTGGAACGTTTATATCTGAACTAACCCATGCCCGTCAACCCTCATCTTCACTTACAATCACTTGCGCGCAGCCTGCAATTCAGCTAATCTGCCTTCGAATTCAACTTGCAAATTCCAATTCCACTGGGATGTTGGGAAAGTGGGAGATGCAAAGCAGCCTCTCTGATCAATCCTCTCGAAAAACTACGATGGCATGGAACAATGCTGCCTACTGCCGAGGGTATAACGTAATCCAGCAGAAGCAGTGTCCTATCTCCCGAAGGCTTTTCGATACTCGTCCGCATCCACCCCGGTCTGTAGCGGAATTGCTTTGGTCAATTCGGCAGCTTTCTCCGCTTCAATTCGAAAGTGTGCCCATGCCACTCGGGCAATTGCATCAGAGCACACCGCGCACAGTTGAGCAGTTACAAGACGATCATCGAGTTTGCACAAGTCGCATTTCATTACAAAAACCACGAATCCCTTTCTGAGACATGAAGCCTTTGGATAACACAATTGAAGAACGGGCTCCACGCTTTCGGCGGAGCCCACGCCGTGGCATTGGCAAACTAAGTGTTCAGTGCAAGGAGACAAACGAGAATCCGTTATACGGTGGCAGCTTTCGCCGCAGGTCCATTCGCAGCCTTCAGGATGCCAATGATGTCCTTCAACGTGGCCTTGCGCGGGTTCGTGAGGCCGCACACGTCCTTCAGAGCGTTCGTGGCCAGGATTTCGAAATCCTTTTCCTTCGCGCCGATTTCGCCGATGGTGGCCGGAATCCCCACATCCTTCGACAGCTTGCGAATGGCCTCAATTCCCTTGGCGCCTGCATCTACCGGAGACAGTCCAGAGATGTCTTCGCCCAACGCAACGGCAATGTCTGCAAACCGTCTCGGCTTTGCGATCAGGTTGAAAGTCGAGACCACCGGCAGCAGGATGGCGTTGGTAACGCCGTGCGCCGTGTTATAGAAGCCGCCAAGTTGGTGAGCGATTGCGTGAACATAGCCGAGGCTGGCGTTGTTGAACGCGACTCCCGCCAGGTATTCCGCATAGGCCAGCTTGTCGCGGGCTTCAAGATCGTCGCCGTTGGCAACGGCGGCGCGCAGGTACTCGCCGAGAAGCTCGATCGCCTTGATGGCGGCCGCGTCGGTGATGGGGGTCGCAATCGTCGAGACATAGGCTTCCACTGCGTGGGTCAGCGCGTCGAGGCCGGTCGAGGCAGTCAAGGCAGGCGGTTGGCCAGCCTGCAGCAGAGGGTCGTTGATGGCGACCGTTGGGGTCAAACGCCAGTCAACGATGGCCAGTTTTACATGGGTGTCGGTGTTGGTAATGATGGCGAAGCGGGTCAACTCGCTGGCGGTACCGGTCGTAGTGTTGATCGCAAGAAGCGGCGGAATCGGCTTGGTTAGCTTGTTCAGTCCTTCGTAATCGCGGATGTTGCCGCCGTTGGAGACCACCGTGGCAATGCCCTTGGCCGCATCGTGGGAACTGCCGCCGCCGAGAGAGACGATGCCATCGGCCTTTACGTCCTGGTAGACCTTTACGCCATCGAGAACGTTCTTATCGGTCGGGTTCGGTTCGGCGCCGTCAAAGATGGTAGCCTTCAGCCCGGACGCTTCCAACTGAGCCTTGATCTTGTCGGCGAGGCCCAGCTTGGCCAGAACTTTATCGGTGACAATCAGTAGGTGAGTTGTGCCGAGCGCTTTCGCTTGTGGACCGGCTTCGTCTGCGCTGCCAAGGCCAAATAAGCTAACGGAAGGAACGTAGAATCCGAAGGTCTGCTTTGCGAGTGCCATTGTGGTTCTCCTTAGAGTAGTAACTGCATTAAGTGGCAACTGGGTTTGTGTTTTTCAAATTCAGCGAGCCAAAAAGAAAATGCCCACTCACCGTTCCCGGTGAATGGGCATTGATCTCAAGGCTCCGAAGATGACTTTACATCGCGGCTAGCCTGTAGACCCGATCACCAGAACGGACGTGTTGTAACAGCTCCAACAACAGTTCGCATTCTGGTAAACGGACGTCATGGTTTGCAAGCTACCGTACACCCAATTTAAATGTCAAGAGGAAAGTTACTTATATTTTATTACTTCGCCGATTTTAACTTGTAACATCTTGTAAGTAAGTTGCTTGATTAACTCACGGAATAAGTACCGCAGGCGAAAGCGGCAATCTCGGCATTGACCAGAAGCTCTCCTTGAGTTAGATTTGTATTCACCGATGATCGCCTTTGTCCCATCCCGCCTCTGTTGTTGTCGCTGCCGCTAGGCTTAGCGCACTCTTTACGCTCCACAATATCTATTTTTAGGCGATGGATTAAGGGATGTATTCTCTCAAAGCAAACTCGTATTTGTGGCGGCTCTCCCGCTCGTGTATCGCCCAATCGCGATGTTGTCGCCGATCTCACTTCGTCGCAATGTTCCCTTTCAAAAACACAACGCATTGGGAGTTACTAATTCGGGGAGAAGAGCATGGGTTGCAGTGGCGATATTTACTGGCGAATTTTGGGCCTGCTTCGAGAGAGCGGTGCCGTACAGAGGCGTTCGAAGAAGCACCGTCATTTTGTATTTCCCAACGGACGCGTCTGGATTGTGCCAAACTCACCCAAGAGCGATAGTGGCTACTATCACAATCTGGCTGATTTGAAGAAGTATCTCAATGGTTCAAGGACAGTTAGATCCGCACGCTGAAGTCGATTGTTCCGATGGATGCTGTCTGGAATGCACGGCCGAAACGACGTTCTATAAATGCGATACTTTATGACCACGACAACTGCTTTCCAACCCGTCCTTTCTTGTTGTTGTCGCTAACTAGCGCGATATCTCTGCGACGCAGCTGTTATCCAGTCCATTCCAACTAAATAGCCGCTAAACGAATTAGCTTCCGTTTGGCTTTCCTTATCTCAATCTCTTGTACTTCGAGATGAGGTAGGCAGAGTTATATCCGTGAAAAAGATCATTGCAGGTAAAACTTAGGAGATTACACAGAATGAACACTAAAAAGCTCTCGATAGCTTTTGTCCTTTTTGTTATCACGGTATCTTCACAAACCTCAGTTGCACAGGGATTGAACTGGGAGGGCCAGACTGGCGCGCTTCTCACGCCCTTCGCCTACACTGCTTCTTCACCTGCTGGCAAGTTTGGCAAACCAGAAGTCGGTTTCCATTATCTCAACGGCGGTAATGTGATTGGCAACGACTATCAGTTACATATTACCGAGGGTGTGGGGAAGCATTTTGAAATCGGCTATACCGCAGCGCTCAGTTCCTCGGGTAACGTTGGCTCCACAGGCAGCGGCAACTATCCTCCGAGCTACCTGTTCTCCAACGGGTTTAATGAATTTCATGGCAAGCTGAACTTTGTGAATGAGAATGCCTGGAAGATTAAGTGGGTTCCGGCCATCGCCGTGGGTGCTATTGGTCGCACCGGCATTCAGCGCGTAGGCTCGGTGGGGCTGCCATACGGTGGATCCGCAAACAATGCTGATTTCTATGTTGTTGCCACCAAGACCGTCACCCAGATCAAGAGTCTCCCCTTCGTTTTGAGCTTTGGTGATAGGGTCACGAATGCCTCGGTGTTCGGCATTGCCGGCAATGCTCAGAACTGGCAGGGGCGACTCTTTGGCGCCGCTGCTGTCGTCGTCAAAGGCCCCGCAAAGTCCACTCTGGTTGCAGGATCAGAGGCCGTTCAGCAGCCTCATTATGTCGAGGGTCTTCCCAGGGCCGCAACGGTTCCGACTTCGCTGAGCTACTTTGTACGCATCGTTCCACATCTGGAAGGAACGCCGCTGCAGGTTGATCTCGCCATCGTTCAAGCTGCTGGAAAAATCGTAGATATTCCGGGAAGCGTGGTGAATCTCCAAGCGCGTGCGCGCTTTGGGATCGGCGTTTCTTACCACTTCTAAACGCAGTGTTGCATCACAATGAAGGCCGCCTCAGTGGCGGTCTTCGCCTTTTTCTTCCCCTCGGCGCTCGGTCTTCCACCACTTGGTCACGCATGTGCGGAAATTCCTGTGGGACGCGTCATCGCACCCGATCACGGGCTTAAGGACGTTGCTTTGAATGAAAAACGCGCATGTCACCTGCGGGACGTCACGGCGCTGTCTCGCTGCTGAACACACAGAAAAGTCCCAGGAGCCTGAGCCCTCGGGACTTTGTTGCCTTGGCAATCCTGTGACTCGCTGCTCTTATGCTTTGGGCGCTACCGGCTCGCCGATCGGTATGGTAGGCAGTGCCTGTGCCTCCTTACGCAGTTCCTCGAAGAGAATCGTGCTCAGGTAGCGCTCGCCAAAACTTGGAATAATTGCGACGATCAGCTTGCCCGCATTCTCCGGGCGTTGGGCCACCCTCACAGCGGCAGCCACTGCGGCCCCGGCAGAGATTCCAACCAGCAGACCTTCCTCCTTGGGCAGTCGCCGCGCATAGGCGAGCGCTTCATCGTTCGAGACCTGGACTACTTCGTCGATCAACTTGGTATCGAGCACGCCGGGCACAAAGCCAGCGCCGATTCCCTGGATCTTGTGCGGCCCCGGCTTACCACCGGAGAGCACCGGGCTATCCGTAGGTTCGACCGCGATTGCCTTGAATCCTGGCTTCTTCCCCTTGATGTAGCGGGCAATGCCGGTAAGCGTGCCGCCCGTGCCTACGCCGGAGATCAGGATGTCCACCTTGCCATCAGTATCGTTCCAAATCTCGGGGCCGGTAGTGTCAAAGTGAATCTGCGGATTAGCGGAGTTATTGAACTGTTGCAGGACGTAGCCGTTCGGAGTGTTAGCGAGAATCTCTTCGGCTTTGGCGACTGCGCCCTTCATGCCGTTGGGGCCGGGGGTCAGCACGATCTTAGCGCCGAATGCCAGCAGGAGCACGCGCCGTTCCAAGCTCATCGTCTCCGGCATGGTGAGGATTAACTCATATCCCTTAACTGCCGCCACGAATGCGAGCGCGATTCCGGTGTTGCCGCTGGTTGGCTCGATCAGCACGGTTTTTCCGGGATGAATCTTTCCTTCGCGCTCCGCCGTTTCGATCAGGGCAACGCCGATGCGGTCCTTGACGCTGGCCAGCGGATTCTGGCTCTCCAGCTTTACGGCCACTCGCGCCGCGGCCCCCTTGGTAATTTTGTTGAGGTAAAGTAGCGGTGTTTTTCCAATCAACTCAGTGATGCTGTTTGCAATTGCCATTTCATCTCCATCTGGCCCGCACGATCGGCGAACCGCTAAAGTTCACAGCGCCTGGATGCGACGCAGCTTGTACGCCGCACAGCAGGAAATGTGTACAACAGACTTGTTTGTTCCGATGTTTCGGGCACAAAGAAAAACCCACCGGCATGCTACTGGCGGTGGGTTCGTGAATTCTCTCGAATAAAAACTTCTATTCCACGATCTCAGTATCGCCAGAGCGCCGCTCCCCGCAACAACAGCAGGTAGACACGCAACAGATCTGGCAACCGACGATCATGATGGTTTTGTTTATAGCCCGTTCCCTTGCCAGAGTCAACACGGGTAGGGCTCGCACGATCAGATTTCTTGGTCTTACATCGCGTATTCAGAACCTTCGAGAGAAGTTATAAGACTCCGCGAATGACTCACTTATTCATCCTGCAGGTCCGACTCGCACATCATTCCGACAAAATGTTCTTTCGCGTTATGCTATGATCCTTCATCGGCTCTATTACCGATTAGGAATTTCAAGATGACGATGTTGTTCAACTCTCGAATGCGTATGGCCATGTGCCCCCCAGGCGGTGGTCGTCCAGCTTTGAGTGTCTGAGCAATCGCACATCTCTTCTCTGGCAGCCGTCTGGGGGTCCCCTCAAGACGGCAAATTTGCTTTTAGGCGTACTTCACTCACCAGCCAGGGGAGGATTCATTGTCTTCATTACACGATATTGCAACTGTTGCTATACACGGCGGCCGGTCGCTGGACTCGCACGCAAGCTCTCTGCTCTTCCCGCTCTACCAGACCGGCACGTTTGTTCACGATGCCGTTGGAGTAGATAAGGGATTCAGCTACTCGCGTGTCTCAAACCCCACGGTGGATGCACTGGAACGAGCGATCGGCGCGCTGGAAGGAACCGCCCCTGCAGTCTGCTTCCGCACCGGAATGGCCGCAGAGAGCGCGTTGTTCTTCTCCGTGCTGAAGGCGGGCGAGCACGCCATTCTCTCCGAGGTGACTTACGGCGGAACCATAAGACTCTTCCGCGAAATTCTTGAGCCGCTCGGCGTTCACGCCAGCTTCGTCGATACCTCGAATCCGGCGAACGTGGAAGCGGCAATCAAGCCGCAGACGCGTATTGTGTTCATCGAAACTCCTGCAAACCCGGTGCTGAAGCTCACCGACATTGCTGCAATCGCGGAGATCACAAAGCGCCACGGCCTGCTGCTTGCGGTCGATAACACATTCCTCACTCCGGCGTTGCAAAGGCCCTTGGAGCTGGGGGCAGACATCTCCGTGCTCTCCACCACTAAGTACATTGACGGACACAATGCCACCGTGGGCGGCTCCCTCGCGACGAACGATGCGATGCTCGCCGAACGCTTCCGCCTGATCCGTAAAACGCTCGGCTCGATTCAGGCACCTTTCGAGGCATGGCTCACGTTGCAGGGAATCAAGACGCTCCCAGCGCGCCTCCGCCTGCATTGCGAAAATGCGCAGATCGTCGCCGAGTGGCTGGAAGCGCATCCGGCGGTTGGGCGTATCTACTATCCCGGTCTGCCGTCGTTCCCGCAACGTGAACTAGCTCAGCGACAGCAGCGGGCGGCGGGTGGAATGATCTCTTTCGAACTTGACGCACCCTTCACAACTGCCATCGACGTACTCAACTCAGTGCAGCTTTGTTCGCGGGCCGAAAGCCTGGGCGGATTGGAAACTCTTATCACCCATCCGGCCTCCACCACTCACGCCGATGTGGGCCCAGAACTGCGCAAGCGTCTCGGAATCTCCGATGGACTCATACGGCTCTCGGTTGGCCTCGAATCGCCCGCCGACATCATCGCCGATCTCGAGCAAGCATTTGCGGCCGCTGGCTGCTGTAGCGATAACGCCAAGGAGGCCGCCAATGAAATTTGCTAGCCGGCTTGTACAATTCGACGCCGCACCCGGCGACCGCTTCCGCCCAACCTCCACGCCCATCTACCAGACCGCAACGTTTGAGCAGGAGCACCCAGACCGCTTTGGCGATTATGACTACTCGCGCAGTGGAAATCCTACGCGCAAGGTTCTGGAAGAGTTGGTTGCCAAACTTGAAGGCGGCACGCATGGCTTCGCATTCGCCAGCGGCATGGCCGCCATTACAGCGGTGGCGCGCACGCTACGCGTTGGCGATGAGATTCTGGCCGACAGTGATCTTTACGGCGGAACCTGCCGCCTGTTCACGCGCATTCTGGAACGCTCGGGTATCGCCACGCGCTACGCTGATGCGGGAAACCTTGAATCCTTCGCTGCGAAGATTACGCCTCGCACCCGTATTATCTACATCGAGTCTCCCACCAATCCGCTGCTGCGCGTAATCGACCTGCGAGCGATAGCCGAGATAGCGCACACAAACAATGCACTGCTCGTGGTGGACAACTCGCTCATGTCGCCATACTTGCAGCAACCGCTCTCGCTCGGTGCCGACATCGTATTGCACTCGGCAACCAAGTTTCTCTGCGGACATGCCGACGTGACCGGAGGAGTGGTGGTCGTGCGCGACGAGAAACTCGCCGAAGACATTTACCTCTTACAGAATGCCGAAGGCAATGCGCTGGCGCCATTTGACTGCTTCCTGTTGCAGCGCGGCCTCAAGACCTTGAAATTACGCATCGATGCGCAACAGCACAACGCGCTGGCCATCGCCGAATTCCTCGCCGGCGATCCGCGCGTCAAGCGCGTCTTCTACCCCGGTCTCAAGAGCGATCCCGGATACACGCTGCAACATGGGCAGGCCTCGGGAGCGGGCTCAGTGCTCAGCTTCACTACACGCTCTGTGGCGGAGGCGCACGCTGTCGCCGAGCAAGCCCGGATGTTCCAGATCTGCGTGAGCTTCGGTAGCATCCACTCCACCATCAGTCTGCCCGGATCCATGTCGCACGCCAGCGTTCCACCTGAGATCGCCGCCTCACGCGAACTTCCACCAGAGTTGGTGAGAATCTCCGTCGGCATCGAAGACGCGGGCGATCTAATCGCCGACCTCGACAAGGCACTGCCTCAATCGAACTTGACACCTGCAGATTACGGCTTGGCTGCACAGCTTGGTGAGGAAAGATAGTTACCTATGAACTACTAGCCAACAACCGGATCAGCGCCATCGTGAATTGCAAGGGACTGGCATCTCTACGTCACTGAAGCAGACTCCACATCCGCCGCGCTTGGCTTTACGCGCAACGCGCCATGCCTCACGCGCTGCCGGTTCGCAAAAGTTGTTGACGGCTCTGGCGGTCGCCGCTGTTGGGCGGTTAACCACGGACCATTCGGAAAATGATCTGTTCACCTGTCGGATTAGTCCCCAGCGCTGCGCGATCCTGTAATGCTGTCCCGAAGTCTCGATCTGGGAAGCCAGCCCGTTTACCGGGTTCGGCTCAACGAATTGGAGGGGCTATTCATTTGTCAGCATGCAGCTAGGTTTGCGTGCCGGATTAGTAACGGTAAACGTTAGAGCCCTATCGGGACTGCCCCGGCAGAAGACGTGTGGGCGTGCGCAGGTTCCATGGCCGGGGCAGTTTCGATAGGGTCGTTTGAACTGAGCCGCTAGCGTTTGCGGCGGACGCGGCCGGATCTATGGGGT
>Ga0326727_10000698_pt1 | contig 134980 bp, 127 predicted proteins | sample MB2enrmetagenome_FD_207643 | JGI IMG/M metagenome (GOLD analysis project Ga0326727, IMG submission 207643) | Lab enriched peat soil microbial communities from McLean, Ithaca, NY, United States - MB29MY | ecosystem: Environmental > Terrestrial > Soil > Wetlands > Peat | place: USA: New York... | reverse complement strand
CGAAAATAATCGAGCGCATCATTGCGCGCGTCAACACTGAGATCATCACGCAACACCGGTATGATGACGAACAGGCGCAACTGCGGAGCAGGTTGGCGGAACAATACTCGGGCGCCGAGTTGGACGCGCAAGTGCGCGAACAAAGTAAGAATCTGCTGCGCGACCTCATCGACGAATCGTTGATGGTGCAGAAGGCCAAAGACCTGGACATCAACGTGGAGACCGATATCATCAAGCAGCTTGACGACATCCGCAAGAAGAACAACCTGGCCACCCTTGAGGACCTGGAGACGGAAATCGAAAAGCAGGGGATGAATTACGAGGACTTCAAGGACAACATGCGGCGCAACTTGCTGATGCGCGAAGTCATGGAGCGGGAAGTCGGGTCGCGCATTCAAGTGTCGCACGAAGACGCGAGGAAATTCTACGAGGCTCACAAGAACGATTTCAAATCGCCGGGCCTGGTGCACTTGCAACAAATCCTCGTCTCAACCGATAAACGGAAGCCGGAAGAAGCCGAGAAGCGGGCGAACGATGCGTTGGCGGAATTGAAGGCCGGGCAGAAGTTTTCCGAGGTTGCAAAGAAATACTCCGATGGGTCAGGAGCTGACCAAGGCGGCGATTTGGGCATGATGAAAGAAGGGACGCTGGCCCCGGATATTGCTGCCGTGGTCGGGAAGCTGGATGTTAATGAGTTCAGCAACCCCATCCAAACCAAGTACGGGTATCTCATTCTGAAGGTGGTGGAACGATACAGCCCGGGTATTCCGAAGTTTGAAGAAGTCGAACAACGCGTCAACGAAACCCTTTACAACCAGAAAATGGAGCCGCGTTTGCGGGAGTACTTGACACAGCTCCGCAAAGAAAGTTACATCTACCGGGCCCCCGGATACGTCGACACGGGGGAGCAGTTGCCGACGGACACTATCACCCCCAAGAAAGGACAATGAAAGAGCGCTTCGTCACCGATCTCCGCCCCGACAGTCCGGTCCGGACCACTTTCCTGCTGCAAGCACGAGAACGGAAGATGGCCCGTACGGGAAACGCGTATCTCGACCTGGAGTTGCGCGACTCGAGCGGCGTGATCCGCGCCAAACTGTGGGATTGCGACCGGGCGCCGCTCGATTTCGACGTGGAGGATATCGTTGAAGTCGACGGGATCGTGGAAGATTACCAGGGGACGCCGCAGATTCGAGTGCGGCGGATTTCGAAGAGCGCGGCGCAGAATGTGGACCTGTCCGATTACCTGCCGCATTCGCGGCGGGACCCTGCGGAAATGTACGCCGTGCTGCTCGACCGTTTGAAGCGCATGGCCGAGGGACCGTTGCGCGTGCTGTTGCTTTCCATTCTGGAGGACCCCTCGATCGCGGAGAGATACAAAAAGGCGCCGGCAGCGATGAGTTATCATCACGCCTTTCTGGGTGGGCTGCTTGAGCACGTGTTGTCGCTGGTCGAATTGGGTGATCAACTTTGCGACCACTATGGGGATCTGCGCCGTGATCTGTTGCTGGCGGGATTGGTGCTGCATGACTTGGGGAAAGTGGATGAGTTGAGCTTCACTTCGGGATTCCGGTATTCCACCCGGGGGCAGTTGCTTGGCCACATTGCGATGGCTCTGGAAATGGTGCAAGATAGAATTCGCCAGATTCCTGGCTTCCCGCCAGAATTGAAGAGCCAGCTCGAGCACATTATTCTTTCTCACCACGGCAAATTGGAGTTCGGATCTCCCAAAGAACCCATGTTTCCGGAAGCACTTGTGGTGCACTTCCTCGACGAGATCGACTCCAAGCTGGAAGCGATGCGCGCCCAGTATGCCAGCGATCAGGACCGGAGCGGAGAATGGACGGCACGCAATCCGGCGCTGCGAAGAGAATTGTTGAAGGTCGAGCGGTCAGCGCCGCGCCATACTGACGAGGACGTAAAGAAGAGGTCCGCGGAGGCTGCGCCGCTGCCGGGCTCGAAGTCCGGTTCCGCCCGCAACGCGTAAACAACCGTGAGCGATGTGAAATCACTCCCTGATATCCTTAAGATCCTTCCGCATCGTTACCCCTTCTTGTTTGTCGATCAGGTCACCGATTTCGTTCCGGGGCGGCGAATCGTGGCCACCAAGCGTTTCTCGGCGGACGACGAAGCGGCGCGAGGATTCCTCCCTGGCTCACCGGTCATTTCAGTCGGCGTGCTGTTGGAGTTGGTCACCCAACTGGGAGCCGTCCTGGTTATGGAACGGCCGGAGATGGCCGGCAAAGTGGCGATGATTTTGCAAATTCCCGATGCGCAACTGACCCATCCGGTGGAGCCGGGCGATACGCTTCGCGTGGAGGCCGAGGTGCTCAAGCTCGGCGAGCGCTTGGGCGAACTTCGCGGCGCGATTTATCGGGGCGGTGAAAAGGTGGCGGAGGGAAGAGTGCGGTTTGCCATCGTTGAAGAGGCGCAAATCAGGAGTCAGGAGTCAGGAGCCAGGAGTCAGAATGAAAATACCCGCGGTCGAGAATCGATTTGAAGGCCGGGTGCCGAGCAGCCTTCAAGTGGCCTGGACTTTAGTTGCCGCCTCGCTTTGTTATTCTGCCTTTTGACTCCTGAATCCTGACTCCTGCTTTTCATGTTTTTCGAAGAACTGCGAATTCGGGACGTGATGATCCGGCCGGCCCACATTCTGGCGCCGATGGCGGGTGTCACCGACACGGTGTTTCGCCGCTTCATCAAACGCCTGGGCGGGTGCGGCCTGATTATGACGGAGTTTGTTTCCAGTGAAGGGATGCTTCGTCAGAATCTGCGCTCGAAGCGCTATCTATATTACACACCCGAAGAACGGCCGATTTCCGCGCAGCTTTTCGGCGCCGACCCGGACCGGTTGGCAGAAGCTGCGCGCATGATCGAAGATCTCGGATTCGACCTCGTCGATCTGAACTTGGGGTGCCCTGCCAAGAAGGTCGTGAAGTGTGGCGGCTCGGGATTGCTTCGCGACTTGCCGCTGCTGGAGAGAATTCTGCGAACGATTCGCGCCGTGGTGCGCATTCCGTTTACGATAAAGCTCCGCTCCGGGTGGAGTGATACGGAGATTGTAGCGCAGGAGGTGGCTCGACTGGCGGAGGAATGCGGCGTGGAGGCGCTCGCCGTGCATCCGCGGACGCGCCAGCAAGGTTTCAGCGGACGCGCGCGGTGGGAAATCATTCAAGAGGTGAAGTCACAGGTCCGCATCCCGGTCATCGGAAACGGTGACGTGGTGACGCCGCAGGATGCCCAGGCGCTGCACCAGCAAACGGGATGCGACGCGGTGATGGTTGGACGCGCCGCGTCCATCAATCCCTGGATATTCCGCCAGCTTTCCGATTATTTCCGAACCGGAACGTTCACGGAACCGAGCGATGCGGACCGCTACCAATTGATCCGCTCTTATTACCAAATGTTGGTGGGTGAGGAAACTCCAGGCGCAATCGGCAAGATGAAACAATTCGCAAGTTGGTTCACCCATGGGATCCGCGGCGGCGCCGAGCTGCGCAAGTCGATTCAAAGCGCGGCCAGCACTCAGGAAGTTCTGGATCGAGTGGACAAGTTCTTCAGTGCGCCGGGGATTTATTCACTGAGTCATTGATTTGGTGTAGCAGCTTGGCAGTCGCAGCCGGATCAAAAGGTCTATGTGTCTAGTGTTGCGATGGATGTGAACCCTTACCCGGCCCGCGACGGCTAACGGCAGCACCGTCGCGGCCCACTCACTCCCCACGGCAGAAGGCTGTGACTTTGACCGGAGTAGCACCCTCCCTGGGGAAGAAGGCTATGACTCCTTCACCACGGGTGGGCAAGCAAGGGCGGGACTGACGGGGCCTGGACAACGAGCGGGCGCTCGGTGCCGCTCTGGAAAAGCAGGTCGCGCACCAGATCGGCTGCGCTGAGCCTTATCCAAACATTGTCTGCACACCCTGCCACGCGGACTTCTCGAGCCCCGAACTTTATCATCTCTTGCCGCGTCGCTCGGGAAATGAGGGAGGGTTCAAGGGGCCCTAAGAGCTGGTTAGCTTCCGAAACACGCCGCCGGTACAATGCGTCGAGCGCCTTTTCGACTTGCGACTCCTGGGCAACACAGGGTTGGGTGCGGAGCTCGAGCATCTGCTCGATTGCATACAGCGCTGTGTAGTCAACCCGGCTGGAAAAGGCCACGTAAAGGAGCCCGCTGGCGGGCAAGTAGTGGACAGGCAGCATTTGAAATGAGTGCAGCAAGCCGAGGGGGAGCAAGTGAGCCCAGTTCAGCAGCCGTTCCCACCTATCCAAGGGGTAGATCGGAAGGGACCACTGCACGGCCAGCGCTTGTGTGATCTGCGGTTCTGTCACCACGCCTTGGCGTCGCAATCAATCGCCGACGCGCCCTTGCCCAGCTTCTCGCTGCGCCTGCAAGGCCGATTGTAAGGACTCCTTGGTGACCAATCCCAACGAATGCATGACCAAACCCAAGGGAAAGCGATGCGACCTGGCGTCCCGGTTGGCCCGCGTAGTTTCGATCACCTGTACCAAGGATTGTTCGAGCACCTGATTGAGACAATCCGGCGAGCAAAGCCATTGCTTATGTAGGACCACGCCTCGAGGAGGTTTAAGAAACGTGCGCCATACACTGCGCTGCAGCGGGCAGTGTGGGTTTGCGCACCTCGGGCCGAGTCTTATCATATGAATACTTCCGCTGGCCTCTCTAGGCGCGCTAGTGTCCAGCAAGCAACCTTCCTGAGATAAGTCAGTCGGCCTCGGCGGCGACATGGCTTGGCCAACGGCTTGCTCCGTGGGCCACATTATGCCGCCGCCGGGGTTTCCCAAGGCGCCGACCACGAACTTTCACGCCAAGGCCCTCTTTCCGTCGCCCTCCCGTCCCTTTCGGCGCTGAGGATAGCGGATGCAATGGGCCTGGCTTAATCAATGAATCTGTGTTCCCCGAGCTAGCGCCGCAACGACTCGAGGCGCTCTATGGGATTCAAGACCTCAGTGACCCTTAGAGCGTAATGGCCGTCCAAGACAACGACCTCCCCGTGTGCGACGGTCTTGCCGCCTACGAGGAGTTCCACCGGTTCCACGATTTTCTGATCCAGCTCAACCACCGCTCCGGGGCTGAGCTCAAGAATGCTGCTCAAAAGCATGTCAGACTTCCCGAACCGCAGAGCCACGGGCAGCTCCACATTGAGAAGCAACTCGATGTTTCTGCTGGTCTTGGAAGTTGCGGGCGGAGATTCTGGGGCAGGAGGCGTGAGAGTTACGAGTTGCGGCGCAGGTTTTACCGGAGGCCCGGATGCCAGCGACTCGCCGAGATCAGAATTGAGGAGAATCAGCAGCGGGAACTGCACGTCCCCCTCGCCCTTCAAGCGGTAGCCCCGCTGAAGGTGGGGCTTCCAGGACCCCGGCTCATGGTCAACTAAGGCGAGGTTCATCTCGCCGCCCATTCGCGGTTTCATTGCCAGCGCGGCCCTCCCTGCGAACTGACGAAAGAGATCATCCAGTGCGTCCTGGTAATCACTGGAGAAATCCTGAGTGGCATTGCAGGGTTCGCCCATCAGTATTTGTGCAAGGCGCAAAGCGTCGGAAAGCTCAATCCCGAAGGAGTGTTCCCCATTCAGAGGGGAGGGAATCTCGCCCGTACTGCCGACAGTGAAACGCAGCCACAATCCCTCCTCCCCCAGAATTCCAGCTTCGTTGGCGACTTCTTGCGGCGAGAGATCTGAGGCCGCAAAAGCAGACCCGGCAATCTTCCCGAGGACGTCGCAAACGCCGCTCATCCAGGCGCTTAGATAGCTTTCCGTACGATTGAGTGCAGGGGGTAGAGTTTCACTGATCACTGTTTTCACTCCGGTGGGCATCAGGAATACTAAACAGCTTCACAATTTGACCGGCCCGATGGCTTCCACTGCGGACCGGCTGGGCAATAAAGAGCGGCTGATTCTCCACGTACAAAACTGCGGGCTGGTTCGATTTCAAGTGCAATGCAAGGATGCTTCCCTCCTTAAGATCGAGCAGTTGTCGGCTACTAACGACGCCGGCCGGCAGAACCAATTCGATGGGAAACGTACATTTCCCCAGCTTCTCACGGAGATTCGAAGTTACGGTGGTGACTGCCCGGTGCTTTCTGTAGGACCCTTGCTGGGCGAGCTTTCGGATTAAGGCCGTGGCGGCAACTGCCGGGAATGCTGTCATCAACATGCCGCCGGCTTGGCCAACGCGAATTTCGAAACTTGGGGAAAGAACCTTCTCGTTGGGAGGCATCAAGCGCACGACCTGGGTTTGTCGCTGGCGCCCGTCGAAGTTGATCTCCGTATCGATGACCGGCTGCCAGGTAGCTTGGAGCTCGCGGCAAATCGTCTGCGACATGTCTTTAAGGATCTCCTCCTCGACCTCAGTGATTTCGCGGAGTTCGGGCATCAGGTTTCCCGGCCCTCCCAACAACAGGTCGATAATTGGAAAGGCTATCTGCAGATCAAGTACGACTGCGGCCATCACATCGAGGTCTGGCAAGCGGGCGGAAACTACATAATTGATCTCGGGTACTCGTTGCAGGAATTCACCGTAGGTCATTTGCTCCGTGGACACGAGGTTCACTTCAGCGGCTACCCGAAGCTGAGCTGCCAGTGAGCGAGCGAGGCCACGCACAAAAGAGTCGTGCAGTTCGTTGACCGCGCTCCACTGATCGCGCGTCATCATCCCGGCCCGGCGGAAGTTGCAGGCGGTTACCGGTCCATTTTGGCCTTCCGCTTGTTTTCTGCGGCCCGCGCGGTCTTGCGCTGCGTGGAAAAGGGCGTCGATTTCCTCCTGGTTGAGGATTTTTTCCATTCTAGCCTCGCGCCTTTTGGGGGCGACTCTAGCAGGCGGATGAGAAAGTCGTCGCGGCGTCATTCTGAGACGTCGCAGGCGACGAAGCATCTCCGCCGTTCTTTGAAGTTGCGACTGCCAGAATTTTTCGCTTCACTCAGAATGACATCGCACGGGCGTTCTTCAGCAGCTTGCAACTAGTCGTTCACGGGTGACCACAAGGGCCGCCCCTGCAATGCGATCGTTTCACACTGGTTCCGGTGCCGGTTCCTTCCGAACCTCCGCGGTTTTCCGCACGCTCAACAACTCGGACATGCGGGCGCGCAGCCGGACGATTGCGGCGGAGTGCAACTGTGAGACTCGCGCCTCGCCAATGCCCAAGACCGCTCCGGCTTCTTTCATGGTCAGTTCCTCATAGTAGTAAAGCGCCAACAGTTGGCGCTCGCGCTCGGGAAGCTCTTCGACGACTTTGGCCAGCAGTCCTGTCATTTCGGAACGCAAACAAAGGGAGAATGGATCTTCGGGCGGTTCGGTTTGGGTGTTGTGAGGGGTCTCGCGCCCGGAACCCTCCTCCATGGTCTCTGACTGTAGACTTCTCAAGTCGAGGCCGCGTAGCTCTCCCAGCAGGTGTTGAAATTTATCGAGGCCCATGCCTAGTTCTTCTGCCAGTTGAGACTCTGATGGGGAATACCCCAGGCGCGCTCTTAATCTCTGCTGGGCCTCTTCAATTCGACGCGCCTTCCGACGCAGAGGGCGAGGGCTCCAGTCCAAGTCTCGCAGGCTGTCGAGGATGGCGCCATGAATGCGGTGTTTAGCATAGGACTTGAGCTCGACATGACGGGCGGGATCGTACCGTTGAATGGCTTCAATCAGGCCTAGGACGCCCGCATGGATCAAGTCTTCAAGCAGTACATGAGGCGGGAGCCGATCATGAATTCGCCTGGCAATATACTTGACCTGCGGTAGTTGCTCTACCAGCAACCGCTCGCGCTCCGCTGAATTCAGGCCACTGAATGCTTCATAAGCTGACTTCACGCTACTCAGCGCCGGGCCGCGGTGCTCTATTTGAGGATGTGTCGCTAACGGTCCACTCATCGCAGTACCCCCACGGATTGAACGGTCACGGCGGCTGGAATCTCAGCGGGTGATAGGACTACCAACCGAGGCATAAAGGGCTCCAGCAGCCGTCGGAGATGAAACCTTGCCGGGCTATTGCACAACAGGATGGGAGAACTCGCTGATATGTGTTCTCCGACAAAACTCCGCAGGCCGTCGACGATTCTGCGGAGGAAAACCGGCTCAAGTCCGCCAGCCCGAGCGCCTGAGGCCTGGGGCTCGAATGCTTGGTTGATTTGATCTTCGACGGTGGCATCGACCTGCACCACCGTCAGCTTCTTGTCGTCACCCAATAGGGAGGGAACCAGAGAGCGCCCCAGGGTTTGACGAATAGCTTCAACCCACAGCACAGGGTTTTTCGTGGTCGCCCCAGTGTCCTGTAGGGTCTCGAGAATACTCGGAAGGTCGCGGATGGAAACCTGCTCGCGCAACAACTGCTGCAGAACTTTCTGAACTTCTCCAAGGCTAATCAGTTTCGGCACAAGCTCCTCGACGAGCTTGGGCTGCCTTTCGCTCAGAGAGTCCAACAGACGCTTGGTCTCCTGCCGCGTCAAAAGCTCATGAGCATGCTGCTTGATCAGTTCCGCCAGATGCGTGGCCAGAACTGAAGTGTGGTCGACCACCGCGAAGCCGGCCGCCAGAGCGCGCTCGCGGCGGCTGGGCAAAATCCACTTTGCAGCCACGTGAAACGCCGGCTCCAGAGTGTCCTTTCCTTCCAAAGGCTGCGCAGAAGCTTCGGAACTGATGGCGAGAAGCCAATCCTGGACCATTTCCCAGCGAGCGATTTCAACGCCGCGCAGCCGGACCACATACTCGCGAGGATTCAATTGCAGGTTGTCGGTAATGTGGACTGAGGGTACGATGAAACCCAACTGCAAAGCCAAGTGCCGGCGCAGGGCCCGAATGCGGCCCAGTAGCTGCCCGCCCTGCTTCTCATCGACGAGGGACACTAGGCCGGATCCCACCTCCAATGCCAAGTCATCCAGGTGAAGCAGGGCCTCGAGCTTTTCCTGTGGAGCGGCCTTGGAGGGCGAGAGTACTTCCGCCGGCTGGCTCTCTTGGCGGGTGGAGGCCCGCCGTGCAAGGCCCATGAGCAGTGCTGCCATGAAGAAGAACGAGGTCTTAGGGAGCCCTGGGATCAGTGCCAACAACAGCATCACTCCGGAGACAGTCCACAAGGGGCGGCTGCGAGGAAACAACTGCCGGGCGAGGTCGAGGCCTACGGTAGATTCCGATGAAGAACGTGTGGCCACCATGCCGCCCGCGACCGACACCAGCAGGGATGGGATCATGGTTACCAATCCGTCGCCGACGGTCAGGATGGTGTAGGTCCGGACCGCCTCGCCGAGAGGAATGTTGAGTTGAAAGACTCCGATCAACAAGCCGGCGATGATATTGATGGCGGTCACGAGAATAGTGGCTAAAGCATCGCGCTGGCTGAAGCGCGCCGCACCGTCCATAGCGCCATAGAATTCCGCTTCACGGGCGACTCGTTCGCGACGCGTCCGAGCCTGGACCTCATCGATTAGCCCGGCGCCCAGATCGGCGTCAATGGCCATCTGTTTCCCGGGCAGGGCGTCGAGGGTGAACCGAGCCGTCACTTCCGCGATGCGCACCGCGCCGTGGTTAATGACCATGTATTGGATAGCGATCAAAGCGAGGAACAAAACGAAACCGACAACGTAATTGCCGCCCACCACGAATTGACCGAACGCCTCGATGACGTGCCCGGCGGCAGCCAAACCTTCATTCCCGTGCAGCAGGATTCGACGGCTGCTGGCTAAGTTGAGCGACAGCCGGAAAAGTGTAAGCAGCAGCAGAAGGGAAGGGAAGACGGAGAATTCTACCGGCTGCAAAATGTACATGGATACCAGCAGAACGAGTACCGAGGCGGAGATGCTAAGCGAGAGCAGAATATCCAGCGCAAAGGCAGGAACGGGAACGAGCATTACGAAGACCGTGGCTACCGCAGCGGCCGGCACGATCCAGTCGGTGGGCGACTTATCGCGTTGCGGATTCGGTTTGGAAGTTGCGGGCATCCCTCTTCCTTATTACCTTGCTCTTGGAACCTGAGTCCGCCCCTGGAGGCGGTAAATGAAGGCCAAAATCTCTGCCACGGCCGCATAGAGTTTGGCGGGAATGGCCTGGCCGACCTCGACAGTGCGGTAAAGCGCTTGGGCAGCAGGGGGATTCTCAATGATTGGAATCCCATGCCAATTGGCTTCCCGCTTGATGCGCTGTGCCAGCAGATTGCGGCCCTTGGCCAGCACGCTCGGAGCCGCCATTTCCTCGGGCCGGTATTCGAGGGCCACGGCATACTCTGTAGGGTTAATTACGACCACGCTGGCGTGCGCCACGTCCTTCAACATGCGCCGTTGGCGCATTTGGCGTTTGAGACGGCGCACGCGGGAGCGGATGAGCGGCTGGCCTTCCGTTTCTTTGGCCTCTTCGCGGATCTCCTGGCGGCTCATGCGGAGTTGCCGCTCAAAGCTCAGTCGCTCCAGCAGGTAGTCGAACAGAAACCATACCGCGAACACCAATCCGGCCTTCCAGGCCATTCCGTATGCCAGTTCGAAAATCCAGCTCGACGCGGCACGAGGTGTCAGGAAACAAGCGCGCAAGATATTGCCCCATTGAGCTGTAATCAGTGTGACGCCGAGATACGCCAGATAAGCCACGGGCAGTAGGGACTTCAAAAGCGTTCGCAGAGAGTTCAGTGAAAGAAGCTTGCCCAGGTTCGAAGCCGGGTTCAGCCTCTCCGGTTTTGGTCCCAGCGCATCCGGCGAAAAGACAAGGCCCCCTTGCGCCACGATTCCGCCGGCAGCGATCAGCCAGCTCATCAGCAGCGGTGGCGCGCCCCAACGAATAACGAGCATGGCGGTACGCTGCAAGAGCGTTAAATAGGCTTTCAGGTCATCCGAAGGCAGAGGCAGATCGTGAGCGAGGAAGTCGCGCCACTGGAGCTTCCAGACTTCCGCCTGCCACCACACCATGAAAGTAACGGTCAGTAACGCCAAGGCGGAAGGCAACTCGCGGCTGCGCGCCACCTGGCCGCGCTCGCGAGCCTTCTCGCGTCGTCTCGGTGTTGCTTGTTCAGTTTTGTTCTCGTCTGCCACGGCAAACCGCTCTCATCGAACTAGAACTTAAGTCGGACCTCATGGTGACCCTTGGGCATCGCAGCAACTCCTGCGGATGCCTACCGCGCAAGGTGTAACAAATGCTCCGCGGTCTGGAGGGCGCGAAGGAAATACCTGTCCATCAGCACCGGCCAGTACCGGAGTGAGCCCATGAGTACCAGGAAGCCCACCAGAGCCTTGACGGAGAGCCCAATAAACAAAACCGGGAGCTGGGCCGAGGCCTTGCCGATCAGCCCCAAAATGATGTCGGCGAGCAGCGTGGCGCTAAGGGCAGGCGCGGCAATTTGAACTGCGATGACCAGCATGGCGCCGGCTGCGTGAATCAATCCCTCCGTCGCCGCAGGGGTGGCGGTCGCCACGCCGGGAGGCAAATACTCGAAGCTCTTCGCCAAACCCCGCAACAACCAGTGGTGGACTCCCAGCTGCAAAAACAGAAGCAGGGCGATGGACTGGTGAAATATGGAAAGAACCGGCGTGTCCACTTGGGTCTGGGGGTCGATCACGTTCACTAAGGAGTAGCCTAATTGGAATCCCAGGATCTGCCCGGCCAATTGCGCTCCCTCGATAACGAAAGTCAGCGTTAGGCCGAGCAGCAGGCCCACAATAACCTCGCCGCCGACGACTCTGCACCAGTCAAGGTTGGCGAGATCGATCGAGCGAGGCGCATAGACGGGATAGAGCAGCGCGGTCAGAGCTACCGTCAGTCCGAGTTTGACGCGCGCTGGGATGCCCAAGCCCCCGAAGAACGGGGCGAAAACCATCAGCATGCCGACGCGCACACCGACAAAGACCGCTTGGGCAATCACCTGTTCCAATCCTGCACCCACTCTCTCGCCTCCCTCATTGTTATTTCCGCTGGTCGTGCGCCTTCAGGGCGCGTTTCCACATTAAAACCAGGGGCACCGTCGCCCCCGCGAATGCGCGTACCGTGGATTCGCCGCTTGCGCGCGAATGATGTGACGCCCGGACTGATAGCTCTGCTTTGGCCACCCATGCGTTCCTTTTTCATCCCAAGAAACGGCGGAAATCGGTTAAGACTTCCAGCGTGAACTCCGTCGCGATTCGCAGCGACCAAGGGAGAAGCAGAAACGTAGCGAGTGCCACAGCAAACAATCTGGGTACGGTGGACAGGGTCATGTCCTGGACGGAAGTCATAACTTGGAGCAGGCTGACGAGCAGCCCCACAACCGTCGCCACCACCAGGATTGGAGCACTCAGCAGAAACGCGGTCTCCATGGTCCTACGTGCGAGTTCAACTGCCATCCCCGTAGACATGGTCACTCCTCAGGAGAAACTCTTCATCAAAGATCCCACTACCAGGTTCCAGCCGTCGACCATCACGAAGAGCAGGATTTTGAGCGGAGTCGAGATCATTACCGGAGGCAACTGGAGCATTCCAACTGAAGTGGTGACGGACGCCACGACCAGGTCGATGACCAGGAAGGGCAGGAACAACACCATTCCGATTTGAAACCCCGCCTTCAGCTCCGAGAGAATGTAAGCCGGAATGACCACGCGGATGGGAAGGTCTTCCGGTTGACGAGGGCGAGGTATCTTGCCCAGCTCGACAAACAACGCCAGATCTTTCTCGCGCGCGAACTTGAGCATGAATCGCCGCACCGGATTGGCGCCGAGTTCCACGGCCTGGAGTGCATTTATGGTTCCCTTTTGGAGCGGAACGGCGGCAACCTTGTAAACATCCAGGACCACGGGCTGGATGATGAAATACGTCAGGAAGAGGGAGAGACCAATGAGCGTCTGGTTTGTGGGTGTGGTCTGGGTGCCCAACGCCTGGCGAAGAAAGTGAAAGACCACCAGCAGCCTCACGAAGGGCGTCATCGCCAGCAGAATCGCGGGCAGCAGCGTCAGAAGGGTGAGCAGGATGAGGATCGTCCAGGGAGCGGAGTGCCCCACGCTTTCAAGGCCCGGTATGCCGAGACCCTTAGGCTGTTGGGGAAGAGGCGCGCCCAACGCTTTGGCGCTCAACGTTCCAGTCACCAGCACGGTCATGAGGCCTTTCCTTAAGATCGACGTGGTTATCAACTTCCCCCCGAGATCCACAAACTTAAACGCCTGCTTGCTCTGCGGCGTCGTGGCTGTCCTTCGCCTCTGGTCCGTTCAGTTTGGCCAAAAGAGCGATCGAGTTTCCCGTGCCGCCAACCAAGAATTCCTGCTGCTGGAATTGCACGACCGCCAGGAATCTCTTTTCGCCGAGCGAGAGAGTTTCCGACAGTCGCAAGCGGCGCGCCGAGCGGCGTCGATCGAGGCTCTTCCGGACTCGCGTCGCGAGGACGGTGAGCATGCTGCCCACAGCGGACCAAAAACTCTCACCAACGGCTTCACTCATACTGTCCTCTCCCTATGCGGAGATCCTTCCATCCCGCGGCGGGGTGCGGCCGCGCTATCGCGGAGGGTCATCTGTTCCGCAACCGCGCCGCAAGATTTGACGCGGGCGAAACAAAGGTATCAGCGCTTGAAATCGCGTGGGACGCTTTCGCAACCTCAGCTTCAAGAGACAAGCTCCGTCAACCGAATGGCCAACGTCTCTTCCACCACGTCAAATTCTCCCCAAGCGATCAGTTCTCCATTCACGATTACCGGGACGTGAGATCCTTCCTCATAGTGGGTATCCAGGATGGCGCCCGGCCCCAGGTCAAAGAGTTGCCTGACGGTAAAATGCTGGATCGGGATCTCAACGCTCAGCCTGCACAGGAGCCCCTTCACGTGATTCCAGGCAGCCTCGGCGCCGGGCGACTGGTCGGCAACAGCTTCGGTGCGGCTCAGTTCCATGGTCTTCACCGTTGAACGAGGAACTCAGTGAAGTAAATCTCACGAACACCGAGTTCCGGGGCCCGCTCGCGATGGACGGTGGCCGACCGCTCCTTGAGGGTTGCATTTCCATTGGGAGACACCAGGGCTTCGGCATTGCAGGTGGCTGAAATCGACAAGATGGTGTCGCGGGTGCCCGCAGGCGACATGGCTGCTTGGGCTGGGTGTCCGTGCTGGTCCGCCTCCCGGTCGAGTCCGAGTTCAATTCCCACTTGAAGGAAGCAATCCCCTCCCGCGTCCGACAGATTCGCCACAAACGGATCGAGGTGCATTACGCATTTCGCCTGAGGCTCTGCCTCGGCCTTGTTTTGCGCCCCCGATGCCGAGCGATGAAACAAAAAGCACGTCGCGGCGGTTCCCAAGACAATAACCAACGCTGCCGCAACCACTACCGTGCGCCACTTGTTGCCGGGCGCTTGACCTGCTGTCACGTCCTCATTAGGCGTCTCATCCATGGCGAGATACTAGGGAGCAAGTGAACAGCCAAAAACTCTCAAGCTTCGGCGGAAGGTGCGGCGCGCGCCAGCGGCGCCGGGAAGTGGTTGCCTATTCAAGGAGTTTTCTGGACGCCTAGCGACGAGTTTATCTGCGGCTGTTCAGCAGATTGTTTCGTTTTTATTCTGCTATTAGAAAAGGCTAATGGAATGATTCTTAGAACCCGCCTGGGGTTCACTCTTTGCGTTGGCGCTGCAAACTGTGAACCCTAGAGAAGCACGCTACGAGCTCTTACAATCCGTGTCGATAATCCGCTACAAGCGCTTACTACGGCTGCATCGTGAGCACATAATTGAGCATCTGATCGTCGGTCGAGATGGCGCGTGCGTTGGATTGGTAATCACGTTCCGCCACGATCAGGTCCGACAGCGCGGTGGTCATGTCGACATTCGAGGCTTCGAGCGACTGACCGACAATCGTACCGCGTCCATCAGAATTAGGTACCCCAACGCTGGGAATCCCGGCAGCGAGTGTTGCGAGGAACGTGTTGGATCCGTTGAGCTGCAACCCTTGCGTGTTTTGGAAAGTTGCCAATGCAACTTGCCCCAGCGTGAGGGTCTGGCCATTTGAGAAGACCCCTTGGATGGTTCCGTCAGCGTTGATGGTGAGAGATTGGAGAGCACCGCTCGTGTAGCCGTCCTGCATGGCGCTGGAGACGTTGGACTGACCGGCCACCTGTGTGATCTTGGGCGAGTTTGTGGTCGGGCTAAAAAGTTGCCAGGTGAGGCTTAAGTTCTTGGCACCGACCGTCAGCCCTGTAACATTGATGCCGGTCACATTGGCGCTCGGTGAGGTCAAGTTTCCGCTGGCATCAAACTGCAATGTGCCGGTACCGACCGACACAGGAGAGCCGGTTTGCCCTACGTCCGCAGCCGGGATGGCGATGTTATAGCTCCACGTGTTAGAGGCGGCCTTGGTGAAGGTGATAGTGTGGCTGTTGCCAAGTGAGTCATAAAGAATTCCGGGCTCAGCGAAGGTACTGCCTACAGCAGCGCTCGATGCCGCCGTTCCCCCTGTCAAAGTGGTTGCGCCAAGCGAGCCCCGGGTTGAGGTGGTGGCGACACTGTTGCCCCCCGTCCCCATCTAGGATGCCGTTAACGTCAAAGTTGATCCACTTGCAGTTGCACTCACCGAGGAATTGGCAGCGGTTCCCGAGCTGTAATTTGTGCCGGCTGCGCCGGTGCCGTTGATGGCGTCGGCCAGATTGGTGATAGTATTGGCCGCCGAAGTCGGGTCGATTTGAACCTCGTCGGGCTGAGTGCCAAGCGTGGTCTCGAAAGTGTAGGTCGTGCCACCAATGGTGACGGTTTCGCCGGCGTGTTAGGATGGTTCAGCCGGGAGTTCTTGGGTGGAAAGTTTTGCCGAGTCTTCAGGCAACTACTGACCTTCAGCAGGAGTTTGAGAACGAATGAGGAACGTGTCGGTTGCCAGCTGTTGTTCGCGGCGCGCCTGAGCGCGTCGATAGGCGGCAAGTTGGCGTTCGTAAAGGCGCGTAATCACCTCGAAGTTCTGTCGCGCTTCCCGGTATTCGGCCAGTTGCCCTTCGCGTTGCTGGCTCAGACTCTCGACCAGTTGGGCGAGCGCCTTGATTCGCTTGAGGCGCGAGGCGGAACAGATGACCTGAAATTGAACTTCGGCTCCCGTCATTCCCCGCTTTAGGCTTTTGGACAGAGATCCGGCCTCTTCGATCCACCCCTGCTTCAGAGCGGCGAGCTGCTTCAGAGCGGCGAATAGTTGAAGTGTGACGACTGCGAGACGCTGCCCCTCGCGCCGTTCATAAATGGCGCGCAGACGTTGAAGCGCCTTCAGAGGAAAACGAAATGCCATAATGCAACCCTCTACGTTGGAATGGCCTGCAAGGCCGATACGGTCTGGTCAAACGGAGCTTTCTCGTCAGGGCGCTGCTGAAGAAACGAGGTCAACGCCGGCATAATCGCCAGGGCTTGGTCCAGAATCGGGTCGAGACCTCTCTGGTAAGCCCCCACTCGAATCGCGTCTTCGGATGCAGCATAGGCGGCGGCCAGACGCCGCAACCGGCCGGCCTTCTCCATGTGGGCACGTGTGCTGACGGCGGGCATGAGACGGCTGAGGCTGTCCAGAATCCCGATGGGCGGAAAATGGGTTTGCGAAGTGAGTCGCCGGTCGAGCACGATGTGGCCGTCTACGAGCGCCCGGATGGCATCCACCAGCGGGTCCAGTTGGTCATCCCCTTCCATCAAAACGGTGTAAAAGGCGGTAATGCTGCCTCCATTGAAGCGCCCGGCGCGTTCAAGCAACTGCGCGAGGAGACTGAAAACCGAAGGCGTATACCCCTTGGCGGTGGGCGGCTCACCGGCTGCCAATCCGATTTCGCGCTGCGCCATCGCAAATCGCGTCAGCGAATCAACCACCAACAGCACCTGCTTGCCGCGGGCGCAGAAGTACTCCGCTACCGCAGTCGCGGTCAGAGCCGCTCGTATGCGCAGCAACGGAGACTGATCGGAGGTCGAGACCACAACAACTGACCTTTTGCGCCCCTCCACTCCCAGCGTGCCCTCTAGAAACTCCCGCACCTCACGGCCGCGTTCGCCCACCAGGGCTAGCACGGCAAGGTCGGCCGCATTGCCGCGAGTCATCATGCCCACCAAGGTGCTCTTGCCTACCCCGCTGCCGCCAAAAATCCCCAGCCTTTGCCCTCGGCCGCAGGTGATCAAACCATCGATCGCCCGAATGCCCGTCGCCAGCGGCTCTTGGATGCGCAGTCGCTCGAGAGGGGCAGGTCCGGATGCATGTAGAGGTTGATGGTCGCGAGCGCGATAGTCCGGAAGTGAATCAAGTGGCTTTCCTACAGCGTCGATCACTCGGCCCAGCAGTTCCTCGCCTACGCGGACGGAAGGTTGAGCGCCCCAGGTCATGATCCGATCGCCGTATCGCATCCCGCCCAGCCTCTCCAACGGCATCGAAAGCACATTCGTTCCCCGGAATCCTATCACCTCGCCCGGGGCGACATGCCCCTCGGAGTCCGCGATCTCGCAACACTCGCCGACACAGCAGAATGGGCCTTCGGATTCAACCAGATAACCGATTGCTTTGGTAACGCGGCCGAACCAGCGCTCCGTAGAGCACAAGTCGAGATACTGGAAATATGGGGCTAGTTGTTTTGCTGCGTCCATCAGGTTGCCGCCGGGCGTTGAGCCAATAGGTCAAAGAATCCTCGTTCAATTTCTGCCAGTTGAGCCTCCAAGGCAAGTTCCGTTGTCCCCAGGGCCGTCTCCAGAACACATTGTCCCATCCCGAGGGTCGCGTCGCCCAGCAACTCCGGAGCGACGCGATGCTCCTGCTGGTTCGAAAAGAAATCGTGCCACGCATAGACATGATCGGGATGGACCCTCAAACGCACACTGGTACCGGCAGCGATTTTATCGAGCGCCACACGCACCACCCCGGCCAGCAATAAGGGGTCAACTTGCACTTCCCGATGCAGGATTTTACGCGCGATCCCGATGGCGAGCTTAACCACTTCGGCCTCCACATGGCTAAAGTAATTCTCACGATCGCGCGCAAAATTCTGCACCGCCTCGGCCAAGACTTGGCGCTCGGCGGCAATCTCCCGCTCGAATCGGGGTCGGGCTTGCGTTTCGCCCTCCCTGATCCCAACCGCGCGGGCTTGCTCTTCCTTTGCTCGCACTTCGTCCTCGTTAAAGGTAGTTTCTTGAGAGGGCCTCGATTCACGAGCGGCTTGCAGGTCACCATTGGGATTCGAGGCAGTCGAGTCTCCGCTTCTGCCTCCTTGCTCAGCTCCTTCACCAATCGCGTCCAGTACGGCACGATAGACATAAGGCTGAATTGTGGGCGGCACAACTTCGTTAACCGCAGCCGGGGGCCTAGACCACATAGGCATCTTCTCCACTACTCTTCAAGGCAATCTTGCCGTCTGCCTCGAGCTTGCGCGCCAAATTCACAATCTCCTGTTGCGCTTGCCGCACCTGACTGGAACGAACGGGGCCGAGAGCTTCGATGTCCTGTTTCAACATTTCCACAGCGCGCGAGGACATGGATTTGTAGAAGTGATTTTTCAAATCCTCGGATGCGCCCTTCAGGGCAGTCGCTAATGTCTTTTTATCTGCCTGGCATAGCACCTCACGAATGGCGGCCTCCGGAACCGTGCTCAGGTCTTCAAAAGCAAACATCAGGTCCCGGATGGCCAGCGACAGTTTGGGGTCTTGCTGCTCAATGCTGGAGAGGATCTGATCGCTGTATTTCCGGTCCACACTATTGAGCATCTCGGCGACTGCACTCACGCCTCCGTAGGCACGCCGGCTCTGTTCGCCCGCCGAGGCCAGCTTCTTATGCAACACTGCCGAGATTCTCTTCACCATTTCGGTGGAGAATTGTTGCATCACCGCCAGCCTTCGGATGGCTTCGGCGCGCAGTTTTTCCGGCAATAGGACCAGCAGGGAGGTCGAGGCGCGGGCCCCAAGATGAGCCAGCAAAAGTGCGACGGTCTGAGGGTGCTCGCCTTCTACAAACTTCGCCAGTTGCTCCGGATTCGCCTTGCGCAGCGTGTCGAAACTCAGAGCCTTGGCCTCCTGAGTTTGCGAAACTTGTTCCAGCAGCGTATTCGCGCCTTCCTTTCCGAATGCCTTGACCAGTAATTGGGTGGCATACTGCTGCCCGCCTTGGGCGAGATAGTCTTGAGTCAGAGACAAGCGGTGGTACTCCTGAAGGACGTGAGCTGCCATCTCGGACGAGATAGAAGAGAGTTGAGCGATCTCCGCCGTAAGCTGCTGGACCTCGGTAATATTGAGGTGCCGGAAAACCTCGCTAGCCACATCATCACCCAAGAGGACCAGCAAGATTGCTGCCTTGCGGATTCCTGTCACGCCCGGACCGTCCAGGTGAGTCCGGCTTCTGTGACTTCCTTCCGGCGCTGCCACGGGAAGAGCTTCGGTCATGCTTCTACCTCACCTTGCCGGACCCAGTTTTGGATCAAACGGCTTGCGGCTTCAGGATTCTTTTTGATTCGTTCAACCAACTGGTTCTTGAGCACCACGGTTCTCTTGACTTCGGTGTTGATTTCGGTCAACTCCCTTGCTCCCTCGCCTCCTTCCGTTTCCACGGTTAGCTCACTTTGCGGCGTCTCACCTTTACCTAAGGCCCTTTGCTGCCGGGATCCAGGGGGAAGTTGCGGTTGCTCAACTGCCAAAACGGCCACGATCTGTCTCTTTAAGGGCCGCAGGACTATGAGGTAAATCAACAGGAATATAACCGCCAAACCCGCGTAGCGGACCACTCCCATCCATTCCTGAATAAGCGGAGCAAGGCGCGCCGTCAGGTTGGGCGGCGGGCCGGGGACAATCGCGGCGAACGAGACATTCTGGACAGATAGGTGATCACCCCGGGCGGAATCAAAGCCAATTGCCGCCTTCGCGAGCTCTTCGATCTGCTTCATCTCCTCCGGTGATCTTTTGCGACGACTCTCCGTCTTCGCGCCGCCTTCGGATTTGGTCTCTGTAGCGTCATCCACTAGGACTGCTGCGGCGATCTTTTTGATCGCTCCCGACGGCTGAACCACATGGCGGACCGCCTTGCTAACCGCGTATGTCTTGCTTTCACTCCTCTGGCCTGTCTCCTCAGGCGTGCTCTCCGCCCCTGCGGCGGCAGTTCCTTTGGCGCTCGAGTCGGGCGCGTTGCTGGGCGTGCCGGGGATTCCCTGCGGGTCCGACTCTGAAGATTGATCCTGGGAGAACTGTGACGTTAACACCACCGAACTGTTCGGATCGTAGGTTTCCTGTGTGCTTTCGCTGCTCGCCAGATCATTTTCCACTGTGACACTGGCCCGTAGGCCCTCGCGTCCCACTAACGGCGCCAGGGTTGAAACCAGCTTCTCGGTCAAGCGGTTCTCCATTGCCTCAACTTCGTCGTGGTCCATCCCTTGTGTATGTCTTCCCGACAAGATTGGGATGTTGCCGTCGGCGTCAATCACTGTAACGTTCTCCGGTCGAAGGTTGTCCACCGCGCTGGCCACCAAGTAAGTTATGGAGCGGACAGCGCTGTCCGCCAGCCTGCCTTCACGCAACTTGACCACTACGGACCCCTTGGCCTCACGTTCGCGCTCGCTGAAGAGCGAGTCGTGAGACATAACCAGGTGGACGCGCGCGGACTGCACTTGCCGAATCGCCCGGATGGTTCGTTCCAGCTCTCCTTCAAGCGCCCTCTGGTAGTTCACCTTTTCCGCAAAGTCGCTTCCGGCCCAGTTGGGTTTGTCGAACAGTTCCAGGCCCAACCTTCCGGTTTGCGGCAATCCCTGCGAAGCCAATTCCAGCCGCACCGAGTCAACCTTGCTGGCCGGAACCCGCAAGCTCGTTCCATCGCTCGAGATTTCGTAGGGAGTATTCTCAGCAGCCAGGGTTCGAGCGATGAATTGTGCTTCCTCAGGCTGAAGCCCCGAGTAGAGCGGTTTCATATCGGCCCTGTCGATCAGGAACACGAACCCCAAAAGACTCGCGACGACCAGAGCCGCTCCGCCTGCCAGCGTGATTTGCTGCTTTCGACTTAGACCCCAAAGATACTTCTGGATCTGGTCGAAAGCCTCTTTAGAGCGCAACGCCATACTTCACCTATTAGAAAACCGTTTCTGAGACGTCACGGTACGCCTGTAAGATCTTGTTGCGGACTTGCATCATGAGTTGAAAGGAAAGATTTGCCTTCTCAACCGCAATCATTACCCGATGGATGTCCTCACCCTGCCCGCTCAGAAGCCCCGCGATTTGTTGGTCGGCGTCGGCGTGGAGTTTTTCGATGTGGTCGAACGCCGCCTCGAGCTGGGATGCGAAACTCGATCCCCCATCGGTCGCCTTCTCAGTCCCGACTGCGGCTGTAGCCTGGCCAAGCTGAGAAATCCCTGAGATCGGACTGCCCATCGCTCACCTCCGGTTAGCTAAAAATCTCAAGCGAATTGCTGATTATATTCTTGGTCGCCTGCACGGCGGCGATATTGACCTCGTACGATCGAGCTGCTCCCATTAGGTTCACCATTTCCTCAATGGGATTGATGGCGGGGTAAGACACGTACCCTTGGCTGTCTGCCTCCGGGTGCGCTGGCTCATAGCGCTGCACGGGGGGCGTCGGGTCAGCCACTACACGCCTCACCTCCACTCCCTGGGCATATCGGTCGCTGAATCCCGATAGGACTCCGGCAAATCGACTGCACCCGGCTTGGTGCGTTTTGAAGACGACCACTTGCCGACGATAGGGTCCGCCTTTCGCCGTTCGAGTCGTCTGCGCGTTGGCCAGATTACTGGCCAGCACTTCTGCCCGTTGCCGTTCGGCTGTGAGTGCCGACCCACTGATTTCCAGAACTCCCAAGAGGTTCATGCTCCTAGCTCCCTTCTTTGACCGCAGCGGATATCCGCTGGAACTCCTGCCGCAGCAGGTCCACTCCGAGGCGAAACTGCAACCGCGTCCTCGCCAGCAGGAGACCTTCGCGTTCCAGGTTAACGTTGTTCCTGTCCGGGCGCTCAATCAGGCCAGAAACCTCAAAAACGCGCGGCTTCGTGGCCGTATCCCCGGCTTGGACCAGAGCGCGACGCATCTCGCCCTCAAAGTTAATGTCGCGAGTCCGGTATCCCGGCGTATCCACATTGGCCAGGTTGCTGGCAATCAGCCGTTGCCGAAATGCCGCCAGGTCCAAATACTGGCAGAGTTGCTCCATCCGGCTCATAAGGCCCTCTTGGGCGGAAGTCCGAACTCTCGGATCTTGTTGCGCACCGTCCGAAGGCTCACCCCGTGGTCGCGGAAGACCACGCGAACCGGCAACTCCTCGGGCGTATCGCCGCACTGCACCGAGACTCGCAGCACGCCGCCGCCCGTCATGGCGCGAAATGCATTCAAGGCAAGATTGATGAACACCTGCTGGAGGCGATGTGGATCGGCGCGCAGCAGAACCTCTGACCCCGGCGCACTGAAGTCCATGCGCATGCCGCGCTGCCGGGCTAAGGGTTGGAGGAAATCCATCGTCTGGGCAAGCAGGCTCACAAGGTTGACGGGCGACAGCGCCGAGCGCGGCTCACTGTGGAATTGCAACACATTGTTGACGGTTGCTGGCAATGTCCGTAACCCTGATTGCACCTGCTCCACCCATTTGTGCAGGACCGGCCGCTTCTCGGTGGCATCGGTCAGAAGGCCTGCGAAGAGTTCCAGGCTTCCGAGGGGATTTCGGATCTCGTGGGCGAGCAGCATCGCCATCTGCGCCAAGTCCTGAGTGCGCCGGGCAGCCTCCCTTTCTTTCTCAAGCCGCTTGCTCTCTGTGATGTCACGAAGGATGAGAATCCACTCCCCGGTGGATTCTCCGTGGCCGCTGAGTGGCGTGCGAGACACGGCAAGAAAATGCTGCCCATCTTGAGCATCCACAGGCCACTCCTGCTCGGCGCCTGTGGCTGGCAACCTGGAGGTCAGCTCGAGCTTCTCAATGACTTCCCTTGCTACGCCCATAGCCGTCTGCCTCGCAGCTTGATGTGTTCCCAACAGGCTAAGAGCGGCAGAGTTTGCCAGTTTTAATTTGTGCTCCCCATCAACGACCAGAACTCCGCACGGCAGGCATTCCAAAGTGCGGCGCAGGTGAGCTCTGATGCGCTTGTTTTCCTCGAGGCTCTGGTTCAAATCTCGATTGGCCTGCTCCAGTTCCCGCCGCAACCGCGCAACCTCCGCCTGCAATTGGGTATAAAAGCTCTCCAGAGAACCTGCCACATTCGCGAAGGAGCGGAATGCATCCGCCAGCGATCGCTTGGTCGAGCGTTGTCGCACCGGACTATCGGGTTTCAGGACAGGCCTTTCTTGCCGGGTCTCAGGAAAAGTTTGCATAGCGAAGGTGGCAGTTGCAGGAGAAGTGCCATCCTTCGGGCCCCAATCTAAGTTTCTTCTAAGATCGATAGGTCGATGTGCTCCGAACGAAGGACTGCCGAGGTCTCCGACAAAATGAAACCGCGCTCAATGACGTGTTTCAGTTCGCGAACATTTCCCGGCCAGGCGTGGGCTTCCAGTGCCTTGCCGACGTCGGGGGCGATCGACTTCTCGGGGAGAGAGGCGTTACGACAAAGTGATTCGAGAAAATGAGTGGCCAGAATGAGGATATCGTCCCGTCGTTCCCGCAGCGGTGGGAGCTTGATGGGAAAGACGCACAGTCTGTAGTAGAGAGCGCGGTCGAACTGTCGTTCCGCCAGCGCCCTCCTCAGATTCAGGTTTGTGGCCGCAATGACCCGCACATCCACCTGGAACACATCCGGGCTTCCCAAGCGTTGGACTTCTCCCTCCTGTAGGAAACGCAGTAACTTTCCCTGCATACCCGGAGGCAGGCCTCCGACTTCGTCCAGGAAGACCGTTCCACCGTGCGCCGCATGAATACGTCCAAGCCGGGACTGGAAGGCTCCGGTGAATGCCCCCCGGCTGTATCCAAACAACTCGGATTCCAGCAGAGATTCTGGAATTGCGGCGCAATTTATGATGATAAAAGGTTGCTGCGCACGTGGGCCCAGCCTGTGAATGGCCCGCGCCAGCAGTTCCTTGCCCGTCCCTGTCTCACCAGTAATCAGGGCCGTCGTGTCACGGGGAATTATCAGCCGGGCCAGACGATAGGCCCGCTGCATTGTTGCGCTCAACCCGATCATTCCCGGCAGGGGCTCTACCGTTTTGGCTGACGTCGACAATCCCTGCACAGCGTCACCGCCGCACCACTGGTTCCCCTCCTCGCTTGGTGAAGGAATCGAGAAACCGGACCTGGGCTTCTCAGCTACCTCACGTGCGTCGGGGGATCCCAGCGGCAAGGCTTCAGGCTGCGCGAGTCTCTCCAGGATAAAGCGTTCCTCAACTTCCGAGCCAAGCAGCAGCACCTGAACTTGTGGATGGCGCGCCTTTACAATCTGCACCAATTCCGACACTTCGAGGTCAGGCAACCACCGATCAAGCAAAAGCGCTCCTACTACGCCCTCCTCGACCAGCGATAGTGCTTCGGCTCCCCCCATCGCTTCCTCAACGGTCCATCTCTGGGCTCGCAGTTGTCTGAGAATCCGCTCCCGCAGCTCCTTGTCGGCGCTCGCCACAATCGCCGAAGTCGGAATGTGGCTTGCCTCTCGATAATTCCCGTGGCTCATTGACTGCTCCACCTGCAGGCATTATAAGGGTGGGATAGTTAGAGGGACGTTAACTACTAATTAGACTTTTCTAGTGTCGAAGCCAGTATCTGAAGGGGTAGCTTGCTTCGCGAACCGCGGGAGATCATCCGGGGAGCTTTCGGACTACCGTTCCCGGGTCGCGCCGTTTAGTCTCATTCGCCAGACCGGCCGTTCCCCCCTTGGGATTCCGCCCTGTATGACTTGAATAGCTGGACCAGACCCTCTGCTTGTTCCAGTGACTGCTGGATCGCCCTGCGATAGTCTTGCGCATCGCAGTCAACGAGGAGGGCCAATTCAAGCGTTCCACGCAGGGAAGTCAGTATCTGGCTCAGTTGATGGAGAAAGGCCCTGGTCGGATTATTCTCCGGCTGCGAAGTATCCGCCGAGTCATGCCCGGCTGGGCAAGGAAGAGACCCGCGGGCGGACGAGGCGGACAGTGTTTCGCAGTCCTGAGGACTCCGCCATTTCTCTTGTTCAGCTCTCGCCGGAGGTTCCACGCTGTTCATGGCGTCTTCTCCCGTGTCCCAAGCTCATAACCGACGTTTCGGACTGTGTGAATGAGTTTGTGTTCGAAGCCCTGATCAACCTTCTTGCGCAAGTAATTGATATAAACATCCACTACGTTCGTCATTGTGTCGAAGGAGAAATTCCAGACATGCTCGATAATCATGGCACGTGTCACCGACCGTCCGGCATTGCGCATCAAGTACTCGAGCAAGGCGAATTCGCGGGGCGTAAGCTCGATGCGCCGGCCGGCCCGTCTGACCACCCGCTCCGCGCGATCCAATTCCAGGTCCCCTACGCGTAGAACGATGTCAAACGACTTCGGGTTTCGCCTTAGTAAGGCTCGAACACGCGCGGATAGCTCGCTGAAGGAAAACGGCTTCGTTAAGTAGTCGTCCGCCCCCGAGTCCAACCCCTTGATTCGATCTTCGACGCTCGCGCGACCCGAGAGAATCAGCACCGGAGGGGAAGGCTTTCGTTTGCGAATGTACCTCAACACGTCTAATCCATCGACTTTGGGAAGCACCAGATCCAAGATGATTAAGTCAAAGCTGGCTGCTTCAACCAGCTCCTGAGCTTCTTCACCGTCTGCCGCGACATCCACCGCATACTGTTCGGATTCCAGGCCTTTCTTCACGAAGCTAGCTACAGCTTTGTCGTCTTCGACAACCAGAATTCGCACGCATTTTGCCTCGGGGTGGTCTACAACTTATTAATTCGACACTACTCTCCAACCCCGGCCTCATTAACCATTTATTACATCGGCGGAAAGATTGGAGGGATTAAGAAAAGATTAGATCGAGGCCTGTCTTGCCGGGTGGGCCAAGGCAGAGATTAAAGCCGCGGGGTTCGAATTCCGATTCTCATTCTGAGAGGGGTACGGGCCCCGTTGGCGCTGGCTCGGAGATCATCTTTGGGACTCTGAGCAGGCGCTTGCATGGAAGCCACTCATGTTTGAGCCTCTTTTACCCAAGGTGCTGGTGGTTGATGACGAGGCACCGGTTTGCGAATTCCTGAAGATCGCGATCGCACCCAAGGCGTCGAGCGTGGCCGTTGCAGAAAACGCCGCGACGGCTTTGGAAGCTATCGAACGCGGGAGTTTCGACATCATTCTGTGCGACATCTTTATGCCGGGATGCTCGGGCATGGAACTGCTGTCGCTGGCGCGACGGTCGAAATGGGACGTCGCGTTCATCCTGACCACAGGTAGAGTTCACGTCAACCAAATCATCGAAGCCTTGCACCTGGGAGCAAGCGATTTTCTGCTGAAGCCCTTTACGCTCGAGACTTTATACAAGTCCATCTCCCGAGCCTTCCGCCTGCTGCAAATGGAGCGCGAATCCCGCGCCTACCGTACCTCGCTTGAAGCCAGCATCGAGCGACGCACGCGCGATTTGATGCGGGCATTGCAGAAAGTGGAGGAAAACTCCCAGACCAGTCTCGATGCGCTGGTGCTTGCTCTGGACGCGCGCGAGCACGAAACCTACGCGCATTCCCTGCGGGTGGACGCCTACACACTGCATTTGGCCCGTTTGGTCAGTTATCCGTTGGCGCTTATGCCGGCGCTCAGTCATGCCGCGCTCTTGCACGATATTGGAAAAATTGCGGTGTCAGACGCCATTCTGCTCAAGCCCGGAAAGCTCACGGAGGAAGAATGGGTCCAGATGCGACGCCACGTTATGGCTGGAGTTCAGCTTCTGAATCGAATTCCGTTCCTTAAGCCTTGCGCTCCCATCGTGCAGCATCACCACGAACGATACGATGGTAAGGGATACCCGCACGGGGTGGCTGGGGAACAAATCCCGCTGGGCGCACGATTGTTCGCAATGGCTGATACTCTGGACGCCATGACCTCCGACCGAGCTTACCGACAGGCTGTGGGCCTGTCAGAAGTTCGTGCCGAGGTCAAACGGCAGCAAGGCACCCAATTCGATCCCCAGGTCGCTGAAGTGTTCCTCATGGTCCCGGAAACGGTGTGGCTCCAAATCCGGGACTCCGTCGAAAATCGGATTACGAAATGATAAGGAAGCGGGAACTGGGTAGTGGATGGTGCCGAGTGCGCCCGGTTGCTATCAGGCCCATACACTTAGCGTGCCGGCCCCCTGGGCGCTAACCATGAGTCGCCCCTCATTCCTAGCTACTCGGCACCGGCCGCTAATCCACTTCTTCCTGCAATTCGTTCCGCCTATGCTTGGGTGGTTTGTGTTTGCGGCTCTCATGACGTTGAGTCGGCGGCGGAGACCCGAGGTCTCGACGCGCAAATGCCGCCGAAGTTTCTCGATGCGCTCCGGCGACCGGAAAAAGATCCCCCAACTGTTGCCCCAGCCCTTCTTGATGATGTAGCGCTTGAAGGCGTCACCGCGGTCGAGTTCGACCAAATAGGGCGCCGTTAATTTTGTGTCTGAGGGAAGCTCGCCGCTGTAGAGGCAGCAATTGTTCAGATAAGTGTCCACCACTGCAGGGCAGCTCCGCTGATCGCGGGCTCCATCGAGCACGGCCCAGGCCTTGTAGAACCCGGGCTGGCTCGGGGCCCACCGAACATTCAGAATCTGTCTCAGAAACGGGTGCGCCATCAGCTTGCCGCCCTCCAGGCGGCGTCATCACTTCGTTCACTCCACGCAGGAAGGCGTGCCGGACTGGGCTGTTGCCCACGTCGCCGCGGCCAAGACCGCTGCATCGATGTTCGGCAGGAACACGGCCTCTTCGGGCTCCGGCTAGGGCGGTGCACTACGCTGTGGCGGAGGTGGCGACAGCCGCGCAGTCTGCGGCACAGGCCGCGGGTGAAGCGCCGCCACTCGCGTCGGGACCCCTACCCCAAACTCATGGTACTTGCGCTTCAGCCACAGTTGCCGGGCAGCGAGCAGCCAGGCGATTTCCTCTAGCACCCGTTGATCGCCGAGGCTCGAAACGGCGTGTCCGCGGTTCCATTCGTTGAGCAAATGCCGAAGACCCAGCATGAACTGGACATCGGACTTGAACGGAACCAGAAACAGCAGCGCCGAACCACGGTCCGAGAACTCGATGGCATCGCCGAGGTCCACCGGCGTGCCCCACCACCCAAAGTACCAGTTCGCGCTGCCGTACGGGATTCTCACAGGAACCTACACTGGATGCCAAACGCTCTCCGCTATTAACACATCCACCAGACGCCGTTGCGGAACCTCGTTGCCAAGCGCTCGCTCGGAGCTTGCTACGGCGAGTTATGCCAGAATTTCCGTTTTCAGTTTTCGCCCTACCGGGCATGTACTCTTGTCCGCCTCTAATCGCAAGGCCCAGTCGAACTCTCAGTGCTTTGTGCTTCCACGGGCTGTGGAAGGACCATTTCTTGCCTCTCCAAAGAACCCCAGACCCACTTCGGGAAGAGACACGGCGACTGCGGCAACAAGGGTTCCTGACGGTCTTTCTTGGCTTGCCCAAAAACCCTTCTTCGAAACCCATCGTAAGCTTTTGATTCGACTGGGGCACTCGTATTTAGTGACGCAAATCACCGTAATATTTCTAGAGTCCGATACTATGCACGACACGTTTTCGCTCTTCAGCCGTCAGTTCAACGGGGATTGCTGGCCGCAGATCGAGGCGGGCCGACCCATTACCCCACATCTCCAATTTGAACTCTATTTCCGAACCTTCGGATCGTCGCCGCCTTCAATACTGATACGGGTGTAAACACGACGAGGGCGCTCCATCGTTCAATCGCGATTTCCGGCGACATGTGCCGGGGGAATCAAAGCGGGAGTGTATAGCTAGGTTGTGTTAACATAGTTGGCGGAGCCAGATGCAAGTGCTTCAAAAGCTCATCAAATTCGCGCGAAAATCCCCTCGCGAAAAAATGCAGAGCGTCCTCTACCATTTGCGAGAAAGCGAGCAGAGCGTCCTCTACCATTTGCGAGAAAGCGATTGGTATTGGAAAATCCATAGTCCGGGGAACGACAGAACAGCGTATGTTATCGGACTGTTCGGCACCGGACGCGGGTATATCAATGAACTGATCCTGCAGAACATTGGAGAACGGGCGAAGTATTTCAGGGAAGAGAACGGAAGCCTAAAGACCCTCCGCTTCCATCCAGGTCCGACATCTATGATCCATAGTTGCCATGCCACAATGAGGTATGTTTCCCGAGGTCAGAAGGAGCCAGCGACAACGTGCCGTATATTGGAAGCGGTCAGATCGGGATTTGCCGATTTGATTTTTATCTATCGTCATCCCCTCGATTCTTTGTTGTCAAATTGGCTCTGGTGGAAGATACTTACTCGCGACAAAATCTGGGCTTCTATCTCGCAGTCTTATAAGAACACAGACGATCTATGCGCCGATTTGGAGCAGAATTTTCTTGAACTCAAGGCCTTTGCCGAAGGCGACCCTGGTTTTTTCCCGGCAGGCCCGCGATTTTTGTCTTTCCCGGAATTTGTTGAGGAAACTGAGCTCTTCATCCACTGCGCCACGCTCGCGCTGCGGCTTGAGGACTTCATGATCGATCCGGTCAGGGAGTTTTCCAAGATCGTTAAAGTCATGTCGGTTGATCTTGATTTGAGCCGTTTACATTTAGCCCCCCCGCGAACCGAGCCCTACCGCTATTTGGCTGTTAAAGAAAAAATTCCTCGATTCAGAGACTATATCGATGGGTTGGATACCGAGACGAGGGCAAGGATTGAGAGAATCGGCTACGAGATGTGAAACCGCTTGCGCGTTTAAGGATTCCGCGTCATCCGGCCATCCGAGCGGCATTCAATCAGTTGTTCCGTCACGGAGTCTCCTCGAGCAGGAGTTCTCCCGCCTTTACCATGTCCTGGTATAGCGCCACGTCCTGCGGATTGTCGATCTCGCCCCATTGGCCGTCGGTGCCGAAAGTTCCGATGGTGAGTTCCCTTCCGGCCAGCAGCCGGCGCAGCAACCCAGTCACATCGAGTCTGTCGCGGATCGGCGCGTCAAGAGTGGCGAGGAGCACTTCGACGATGCTCCAGGCCCGGGGCGTGAATTTGAAGAGGCCCATATATTGCCCCTGGATGTCTGCAATTCGCGTGGTTTTGCCGCCGATTTCCAGCAATTGAGCCTGGTTACTGATGCGGAAAGTCTCGGCATCCGCCAGAGGATCGGCAAAACGCCGTGCCCACAACCGCCGCCAGGCACGGTCATAACTGATGACCAGTTCGCCCGGAGCACAGCTTAGGCCGCGCACCAACTCACTGCGGTAAAAGATGTCTCCATAGCTGACGATGACCGGCCCTGAACGCAGCCAGGGGGCGGCTGTGGCGAGCGAAATCACCATATTGGTTTCGGCCCAGCGTTCATTGGTGAAAAAGGTCAGGCCCGGAAAATCAAGCATCTCAGCGCGGTAGCCTCGGACCACCCCGATCTCGTCCACACCGCCATGCCGGAGCGCCGCGATCTGTCGTTCGATGAGCGGCTTGCCTGCGAGCTTGACCAGGCATTTGGGGCGGTCCGCGCCGAGATGCCCCAGGCGGGTGCCGCGACCGGCGGCAAGAATGACTGCGCGCATCATTCGACCTTGAAGACTTTCCGGAATAGTGCCACGTCGGCGGGTGAAAACGGGGAACACCGTTCCGGGTGCCACATAATCCCCGTGATGGGCTGCGTCGAGTGGCGAATGGCCTTGACGACGCCGTCGTCAGCGACCGCCCAGACGTCAAGCGGGGGCCGTGATTCGACGGCAGCAAAGTGATGAAAGCTGTTGACCTCGCGTGGCTCGCCCTCGATGCGGATGAGTTGGCGTCGCTGTACGTGCCCTTCTACGCGGCGCAAACCAATCCCGAAACGCTGCTGAATCACTTGCATGCCGCGGCAGACACCCAGCACCGGAAGCCCGCGCCGCTGTGCACAATCCAGCAGAGCAGACTCCATAGCGTCGCGTTCCGGTGCATCGCCGCCGCACTCCGCAAGGTCGTTCCCGCCGGATAGCACCAACCCGCTAACGTCCGCTCCTGCCCATAGCTCCAGCGCCACCTCGAGTACATTCGGAAGCGCTAACGGGGTCAGCCCGCACGCCGCCAGGAACCTTGGCCAGGCCTGATCAAGACAATCACGCCGCTCACCGTGTTCCGGCAAGATGACTACCCTTTGAGTAATGGCAACTACCTTCATGACAGAACTGAACCATTGCTTGGCAGGGTCCTGTTATATACGAAGTGCCGGCCTTTAGGTCGGCAGATGCTGGCCTGAGGGCCAGCGCCATGGGTCGAATTAGAACAGTACCCTTCACTTGCTCTACTTAATCTTCTGCGCAAAGTAAATCCTAGTTGTGTAAGGCACGTCGATGCTTTCCGTCAGCTCGTCCAGATAGCTTGCGATTTGCTGAATGATGCTATCGAACAGCAACTCGCTGCCCGCCTGGCGCTTCAGAGTGGCATGCGATTTCCAGGCAATAATAACGTCTCCCTTGGGCATTTTCCATACGAAGCGGCTTTCTATCGATTTCGTATCCGAGAAATAGCCGCTGGAGTTGATGACGTTAGTCGGATCTTCTCTTCTTGATCCGTACGTGTAAGTTGGAATCGCAGATTTGATGATCGACTCGATCCGTTTTTGAATTGGATCATCCAAGTCCCGATGGTTCCACATACAGGCAAGCCAGCCATGGGGGACAAGTATTCTGGAAGCTTCAGCGAGCGTAGCGCTTTGATCAAGGACATTGAATGAGCTGCCGAAAAAGACGGCGTAAACACTGCCTGCCGACAGGCCCGTTGCCTCGCCTAGCCCCACTGACCAGGTAACCGGCTGGCCCTTCGTATTTTGGATTCCAATGGTCCGCATTGCGTCGTTGGGCTCAACGGACCAGACCGTTAACCCATGCTTCAGCAGCTCTTTGGTAAGTTTACCCGTACCCGCGCCAAGATCGGCCACGGGCTGCGAAGCGTCGCAGCCAATTGCCTTCAGCAGATTCGCAATGGCGTCCCCGGAGTAGTCCGCTCTCTTATCGTAATGGGAAGCATGCTCGGTATAATCCCAGGTAACATTGTGCTGGGCTGGGCTGGCGCCCATCGATATCCTCCGTCAGTTCTGATATTCGATGATTGTGTCTTCGTGCTGCGTGCTGGCGGCCATGTTCACGCGATGATCGTGACTTTCTGGTTCGTGCAATCGAGGCAGAGCTCGCGCGCCATGCGCCATCGCCTGTACAGGTCCTCTCCGGCGCCGATGACAGCAGGTATGCCGAGCTCGCCGGCCCGGATCGCCATGTGCGAATTGGCGCCGCCAAACTGGGTGACGAACCCGCTGATGTTCCGGCTGAATATCCAGTCGAACCCAGGGTCCGCGCTGGGCACGAACAGAATCCGGCCGGCAAAGCTCTCCGGCGGCTCGTCGACGGCGGCAACCGGGGCGGTCACGCTTTTGTGGGTAATGAAATTCGGCCGGCTGGGCGGAAGGTGAAAGGCGATGGCCTCGCCGGGTGACACGATGACGGGCGGAAGCACGATATGGCGGGTGAGCGCGTGACGCTCTCTGCCCCGCGCCACGCTCTCCCGGAAAACATCGCGAACCGAGCCACTCTCGCTATAGAGCTTTCGGATGACTTCGCAGTCTAGAAACGCACAATCTTCGGCGGAAAGACCGTGGTCCTCGCCCAATTGTCTGACAAGCGTCAGAGCGTCGCTCAGGCTTCGCGTGAACACGAATTTCGCGTATTCGCGGCCCTCAATGCCTGCCTTGATGAACTCGATCAAGCTTATGGCGTCGATCTCGAGCTCATGTTCTTTGAGCAGCCGCTCAATGTGGCGTAGCTGCTCGATCGAGAGCGCGAAGCGCGGAGGCGGGGAGGCCGTCCGCCGGGGGCTCGACCAGTCGAAATAGAGATCGGGCGCCTCATCGTAGCGCGGCGAAAGAATGTCGTAAGTCCCCGGCCGGAGATGGCCGTAGCGCGCCAAGAACTCAGCCTTGGAAAGTTCCCCAAAATCTCTCCCAATACGCGATCCGATAGCATCGACGCTCGCCATAAACGTCGTCTTCTCTTCCGACGTGAGAACGCCCACCTCCACCAGGGACTGGAGCATCTGGACCGCGATAAACCCCGCCCGCGCCAGACCGGCGAAGGGCAGCGTGCCATATCGCTTGCAGTCCTCCAACAGCCAATAAATGCGGCTGATCTTGTCGATCTGTGCATCCCAAATAACCGGCAACCGCTGCGCCAACCGGTCGATCTTCTCTCGGTCGTGGCGCCACAGCGCGGTCTCGCCGTACATGATGCGATTGGTGAGGTGCCGCAGAGCGCTGGAAAGCTCGGCCACGTCCTCTTGAGAAAAACCGTTCTCGGCCAGCCTGACCATCCGCTTGGGCAGATCGAGGGTGTAACAGGAGAAGATAATCTCAAACTCGACCTTGTCATGGAGATGCGGTTCGGCCAGCAGGCGATCGATGTAATAATTTACCAGGCGCCCGGCAAGATCGTCGGATACGTCGCGGGGGATGAAGGAGTTAAAGTCTACACGCACATCGATGTAGGGCAGCCCGTGGAAACTGACCAGGAGCGGAAAACTGCGCAGATTCTTGTATCCGTAATTGTCCCGTTGGTAGGCCCAGATGGCGTCGGTGATGAGTTCGCGATAGAGCGATAAGGAGAGTGGCCAGGGCCGCAAGCCGATCATCTCCGCCGGGTTCCAATCAGGCATGACCCCGAAGATCGCCCGGTTGCCGTGCAGGTAAGGGTGCGGACGGCTGAGAAGTTCGACCTTGCGCGCGATCTCAGCCAGCGTGGCGTCGACCTTGGCGTCCATGGCAGTCCCTGGCCGGTCCACCGCAAGCGGGCGGACTTGTAGGAGATAGAGTTGCCCATCGTCGCCGATAGCAAATTCCACGTCAATGGCGTCACAGCCCAGAAGAGTTTCGAGTTCGCTGACCAGGGCGATGACCGGAGCCAGCGATTCCGGACAAGCATCAGGCCGCGATTTGAGGCAATAAAAAGTTTTGAGATCGTCTCCGGCGCCGCCGGTTACGCGATCGGTTCTGCCCGAACGGTCATCGTAATTGATAATGAAATAAGGGCCTCCGCTGGGACTGCGCGAGAATGCCACTCCCGCCATCGCCACGCGTTCGAGCATCGGCTGCACGAAGATCTGATCGTCGTCGCCGCGATCACTCTCGAACGAAGCGATCACCTGCTCGATTGCCTGTGCCACGTCTGAGCTGCCGGTTACGCCGAGTACGGAATCGTATTTTCCCGCCTGACTCCGCACCGCACCATCCTCACTCCGTGCGCTGCTGCGTACGATGACCAGGCCTGAACCCCACGGTGCCGACGCGAGGGTGGCGAGGATGCCAGCGGGGTCCGAGAGCCATTCGCGGACCGAAAAACGAACTTGGGGCAGGACGCGCCCATGCCGCAGCAGCGGCGCCACGGCCTCCAGCGATTCCGCCTTTGTCTTGAAGGAGACCGCGCGGGCCGTCTCCATCGCACTGTCGCCGTTCTGCCTCGCACATACCGCAAGGATGCGGTCGACTGCCGTGGCGACGTTGAACTCCCCATAATTGTCGAGAACCAGGTCCGGCGCCTCGGGGTGCTCCGCCGGCACGTCGATGCCAACTACGTCGCACGTTTCGGCTCGCTCCGACTGCGCATAGATTCCCTTGCTATCTCGACGGCGTAGTTCCTCGAGCGGCACCCGGAGGTAAATCTCACGATACCCGGGAATGTTCTCGCGGTTCCAACGCTGCACCTCATGAAACAAGGAGATGGTCGCACAGACGACATCGACACCCTGCCCAGCCAACAACTGAGACAACCGCGCATTGCGCATAGCGGATTGCCGCCGATCACTCACTCCATGGCCAAGGTCTTCCGCGATCACAGCGCGAAGCACGTCGCCGTCGAGGAAGATGACCTGACGCCCCGCGGCGCGCAGCCGGCTCCACAACTCTCGACCCACAGTAGTCTTGCCTGCGCCGGATAACCCTGTGATCCAATAAACCCGGCCCAGTGAAGCCGCCTGACCAGCCTCAGAACGTGATCCCACCTCTAAGGCGTTTATCAACATAGTCAATTTATGCTGTCTCCGAAAATTCAGCGATACCTAATAGTAACATGCATGTAACAGATTTGCAATCTGCCGCTTACATAGTCGTCGCGACAGCGGGCGGTGACCTTCGCCGAAATGGCTCTCTATCCCGCAGTCGGCGGCTCAGAGGTCGGCGCGTCCTCACTCTGCTGCTCAGCAACCGGCCATTAATCACCGTCTTCGGCAATACGCAATTCTTCCCGCTTGTGCTTTGGGGGCTTATATTTGGGGCTTTCGTGGCGCCTGGTCGGCCGCGGAGACCCGAGGTCTCGACGCGCCTGCCGCTTGACTTCCTTGCTGGCTTGGAACCGCTGTTGCTTTCTTCGACGCATCGAACGTCATCCGCCGGCTGCACGTCTAATCTTCGGATCCTTCGCCTCTGAACCATCAAGGGCGCAAAAACGCCACAAGAAATCGGCTGCCCGGACCGTTCGCGTGAGCGCCGCAACGACCAGGCAGGCCCCTCTCGCTCCGCTCCGTTCTATATGAACCACGACGACGGCATTGACCTCACGTACGTACCTGGAAACGCCTTGCCCGGGACTCCCCATGCTGAGATTGAAGCAAGCCGCGGTCTTCGCAAGCTGATGAGCCTTATTCGCCTATTATAGCATGCTCCTGCTTTGCCGTTCAGTTACGTTCTGGGCCGTCATCCGCGTTTCCAGCTCAGGGGCCACTTCGTGCTCCGGACGTTCGTGGGGAAGCGCGGCCCGGGTATGGGGTTGCGGCGCGTTAGAATCTAGAATCAATCCCCGTGCAAACGCTTAGCTACGAACTACAAGGGCGTGACGAAAAAGAAAGGCCTGGACCAGGCGGTCCAGGCCTTCTAGCTCTCTAGCGTTCGGTGGCAGGCGAGCTGCCTTCGGCGGTCACTATATTGAGATGTTTAGAGTGATTGTCACCGTATGGGTTTTGCCTCCGCCCGTGCCGGTTACGGTAAAGGTGCTTGTTCCGCTCGGGGCACCTTCGCGCACCGTGATCCCCATCGTCGATGTCCCGGAACCCGGAGCGGCGATCGAGGCAGGAGTGAAGGTTACAATCACTTGGCTCGGCAGTTCAGACGCCGACAAGGAGATGGCGGAATCGAAACCGCTCCCCGCGGTGGTCGTAATCGTAGAAGTACCGGAACCTCCCCAGCTTAGACTGAGCGAGTTGGGTGACGCTGCGATGTTGAAGTCGCCACCGCTACCACCCGTGGTGGTCACAGTCAAAGTGACAGTGGTAGTCTGCGTGACGCCGCCGCCCGTCCCGGTGACGGTGATCGTGTAGGGCCCGGTGGCGGTTGATGCGGCTACGGCCATGGTCATCGTGGATGTTCCGGAGCCTGGCGCCGCGATCGACGTGGGACTGAAGCTCACCGTCACGCCGCTGGGCTGGCCCGAGGCGGACAAGGCAATCGCCGAGTCAAACCCGCCAGAAACGGCGGTCGTGATCGTCGATGTGCCATTGGAACCCGGTGCCACAGAGACCGAGGCGGGAGAGGCAGAAATGCTGAAGGTCGAAGCGGAAGTCACAGTCAAAGTGACAGTGGTTTGGTTCGTGATGCCGCCGCCCGTCCCGGAGACGGTGATCGTGTAGACCCCGGTGGCGGTCGTTGTGGCTACGGTGACGGACATCGTGGATGTTCCGGACCCAGGAGCTGAGATCGTAGCCGGATTGAAGCCCACCGTCAGGCCCGTCGTCGAGCCCCCGCTCGGCGGCGTGATTGTAGAAGACAGCGCGATCGACGAGTTAAACCCGCCAGAGACGGCGGTCGTGATCGTTGATGTTCCGCTGGAACCCAGAGCCACGGAGAGTGAATCGGGAGAGGCGTTGATGGAGAAGCCGGTAGTCACGGTCAATTTGACAGTGGCAGTCTGCGTGATGCCGCCGCCCGTCCCGGTGACGGTGATCGGGTAGGTCCCGGGGGTGGTCGTTGTGGCTACGGCCGCAGACATTGTGGATGTTCCGGACCCAGGCGCTAAGATCGTAGCAGGATTGAAGCTCACCGTCACGCCGCTGGGCTGGCCCGAGGCGGACAGCAAGATCGCCGAACTAAACGAGCCTGTGATGGCGGTCGTGATCGTTGATTTGCCACTGTAACCCGGAGCCACAGAGAGCGACGTGGGGGAAGCAGAAATGGTGAAGTTCGCAGCGACAAGCACGGTCAAAGTGACTGTGGTGGTTGCCGAGGTGCCGCCTCCCGTGCCGGTGACGGTGATCGTGTACTTGCCGGTGGCGGTGGACGTGCCTACGGCCATGGTCATGGTTACGGGTCCACTGCCTGGCATTGGAATTGGGTTCTCACTGAAGCTCACCGTCACCCCGGTAGGTGCGCCGGTGGCAGTCAATGTGACTGCCGAATCAAACGTTTCGGAGACGGCGCTCGTGATCGTTGAGGTCCCACTGGAACCCTGTGCCACAGAGACCGAAGTGGGAGAGGCAGAAAGGGTGAAGCTCCCAGGGGGCGCTACAATCAAACTGAAAGTGGCGGTATGCGTAATGCCGTTGCCGGACCCGCTGACCGTCATGGTGTACGTGCCGGGCGTGACAGTCGAGGCGACGTCCAAGGTCAGCGTCGAGTCTCCAGAGCCTGGCGCGGGTGAGGTGACGGGATCAAAGGACGCTGTCACACCGGTGGGCAGGTCCGGGGCAGACCACGTGATCGCTGCGTCCCACCCGCCTGTGAGGACAGCCGCGACCGTTGTGTTGCCGCTGCTGCCCTGTTGCACAGTGACGGAACCAGGGGTGATACTGATGCTGAAATTCGCCGCTGGCCCGGACGTCTTGGAGAGAATGTTGAGCAGGCCGACGCCGTTGGGACTGCCCCAGCCCGTCACCAGGTCGTAGCCCACTACGGCCGGATTGCCGTTGTTGCCGATGGTGATGTCGTGAAAATAGGTATTATAGTTCTCCCCAAGGCCCAGGGGATAAATCAGCGGATTAAGGAATCCAAGCAACGCATGGCCATTGGTCTTAGACTGTTGGTTGACCAGGGCCATGTAGCCTGCCCAGAGTGGGGCCGCAAAACTGGTTCCGCCAATTAGGTTCGCGGTGCATCCGCTTTGGTCGGCGCAGACGTAATACGAGTAGTCCGCGTTCGCCGAAACATCAGGTCCGTTCCGATAGCTCGTGGACGCGCCCCCGTCATAACTATCATTGATCACGGCGGCCGCAGTTTGCCAGGAGGGAATCGGAATTTGGAGCGGCGAAACCCCACCGCCGCTCTCAGCCCAGCCGGTTTCGGAGGCCCAAGGGCCGCCTGCGGATTCGGTGGTCAAGCTTGTGCCCCCTACCGAAACGACATAAGCGTCTTGCGCGGGATAAGCGAAATTGCTGGAAGTCCACTCAGCAGTGTCGCCGGCCGCCACAAAGATGTTCTGACCCTGTGCTGCCATCTTCGTAAAGTACGGATCATCAATTGTGGGGTCCGGTGGGGTCCAACCCCATGAACAGCTCAACTGCGCACTCAGCGGAGAATGAGTACTCATGGCACTGAGGATGGCGGTACTGGACCTGCCCACGAAAACGTAGAGCCCGCTCATCCCTGGGGCCATCGAGACCGCCTGGGTGATGTCAATTGTCGGCTCAGTATCGTCGCAGGGAAGAACCCCCGAATATACACAGCTCGTGCTGCTTCCATCTGCGGAGATGAGCGTGATCGGGACCTTGTTCGTTTGCCCGACGTTCTTGAAGTACGTGTTTACGTCAGCGAGATCGGTGCCGTTGAATTCGAACAGCCCGATCGACTGGCCGGTGCCGGTGAGGGTCCCCCCGTAATAGGCGTCGCGCATGTCGCTGCCTAGAAACGAGGCCTCGGGTCCTGAACCGGTGGTGGCTGCAGGTGTTGAACCCGCCGGCCTGTGCGCCAGGGCAGGATGTGGGATTGAGAAGTTATCTAAACCCGAAATATGCCAGAGCGGAAATCCGAGAGGCACGGAAGGCTCTCGATCCGGAGCATAGAAGGTGCGATTCTCCGTGGGGTGCTGATAGACGCCCATGGCTATATTAAAAGCCGCTTCAATCACGGTTACTGAGCCCTCGACCTGCACTTCCATGCCGTCGCGGGAGCCGCCGACCACGTTGAAGCCGCGGCCTTTTGCGAAAGCCACCACCGCATCATAATCCTCCGGGGTGGGGCCAAACCGCTCGGTGAATTCCGGCACCGTAAGGAATTGCCTGTAAATCGGGCTGGTAGGATCGTGGACCTCCTTCAGAAAGCTATCCAGACCCGCTTGATCGCGCAACGGCAGAACAATGTCGAGGTGCAAGATCTGAGTGCCAGGCAGCCGGCTCACAAACTTCGCTTGACCGCTGGTCACTTCACGGCGCGTATGCCGCGTCATCACGGATTGTGCTTGCGCGCTACCCACCATAAACAACAAGAGCGCAGCCACGCTGGACAGCATCCGACACGGACCAACTAGACTCCTGGTTCGGAATCGCATCGTCATGAACTCCTTTACACTTTGTTAGTACGGATTTCTGCTTACTACCTTCGAGAATGCGACTCTACACCCGCTGACCCAGTTAGTCAATAACCTTTAGACGGATAAGACGAAAGGTCAGTGGTGAGGAAGTGAGAGGGACAATTTGGTCCTGACCACGGCCGCAGCCGAATCTCGCTCGGCTGGCGCGCCGAGTGGCCACTTGGCCATGCGGCCCCGGATGTCCCCGTGCTCTTTTCATCGACAGTTCTCGCCGGGACCTGCCGGGGAACTTCATCCCTTGCCCTGGGCTTCACATTAGCCTACAAAGGAACGCTCAGCACGCAAGTTTGCCGGAAGAGGCGTCCCAAGTGGATTTTATACTTCAGGTGTTTATTGAAAGAGAAACGATCAGCGTGGCGGAAGTGTGTCGGAATCGAACCGACCGTCCCGATGTAATCGGGGCCGCAGGATTTGAAGTCCCGGACGGACACCAGCCCGCATGCACTTCCGCACTGATTCTAGATAACTTTCACTGGCCAGTCAACTTGGCCTTCTCTTCGCCATAGTGACACGGTTAATTAGTTATCCTGTCGGCGGGCTCTGCTGTCTCTGATGCTTTGTAATTTCATGCAGCCCGCCCGTCGGTGCTCGAGGCCTTCAAGGGCTTGCGCACTGGATTGCGGCGAGGAGCGTCGGCGCTGACGAGCGCTTGTAACTGATCTGCGCCCACAATTCTCAGGTTGCGACCAGATCTTCGTTGACTGCGCACCGTGTAGTGTTTGGGACGAGAGTTTGTGCCCCGACAGTGAACGTTTAGATCAACCGGCGACTTGCGAGAGGCAGGCCGGGCCGATGGATGAGGTCCATGTGACCAGCGGTCTCGATTAATGCCGGAGCAGGAAGGGGGCCGGCATCGAGAGGCAGCGCAAGAAACAACAAAGGCCTGAGGCACTGGCGATGAAGCTACTGTGCGGTCGCAGAAGCTTCGGTGGACTGGACACTGTGGGTCGTGCCATTAGCGCCTAAGGCCGTGAGCACATAGTAGTACGTCTGTCCGTCTGTAACATTCGAGTCTGCATAGAAGGTCCCCGCGATGGGCGTGGAGTTCAGTGGCGTTGTGCTCTCCTTGCCTGAAGCTGTGCCACGGTAGACGTAGTAGCCCAAAACTCCCGGCGTCGCGCTGGCGGTCCAGGTGAGAACCACGTCGTGGCTACCCCCTCCCGAAAGCGATACGCTCTGCGGGCTGCCGGGGGCGTTGTCTGTCACGGTCAGTGACGCCGAGAGGTTCCCGCTGGTCAAGGGTGTGAATAACACCACGACAGTGCAGCTACCTCCCGTAGCCAGCGACGCGCCGCAAGTGGTGGCTTCGGAGAAGTCGGTGGGATCCGCACCAATCAGGCCGATGCCGGTGATGCTCAAGGCCACGCTGCCCGTGTTGGTCACGGTTATTGTCTGAGCCGTGCTGGTTAGGTCTACGGGTAGGTTCCCAAATGTCAGGCTTGTGGTTGAAAGACTGACTGCGGCGCTTGGATTCTCTGGCCCACCCTCGGGGGCAGCCGAATTCGGTTTCAGAGCCAGCATCAGCATCGACCAACCGCTGTTCGCAGTCCCCGTCGCTGCGTACTGGCCCGGGCCGCCTGCCACCATGTCCTCGACGAGATTGGACTTGAGGGTGGAGCGAGCCGTGAAGCCGGAACCCGCCGTGCACGCCCAGTCCGCGTCACAGAAGCCGTAGATAATGTCGCCTGCCACTGTGGTTGTGGCAGCCCCGCTCGATACGGCGCCGGCGGTGCCCGAGGCGCCCGCTTGGGCATCGATGGGATTGGTTGGATTGATGCCTGAGTATTCGCTAAGATAAACTTCAAGGTAACTGGAGGCTGCCGACAGGGTGACCGTCACCGTATCCGCACCCCCCTTGACGTTCTTCGCATAGTAGACGCTGCTGACGCCTCCCCCGGGAGTGGTTAATGGGGTTGTCGCAGAGGTGAATGTGTTTCCCTGAGAGTCAGTGACGGCGGAGGGCGTGGCGCCATTAGTGTAGTCGAAGGCCACCAGGAGCAGATCGCCCGCCAGGGTGTTGGCAGAGAAGGAGAGGGTCAAGGAGTTGGGATTCGCATGAGCTGAACTGGCAGCTTGCTGCACAAAGGACGCCTGGGTTGAGGCTGATATCGTCAAGGTCAGAGTTGCGGTGCCTGTCCCGGATGCGTTGGTGGCGGTCAACGTGACCGTCGAGGTGGCCGCCGATGCTGGCGTACCTGAGATCAATCCTGTTGCGTCGTTCACCGAGAGGCCCTGGGGCAGTCCAGTCGCGCCGAAAGCAGTGGGCCCGTTGGTGGCCGTGATTTGATAGGAGAATGGGGTGCCGACACTCCCACCTGCCGTTGTTGGGCTGAAGATCGTGGGGGACGGGACTGCACCGCCCTCTGGCTTGAGAGCCAGCATCAGCATCGACCAACCGCTGTTCGCAGTCCCCGTCGCTGCGTACTGGCCCGGGCCGCCTGCCACCATGTCCTCGACGAGATTGGACTTGAGGGTGGAGCGAGCCGTGAAGCCGGAACCCGCCGTGCACGCCCAGTCCGCGTCACAGAAGCCGTAGATAATGTCGCCTGCCACTGTGGTTGTGGCAGCCCCGCTCGATACGGCGCCGGCGGTGCCCGAGGCGCCCGCTTGGGCATCGATGGGATTGGTTGGATTGATGCCTGAGTATTCGCTAAGATAAACTTCAAGGTAACTGGAGGCTGCCGACAGGGTGACCGTCACCGTATCCGCACCCCCCTTGACGTTCTTCGCATAGTAGACGCTGCTGACGCCTCCCCCGGGAGTGGTTAATGGGGTTGTCGCAGAGGTGAATGTGTTTCCCTGAGAGTCAGTGACGGCGGAGGGCGTGGCGCCATTAGTGTAGTCGAAGGCCACCAGGAGCAGATCGCCCGCCAGGGTGTTGGCAGAGAAGGAGAGGGTCAAAGAGCTGGGACTCCCATGAGCTGAACTGGCAGCTTGCTGCACAAAGGACGCTGGGCTGGAGGCGCTAAACGCCGGAATCGAACTGGCGCACTCGGTGAGGATAACGGCTATGATGAAGGGAACTCCGGAAAGGGTGCGTCGGACACACCGCCTTAGGCAGGAGCCCTTCTTGCTGTTATAAGATTGGTCTAAAATAGGCATACTTCTCCCCTCTCGTTCGGCGACAAGTCGCATCCGCCAGGAGATTTATTTCACAGAATTCGGTTTAGTTTACGAGGCTATCAGCGCATTTTCAGGGGACAACAAACCTCTCCACCTTCAGATCTGACACATGCGGATTTCACCTTTGGCACCGCGAGGGGGTTGTTTGAGATGCTCTAGAATGGCGACGGCCCCAGAGGCCCTGGAGTTAAATACCCCAAGCAAGTGCATTGAGTTGCGGTAGCCTCCTGGTTTAATCTGCATCGGCACGTAATTGCGCCGCATTACACGACGGGCTCCTGTGGCGCGTCGAATCGCAGTTTTATGAAATTGTCCACTGAGCGAGGGCTCGGATCGCGGTCGCGTTGATGACCGCTTCCAATGGAAGTCAGTGACTGCTGAGTAGTGCACACCGCTTGCCAAATGACGATGCGATCGTAACCTTTGAGTTCTACAGCTTGGGCCGCAAGTGCTCCTCAAGGAGGCGACGCAAAATGTAATTGTTACATAGGCAACGTAGAATTTACTGCTTACTGAGCGTGGGCAAATATTATCCAATCGCATAGACCGTAAGGCAGTACGGCCGAACTTACAGCGAGCCGTTAATGGTTCGACCGTTATCAACTTCGTAGACGCTTTGGGGAGATTTCGCAGTCCGACCTGATCGGCGAACCCGCTAGAGAGTGGCAGGTTCCCCGACGTCGCTAAAGGGTGCTATTTGCCAGTCTAGATTAATCTATGGCGGTGGGGCTTTACGGCTCGAAGATTCCTTCCTATCTCGCCTGTCCAATAATGTGAGTGCTCCGTGAAGCGCATCTTGCTGGCGTGAGGGGCAAATGGCGCATTGTGGCTCGCAGGTGAGGAGGCAGGCCCCATCAGGCAGCGAGAGCAGAGCAGGAAGGCTCGACAGAAGTGGCAAAGGTTGGTTTCCGGGCAGGCGTGAAGCGGGCGAAGTGGGGCGGCGTTTTGCCGGGAACGGGGGTTGTCTGCGCCGCACTTTTTCGCCTGGAAGAAGCGCTTGCGGGAGACGGCGGGGAGACGTACCGCACGGCACGTGGCGGGGCCCGAGGTCGGGAGCCGTCCGTCCTGGAAGCATCCCGGCACCGAAAAGTAGGAGGGAGCATTGTATACAGAGGCGGTCAGATGTACATTAAGGGGCCGGCCGAAAAATCAAAACGGGAATTCCGGCTTACCGGCTGAATGGCAAGAAAGCGCGCGAGGGAGGCAAGAAACATGGACGATGTCGAGCGCAGGGGCGCCTTTTCGCGGCGAGGATTTCTGGGACGAATCGGAGATTTCTGTCGCTATTCCACTCGAGTTAACCTGGGGCTAGCTGTTATTGTCCTCGTGATACTGACCTCCACTCTTCGGCAACTATCGTCCACACTTTCTTCCTTTCGTGCGCTGCCGCAGACCGATGACATATCTCAATACGAACGGCGATTTACCGCGGTCAGGCATTTATTGCCACCGAACCAACTTGTCGCCTATAGCGACGAGTTTGACAAGCTTACAAGTCAGTGCGCTGCTTTCGTGTTAGCGCAGTACTCCTTAGCGCCCACTGTGTTGGTTGCGCTTGATTCTAAGTGTAGAAGTTCGGGCGAGGTTTCGTCGCACCGGGCCCGGCTTGTTCTGGAAAATTTTCATGATCCCAGGAATGAACGCTACCTCCTGCGTCTCTTTCCCAGCACATACTTCCAACCAAACAATAATCCGGGTTCACACGGCGGAGGCCGGCTTTCGGGCGCCGACGGCATTGTCCTTCTTAGCGACTCTGGCCTTGGGGTACGACTCTACGCTCGAGGCGACAAATGAGCTTTCTTCTCACGTTTCTCTCGTTTCTCCCTCCTCTCACTATGGGATTCCTCATCGTCTCCGTCTTTTGGCACAAGGGTAGATCCCTCTTCTCGGATCTCCCACTCAAGTGCTGCCTTTCTGTGGGGATTGGTTTCGGGACCTCATCTTGTTTAGTTTTCATCTGGATGATGATTGTCGCTCGATTAACTCGAGGAGTGTTCCTTCTCGAGTTAATGCTGGTTGGGGGGCTATGCGTACTGCTTATATATCGAAAAAGTTCCAGCCTTTCTACACCACCCGGCCAACCAGAAAGGGTTTCCATCCCCACGTTGAAAAGTCCATATCTTTTGCGTTTCGCCGTCGGCGTGGCCGCGCTCTCCGCCGCCATTCGCTTCTGGTACTTGTCGCGGCTAGACCCACACGGGCAGTTTGATGCCTACGCGATCTGGAATCTGCGTGCTCGGTTCCTCTATAGGGGTGGGCAGTATTGGAGAAATTTTACCGACATGACCGGGTCTCATTTTGATTACCCTTTGCTCGTTCCTGCGTCTATCGCCCGCTCGTGGGAGTTTATCGGTCGGGAGACCCAGCTGATCCCAAGCGCAATCGGGCTATTGTTTACATTCGCCACGATAGGAATTGTGGCCATTTCTATTTCCCGCCTTCGTGGTGAAAGGCAGGGACTGTTAGCTGGCTTAATCCTGTTGGGCACTCCATTTTTCATTGTTCATGGAGCGTCCCAGTATGCGGATGTACCCCTTAGCTTCTTTTTTGTGGCAGCCGTAGCTTTGCTGTTTCTCCACGCGGAATCCCCATCGCAGTTACATTTCTTAATACTGGCCGGCATGGCGGCCGCGTTTTCAGCCTGGACGAAGAATGAGGGAATCCTTTTCTTGGTGATGTTATTCGTATTGCACTCCGTGGTTACTACTCTAGCCAAGGGAAGGAAAAGTTGCGGTAGCCAGGTGGTTGCCCTGCTGATGGGAGCTGCACCGGTTACCGTAGTCATATTCATTTACAAGATGGGTGTGGCTGGGCGGAATGACATCATTGCCGCTCAAGGACTTGGATCCACTGTCCCCAAGTTACTGGATGTCTCCAGGTACCGCCTGGTGATGAGTCAGTTTGTGAGGGGACTGGTCAGCTTCGAAGGATGGAGCCCCACACTTACAATTGCAATGCCGCTCCTGTTGTTCTTCTACTTCCTGCTGTTAGGCGTGAGTGTCAAAGAGAAGGATGTGGCAGCTACAAGTGTTGCCGTGCTGTTGCCAGTCTTCATGATGGTTGGCCATTTCTTTGTGTATATTTTGTCGCCCCTCGATCTACGGTTTCATTTGGAGTCATCTTTGAGTCGCTTGCTTCTCCAGGTCTGGCCACTTGCTATATTGGCGTACTTTGCGACTGTACAAGCGCCTGAACAGGCGATCGCGGCATATATGGACCCATCACGGACCCAAGAACCCCGGGAGTCCGGAGGTTTTGATGGCGACGCACGCAAACATCGGGCCTCTGAAAACTGAGGAACGCGATGCTCCTGGGGCCCAAATGGAATCTGCGCTTCCTCTCCACGTAACCCATGGGAAGCGCAATTCCGACTTCCAGTTGCGATCGGCGGCGCTCAGGTGTATCTTAACGGCCGGGCCGGAGATCGATAATGGAAATCCCGGATAATATGTCAGTTGGCTGCTCCCCTCGAGTTTCGGTTGTGATACCCGTCTACAACGAAATGGCAACCATCGAGGAGGTACTTCTGCGCGTCCAAGCTGTGGAATTCGACAAGGAGATTGTCATTGTTGACGATGGTTCTACGGATGGGACACGGGAATTCTTGACGGCTCTTGCCCAGTGTGCCAAGGTCGCCCCTGCCCATACGACACTGTCCCGGAGCAGAACCCTTCCGCGTGCCGACAACATTCGCGTGTTCTTTCAGGACATGAATCGAGGGAAGGGTGCAGCAATGCGACGCGGATTCGAGGAGGCCAAGGGCGAGATTGTCATCATTCAGGATGCCGACCTCGAGTACGACCCGGCCGATTACCACAAAGTCATTGCGCCTATCGAAGCTGGAATGGCCGACGTGGTCTATGGTTCGCGTTTTCTCGGGGGGCCCCATCGTGTCCTATTTTTCTGGCACTATGTCGGCAATAAGTTCTTGACCACACTATCTGACGCGGTGACGAACCTGAATCTTTCCGACGTGTGGACGTGCTACAAGGCGTTCCGGCGGGAGGTTCTCACGGCCCTTGAATTGCGCGAAAACCGCTTTGGCTTTGAGCAGGAGATTACCATCAAGATCGCGCAAGCCGGATGGCGAGTTTACGAGACACCGATTTCTTACTACGGAAGAACCTACGCGGAGGGCAAGAAAATCACCTGGAGGGACGGGCTGCGCGCCCTCTGGTGCATCTTGCGCTACGGCTTCCTGGCGCGCTCCTCCAAGACACTCCGCACCAGGGCCGCTCCTGGGCCCTTGGACTCCCGCGGTTAACGCAGGCCCCCGCAATGGCGGAGGTACTCCACTTCTTCCCGAGCGTCCCCTCAGAAGTTTGCTGCGCAGCGCGGCGGAGCCGCAACCGAATCTGTAGGGCCGAACAGCGTTCGGCCGAGGCCGAGCGCTGCTCGGCCCTACGCCGCATGTCAAAATCTTTGCCAAAATAACAAGCATTCACGATATTGCATTGCAGAGGGGTGCAGAAGATTGGTAAGCGTCCGAAGCTGGCCGTAATGACAACCGACATGTGGATGTAGGGTATCCGTCCCGTAGGCCCAGGAGGCATCTTGCGATGGCTCCGATGAGTGGGAACGATGTTTAAGGTGTGAAGAGGCCGCCGCCTTCAATCTCCGAGAGGCATTCTTCCAGCGAGAAGAGTGGGGCAACCTCCCACCACTGTCCGGTATAACGGAGGTAAGCCGGGTTAAAGCGCTCATCGCCGGCGTACTGAAGTCGGGCGAACTTCGACCCGAAGAAGGGTGAAAGGGCGCCTTTTTTCTCCCACCTTTTCTCCGCACTTACCTGTACCGGCGGTAGAGCGTCCACCACTCCGATTGGCCTGCCAGCGGGTAGTGCTGCAGCAGATACGGGCGGTACGCCTCTTGGATCAACTGGTCGCTATATTGATGGCTGCCCTGGAAGTGCGGTTCCATGATCAGGTCCGCGTTGCCAAAGATACGCTGCGGATCCGGTAGGTGCGCCATCGCAATATTGTTGCCAAGGGCAAGCCGCGGGCTGCCGCCCGCCGCGGGTTTGCGCCGCAGCACATAGGAAAACGGGTTTTGAAATCCCAGCGTTGCCACCTTCTCATTCTGCTGCGATGACGACTCCGGCAGGCGCACCCCGTCGCTTATATAGGTTGCATACAAACGCCCGTTGTCCCCGTAACTTGCGCCTGAATCTGGATCGTTGAACAACCGGAGCCCCTCCATCTTGTACGGAATCGGCAGGGTCACCCTGCCTGTAGATGTAGCGTTTTGGTTTAGATTCCAGGACGGTCTTCCCGTGGGACATCTCAGCGAGGAGGTGTTCCCAATCAAATTTTCTTTTCCTTTGTCTGAGGGGTACTCATTCGCGCATCCAGCCTAACAGGATTCATAGCTAATACTCGATTTCCTCGCCTAACACCACAATTGCTTGAGCGGGTCACATTTTGGAGCCGGTCATTTAACGGGACGTACCCGGGTGCGATTGACGGTCTGGATGATGGACGCCTCGTCGGGAACGGCGCCACTCACGAACCGAGTTGCGTCCCCGGCGGCCCGCACGGTGCCCTCCGCGTTGCCGCACTTGACGAAGATGAGTTCGCGGTCGACTCCGAGCGTGTGCATGATACAGCTGGCCGGTATGGGCGGGTCGCTCAGAAAAGAGCCCTCCTGTGGGCCCAGGCAGTACCGGTCGCTGACCAGCGACTCGATGGAAGCGCTAAAATCACGTTGCTGAAAGTTCTGGGTGAGCACTCGCGGCAAGTCTATGGCGCGCGTCGCAATGATAGCCGGTATGCGTGCAACCGCCGAAGCACCAAAACGGTCGAACTCCGACTTCTCAAACGGCTCCATCGCCCGGTGGTCACCCACGATAAAAAGGAGGCCATTCTTAAAGAAGCCCGCCGCCATGAGATGGTCGTAGAAAGCCCCGATTTGGGAGTCGGCCTCCCGGAACACAGGCTCCGCGCCATGCAAACCTCCGCCGTTCGGATCGATGAACGGACGGTGGCTCCAAAGCGTTTGCACGACCATGAAGTAGGGCTTTTCCGCAGGCATCCGAGCCGCCTCTTCCAGAGCTACCCCGTAGAGCAACCGGTCCGGCACGGCGTTGAACGGACCACGGAACTTCTGCCCGTCATAGCGCGGATCGTTCCCCCCAACCAACTTCTGGAAGCCGATGGAGCGCAGCCACGTATCCTGCCCCAGAAAGGCGAGGCCTCCCGCCGCGACGAATTCGGTTGCATAGCCCTGCTCCACCAGCATTCGCGGAAGCGGCCGGGGGACGTCAACGTAATCGCTGAGCAATGCCCCTGCGAACGGAAACAACGCGTTGCGGCGATCGGGGACCAATGGGAACGTATGGACCAGCAAAGAGATCATCCCCCCAGCAGTCGTCCATCCGTTGGCATAAAAGTTGGTGAGAGCCGTCTCTTGCCCTGCAATCTCGTCGAGGCGCGGGGTCCAATCCTTTATTCCCGAGAAGAAGTGGGACTGGTATGCCGAGAGGCTTTCAACAAGCAGGAGAATCACGTTGAGCCGGCGGCCCCTGCCAGCGGCGCAGGTCTCGGCTGGCGGCGGCGCAGCCAGTATCTGGGCCTGGAACGCATCGCTGAAGTTCCTGCGAACGAAGAAGTTGTGATTACACTCGATGAAGTTCTCGTAGAGCCGTCTGTCAGCAAAGTGGTAAGCGTATCCCGGAACCGGCACGAAGAACAGGATTGCCAAAGATACAGCGGCGGCCACCAGGAAACTACTGCGCAGCGGAGAGCGCAGCGGCTTTGCCAAAAGCATGTAGCAAGCACGCAGCAGTATGACGAGGAGGGCAGCGAAAGTCACCAGCCTCCACGCTGGTTGTTGGGAAATCCCGCGCGAGCCCACGCTCAACAAGGAGAAGACGGCGCGTGGCTCCGCAGAGAATTCCACAAGATCACTGGCGTACAAGCGCGTGACAAAGAATTGGTAGGCAAGAACGTCAACCACGTACAGGAGCACGACTAGTAGAAACGCCGCTATGCACAGCCTGGAGAAGATCATGGAAGCGGCGCGAGCCGTTCCGCTACTATTGTTCCACCGCGCCGCCACGGATCCTGCGGTATAGAGTAGCAGCATCAGTGCGAAAATCATGGCATCGTGCTGGACGACGGCGATGGAGATCGCGCCGACCGCTTGCGACTCCATTAGCTTGATCTTGTGGTGTAGAAAAGCCATGAGGACTACCCCGATCATAACCTCCGGGCGCATGAGCAACTGGGCAACGACGATTTCGAGTCTTTCTGGCTTTTTCTCGACGGCTTTGTTCATCATCCGGAATTTCCTTTTTGAACTCGGAAACAGCGCTATTATCCTGGATTTCCTTTTTGGCCTCCTGGCTGGCAATAATCATACACCCAACCGCTTCCATTGGAGCTGTTTGTCTCATTTCTTCCATCCCGAGCGACTCCGGCAGCCCAGGAAAGGGGTATCCAAAGGCTCGAATCATCTGTTACTCTCAGAAACCAAGACGACGATTGTAGCGTTCAAACACTGAACGGCTACCTGCTCCGCCGCTTCCACTCAACGGACCACCCGAGTTATCCACCTACCTCTCCGTTCACCCGGAAGTGGGCGGCTTGCCACTGGTCAGGCAGCAGTTCGGCGAGTCGGCTTTGGGGATGTGAACTGGTGCGGGCGAAGAGGTCTCGCAAGGAGGCGAAGGGATCGACACCGCGGGCTGGCGCGGAGCGCAACTCTGCGGTCTCGGTTCATCCCGGCTCCACGCAGCGCACGGCTTCGCCCTGCGCCGCCCCCCGATGACCCCTGTGAATAATGGTAGGGGCGAGGCGATGCCTCGCCCTCGCGCCCGTCGCCCCGGGTAATTAGGAATCCAGGCAGTGTTTCGCCGGTACGGGCGAGGCGCCGCCTCGCCCCTACAGCGCCAGCCTCGGTAGGGGCGGTTCGCGAACCGGCCCTACCCCGCCCGCGCTAATGGCCTATCAGTGTAGTGTTACACTCTGGTCTTGACAACTGGGCTCGCCTTGTGATAGTCTATTAGGGTCGTGAACGTCCGTCTCAGCTCGCGTGGGGACGGCTTGCCTGCCGCCCCTGCTCCCAATCTTCCAACTCATGGAGTTGCTATGTCCTTACTCAAATCTACTTGTCCTACTCCCCAGCGGCTCGACGCCGCTCGGCGCAATTCGCAGCGCTCCACCGGGCCTCGCAGCGAGGCCGGCAAAGAGCGCATGAAAATGAACGCGCTCAAGCACGGCTGTGATGCCGCGCCTGAAAACGAAGCCGCCGTCATGCGCGCCCTGGGCGAAGATCCCGAACGGTATGCCGCCTTGCAACGCGAACTCGCCACCACCTACGGCCCCGGCGACGCCTTCTGGAACCAGCAAGTCGCCGACCTGGGCAAGCTCTACTGGCGGCGCAACCGCATCGAGCGCATGGAAACGGGCCTGATGCGCCGCGCTCTCCAGGCGGTCGAAGAGCGGAAACGCACCCGCCGCGACCAGATCGCCGCCGCCACCTTCGATGCCTCGAGTTCCCTGGTCACCGACCGCAATCTGCCCGAGCCGACCGAGCCGTGCGCGCGCCTGCGCCAACTGCTCTCGCGGGTGGAGGGGATCCGCGAGCGGCTCCGTCGGGAACGTGTCACGGGGATGAAACAGCTCGTGATCCGTCAGTTTCTGGCCCCAGGCCGGGGCTGGCGGCCGGTGCGGATTGACGAGCTGATGGGGATTTTTGTTGAGTGGACCGACTACACAGTGAGGAAGGACGAGAAAGCGTTGAACGACTTCGTGAACCAACAGATGGGCGGCGCGGCGAATGTGGACATCCTGTGGCGGGAAATGCTGCGCCTGCTGGAGGAGGAAATCGCGGCGCTGAAGGCGGCGTTCGAGGAGGAGGTCAAGGTGCAGGAGGAGATGGATGAGATCGAGCGGGATGCCTGCCTGGCTCCGGCGGGGGAGACTTGGGAGATGTTGACGCGGCAGGAAGCGGCGCTGGACCGCTCGATCGACCGCAAGGTGAGGATTATCCTGACCCTGCGCAAAGAACATGTTCGCCAGTGCCGGGACGATTCGCCAACCACGCAACCGGAGGCCAGCCCTCCCGGCGATGAGACGGACGACCGCGCGGCCGAGGAACTGAGTAAGGTCGTGGGGCTCGAGGGTGGCGCAGACAGGCCGTCCAGTGTCTGCGATTCAGGGCAGGGTGGTGAAGCGCTACCTTCCCTTCGGGAAACGCAGACCCCAAACGGCGGGGGTCTGCGCCAGCCAGGCAGCGCTACCCAGACAGAAAGTCCGGCAGAGGAAAACGCCGGCGAAACCTCAAAATCGCCGGAACAAAGCCAGCAAGTCATTGAAAACAAAGCACCGGCCTCGGAGGAGCACAACGCATGAGGGTAGCGCGCGGACCTGCTTTGCTTCCTTCGCGGGCTTGCCGTACTTTGCGCCCATTCAGAAGGTCGCTTAGTCGCGAAGGACCTTCGAATGCGGCACGTGGGGTGGCGAGATGCGCCGTGAATTCGAGCCTCAACCGGGCGATATCGTGGCGCACGAGCATTGGTGTTCCAGCGGCTCTTCCCACATGGGTCTGGATTTTGCAGCTCAAGAAACACGGCATCCATCGGCTCATCGTCATGGGACTCATCGCACCCGCGTGTGTGGAGGAAGCGGTTCGTTGTGCTGATACGCTAGACTACGAGGCTACTATAGTAAGAGACGCGGCCGCGGATTACTTCACGTAGCTCCGCTCCGACCGGATACGCTGGTTTCCGGTCCGGCAGCAGTCATGCCGCTTCAGCTAAGACCTAATGGGGATTTTTGCTCGTACTTGAACCCGCGCTGCGAGCACGGGCGGCGAGGGGTGATGAGGCTGCGGATGACGGAAGGCGGGCGGTCGAGACTAATGCGGTGCCGAGGCATCCAGTTTTGACTGGGGGGGAGACACCCGCTGCCTGTGCATTTCGCGCAGGGGTGAGCGAAGGAGCTTTGCTCCGCCGGCAGTCTGCCACAAGGTGCGGGCGATACGCTTTGAGCGAGTTAAAATCAAACGGGCGGGCCGAATAAGGTGGTATAGGAATTCAAGTTTCCGGGGCAGGCGAATCAGCCTGCGATCCTTGGGGCCTGTCTCAGCGATGATCTGCCTGAACAGGCTTTCGGGGTACCGGGCAACGCGAGCGGCGAGGTAATTCATTCGTGCTGCGGGGCGCCCCTCGAGAGCCAACAGCGTCGCGTGCTCGTCGCCACTCGAGTAGCCGCGCGTGAGCAATTCTTGCTGTATCGCTGACGCAAGGGCCCGGGTTCGATCCGTCGCAGGCAAGATTCGCCCGGCTTTGGCGGGCACGGGTACTTCCAGCAAGTCGTGCGCAAGGCCGGCAGCCACGCTTGCTGCAGCGCCGGCTCCCGGACGAGTCTTCGTCATTTCCTCAATGCGAGACCAATCCAGGGCATCGGCCTTGCGTAGAATTTCCGCCACGTCGACCAGCCACTTGAGGCACCACCAACGATGTCGGGTCCCATGTGCACAGAGCGCAAGAAACAGATCTTCCGGACACGGTGTGAAGACACTTCCTTGCGGAAGGTGCTGCTTTACGGCTCGCTCCCAAAGCTTCTCGACGTCGGGAGAGAAGGGGCGCCAAAAACGATCGGCGAATTGCCAATGAAGATCGACGTAGAAGGTGCCATCAGGTGAGAGGTACTGAATCTCCTTGCCCCGGTCGATGTGTCGAGAGTTCTCCGGGCGGCACAAGTAGGGGCTAAGTTGAGGCCGCGCCGGCGTGGGTGTTGGTTCATAGCCCCAACTCTTCATTAACTTCGCCCCCTTCACCACTTCATCAGTGCGAATTATCAAATCGAGGTCCAGGCACTGGCGAAGAGAGAGGCCGCCGTAAACCGACATGGCCAGCGAAGGTCCTTTGAAATTCAGCACGCGGACCCCTTCGCTTTCAAGCATTGATGTCAAGTTGACGAGCTTCGACGCCAAGCGGTAATTGTAGGAGCAGGACTCGTGAAAACGAACTCGAAGATAATCCAGCAACTCAGACGGAACGGTAGGCGCGATCACTTGCTTCAGGCGGCAATAGACAAGCGGGGATAACTGGTGGGTGTCACACGTCTCCGCGAAGGTTTTCCAGTCCGAAGCAGCAGCAGGAGGCCAGCCCCGGTCCCCTCCCTTTCGCTGCACAAGCAATTGGAGGAGACGCCGAGTTGCATCGCCCCTCCTGCTCTGCAGATCGGACATGGTTAATCCCTGTTGATACCGAAGCCGACGCTTCTTGTCTAGTATTTCTATTTGCCTCTGTCCGGCGGCTTGTGGCCGAACGGCGGCAGCGGCTCCGACGGCGGATCGTGAGGAGGCGGCAGCGGCGGCGGATCCCCACCCTGGGGCGGATCTTGGGAGGCGTGCGCCTTCGGAGCTGCAGCAACGATCGTGGCTACCAAGGCTGTGCCTGCCATGACCATCTTCCCCACCGCTTCGCGGCGAGAAGGAAGTCCTGCCTCTGACACCACTACGCTGCCGGCTTCCATGAGGCCCGCCTCTTCCAGCTCCTCAAGGGCCTGAAGCACCAACTTGCGATCCGCTGGCGCTCCGGACTTCGCTTCGACGACCCGCGTCAGTTCGTCGACCGTCTTACTGCCATCAGAGTTTTCCCAAACTGCGGCCGCTGTCTTGTTTAAGCAATGTACTTTGTCATGCGTCTTGTCGTAGAGAACTACCTCTTCCGGCAAATTCTCTGCGAATATTCCGCTCTTCCTTGCCAATGGCTTCATTATCCCCTCCATTTGGTTGGTCTAAAATCCAATCACAACGATGCTAAGACTTGTTCGGCGAAATCCGCCGCCTCCCCGCGCATCCCTTCAAAGCCCTGGGCGTTCTTGACTGCCCTGGCCAATACCTTCACTGACTGCTCCGGTCGGCAGCGCAGAGGAACCGTATTATCCAGCAATCCCAGCAGCGTACCTCCGTAACTTAGCCGCCGGGGATGCCACCGGCTTTCTGCTTCGTACCGGTTGATAAGTACCCATCCCAGGGGGATGGGTTTGGGAGGCGCGCCGCTCAGCGTGCCACCCAGTAAACTACTAGCCACTTTCTGGTCGGAGGCTGCTCTCAACTTTGGCAGCCGCCAATATGGATGAACTCGTCCTTCGGAATCGAAAATAGCGTACTCATCCGAATAATAACGCGCTCCACGTTCCACGAGCGACAGCACTAAAGTACTCTTACCACTTAAAGAACGGCCTGGTACCACCACTGCTCGATCTTTCCAGCCAACGACTCCCGCATGTACGAAAACCAGCTCCTTGGCCAACGTCGCAACCGTGAGCTGAGCCCAAGATTCAACCGCGCACGTGGCCGTTTCAAGACTGCACACCGCACTTAAAACGGTGCCGTTTTCGACAATCTCGTAACGGGTCTCGCCTTCGCCAGATTGACGCTCTTGGACTCTGAGCACTGCATCTGCCCGCCCTTCGTCGGCAAACTCAGCGCCAGGCACGATCGGCCACGCCAGTTGCGAGAGAAGAGCATCGGGAATCCGAAGCTCGAGCTTGACGCCATAGGCGAAGAAGGACAGCACAGAGTTATGCTCCGCGAACTTGAGCGCGGAACTCGAAACTGCTTGATTTCGCGATCCGATAAGCATTCCTCTGCCTCGATGGGGGAGCGCCAACTCTAATGTCGATCAATCACCTAGTTACTACTGTATTCATTGTAGCTTTTCTTAATACGATTGTCAAGGGCTAATGCACGTATATTGCTAATTCAGTACGTGCCAAGTAACACAGCCAGGGAGTTGGATTCCGACAGAAAAAGTGTCCCATTTGCGCCCAGCGAGGGCTCTTTCGTACGCGCAAGGTCAAAATGAACACTGGACAGATGCGCTACACGCGCCAAGCCCGCGAGATCCTCCAACCTGTCGGTGAGGCTGCCATGCCACACACCAACTTGTTCAAAAGCCAGGGACTTCCCGATTGTGCCTGCCTTTTGTGCCTCTAATCGTCGGCTCTGGTGGGTCATGGCGAATAGGCAGCAGCGGCGCGTCCTCTGGCGGTCCTATTGGACTTTATCGCGGGGCTTGTCAAAGAGAACTACCTCTTCAGGTAGATTCTCCGCAGATATTCCGCTTTTCCTCGCCAACGTGTTCGTCATCCTCCACTTAGGTGACTTGAGATGCGACTACGACATGCTTGAACATAATCGGCAGAATCCGCCGCCTCCATTAACCTCTCTTCAAGCCATGGCAGGCTGTGGCTGCTTTGGCTAAAACCTCAACTGACTTCTCCAGCCTCTTGCTTCCCTTTGTTAGGCACCCGAAGTGGCTGCAACCCACGGACAAAATCTCTATGATTCGCCCCCAGCGTATAGGGCACTGTGACCGTTGCTACCACTCGGACTCTCGGCCCGGCGCAGAGCATATGGGGAGGAACGTCATTTGTGACCACCGAGCCCGTCGAAAGGACTGAGCCCTCTCCAATGGTCAGCGTCTGTCCTGCCGAGCAGATAACAGTACAACACGACATAATTGCCGCATTCTTTCCTATCACGATCTTGCCTCGCTCCCCCGTGCCGCCGGAGTGCGCTACAATCGTGGACCGCAATCCGATTCCTGCGCCGTCGTGGATCTCCACGCAATCGGGATGCTCATTCTCGAGATACACGTCGTCACCGATGAACACGCTGCCCTGGATCTTGACCCCACGCAAACGGTGCAGAAACGGCCTCAAACTGGTCGAACCCGGCAAGAACCGGGCCATGAGATGGAGTATTCTGTTGAATACTCTTCTGAAAAGCGATCTATGCATACCTAACCTGCACTCACTACCGGCGGCCCCACCGGATCCGCTTTGAACTGAATGATTTAGACCGATTTCTTGGCGAACCCGAGCTTGCCTTTGGTGACGACGATCCCCTCCACCGTCACAACTCCCTCGATAAGAGCTGCTTCTCCGGTCATCTTGACGATCGTCACTTCCAGGATCATGGTATGACCCGGGTGGACAGGAACGAAGAATCTCATCTCGTGGATGCTGGCCAGGACCAGGTACTCACCCTGTTCTATGCCTTTGCCTGTAGTCTGGCTAAAAAGGATGGAAGCGCATTGTCCGATCGCCTCCACAATGAAGGTACCAGGCATGATCGCATAGTCGGGGAAATGGCCGAGAAACTGGATTTCGTTCCCCGTGACATTTTTGACGGCCTTGATTCTTTTGCCGGGCTCGACCTCCAACACCCTGTCGACCATGATGAGAGGGAACCGTTGCCTAAGGTAGTCTTTGATTTGCTCGAAGGTCATTGTCATAGAAGAATTAGCTCGATCTAAACGCCGAAGTTGTACAGTCTTAGCGGTGCCGCAGGATCATGGCTGTCGCACGGGGAAGAAATCGGGTGCCGGGCAAGGGAGCGCTGGCATCGCTGACCAACCGTGTTGCGCGAAGGCCAACCTCCTCCGCCATTCGCAGCGGCTGGCTTTCGTAATTGAATTCGTAGATATGGTCTTTTTGGGCGGATTCGATGGCAGTGCTGAAGAAAACCAAGCCGCCCTCGTCGAGCAGGCGCGAAATTGACCGGAAGAGTGGCCGGGGATCTTCCAGATGCTCCGCCAGCATCGCCGCAATGATTCCTTGATACTTGCCACCTTTGTTGTCCCGCTCAAAGGCGACAATGTCTTCCACCGCGAACTTGACCCGGCCCCCATGCCCCGAGGCTCCGAGGATGCGATTTGCCACGGCCACTGCGGGGGGGCTGATGTCAATCCCTTCGAGTTGCAGGTCCGGCCTTTCCTCCGCACCGAGCAGGCTGAGCACGCCATGGCCTGACGCTAACTCCATCACCCTGGCTTGGGGCGCCAATGCCCTTAGAAAGTCATTTCGGTACAGGGCGATATGATTGACCATCGAGGGCCAGAACGGATAGATGAGGATGGCTGCCCACATGTAGGGCACCATGTAACCTTCGTCTTCGTAAACCTCCGAAACCACGTCGGTCAAGGCTTGAGGGGCATACCGGCCCGCCTGCTCGTAGGCTTGCTGGGCCTTTGCAACGCCCAGGCAATACCGGGCGTAGCCTCGTGCGGCATCCTCGAACGCCTTCTCGCCGTAGGCGGCCTGCGCCCAGCGGGCCAAAGGGTCCAGCAGCCACGAACAAAGTTCATGGTTAGCTTGCACTGTCGCCCTGGCTGCGGGCGCAAACATTCTGGCCTTGCGGTCCAGCGCTTCCAGGAATGTGTTGGCATCTGCCATCGTTATCACCTGTGGGTGGGCGCTAAACTCCGCCGGTTTGGGTTATTCACTCGAGGGCACATGGCGGACCACGCGCACCATCGGCCGTATGAGATCAACCCCGTCCCACGGCGGAGCAAAGACATGCATGCGCCCAAGCTTTACGATTCTATCCACGCCTCTTCTTGCGGCCAGCGAGGCGAGCATCTCCTCTCTTACAGCGTCGGCCACGGCCAGCCCCAGGGTTTGAACGTTTCCGTCGAGACCTTTCAAGGCGTCGCTTAAGTCATCGACCTCCAAAATGGTTAGCGTCTTCCCCTGGGTCGGCTTGGGAATCTCTGGGCCGCGGCCAATAAGGAGTGTCCAGTCGGGCTCCGTAGGGAAAATTGCCCGATGGGCAACATCGTCCAGCAACCACGAGGCTCGGGCCTGGCAGATGGCCGTTGTCAAGGCCGCTTGGATGGTCTGTCTCGGATGCAAGCGGTTTTCGGACTCGAACGCCGCCCTGAGGGTGTGAACGAACTCGTCGCAAGAGTGTCCGACTTTCTGCTCCAGAAAGAGCACCTGCGGCGACGAACACGCTTGCTGGTCAAACTGCCATACGTCGCGCGCGATGCGGCGGCACCACGACTCGCGTTCTTGCACCTTGCACCAGGAATCCGCATCCATAGCAGCGATCGATATGCGGGGTCCGAAGATTGCGATCCTGGCCCAGTGCGGGAAGGGAAGGCTTCGAACTTGCATTACAGCTTCCTCACCCCCCCATACCATGGCGCCATCGACAACTCTCGCCATCGCTTCCTGCAAGTCCCGCCGCGCATGTGGGAAGACCAGCATACGGATCCGACCCGTCAGGACACCCTTCGTGTCAGTTTGGACCAGTTTGTCGATAATTTGCCGGGAGATGCCTTCCAACCCGCCGGGCACGCGCACCAGACAGGCGTTGCCGCCTAGTAACGCGCAGGTCATCGAAAGAAAGGGCTGGATTTCGATGTTTCCGGCCGGCCAGTGACCGACCACGCCCACAGGGAACGCCTTGAGCCTGGCTCGGCCATCCGCAATCCAGTTTCGTTCCAGCGCCCCGCATCCCAATTCTCTGGCAAGGATGGGCTCCAGCGTTCCACGCCGTAGCCACATGCGGAGGAATTGAACGCCAGGGATATCGACCGTCTCGCGTACGCCGAGAGCCGCGGCCCAGGCGTCGAAAACTTCAAGCACCCCATCGGGAGTGATTTCTGCGGCCCTGAGGGTCCCGCGCAACTCGGATGCTGGCGAGGAAATCTCTTCGGGTCGATCGATGTGGAGGATGAGTTCACTCATCGGGGTCTCTAGTGCTGCATTACCGAAGAAAGTGAAACAGCAGATGGTCTGTCACCCTGAGCGCAGCGAAGGGTCTCTGCAGTTCTTATCTCCGTGAAACTGCGGGGATGCTTCGCTTCGCTCAGCATGACAGCATGCGGCCGGCGTGTTTCGCCTATTGCGTAACTCGGCACTAGTGAAACTGTTGGCGGCTGCGCTCGATGTTCCCGCAACCGCGCACCTCGGCTTTTGGCACCCGTCCCATAAACCGGAAACACACCCCGCGCCTGCCGCAACGGCACCCGTCGTACGCCACGACCTGAGCGAGATCTTCCGTCAGGAGGAGGTGTCCAGGATAGCTCGTGGGCAGGACGCTGCAGACTTGTACGATGCCTGTTTCCCCTTCTCGAACCGGTCTCAGCGTGAGCGGGTCCCGCGCGATGATATCTGCAAATACCGGAACATGCTTGTTGAGCTCGGGGCAATCGGGATAGATGACGCCCACGTTCTCCACCATGCCGTAGAAATCGATGACCTGGTCGGGTGCACAACCGAAAACAGAGGCCACGCCTGCGTTGAAGGTTTTCTTGTCAACCGCCTTTTCTTGCAGCAACTTCCATCCCCCGCTGTGAAGGATATGGACGTCGGGCATGTCGAGGCAGATGTTCTCCTCACGCAAGGGCTTCACAAAGTGTTTCCAAAGAATGTAGGTAAAGCCATAAACCAACACCCGCGAATTGCGCCGGGTCGCCGCAAATTGCAGAAGTTTTTGGCGGTCAAGCGCAAGGTCTTCGCTACCGGATTTCAAGCAATAAGTGACCTCGCTCGCAAAAGGCTGAAGGCCTTGAATCGCGGCACCTCGCGCCCCCAACGCCGCCCCACCCGTCACGGCGCCCGGCACGTCGACGACCAGGTAGGGCCTTCGGGCCGACCCGATGAAGTCTTGCGCGATGGAGACAACTCCCTTCGTCATCCGCCTCGAGGTGGACGAATCCAGGACAATTCTGCTGGGCATCTGACCGGTAGTGGAACTCGAGGTCAAGGTGCGTTTTATCTCGCGCGGCTCTACTAGCGAAAAAGGAACGTCTCCTTTCAAGTATGCCACTGGCAAGTAAGGGAGATCGGCGACCCCCTCCGCAGACCGAATATCCGTGGGCCAGTGCCGCAGGTAATTCTGGTAGGCAGCGTTCCTGTTGGCCGCGTAATCCAGCTCATCTTTCAGCAACTCAACAAGTGCGGCCTGCCGCGCTTCCGGCGTCAGACTGTAGGGAGGAATCGCCAGCATCTGGTCGATTCTCCGTCCCAGTTCATCCATCGATTCCTACCGCTTTCTTCAGCAGAGCACCGCGGGCCACTTTTCCACTCGCTGTCTTCGGAATTTGCGACACGATGTTGATCGATTCATAAGTCCAGTAGGGGGGTAAGCTGCGGTGCACCGTCTCGACAACCTCGCAGGCGTCCTTATCGGGAACGATATAGAGAGCCAGCGCTTCCCCCGCTTCCGGATGCGCCACGGCAGCCACTGCACACTCACTGACCCCCGGCAAGCTTGCTACTCTAGCTTCGACCTCGGCAATGCTCACCCGCACTCCGCGAATCTTAAGGAAGTTGGACTTGCGACCGTCAATCCAGAGGTATCCGTCCGCGTCCAGATGGCCCAAGTCGCCGGTTCGCAGCCAGCCATCCTGGAAGACGCGCCCACTCTCTTCCGGTTCGTCGAGGTATCCCAAGGTGATCGATGGTCCGCTGACCATGATTTCACCCGTCTGTCCCGTGGGCAAGTCTCTGCCTTCTTCATCGACGATGCGAGCCGTGAGGTTGTCCAACGGTAGGCCCGCGCTGCCTAGTTTTGCGTCGAGATGCGCGGGATCAAGGCAGGTAATACGAGCGGTCGCCTCCGTTTGGCCGTACATCACATAAAATTTCGCCGTCGGAACGGTGTCACGCATCTCGGCGACCCGTTGAGGCGCCAGCGGCCCTCCCGCCTGCAAGAACCGGCGCAGGCCGGGCATGGGAATCGAACGAAGGTTGGAGCGACGCAGCAGGATGTTGTAGACGGTCGGGACTCCCGCAAAAGTGGTGCATCGGTACGAGTTGATGGCATGCAGCACCTTATCGGGAAACATGAACCGGGAGTCGAATACCACTCCTCCCCCTTGGTAAAGATGGCTATGGAAGACGCTGGCGCCAAAGCAATAGCTCAGGGGCAGGATGAGCATCGCTCGCTCATCCGCGAGAAGATTCTGACTGCGCACGATCGCTTCGGTGTTGGCTGTAAGGTTACCGTGGCTGACCATCACAAAACGCGGGGTTCCGGTGGAGCCTGAGGTGGCTGCCAGCACGGCTAGATCGCTTCCCTGGCAGGCGGCCGGCGGCATCGCATCCGTTCTTACTTCGGCGGGAGGTCCATGGAAGGCAGGAACGGAAGCGCCTCCCGCGCGTTCGAGAGAGGACTCTTTTTCGGTCCACACCGCTCGCGCGCCGGTCTTCTTCAGCAACCCAGCGAGGGACGAAACCAGGATATTCTCCTCGATAGGGACCGCCACCAACCCTGCGTACATGGAGCCCAGATAAGCTATGCTGCTGAGGGGCGAGAGAGTACAACCGATGAGGACCCGATCGCCCGTTTTCAGTCCTGCACGAAGCAGGCCGGCGCCGAAACTGGAAATCAGCGGATGAAGATCGCCGGGAAGGATTTCTTCGCCGGTGACGGCATTAATCAGGAAAGAATGCCCTCCTAGCCGCTTTGTTAACTGCCCCGCAAAATTGCAATCAGGGCTTCCTGCCATCTGTACCTCAACTTACGCCTCGAGGTGGGCGAGGTTCGTTCTTACAAAGATAGATTCGCGATTGTCCGGGACTGACGAGGGTTTCGACGCCGGCATCATGGGTCTGCCGCCCACCAATTGGGATGAACCCACCAACGTCGTTGTTCCCACGAAGGCGGGAACCCATTGCGAGTCCAAGGGATTCGCGCTTCCGCAGGAATGACACGCACATGTCGATTTTCGGGAGGGCGCCTCGCCAGTTGTAAGTCCCATTGCGGCGCTCTGAGACCGCCGCCGTTAAGTCGCGGTTCCTAACTTGGATTTGATGACCCTAACGATCTCACGGACGTTTTCCATCTCCATCAGATCGTCAACATCCAGGTTGATGCCAAACGACTGCTCGAGGGTGCTGGCCAGTTCCAGATGCCCCACCGAATCCCAGGCCGGCACTTCGCTCGGGGTGGTGTCCAGTGAGACCATTTGCGTGTCCACGCCGAATGCCTTATGGAAGGCTTCCTGGATTTTGGTCAAAGTATCGTCCATTCTCGCCGCTCCGTAATTGAAGGTCCTACCCAATGATTCCCGCTCCACCATCCACGACAAGTGTGTGGCCGACAATTCCTGCCGAGGCACTCGAGCAGAGGAATTGGGCTGCCCACGCGACCTCCTCTGTCGTCACTAAACGTCGTGCAGGTGTGCGGGCCGTCGCCGCCGCAATCCGATTTGCACCGTCCGGGAGGGTTTTCCAGACGTCGGTGGCCACCGTGCCGGGGACCAGGATGTTCACGCGAATTCCCCGCGGCCGCAACTCGACAGCGAGGTGGCGAGCCAGCGCTTCCAATGCGCCTTTAGATGAACCCACGAGGGAGTAATACGGCAGCGCACGCTGGCCGCCCATTGAACTGACGGCTAGGATCGCGGAGCCGTCTGCAAATCGATCCAGGAGTGCCTTGGTTAATTCGAAAAAGGCCCGCACGTTAAGCGAAAACGTAAAATCAAAGTGGCGCGCCGTAAGCTGGGAAATCTCACGATGCACGCCAGTCGCCGCACAGTAGATGAGGCCTGCGAGAGGCTCGTTGCACTCCTGGATGGCCTTTTCGATTTGCTCGAGGCCTCGGGGAGTAGTAACGTCGGCGCGGCAGAGTACGATGTGTAATCCCTCGTGCTCCACCGATGCCTTGAGATCCTCCGCGGCTTTCTGGTCGCGCAGGTAGTTGGCGATTACCGACGCCCCCGCTCGCGCAAAGCGCAGCGAAATCGCGCGGCCGATTCCTCGTGTCCCCCCCACGACCAGCACGCCGCCGGAAAGAGCAAACAGGTTTTCCATGGTTCCGACTCAGGCTTCCGGGCTGTAGGTGACGGTATCCCCGGCCAGCGTAGCATAGGCTACACACGCCCGCTCGCTCTCCTCTCCTTCCACGTGCCATTCGCCGTTCTTGTCCACAAGCTCCATCCGGCTCCTTACTCTCCACCAATTCGCCACATCCCTGGGCAATGCGGCCCAGAGCCCGTCCTGCGTCCGCAAGCCGGCCAGGAAATCCAGCAAGGCTCTGTAAGTATTAAGCGCCCGAGGCTCGAGGAGGTAGTCAGGATGAATGATGAAACTGATCAACCCGTAATTCTTCCGAACTAAGGCGATTTGCTTTTGCCACAAGTTGATTGAATAATCACCGAGAATCTGAAAAAGCGTGTAGTCCTGCGTGCAAGTGAGGGGAAGTTCGATAATCTTCCCAATAAAGAAGGGCATTACTGTGCAGCACCCACCTCGTTGCGGGTCGAGATGCGCCACATTGGGGAGCGACATGTCATAGGAGAATTGGAAGGCGTCGAACCAGTCTGCATTGCGGTAAAGGATGCCGGAGCGAAACCCCTGGGCGTCGTATTCCCGCATGTAGTTATTGATGCGGGCCGCCCGGCGCTGAAACTCTGCATGATCAGCATACAGGCGTCCATCGTGCTTCAGGTCGTGAACATTCACTTCAAAGCCCCGGGCAGTAATACTCTCCCGGAAGCGCTTTGAAACGTCATAGTTTTTCTCGGGAACTACTTGGAAGGCGCTCCGAAAGCCATACGACTCATCCAAATCCATCAAGCTGGCGCAAAAGTCTCTGCCGCGTCTATCCTCCACGTCGTGGGTGACGATTGCGCAACTCGTGTAACCCCGCGGCCAGAACCAAACGAACGGAGTTTTGTCCAGGCGTTGGGTTTTCAACAACAAGGCCAACAACTTGCGATGAATGCGATCTACAGTATCGTCGACAGGCCAGGTAGGAAAGGGAATGTTGTCCCAGCCTCGCAGGTAAATCCTCTGGAGTTGTCGGCGTATCGGGACCCCCAGTAGCGGCCGAACGAAGTAGTAAGTCTTTCGTAAGACTTCGTTGAGTACTCTCCCCTCATCGCGAAAATGGGCGGTATAGCGTTCCCGCCGCAGATTCTCGATGACTTCGTCAATGCTGAAGGGAAGGTCGATCCCACCTGATCCTATTTCGGTATGATCCAGGGCGTCATCGAGGACGCCCACGGGGCTTTTCACCGCACTGCCAGAAGATAGGCGCCCGTAACAAATTGTGTCCGAACCCAACCGAAAGTACCCAGGTAGCCCCTCCGGATGACTTGGCGACCGCAAGCCCACGGGACGAATAGGGCAACGATAATACTCATCTAGTACCCGGCTTGCGGAATCTGTTTCCACGTCTGCTTGCACCGCGGTCATTTTCCTTGTTCGAGTCTGTTGTGATCCTAGGCTGCGTTCGGTCAATCTTCGAACTATGACTGGTCAACCAACTCTCTGACGTGGAGTTCGAAGGTTAGTACTGTACCACAAACCAACGACAGCCGCCCTGCTTTATCTTGGCACATGTCTCCCCAGATAACGCTTGTCGGCCTTTAGGACGAGAAACGCAAGAGTACTTTGGTACGGGAGTGTCAAAGGATTAATGTCATCACGAAGTTGGTAACTTTCTAAGTAACTCCGAATCTCTGCCAAGAGGGCTAGGGTGGCGACAGACGGTTCAGAACCCCAGAAGCTCGGAGGGAAGCTTATCCCGGACGACGGCAGCGTCATGTCGCCACTGCGTCCGTTCTCTCGGCCTCAGCCGCTTGGCGATACGATTCCTGGATTTGTCCGGCTACTAGCCACACTTTGACTTTGCAGGAGAATCGTCTGGCCGGATCCGAGGCGAACAACCATCGAACCGTCCAAGCAGTCAGCCGGCGAAACAGAACGAGCGGAACCCCCTTGAGGTGCCATTTGTTCCTGGCCAGATCTCCACATGCCCGAGTGTCAGCCCGAGCTTTGTCAAACCACCAGTTGAGGAAATACCCTTTTTGTAGACGGCTTTCCGGAACTGCATGATAGACGACGGCCGAGTGTTCGTAGCGCAAATGCTCCCCTGCCATCAGCAAGCGATCGGCGAATTCGCTGTCCTCGCTGCGGATTTCGCTGCCGGGGCGAGGTCCAAGATCGGTCCGGAAGCCACCGTGCTTGTCAAACATGCCTCTTCGAAAGGCCATGTTGGTGCCGAATGGCGCTTCAAAAAGTTCCACTGTGTCGGAGCCAAGATCGAAAAGAGCTAAGGGACCCAGTGCATAACGCTCGGAGAGCGACAGCCAAGGGGGAAGCCTGAAGGTTTGTTGGGGAAGAATACGCCCTCCGGCGCCTGCCCAATAGTCGGCACGCAGAGATGCGGTCAGATTCCGGAGCCACTCTGGATCAACGGTTACGTCGTCATCCATAAATGCCAGAACATCCGCGTGGGCCTCGCGAATCCCCGCGTTGAGGGCGTGAGACTTGCCTTGCCGGGGTTCAAACAGGTACCGGAAACGTCCCGGGTAACGCCGGCAGAAGTTCTCGACCACCTCCCGCGTCTTGTCGGTTGAGTTATTATCCACGACCAATATCTCCCACCGGTCCGCACCGGGGAGCTTCAGGGCGGAAGCGCTTTCGAGCGCCCTCGCCAGACTCTGCCAACGGTTATACGTGCACAGGATTACTGTGATTCTCATTTGCCTGCTACGACCGAGTCTATCATTAGCGAACGATCTACGAACGCCGGTGAAGCAGCCTCTTTAGGGAGCGCCCTAATATTACCGGCCGCGTCGTGAGCGCATGGGCGCCGGTAAGCAAACTGCTGCCAAACCGCCTTTGTTTCCAATATAGTTGCGCGACCCGCAGCCGTAAGTCGGCTATTAGCCATCGCTCCACGTATTTCAAATCGGACTGTAACATTTCCACTGCCGCATCGAGTGCTAAGGAGTACTCGCCCGCCATGCACATGTCCCGGATCCATTGGTAGCGGTCCAGAGCGATGGCGCGCTGCTGCGTTTCTTCAGTTACGCCCAATCCCACCAACAAGGCGGAGGTGATTTCTCCCACCGAATTCAAGGGATCGGCGTGTCCTTTTCTCCTCGACACCGCAGAAGCACGCGCCGCCAGCTTGCACAACGATTGGTGCTTTCCCTTTTGGAGCGAAAGTTGTGTCGCATGGATCCTGTACCTGAGGACCACTTGCTCCAGATTTGCGCACTCGCAGCGTTCCGACATGCGTAGGGCCAGATCGTAATCCTCAGCTTGAGCAAAGGCTGATCGGTAGCCCCCCTCCTGGACAAAGCAGTCCCGTCGCATCAGGAGGCTGGAATGGCAGAAGGGATAATGATCAAGAAGGACTTCTTTGATTTCGTCGTCATGCGTCGGGCGGGAATCAACGCGCAATGCCTTGCCGCTCCCATCGATCCACTGAATTGCACCACCGACGACGCCAATCTCCGGATGCTCCTCCATGAACTTGGATTCCCACTGAAGGCGGTCCGGCATCGACACGTCGTCAGCGTCCATAACAGCGATATATCGGCCTTGGGCGAGAAAACTAACAGTGTTTCGCGCCTCGGACAAGCCACAATGGGGTGTCTCCCTGAATTTGATCCGGCCGTCTTTGGCCGCGTAGCGGGAAACAATGGCCTTTGAGTCATCGGTCGACCCAAAGTCGAGAATGATGAATTCGAAGTCCCGAAAAGTCTGTCCCAGGATGCTCTCAATCGACTCGGCGAGGAAGCGCTCCACGTTGCATACTACCATCACCACTGAAACCAAGGGTTGGCTCATTTCTGATCAGCGACCTCGTGGAGTTTAAGGTCATCTTTTTTTGCCTCACATTCAGTCTGAGCCGCGATGCCCACCCTTATTCCGCGTGCGGCAGGGTCTTTTTGTCTCCTGCGGTCGCGCGCGAGTCGGTAGGTCTCCACAATCTCCCCGGCCATGATCCAGGTCCAGCACTTGCCGGCGAATCTTTCCATGGGATCCAGGGTCGTCAGCCACTTCAGCGCCCTTGGTAGCAAGCAGACGCCTATCATTTTGGGGATACTGAAGTAATGCCGTGGGATCTTCCAAACCGGAGGGCTCTCCCCTTTCTCCCGGATTAGAGCTCGTCCATAGTCGAACCACCAGGCCAGAAAATAGTCCTTTCGGACTCGTTCCCTTGGAATCGGGTGAAAAACAATGGCGGACGGTTCGTAACGCAGCCGTTCCCCCCGGGCCATTAACCGGCGCCCGAATTCGGTGTCTTCGTTAGGGCGTGGAACCTTGCGGTTAGGGCTGGGCCCCAGGTCGGTGCGAAAAAGGCCGTACTTCTCGAACATCTCCTTCTTGAACGCCATGTTGACGCCAAAGGGAGCCCGTGTGATTTCAATTTCACGGGCCTGCTCCCCCAGATCGTACATGGCTGCGAGCACCCCACCCATATGGTAAGGCTTTCCGAGCGCCAACCATGGGGGAGGCTCGAAGGGCTCTGCCAGAAGTGTTCGCCCTCCGGTGCCAGCCCATCCGGGTTCTTTGAAGGGCGCGGTCAAGTTCGCAAGCCAATTGGCCTCAACGGTAACGTCGTCGTCCAGGAAAGCCAGAACCTCCCCTCGCGCCTGATGGATTCCCGTATTGAGAGCAAACGACTTGCCCGGTGTTGGCTCGAGCGCGTAGCGAAAGCGCCCAGGATATCTGCGGCAGAAGTCCTTCACCACCTCCGCGGTCCGGTCCGCCGAGTTGTTATCCACCACCAATACTTCCCACTCGACCGATTCGGGAAGGCTGGAACCTGCAACGCTCTCCAGCGTTTTCGCCAAGCTCTGGCAGCGGTTGAACGTGCATAAAATGACGGTGATTTTCATCTCGCTAAACTGCGTCAGACGCCTTGCTCGCTAGTCTCGGGCACCTGCGGCGCTATGAACTGGAAGCGAAAGCGGGCGCCATCTTCTTGAAAACGTGAAGTTGTAGCCAATGGTCTGGCAACGGACTGTTCCAGAACACTGGTGAAATAGTATGGAAAAACTGAAACCAGGAGTGCTCTCGAGTGCAAAAGCCGCATGCCTTGCTCTGGAATAACAGGGCCGAGTCGTTGCCGACGTTTTGCACCGCCTCCTGCATTGAGACATGGTCGTCAGGCAGCACAACGATCAGAGACCCATTCCGTGGGATTTCATTCTGCGTGCAAGCATAGTCCCGGTAATCGATACACCTGCCGTGTGGAAACTCTTGGCGACCTTCGAAGACCACCGCCGGGCCTGTACCCATGCTCTTGCCAGACTGTCCAACCAGCGGAAAGCCTCTATAGTTCAGGTAGACGGAAAGCTCCATAAGGTGTTTGCCGGAAGCGTAGGGGAAGAAGAGCTCAATTGGACCGTTGCCCACCGTGGACTGATAGCTTCTGAGAAAGTCCGCGAATTGGCTTCTTAGGCTGATGATGCCCTTTCTCTCGATGAGTCTGAAAGAGGAATAGGCTGCGTCGTGAATCACAAGGCATAGAAGCCCGATCGCCACGGCAGATAAGCGGAGTTTTGTTGGCTTCGAGAGCCAGGATCGCGAGACCTGTGCGATATACAAGAGCGCGATGAGGTCGACGGGCGCGGCATAGTAGGCTGCATAGAGTCCCATGCCGACGAGGCAAAGGAAGCAGGCAAGTGCTCCTACGGCGACAGAATCCCACAAGGGATCAAGCTCGGCTTTACGAAACAAGAACCGCCCCAACCGTAGGACAAGAACTGCAACGAGAACAAAAGGCAGCCAGTTAGTGTGTAAGTACCCCAGAAGCGCGGAACCTGGCCCCGCACGCAAGGTGTCCACATAAGACATACTTCTGGTAGGGAGCATTACTGCCAGCAAGAGCGCGACGTAAATTCCCGAGACCACAAGAACTCCCAGAGGCAGGAGATTCACTCTCGCGAGTTCGCGCCAACGGCGATGGATGCCGCGCGGGTCGATGTAGAGCTGCAACAGTATCTGCGTCAGCGCGTACGGCACCAGAATTAAGACAACTATCTCCTTATAATAGAGAGCAAAGTGTGCGGCCACCAGGCAGCCAACAAGATAGACCCGCCCTTTGGTTTTGGAGTACCCGCACAGACACAGCAGCATGATAGTAAGCCAAAACAAAACGTTGCGTTCTGGATAGGTCAGACCAGTAAAAGCGATCAAAAAACCCGGGGACAGCATGGCGGCGATCAAGATGGCAACACGATACGCGGGCTTGAAATCGCTCAGAACAAAAAACAGCGCGAGCAGGAGAGTAACGAGCTGCACCGCGGCAAATGAGTGGTAACCCGCGGGCGACCATATGATATGCCTGAGAAGATTGAATTCCTGCTCCCCCAGCGGGTAGAACCGGCCCAGGACGGGCCAGATCGGTAGAGGAAAATTCACTCCTCGCAGGGTCGTTTCAGTCAGCATATCGTCGTCGTAGTAGCAGAAATCCTCTTTGTGGAGAATTGCCATGATATAGCATGCTACGAAGAGCGCCAGTGCAAGTCCCGATATCCAATCCATGGGGCTCAATTTGGATAGGAGCTTCGGGCGCGCCTTTAGATCGCCCTGCGGAAGAATCGCCGACTTTGGACGATCGCTTAGAAGTAGACCCCCCAAGACGATGGCAACTAGTGTAAGCAGCCAAAGAAACAGGAAATGGTACGAGACCAGATGGTAGACGTACGCAACTACCGGATGAAGAAAGGAGGCCAGAAGGAGCATATTCTTACTGTCCAATAAAGCCTTACCGGTCCCTTCCTGAAATGACGCGCAGGATACCGGGGAGATTTAACTGGAAGTTCCAGTTGAGCGAGCCGAATTTAGAACGGCTAGCGCGAGGGAAGGGATGCTTTGGTTGTGCCTTGGGCATCCGCCTTCTGAGGGAGTCCGTCTGTCTCTCCTTTGACGGTCAACTTATGTAGCCGTTTCGGGCTAAGGATGTATACGGGGCGCCCCTTGACTTCCTGAAAAATCATGCCCACATATACCCCCAAAATGGCGAGCAGCAACATGGATACGCCGCTGCTGGTCAGCACCGCCAGCATGAGGGACGACCATCCCGGCACCAACTGACTCCGCAGGCCCCGAACAAAATAGCTCAGGACATATAAGGCTTCCAGGAGCGCAACGAGCAGGAAAAGACCACCCGTCACCATCGCGAGCCGCAGCGGCGCGAGAGAGAATGAGAACATACCATCCGACGCTAACCTCAGCATCTTTCCAAGTGAGTACTTGGAGTGCCCGGCAAGGCGCGCGGCCGGCGCGTACGGGAGAAGAACAGTCCGAAAGCCTATCCAGGGCACCATTCCTCGCAAGAAGCGGTGGTATTCCGGCATCTGCTTCAAGGCGGCTACGGCACTTTGTGAGAGCAATCGATAGTCGGCAGCACCATCCAATACTTTTGTCTCACCCAGGCGGTTGATCAGCCAGTAAAAGACACTGCCCGTGATCCGCTTTAGAAAAACCCCGCGCCTGCCTGCATCAAGGCGCTGTGTCTGAACAACCTCGTAGCCTATCTCGAAGAGCCGAATCATCTCCGGAATCAGTCCTGGTGGGTGCTCACCATCGCCGTCCATCATGATGGCAGCATCCGCATCGAAAGCGTCCAGGCCCGCACTCAAGGCGGCTTGGTGCCCGAAATTCCGGCTCAGCTCGATGGTGCAGACGTCTTCATCCTGCTCCGCCATACCTCTCAGGACCGCTGCAGTACTGTCCGTAGAACCGTCGTCGACATAAACGAGACGGAAGCGATGGGGCAGATTTGACAAAACAGTTCGCAGAGAATGATGGAAGGCCGGCAAGGCTTCACTCTCATTATAGACGGGAATTATCAAGTCAATCCGCGCCATGTTGTCCTCATTCGGAGCGCATGCTCCCCACCTTCCTCAGCACCACCCTGCATCCAGCAAGCGCCTTTGGCAAGGCAGTCAATACTGCCGTCACGATAGTTATGCTGGTCCAAATGGGCCAGAACCAGGCGAAGCGGGCGCTCCCCACGGTGTGAACAAACTGAGGTAGAGCCAAAATCAGCATCGTCAGTTGGGGTCCCTGAGCCATAATGTCACTGTTTCTTCAGCGCCTCGACCCGCGACTCAGGTTCGTTCCTCTTCGCCGGTTGAATATTGATCAACCGCGAGACCACGTAGAGCGGGCGGTTCTTGATTTGCTCGTACATCTTGCCAACGTACTCGCCGAGGACCCCGATGCTCATCAAGGTTGTCCCGCCAATAACGCTAATCATCACGGTCAGCGAGGACCACCCGGGCACGGTATACCAGCCAAAGAAGTTCGCCAGGATGGCCGGGCCCCTTCCTCCAACCCCACGATCATGACCGCGACTCCCACCATCGTGCTGGTGGAACCCGTTAATTGAGTGTACGCACACGAGACCGGTTAATGAACTGGATGATGGAGGCCTCGTCAGGCACGGAGCCGCTCACGAAGCGCGTCTCGTCGCCGATCGCACGCACGATTCCCTCCTGGTTGCCACACTTGACGAAAACGAGGTCACGGTCGATTCCCATCGCTTGCAGGATACAGCCTGGCGGCCCGGGCGGTTCGCTGAGAAAGGAGCCCTGGAAGGGCCCCAGGCAATAAGAGTCGCCAACCAAAGCTTCGATCGACGGACTGAAATCACGCTGCTGGAAGTTCTGGGAGAGCATTTTCGGCAACTGCAAGGCGCGCGTTGCAATGACTGCGGGTATGCGCGCAATCGCCGAGGCGCCGAAACGATCAAACTCCGACTTTCGATAAAGATCCATAGCCCGGTGGTCGCCAGTAATAAAGAGCAGGCCGTTCTGGAAAAAGCCCGCCTGCGTCAGACGGTCGTAGAAGGCCCCAATCTGCGCGTCAGTTTCCCGAAATACCGGCTCCGGTCCGTGCAGACGCAGACTTCCGCCCGTAGGGTCCATAAACGGGGTATGACTCCAGAATGTCTGCACGACCATGAAATACGGCTTGTCCGTGGGCATGTGGGCCAATTCTTGAGATGCCACTTCGAAGAGCAGGCGGTCGGGCACGGAATTGAACGGGCCCCGCAGCTTCTCTCCGGCGTAGCGCGCATCGTCCTGCCCGATGACTTTTTGGAAACCTATCCTAGGCAACCACTTGTCCTCACTGACGAATGTGAGATCCCCGGGCGCGACGAACTCTGTCACGTACCCCTGCTCTGAGAGCGCGCGTGGCAGCGGTCGGGCGGGATCGTCGTAATTCATGAAACTCGTCCCTCCGATGGGGGTAAATACCGTGGCCCGCGCGGCGCGGAGTTCGGGAACTAACGGAACCGTGCCGGTCAGCAGAGAGACTACGCCACCTGTCGTGGTCCATCCGTTAGCGAAGAAGTTCGTGAGGGCGGTCTCTCGCTCTGCGATCTCGTCGAGACGCGGAGTCCAATTCTCGATGCCCGAAAAAAAGTGGGACTGGTACGCTGAGAGGCTTTCGACGATAACCAGAATCACGTTGAGCCGGCGATGCCTGCCTGGCCACCAAGCCTCAGCCGGGGGTGGCGCCGCCAGAAGGCGGGCTCGGAAAGCGTCGCTGAAGGTGTTGCGAACGAAAAAGTTGTGGTTGCACTCGATAAAGTTTTCGTACAGCGGCCGGTCAATGAAGGAGTAAACGTAGCCCGGAACCGGGACCAGCCAGAGGATCACCAGGGGCAGTTCGATGGCCAAGAGCAGCGGGCTGCGCAGGCGTGAACGCGCAGGCTTTGTCACCAGCAGATAACAAGCGCGCACCAGCACCGCGATGAGGACCGCGTCAATCGCGAGCTTCCACGCCGGGCGAACCAGGATGCCACGCACGTGGGAGCGAAACACCGTGAACACGGCACGTGGTTCCGCAGCGAACTGCACGATGTCACGGGCATACAGGCGTGTAGTGAAGAAATGATACGCAAAGACGTCCGCCCCGTAGAGCAGCACAATGAGTACACATGCCGCCAGGCACAACTTGCTCAGGATGGTCGAGACCGCACCTCTGATTCCTCGGCCACCGCTCCGGCCTGGCGCGGAGCTTCCTAACGCATAGAGCAGCACCAAGAGCGCGAAAATCGCCGCATCGTGTTGGAGAATTGCGAAGAAAATCGGGCCCTTCGCCTCCGGCCGCATGACCTTGAGCTTGTTGAGAAACAACGCTATGAGGACCGCTCCGATCGTAACCTCCGGACGGAGCAGCAGGCGAAGTGCAAGTGCGCCCAGTTTTCCGGCTTTTCCATTATTCAGCACGTTCATATCTTTACTCGCGAAGACCAAATCAGTGTCGAAGATTAGGGTGCGTCTATCCCGCGAGGGAAGACTAGGGCATAGTATCTATTTCCACGCAGTCACTGACGCCTCGAGCCAGTGGTCCGAGGTCTCGCCAAATCGATGGGTTCAAGCTTTGACCCCTAAGGGTGAGGAGGGTGAACGCCGACCCGTCGTTGTCAGCGAAGTCTTCCCACTTGAGTGTCACTCCGACGTAGCCCACGAGGAACAAGGCCAGCAGGATCAATGCCGCGACGGCGCTACCCGACCAGTCGTGCCACCGGGTCGAAGTGACCGGGGCCTGCTTCGCAATCTGAAGCGGCGAAGTTGCCGTGTGCCTGACCGCCCACGCTAGACTGACTGCTGTCGCTCCCGTTATTACGATCCAGATGGGCCAAAACCACGCGATTCGCTCGCGCCACATCACTTTGAGGAAGTGCAGAAGGATGAACCTCATAGGTTGTTGGCCAGATATAAGAGAAGCCAAAAACTACCTGGGATGTGCACCTTTCCCCGTCCGTTCTACCGCGTCGAAGCGAAGGTCACCACGCTGTCTCCAGGTATCCCGTAAGTGAAGGAGCCGGAAGACACCGGCACGGGGGCCTGGGCTTGCAGGCTAGACTTGCGTGAGGTTATCCACGGTACGACACTGGCGCCCATTGATGCGCCCACGTTGAATTGCTGATTGGCCACCGCCGGACCACTATTCACGACTACGATGGCCGCCCCGGTATCAGGCCCTTTGAAGGCGGACACCAGCAGTCCTGTCTTATTAGCCACATCGACACGAGACCAGCCGGGGAGCACGAATTTGGAATAGTTCCCAAGCGTATAAGCTCGTTTTGCCGGATGTCCGAAAGAATCGGTGAGGCCTTCGTTGTCTTGAAACGAGATGCCTGAAAGCGACCAATAGTGCCAAGCGTTAACATTTGCGGACGTGAGCGCGCCATGGATCATCCTCGCATAGGTCAGACCGCTGGAGATTGAGTCGTCGTAGGCGCCGGAGTCGCCGACTTCCGTTTCCCAGATGTGCTGGGTTGTCAAGTTGTTCCACGACAAAGGACTGGCAAGGACGCCCTTGTACTCATGAGCGGCGAGGATGCTGATCTTGGAGGCCACCGCAGGGTCGTTCATGGCGGCCGTGCTGTAACTATTCCCCCAGACGCCCTCCTCTGCAATCATGAGCTTGACCGAGCCGTAGCCCGCGCTGCTGAGGGCTTGCGCCAAATACGGGACGAAATCGTGCAGTTGCTGCGCTGTCCAGGTGCAAGAGGCATAATATGTACTCACATCGGGCTCGTTCTGGGGGCTGAGCGCGTACAGCGTGATGCCGTAAGTCTTGTCCAGCAGGGTGACAAAGCTGGTCTGGAGAATTGCCAGGTTCGCGAAATTGGCGGCATTGCCAATAAATGATCCGCCCTTTAGGAACTGGCCGTTCGACTTCATCGAACCGGGCGGACTCCACTCCGCTCCCCATACCCGCGCGCCGCGCGCGACCGCGGCCTGTGCGTTGGCAAGGTCATTCTTGCTGATTGTGGCGCTGGACGAAGCTACGCACTTCCCTCGCGCTAGTCCGGCCTCGCAATCGGCCACGCTAGGCCAGATTGTGTCGCGGATAAAGCTCAGATGGATACCTCTGTCTGTATAAAAGAAGTCCATCAGCTTGGATGACAACTTTGGATTAACACCCGCCGTCGAAGCGCCAAAGCCGTCAATGACTTGGCGTGTCCCGGCCCAATCTATCGATATGGTTCCGTGATCACCCCCGGAAGCGTTGAACACACTGCCGGTTACGAAAGTCCCGGCCGAAGCACATGACATCCCGAGCAGCGAAATAATGACGATTAGAGGCATCAGCGCAAAGGCGAGCGCCCGCGATACGCAGTGCAACGCTTCCGGCGTGCCTGCGGCAAGGGAAAGCAGCAGGCGGATCAGATGGCGAAAACTAGCGATTGGCCGTGCCTGAAGGAGGTATGCTCCGGGTCCCTGCTTGTCAACGCGCCGCCGAGCGACCCAAACCCTAAAAGCAGATTCCAAGCCCTGTCCTGTCTTACGCCGCGGATGCCCCGAGTGCAAATTCGGCGAGAGCGTCATACTGCAACGCCAATGCAGCGAGGATTCGACGCTGGTACGAGCCGATCTGCTCCCGAATATCACCCCGGCGGGATTCCATCCGTTCGAGCAATTCGATTGCGTCCTCCGCTGAGAACTTGCGGATCTGTAAGACGTAGTCGGTTTGCCCGAGGTCTTCCATCACCGAGTCCACCTTTGGATCGAAAGAGATGGCGACGGTTGGCGTTTGGGTGGCGAAGCCGAGAATCGCGCTGTGCAGGCGGCTGGCTATGAGGTAATCAGCATCCCAGAGTGAGGCAACGAGATCCTTCCAGGTCGTGATTTTGGGGATGCGCATCTGTCCTGCAAACCTCGTCCTCGACTCGTCCCCGATACAGGTGAGGATATCGGGGATGACGCCGTCGTCGTCTCCTATGGACGAGCAGACGATCACCAGGACACAGCCGCGTTCGAGGAGCTTCAATACAATTTGCGCCATCTTCTGTACGTACTGGCGATAGAGAGCACTGTCCTCGTTGGGCCAACTCCCGGGCTTGCAGTAGGCGATCGGGCTAATGGCGACGACCGGTCGGGCCTGTGAAATCGACCGGATGCTCGCGGGGACAGGCAACTGCGAAGGCGGCAAGCTGAAAGCCAGGTCCGGCACAATGGAATCTCCGGCGGCGCGTGCGAGCAGGCCGGCAGCGACTTTCCTACTGTTTTCGTCTCTGAACGAACGGTAACTCGCCATGCGGAGCGCTGCTGACAAAAAAAAGCGGCAAGTTGTTGAAACGACCTTGCAGGCACCCACGCTAGCGATGACATAAGGTATTCGGGCCACTCGCGCCAGCACGGCCCATTTGAAGAGCGCGAAAGGGTGTCCCCACGCGCCGCCCCACTCCTCGTCCAATTGTCCGCCTCCTGACACGATCAGCAAGTCGTGTGTGCGCAGGAAGCGATAGCCTTGAATGCAATGACACACTTCCCGGGAGACGAACCTTCCGAGAGAAATGGCCCTTTTTAAGCTCCGCCCAAGCACGGGAACTTTCTTGAGCGCCTGCTTCAGGGCTTTGAAAGTCGAGGCTGGTTGTTGACCCGATGAAGGACCGACCGTCATCTTTTTCTCGTACGGGTCGGGCACATTATCCCATCCCATTGCATAGGAGGGTGTGTTTGAGGCACACAGAGGAAACGACGCCGTCCCGTGCCGCTCGACAAATTTGTGGTTGTTGAGAGAGATGCCTGAAAACTGCGCGCCGGGAAGCCTAAGCCGAAGGTTGGCGATCAACGCGTCTTGTATTGCGGCATCACCCAGGTTACCACCATTATACGGCGTCAGCAGAGCAATTCGGGGCATGGTGGAGCGGTATAAACTCGCCGGCCGCAGAGAGCTGGAAGGGCTCGACCGGAGAGTGTTTTCCTCACCCCCTTTCAGGTCAACTTCTGCAGCGTTCATGCTCGGCGTTTAGCAGTCCTGTCCAAGTCTCGATCGCAGCCACTTCGCGGCCTTGCGGCGAGCGCGCTCGACAGTGTAAAGGAGTTCCCCGTGCGCCGCGGCGAGCTTGCTCCGGGCGGCGCGCTCGTATGCTAAGTCCGCCATCAGCGGTCCCGCCAAGCGCTCCACGAGGGCAATTTCCGACGCGGAGAGTTCCCGCCGCCAGCCTTCGGTGGAACCAATACGGAACCGGTAGGGGCCCGCTTTTGCCAAATCGAACGGGGCGGCATCGAGCTTGGCAGACTTAAGGTTCTGCATGCTGCACTCGTCTACGTAGCGATAGCACTCATCCAGGTTCGACGCCACACCCAGCTTCCCGAATACCCTCATCAACACCGCAGGACCATTCGACATTAACTCTTCGTATAGGACTTCCTGATAGTTCTGCGTCGCAGACCTTATCTGACGGCCATTGCTCACAAACGAAATCCACGCTTCGGTGATCATCGAGATCCTGGGAGAACCCCAGTCGTGCTCCCGTCCCCAGTTCTTCACGGCCGCGCGCCGGGAGGCGACGACGGCGCGGGGGTCTCGAATAATATGGACAAAATGTGAATCCGGCCACAAATCGAGAATTTCTCGCCAGCAGTTGATGTGGTTGGGCGTCTTTTCCAGGACAACGCTGGCGCAGGGTTTGGCCTGCGCGATCTTGGCGAAGACAAAGCCGGAAATGTGGTGCAGCAAGGTCCGAAATTCCTCCTCGGCCAGAACCTCGCTAAGGCACACCGGCACACCGGTTTTTCGGTAGCGATTCCATTCCTCCACCATCGGGTGCAGGAAAACGTTGAATAGATCCGTCTCCTGGGCGGTGACGACGGACGGGGACCGAGAAAGTATTAGTTGCAGCCAAGTCGTGCCGCTGCGGGGTGCGCCGACGAGAAAAGCGAGTTGCTTGCCGCGCAGCACATCCTCAGATGGGAATTGCACTTGCCTCCACAAACGCAGAGAGAGTGTCTACCAGCGCTGGCGCCAATTGCGGCGTCAAATGCCTGGTGTTTCGTCCGATTGGGGCCATTGGAGCACGTCTCCCCACGCTGCGCACAGGGCTGCGCGCTTCCTTCTTGACGGCTCTGTCACGACCGGTTAGGGACCGGGGGATTCACTTGATTCCGGGTGACGCCGCTGCTGGACACCTCATGTCGAACCACTTTGGGGAACAAATTCACAGGCCCGGTAGTGTCGTCCGTGCTCCAGACGAAGAGAGATGCGGTGCCCTGCCAGTTGTCGAACCGGTGTTCGGTGTCGTATCGGTAGAGACCCACGGAGAGGTAATAAGCTCCCGGGCCGAGACCCAGATCGATCTCGAATGTGCACCGGAGGACCTCCCCCGGATTCAATGAAACGCTGCCCTGCCGGAGCCGCTCGGTCGAGGTGGCGAAAAGTTCGTAGTGGTTTTCATCCAGCACGGTGATAACTACTGCTATCTTGCTGCAAGCTTGGTGGGCCAGGGCTTCGATATCAATCCATGCCTTCTGGCCGGTTTGGAACCGGTTACAAGGCCCATTATTGTCACGTACCTCAACCCCTGTAATAACTACAGGTCGGCTTTGGTCGGCTTGGCGGCGTTGCTGCAAACGCGACCTGTATTCCGTAATTGCCTTGGCTGTCGGGCCAGTCGTCACCTCGCGGCCGTGGTCAATGAGAAGGGTTCGCGAGCAGAACTCTGCTACAGTCCTTAGATTGTGAGACACGAACAGAACCGTGGCCCCATTTTGAATGATCGTCTGCATGTATTCAATACACCTGCGCTGAAACAGGGCATCTCCCACGCTCAAAACCTCGTCCACGAGGAGGACGTCAGGATTGACGTGGGAGGCAACTGCGAAACCCAGTCGCGTGTACATGCCGGAGGAATATCGTTTGATGGGGGTGTCAATGAACTCAGCCAGTCCGGAGAAATCGACGATATCGTCAAACTTAGCGGCAATTTCACGCTTCGTCATACCCAGAATGGTGCCATAGAGATAAATGTTTTCCCGCCCGGTGAGGTCCTGGTGGAACCCTGCTCCCAATTCAATCAGAGCCGAGCACTTGCCCGGGAGGTAGATGGAACCCCGCGTGGGCTTCATAACGCGGCTCAGAAGCTTGAGCATGGTGCTCTTTCCCGCTCCATTGGGCCCGATGATACCGAATGCCTCTCCGCGTTCTACCTCGAACGAAATGTCTTGCAAAGCCCAGAATTCTCGTTTGTCGCTTTCACTGAGATCCTGCTGCCGGAACATTCTTCCGGTCAAGGCCGGGATGAGGTCGCGCAGGGAGTTGTAGACCTCGCCTTTGCGGAACATCTTGTAAACCTGTTCCATGCGGACCGCGACATCAGACATGAGTGTCTCTCGGGCTATCGGCCGGGACGCAAGGGATCACCGCGCCCAGCAGATCGCCAGAATCAAACGCTCTCCGCAAAAGCCGGCTCCAGGTGCTTGAAGAAGAAATAACCGCCAAAGAATACCGCCATCGCGAAGCCAAGGCTGTACCCGATCCAGAGGAGTTGAGGAGAATGCTGATGTGCGACGCAGGCATTAAGCCCTTCCAGAATGGGCGCGACCGGATTCAGTAATAGCCACTTTCCCTTGCTGCCCAGCATGCTGACATCATAAAAGACGGGCGTGAAGAAAATCCCGAAAGTAAGCACTACTTCAACAATATACTTCACGTCGCGGAAGAAGAGGCTCGCGGCGGAAACCACCATGCTGATTCCGGCGGCTAAAAAAATCATATTCAGGAGCAGCGCCGGAGCCCAGAGAAGATAAACACTCCAACTTGTTCGCAGCGCAATCAACAGGATCAACAGTGCTGCGGAGGCCACGGCGAAATCGAAGAGACTGGCAAGCACCGCCGCCATAGGAACTATCTCCTTGGGGAAGTAGACCTTGGTCACCAAGTTTGAGTTGCCGACCAGGCAGTTGCAGCCAAACCGCACGCTCGAAACCAGAAAGGCCCAAGGAACTGCTTTCACTGCAACACCCACGATATCGGCTGTCTCCAAAGGTTTGCCAGACGCCAACGCGTAGGCATAACGAACCACCACACCTGCCATGACGATCAGCACCGGCATCAGGATCGCCCAAAGAAGACCCATTACCGACTGCTTGTACCGCGCCTTGATGTCGCGGTAAGCCAGCATGTAAAGGAGTTCGCGATATTTGTAGAGTTCGTTAAGCGATTCCCGCACGGGCTGATGGGCGCACTCGAGACGCGCGGACGCATCACTAAGGTGAGGCGTCTTGTCCCTTCGCCTCCTGGACCACACTCGTAGGGTCATGCGCGTAGCCTGACGCCGCACGCCGTCGCGCGCGTCTCTGCTTCTGCTGGCGCCGCAAGCTATGGATGAAGAGTGTCACGGACCTTTTGGGGTTCAGCACGATGTCAGCGACCTCCCCAAGAAACAATTGCAAGAAGTGTGCCGACCGAAAAGAGTACCCCATTCGCTTCAGCATGGACTTGTGAAACTTCCAAAACTCTTTTCCCCTCAACTCCAGCAGGCCGTCAGCGAGAGTCTGAAAGTAAGCGCGTTCCCTCCACCACAATTGTGCCCGGTACTCTTCCGGAGTCAGAAAGTCATGGCCGAAATCGCGCTGCATCAAGACTTGGAATGCGATCGAGCAGTCAAGATCCATGAGCGCCTTCATTACTGACGAATTGTCGCGGCGGCTAAAGGTGAGAACTTGGTGCACAAAGCCAAAGTTGCAGCGCCGCAACAACTGGAAAATGACGGCGGCGTCCTCAAAGGGAATATACGATTCATCATAGAACGGCGTGCGCTTCAACACCAGGTCAGACCTAAGCAGAAGTTGGGTTGGAGAGCCGAAAAGATAACGGCTTTCCAAAAAAAACAGGCGACAGACCGCCTTTCCATCAACAACCGGAGAGGGGTAGGGCAGGCCACCGAATGCCACGTCGCGACCCTCGAGACTATAGGACCCCACCACACCGATCGAGGGGTCTCTTTCCGCAGCCTCCACCATCAAACCGAGGCACTCCGGGAATAGCCAATCATCCGCCTGCACGAACTTGCAGTACTTACTCTTCGGCGAAATCAAGCTGAGGGCACGGTTATAGTTCTGGATTTGAGACAGGAAATCGACGTTGTGCACGAGGCGGATTCTTTCAGGATGAAGCTTCACATAATGTTCGGCGATCTCGGCCGATTTGTCGGTGCTTCGGTTGTTAACCAGTATGTATTCCCAGTTATCGTAAGTCTGCCGAAGTACGCTCTCGATGCATTCCGCGAGGTAGTCCCCGACGTTGCAAAAGGGCGTTACTACGCACACCAGCGGTCTCTTTGAATTCATATCGGCTCAGCGAGGTGGCGCGCCACTAGTTGAACCTGCGGTTCACGGGCTTTACGGGACGACCCTCCAGGTACTTCTCAGTCCCTTCGTCCAGGGCTTTGCGATAAACCACGAGAGCTTCGTGCACGGCTTGGCCGGTTCGCTCGATATCGGCGTCGGTGTGAGAGAAACTCACCACAAACGACGGGGCGATCACACCCCGCCGGATCATCTCCTGTAAGAACAAGGTGCGGAAGACTTGCGACCGCCTGCCGTCTTGGTCGTAAGCTGCAAATACAAGATTGCAGGGCCGCCCCATAAGCTGGAAAAAGTCCCCCAGGTGGTTTTCCGCAATCGATCGGTCTATTAACGTCTGAAGTCGCTCGCCCTGCCTCCAGAGAAACTCCACTACACCCTGCTCACGGTACGTGCGTAGGGTTTCGAGCGACGCCGCCAGCGCGTGCGTCTCGGCGCCGTGAGTCGTGGAAAGCAGAAAAACCCGCGGTTGGTCATGGTCCAGGCCGCCAAGCCGCATGATTTCGCGCAAGCCGGCGAGCGCCGAGATCGCGAATCCGTTTCCCATGGCTTTGCCGAACGTGGACAAGTGCGGAACGACACTGTGAAACTTCTGGCCTCCTCCCAAATGCCAACGGAAGCCCGTGATCATCTCATCGAAAACGAGGAGGGCTCCCCGCTCCACGCAGAGTTCCTTGACTTGCTGCAAGTACCCGGCGGCGGGGGCGGTTGCGGCTTCCGGTTCCATGACGGCACAGGCGATTCGGCCGGGATGCTTGTCGAAGAGGTTCCGCAAGCTCTCCAGATCGTTGTATTGGAACTTCAGAGTCATCGCGGTGATTGACTGCGGAATTCCTGCATTCAATTCGGTCGTGCCGATGAACCAGTCGTCGGTAGAAAAGAACGGCTGATCGGCGCAAATAGCCACAAGGTCCCTGCCCGTAAAAGCCCTGGCCAGTTTGACCGCTGCGGTAGTGACGTCGGAGCCATTCTTGGCGAATTTCACCATATCAGCCCCGTCGATGATTTCGAGAAAACTGGCGGCGAGGTCTATCTCAATCTTCGCAGGCCGGGTGAAATTATTCCCAAGCTGCATCTGGCCGTAAGCCGCCTCAATGACGGGCTGGTAGGCGTGGCCCAAGGTAACGGCCCGTAATCCCATGCCGAACTCGATGAACTCGTTACCGTCCACGTCCCAGACGTGACAACCTTTGCCCCGCACGATGAAGGCTGGGGCCCGCTCAGGATATTGGTCGTCGCCTTTGGCATAGGTATGAGCCCCGCCGGGAATGAGGCGGTGGGCCTTCCGTTGAAGGTCGCGGGATTTCGAGAAATCCTGAGGATTAGCCGATGGACAGGGCGCTGCTATCACGGGTTTCTGATTTTCAGCCATACTGGTTATTCTTTCAAACTGCCACTTGAAGGACTACCTTTCGAACGTGGAATGCCTCAGCGTAACCGCTGGGGGAATTCGACTCCATACCCCGGATCCGCATCACGCCCAGAAAGGTCTCGCGGTCGAACCATGGTTTGGAGCACTGCGATTGGAATGCCTCGAACAAATGATCGACCTTCTCTTGATACAACGGCGCTTCCAAAGGAACGAACAGATTAGGCCGTCCCATGTCGCCGTCGTACTTTGGAATTTCGTACTCGAGAATCAGATGGTTTCGGAACGTGTTCCAGGCGAGTTCTGCCACCAGGCGGTGGTCCTGGTGCGCATCCCCGCGCCAGGGAGTGAGAATCAGATCCGGGTTGATTTGACCCTTCAGGCGTTCGAAAAAGTCTTTCACCTCGCCTCCGCTGTAGGGCAGGAATCCGTCGCGGTAATCCTCGAGGATGACTTGCTTGTCACAACGGGCGGTAAAAAGGTCTGCAGCCTTCAGTGCCTCCTGGCGACGCTTTCCTGGGCTGCTAAAAACCACCCAGTAAAACCTCACGCGCGGCAATGCACGGCCAAGGTACAAGACGGTCCCCCCGCACCCGATCTCGATGTCATCCGCGTGGGCGCCGAGGCAGAGGACATTTAGTAGATCTGTCTCTCTTCCAGGAAGGCACAGTCTGATCACGCTACTACCCTCTTTGCCGAACGGGAGTTCTTCCACACACACCAGGGAGCCTCGCCGGAGGCCTCGAGTTCGTCGAGGATCTGCTTATCTCGAAAGGTATCCATGCACTGCCAAAATCCGGTGTATTTCTTCGTCCAGACCCGGCCCTCGGAAATCATCCGCCGGAAAGGCTGGTAAACCAGCTCTTCTTTGGGCTTGATGTATCGAAAAACATCCTTGCGGAGCACGAAATAGCCGCCGTTCACCCAGACACCGGAATCTCTCATGGTTTTGATCCCGCGGACGGTGCCATTTTCATCCATCTGAACGGTGTCAAGGCTGCTTGTGCGGGGCTGCACGGCGAGAAAACAGGCGTAATCGTTGCGTCGCGAGAATTCGTCAGTCAGTTCCGGCAGAGGGAAATCCGTCAGGCCATCGCTGTAATTGGCGAGAAACATCTCCTCCCCGTGCAGGTAAGGTTCGGCCAGGCGCAAGCGGTCTGCAATCGTTGACTGCAACCCCGTGTCGACAAAGGTGATGGTCCAGTCGTCGATATCGCGTTGCATGAAATCCAGCTTCCTTCCGCCCTGTGAGAAAACGAAGTCGTTGGAAACCGATTCCTCGTAGTCGAGAAAGTAGCTTTTGATGACGTTAGCCTTGTAACCCAGCAGGAGGATAAAGTCCTTGTGGCCGAAGTGCGCGTAGTACTTCATGACATGCCACAGCACCGGCCGCGGGCCGATGGTCACCATGGGCTTGGGCACGTCTTCGGTGTAGCCTCGTAATCTCATGCCGGCGCCACCGCAAAATAGAACCACTTTCATACTCGCCTCCTACGCCCTCCACATTGGCGTGACAGCTTTGCATTCTCCAAAGTGGAACGTTCCTGCGTCACTGTGACGATCCCGCCGCCTGGGCGTATTGGATCTCTGTGCCGTCAAGGTACAAGGCCATTACTTCCTGGGGGAGGTGCGCCAAATCCGTGCCTCTAAGGTAGTCCCCTATGGCTGTCCCGCTGCAGGCGGAGTCGACGTTGGCTGCTCCAATACGGCCCCTCGCGTCGTCCAGGTGAACGGTGCGAAAGTCGATACTGTAGCGGATCATATTCGACGTATTAGGCACGGTGGAATGCAGATGCGCCGCCGAGAACAAATAGGCGGCGCCCACATCACCGATCAGACGCACTTGCGGATCGAGATCGACCGGTTCCTCGGGACGCGGCTGGACGCGCGTGTCGGTCTTGACATGCTGGGCTGCCGTGCGCCGGCTTTCTAAGTTCCACTTGTGGTAGTTGTACAGATTCGATCCGTTCTTGAGAGGCTTTTCCCAATATTGGGGATGAATCGCCATGCAGTTTTCAGAGTTAAGTTCGAAGATCGGCATCCACCAATTAATCTGGCAGAACGGAGCAGAATACCAGGTGTCTCGATGCGGATGAAAAGCATAGGCGATGCCCGTTTTCAAATAATCGCCGGGAAACGCCGTCCGAATTCTTGGGACGTCGAAATAGGTCTTTTCAAGATCGCATCCGTTCTCTCTCAGCATTTCCGCCAGGTGTTCTTTGGCTTTGGGGTGGTGAATGAACTTCGGCTTCAGTACTGAGAGAAGCTCAGCACACTTCTCAGCGGGCAAGCTCTCGTGGATACGAAGCGGATCGAGGGGGCGAAAAGCCTCCTCGATCAATTCTCTTGCGAGTTGGCATAGCTTCAGGGCGCCTCGGCCTGGAGAGAGTGCGAAAATGGATCCGCAGTAGAGTTCCTGTCGGCGGCGGTCATCGCTCATATTGGAATTAAAGTATATATTCAACTCACACCTCACTTCCCCTTGTTGCCCGGAGGTCTCGCAGTGCAGCAGATAACCTCTCGATCGCGCAGGGCTCAGGGACAATACTATTCGATTGTGACCTTGGGGATTGGTATGACAAACTTGCCGCCCCAATCCCGGATGAACTCTAATTGCTTCATAATTTCATCTTTCAGATTCCAGGGCAGGATGATGACGTAGTCGGGCTTCGCCTCCCGGATACGGTCTGGGTGGTAAATGGGGATATGACTGCCCGGCAGGAATCGACCCTGCTTGTAGGGACTGCGGTCCACGGTAAACTGGATCAAGTCTTTGCCAATGCCGCAATAATGGAGCAAAGTGGCGCTTTTCCCCGGGGCTCCGTACCCCGCCACCGACTTGCCGAGACGGGCGGCCCCGATCAGGAACTCCACGAGGGCCAACTTGGTCTCCTTGACCTTCTGAGCGAAGTGAGCGTAGCCGTCGGCCGACCCCAGCCCCGCCCTCGATTCCTCGGCGATCACATCCCCAACACTCGGCCTGATCTCGTGCGTTTGGCTTTCCGCCCGGCAGGCATAGATGCGCAGCGAGCCTCCGTGGCTCGATAGTTCCTCGACATGGAACACCTTCAGGTGGTGTGCTTCCAGAATACGGAGGGTTGTAAGCAAGGAGAAATAGGAGAAATGCTCGTGGTAAATAGTGTCAAACTCGTTGCGCTCGATCAGCCGCAGCAGGTGAGGGAACTCCAGCGTCAAAACGCCATCCGGCTTCAGTAACACCCGGAGCGCAGCCACGAAATCGTTGAGATCCGGTACCTGCGCAAGCACATTGTTGCCGGCAACAAGATCGGCTGTGCGGCCCCCGGCTGCCAGGTCCTTTGCCACTCGCTCGCCGAAGAATTCCACGAGAGTGGGCACACCCTTTTCGACGGCTACTCTGGCCACATTTGCCGCGGGTTCGATCCCCAGCACAGGAACCTGCCGCCGCACAAAATACTGCAGCAGGTAACCATCGTTGCTGGCCACTTCGATGACGAAGCTGTGCTGGGTCAGACCTAGCTCCGCCACCATCTTGTCGCAATAACTCTCAGCGTGTTTGAGCCAGGAGTCGGAATACGAAGAAAAGTAGGGGTACTCGGTGAATATATTCTCCGGAGGCTGATATTCTCCCAACTGTACCAGCAGGCATCGTTCGCAGAGTTGAACGTGCAGAGGATAGTAAACTTCCCCGCGTTCGATGTCGCTGAGCGAAGGGTAGGTCTCACAGAGTGGCGACATCCCCAGATCAATGAACGTGCGCTTCAGTTCCGCCCCGCAGAATCGGCACGGCTTCGCAAGGCGCGATCGGGGGTCAGTAGCAGAAAGCTGAGTTGTGACTGTGAGCATTGTCAGAAGCGATTATGCAACCGCCGCGGTTCCGGCAACTTGCGGCCGCCAGCGCAGTGATGTGTCCAGCAGACCCGCTTTCAGGAGACGCTGGATGTGCTTGAGGCGGATATAGCGGCCGGACTCGACGTCCTCGCGCGTGAGACCGACGGCGCGGTAAGCTTCGTAAAGCTCCTGGGCGCCCTCACGGGCAGTCCACTGCGGTTGAAAACCTGGCACCATGCGGCGGATCTTATCGCAGTTGATGCGATAACAGCGGAGGTCCGGGCCTCCGCCGGGCGCATACTCGACGCGTGAGCCCGGAACGGTTTCCGCGACTATCGCGGCCAGTTCCCGAATGCGGAAATTCTCCTCGGTTCGGCCAACGTTGAAGGCCTGATTATGAACAGCCTCCCTGGGTGCTTCCAATACGGCAAGCGCGGCGCCAATGATGTCACGGATATGCGCGATAGGCCGCCACGGCGTCCCATCGCTCTTGATATACACTCGGCCTGTGGTTAACGCCGAGGCGACCAGGTCATTCAGCACAATGTCCAGCCGTAGCCGCGGCGAGACACCGTAGGCCGTCGCGTTACGCATATAAGTCGGCGTGAAGCCATGGTCCGCCAGCGCCGCGATGTCGTGCTCGACTGACACTTTGGACTCTCCATAGGGTGTCAGCGGATTGAGCGGAGAGGTCTCGTCATGGAAGTCGTTTCCCGCTGCGCCGTAGGTGCTGCAAGATGAAGAAAACACAAACCGCGTAACCCCCGCCGCCTTGGCCAATTCCGCCAGACGGACGGATGCGCGATGATTGATATCGTAGGTGAGCTGGGGATCGAGGTCACCTAAGGGGTCGTTCGAAAGCGCGGCAAAATGCAATACGGCGTCAAAGCCCAGAAGGTCCTCTCTCGTCAGGTCACGCAGGTCCTTGCGGATCTCCGGTATTGGGGGGGCCGGCTGGCCAAACTCGCAGCCGCCAAATAGATCGCTATCCAGCCCAACCACTTCGTGCCCAGCGGCCTGCAACACCGGTCCAGCCACGGCTCCGATGTACCCCTTGTGCCCTGTCAGCATTATCCTCATTAGTATTCAATCCCGAATATTAGGCACGATGCACAACCGGAAAAAGAATCCCATTATAGGCTGAATGGGTTGCCTCCTGCGTGATTTCCATATGGCAGAGCCTCTTGGGAGCCATCGGAACCTTACGGGATCAACGAAAGGAGCTGTTTTTCAGAGAGCAGATCCGCAGCTTCTTTTATCCTTGAGAAGGAAATGCCCGACCGCTCCGCAATGTCCAACAGCGAGTTGTTTCCATCGGAGAGATTGAGCACCCACAGGCGCGCCATCATTTCTTCCCCGCTTGCTCGGCCGCCGGCCTCACCGCCCATGGATCGGAAAAGGCCGCGCCGTCCAAGTTGGGGCTCGCAGTACGGGTTCTCGTTCCGGTAGGAGCGATTGTGCTCGATCACGTCCAGGATGGCTGCGCAAACACGAAGCGACCCTGCAAGTTGAAGGGGGCGAATAAAATCGAGGTTGTCGGCCGAAGTGTGATACTCCGGGAAGGTTTCCCACACACTCCGCATTAAAGAGCCGACGGGTAGGTTGAAGCCCGGGGAGCAGAACTGTCGCTCGTCGTTCCCATACGGGGAGAACTCCAGGATTTCAAAAGGTTCGCCGCAGTGGCGAAGAACATGAGCTGCAGCCCGGTCAACCTCGGCATTCCCTCGGCGACTCTTCTTGTAGTGGAACCCCCCTGCGTCTCCGAGGCAGGTCAGGACCAGCCCGTGCCGGATGCGGCTCGCTGCCTCACGATTTCGCGCCAGCCAAGTGATCGCTCCAATTGTGGCGGGGATAAACAGGAATCGGTAGGAGTAGCGAAGGTCACGTCCGGAAAGGGACTTCGCCAGGAAGGTTGCGATAGTCAACCCGGAGACGTTGTCATTCGCCAAGGACGGGTGACAGGTGTAAGTAGATATCAGAACTTCCTCGGTAGACCGGCCCTGCAAATAGCACTCGCCGTAGGTCAAGTGGCCGTCTTCGAGACTAGAATCGATGCAGACCTCGTACTCGCCGTCTTCGAGTGCTAGCTTCTGGTTCTGAGAAAGACAAAACCCCCAGTCCTCTTTGTAGTAGGACGTCCGATTCGGTATCCAGTCCGGGTGATCAGGAATTGTGAAGAGTCGAGGTTGGAGTTCTCCGAGCGGCATGGTCGCATGCACAGGTACGCTGTAACTTAGCACGTGCAGGTTGCTCTTCCGGAAATCCACGACCCGCTTACCATCCGGCCCTTTGATGTAAGCGTCGCGGATGTTCCACTCCTTGGGCACGGTCCAATCAAATACGGCGGTTCCTGTGGGCACCTCGAAAATGCGCAGGGGAATCTTCTCCTGGATCAGCGCCAGCGTCCGTCGGACTCCATGGCCAGTAATGCTGCGGCAGATCGGAAAGAGTTCCCCCGCGAATTGGTGCAGTTCTTGGCCGATCTCCTTAGCGTTCCTTTGACTTAACTCTGTTAGAAGGGCCATACCTTATGGCAAGAAAAGTGCACTTGGCGAATCGCGCCTACCTAAAGTCCGGGTAAGTCCGGTCCCGTTCTGAAATAACTTCGACTTTCTCCGGCCAATCTATGCGGAATGCCGGATCGTCCCATCGTACGCCGCGGGCTGATTCCGGGTTGTAATATTGCGACGTTTGATAGAAAACTTCGCTGTCATCTTCCAGGGTCAGAAAGCCATGTGCGAAGCCTGCCGGCAGATAGACCATATTTCGCTGCTGCGACGTGAGGACCGCCCCGACCCATTCTTTAAATGTTGGCGACTCGGGTCGCAGGTCAAGGGCAACATCGTATATCGCCCCGCGAGTACATCGCACAAGCTTGGCCTGTTCATAGGGAGCCGCTTGATAATGCAATTCCACGCAGCGTCCCTTTACGGGTGTTAACGGAGATGTTGCATTGCACCAACCTGGGATTCAGTCCCATGTTTTGAAAGTCGTTCTGAGATCAGCAGAGCGCAAAGAAACCACGCTCGTCGATGTGGGGTTCCAGATGAATTTCGAAAACACCTTGTAGCTTGGATTGCACACAGCGCATAAAGAGCTTGAGTAGCCGTCCCGATTTCCTCCCGCGGGCTATTCCGACGTCACCTTATGGCACTCGCCATTACAGCTCCGCCTGTCCGCCGGAAGGCGCTTACTGCGAGGCATTCCTCAACGACAGTCCGAACTGCGCCCTCGAAGGAATCCCACGTCCACCGCTGGAGAAAGCGCTTGTGCGCTCTCTCTGATAGTGCTTCCGCCAGTTCGGGGTTTCTCAGAAGAGTTATGCATGCCGAGGCAAAATCGGCAGCGCGGTCTGCCAGCAGTATCTCTTCTCCATTATGCACGTCATACCCGAATGCGCCGATGGTGGTTGCAACAACCGGACACTTCCTGGCGAATCCTTCAGCGATTTTTATCCGCGTCCCTCCGCCCACTTTGATGGGAACAATGAAGGCAGACCAGGAAGCGATTTCGTCGCCTGGATTTTCCAACCAACCCAATCCTACGATATCAGGACCCAATTTGGTCAAATAACCGTCGCTTCCCCAGCCAACCAAACGAAGCTGGGCGTGAGGGAATTCTTGCTTGATGAGGGGCCATACGTCCCGTATGAACCACCTTGCGCCTTGCTCATTGGGACCCCAGTCGAACGTCCCAATAAACCCAACCGTAGGCAACTGCGATGGAGCGCGAGGGCGCACCGGTTGGGGATGGAAGCCGTTTGGGATGACGTGGATCGGCGACCGGCTACCCAGATAACGCCGGTCGTCCTCACTACACACCGTTAGGACATCGAACCGCTGCGCGAGCAGCCGCTCCCGGCGCCGCCAGATCCAGGACATCCTCAGATCCAGTAGCCGCCTCGTGAGGTCGGTGCCGGATGCCGCCGCTGACTGATACCAACGGCTGGGGATGTCATCCACGTCCAAGATCGAGCTCGGCCATCTGCTGATTCGAAACAGGTTGGCCGTCCGGATGCTGTGAATCCATGTGAGGTCATGCTCCTGCATCAGATCGAGCAAGGCGGCGCGATCAGCCGGGCTTACCACGCAGGGATCTGTTTCCAGGTAACCTGGGTCAAGCTCATGTCGAAGTCTGTCTCGAAAACGACGGAGGGCGCTGCCTTTCGCGATTGGCGAAGGGCGCATGATCCTCTTAATATTGGGACCGTGCTCGGTGCCGCACGCTGCTTCCTCATCTTGACGGTGTGAGGAAACAACCACGAAGGAAACATTCCCAAAACGGCTTAGCAACCTCCCAATATTCAGCACACGCTGCTGCCCGCCGTACGCAGGCGCGCGGGGAGAGGGTGTTGATACAAACAGGATCCTTGGTCTCAGTCGCGTATCTCCAGTTCTGGCCTTCCGAGAACCCGATTAGACTCCACTTTAACTCTCTTAATTTTCTTTGGATTGTGAATAGGCCACGCAACAGGCGACGCCGCGGCAAACCGTGAAGACTTCCCTGCAACGAAGCCACTCAATACCCGGGTCTTACAGAAAAGGCCCTCGACGAGTGGTGTCCATCTCCTCAAGCGGGGCGAGGTGCTCGTATGCGAAGTCCACCCCACGAACCAGGCTGAAAATCGGTGGGCCCGCCAGTCAAGGAGGCCCGCCTCATTTCTGGAGTACGAGCATCTGAACGAGCGCCGGCCACGAACCAATAAGGTACTCGGGAAGGTGTTCAAGTATCCGCACTGCATCGAAAGCCTGGAAGCCATACAGTTCTTCAGGACGACCAGCGACGAGGTTGAGACCGCTGTTCTCCACCATCCACCGGACTGACACGTTCCGCCCGAATTTATTCGTCTCAACGGCAGTAAAGGGCTGGAGATCGAGGAAAAGGTCGACAGTCAGTACGACCAACCCGCCGGGCTTTAGTACTCGCCGGATGTGACCCAAAATTGTCAAGATGTCATTTCTCGGAATGTGCTCGATGACCGAGATGCTTACCACACGGTCGAACGAACTGTTTTCGAGTCCCGCCTCCTCGATGAAGCAGTTCTTTAGTATTACGCTGGTTCCGAACCGACGGTTGAGTAGCCCGATAGACTGCGGATCCACTGGCCATCCCACACCGCGGGCGGAGTTTCCTGGGTCTATGTTGACAACCTCACACCCACTCCGACTCAAACTGAACTGGAAGCCAGACAAACCACCGCCGATCTCCAGCACTTTAGCGCCCGGAAAGACATTTAATGCCTCAAATGCCCACGGGTACTCCAACGTCCGGGCGGTGCTGTTCGGCTGGTATGCATAGCCGCCAACCAGATTCGCGAGAACCGGCCATGTCCAATATCTTCGCGGAATATGGTTGGACCACCGGAACCCGAAAGGCGCACCATGCAAGCGATTCCAGTGGCGATACGAAGCTGGGATATCCAACCGGCCTATCATATTGATCCGTCCATCAGGTTACGTACTGGAGTCGGTTCGGACAGTATTTTCAGTAAAACCTCGTTTCAGTAAAACCTCGTGCTTGTGGCGGCCTCCGTCAGTCCTCGGACAACCTTGGACTGCCGACGGCAGTATGCTTTCGCGATTGTGAAGGGACGTCTTCGGGACGGCGACCCCAGAGGGGGCTCCATAGGTGGGCCAGCATGTCCCAGATTTCTTTGAGGAGATCGTTTCTGACGTAAAACGCGGTTATCGTATAGACGGCTACACCCGTTACTACACAACTGACTATCGTGACTATAGGCCCAAAATGCCGAATTACCAGAAGGCGCACGACGGTTACCACCGCCACCATGAACAGGCAAGAAAAGGCAGGAAAAACAAACGACCCCACCAGCTTTGAGGGACCGATACCAACGACATTTACCGATATCAGTATGACTGCGAATACGGCAAAGAGCCCCGATGTTACAATCAGGGAGAGCGCAATGGCAGCAGGACTCCACCGAACTGCGGCGAAGCACCCAAGGAACGTCAAAGATGCGTGGATAATGAACAGCGCGAGGTAGAGCCCCGTGCGGCCCTTCGCAAGCATGGTCGGATGCACAAACGCCAGCGCTACGCGCAGGGCGCCGTAGACAGCGAGGATTTGGAGAATGGGTACCGCGGAGGCCCACTTGGCCCCAAAGAGCCACGGAACAAGCTCAGGCGCAACGACAATAATTCCCGCAAACGCAGGCAGCGCGACGAAGGAAGACATCTCGCAGAACCTGCAGAGTGCCCGTTCAAACTTCGCCGAGCCCGATTGCAGTTTGGAAAACGCCGGGAAGGCGACAGACTGAAGCGGCACGTTGACGCCGTCTACCAGCAGATTACTAATGCGACTAGCGAGGGTGTATGGGCCCAGTCCCACGGGGCCAAATCCGTGTCCCACGAGGGTCTGATCAGACCTTTGCGAGAAAAACCAAAGAATGTCGTTTCCGGTGAGACTCAGCGAGAACGCGTACAAATCCCGCACATGTCGTCTAGAGATTTGGAGACGAGGGCGCCACGGAACGGCCCACCACAAGCAAATGCAACCGAGGAAGGCATTCACCAGTTGCTGCCCAACCAGGCTCCAAACACCCCATCCATGGAATGCCATCGTCAGGCCAACAACGCCGCCCGCCACTGTTGCTGCCAAGGATCTCACGGCAAGCGCACGAAAATTGAGTTCGCGCGTCAGGACGGCCATAGGCACGGAGCTCAGAGAGTAAAATAACAATGATAGTGAAAGCCATTCGATGACTGGGGCAACCCTTGGTTCGTGAAAGAAGTGGGCGATCGTCCGTGCAAGCAGAAGGCTAAGGACGCAGAAAAAGCCCGCTGTAGCCACGGCAATCCAGAACGCTGAATCTAGATGCTCTTCGTCAAGCTCACGTCGCTGAATGATTGCCATTCCAAATCCCTGGCTCACTAAAACTTGGATGAAGGCAAGATAGACTCCCGCGATAGCAACCTGCCCGAACGCCTGCGGGCTCAGCAACCGAGCTAAGCCCGTATAAATGCAAAAGCTCAGGAGCTGCGAACCCCAATTGCTGGCCCCCGCCCAAGCGACTCCTCGGGCGATTCTTCTTTTCGATCCGTGGTCTATATTCTCCATGAATACCTAAACTTGTGTGGGATATCGTGCAAGGCCACCGACACAGCCAGATCACGAATTCGTGTCGGGCAAAGCCTTCCGTACCTCAGGGCTTTGCAAATTAGCAGCTCGGGCCCTTCCTCAACGCGGCTCTTCTGCCGCGCTTTTCGGATACACCTCAGCTTTCCCGCCGATGCATGCGCCCTCGTCTGCGTCGCGGTTGAGCAAGCCGCCATATACGCTCATGGTCATCTGAGCGACTAGGTCCCAGGAATGGCGCTCAAGCGCGTAGTCTCGAATCTCCTGCCGGCGGCTGTTCAATTCTCTGTAAATGTCGCTCGCGAAGTACTTTTCGATGGTTCTCGCCAGGCTAACTGGATCTTCAGGCCTGAACACAAAGCCTGTTTTGCCCTCTACGATGTCATCCTTCAGCGAGCCCACGTCGGCAGCCAGTACCGGCAAGCCGAAATTGTATCCAAGAAAGATGACCCCGCTCTGAAAGATTTCCCGGTAGGGCAGCACTAGAACGTCCGCCGCCTTGAAATAAGCTTCTGTCTCGTCATCTGGGATGATCTCCGCCCTCAGCACTATACGTCCCCGCTGCACGTCCTCTTGGATCGTTTTCCGAATTGCGGCCCAGTATTCCTCGCATTTATCGGGCCGGCCTGCGATGATCAACTGATAGTTGTCAGGCCGGGTTAGGTTTTGGCGAAATGCAGCGATCAAGTATTCGAGCCCCTTGGAAGGGCGGATTCTGCCGTAAAAAAGAAGTACCCTTTTGCCATCTCGCACGCCCAGTTTTTGTTTGGCCTCGGCGGGGGCAAGACCGGTGTCCGGAACAGAATTGTTAATCCCAAACGGGATCACGGTGATGCGAGCTGGCGGCACGCCAAAGTCTTCGATGAGTTCGAGCTTCATCTTCTCCGTGTGCACGAAAATATGGTCAGCAAGCCGATATTGGATGCGCAGCGTAGCACGATTGAGGCGTGTATCAGTACCTTCGCGCCGTGCCTGATTCACATTGTGTGCGGTGAGGACGATTCTTTTCCCCAGGGACCGATAGTAAAGCAACAGCAAGGTTCGATCGATCCATAGGAGCTTGTTGTTCCACAGGATGTGAAATATCCTCGGATTGGCGGTGGCAGCGTAACGGATCAGGCCGCCATAGCACGCCAGGATCCGGCTGATCTTCTTCGCGAAGCTGGCGCCCGGCCGCAGATCTCCGTGCACGTTGAAGAAGCTCACTTGGGGGTGGTGGCGGAATTCGGGGAAATCGAGATGGTCGCTCCCGATGAAGTCTAAAGTTATGCCCTTGGACACAAGTGAGGTTGACAGGCCGTACGCGTAGGGCCTGTCGCTACCCCCGGTCAGCAGGGCGACAGAGGGTTGAGGGCTCTCGACTTTAGATTCGTAGTCCCCGGCCGTTGGGCGATTGTTAGCGTCGGACATTCTGCACATCCTGTTGAGCATATGCCGCCGCAAACAATTGGCGCTCGAGAGCAGCTTCAACCATGTCGGTAGTGATCAGATCCATGCAATTGGGCAGGAAGTCGCAGGTGGGCTTATAGCAAACGAGGCAATCCATCCCCGGCACAACTTTTTCGCCAAGTCCGTACATCTCAATTTCGGCAGCGCTGGTCGGGCCAAACAGCACCACCGTCCGCCGGCCCAGAGCCAGTGACAGATGCATTGCCAAGGTATCTCCGGCCACCACCAGGGTGCAGGCGGAAACGATTGCGGCGAACTGACGCACCGGGTTATCGCAGCCGCCATCGATCAGAGGGATTCGAGACCGCGACACCAACCGCCGATGTCGCTCGTGTTCCTCCGGGCCGCCTAGAAGCACAAACTGCGCGTCGTGCCGGCTCGCCAAACGCTCGACCAACTCCAGATAGCCCTCCTCGCGCCACTGCTTAAGCTGCCAGCGGTGTCCTGCCCCGGTATTCAGGCCGATGATTGGGCGTGACCAATCGACGCCCGAACGCTCGAGGTGGGTGCGCCCCTTCGCCCGCTCCTCCTCGCTCAACTCGAACACATAGCGGTGCGGCGCCCCGGAGAGACCGACAATTTCCAACATGATGTCCTGGTAGGTGCGTGTGCCCCGGCGCTTGAGGTCGTCGAAGAGACCCATTTCGAGCCATTTGCGCGCCGCAGCATTGGTTGGCTGCACCGAGCCTCTTGGGTCGAGTACAAACCCGTCCTTTTGCTTGGACTTCGCCATGCTGGCCAGCGCGGTGCTCGCCTTGCCTGCGTCCAGATTGATGACACGATCGAAGCCCCGCACCTGCAGTTGCAACAGAGCGTCTTCTCCATAATCAAGGATCTCGGTAACATACGGATTGCGCTCGAGCAGGGGACGCGACTCCCGGCGGGTAATCCAGGTAATTGCAGCTCCCGGGTGCGCTTCCATCAACGCCGGAAGCAACGCTGTGGTCCGCAATACATCGCCCATGGCGTCCAGCTTGACGATCAGAAGGCGCTGGTCGATTCGCTGATAGTGGTCGCAGGTGCAAAGCACGCCCGTGGATTTGTGCCAAACGCAGGGGCGATCGCCGAGGAAGAACCGGCAATCGAAGGCGACCTCCCGCATCTCACCTCCAGGCCGTGCAGCGCCGATACTCTCCGGGTTCTGTGTCATGCCTCCGAGAGCCTCTCTTCCAGCAGTTCGCAGATGGCGTGGTAGATCATGATGTGCATTTCCTGGATTCGTGGTGTTGACTGGGAAGGGACGCAAAGACAAAGGTCACACGCCGTTCGCATCTCTCCCCCCGAATCACCCGTCAGCCCGATGACCTTGACCTTGTTCTGGCGCGCCGCCTGAATTGCGCGCAGGATGTTCGGGCTGTTTCCGCTCGTCGAGATGGCCAGCAACACGTCGCCTGGCCGGGCATGGGCGGAGAGTTCACGGGCAAAAACCTGATCGTAGCCGTAATCATTTCCAATCGCGGTGAGAGCCGAAGTGTTAGCGTGCAGGGCCATGGCCCGCAGTGGCCGCCGATCGCGCAGGAAGCGGCCAGTAAGCTCCGCAGCGATGTGCTGGGCATCGGCTGCCGATCCTCCGTTTCCCGCCGTAAAAAGCTGGCCACCGGTAGCCAGGGAATCAAAGATGATATCCACGGCGGCTGAAACGGCGGTGGCAAGCCCGGGAAGAGCCTTGGCCACCTCGAGGTGTTCTTCCCAGATCGCTGCGATTTTGTCGAGTTGTCGAGTTACTCCTGACATTAAATGCCCCTTTCTAGTCAACTTGGCTGAAGTTGGCCCCGTGCCTTACATGGCCAGTGGTCCTGTAGTAGGATTCCCATGCGAACATGGCCTTATCCCAACGCCTTAGCATCCATAGCTTGACAGGGGGCAGCATCATCTGGGCCCAAAACGCGGCTTCCTGCCCGCATAACGGCTTTATCCAAGCGAATTTGCGACGCAACGGTGGTGGCTCGAGGTGGCCTTGAAGTTGCACGGCCATGGCCTGCAAACTGGATACGGTCTTGGGTTCCGAACGGAATTGGTGGTACCAAGCCTGCAAATACGCCACGCAAGCCCTTCGCGTACGTTCGCTATTTTCAAGGGCAAGGAGATACTGAATGTGCAGCTTCATTGAGAGGAGAAGGGCTCTTTTTTTCTCTGGCGACGAACCGAGGTAGCTTATCCGGCTCCAGGGCGACATTCTGTAAAGGACCTTCGCTTCCGGTACGAAGCGGATACCTTCGGAAGCCGAGAGCACCCGGCAAAAGTATTCGCCGTCGTCATCATACCAGAGGCGTGGATCCCACGTCCCTGCTGCTTCGGTCAGTTCGCGGCTCGTCAGCCAGGTTGCTGGCTGCGTGTACAGGTTTTCACCCATCTTTCGCATGAGCCACTCGACCGGGGAAAGATCCTGCCACAGGGAGCTGCAAACAAAGCGGGCGGTGCGGGTCCTATAGTAGAAGGGAGCCCACGGGGATGAGAGCAGTATTCTTTTGCTGTCTCCTTCCCGCAGCGCCGCAAGTTGACGCTCGATCTTATCTGGCATCAAAAGATCATCTGCATCGAGAAATTGGATGTAGTCCCCCTGGCAGAGGTGCAAGGCATGGTTCCGAGCCGCCGACGCACCCTGGTGCTCCTGCCTGACAACGCACACGGATTCCGACTGGAACTGGCGCGCCAGGGCGAACGTGCGATCAGTGGAGCCGTCATCGATGACGATAATCTCTTTCAGTTCCCACGACTGGGCCAGCGCTGAACGGATGGTGTCCGCAATCCACTGGCTGGCATTATATGCGGGAATGAGAATTGAAACCAGGGGTGTTTTTGGGCGGGGCCGGGCTAGCTCTGCTCGCGATCTTACGGAACTCGGAGCGGGATGGTACCTCGTCTTCCCGAGCCTGCGGGCTCGCTCTACGCGCCTGTTTTGTATCCAACGCCAGCAGTAACCCGAGAACTTATCAACTACAAAACTCTTGCGCCGCCGCCAGGAGCTGTCCGCCAGGTGAATGCCGTAATCGCCGAAACGACTCCAATTGTGAACATCGCAGACGTCGTCGGGGAAAAGAACTGTCAGCTTCTTGGCCAAGTCTCCGTTTTCAGCCAGAGTGCGCGAAACCAAACCCGGGCCGGTCGAGTTCAATATATAAAACTCATCCTCGCGCAACGGGGGGGAGCCGCGCATCATGGGTTTGACCCAGCCGGGATCTCGCTGGGCTCTGAGGCAGTTTTCGATTACCGCCTTAACAAATGGATGCCCCGGGCTGGCTCCAAATGCATAGTTCCCAACCAACCAGTCCATGCGAAGATCGTCCCTCAAGAAGCGGCTGACGGTGAGTGCCTCAAATGGAAAGACGCAGCCAAGCTCCAAAAGCGGGGAAAGCTCGCGGGCCAGCAACACATCGACATCGAAGTAGAACCCGCCGTAGCGGTAGACTGCGAGATACCGAAAGAAATCGAACTGTTGAATGGGATACCGAAAGGAATCAATGACACTACGGTACTGGGGGAATTCTCGATTGAAAAATGCTTCCACCTGCGGATCGTCAAAAAACAGGTATTCGTAATCTGAGTTCAGTAATCGCAGGCTCGACATCGCAGCCCGGTTGAGTAGGGGGAGATTGATATTCTTTGCGGTCTGGATGATGCGCCGGGGAATGCGTTGTTGCACTTGGCCTCCGGGGTTGGTGCCGGATATGATGCTCAGTTGCATACGGGATTGCGACAGTGGCTCCGTGTGACGTATCCTTGCGTTTTGTGCGCGGCCTTCGCAAGGAGGGGGTTTCGGCGTTCACTTCCAGGGTACCTAAGTACCATTGACAGCCTCTTGGTTTTGTCCGATAGTGGATGATCTGAAGCTTGGCCGCAAGAGCATTCGTGCACGCGCCGCCCGCTCAGTAATGGAAAAGGGACTGTCGTCCGCTTCGGAGCGAAAAGGCGCACCCCCGGAGAATGTATAGCACAGCATGTCTTGCTTTCGATAAGGAGGAGCGAGAGTAATGATAAAAATCATAAAAAGGGTCTTATTTTCTATTATTTTAAGCGTATTTTTGGTCAGCGGGCTGCACGCCCAGTCAACCTACACCGCTGCGGGCTGCACCCAGGCCCAGATTCAGACAGCGGTGGACGCAGAGCAGGTCTCGCCGGCGGATGGAGATGTTATTGCAATCCCATCAGCGAGCCCCTGCACCTGGACGGGAACTGCTAACATAACCCAGACATTCAGCAACTCTGTCACCATTCAAGGGGCCGGAGCCGTCTCCTCCACTGCCGGGGGAGCTTCGACTACCGGTACGGACAATACTGAAATCATCGACGACACGACGGGCGGCAAAGGAATTTTTAGCATCACCACGGTCTCCGGCAAATCTTTCCGCATTACAGGGATTGCTATCATACAGAACTCGTCCAGCGTGGTTGAAGGAGGAGGAGAAATCTATCTAGCTGGTCATTCCGCCTCAGTTCGGGTTGACCATTGCCACATCTACTCCTATGTGAGCGGCAACTTTGGCGTGCAAGTGACTGATAACGTGTTAGGGGTTGCCGACCACAATTTCTTCGATAATCTGCCCGGAATCGTGACGAACAATTTTTCCATAAACAACGGTAAAGCCTGGCAAGGTGCCAGCGATGGCTATGGAGATCAGTCGTGGGTAGACACTGACCATTGGGGAACCAGTCAGTTCTGGTACATCGAAGACAGCCGATTTAACTACGGCTGGGCCAATGACTGTCACAACGGGGGGCGATACGTCTATCGGTATTCCACTTTTATCAATGTGAATGGCCTAGCAAATCACGGACTGCATGATACCGCACGCAGTTGCAGGGCTTCCGAACTGTACATGAACACGTTTAGCGGGTCGAGCGGCATCACAAGCGGTGGCGGTGCCTTGGCCAACAATGGCGGCCCAACGCTGGCTTGGGGAAACACCGTCAGTTACTACAACTCTGTGCTTAATCTCGCCATTGTGAGGCAGAGTAGTGATCCCTATGCGCAGACATACCCTCCGAACGGATGGGGCTATTGCGGAACTCAGCAGCAGCAGAGCAACGGACTCAACGAGGATTCTTCCTGGGACGGTAACTACAATACCACCACAGGCTATCCTTGCCTCGACGCCCCAGGCCGTGGAGCCGGGGATCTGAGAACGGGAACCAATTTCCCCAATTTCGTAAACTCGGTTTTGGGGGGTCAAACGTGGCTCCGAGAAGCGCTCGACCCGATCTATGTTTGGGATAATACCGTCTCTAACCTGAGCACGGGAATCATCGGAGACACCACGATCAGCGGGACTCTTCTGGACAACCGCGACTACTACCAACAGTTCGGCGCTTATGGCGAGTCTGGAACCTTCAATGGAACCAAAGGTGTCGGCCAGGGATTGTATTCTGCCATCCCATCAACCTGCACGGGAGGCACCGACCCAAAGACCGGTGGGCCAGCACCCGGCGTTGGTTACTGGGCTACCGACCAGAACACGCTTTACGTCTGCAATCCGACGAACACCTGGACGGCGTACTACACGCCGTACACATATCCGCACCCGCTCACAGGATCTGGCTCTCCCCCCAACCCTCCAACGAACGTCCAAGCCGTCGGTCACTGACCGGCGTGTGGGTGGGGATGAGGAGCTTTGCCCGAATCTTGTGTCACGGCCTCCGATGTCCCAGGCATGATTCGCGCTGAACAGCCCACTGCTGCGAATGGTCTACCCTGTGCAAGGTCACCCGCCTTCGAGTACAGCACCTTTGGCGGCGGGAGATCCGGTTTCGGACCTCGCCCCACAGCCCAATTCAGGACGTGCGTAGTGCTCCGTGCCTTCGCATCCCAAGTCAGGTGTTCCCGTGCGTAGGAAATGCCTTGCTGCCGTACGCGATCGAGGAGATCCGGATTTCCGACGAGATCGGTCAGAATCTTTTCAATCTGTGACACGAATTCGCTCTCATTGGTAAGGGGTACCTTGTACCCCACTCCGGGATGAACGATATCTCCGGGCCCGCCGAAGTCCGCGACCACGGGCACGGCGCCGGTCGCGAGGGCTTCGAAGACCACGCCTCCACCAAAGTCGCGAACCGATGGAAACAGCAGTACGTCCGTTGATCGTAAGCGCGTGAGGGCCTCCGCATGGCTGACCCAACCATGGAAGGAAACAGCCTTTTCAATCCCAAGAGATCTCGCAAGCTCCTCGAGGCGGCTCCGCTCCGGTCCATCGCCCAGGATGGTGAAATGGGCCCGATCGCTTCGCAAAAGGGGGGCAGCCCCCCGCAGCGCGAGATCACAAGCTTTGCAGGGAATCAACCCCCCGACAAAAATCAGCTGAAGCCTGCCGTTTTGCTCCGGACCCGACGCGTCCCGGGAACACAGGGAAGGGCTCACGCCGTTCTCCGGGAGAAAAAATAGTCTGTCACGAAAGTCGGCGAATTCGGCATACGTTTGCGACGATGCGACCATGATGGCTGCTGAGCTGCGATAGGTTGACCGGGCAAAGGGGAGGAACCGGTATAGATTCCTCAGACTGGAGATCCATTGTTTCTCATTATTGGCCTGGCTGAAACCCTGCACATAGGGCAGTCCGCCATTAATCGGTCCGATCACGAAGGGTATCGGCCCCTTCCGGAGGAAGAAAGCGAAAGGACTCGGCAATACTGCTGTCACAGGCAGGAGGCGCAGAACGACATCGAATTCTCCTGCAAGAATGCGACGCCGCAACTGCCGCCAGGCTCGCCACTCAAAGGCGAGAGCAAACGGATAGCCGAAAGCGGTCAGGGCTTGGCTCGTATAGTTGTATCTGAAGATTCGTCGCAAACTCCAGGCATAGATGCGCTCGAGCCAAGGCATCCGTACCACCTCGATGGTCCGAAATGGCGCCTTGGCGCGGCGTAGGGCGTCCTCAACGGGCGATCCGGCAACTAAGGTGACGTCGTGGAGCTGGGCGAGCGCCGCCGCATGGCAATAAGCCACGAAGGGAACGCTGACGCGTTCCGGATCACAGTCCGGGCCCAACACCAAAATACGTAACCGATTCACCAATTTCTCCTATGAAAGGTTTTCTCTGGCTGAATCTGAGCGCCTTCTATCCAGGGTTGGGTTGAGGTCCAGGGCATCCGAGTTGCGTGCGAGGACGATCGGGACGCTCTCGACCCCGGTCGAAGCCGCTTCGCCGAGGGTGATTAAGCGGCTCGCGGCCAAAATCGACAGAAGCAGGAAAAACCATGGCAAGCAGAGTATTCGAAAGCCAGCCTCGGTGACACTGTAAATCGCCACCGTGATAACATTAGCCGCCAGCAGAACTCCAAGCGCAGGGTCGCGACGAATGACGCTGACAGTTTTGCGATAACCCTGCCCAAGAATCAGAGCGATGAGGCACACACCAAGCCAGCCCAGGTTCAGGAATACTTCAACATATCCGTTGTGCGCTTCGTTGGTAAATGTCAATCCCCCGCGTATGGCGTAAAACTCGCTGACCCGGGGCCCCACCCAAAAGGTTTCGAAGCCGGCGCCGCCGATCGCGCTCGGCACCAACGGAATCACTTGCTGCCAGAGTTCCGTTCGTCCGGTTAACGTCGAGTTCCTTCCAAACGCCGCCGCGGCCTCCGCCTGACCGCCGAGCAACACGGTGATCCCGCCGGCCAGCAGCACGCCCAGCATGAGCGCATTCACGGCTGCGGGCCGGGCTCTGAAGAACGGCCGAGCGGTGACGACCATGAACCCCGCTCCGAGAACGAAGCAAGCTAGGGACGTAGCCGACTGCGCCGTATGCAAAAGGGATATGCCAAAGTAGAGAAGGGTGCCCTGAGCCACCAACCGTCGAGTGCGATTGGGCTGCGTCTTGTCCCTGAGGAGCACGATTAGCTGCCATAAAGTCCCCAGCGAGATAAGATAGACAAGAGCGCCGAGCGAATTCTTGTTAGTCGATACTCCCGTGTTGACTACCACATTGCCCCATATAGTCCATCCGCGGCCAAGATTCGGGAAGTACCTGATCAAAAGGATTGATGCGGGCAAGAGAACGAAACCCACACGCGAGAATAATCGACGTAGGGCGGCGGCCGGTTGAGCGTCCGTAACTACGACAAGGACCATGATCACATCGCCCAGAGCCCTGATCCATCGCTTAAACCCCCACTCGGGATAATCGGACCAAGTGAGGCTGGCCAGGCAAAAAGCGAAGTAAAGAACTATCGGCCAGCCAGTTTTGAGCACTGCCATCCAGTCTCGGCGGCGGGCGATAACGATGACGCCAAGGAGTATTAAACTCCCCGCAAAAACCTGGTCGAGCTTGCTGGTAGGGGGAAGTTGGCCTGGGATTTCTTCCATGTTCATCCCCATCCAGGTTGACGGGGACCTTGACCCCGCGATCCACAGCCAGATTACGGGCAGCCAGAGGGCCTTCGAGGTGCGCACCGAGGTGTCACGATTCAGCCAGAAGAGCCCGGCGATGCCGGCTGCGAAAACGACGGTTGCTATTTGCGGAGGCATAGATTAAGAGCTTCTTCTAACCGCCGACCACAGTGACTGTTTACTCTCCGCTGGTCGCGGCGGCGGTTTGCCGCCATGGAGCGCCGGAATTCCGCAGTCTTAGCGCTCGGCAAGCCGCCACAAGGGAAATGGCTGCCAGAATTGCAAGGAACGGAACAGTCAACGTACTGTGGCGCGCATGCGCGATGATTGGGGCGTGAACCGTCGGAATGTAGAGGATGTACAGCAGAACTATGCCCGCCTTGTGCAAGAGGCCGCGCTTCCACAAAACCACCACGCCTGCGAGAGCCAGTCCGAGCAGCGGCGCCTGCACCAGCACGTTCAGCAGTATCGACTGCCGTCTCTTGCCGAGAAACCAGAAGTTGAAAAAGAGGTTCTTCGTGGCGCATCTGGCCAGAAGCTCGGGATGGCTCCGGTATTCGGTCGAGACATGGCTAAGTAAAGCCTGGTTGAACGCAAATTCGTCCTGTGGCGTGTAGAAGAGTTGGTAGTAGGGGCCGATAAACTGTTTTCCGAGCTGCCTCGCGATTTCTGCCCGCTTGAACCCGGCGTCCGTTTCCGCCTGAGCAAACGATTCGCCGGGTGCCGCGCTTTCGCAAGTGTAAAGCCCCTCCTGCGCTGCGACCCCGGCGACGGTGGCGCCAGGTACAATTTTGTGCACCAGCCTGTAATTGCGGATTATCCATGGCGACATCACAACCACTGTTCCCAGGCCGAGCGCCGCGATCCGCGTCGCCATTTTCAGCCGTTCGCCCGCGCCCTTCGAGGCAAACACGAGGTAGACCAGCAAGAAGAGCGGGAACAACAGAACTTCACTCCTTACCAGCGCCGCCAACCCCAGCAGCAGGCCCGCAGCCCCATACCGCCAGAGGCTTCCTTTCTCCACTGCGCCGTGGAGCACAAGCATGAAAAGCATCACGGTGAATATGGAGGGGATTTCAATGCCCCCGTGCGCCTCGGCAACCAGGATGCCTGGGTATAGGAGGAACAGAAGCGCCGCGACGAGCGCGGTCGTCTCGGCGCCAGTGATCCTTCGAGCAAGCCGCATCAGCATCAGCGCGGCCCCGAAGGCCAGCATCACGCACGCGACGCGGGCCTGCTGGAGAGCGGGGCCGCCGAGTTCAAAAATTGCCGCGAGAAGCAGCGGATAACCTGGCTCCCGAAGCATGGTATAGCCTGTGGTGGGTTCAACACGGTACCCGTTACCATGGTCCAGATTCCTGGCTATCAGGTCGTAAAGGTCACCCCAGTTCGTGCTGTAAGTCGACTCCAGATGGCTGCTCACCTTCGGCAGTCCCACGAGGACTATCGCGGCGTTCACGAGGAGCGCGGCAAAAAGGATGAGAAATACGGACCGGCCCGCGAGGTTTTCGCCCAGCAACCTGGGCGTCTTCGAGGTCGTGGCTCCTCCGCCCTCCTGTGTTGCTTCAATCCGGTCATGCCCCTGCACAGCAACTCCAGTGGTCAATTACGGGGTCCCCGCCCTTCCTTGCTCCAAGTGTAAAAAGCTGTCACAGCGTAGTTCCAGACTGCCCCTACCGCGATACCCGCCATGGCCGCAACGGCCCAGGAGGTATTACGCCTAAAGAGGTAGGACGCGATGCCGACGTTGGCAAGCGCACCGAGCGAGCACGAGAGCCCGAAGGAAGCCAAGCCCTTGAACCATTGCCATCCCTTCAGCCGCATGTCCCTGTAGGTCAGGGCGTTGTTCAGTGCGAAATTGCCGACCATTGCTGCTATGGTGGAGGCTGCCTGGCTGAAGCGGAAAGGCACCGCCATCACTCGAAACAGGGTTGACAATACGGCGAAGTGGACAAAGACTCCTATCGCTCCCACCAGGGCGAAGGCGACGAATCGCACTGGCACGATATGCCCAATGAGCTTGTCCGCCAGCAACATGACAAAGCCCCACATCGCCTGACTATCCAACTTGCTTTCGCCGGCGTAGCGATCACGAAAGGTGTAAGGTGTTTCCTTGAGTCGCAGCGTCTCCGGATAGGAAGCAACCAAGTCCAGGAGAATTTTGAATCCGATATTGGAAAGGTCCCGCACTGCGAGCTCTAAGACGCTCCGTCGCAAGGCAAAAAAGCCGCTCATGGGATCGGAGAGGTCTTGCTTCATAACTGTACGGCTCAGACGGGTCGCGAACCTGCTCATTTTGGCCCGAGATGCCTTCCAGCTTCCGATCCCGCCTCCCTCGATGTAGCGGCTTCCGACGACAATGTCGGCGTCCCCTTCTTTCAGGATGTCAAGCATGCGGGGCAATACGCTCTCGTCATGCTGGCAATCAGCGTCCATGACGGCGAGGTAGGGTGCCGAACTCGCCAGCATCCCTTCGACACAGGCCGAGGAAAGTCCGCGGCGTCCGATACGCTGTAGGCAGCGTACGCGAGGATTCCTCCAGGCGATCTCGCGCACTCGTGCCGCCGTTCCGTCCGGCGAATCGTCGTCCACGAAAATGACTTCCCAAGCGTTTCCGCTCAGGCTTGCTTCAAGCCTCTGAACGACTTCCGCCACGTTATCGCGTTCGTTGAACGTGGGAACAATGACGGATAGCTCCGGAGCTTGGACTGACGTCTCGCCGTTTTCCGCGGGTGAAACGGTTGCCCGATGCTCGATTTCCATAACTTGTTCCTGCATAACTCGCCGCCACTCCTCATATGCGGCCCTCACAGGTTAACACGTGGCCGCAATCGCAACGAGACTCTTAATGCTGCTCCGTGCTGATTATCTTCGTCATAGCCCACGAACAACACCTGACGGCTCCTCTGCACGACCTGGATCGGCGGGACACACGCAATTCATGTGCAGGAAGAGATGAGCCAAGGCCTTGAACATAGTTGCCTGGCCCCAATGGATCATCGGAGTCTTTGCCTTTATCAGCGGGTACCGGCGATAATAGAAATACCCTTGCGCATCCTGCATATTTCGGATCGACCAGGCAGCAACCTTTTCTGCAATTTCGAGACATTCCGGATCGCGTCGCGAAAAAAGTGTCAAGGTGTCGATCGACTGCGATGCGCACTGGATATCCACCGGATAGGTTCGCGTGGTGTAGTATTTGGGACGGCCGCTCTCCTCGAAAAAATGGGCTTTGTAGAATGTGAGGCCTTTGGCGAGTTCTGGGCGAAACTCCGCGTCACCCGTGGCCTCGATATAGGTATCCAGGCTGTCCAGGTTGTAGCCGGTGTGGAAATTGTCGATCCATTGGAACTTAGGCTCTTCTCCATACCACCACGAGCCGTCGGGTAGTTGCCGCGAACAGCTATACTCCATCGCCGATCGGGCGACGCGGAAATATTCCTGATCCCCGGTGTGCTTCGCAGTGCGAGCAAGCAGACTCGCGCCCAGCATGTTGGAATTGTGGACGGAGAGCTGGACGTCGGCGATGTAGCCTAGGCAATCCCCTCGACCGGTCTTCTGCCGCGGCAGCTCCAGGACCCATTCGCACGCACTCTTCGCAATATCCAGAAACCACTTGTTGTTAGTGACCTCGAAGGCCTCAAGGTAAGCGTGCCCGATGAGGCTTGTCCAGACGATGGTGGGCGTGTCCTTGGCGAACGAGCCACCACGGGCGATATAGTCGAAATGATTACCCCAGCTATGATGCTGAAAACGGCGGGCTTTATGCGTGTCAAGCCACTCGAGGCAGAGAGCGGCCTTGTCGAGGAAACATTTCTGCTGGGTCGCACGGTGCAGCATCAAGTACCCCCACGCCATGTAACCCCGACCTTTGGTGGAGTCCTGAGGCAGGACCCCCATGAGTGGTCGAAGATTGATTGGGCACTGCCGGATAGTCTGTTGCAGAATACGCGCGGCGAGCTGGTTGCAGAAAGTTAGAGGACGTGCCCAGGACGATAGGCCGTCAAAAGGCTCGTAGCCGCGATATTCGCGATCCTCGACCCATTTCTGGACGAGCCCAAGGGCTCGCCAGATCTCCTGGACACTAATCGCCGGAGGACGGCTGCGCTTCGCGACTATCCCTGTATCGCTCCTAACAGGCGCGGAGGCCAATGCGGTTTGTCCCCTTTCAAGAGCCTGTTGACCGGATCCACTGAAACTCTCACCTTCGGTGGAGGCTGAGGTTCTTTGGGTCTCAGGTAACGCGTTTGCCTCCAGTGAAGCTGTTTGCCGAAAAACGATAACCGTGGCCCCATTTTCGCCAAACCGGCCCTGCTCGAGAACATCAAAGTTACTCTCTATGATACGTACCATTGCCGTCGGCCGGGGCTTCTTCCTACCGTTCTCTATGGTGAATATCCTGACGATAAATACGCCGCTCTCTTCCAGGTACTTCGAGAATCGATCCAACGTCGACTTGACGCTGCCGAGTGGCACGTGGTAAAGGGACTCCCGGAGCAGGATGACGTGGAACCGCCTGTCGGGCACGTAGTTGAGGAAGTCCGCCCTCACGAAACTGTTCTTCTCGGCCCGGCCATTCGCCTCTGACCATCTGCGCGCTCTCTCCAAGGCTACGTCGGATATATCCACACCGCGGTAGCTGCCGTACGCGCTAAAGGCTAGTTCATTGGCAGTGTTACCCGAACCACATCCGAGATCCAGGATGCTTCCGTTCGCGGCGTACTTTTCCAGGTACGGGTACAAGCAATCGCCCGGCGTGTTATCGTTAAAGTTCCATTTGCCGGACGAGTACTCCCTATCCCAAAGGGCCCTCTTAATGACTGATGGGCCATAGCTTGCGAGCGCACCGCGCATAAACTTGAGGCCACGTTCTACAATCTGCATTCCTACCTCCGTTACTTTCTTCGCATGGGGGTGTCCCCGCTCATTCTATAAGTTCCAACCAGGTTGCAGTGTAGTGGGCGAGAAAAGAGAGGGTCTAGTTCATAGCCAACAGCGGCGCCTCGTGAGCGCGCAACCACTGCTCAAAAAGGGCAAGGCTAAACAGGATTTTATGATTGTCCTGTCGGCCGGAGGCATGTTCTTCATACAGTTCGCGCACCGCGCGGGCGCGAAGGTACTGGTAAATCCTGGAGCTGTCGTCGAGGAGAGATTCGCCCATTTGGGTGTCGATGGCACCGCGGAACCACCCATCCACGACGTTGCTGGCGAACCGGCGCTTGGGCCGGGCTAAGATCGAGTGGGTGAGGAAACTGCCGCACACTTGACGATGTATATACTTGCGGGCACCCTGCCTCACCTTGAGGTTCTCGGGCAATCGTTCGACGTATTCGACAATTTCTTTGTCTACAAAGGGGACGCGAAGCTCGAGACCGTGAGCCATGGAAAGCTTGTCCGCATACATCAGGAGTTCGTCCGGGAGCGTGGATCGCAACTCGAGGAACTGGAGCCCGCCAAGATCATCCGTTTCAGCCATGAGCTCAACCATGTCCGCCCAGCATTCCTGTATGACGTCCCCGGCATTGGGTGGCAGAAGGCCGTCCTTGAACAGGTTGTCGAGTTGGTCCCCCGGCAGGAGAGATAGAACGTATTGATATTTGCGCATCCGTTCCGGGATCGCGAGAGAGTAAACGCCGCGTTTCAAGGTCTCATTTCTGGGTACGTGAGCGACGACGGAGGAGATTCCGGTCCGCATCCAGCCGGGGATTCGGGCCCAGAGCGCGCTGTAGCGAACGCCCAGATGGCGTCCATATCCGCCAAATAATTCGTCCGGACCTTGCCCGATCAGAGCTACCTTGACGTCCTGGCGGGCTCGTTTACAGACGAAATACATGGGGACAATTGAGGAAGTCGCGACAGGCTCCTCAAGCGACGCAACAATCTTGGCAAGATTTCTGTCAAATATGGTTTTCGAAATCAGGACGCTGGTGTGCTTCGAACCCAGAATGCGAGCAGTTGCCGCCGCATCCACCAACTCGTCGTCGGGGAAGGCCGAGCCGTATCCCACCGTGTAAGTAGGCCACGAGCTTCCGTTGAGGTTCATCAGGGCCAGCAGTAACCCGGAATCGACGCCGCCGCTTAGTAGCAGGCCCACGGGCACGTCGCTGATTAGCTGTCGTCGAATTGCTTGTTGGTAAAGCGTAAACAGCTCTTCCGCGGCTTCCTCGGTGGTTTTCGGCGGTGAAAATGGAGTGGGCTTAAATCTGTACCACCGACTCAACTGATAAGAGCCGTCTTGGACGGTCAGCTTGGTTCCCGGAGCGAGTTTGCGGACGCCTTTGAGTATCGTGTAAGGCGAGGGCGTGTAGCGATAGCGCAGAAACAGATTTAAGGAAGCAGGATCAATCTCAGCCCCGCCCGGCATCGTAGTGCGAATGGCGCGGATCTCCGAACCGAAATACAAACGATCATCTGCAACTCTGTAATACAGCGGCTTAATTCCAAATGGGTCGCGCGCCAGAATCAGCCGCTCTTGCCTGACGTCCCAGATCGCCAGGCCGAACATGCCATTGAGACGATTGAGCACCTCGTCGCCCCATTGCTTGTAGCCGTGGATGATCACTTCGGTGTCGGAATTGGTGCGGAAGGCGTGACCGTACCGTTCCAGTTCAGACCGCAACTCGGGGAAGTTATAAATCTCTCCATTGAAGACCACCCAAACCGATTCTTCTCGATCCGACATGGGCTGATGACCGCCCGCCAGATCGATGATCGAGAGCCTGCGGAAGCCGAATCCGAGCGGACCGCTGATGAAGTACCCCTCATCGTCCGGACCCCGGTGGATGAGGGTGTGCGTCATCGCTTCGAGTTCTCTGCGGTCTACGGGCTGCCGACTGCCGAAATTGAACTGGCCGCAAATACCGCACATAAGCTGCGCTGTTAACTTCCTGCCACGCTGAATCTATCGACTCGTTTGAATTTCACCGCTGATTTGAGGATTGTCTTGAGCTTGGTCATCTGCTCCTTGCGGTGGAAAGCCATTAGTTCAGGTGAGACGGGGCGAGGCGTGCGGCGAATAAATGCCGCACAATAACCGAGTCCCATTGCCAAGCCGCCGGTGACGTAGGGGTGCTTCGTGGCTCGGTAAGCAATTCTGAAGAGCTCCCAGGCGGGGTGTCCTCCTAGGTAATAGTCTTTCTCCCCGTAAGAAAACAGCGACGAGAGAACGCTGCGTTGCGCCGTTCCCATACGCCGGTAATGGAAATACGATTTCTCCCGAAACGACTCGGTCTTCCAGCCCATCATGCGAGCAGTGGTCACCGCCATCCAGTCGATTCCCCCTGCCCGGTGTGCAATATAGCCGCCGATTTGCTCCCAGCATTGCCCGCGGAATAACTGGCACTGACCGGAAACGTGTGCGCGCCCCTGGAAGCTATCCCTTTCCGAACTGAAGCCTTCCTCTCTGAACACCGTCCCGGCAACACCGAGGTTCGGATCCTGCGAGAATTTCTCCACAAGAAACTCGAAATGGTCCTCATCAAAGGAAATGTCGGCATCCAGGTTACCGATAATTTCGTAATGAAGGCCCTTCACCTTCTCGTACCCCGCGTTGAACGCTTGTACTTTGGCCGCAAAGCTGCGGTCTCGCCTTTGAGGCATCTGAACCATTTCGATCCAAGGGTAGTGGCCGAGATACTGGCTGATGATCTCGGCCGTCCGGTCCGTCGATCCGTCATCAACTATCACCCACTTGGCGGGAAGCAGGGTTTGGTGAATTACGGACTCCAGCGTCTTCTCGATGAACGCAGCTTCATTTCGAGCTGGAGTGATTAGCACGTACGACATGTGCGGCCGGACTTGGCCCCGGAGTTCTTGTTTCACTGCTGCTTACCCACTCTGGAGTGAATCGCAGCCGACACGCGACTCTGAGGGGTTTCACGTCCGGCATTCGGAGCGGCCATATCCCTCGTAGGCTGGCGCTTACTGAAGACCCTCTCGTAGGCAGCGAGGAGGTGCTGAACAGAATACTCCCACGCCAGTTCCTTTTCGATGCGCCTTCTTCCGAATTCTCCCATCCTTTTTCGTTCCTCCGGCCTATCGAGCAACCAGAGAACCTTCTTGGCGAAATCGGCCTCTCGATCCTGTCGATCAGCATACAGCGACGCCTCTTGCGCGCTAAACTTGCCTTCCTTAGAGTCGAATTGGACGATCGGTTTGCTCAGCGCCATATACTCCATGATCTTGATCATTGTAGAGATGTCATTCATCTCGCACGGGCGGTCCGGATTAACACAGACCTCCGCAGTTGATAGGATCTCGAGTAGCTCCTGATCCGAAACTCTACCGGTAAAATGCATGGTGCCCACTAGATCCTTCTTCACAACGATCTCGCGCAGCGTTTCCAGTTCTGGTCCGGAGCCGACACATACAAAGCGGATATCTTGTCTTCCGAGATTCTTGATATATTGTGCAACATCGATAAGGATGTCCAGACCATCCTGGACATTCATGACCCCTACGTAACCGATGAGGTATCGTTTACCATCCTTGAGTCCGGGATTCGGCGGAACGGCCTTGAAAGTTCGGGGTTCTGGTCCGTTGCGGACAACGAATACCTTGTCCGGAGCCACACGGCCTCGGGTGATGGCCAGTTCCTTATAGCTATTGTTCGTTGCCATAACTGCGTCGCTCAAGCGGTAGGTCATCTTCTCCAGCCAGAGAAGGAGCTTGTAAAGAAAGCCTCTCTTTCCGTACTTGGAGAGGTATAATTCTGGAGTCGCATCATGATGGTCGAAAATGTACTTGATCCCCAGGACTTTGAAAGGCAGAGCAATCAAAAAGATATCGTCTGGGGGATTGCAGCCCTGGATGACGTCAAATCCGTGTCTGAGGTAGATCCAGCACGTGTACAGGAACTCCCAGAAAAGTCCACAGGCGTATTCCCAGAGATAACTGAGGGCCGTGTCAGCCTCTCTAGGCATGGGGTGTCTATAGATACGAATTCCCTCGATCACCTCATAGGCTTGACGGCAGTTGCTACGCCGGGGGCACAGAACTGTCACCTCAAATCCATTAGCGTGCAGCGAACGGGCCTCGTTAAAGACGCGGGGATCAGACGGGACCGGTCCGTTTTCCACGATGATGAGGACTCTACGCTTCACAGGAGAAGTTCCGGTTCCTTATAGGCAAACGGCTGCGCTTCTAACATGGCCATTCGCGCAGTCCGAGAGACGCGCCAGATCCACTACACACTGGCCTTCGTGCAGGCGTTCCGAAACAGATGCAAACTCCGGATCCTTGTTCCCAATCACGATAGTCTCACCGTGCCTTAGCACTGCTTCAACATCGTCAACCATCAATTTGGATATGTGCGGTATATGGTTCAGAATGAAATCGCGATTTGCGCCCACCAGTTTTGCAAGCTGCACATTCCTATCATAAATGCGCAGATCATATCCCTTGCCAGCGAGTCGTTCGATGATTTCAATCATCGGGCTTTCCCGGAGATCGTCTGTCCCTGCCTTGAAGCTGAAGCCCAGGATTCCAATGCGAGTATGCCCCGTCTGTACAATGCGCTGCAAGCCCCGGCTGATTTGGAGTTCATTGCTGCGCAGAATCGAATTCAGGATGGGCAATTCCAGATCTCGCGCCTTGCCGGCGTAAGACAGAGCCCGAAGGTCCTTGGGCAAGCACGAACCTCCGAAGGCAAAGCCCGGCGAAAGGTAGGCCGGCGAGATATTGAGCTTGGTGTCTAAGCAAAAAATCTCCATCGCTTTATGGGCATCCACGGAAAGGGATGAGCAGAGATTTCCGATCTCATTGGCGAAGCCGATCTTGAGAGCATGCCAGCCGTTGTCGATGTACTTGATCATCTCGGCGGTTTCCAGGTCGGTCCTGATCAGCGGTGCCTGGAGTTTAAAGTAGAGTTCGACCAGCAAGTCGCCGCTGCCCGGTTCTAGTTCCCCGATAACCGTCTTGGCAGGAAAAGTGAAGTCCATTACCGCTGAGCCTTCGCGCAGGAACTCTGGGTTGTTGCACACGTTGAAGCCGAGGCCCGCCCGCTTTCCCGAGTATTCTTCGAGCACCGGGATAACTACCCTGCGCATCGTTCCCGGTAAGATCGTACTGCGGATGACGACCGTGTGACGCGCCCCTTTGCCTCTGAGCGCCATGCCTATTTCTTCACACACCCGTCGAATATACGTCAAGTCGAGATTGCCATTGACCTGGCTGGGAGTCCCGACGCAGACAAACGACAATTCCGTATCTTGCACGGCTCGAACCGTGTCTTCAGTGGCTCGCAAGCGACCGTCCCTGACCGCCGTTGCAATGATTTCGCCTATTTCGGTCTCAATGATCGGGGATCGGCCAGCGTTGATCAGTTCGACCTTTGTCCGGGCTCGATCGACTCCGATCACCTCGTGCCCGCCTTGGGCGAGGCAACCTGCCGACACCACCCCTACGTAACCTAAACCGAAGATGCTAACTCTCAAGAGCGCTCCTTTCCTCTGAGTTCACTGAACTCCTCCGCGAGAAGATTGCCCGGGCCCTGGGACTTTGCGTGGAGCAGGAAGCAAAGGCTTCTGAACATTTGCGATTGGGCCCAGCGATGCATGGGGGTGTTGTCCCATCCCATGAGAAGTTGACGGCTGCGAAAGGAGCCATCCAGCTTTTGCCATACCTCAAATAATTCGTCGAGGACCGCGGCCAGAATAGGCTCAAGTTCCACGAAACGGCCCCACAGCAAAACGGCCAAGTTGACGCATTCAGCGTAGTCGTACAACTCTCGGCGGTAAACGGTCATACGAGGGGGGCGCGAAAAGGGCTTTGGAAGATGCCGGTCGTCAAACAAACTGGTGACGTAGTAGCGGACTCCACGTTCAATCGCTCGTGTGCATCTGGGGTCCCCGGTAAGCAATTCGATTTTCGCGAGTGCTTTAAGGACGAAGCAGGTGTGAAAATGATCCGTAAAATTTCTCTTACCGTCGTTCGCATAGTACCAGGAGCCGTCCGGGTTCTGAGCCTCGAGAACGAAATTTAGATTCCTTTCAGCCGTCTTTCGGTACGTATCCTCGGAGAAATCCAAGGCCGCGCTGGTAAGGAAAAAGGCACGGTAGGCGTTCGCGTTGACGACTCCCACCGAGTCTGCCGGCTTGGGAGTATACGAACAGGTCGAAGCAGTGAGGGAAGTTTCAAAATCTACGTAGTCCCAGCAGCCGTGTTGAGCGGCGGATTGCATGATGCGGAGCCACCTTCCGTCACCGTCGAACTGATAGGCCTGCTTGAACGCCTCGTAGACATAGGGCACCGTGGTGATGAGCGGCGTTCCTTCTTTGATCGTACCGCGCATGGTCACCCAGTCATAAGGATATCCCCAGCAGTAGTGGTCGTAGCCCGGGCAGCGTGTTTGTTCGAGGACCTCCAGGAAATGGAGAGCCCGCTTGTAGTATTGCTCTTCTCCAAAAAGCTGCGCGAGGAATAAAAAACCCATGGCGTAGTGCGCATCTGCTATGGGAAATCGCTGCGCCTTCCAGAATACGCGGCGGGCCGAAGGAACAAAAGCTTCGCAGAATACCATGGGCGAAACCGCCAAGGTTCCTAGCAGTGGATTCCTGTAGTACAGAGCTTTAGCATATCGGCCAAAACGGCCCGCATAAAAGCCCTGCCAATCATGGGAAAGCTCTCCGTATTGATCAAGCCAGTCGACAAAGCGGAGAATCCCCCGCAGGGTTTCTTCAATAGGCAAGGGCTTTGCTTCGGATCCCGAAAACGTCGCCGCGAACATGGGGAGTGTCATCTCGAATCCAGAAAGAGTCGGTGGACCAGTTCCAGGGTCAACAGCCTGTGTATCTCCGTAGTATAGTTGCGGCTGCCCCTGAGGTGTCCGTTAACGATCGTTTGTAACGCTTCCGGCACAAGGTAGGGGCGTGACAACGAGCGGCGGTCGAGGAGCATCTCGCGGACATACTGGGCGAGTTGGTCGCGATACCACACACGGAAGTGAAATACCTTGTGGCGCCCGAGCCAAAGACGCTCTAAATGAATTGGTGCGAGCAAGTGGTCGAGTTGGGCAATCCACTGCGGCATACCCATGTCATAAGCATATTCTGCCTTGAACAAAAATCTGTGGAGGCCGCGACTGAAGATGCTACCGAGGCCAATGCCGCGATCGGTGCGCAGCCTGGCGAGAGAAGCGTTCCCCTCCCGGATAAGCCGAACCCTCCCGGCCTCGTTGATGGCGACGGGTCCGGGAGCGCGGTACACCGTCTCGACAAGATCATTGTCGAGATACGGTGAACGAACGGCCACTTGGGTCTGCTCCAGGCCCAGCACACCAAAATGGTGCCACGGCGACTGGCGGAATGCGACAAACGTGACCGGATGGACTCGTCGGGCCGCATCGTAGGTTTCCTTGGCGGCACGGATCTGCGTCGAGAGTTCTGTCCTAAAAAGTCCCCGAGCAGGTTCCTCCGCCTTGAACATCACCGCATGCAAAAGGATTTCACTGCCATACGTTCCGACGATCCGCACGGGCGCTATCTCGCGAGCCTTCTCGTTAACGTAGAGATCCGGCGAGCGGTTAAGGTCTACACATCCGTCGGTGAGGTAGGTTGTGCGCTCCGCGTAATGAGGAAACTTAGAGAGGAACTCCTGGCCGGTGGTAATAACTTCGTGGGGTTGACCGCAGACTCTCGCCACCTTGCGCGCCAGACGGACGTCCTGGTTGTCCCGGTACATACTGCCGAAGGTATAGCAAGGTAACGTGCCCGGCGGGGCCTTGTGCCAAGCCATGATGATGCGGGTGTCCAGGCCGCCGGTAAGCGAAACACCGACGCGCTCACGCCCATTGAAATAACGTGGCAGGCTATGGACGAAGGCGTCTCTTAGACGAGTGTAGTACGCTTCAGGCTCGAGTGGTTCTTGCTCCTCCCATTCACGCGGCTCGAAGTAGGCGGCTTTTTTCTCGAGTATTCCGTTGCGGAAAAGCCAAGCCGAGCCGGGTGGCAGAAGATAGATGCCAGGGAAGAGAGTCCGATTCTCGAGCACGCAGCCGCAAACGGCAAATTCTCCCAACCCGCGAGGCTCGACGGTCCGTAGTTCCGGACGAACCCTTAGAATTGCCTTGGCTTCTGCGGCAAAGTAAAAACCCTCCTTCGCTTCATGATAATAGAGCCGTTGCAAACCGAACCGGTCGTTAAAAAGCAGAGCGGTTCCACGGCTGCCGTCGGCCGCAAGACCGTGAAACCGGCCGTTCAGCCCTTTGGGAAAGTGTGGCTCGTCTTCGTACCTGTGCACCAGGTATGACGGTCCCTCAGGCGCAACTGCGTGTCCGTGGTCACGAAGTGTCGTAAGAATGCTTGCCTCGGGAAACTCCTCGCCCGAAAAAACCAGGGTCGTGTCCCCACGCTCGTTTTGGAGCGGCATGCCATCGGCAAAGGAGCCCCGGCGCGCCACCCAGCCCGCATAAACCCCGTGATCTTCATCAATCCATATGCCGCTGTTGTAAAAAGTCTCGTGCCGGAGAGTCTGCAGCATTCGACAGAGCTGGGGCTCGGCCCATTGACGTGGCATTTGGGTAATCAGACCAACAATACCTGGCATAGCTGGAAAGCTCGATATAGACTTGATGGAGATGAGATTCGCAGGCTGGACAGTTGCTCCAGAGTTAAGGACTGGAGCCGGCGGGAGGATTTGAACGCTCCATAGGCCGATTACGATTCGGCTGCTCTGACATTGAGCTACACCGGCTCGCGAACGCTTTAAACCTGTGCCATAAAGAACGCGCACTCAATGCGATGATGATTAGTGAATGCGGAAGAACGCCGACAAAGCCCTGATGGACCTTCATTTTCATGCAAAGCTTTCCCCAGCGCGTCAAGGGTACGAAATACCGGGGAACGAGGACTTCGCCAAACCCGTTTCGGATTTTGAAGGTTCGTAACGGATGGTCGTGCTTGTTACCGTAGTTATAGAGGCCATACGTAATGTAGGAGATGCCTTTTGCTTCACAAAGTTCCGCCGCCTTAGCCATCAAGGCGTTGGCAGGCCTCTTGTCAAAATGGCTAGGTTTCGTCGTCAGATTCAAGATCGATGCCACGTCTCCCCGATAGATCAGATGCAGGAATCCGACCAGCTCATCTCCGTAATAGGCGCAGATAAAGTCGCATCGGCCGACGAATTCGCCATAGAGCCTCTTGGTTTCCTCGAAACTTCTCCCGTAGTAAGCGTTTGGCAAACCCTGCCGTAAAGGCGCGTCGTCGTTCACTTCGCGAATTCCCTGGATCAGGTCGTCGTCGAAGTCTTTTACCTTCAATACGACGCCGCGTTTTTGGGATCTCCGCACGTTCTTACGAGTCTCCTGGGGGAGCCCTTCCCACCACTCTTTGAAGTTAACGAGGTGAATGGCGGCCACGCTCTCCCATTCCATGGGATAGGGATATTTCGGCTGTGTCGCAGGGAGTTTTTGCGTGAACGTAAAGATGTCGGCCTTCAGCACATCCTTCGCATCGCTCCTGAGCTTGTTTATGTAAAGCTCCGGATTCTCCAGTTCACGCTCCGCCATCTCCTCTCCGCGAACGAAAGCTGTTTTCAGCCAACCTCCTCTGGCGATCAGCTTCTTCCCGTTCACATCCACCGAGGGCACAGCGATCCATCGGCCTTTGACTCTGAATTGGACGGAATTCGCCTCGTTAGGTGTCATCTTTGCGTGCCGATTTATTCACTCCTGGTTTTGAACGGGAACTGATTGAAGGCAGAGTTTATGCGGGTCGAACCAGTTCGCGGGAGTCCTCGGGCGGGGAAGAAAATGCCTTTTTCAGGATGGCAGTAGTACTCATGCCTTCCACAAGCGGAACTAGGGTGACCTTACCGCCCCAACTTTTCATGTCGCTTGCGCCCACTACCTCGTCTTCCGTATAGTCTCCTCCCTTAACGAGTACATGGGGACGCACTGCGCGGATCAAGGACAGAGGGGTTTCTTCGTCAAACAGCACGACGGCGTCGACGCACGGCAACGCCGCCACCAGCCTGGCGCGTTCGTCTTCGGTAATAACAGGGCGCTGGGCTCCCTTGAGAGCGCGCACAGAGCGGTCGGTGTTGAGAGCGACCACGAGGTAGTCTCCTTCGCGCTTGGCTTGTTCGAGGATGGCCAGGTGTCCGACGTGAAGCAAGTCAAAGCAGCCGTTGGTGAAGACTATGCGCCGGCCTGCAAGGCGCCAATGCGCCACACGCTTCAAAAGCGCTTCCTGAGAGCAGATTTTCTCACCCTGGCTTGTCTCACCATTCGACGCCAGACCGGCTAGCATTTCGTCCTTGGAGATCGGGACCGTTCCCAACTTGCGGATAACAATGCCGGCTGCCAAGTTTGCGAGCCGGATGGCGTCGTGCAGATCGACAGCGCTGACCACGGCTGCGCTCAGGGTGGCGATCACTGTATCACCCGCACCAGAGACGTCAAATACTTCTCGGGCCAGGGCAGGGAAGCGGTGGGTACCGGTGTGGTCCAACAGTGCGATCCCCAACTCCCCCAGCGTGACCACGAGCCGGCCAACCCCAAGTCTGGAACGTAGCCGTTCGCCCTCTCGTAAGAGAAATTCCAGGTTGCCGGGGTCGGTGGAGGTCGCGGCAGCAAGTTCCACCCGGTTAGGGGAAATGACATCACAGGTGGCGTATTTTTCGTAGCGCAGACCCTTCGGGTCAACGAAAGTGGGTATCGAAAGCTCGCGGCCGCGACGGATGATAGCCCGACAGACGGAATCGCCCAGCAGGCCTTTTCCGTAGTCAGAAATCACGATAGCCGAGCACTCCGCGACTCTCTGCTCGATTCCGGAAAGAAGTAGGCTCAGGAGCTCGAGACTGAATTCGCCGCCCTTCTCCACATCCAGGCGGAGCATCTGCTGCCGCCCTCCAAGAATGCGAGTCTTGCAGGTTGTTGGCCGATCTGGGGTCGAAAGAACGGCGCTCGTCTCAATGCCTGCGGATTGGATCAGTTCCAGAAGTTGCCGCCCGTCTTCGTCTTCGCCGACCACTCCGGCCAAAGAGACTTTACATCCGAGCGTGCTCAGGTTCAACGCTACATTAGACGCTCCGCCCGCGGTGCAGCTCTTGTGGTCGAGCCGGACGACTGGGACGGGCGCCTCGGGAGAGATCCTTTCGACCGCGCCCCAGAGATACCGATCCAACATCAGGTCTCCCACTACCAGCACGCGGTGATCGTGAAAGCCCCTCTCAACGGCGTCGAGAACGCGATGGAAGTTCTTAAACATGCTTACTCCAAGTTTGCGGCAGCGGCCAACACCTTCGATTCGGTGTGTTCAGAAACAAATTTCAAGAGAACCTGGGCGACACGCTCCTGCTGGTCAGCAGACAATTCCGGGAACATCGGCAATGAGAGGATTTCAGCTGCTGCCTTTTCGGCCACGGGGAAGTCCCCCAACTTGTAACCGAAGGCTTCGTACGCTTTCTGCAGATGCAGGGGTATGGGGTAGTGGATTCCAGCGCCGATGTTCTCATCTGCCAGCCGCCGGATGAGGCGTTCGCGGTCTCGCACTCGAATAACGTAGAGATGGTAGACGGGTTTTGACCAATCAGGCTCATAAGGCGGAAACTCGTGGCCATTTGCCGCTGTGAACAACTCGCGATAGCGCACTGCGGCATGGCGGCGACACTCGTTCCATTCGGACAGATGCGCGAGTTTCACGCGCAGGATTCCGGCCTGAATTGCGTCTAACCTGCCGTTGTATCCCTCCATGTCGTGATAGTATTTTCGCGACTGTCCGTGATCCCGGAGCATGCGCACGTGGCGAGCGACTTCATCGTCGTCGGTCGTCACCGCTCCACCTTCGCCGCAAGCCCCCAGGTTCTTCCCGGGATAAAAGCTGAAGGCGGCAGCTTTGCTCATCGCCCCCGCCTTCTTCCAAACGCGCTCCTTCCGGGAGTAGTACTCCGCTCCGTGCGCTTGGCAGGCGTCTTCTACGACAATCAAGCCGAATCGGTCGGCGAGTTCCAGGATGCAATCCATATCTGCGGGTTGACCGTAAAGGTGAACGGGGACGATGGCTGTGACCGGTTTCCCGCTCTTGCGGTTGCAAACCCGGCCCGTGGTCCCGTCGACGCTGCACTGAACCTGCAGATATTTGAGAAGCTGATCGGGGTCCATGTTGTACGTGCGCTCATCGACGTCGACGAAGTCGGGTATGGCTCCCGCCTGTGTTATAGCTTCGGTCGTGGCGATAAAGGTATTGGGGACGGTTACTACTACGTCGCCCGGTTTGACCCCTGCGGCGATGAGCGCGAATCGGACGGCATCGGTGCCGCTCCCCACCCCGACGCAATTTCGAGTGCCGCAGAATCGGCTGAATTCCTGCTCAAAGCCAGCCACCATTGGACCGCCGATGAAACCGGCCGTCTCCAAGGCTTGCTCAAAGACTGTAACCAACTCGCCTTTTATCTGCTTATGAGGAGTAACAAGATCCAGAAAAGGGACGCCACAGCTATTCACGAATTGACACCTCCATGACCGTTGGCTCCAGAAGGCGAAGTACCTTGGCCGGCGCCCCTGCCACAATTGTGTTTGCCGGAACATCTCTTGTAACCACACTGCCTGCTCCCACGATGGCGTTCTCTCCGATCGTCACCTTGGCGAGAATTGTAGACCCTGATCCAATCGACGCACCCTTTCTTATCAGAGTGGGTTCGACTTTCCAATCCTCATCGGTCTGTAACTCCCCGTCCGGCTTGGTGGCGCGCGGGTAGGGATCGTTGATGAACGTCACACTGTGCCCTACGAACACGTTGTCTTCTATCGTCACACCCTCACAGACAAAAGTATGGCTCGAGATCTTGCATTTTTTCCCAACCTTGGCGCCCTTCTGGATTTCCACAAACGCCCCGATTTTCGTCTCATCTCCGATTTCGCAGCCGTAAAGGTTGATAAATTTTGAGAGCTTGACGTTCTTCCCTAACCTCACGTCCGGCGCAATGCAAAGGTACTCACTCATACGAGAACAGTCTCCCCTCTCAGCTTCAGTGATTCTGTCGCTGCTTCCAACATCTTGACGACACGCAATCCAGCTACGCCGTCATTGAAGGGCGTTGCATCGTTCTCGATGCACTCCAGGAAGTAACCCAACTCAACTTTCAGGGCTTCAGTCTGCTCGATCTTGGGCACCCACATGTCTCCCGAGCGGTAGCTGACCAGCAATTCGTAGACGCCCTCGCTATTCGCTATCTGTACTCCGCGATCGTAGACCTTGAGTTTCTCGTCGGCTTCCAAGTCATTCCACACCAACATCTTCTTCTCACCGCCGATAAGCGTCGTTCTGACCTTCACCGGCGATAGCCAGTTCACGTTGATGTGGGCTATGGTTCGATGGGGGAAATAGATCGTCAAGAAAGCCACGTCGGCGTGCCCGTTCAAGTGCGTTTCGCCGGTGGCTACGATCGCCTCAGGTTCCTGGCGGATGAGATAGTCCATGATGGACAGATCATGAGGGGCGAGATCCCAGATTACATCGATGTCGTGTTGGAAAAGTCCCAAGTTGACCCTCATGGAATCGTAGTAGTAGAGATCGCCGAGCTCATCTTGGTCGATAAGTTGACGAATCTTTTTCACCGTGCCCGTAAACAGGAACGTGTGGTCGACCATGATCTTCAGGTTCCGCTGTTGAGCCAACTCGATCAGTGTTTCAGCCTGGGCCGATGTAGAGGTGAACGGCTTCTCGACGAACACGTGCTTGCCGTTTTCCAAGGCTGCCTTGGCGAGTTCGAAATGTGTCCACACGGGAGTGATGATGGCCACCGCATCGACATCGGGGGAGCACAAGATCTCGTTTGCGTCGGAAATAACCTCCCCACATGGGTAGGCACGAAGTGCTCGGTTTCGTGCCGCCTGGTTTCGATCGCATATGGCCACGACTTGGGCCGAATCCAACGCTTGCAGATTTCTGACAACGTTTGGACCCCAGTAACCGTATCCAATAACGCCCACACGAATCATGTTCACCTCCCCAGGCTATTGTTGTAAGTGATTCAATACAAGAGAGTTAAATTTGGAAAAGTGCACTGCCCTCAGCAAGCACCGTCTCCCCGAAGCACGGCCGTCGGGGTTCGCAAGAGGATCTTGATGTCCAGCCAAGGAGACCATGTCCTCGCATACTTGAGGTCCAAGCGGACCATATCGTCGAATCTTGTCCTGCTTCGACCTTCGACCTGCCACAAACCTGTTATTCCCGGTTTTACCTCCAGGAACCGACGCCGGTGCCAGAGTTCATAGGTCTCGATTTCATAAGGTATTGGAGGCCGCGGTCCGACCAGGGACATCTCGCCCTTAAGCACATTCAGGAATTGCGGCAACTCGTCTAGGCTGGTTCTCCGCAGGAATTGCCCAACCGGCGTTATGCGAGGATCGTCTTGCATCTTGAAAATGCCCTTGCGACCACTCGGTTTCCCCAAGTCTTGCCTGCCTGAAATGAACTGCTTGACGTAATTCTGGTGGATCTTTGGGTCGCTTTGGTAGTACATCGATCTGAACTTCAGGAAGGTAAACCGAGTTCCGTACTGCCCCAGCCGCTGTTGTTTGAAGAGGATGGGTCCTTTCGAGGTCAATTTGATTGCGATCGCAATAATGAACAGGACGGGAGAAAGGAAAACCAAAGCGAAGGTGCTCCCGATGATGTCGATGCTCCTCTTGATGGCTTGCGACGACTTGCCAGAGATGCCCTCGGGACTTAAGTCCGGATAAAGACTCTTGTCTGCCGGACGGCCCCCGTTTTCCAGGTCCAAGTCATCTGGAAACACATGGAAAGAAAGGTGGATCGTGTTCATCTGCTCCAGACTAAGGTTCTCACGTAGGGCCGTGCCGATCCGCGAGTCCAGGGTACTGAGAATGGAGTTCGTTCCCCCTGACCCGATTTCGGTACAGATGACACCCACTTGCTCGTCCTTATTATACCAGCCGAGCAGATCTGTCTCCCGAGTTGCAAGCGACAGCGCAGCGGTAATGGATTCAAGAACTGCGTCTCGTCCTTCACCACGGAGAACCTTGCCGAGATGTAGCAGGATAAGGACGAAACGTTGGCCGGAGCGGGCACTCCTCTTTCTTTCGAGGGAGAGCACTCTCCTGAACGCGTCCTCAGGCACAAGCGTCGGGGTATCGACTTTTGCGTTGTTTACGTGTGCCCGGCTGAACTTCGGGCTCGGCCTGCCATCTTGCCTGGCTTTCCCCGGTCTCGTTCGAGCCAGAATTGCCCTGATCATTGCATTTGTCCTGTTCGCTGGTTTGGCGATGTGATGCGGCTTGGAGCGGAAGTTAAAATCCTGTCGTAGAATTATCGCCCTAAGCTAAAGCCTTTAAGTTGGTAGTCGAATCCCACTGCAAGTTGATTGCGGTCAAAGTTAGCCGCACTCGGCAGCACCCCGTTGTTCAACTGATGCATCGATTCGTAAGAAAAGCGGAGCGTCGCACCCCGGGCCAATAGGGGCCGACTGACTGAGACTCCTCCGATCAGGCCTTCAATCCTTCCATTGACGAACCGAAAGAGTGAAGTCTCCTCTCGGGCGGCGTCGGCGTGTACGCGTGCTTCCCAAAGTCCAACTAGCCTGCGGCGGACGCCAAAAAACACGCGCGTGTCTACCACTGATGAATACAATCCGCCACCGTCGGTCACGGACCGGGTGATCGTAAGATCTAGGGCGGTTTTTCGAACCTCCTTGGTGATACTTCCTCCTCCGGAAGGTTGAAAGTGTGACGAGAGGGTCGCTGCCGACGAGGTCGAGCCAACACTGCGGACGTATTGCGGCCCACCGAACAACGAGATTTTGACACCGGGGGCTAGCAGAGACGCGAAAGAGATGTAGGCACTTTCAATTTGAATGTGCAGCCGGTTACCCAGAATCTGGCCCCCCTGGTAAGTGGTGTCTTGATGGAGCGCGAGAACGCCGAGGCTCGTGTGAGCAGTCACGTGGTGTTGAAGCGTCAGCCCTCCACTGAGCCCGGTGCCGTTGTACAAGGGCAGATTCGGGTATTGCCTTGATGCCCCATATTTGGACTGGTTGTAGGCTCCGGACAGTATGATCGAGGTGCGACGGCTCTTCATAAACGTCAGGTACAGTCCGCCCCTGTCGGCCAGAGTCCGGACCGAGTAGGGGTTGATAATTCCATTCGAGCTGTCTGGGGGAGGAGGTCCTGACAAAATCGGCTGCTCAGTGAGAGTCGGATATACCCCGTTTTGATAGGAGAAATCATCCTGCAGGGCCAGAAGGAAGCGGGAACTTAAACGATAGGAAAGGCTCAGATTGAGCGCATGGTTAACGCGGTCATACCCAGTAACCTGTCTGTACAATATGAAAAACGGAACGTAGTCGAAATTGAGCGTCAAGCGATCAGTCCGATGCTGGATGCCGAGGCCCGCATCGAAAGAAAGCGCTTCGTCTGAGAGGCGGTCAGCGTTTGAACCGAGGACGTTATCGTCGTAAAAAGCAGAAGCACCTACGCGGAGGGATACTTGATCGGCTGGCGCACGCTCGCGCTCGAACTCAAGCGGTAGCTGGTAACCGCTGCCATAGACAGTCGCCTGAGAAGCGGCCGATGCAGTTGGGGAAGCAGCCTGAGCTGCGAGAGCGGCGGGCAGCAAAACGATGATCGCCAATGAAGACAGCAAGGCGCGCAGAGGCCCTGTCCAAGAGTTTTTGCAGCCCTTGCCGGCTTCAGATTCAACTACGCGTTCGAGCCTTTTCTTCACCATTTTGGTTCGACAACCCCGCCGATTTCAGAATCGAGATCAGTCACCCAGGGGGGACGCGTCTTACTAGAGAATTGTTTTTTTCGCTACAAGCTGATTCAATGCGGGAAGTTACTTGGCATGCTACTTGAGACCCAGACTTGTGCCGGTCTTGGATGCGGCCGGTTTTGAACGGGCCTCCGATTTCGTGTATCCATAATACCGCGAGTAAATCTTATTGAGTCCCTCCACGCCGTTGAGGATGATCCCAATGATGCGGTCGCGGCCGAGGTTGCGGGCTGATTCCTCGATGGCTTCGCGCGGTGTTTCCCCCGCCCGGGCTACGAGCAGAGTGGCGTCGGCGTGGGCATTGAGGGCTAAAACGTCTGCCACTGGTGTTGTGGGAGGTGCATCAATCAGAACCCAGCCAAAAGAGCTGGCGGAAAGGCTCTTGACCAGTTGTGAGGTGAATGTTGATTGCAAAATGTTAGCGTCCTCATCCACTGTAGACCCAGCCGGCAACAGGTAGAATCCCAAGGGGTTGATTCGCCGAATTGCCAGCATCGGGTCCTCGCCGCGTCGTGAACACTCACTCAGTCCCGGCCAGGGTTTCAATCCCAACCTCGTCAGCACGGTAGGTCTATACACATCCGCTTCGAGCAAGAGCACGGGGACTCTTCCATTCTCAGACAAAGCCGTGGCGAGGTTCAACGAAACTGTAGTCTTTCCATCCCCTGGCATCGGGCTGGTAATCAGGATGCTTTTCAATCCCCGCGACGCCTGAAGGCTTTTAAGCCGTATTTGCGCCAACCGGAACCGATCCGCTCCGGCACTCGTTGGGTCGTGGTAGACAGCCACGCGGCTCTCGGGAGATATGGTGCATTCCTCCGTTCCAACGGGAAGACAAAAATCAACCTTCTCCCACTCCGGAAGCAAATCCTCTGAAGACAGTGAGGCAAGGCTCGTAGCCATTCCAGCTTGGTTAAGAACTCGGTCAGGCATATTCGTTATCAACTCCCCATAGTGTTCCCGCTATGAATTGGCGGGAACGGCTCGCAAGTTCGTCTTTAACTCCGCCAATAGACGTAGAACTCAGTCACTCCTAACAGTCCGCACATGAGGATCCCAAGCGTCCACTCGAGCACCGCCAGACGCGCCCGCCTATGTCCTTCTGCCTTACTCAGCAACAGCGGAACTCCCAGCATCAACGGGAAGGCAAAAGCCCGTCTTAGGTCGTGCTCATTGCGAAGTGAGTGGTCTCGGCTTTCAATGAAGAAGGCCAATGCCAACCCCAGCCCGAGTCCTGCTACCAAGCCCCCCAAACTGACCTTGATCCGAGCCGGGCTGGTCGGCTTCGTAGGCAGGCTGGGCTGGTCGATGATCCGGAAGCGCTCACCCTGTTGGCGCTCAATCAAACTTGTTGCCAACTCGGAGTCCGTCTTCTTGGCCATCAGGTTTTCATAGTTCTTTTTGGACAGTTCATAGTTTCGCTGCAAATCCAAGAGTTGTTGCGTTCGCACCGGAGTCAGGTTGAGGCGGCTTTGATACTGCTCGATCTGCGATTGAATTGCCTTCTGGTCGGCCAAGTCATTCTTGATCTCGATCTCGTTTGCCTTCAACTGGCTTTTGACCTGTGCCATGGCCGAGTCTTTTTCCATCGCCGGCTTAGCCTGATTGGAGGCCTCCAGGGTACTATCCTTGTGTGGCGCCGGGTTCTTGCTTACTGCCGCCTGCAAGGCCTGCATCTCCTTAATCTGCTGATCGATCTTCACCACGTCCGGGTACTTCTCGGTGTACCGCGCCAGAAGCTCAGCCCTTTCATTTTGAAGCCTGGTCAATTCCGCCCTCATCGTGTCGATGGGGTTTGCAACCGTCGAGCCCGCGACAGGGATCCCGGCAGCGGCGAAGTCTTGGTAAGAGGAGAGAAGGGACTGCAGATAAGCTTGCTGCGCTCGCGCCCGTTCCAGGGCAGTCACAGAGTTCTGGAGTTGGCTCTGCAATCCGGAAAGGATGGCGAGATTGCCCTGTTGCTCCTCCGGCAGTTCGCCGAGATACTTCATCTTGAAGTCTCGAACCCGAATATCCTGTTCTTTTAAGTCCGCTTCAGCGTCCGCAAGCTTATCGGACAGGAACTTCGTCGCGCCTGTCGACTGTTGTTCCTGCGATTGGTTGTTCTCTTTAATAAAAAGAGCGGTAAGACGGCCTGTCACCGCCTGTGCCGAACGGGGGTCGTCACCGATGAATGAAATCTTGAAGGCATTTAAGCCTCTGGGCTCGGGGCCCTTTTCTGTCGGCTGAATAACGATGTTGCTCCGCATCAACTCCACCAACTGTTCGGCAGCGAGGCGACTCCGCTCCTTCGGGTACAGACCAAATTCGTCGATAATCTGCAGCAGTTGAGTGCGCGACAGAATCGCGTCGGTCATGAGCAGGAGCACTTCCCGGAGATCGTTGGTCGTATTTGCACTGACGTACCGCTCAGGGACCTGCTGGCCTTCGACGAGAATCGTAGCCTCTGACTCGTAGCGCTTGGGGAGCATGAAGGTGACCAGGGCGGCGGCGAGGGCTATGACCGTAGTAGGCACTATCACCCACCAGCGCCGCCTGCTCACGACTTCCAACGCCCGTTCTAGCGTGATATCATTGTTTTCGTCTTGTTGAGCCAATGGCCTCTACCTCCGCAAACGAATGGCGATCAACTCCGCCTCAAGGAACCACGATGGTATCGCCATTCTGAAGTTCCACATTCTGTTCCGTATTCTTCCCTTTGATGACCTTATTGTAGTCAAAGTAAAGCGTCTCCGACTGGCCGCCGTCCCGGTGCCTGATGATCTTGACTTTGCCGGGCTTGGCAAAGTCGAGAAGGCCTCCGGCGATGGCGATGGCTTCGAGCACTGTAGTGGGCTTTCCCAACTCAAACGATCCGGATTTTGCAACTTTGCCGATGATGACGTAGGTCTGGCTTTTAACCTCTTGCACCATTACTGTGACTTGCGGGCTGGAGATGTACTCAGCGAGCCGCTGGCCTATCAAGCGTTGCACGCTGCTCGCGGTCAACCCGCTTACCGCTAACTCCCCAACCAAAGGCAAAGATATCTTGCCATCGGGACGCACGATGACAGTCCGAGTGAGTTCGGTATCTTTCCAGACGTTAATCGCCAGCACATCGGACGGTCCGATTCGGTAGTCATCAACCACCCGCTTGGCATTTGGGGCGGCCTGCTGGCCCGTTGATTCTTTTCCCGCTTGGGCCGGCCCAGCGGCCATCGTGCCATCGGAGTTCCCGGCGAGTCGGGCGGAAGCCACTCCCCACCCCCGGCCGATTGAACAGACTAGCCCCAGCAAGAGCAGGAACCACGTGTACCGCTGTCTGGTTTTTTGAGTGCCCATCTTAAATAAGCCGCTTTCTTAAGGATACGCTTAACGAACCAAAAGCACAATGCAGGCAAAGGAGGTTGTGGGCGCTTCCAGGCTCACGACTCACGGCCATTCCATGTGGCTGATGTCGCGTCAGACTGGCCCTGTTATCCAGCGGCCAGAGCGCAGGAGCGATACGACCCGCGATTCCGAGTTCCCAGGCCAGCCCCCGTCCTGCCAAGGGCATTTGCATTCCCACAGCTCACGCGCTCCACCCTGCTCGTGTCCACTTCAACGGAAGCCGACTGCGAGAGCATTTCCACGGAGAGGACCAGTCGATATCCGCGGCTCCTGCGGACTAAGATCCCCTCGATCCCTTCCAGTGGTCCCGACGTGACCCGGACGCGGTCCCCGCATTTGAGAAAGGGATGCGGCTCGACTTGGTACGAGCTTTCGACCAGCCTGCGAACCGCTTCGATCTCTTCCCATGGTATATTCGCGGCGCGTCCGCCCCAGCTCACAAGGGAGTGGACACCAGGCGCTGTCATGAGCATTAACATTCGGTCCAGCCCGCCGTGAAGGAAAACGTAGTTGGGGAAAAGCGGAAGCAGGAGCTCCTTATCGCGGTCCTTCCAGCGATGGACGGTCCGATATTGTGGAAGGAACACCTCGAATCCCCTGGCTGATAGAGTTTGCGCGACTGCGTTTTCGTGCTGGTGCCTAGTGTAAAGTGCATGCCACCAGGAAACGCCTGCCGGCGTCGCGTGATGATTGCTCGCCGCAATGTTTTCCATTGGATGTTACTTTCTGTGTTGGTCAAGAGAAGCGCGCGGGCAATGCAATTAATCCTTTCTCACGCGTAAATCCCCGGCCTCTGGCTGCTAATGCTGGCGCCGCCGTACCTTCGCTGCGGTATCTGCGCTCTTGCCGAGCCCCACCGAGTCTTCCCCGAGTATGGCTTGGCGGACAATTCGATAATCCCTGATCGAAACGGCCAGAGCGACCGGAGTTTCTGTAGCATTTCTTTGCTCCACACGGACAACGGCGCCTCTACAGCGAATCTCCGACGCGCTGTTCAGTTTGGGTCCCGGCGCGAGCTGCAATCTCAACTCGAGCGATGTCTCAGGAACCAATGGATGTATTGATCGGAACAATACCCCAGTGTAGCTAATATTCTCCGTCGTCCCTTCCAGCCATGTAGTACTGTGTGATTGGCGAAAGTATACGGGCAGATGAAGCGCGAAACGCTTTGCCCGCTCGGCGTTCTGATGTAGTGTTTTAGTGCTCATGATGACCGCGGGACTGAGAATGAGATGTAATAGCCTTTGCGCTTTTCAGCCCAAAGCGCTTACTCCCCGAGGTGGGGAGTCGAGGAAGCGGATCGTCCCTCCCGGTCCTTGCCGTCAGGTAGGATACAAAAAGAAGTCATGCTGGAACACATTCGGCAACTCGCAACGTTGGCTGCTCTTGGTCGGCCGAAACAACTGATTCGGCAGGATATCCGATCATATAAAGCTCCGCCCTGTGACTTACAGGCTTCCTCTTCTGTAAGCCATAATTCACTGGTTCGAGGATGGAATCCGCGAGCCGCCCGAACCCACGTCGAAACCCATGGGTTGGCGGACCTATCGTTCCCAACCTCTGCTTGACCTTCCGTTGTGGGCACTCAGCTCCCCACCAACGGGTTCGGGCGCAAACACCGCAAATTCCGCGTCAATGATGGCTGTTATCGTCCGGCCGTCGCGCATCCCCGGGCCGAATGAGCCGATAATGAGATATCCGGATCGCCATCCACGGACCGCCCTCGTCGATTGCGCGCCGTTCCGAGCGCGTGACTGTGCCTCGACAGATCACCTCGGCAGCCCGGGCTACGCCCATCTGCCGCGGAAGAAGCAAAGTCAATTCGATGCGCGCGCTTGGCTGAGCCCAATCCTCACCGTGGAATAGCATGCCCGACCGGCTGATGTTTCTAGTGGTTCCGCTGTGCCAGCCTTCGTCGCTGTCGGTCCGATAACGCACCGGGATATGTAATTCGAATCGCTGCGCACGTGTCTTGCTACTTAGGCTAACGCCACCGCTCGCGTCAGGCATCGTTCGTCCTAATCCTCGATGAATTTCTGCGATCTCACCAGGGACCATTTACGGTCTCTTGGTGCTTTCCCAACTCTCGCTAATGTATGATCTCAGTCTACGCTGCCAGGAAAACTTGACAATGGCCCTATGGTATCATTGAAATAGCACTATTGGTAGCTATAGCGCTAGCACCGTCCGGTGCCATACCCTACCGCCTACGATGTGGGCTTAGTTGCCGGCGACCAGACCATGGTCGACGGCATAGAGGACGAGTTCCAAACGGTTGGAAACACCCAACTTATCAAATATATTGGTCAGGTGGTGTTTTGCAGTGTTTTCGCTTATTCCAAGCTCCCGCGCCAGATCCTTGTTCGTATAGCCGGCCACAATCAGGGCGATGACTTCCATCTCCCGCGAGCTTAGGCCAAAGTTCCGCGGGGCGTCGGATACGCCGCGAGCCGGCTTCATTCGGCGAAGTGCGTGGATAAGGTCCGAAACGCCCTCCTGGCCAACCCAGTACTGACCTTCGTTGACGCAACGAATGCTCTTAAGAAGAAGCTGCAGTGCCGAATGCTTCAATACAATCCCGCGCACGCCTAACTGCAACGCCTCAACGACTTGCTCTCTCTCGATCCCTGCGGTCAACATAATCGTGCGCGTTTGGAGTTCCAGCTTGCTCAATTCTGCAAGCACTTCGAGGCCACTCAACTTGGGCAACGAGAGATCCAGCAGGAGCACATGCGGTTTGAGCTGGCGAACCACCTTTACGGTTTCTTCGCCATCCACAGCTTCGCCAACAATCTGTATCCCTGGCTCAGCCTCCAGCAGCTTCCGCAACCCTTCCCGAAATAGTGCGTGGTCGTCCGAAATAACGATGTTGATTGTAGGTGCAGACTCTTCCATGGGCAGTCGACGGGACCCTAGCCACGTTACTTCTCTTAGCCCAGCAAAACAGACCCCAAACCTTTTTTACCAAGTTGTTGTACATTCGGCATTTGGATCAGCTTACCTGTGCCGGAGGCGTAGATTGACCTGCGCACGCCGGTTTGCGTGCACCCATCACTCTGCCGAATCAGGATACGCTCTTTAGGACCCTTGCAGCTTACTTGAAAGTCCCCGGAATGTCAAGCAAACACAATATGTTCGTCGGGGTCGCGAGTCGAGTGTTTGAGCTTCGAGTGGGCTCGGGGACAGGCTGTCCCTCCGTCGAATGAAGCATGAACACGATATAGATATCTGATCACGCATATGCGCCATCGTTTCAACAGCTTCCGACCGCTGTCTGCCCTGGAATTCAGCATCGGAGAGTTTCCTTCTCTTGAGGCATGTCACAGTTGGTTCCCTGCCGCCGGCAAAGCCGGCCACCTTGTGCTTGGTTGGCCGTCGTTCGGCATTGGCCGGCCCGCACCCAGCCGCATTGCACGAGCGCTTCCGCCTGCTACCGATGAGCAGAGAACTAACCCGGCTTTTCGTCTGAGGCCACGGCCTTTCGCCAGGGAAGGGAAACCGCCGTCAGGAGATCGGAACGTTGGCTCTTGTCTCGTTCGAGGCTGGGCTCTGCACACCGTTGGCGTTTACGGACCGAAGGACATAGTAGTAGGTCGTCCCTGCCCTCACGTTCGCGTCCACATAAGTGGTGGTGTTGACCGGCGCGGAGTTTATCGGCGTGCCGCTTTCCCCCCCGGAGGCGGTTCCCCGGTAAATATCGTAGCCTATGACGCCGGGGGTTGCACTGGCGGTCCAGGATAAGATTACGTCCGGGCAGCCGGTACCCGCAAGGTTTACTGTTTGGGGGCTGTTGGTGGCATTGTCGGTGATGCTGAGTGTGCCTGTGCGCTGTCCCGCGTCGGATGGCGTGAACGACAACCCGATCGTACAGGCGCCGCCCGCAGCCACTGAAGTGCTGCAGCTGTCTGCGATCTCAGCGAAGTCTCCAGCGTTGGCGCCCCCCATTGTCAGTCCGGCAATGCTCAGTGTGGCGCCGGTGTTGTTGGTTAAGGTGATCGTCTGCTCCGCGCTGGAAACATCAATGGGTTGGTTTCCAAAAGAGAGGCTCGTCGAGGAAAGGCTGGGCCCTGCTGGTGGATTGCCCGAACCGGAAGCAGGTCCGGTGGCGATCCCGAGAAGGCTGACCGTCTGGGTGCCCCCGCTGGCATTGTCGCTAAGGGTGACCACTGCCACGCGGCTACCACTGGCAATTGGGGTGAAGGTCACGGCGATGGTGCAATTCCTCCTCGGCCCAACCCAGTTGCCGCAATTGTTGGTTTGGGCGAAGTCACTTGCATCCGCGCCAATGATTGCGAGGTTGGTAATGTGCAGAATCCCGGGACCGCCATTACTGACGGTTATGTTTTGTACCGCACTGCTCGTGCCGGTCGGACGACTCCCGAAAGAAATACTGGGAGGAAAGATCTTGACCGTCGGAACTATACCTATTCCGGTGAGGTTCACTGTCTGACTGCCGCCGGGACCGCTGTCCACGATGGTGAGGCTCGCATGCCGGGAGTCGGCAGCAGTCGGCGTCATCGTCACGCTGAATGTGCAATTCGCTCCGACCGCAACCGAACCGCCGCAGTCGTTGCTCTGAGCGAAATCGGTGGCGTTGCTGCCCGTAATGACGATGCCTTGAATAGCTAAGGCCGCGTTGCTGACGTTCTTCAACGAGACGATGCGCGCGGCACTCGTCACGCTGACGGTTACGTAGCCGAAAGATAGGCTGGCGTTCGAGAGGCTGACGGTGAGTGTGGAGCCTGGGTCGGCAAAACCGCTCCTGCACAAAACCGGCATTAGTGCAAGCACCGTAATCGCGGGCGCAAGAATTGCCCGCTTGAGTCGTGTTCGGGGGAAACTTCCGGCCTGAGCGCAGAATGCGCCAAGTTGGCGTGAGAGTCTGTTTTCAGGAGGAGCCTTTGTGGCATAAGCCAATTGCGCCTGTCGGCAATTAAGTGGCATGTCAATTATAGACCTTATATGTATAAAATAATGAATATTGGACTTTAGAATCAGAAGGGGCAATCGTGAGCGTCACATCGCTTCGAGAGGAATAAACAGTCAGACACATCCTCGGCGTACTCACTTGCCGCCTAAACTGGTTCTGAAACTTGGATTCCTAATCCTGCAAACTCCAAGAAATACCTGCGGCCAAGTCACTGCAAATATATCTCCACTCCCCGCGTCTCCTTAATCCTTGCGGAGAACCCAATATCCTTGCGGGTCTGCTCGTTGCGCCCTGCCACGAGGCCGACACGTCGACCACGAGCACGAAATGCTGGTGGGTTTTTTTGCTCACGAATTGCCCTCGCCCTGAGCGAAGAGACACGTGGACATCTTGAAGGTCACTTAGTTCGCGCGTTTGGTTCTGGACTATTTGGTTGGAGAGCGGGCCCTCCTCAAATTGCCTGGCGACAGAGGCATTTCAGAGGGCCCGGTTGGTTTCTTCGGACGCTTCGCTCTTTCAGGCGAAAAGCGAGACGGCTAAGTGGACGGAACTGTCGTCGATGATTCTGCTGAGGCCGGACTCTGCGAGCCATCTGAGCCGACGGCCGTCACCACATAGTAGTACGTCGCACCTGCCGTCACGCTCTCGTCAGTGAAGGTCGCCCCGCTAGTCGGTGTGGAGTTTAACGGCGTCGAATTCTCTCCTCCCGGGGTGGTTCCTCGGTAGACGTTATAACCCACGACCCCGGAGGTCGAACTGGGAGTCCATAAGAGACCGACATTATGGATTCCCGATCCTGAGAGGCTTACCGTTTGCGGGCTGCCCGTGGCATTGTCGGCGATGGCGAGAGATGCAGTTTCGGAGTTGGATGTCGACGGAGTGAAGGCGACACCAATTGAGCAATTCGCCCCCGCCGCAACGGAACTTCCACAGGTGTCCGCAACCTCAGCGAAGTCCGCCGCATTCGTGCCGGTAATCGTGAGGCTGCTGATACTCAGCGCCGTGTTGCCGCCGTTAGTCAACGTGACGACTTGAGTGCTGCTGGTCTCGGAAATCGGCTGGTTCGCAAACGAGAGGCTGCTCGGCGACAGACTGACTGTTGCCGAAGTGCCCGTCCCACTAAGGCTGAGAGACTGTGGGCTGCCGTTGGCGTTGTCAGTAAAACTGACCGAGGCCGATAGACTGCCGGTGGCCGTCGGATCAAACGTGACGCTGATCGAGCAACTGGCGCCAGCCGCCACCGAGGTGCCGCAAGTGTTGGTTTGAGCGAAGTCACCGGGATTGGTGCCCGTAAGCGCGATGCTGGAGAGGCTCAAGGCTGCGTTGCCGCCGTTGGTCAGGGTGGCTGACAGAACCCCACTGGTGGTGTTGACGGACTGGTTGCCAAACGAGAGGCTGCTCGGCGACAGACTGACTGTCGCCAAAGTGCCTGTCCCACTAAGGCCGAGAGACTGGGGACTCCCTTTGGCGTTGTCAGTAAAACTGACCGAGGCCGATAGACTGCCGGTGGCCGTCGGATCAAACGTGACGCTGATCGAGCAACTGGCGCCAGCCGCCACCGAAGTGCCGCAAGTGTTGGTTTGAGCGAAGTCACCGGGATTGGTGCCCGTAAGCGCGATGCTGGAGAGGCTCAAGGCTGCGTTGCCGCCGTTGGTCAGGGTGGCTGACAGAACCCCACTGGTGGTGTTGA